>Ga0194128_10000140_pt1 | contig 127248 bp, 121 predicted proteins | sample TA2KigCa65mmetaG_FD_148650 | JGI IMG/M metagenome (GOLD analysis project Ga0194128, IMG submission 148650) | Freshwater microbial communities from Lake Tanganyika, Tanzania - TA2015037 Kigoma Deep Cast 65m | ecosystem: Environmental > Aquatic > Freshwater > Lake | place: Tanzania: Lake...
CCCGGCTTCCGCCTCGCGCAGTATCCCGACGATCTGCTCTTCGCTGAACCGCTTCTTCACGTCCGACCTCCTGCTTCAGGGTCAGACTCTAGACCGTCCTGAGACTAGTTTCCGGGGGGACGTCGCACAACAACTACACAACTGAGTCTAATGAGTCTAAATCTCAGTCGCCTGCTCCAAGGAGTCAACATATGTCTTCGATCGCATCGGCCCGCGTGGCCGCGTTCTCTACGCTTTTCGACACCGAGGGAAAAAGCAGAGTTGCGAAGCAACTCGACTCGTTGATCACCTGGCTCATCATCGCGAACCTGTGCGCACTGTTGATCGAGCATATCCCGACCCTCTATGCCACTCACGAAGCGTCATTCAGCCTATTTGACCGCATCTCGATCTATATCTTCACGCTGGAGTATGCGCTTCGTCTCTTCGCGGCGGGCGGTGACCCCCGCTACCAGGGCAAGCGTTTTGCCGGCTTACGATTTGCCGCCACCCCCTTTGCGATCATCGACATTCTGGTCATCGCACCCTACTGGCTGCATCTGCTCGGCATTCTGCATCTGCTCGGCATTATTGATCTAGATCTACGCGCCCTTCGAGCCTTGCGACTGCTTAGGTTGTTGAAGTTGATGCGCGATTTCGTCCCCGCGCTTAAGGAGTTTCGCCGCGCGAACGCGGGAAGGACGCTGCGTCAGAAGGTCGATGCGGTGATGAACGAGACACCGGCCTCTGGTCGTCTGCATCATCAAGTCGACTTTATTTTCATCTTTTTCATTATCACGAGCGTCGTCGCGGTCTTTTTAGAGACCATACCGGCCGTTCACGATCCGCTGAAGCTTGAATTTTATTATTTCGACACGATCGCGATCGCCGTGTTCACGGTTGAGTATCTGCTACGGCTCTACGCTGCGCCCGAGCAAGATCCGCTCGAGCGCGGAGTATTCGCTCGGCTCGCGTTCATGAAGAAGCCGACGAGTCTTGTTGATCTGATTGCTATCGTGCCGTATTACCTGCAATTCTTGTTTGCCGTTGATCTGCGGTTCATTCGAATTTTACGGGTCTTACGAGTGCTCAAGCTCACCCGCTGTAACACGGCACTCAATACCTTCTCGATGGTGTGGAAGCGTGAAAAACGGGCGTTTGCCGCGGCAATGTTCATCACGTTCTTGATCACCATCCTTTCGGGGGCGATCGTGTACGAGTTTGAACACGCCGTGCAACCCGAGAAGTTCGACACCATGCCGCGCGCGATGTATTGGGCGGTGATTACGCTCGCAAGCGTTGGTTATGGCGATATCTCGCCTGTAACCCCCATAGGACAGGCCTTCACAATGGTGCTCGCGATACTAGGAATAGGTATTGTCGCGTTGCCCGCTGGTATTCTCGGCTCTGCCTTCTCAGACCAACTTCATCAGCAGCGCGAGCAAATGTTGAAAGCGGTGGAGGACGCATTCGCTGATGGTGTGCTAACTGAAGAAGACGCGCGCGATCTTGAGGAGGAGAGAATTCGACTGCATTTGACCGAAGAGCAGTTTGAGCGTTTGAAGCAACGTGCCATCTCACGGCACTCGACCGAGATTACCGCCGCGCGCACGATCATTCACGCCTCCGAAGAAATTGCAAAACTCCGAGAAGCTCTTCATGCCCTACCTATCGAAACGGCCGCCTTAGAGATCCATAAGTTGGATCTCCCTGAAGTTGAGAAGGCCGCTTTGAGAGTTCTTCTAAAGTAAAGAATTGTGACGGCGTGTCTAAAACAGAGACGACGCGTTGCATGTCCTGTGCAGGTTGAATTCTCGACATGGCTTCCGTATAAAAACTTGCTCGATTTGGCAGTCACTAGGCACGAGTCACCATTTGTTTTAAGACCCGTATCTGAAACAAAACTAATCATAGGAATCTCGATATGCGCGCAATAACCGCTTTGATCGTATCCGGCGTACTGATCGGTATGGCTCCGCTAAGCGCTGACTCTGCAGACGGTGCAACTGGAACATTAACGCCGTTTGTAATGCTCGATGTTGGAACCGAGAAAGACTCCGTATCGCCCGTTAATAATGAATATTTCAACAAGCACATCACGGTCGGTGTGAAGACGGCATAGCAGCTGACGTCTTAGTCTTGGAGCCTCTCGCTTTCTAACTGCCATCACGCGCCCCCTTGCGAGAGGCGGTCGTCAACCAGGGTAACCTTTGGCGAGCGAAGTGCATCAAGGTAATCCGCCCACTCTTGCATCATTTTTTTACGTTCTTCCAAGTGCGTCGTTCGGTTGTAAGCACGACCGTTTGTATCGCGAACGACATGCGCCAGTTGCGCTTCAATCAGGTGAGCTGGCTTACGAAGTTGTTCCTCAAGAATTGTCCGCGCCATCGCTCGAAATCCATGCCCAGTCATCTCATCGCGAGGAATGTCCAGCGAGCGAAGCGCGGCATTGATGGTGTTTTCGCTGATTGGGCGCAAGGGCGACCGCTCACCGGGGAACACCAGTTCGCGATGGCCAGTTAGGGGCTGAAGTTCTTGGAGGATCGCGATGGCCTGAGAGGCAAGCGGCACGATATGCGGCTGCTTGGTCTTTGAGGCAACAAACCGCCACTCGCCCACCTCAAGGTCAATGTCAACCCATCGAGCCGAACGTAGCTCACCAGGGCGAACAAAAAGGAGCGGAGCAAGGCGCAACGCACAACGGACGATAAGCGTCCCCCTGTACCCGTCGATTCGGGCGAGCAAGGCGGGAATCTGCTTGGGGTCGGTAATGGCGGAAAAATGTCGCGTGACCTTTGGCGCTAACGCCCCGCGCAGGTCACGGCACGGATCGCTAGTAACACGCTCGGTTGCGACCGCGTAACGAAAGACCATGGAGATGTTGCCCAGCGCACGATGAGCCGTCTCTATCGCGCCTCGCCCCTCAATCCGACGCAGAACCCCCAAAACCTCTGATGCGGAGATATCGGAGATCGGTTGTGACCCGAGGAAGGGATATACGTCTCGTTCCAATCTCTCTTTGATTTTTACCGAGTGCCTCGGAACCCAGCGGGGAGCGTTTTTCTCGAACCACTCTCGAGCGACGACCTCGAAGGAGTTGGCAGCGGCATTCGCCTGCGCGACCTTCATAGCGCGACGTTGCGACGCAGGGTCTATTCCGGATACTCGAACCTTTCGGAGGCCGTCTCTCCTCTCCCGCGCCAACGCCAAACTGACTTCGGGGTACTTACCAAGGGCGACTAACTGTTCTTTACCCGCGAGGCGGTACTTAAACCGCCACAGAAGCGCCGTTTGGCTGAACCGTAGATGTAGACCCAACCCATCCGAGACCTTGTACGGCTTCTCCTTCGGCTTTAAACCACGTATCGCCCTATCCGTCAGCATTGGGGGTATCTCCATACCGGGGGTCCCTAGTTACCCCCTTATCTACCCCCAAAATGCTCTGGATACCGGATACCCCCGGATGTCAATGGATTACTGCGGATGTTTAGACGCTAAAAGTCCCTATTTTTTTCTGGTCTTTTCGGACTTTAGTGGATGGCCGCGGATGAAGTAGTGCGGATGAAGTAGTGGTGGAAAGGGAGGGACTCGAACCCTCGACCCCGGCATTATGAGTGCCGTGCTCTAACCAGCTGAGCTACCTTTCCAGAAAGGGCGGCCGAAGAGGGGCGAAAGTTTGGTTGGCGGTACCCCGCCCTGTCAAGGCAAGCTTAGACCCGGGTAAGCCAGCCATACGGGTCGGGCGCCTGGCCTTGCTGCACGGCTACAAGAGACGCGCGCAACTTGAGCGTTTCGGAGCCCACCTGCCCGTCTCCAACTTGATGCTCTACGCCGCGGCGCATGAGGCTTCCCACGCTCGACAGCACAGCCGCCGTACCCGAGAGCGCCGCCTCGCCGGTCTTGATCCACTCCATCATTTCATTGACGGAGAAAACGCGCTCCTCGATGCGATAACGCATATCCCGCGCCAGCGTGAGCAGAGAGTCGCGCGTCACGCCATGAAGGAAGCTACTATCGAGACTACGCGTCAAAATATGATCCCTTCGGATCAACAAAAAATTGGAAGCGCCCGTCTCCTGCACTTCGCCGCCCGGACAAAACAATACTTGGTCGACGCCGTGCGCCTGACGCGCCGCGAGCGTGGGACCCATGGCGGCAGCATAGTTGCCGCCGGTCTTCACCATACCGAGATGCGGTGCACAGCGCTGCACCTGCTCCTCAACTAATATTTTAAGTGGCCGAACACCGCCTGCAAAGTAGTCCCACACGGGGCTTGCAAGCACGACGAGACAGGCCTCGTTAGAGGGTGTCGAGGCGGCGCCGATGTTGGGCATGGTGCCGAACAGCAGCGGTCGCAGATACAACGCGCCCGGCGCCTCCGGGACATCGGCGCGAACGCGATCGACGAGCGCGTTGACCATGTTGGCGAGCAGTACAGGATCGGGCTCGGGCAAGATCAGGGCCGCCGCACTGCGGCGCATGCGCTCAATGTGTCGCGAGAGACGGAATACCTGAACCGAGCCGTCCGAATGACGATAGGCCTTGAAACCCTCGAAGCAGGAGCTGCCGTAATGCAGCGCATGCGCGGCAGGGTGAATGGCGAGCGTACCCGTAAGCTGCAGCTCCATCGGCAACCAAGCGCCATCGCGATACCAGGCGATCGCCATGGTGTCGGTTAGGATGCTGCCGAAGGGCGTGTTCTTTAATTTACCCATCATCATCGTCTGCTCCGAGGCTCAAGCGTGAATGATGCACCAGCGGCGGCCGAGCCGGGGGTATCTGCGGGCGATTTCGGTACGCTCTAAACCGCACACCGATCGTCGCGAATTTACTTACCGCACCAAGTTCGAGCGGCGTTCGCATCTCCCCGCTCGATCGCCTCGTAAACAAGCCGCTGCGCAAAGGCGATGCGTGCATTCCATTCGACTGTCCACCGCATCGGCGAGCGCAGTGAGTTGGTCCAAGAATCCTGCCCACATAAATGGGGAGCGCGCAACTCCCCTTTTAATTTCAGATGGCGGATCAGCGCAAACCACACCACTAACTGGCTCAACGTTCGGTCGCCCTCAAATCTGATGAACGGGCGGGATTCGAACAGCTTGTGGATCCTGATCAGCCGCGTCGACCAATGAGCTTCTTGTCGAGCCAACGCTCGCCTCGGACGACATGCACGATATGCGCCGTGCTCTTTTCGTGCCGATAAATGACGCGACAGGGAGGCTCGATGATCTGGCGATAACGCCAGCCTCGAAACTCGGGCAGCTTCGGTCCGCTCAAGGGATGAACTGCCAATTGGTCGACGTGATCAAATACCCGTCGAACCTGCTCTCTGGCAGCCTTGGGATTCTCCAACGCGATGTAGTCGGCGATAGCGTCCAGATCGGCGAGCGCAGGCTCCGTCCAGATCACTTCAGCCATCTGGACATCCGCTTCTTCGCATCGACTTGGGAGACAGTCCGGCCCTCTTCGATAGCCTTTTCTCCGCGAGCAATGCCTTCCAGCAGCGTCATCCGACGCTGTAACAGTTCGTACGTCTCAACGTCCACCAAGTAAGCACTGGGACGCCCATGCTGGGTGATCAGAATGGGCTCGCGGCTACGCTCAAGCTCATCCAACAGTTCGGTAGCTTGACGTTTCAGGGTCGTGACAAGTTCAGTACGCATAAAGTGATACTAAAGTATCACTAGTACGGGCGCAAGGTGGCGGAGAGGGTGAGATCGACTCGGTGCGCTCGTCCACAGACCCTGCCCACACCCATGAAATAAAAAAAGGGAGCGCGAGGCTCCCTTTTTTTATTTCATGTGGCGGGCGACTAACAACTACAGCAATAATTCGCTCAGGTCCACGGAAACCCTGTCTTTGGAGGGTTTCAGGATTCGAACAAAAACCCTCTCTGGCAGACTCGAGACCTGAAAGCAACAAGCCTTTCCGCTAGCGGAGAGCGCATCGATCGCTCCGAGTTGAGGGTGACCCTATCTTCGGAAATAAGGTGTTCTTGTGGTCTGTGGCGCGACGCGCTACACTGGGTCCGTGATTAAGTCGTTCAGGCACAAGGGCGTCGAGCGCTTCTTCCGAACCGGCAGTAAAGCCGGAATCCAAGCGACCCATGCCGCCCGGCTCCGGCGGCAACTTGCTTTTTAAGCAACGCAAAAGTGCCTGCGGACATGAATGTTCCGGGTTGGAATCTGCATCCACTCAAAGGGAAGCTGGAGAATCATTGGAGCATCAGTGTCAGTGGCAATTGGCGGCTGATATTCATGTTCGAAAACGGCGATGTCGTGCTGGTCGACTACCAGGACTACCACTGAGGTTTTTATGAACGAAATGCACAATCCCCCTCACCCGGGCCTCACGCTTCGGGATGACGTACTTCCCGCCCTCGGTCTGCAGGTCGGTGAAGCGGCCGCTCAACTTGGCGTCGACCGCACGACGCTCTCGAAGGTGCTTAACGGCCGTGGCGCGATCAGCCCGGCGATGGCGCTACGCATCGAGCGCTGGCTCGGGCGCGATCGAGGCGGTGCCGCCGAGGTGTGGCTTGCGCAGCAGACCGCCTATGATCTTTGGCATGCCAGATTGGCACTCAAGAAGTCCAAGACCTTGCAGGCCGTCAAATCGGCGGCAAAACGCGCAGCGTGACTCCAAGTACTCCGATTTGGGGCCCGCGATGAAGTGGCGCGCGACTAATAACTGCAGCGCTAACTGACTCACCACCGACGCCGCTCGAATTTGAAAGCCATGCGAGATTCGAACGTCACGCTGCAGTCAAGGATACTTTGATAGCGAGACTCTGTAGTACCTTCAAAACAGTGTCGTAGCGCGGCTTAGCGCCCAGCGTCAGTGCCTTGTAAAGACTTTCTCGACCGAGCCCAGCCCCTTCGGCGATGGCACTCATTCCGCGTGCCTTCGCAACCTGCCCAATCGCCGTCAGGAAAACATCCGGGTTCGGGTCCTCGAGTGCTGCGGTCAGATACTCCGCAACGACCTCGTCATCGTCGAGGAACGCGCTGGTATCGAATCTTTTAGTTTTACGTTGCGCTCTGCCGATATCTCGCGCTTGGGTCGATTTGTCACCGCCACAAAGCAGAAGTAGCAAAACCTTGCCAAGCTGGGCGGAGTCGAGACGAGCAAGAATTCGGGCACGACTTTTCGGTCCTCCAAACCACGCGGCCAATCATAGAACACGTCGGTGGATTGCAACTCGTACACGCGATATCTGCATCCACGTGGATACAACCTCGTCAACTAGCTGACGCGTCGAAATTGGGCGGAGAGGGTGAGATTGACTCGGGCCATCCATGGCCCTCGCCCCTCGCTCCCGCTCGGGGTGCGCTGCGCGCGTCCGATTCGGCTCACCTGCCGAATCGTCGAACTCAGTGAGTTCGTCCACAGACCCTGCTCACACCCATGAAATAAAAAAGGGAGCGCGAGGCTCCCTTTTTTTATTTCATGCGGCGAACCATTTACCTAGCGCGACATTCAGCGAAGATGGCGAGGTCTCTTCGTTTCGCATTAGTTCGAATTTCCAGAAGATCCAGCAAAGTATGGAAAATGTGATCGTGCGATACGGGCTCGCGAGATTGTTCACGGGCACAGTTCGGCTCGATGGCGACTCGCTGCTTGAATCCCGGTGACGCCCAGAAAATCATCGGTACGCGAGTCTGCGTCTCCGGCGCGATGGCATAGGGCAACGCGTGTAGAAAAAGACCATTCTCACCCAGCGACTCGCCATGATCGGACACGTACAGCATCGCCACATCCACGCGATCACTGATAGCGGCCAGTCGCTCGATGGTCGTCGCCAGCAGATGATCTGTATATAGCATCGTGTTGTCATAGACATTGACGACTTCGGCAACGGAACACTTGGCGAAATCAACTTCGCGGCACGCCGGCTTGAACTGTTCGAACTTCGCTGGATAGCGCAGATGATATCCGGGCCCATGACTACCGAGCGTATGGATCACGGTGAAGCGATCGCGCTCTATGCCGCTCAACGAACGAAAAAAGTCTTCGAATAATGCGCCATCCAAGCAGGGCCTGTCTTCGATGCAGGCTTCCGGATGCTGCGCCCGATCCACTCGACGCTCAGGCACACTGCGGCAAACGCCCTTACAGTCGGTGTTGTTGCCATACCATTGGACATCAAGCCCGGTACGTAAGGCGATATCGATCAAATTGTCGCGGGCCTTCGCCTCTTCGGCATCGAATCCGGCTCGACCCATATCGGAAAACAGACAAGGCACCGAGATTGCCGTCGATGTTCCGCAGGAAGTCACTTCGGGAAAGTAGATCAAATCCTTAATTCGAGAAAGCGCGGGATTAGTTGGCCTCGGATATCCACCGAGCGAAAAGTTCGCGGCACGCACAGTCTCACCGAGCACGAAAACGACCAGCATCGGTTTTTGACTCGGACTGCCAACAACGCGCTTCGCGTCTTCGCCGACGCGCGTATAGGGAATGGTCGGCTTGAGCTTGTCGCCGACGTGGCTGCCAAGACCTGCAATGAAATTGACCGGTACCAACATGTGCCGAAGCTCGCGATGATTGCGCAGCAACGAAGCATGATCCTGATAGAAAAATCCGGCGATGACGCCGACACCCAGCAGCGTTACCAATAGCGCGATACCGCGATCGCGCAGCTCACCGCGCCAGCTCTTCAACGTGACGGGCATCATCAGCAACAAGACGGCGGGTAGGATTCCGAGCGCGCCCACTTGCAGCAACATGCGGCCGGTAAATAGCTCGAGGCTTTCGGTCGCGTTCGTTTCTAATACGTTGCGGATCATCACTTTGTCGATGAGTACGCCATAGACATCGACGAAGTAACTGGCTGACGCTGCGAGAATCAGCACGAGCGCTAGCATCGCCTTCGCCAACGGCCGAATCAGCGTTAACGGCGTCAAAAAGAGATTGGTTGCAAGCCCGGCCAGGAGGAAGAAGCTCGCGAGAAAAGCAGTGTCTCTGCCATCGCCAATCGGCCGGATCTCGTTCAGATAGATCCACAGCGGCGAATTCAGCAAAAGCAGGCACCACAACGAGACCAGCGCCGTCAGCGCCGTCAAACCTGGTTTCCAGCGTATGGTCATCAGAAGCTCTTCTTGGTTTCGACGATGATCTGCATGCTCTTGATCGAGCGATCACCTTGCAGTGGAAAGGCCAAATCGATGTGCAGCACGTTACCGAGGGCAGATCGACTGTTGCCGAGACGCAGCCCCACCCCTGTATCGGCGAGGATGTCATGACGGGAGCGTTGCCCATCCACATTGCCCCAGGCGCCACCAACGTCTACGAACGCAGCCGCTCCGACATGAACGAGACGAAACGGATACCAGTCGGTAAAGCCGCGCTGCTCTAGCGTTACGGTCCAACGGCCTTGCCCGTCTCGATAACGCAGGGGATAGCCACGAAGGCCATTTTCACCGCCGAGCAGAATCTCGTTGTCGAGATCGAGTTTTTCCCCCCCGACTCGATTTCGGCGCTCGCGAAAAACAGCCGATGATCGGACTGACGGTGGTAGTAACGCGCCGATGCGGACAGCTTGGCGTTGCGTAGCCCGTCTTCTTCGTAGCGCGCACCGAGGCCGCCGGCGATGAACAAGCTGCTTTTCGAATCGAGCTCGTAGCCTTTGTGTAGTTCGCCAGCAAGCAACCAAGCATTACGGTCTGAGCCCCAGGACTCGAGCGAACGACCAAGACGACCGCGGATTCGCCATCCATACTGGAAATCCTCGTTTCGCTCGATCTGGTCACGGTTGCGAAGCACACGAAAATCATCTTCGATCCAGTCGAACTGCGCCCACGGATAGACGAAGCGGCGATCTGCGGGGATCGTAAAGAGAGGCGAATAGAGCTCTGCACGTCGGAATGACGCCGATTCGTCTGAGAGACCAAAAGTCCAACGCGTCACCGATCCCTCGCGCAGCCCCGCTGATCGACCGACATAAAGTGTCTTGGTCGCCGACTCGCGTCGATATCTTCCAAGTAGATCACCGTCGTTATAGCGAGGATCGATCCGTTGATCTTTGAACCAAAAGACACCGTAGGCTTCACGTGTATCGAGTTCGTAGAACGGTTTTTCCAACAGAACTCTCTGGGCGCCACCATCACTGAAGTCGGAATGCTCCAACTCCAACGACCACCACCCACTGCCGATTTGGTTGTCGATATAGCGAAACGATTGAATGTCTCGGTCAACTTCGTTCAGCTGCTTCACACTGATTTGTGTTCCGCGACCAAAAAAATTTAATTCCTCGAATTCGATACCGCTCGTTGACTTGCCACCCTTACGCCCGAATGAAACGCCCGGGTTCAATGTCCATACGTCACGAGTGACGACCTCAAGATCGACAATGCCATCGGCATAGCGAATCGGCGTGATCATGGCATCGTAGAGATAGCGAGTGTCACGCAGCAGACGCTCAGACTCGCGCACGACCGACTCGCGATAGAGATCACCGCTGCACACAAGTAGGCGATCTAGCACTGTCGATTCACGCGTGTTGATATGCCAACGATTGGCCAATCGAAAAAGGCGAGTGTCTTCCTCGGGCCGTGTGGTATCGAAAATATCCTGCACCTTGATGATGATTTGACCGACCCGAGCTCCTTCGCGCTCCAACGTCGCGTCGTCCGGTATTCTTGGCGGGCGAACAGCCTGCGGGCGATCGGTACGAGATCGAAATCCCGGCGCTTCGTCAGTCACCGCATCGAGCGATACGATTCCGGATAAAACACTCAACACGACAATCTTAAGAAGTCGTCGTGACACCACGTCTCCGAAATCGATGCAGCCCGAGACAAATCAGCCACGCGAGCAGTGCCGATACGATGTCGTGCGACAAAAAATGAGCGCCACGGGACTGCTGGGCGATCGAAAACGCCCCTCCCAACGCGAGGGTGCCCAGCAAAGCGACCGTCGCCCACGCAGGCTTTGCCGAGCGCCACATAAAGAACAAACCGAACAACGCAAAAGCAGATGAGGAATGAGCGCCCGGAAAACACGTCGCACGAGGCAACTCTGCAGGTCGCGACTCGAACCAAGACATCGCGGGCATGCCGCCACCAAACCCTTGCAGATCCCACGGGCAGTCGACATTGGTGATCTGTTTCAAAATGCCGATCGTCACGGGCACGAGCACCATACAAGCGGCGAAGTAACCGAGGTCGGCCCGATGGGTAGCCAAGCGCGTCGAGCGATAACTGGCTGCCCAAGCCACTAGCGCGAGAACGCCAACGAGACGCATCAAATTGCGCCCGCCGGTATGCAGCAACTCGTTAGCCCACCAGTCGTGCCTGGCAATCCACTCGTTCGTCGCTACATCGAAAAAGAAATATCGGGCAGTCATCAAATCGCCGTCAAACAACGCGAGCAGCAACAAGAACAGTGCGACGAATCCGATGATCCAAAGATCAAGATTGATTCGCCCGATTAACTTCAGTGGCATGGGTGACGATCGACTTAGCGACCTGCGGAACCCGCTTTGCCAAGCAGCGCTGCGATTTCCTGCCGGCGACCTGCGTCTGCCGTCTCGCGACCGGGTCGTGACGGCGCCGCCTGCGCGATCTTCAAGTGCTTGATCGCCAGAGCCGTCTCGCCCTCATCGAGCAGGAATTCCGCGTAAAAGAAATTGGGGTCGATCCCGGCAGGATTCAGTTTCAGCGCCGTCTCGAGGTGCTTGCGCGCCTTCTTGTCATCGCCGAAGCCCACGGGGAAACCAGGAACTTTTTGGTAGAGCGTGCCGAGACTGGTATGCGCGGAACCTGCGAGAGCCGTTGCATCGATCCTCAGTGACGCCTCGAGCACACGGCGCGCCTGCTTGGCCAGAGACAATGCGCCGAGCCCTCCCTTGGCGCCCGCCTGACTCGAGAGCACGATGCCCTGCCACACCATCGGCTCGGCTCGCCCCGGGTTGCTCGACGCCAAGGCGCCGGCCTTGCTAGCCAGCTGTGCAAAATCCGCCGTCTTTTGCTCGGCAGAAAGTGTCGAGTAATTGATACGAGCCCACGCTTGCTGAATGTCCTGCAATTCGGAATCAAGCGATGCCGCATCGGCAGGCGACGCCAAAGTCACTGCCAGAAAACTCAGGAGCAGGACGGATCGAAGGGATGTCATCATGGGTTTGTACCTCTCTGCATGAACTGCCGGATCACCGGCAACTGTTTGATCAACGCACCATCCACCAAGGACGGAAAAATGGCATTCACTCGCGCGAAGAGAGCCTCCCGCCAACCGATCACGGTGTTCGTACGCTCCCTTGTCAGGGCTTTGATTAGCGCCGCGGCGACGCGCTCCGGCTCGTCGACCCGATTGCCTAGCGCTCGATTCAATTCGTCCATGGCCGATGAGTTCATCGCTGTGCGAGTTGCCCGAGGAGCGATGTGATGCACTCGCACGCTCGTCTCGTCGAGTTCTCGACCGAGCGCCTCGGAAAATCCCCGCAGGCCGAACTTGCTCGCCGAATACACCGCTTGGGACGGATAGCCGATGTAGCCGAACACCGACCCGATATTGACGATGCGAGCCTCGGCAAGAGATTTCAAATGCGACAGCAACGACTGCGTGAGGCAGATCGGTGCGATGAGATTGGCTTGCACAACTGCATTGATTCGATCGACATCCATCGAATCGAAAAATCCGCCGCCACCGACACCGGCATTGTTGATGAGGGTGTCGATCCCGACACCTTCCCAACGAGCCGCGAAATCCGCGAGTCGCTGCCTGTCCGCTTCGATCGTCAGATCCGCGACACAAACACCGATCTGCTCTGGCGCCTCGGCGGCAACCGTCTGCAATTTCGCCGCGTCACGCCCGGTGATCAGTACTCGCGCCCCGTGAGCCACCAGTGCTCGCGCGACGGCAGTACCGATGCCGCTGCCACCCCCGGTAATCAACGCCCTGCGCGCTGTGCTCATGCCGCCACCCGCTCGAGACTGCGGAAGACGTTGCCGTACAACCAAAACATGGCATTGGCGCAACTGGTAATCGCTTCTTGATCCGTCGGTGCATCAAGACGATTGACGATGCCGGCCAGATGCTGGGTGTGCTCCTGATCCAACTTCCCGTGACTGCGCAAATAGCTGAAAGCTCGATCCGGGAGCGCGAGCGCGGACTGGATGCGACTTGCAGCCTCGAGAGCCAAGGCCACACTTGTCCCTTCCAACACGAACACCATGCCGAAGCACCCGACCGGATTTCGCCGCATGGCGACGTCGTACGCGTACGCCACCATCGCGTCTGTTTCAACCTGTGGCTTGGAGCGTCGAACGCCTTCGGCATCACCCCCCGAAGCGGCGATGTCATTGAGAATCCACTGTTCGTGCCCGTGCTCCTCTTCGACGTAGTGCACGAGCTCGGAACGCAGCCACTCCCTAGAATCGTCGAGTCGGCTGCCGACCGCCATCAGCAAAGGCACCGTATGCTTGACGTGATGATAGGCCTGTGTCAAAAACGCGACGTAGAGTTCGCGGGTCACCTCGCCGCGCAAGGTGCGCTGAATGATCGGCGCAGAGAGCAAAAAACCCCGCGCCTCCCGGGTCGACTCTGCGAGACAACCGTAAGCATCAACTGGCGATGGCATCGACATACAACTCCTCGATGAGACGTTCATGGCGCGAAAAGACGATATCGCGGCGCGTTCTGCCATTGGCAGTGATCGCACCGTCGTCAACACGCAGGGGGGCGGGAAGCTTGGCCCAGCGGCGTACTTGCGCGTATTCCGGTAACCGGTGATTGGCGGCATCGATCGCCGCACTCAACTCGGCGGTGTTGACCTGCGCGCTCCTCGGGTAGATCAATGCAGACAAGAAAGGCCGAGCCTCGCCGAAGACCACGACTTGCGCGATCGAAGGGCTCGTCATCAACTCACGCTCCACCCACTCCGGTGAGACGTTTCTACCGAGGCTCGTGATCAGCAAATTCTTGCGTCGACCCCGCACGTGCAGGAAGCCCTCGCCATCGATGAAGCCGAGATCGCCAGTTGCGATCTCATCGAGTGACTTGCTGCTTTGCCCGCGGTCATCGCCGAGATACCCGTGCATCGTGGCACCGCGTACATGGATCTCACCGTCCGCATCGACCCGCACCTCGGAGTGCGGCAATACGCGCCCCACGCTGCCCTTGCGCTCGGCGCCGGGCAGGTTCAACGCCACCACCGAAGCGCTCTCGCTCAGGCCATAACCTTCATAGACCGGAAGCCCCGCCCGATGAGCTGCCTGCAAGAGCTCTGCTGAAACCGAGGCGCCACCGACTGCGATGAAGCGCAGACTGGCAGGGGCACGCCAACCCTGGGCAACGGAAGCCACGAGCACGCGCAGCAACTCGGGAACCAGCAGCAGGCTCCCCGGTGAGTGTTCCGTGATGCATTGCAGCATCCGTGGCACATCCAAGCCGCCATAACCGATGCCGGTCATGCTCGATGAAGGCAGCGACACCGCGGCGCCTAGCGCAGGGGCAACATGAACGCTGACGAGATTGTCGAGCAGGGTGGACAAGGGCAATAAACACAAATGCCGCGTGATGGCGAGCGGTCTCAGTACACCCATCAAAGAATTCACGACGCGATCCATCGCTTCTTTCGAGAGACAGACGCCCTTGGGACTGCCGGTGCTACCGGAGGTGTACGTGATCTTGCAGGTGTCCATGGGCAAAGGACGGCGCGCCACTGGAGGCATCGTCCTGACCCAGCGCTGTAATCCGAAAACTCCGTTGTCGATATGACGCCAGGATCCAGGCAGCGTCGCCACCTTGTCCGGAGTATCGGTGATGATGCGATCGAGACCTGCATCCTCGATCACATGCGCGAGTTGCGCTGGACTGAAGTGTCGGGGCAACGGCACGCTGACCAGAGCGTTGCGGTGCAGGACGCGATCGACGATGGCCCACGGCACCCCGTTATCAGCGAGCAAACCATGCCGCGCGTTCCGTCGGTCGGCATCGAGCAGCCATGCCGAGACTTCCGCCTCTCGCGCGAGAAGATCGTCCTGCGTGAGCGAGTGCTGCGAATCCGCGAATCGCGCGCTCATGCTGCCACCCGAACGCAATGACCGAGCCATCCCGCCATAACCCGCGGGGTGCCGTCGTAGTAGCGCCCCCACTGTTCGGTACCGCCGTTCACCCTCGTTGAATCAGCCGAACCCAGATCGAGCAGCGGCGCCCCGAATCCGGCAACCAAGGCGCACACTCGCGGCGTGCCCGTGAACACGAGCCATTCGAACCCTTCGCCTGCCAGATACCCCGGCAACCGCTGCATCAGTTCGAGAGTGGCTTGGCGATCTCGACTCGCGAAGTTCCCCACCTCGACGATGCGTCGGCGGCCGATTCGGGCCACGGGCTCGTCTGTCGGGATGCACTCGAGGCTACTTTCGATGACTTGTTCGATCGGCCCATCGACGTATTGTTCGAGGAACAGGCGATCATCCGCCGCGCTTCGATAGCCGAGCACTGCGAGCGGCTGTTCGTCGGCACCGAGACAACCGATGAGATTCGGCATGAATTGCACGAGCCTCGCTCCGTGCGCCTCGGCGTAACGCGCCCGGATGAAAGTCTCGTAGGTGGCGCGCAGAGGATCCCCCTGGAGCTGCGCGAGAATCCTGCAGGCACGGGGGCGGTGTGATGCGGCGACACCGCTCATGACTTGGCTATTCATGACCGGCTAGACGGGGCGACGATTCGAAATCCATCGCGACGATTGATCCGGGTGGCCGTGGCCGTCTAACCTCCCGAGCCGCGATGTCGAACTCTGATCGAATACTGGTGGAGCGGCTCCTGGCGGGTGACGAACGCGCCTTCAGGGAGTTTTTCGATGAGTATTTCGACCGTCTTTACCGCTTCGCCCTCTCGAGAGTGCGCGACAACCCGAGTCTCGCCGAGGAAGCGGCGCAGCGGGCCTTGTGTCGTGCGGTCCGAAAGCTTGATGGATTCCGCGGTGATTCGACTTTGTTCTCCTGGCTCGCGGGAATCTGTCGCAACGAGCTGGCAGACCTACTCGAGGTGTCGAATCGTCATGCCGAACGGCACGTCAGCCTCGACTCAGATCCCGCGGGTCAACGTGCAGCCCAACATCAGGCTGCTGAATCAAGGGACGAGCCCGACGAACAAACGACATCCAACGAACGACTTGAGCAGATCGAGACCATACTGCGCCAACTGCCGGGCCGGTACGGTGAGGTACTGGGATGGAAATATCTCGAAGGTTTTTCTACCGAGGAGATCGCCGAGAAACTGCTCACCTCCCATGATGCGGCACAATCCGCTCTGCAGCGCGCCCGGTCCGCATTCAAATCGGCGGCCGATGCAGCGGGCCTTGAGGTCTAGACCATGAACGACGAGGAAATGGAGAAAACGCTGCGCGCCTTGCGAGATCGACCGGGCGTTCCGAAAGAGCGTCGCGAAGCGGCTTTCGAACGTGTACGCGCGGAGTGGCAGGCGGGACTTGCCTCGCGAGAGTCCGGTCGCAACGCAGCTCCGCGCCGGCGATGGATGCTTGCCGCGGCAGCAAGCGTCCTGATCGTGGCTTTCTCTGGGCTCTCGCTCTGGGTCTATCGAGACTCGCCGCCGCGTGTGGTCGTGGCGACGGTTACCGCAGTCCACGGCGACGGCTCACTCCGAGTGGATGACCTCGTGCACGCGGAGCAACGCATCAAGTCGGGAGCGACCACGCTCTCGATGACGTTAGCCTCCGGTCTCGTTGTTCGAGTGGCTCCCGACTCGGCGCTGACTTTCATCGAGGCAGATCGATTCGAACTCGAGCGAGGCAGGATTTTCATCGACTCGAATCCCGCGCGAAGCAAAGATCCGTTGCTGGTGAAAACCGCACTCGGCGAAGTCAGCCACGTGGGAACTCGATACTTCGTGGAATACGATCAAAAACGACTGAGCGTCGCCGTTCGAGAGGGCATGATTGCCTTGCAGCAAGCCGACGACTTCCGATCACGCGCCACTGCGACGGCTGGCGAACAACTAAATCTCTCCTCGAGCAGACCGGAACGAGTCGAACGCACCACCGTATCGGCTGCGGACACGCGATGGCGATGGATCGAGATGGTTCCCTCTCCTCTCGACATCGATGGACTCAGCCTCGGTGTCTTTCTGGAATGGTACGAGCAGGAAACCGGACGGCGCGTCACCCTCCGTGATGCCAGTCCTGAAACGACGCTGAGCGGCAACATCGCGGGACTCTCGCCGGATGACGCCTTGGATGCCATTGCCCTTGCAGTGGAACTTGACGTGAACCGTGGGAGCGAGAGCGTGGTGATCGGCAAGCGCTGACCGCCTGTCCGACCATGCCTGTCTGGCTATAATGAGCCGTGTGAATGTTCGGCTAGTTATCATCTGCGTCTCGCTTCTGCTGACTTTAGCCTTTTCTTCGCCATCTTCGCTCGCCGCTCCGCCGGCCAATACCCTCCCTGCCGGCACCACCGTGGTCGCAGCATTGGAGCAGCTACGGTCGCGAGGTCTTTCCGTCCTCTTCAGCGACCGGCTCATCGGCGCCGACTTGCGTCTGCAGCGCGATGTATCCCTCGTGAATCCGCGCGAGGCAGCACAGCAACTGCTGGCCGAGCATCGCCTGCAACTGCGAACGTTGCGCCCAGGGCTTTTCGTCGTCATTCGAGCCGACGCGAACGAGCGCGATTCAACAAGACCGCTGCAGGAAGACGAACCTCTGGCGGAAGTGGCGATCTACGCGAGCCGATATTCCGCGGATCCCTCAGCGACGAGCACGATACGTTTGGAGCGCTCCGAAATCGAAGCCGTCGCCGCACTGAACGAAGACGTCCTTCGTGTCGTACAAACCTTGCCGGGCACCGCCAGTACACCCTTGGGTGCGAAAACTCATGTACGCGGGGGTCTCGATAACGAACTGCTCGTACGCTTCGATGGCATTCCGCAACTCGATCCATTTCACTTCAAAGATTATGGCGCGATCCTCGGCAGCATAGAGCCAACGACCATCGATGCGCTGGACTTCTACAGCGGCATTTTTCCTGTACGTCATGGTGATCGACTCTCCGCTGTGATGGACATCCATCCCCGCAGCGCCAGAAGCGGAAACCAACACGAGATCGGTCTCTCGCTGCTCGCCTTGTACGCGTTGACCGTCGGCGAGGCAGAGATTGCGGGCGCCGACACACACTGGTTGGCATCGGGTAGAAGCGGCAGCGCGGGATGGGTGGCACGGGCCGTCGGTATCGACGATACCGAGATCGAATTTTCCGACCTTTTACTGCGCGGCGAGCGAGTCGTCGGCGACTGGACGCTCGTTACCGGACTCTGGAGTCTTCAAGACGAACTCGACTATCGAGACGACGACCCGATCACGGGGCGTGAATTCACATCGGCCGGTTATCGCGACAACATGGCATGGTTGAAAGCGCGACGCGATACTGCAGCGGATCGCCGCGTGGAGATGGCCGTTGCAAGATTCGATTCGAAAGCCGATCGGCGCGGCGAATGGACAGGCGATCCGCTCGTCGAGGGGCGGGTTAGGGAAAACCGGAGTACCGACGGTTATTATTTTGACCTGAGCTGGAAACAGTCCGGATCGTGGACGCTCGGTGCCGAGATGCTCAAGCTGAGCAGCCGCTACGATTACTCCATTCAGGCGCGCTACGACCAGATGCTCGCGGCGCTTTTCGCGCGCACACCGCAGCTTGAGCGCCAGACGCTGATTGATGCGCGAACTCAGTCTGTCTCGGCTTATGCATCAAAGCTGTTCAGGCTCTCGCCACGCTGGCGAGTGGATCTTGGAATTCGGGGTGATCATCGAACTCAACCAACGGACGCTGTCGAGTTGTCACCCCGTCTGGCCATGGAGTACGAGCTCGCCGAGGGGCGATTCCTTCGGGCGAGCGCGGGCCGCAGCACGCAAGGCCAAAGAGCGCACGAGCTGCAAGTCGCCGATGGCGAGCCGGTCTTTCACCCGGTTCAAAAGGCAGATCAATGGGTCATCGGCTACCAGCAGCTGCTGGCCGATCACGGCGCGTGGCGCATCGAGACTTACCGCAAGCGGATTAGAAATCCCTCACCAAGATACGAAAACCTGCTCAATCCCGTCTCGCTCATTCCGGAAATGGAAATCGACCGGCAGCGTCTTGCGCCCCACGGCGCCCTCGCCTACGGCGTGGAGTTCGCAGCGCGCTACAGGCTCGATGATCAATGGTCGGGCTTCCTGAACTACACCTGGTCCGAGGCTGAGGACGATTTCGGAACCACCACCGTTGCACGCAACTGGAACCAGCAGCATGCGCTGCTACTCGGGTTGTCGTGGCGCTCAGGCTCCTGGAGCATCTCGGGACAGGGCAGCTGGCACACCGGCTGGAGCCGGACCGAGTTTTCCACGGGTGACACCGGAACACTCGTGCCTCTGCTAGGCGCGCGCAATCGAGCGCGATGGCCGGACGCATGGAACATCGACTTTCGTGCCTCGTGGCGCAGACCGCTTCACGTCGGTGCGCTGCACGTCAACTTCGATGTGAAGAATCTGACCAATGGCGGCAACCCTTGCTGCACCGATCTTCGCGTGGTCGGCGAGCGTCTGGATGCGCGTACGCGATCCTGGCTGCCTCGTTACTTCAATCTCGGACTGGTATGGAGCCTGCCCTTGCTACGTACTCCCCCTTAATCCTGCGCGATCGAAATCGGCGCAAGCTGACCTGACCTGCCGGGAGATTTTCGGCCCAGCCGATTCTTGGGATGATGGCTTTCTCTGAACCTCACCCCGATAAAGCCCAGAGATTGTGAGACGAAGCGGTTCTGAGACGGGTTTTCCGGGGTTTTGAGCTGAACCGCAGTCCAGAGCCATCGCGCGAAGTGCTGCGTTTTAAGGGAGTTTGCGCGAGGGGCTTATTTTCGCTGAGCAAGTTGGTCCGCGATGAAGTGGCGGAGAGGGTGAGATTGACTCGGGCCATCCATGGCCCTCGCCCCTCGCTCCCGCTCGGGGCGCGCTGCGCGCGTCCGATTCGGCCCTCCTGCCGAATCGTCGAACTCAGTGGGTTCGTCCACAAACCCTGCTCCAGTTCCAAATGAAAAAGGGCACGAGGCCCCTTTTCATTTGGAACTGGCGGAGAGGGTGAGATTCGAACTCACGGTCCCCGTAAAGGGACGCCGGTTTTCAAGACCGGTGCATTAAACCGCTCTGCCACCTCTCCGGCTCGTCAATCGAGATAGTGGGCGAATTATGCCTTGTCCGTCGGTAGAAGTTTTTCGAGCCCGCCCATATAGGGTCGCAGCACCTCGGGAACGGTGACGGATCCGTCGCCGTTCTGGTAATTCTCGAGTACGGCCACCATGGCGCGGCCGACCGCAACGCCCGATCCGTTCAGTGTGTGCAAAGGCTCAGGTTTGCCGGTCTCGGGGTTCCGCCAACGGGCTTGCATGCGCCGCGCTTGGAACGCCTCGCAATTACTGCACGACGAAATCTCGCGATACCGTCCCTGCCCCGGTAACCAGACCTCTAGGTCATAGGTCTTGGCGCTACCGAAACCGATGTCGCCTGCACATAGCGCGAGCACACGATACGGCAGCTTGAGACGCTTAAGTACCTCTTCCGCATGGGCGGTAAGTTGCTCGAGCGCCGCATACGATTCGGAGGGTTTCACGATGTGTACGAGTTCGACCTTGTCGAACTGGTGCTGACGGATCATGCCGCGGGTATCTTTACCGGCCGCTCCAGCCTCGGAGCGGAAACACGGCGTATGCGCCACGTAGCGCAGCGGCAGCCGCTCGGGTGTGGTGATCTGATCGCGGACGAGGTTAGTAACTGGAACCTCTGCGGTCGGGATGAGATAAAGCGTACGATCTCCTTTGAGTGCGAACAGATCCTGTTCAAATTTTGGTAACTGTCCCGTGCCGGTGAGAGCATCGCCCGATACGATGTACGGCGCGTAGATCTCCTGATAACCATGTTCGCTGACATGAAGGTCGAGCATGAATTGGGCAAGGGCACGATGCAGCCGCGCCATGCCATCCCGCAGCACGACGAAGCGCGCACCGGAAATCCGTCCGGCCGTTTCGAAGTCAAGACCGAGACGCGTGCCAAGATCAGCGTGCTCTTGCGGCGTGAAATCGAAGCTACGCGGTGTGCCGTGGCGACGAATTTCTAGGTTGTCCGTTTCGTCTCGACCGTCGGGCACAGAGTCGTGCAGCAAGTTGGGCAGGCCCATGAGCCACGCATCGGATTCGCCTTGAACCGCATTGAGCGCCGCCTCCGCGTCCGCCAGTTGCACGGTAAGTTCCTCGCCACGCTTGAGCAGCGCCGTTGTATTCTCACCCTTGCCCTTAGCCATGCCGACCGCTTTGGCGTTTGCGTTACGCTCAGCGCGGACTCGATCCGCGCCGATCTGCACCTGCTTACGGCGGTCATCGAGAGTACGGAACGCGGCGAGATCGAGTACAAAACCGCGTCGCGCGAGATTACGCATCACGTTTTCGGTATCGGTGCGCAGTTGTTTTGAGTCAAGCATTACTTAACCAAGAAGTCTAAAAGAGTAATTGGCGAATTGATTAAGGCGCAAAGAGCCAGCACTCCACCCGTTGCAGCCAAGACTCGCTAATGAGCAACGATACCGCAAGCCCGAACGCGATACCCAGGGCATTGGCGTACACGTCAGCGATTTCAGCGGTACGCCCGAGTGCCATCTGGTCCTGAAGCCACTCGATAGCAACACCGAGCGTCAACATCAGCACTGCGATGAGCTTGTAGTTACGACGCTCGACTAGGGCGGCAAACCAGCCGGTCAGCCCAAAGAAAGCCAAAACGTGGGAGAGCTTGTCGGGAATGAGAGATGCTCCATCCTCTTCAGACGACTTAAGAGAGAAATAAAGCACCACGAGAACGAGTGCGACTCCGAATGCAATCCACCACCGACTAAAACGCAGCGCACGCATCACTCGCTCGGCTTGCCGATGACATCGACCCCGGGCGGCGGCACGAAACGAAACTCCGACGGATCGATACGACCATTACGACTACTGATCTCGAAAATCATGACTGCGCGCTGGCCCAGCTTATCGTCGATCTCGAGTCGACGCAGGTCGAGGCCTACAAAGCCAAAACGCATTTCTTTAAACTCGCCTGGTGCCGTCTTGGGCGATACGCGAACCCACGCGAATCCATCTTTTCGCCCCGCGGCTTCGACCCTGAATTTTGAGCGTAGCGGAGTCGAACCTGACAGCAGCATTGCCGGCGTCGCCGCCTCACCACTGCCGGCAGGTCGAACCGTGACTTGATCGAGATCGCTGTCGAGAAACCAGACGTTACGACCATCGGCCACCATCAATTGCGCAGCGTTACCTATTGCAGGACCAATTTCCCAACGGAACTTACCAGGACGATGGATGAGCAACCTGCCACGCTGAACGCCACGAGTCCGTCCGCGAGAGTCGGTGAGCGACTGGGAAAACTCCGCCCGCCACGACTCGAGACCTGCCAGATAACGATCGAGTGCGGTGGTCAAATCGGCGTGCGCGAACCCCGAGAACATGAGGGCTCCGGCGATTAGCGCCCACCACACCAACCGAGCAAGCACGAGACGGATCACTCGCGCGATGGGACGGGCACGAGAATCTCGCGTCCGCCATTGGCTTGCAGTGGACCGACGAGTCCAGCTGCCTCCATGGCTTCGATGAGACGCGCGGCGCGGTTGTACCCAATCTTGAGTCGACGCTGAACGTAGGAGATTGAAGGTTTGCGCTCGGTGACAACGATTTTGACGGCTTCGTCATAAAGCGCGTCTTTCTCAAAGTCGCCGCCCTCACCCACGCCATCACCCTCACCGCCTTCACTCGGTAACCCAGCAATTGGTCCTTTGGAACCGGAGAGCACTTCTTCAATGTAATCGGGCGCACCGGCTTTACGCAGGGCCTCGACGACACGATGCACTTCGGCATCTGCCACATACGCACCGTGAACGCGGTTCGGTATGGAGGTTCCAGGCGGTAGATAGAGCATGTCACCGTGACCAAGCAAAGACTCGGCGCCACCCTGATCGAGAATGGTGCGCGAGTCGACTCTCGCCGACACCTGAAATGCAATCCGCGTCGGAATGTTGGCCTTGATGAGACCTGTGATCACATCGACCGACGGACGCTGCGTGGCGAGAATGAGATGTATACCCGATGCTCGCGCTTTCTGCGCAAGACGAGCGATCAAATCTTCGACTTGCTTACCGACAATCATCATGAGATCGGCGAGCTCGTCAATGATCACGACGACGAACGGTAGCGGCTCGAGATCTGGAATCTTTGTCTGGTCGATGGTCGGGTCGTTGGCGGCTCGCGTCATCATCACGGGATCCTTAATGGGCTTCTTAGCCTCGTTAGCATCGCGCACCTTACGATTGAAGCCCGCGATATTGCGCACGCCCATAGCGGCCATCAACTGATAGCGGCGCTCCATCTCAGCTACGCACCAGCGCAGCGCGTTAGCAGCTTCCTTCATGTCCGTCACGACCGGCGCGAGCAGATGCGGGATACCCTCGTAAACTGAGAGCTCTAACATCTTGGGGTCGATCATGATGAGGCGCACATCCTCAGCAGTGCTCTTGTAAAGCATCGAGAGAACCATGGCATTGATCGCAACCGACTTACCGGAGCCGGTCGTGCCCGCCACGAGCAGATGCGGCATACGCTGCAGATCGGCAACCACTGGCGCTCCGCCAATGTCCTTGCCGAGCGCCAGAGCGAGCGGTGAACCGATTTCGTCGTAGGTCCTCGATTTAACGATTTCGCCGAGCGTGACAACTTCGCGCCTCTCATTCGGAATTTCAAGACCCATCACCGACTTGCCCGGGATCACCTCGACCACGCGAACACTGATGGCTGAAAGCGCTCGTGCCAAATCTTTCGAGAGCGAGCTGATCTGGCTTGCCTTGACGCCAGGAGCTGGGCGCATCTCAAAACGCGTGACGACCGGTCCTGGCTGCACCGCCACGACCTCGACCTCGACACCGAAATCTTTGAGCTTAAGCTCAACAAGCCGCGACATGGCCTCGAGCGCCTCCGCCGAATAGTTTGCCTCGCGCGCCGGAGCGTCATCGAGTAACTGTAGTGGTGGCAGTTCGCCGGCTTTCGCGGTAAAAAGCGGGACCTGCCGTTCCTTGTTGACCCGCTCACTCTTTTCAGGCTGCGGCGCTGGCGCCTCGATACGCGGTTTAGGTCGATTCGCAATCTTCTTGGTTTCGACCTCGAGCGTGCCCTTCCGCGCGGCCTTGCGCTCCTCACCCTCAGCAATATCGCGCTGCTGGAGACGACGTGCACGGAACCAGTCGACCGCAACCCAAAATCCGCTGCCGAGACGATCGATGACGGCGAGCCAAGAGAGGCCAAAAGCGAGCGAGACACCCGCCATCGCCACTGCGAGCGCGAGCAGCGTACCGCCAACAACGTTGAAGTTACCCTGCATCCACTGGCCGACCAGGCTGCCTACCACGCCGCCGGCGCTCTGGCGCAGCAGGCCCGGCGAGAAATGTAGCGTCGCAAGCGCACAGCTTGCCGCGAGTAGGAGCACGAAGCCACCGAGACGAACGAACGTATTAAGACGCGACGATGCTTCGACTGAGCCCCGATGGCTGAGCATCAACCAGCACGATGCGCCAAGCATGACGGGGAAGAGATAGGCGGGTCCGCCGAACAGAAAAAACAACAGATCGGCAAGCCACGCGCCCCGACGTCCGATGAGATTACCGATCTCGCCTTCGATGCTCTCGCCCGTGAACGAGAAGCCGGGATCTGAGGGTTGGTAGGTGATGAGCGCCGCAGAAAGCATGAACGCCAGCACACCCGTCACGATGACCGCCCCCTCGCGCAAAGCGCGCTTTACGGTTCCGGTGAATCGGTCAGACACGCTGGTCTCAGCGGCATTTTCGGGCAAGGGTGGCCTTCGGGATGTGTTTACCGTTTTTAGTCTACGGGAATCTGCATTTGGGCGACAGTTGGCCACAGCGCCTCTCAACGTGCATCCCGTAACGCTTACCCCTAACATCTCGCCATGGCTTCCCAACACCGCCAACTGATCATTCTCGGCTCGGGTTCCGCGGGCTACTCAGCTGCCGTTTACGCGGCTCGCGCCAATCGTTCACCCATGTTGATTTCCGGCCTGCAGGAGGGCGGTCAGCTCATGACCACGACCGAGGTCGACAACTGGCCAGGTGACGCGCACGGTCTGCTGGGCCCCGCCCTCATGGAGCGAATGAAGACGCATGCTTTACGTTTCGGCACCGAAATACTGAACGATCACATCCACTCCGCCGTGCTGAACGACCGACGCTTTCGTCTGATTGGCGATCTTGGCGAGTACACCTGTGACGCGTTGATCATCGCGACTGGCGCATCGGCTAAGTACCTCGGGCTACCGTCCGAAGAGGCATTTAAGGGAAGAGGTGTTTCGGCTTGTGCCACCTGCGATGGCTTCTTTTTTCGTAACCAAGCGGTCGCCGTCGTAGGCGGCGGTAATACGGCAGTGGAAGAGGCTCTCTATCTCTCGAATATCGCCTCGCACGTCACGCTCGTGCATCGACGCGATCGTCTGCGTGCCGAAAAGATCATGCAAGATCGTCTGTTCGAGCGCGAAAAAGTCGGTAAGGTTCGTATTCTCTGGAATCACGGCGTCGATAAAGTGCTCGGCGACGACTCGGGCGTAACTGGTCTGCGGGTACGCCCCACCGACCGCGACGGTAAGCTACGCGTTGACGTCGATGCGGTCGATGTTGGCGTGACCGGCGTTTTCATTGCCATCGGTCATTCGCCAAATACCGAGGTGTTCGTGGGTCAACTCGCTATGCAAGATGGCTACATCAAAGTGCACGGCGGCACCGCCGGCATGGCTACTGCGACCAGCACCCCGGGTGTATTCGCCGCAGGTGACGTCGCCGATCATGTCTATCGTCAAGCCATCACTTCCGCGGGTTCGGGCTGTATGGCTGCACTCGATGCCGATCGCTGGCTCGAGCGTTTCGATCACACCGGATGACGGGATCGGCGTGCGTCGTCGAGCGCGTCGCGGATCTTTCCGCTACCGAGTGGAATGCGCTCGACCACGAAGGCTATCCGTTCACGCGGTACGAATTTCTCTCGGCCCTCGAATCGACCGGATGCATCGGCGATCACACGAGTTGGCGTCCGCGGATCATCGCCCTGCGCGATGAGCACGGTCTCGCAGCCGCGGCACCCGTCTGGCTGAGGGACAACTCTTACGGCGAATTCGTTTTCGATTTCGCTTGGGCGCAGGCTTACGCACGGCACAGGCTGCGCTACTACCCCAAGCTCGTGGTCGCCGCCCCGTTTACGCCGGCAACCGGTCCTCGCCTGCTCGTGCGCGCCGAACTTGCCATCGATCCGCTGCAACGAGAGTACTGGCGTTGTAAGCTGCAGCAAGCTTTACTTACGATCGTTGAACGCGACTCGTTCTCGTCCGTCCATTTACTGTTCCCGACAACAGCCGAGCTTGAGACTCTCGGACCAGAATGGCTCGCTCGAATCGATTGCCAGTTTCATTGGCATAATCGTGGCTATCGCGACTTCAACGATTTTCTTACGACCTTCACTGCCGAGAAACGTAAAAAAGCTAAACGCGAGCGACGTCGAGTGGCCGAGGCTGGCATCCGCTTCGAATCTAGACTCGGTAGCGAAGCCTCACTCAATGAAATTCTTATTGCCTGGCAGTTGCATCGGATGACCTTCCTGCGTCGCGGTAATGAACCTTATCTTGCAGCCGAAACCTTCGCGCAGATCGCGAGAACTATGGGTGATACCCTACTTTTCAAATTTGCGATGCTGGCCGGGGAAATCGTCGCCGTGGCTGTCTTTTTTGTCGGCCTCGACACGCTCTATGGTCGCTATTGGGGATCGGTCGAGGACTATCACAGTCTGCACTTCGAGACCTGCTACCACCAAGGTATCGAGTTTTGCATCGAACGCGGCCTCGCGCGCTTCGAACCCGGCACACAGGGCGAGCATAAGGTGAGCCGCGGCTTTGTACCGACGCGTACGCACTCGGCACACTTTATCGCCGAGCCGCGTTTCCGAGTCGCAATCGCCGATTATCTAAAGCAGGAGCGCGAGGCGGTCGACCGTTACGCCGCCGGTATGTCCGAGCGCGTGCCCTACCGTGAGTCGCTCGTGCTGCCGTGACGCGTCGATCCCTACGCAGACTCGTCTGGCTCGACCCCGACGGCGATCCAGAGACTTTCCCTCCCGCAGAGTACGCACTCGATGAACCTGCGGGTTTACTCGCTGCAGGTGGTGATCTGCGGCCCGAGCGACTGCTCGCTGCCTATCCGCGAGGTATTTTCCCTTGGTACTCGCCGGGGCAGCCCATTCTCTGGTGGTGCCCCGATCCTCGAGAGGTACTATTCCCCACCGAGTTTCGCCGTACCCGCAGCCTTGCCAAACGCGAGCGCAATGCGGGATTTGAGGTCCGATTCGACTCGGCTTTTGACGAGATCATCGACGCGTGCGCTTTGCCACGAGACCTCGTTGGGGATGGCACGTGGATCACCACCGAAATGCGCGAGGCATACGTGGCCCTACACTCTCTTGGATTCGCGCATAGCGTTGAGACCTGGCTAAAAGGTCGACTGGTGGGCGGGCTCTACGGACTCTGGCTAGGCAACGTATTTTTCGGCGAGTCAATGTTCAGTTGGGAACAAGACGCATCGAAAGTTGCGCTCTCGGCCTTGGTGCACCGAAGCTTCGAGCTCGGTGTGCAAGTGATTGACTGCCAGTTAGCCTCGCGGCACCTCTCGTCGCTTGGTAGCCGACCGATCCCCCGTGTCGAATTTCTACGTTTAATTGATTCGGCGGGGGCATTTCGGCAGAATCCTCGCTCCTTTTAGCCACCGTACGCAGGACCGGATGTCGAAAGAAGATGCGATTCAGATGGACGGAGAGGTGATCGACACCCTTCCCAACACCACGTTTCGCGTTAAGTTGAGCAACGGTCACATCGTGACGGCTCACATTTCTGGGAAGATGCGCAAGAATTACATCCGCATCCTCACGGGCGACATAGTCACTTTAGAGCTAACGCCCTATGACCTCACGAAAGGTCGAATCGTCTACCGCGGTCGTTAATCAACAAGTGCCGCCGGCGCCTCGCTCAGAACGCACTCAAGGTCAAGAGCCGATTCGTCTTTGTTGACGGTCGCACGCACCGTACCACCACCGACGAGCTTGCCGAACAACAGTTCTTCGGCGAGAGGACGCTTGATGTACTCCTGAATAACTCGCGACATCGGTCGTGCGCCCATCTTTGGGTCATAGCCTTTCTTGGCAATCCAGCGACGCGCCTCATCATCGAGCTGAAACGAAACGCGCTTGCCCTCAAGCTGAGTTTCAATTTCAACGAGTAACTTCTCGACTACACGCTCGATGGTCGCCTCGTCCAATCCGTTGAACTGGATGACGGCGTCGAGTCGGTTACGAAACTCCGGCGAGAACATTTTTTTGATAGCCTCAATGCCATCGCTCGTATTATCCGAGGGCATAAAGCCGATGGATGAGCGAGCCATGTCTGCTGCACCCGCATTGGTCGTCATGACGATGATGACGTGGCGAAAGTCGGCCTTGCGACCGTTGTTGTCGGTAAGCGTTCCATGGTCCATGACCTGCAGTAGCAGATTGAAGACATCCGGATGAGCTTTCTCGATCTCATCGAGCAACAACACCGCGTGAGGATGCTTCGAGACCGCCTCGGTCAACAACCCGCCTTGATCGAAACCAACGTAGCCCGGCGGCGCACCAATAAGGCGCGAGACAGTGTGGCGCTCTATGTACTCGGACATGTCAAAGCGGATGAATTCAATGCCGAGAGCGAGGGCGAGTTGACGTGTGACTTCGGTTTTGCCGACGCCCGTCGGGCCAGCGAATAGAAAACTACCGACGGGTTTTCGTGAATCGCCCAGACCCGAGCGCGCCATCTTAATAGCTGACGACAAAGTCTCGACGGCTTTGTCCTGACCGAAGATGACAAGCTTGAGGTTGCGTTCGAGATTACGCAGCATCTCTTTATCGTTACTCGAGACCGTTTTCGGCGGTATTCGCGCGATGCGCGCTACAACCTCCTCGATGTGATGAACGTCGACTTCCGTCTCTCGTTCAGCCTCGGGCTTGAGGCGAAGACGCGCGCCTGACTCGTCAATGACGTCGATAGCCTTATCAGGCAGGTGACGCTCATTAACGTGTCGCGCTGAGAGTTCTGCTGCAGCCTTGAGGGCGGCATCGGTGTATTTGACCTTGTGATGTTCCTCAAAGCGACTGCGAAGCCCTTTAAGGATCTCAATCGTCTCAGGCACCGTGGGCTCGACCACATCAATTTTCTGAAAGCGACGCGCAAGCGCATGGTCCTTCTCAAAAATGCCGCGATACTCGGCGTAGGTCGTCGAACCGATGCAGCGCAGTTCGCCATTAGTGAGTACCGGCTTGATGAGATTTGAGGCATCCATCACGCCGCCTGAGGCCGCCCCTGCACCGATGACGGTGTGGATTTCATCTATGAAGAGCACAGCACCTGGTTGCTTACGCAGCTCCGCCAGCACGCCCTTAAGCCGTTTTTCGAAGTCGCCACGGTACTTGGTACCGGCGATCAGCGATCCCATATCGAGCGAATAGATGACGCAATGTGCAAGCACAGTAGGTACTTGTCCCTCGAAAATACGTCGAGCCAAACCTTCGGCAATGGCCGTCTTGCCGACCCCCGCCTCGCCCACGTAGAGCGGGTTGTTTTTGCGCCGACGACATAGGATTTCGATGGTGCGCTCAACTTCAATCTCTCGTCCGATTAGCGGATCTATGCGACCCTCCTCGGCGAGCTTGTTGAGGTTTGAGGCGTACTTGTCGATTGCCCCACCGCCTTCGGTATCGGCACTCAAGGGTACCGCAGCTGCCTCGTCCTTAGTTTCGGCGCGCTCATCGGCAATCTTGGACATCCCATGGGAGATGTAATTGACAACATCGAGTCGCGCAACATCCTGGCGGTTGAGGAGGAAGACAGCGTGGCTCTGCTTCTCGCTGAAGATGGCGACGAGCACGTTGCCGACACCTACTTCTTTTCGGCCGCTTGACTGCACGTGGAACACGGCTCGCTGCAGCACGCGCTGAAAGCCAAGAGTTGGTTGTACTTCACGCTCGTCGCCGTCGGGTAAACGCGGCGCGTTCTGCTCGATATGCTCCCGAAGTTCAGCGGCGAGTCGAGGAACGTCCCCGCCGCAGGCCTTCAATACTTCTTTGACCTTGGGCGTGTCGAGGACGGCGAGTAGCAGATGCTCGACGGTCAAAAATTCGTGCTTGCCTTCGCGCGCGACTTGGAAGGCGCTGTTGAGGCAGGTTTCAAGTTCGTTGGACAGCATGATTAAGCACTCCGTTGCGACTCTTTCGCGGCTCTTACGCCGCTCTCACGTCTCTTCGAGCGTACACATGAGAGGGTGTTGGTGATCCCGAGAATAACGGGTCACGAGCGCCACCTTGGTTTCGGCAATTTCGTGGTTGAAGACCCCACAAACGCCCTTACCGTGCATGTGCACTTCAAGCATCACCTGCGTCGCCTTCGTTCGACCCATGCCGAAAAATCGCTCGAGTACGTCAACGACGAACTCCATAGGAGTGTAATCGTCGTTGAGCAGCACCACCTGAAATAGTGGCGGTTGCTTGACCTCGGGTATAGCCTCGGCAACCGAGGTATTAGAAATCGGGCGACTCTCTTCGGCACTCATGATACGGTTATAGGGGTGGACCGCGTCGAACTCAAGTATGGCCCGGCAGACGGTGGAACGGGCGGCCTTGTATGATCCTAGCCATGCGTCGACTTCCTTTTGATACCGTCCGTATCGTTACCGGCCTGTTGGCGGTGGCCATCGGTGTGCAGGTCGCCTGGTTGGTGACGGGCGCCTTTGGTGCCCATAGCTCCGCAAGGGTGATGTCCAAGCTCCGACCCAACTCTTCTACGCTGAACCCCTTCGAAGCGATTAAGGCCGCGCAACTGTTCGGCACGCTGGAACCCGGTACAGCCAACGCCTCAACCCTAGTGCCTGTCAGCACAGACGGGCTAGTCCTCGTCGGCGTGCTTGCCTCGACCGACCGGCAAGCGAGTCGAGCCATCATCAGCGAGTCTGCAGGAGCCGCACGAGTTTACGCGATCGGCGCCACGGTACCCGGCGGATCGCAGCTTGCTGCAGTCTATCCCGACCGCGTGCTGCTCAACCGCGGGGCGAGCGTGGCGACACTACCTCTGCCGCGACAGGGAGGCATTCCGGGTGTAGGCAGCGCTGGGGCAATGCCGGTGATCGACGCCTTGGCGCCCCCAGCTAGTGGATCGGCTGTCGATAATCTCGCAAATGCCATCCGTTGGCAGGCCGTGTTCCGATCCGACAAACCCACCGGGGTACGGATCTACCCAGGTGCTGATGCGCGTCAATTCTCGAATCTTGGACTCCAATCGGGCGATCTAATTCTCACGATTAACGACGCACCTCTTTCTGACCAAGCGAACGTAGAGCAGTTCATTCAATTATTAGCGAGCGCCCCGCAAGCTCGTCTCTCCATTGAGCGTAGTGGTCGACTCGAGACTGTGATCGTGGATCTACCCGCTTTCGCTTCATCATCAGCCCAGCGTACACCCCCATGAAAGATCGATCCGATATTTTCGGAGCGACGATGTCTTCCATGCTTCGTTCATCTGTCCTCGGGACCCTGCTCGTTATCTTGCTCGGCCTGGGCTCTGTTCGGGTCGACGCCCAAGGGTCAACCTCCGCACGCATCACGCCGAATTTCAAGGAAGCGGATATTACGCAGGTGATTGAGGCGGTAGCCGTCTCGACCGGGCGCAGTATTATTGTCGACCCGCGCGTGCGAGCCCAAGTCACGATGCTCTCATCGACGCCGATGACGCCGGATGCATTCTACGAAGCCTTCCTAGCCTTGCTGCAGGTGCACGGTTTTGTGGCCGTGCCGTCGGGTAAGGTGATCAAGATCATCCCGGATGCTAATTCGCGCACCATGCCGGGCAACGACCTACCCGATAGAGTGAGCGACACCTCGGACGAACTCGTCACGCAGGTGGTGGCAGTCAATAACGTGAGCGCGGCGCAGCTCGTGGCGATTCTTAGACCGCTGATGCCGCAGAATGCACACCTTGCTGCGTATTCTGCCTCTAATACTTTAATCATCGCGGACCGCGCAAATAACGTGAACCGAATGGCACGCATCATTAAGCGTATCGATCAGGCAAGTGACGCTGACGTCGAAGTGGTCACGATGCAGAACGCCACGGCTGTAGAGGTCGTTCGTACCATGACCGCACTCAACCCAGCGCAGGCGCAGACCGACGGTGGTATGGCGCCGCTGCGTACCGTAGCGGACGAACGCTCAAACAGCATCCTGCTCGCTGGCGACAAGACTCAGCGCCTGCGTGCCCGCACGCTCATCGCCTACCTAGATACGCCGCTAGTATCGGGTGGCGACACCCGAGTGCGCTATTTACGTTACGCCGATGCAGAAAAAATCGCCGCCAAGCTCAAGGAGCAGTTGTCAGGCACCGCCGGGGCGACGGTCGCCGCCTCTGGAGCTGCAACCTCAGTAGGCGGCGGCACGACTATCTGGGCCGAGCCTGAAACCAACGCGCTCGTGATCACCGCGCCCGCTAAAACCATGAATTCTTTGATGTCGGTAATTGATCGGCTCGACATCCGTCGCGCTCAGGTCATCGTCGAGGCGATTATCGCTGAAGTCTCTGCCGATAAGTCCGCCGAACTCGGTGTCAATTGGCTCGTCGACGGCTCGAACACCGATCGTGCTGTAGGCGGATTCATCGAACCCATCGGCGGAACAAGCATCTTCGATCTCGTCCGCGCAGCTCGCGACCCCGCCATTGTTACGGCAGCGCCTCGCGGTACCACAGTGGGTGTCGGTCGATTTGCGGACACAGGTATTAATTTCGCGGCAGTGCTGCGTGCGCTGCGCGGCGACTCGACGACAAACATCATTGCAACGCCCTACATCGTGACCATGGATAACCAGGCTGCCGAAATCAAGGTAGCCCAAGAAGTCCCCTTCGTCACCGGTCAGTTCACGAACCAAGGCGGCAACACGGGCAATACTTTGAACCCCTTCCAGACGATCCAGCGCCAGGAGGTCGGCACCATCCTGAAGATCACGCCACAAATCAACGAAGGGGATGCGGTGATGCTCAAGATCGAGCAAGAGAGCTCGAGCATAGCCGCAAGCAGTAGCGGCGCCGTCGATCTCATCACCAACAAACGCACGATTAGCACCAACGTGCTTATCGAGGACGGGGGTACCGTCGTCCTTGGCGGACTCATCCAGGACTCGCAGACGGGCGGCGAACAACGCGTGCCCTTCCTCGGACGTATCCCCGTAATTGGTGAAGCCTTCCGTGCGCGTAGCGCAAAGAAGACTAAAACCAATCTGATGGTGTTTATCCAGCCGCGCATCCTTCGCGATGGCACGGACGCAACCGTTGAGACTAATCAGAAGTACAACTACATGCGCGATCAGCAGCGCTCGCTCGGTCCACAACGCGACGTGCTGCCTTTGCTGCCGGGCGAGCCTCGCGCGATCCTGCCGAAGATCCCCACCGCTCCGGACAAGGAGCAGCCGCCCGCCGCACCGGTGAAGGAGATTCCTAAATGAATACGCAGTCGGGCTTGACGTCGGCCCCGACTCCCCTGTTGCCACTCACTTTCTGTCGTCGACACGGTGTGTTGCTTCGCATCCTCAATGGCGGACCTCTACAGCTCGCCCTGCATCCCGAGGCCACGCCGCTCGCCATTGCCGAAGCCCGACGACATATCGGTCGTCCACTCGCCCTTGAGCGAGTGACGGTCGATCGCTTTGAGGCCCTTCTGCGCGAGGCCTATGAGGCGGGGAGCGACGCACAGGCTGCCGCAGGCGGACTCGAGGAAACGACCGACCTCAGTTTCCTAGCGCAGGACCTACCCGAACAGACCGACTTACTGGAAAGCGAGGATGACGCACCCATAATCCGCTTAATCAATGCGCTGCTGACGCAGGCGGTAAAAGATAACGCTTCAGATATTCACATCGAGCCCTACGAGAATCGTCTCGTCGTGCGCCTGCGCGTCGATGGAGTGTTACGTGAAGTGCTACAAACACGGCGTGCTGTTGCCGGCGCTGTAGTCTCGCGCGTCAAGGTTATGTCCAAACTCGATATCGCCGAAAAGAGGCTGCCGCAGGATGGACGCATCAGTCTGCGAGTCGGTGGACGCCCCGTCGACGTGCGCGTGTCGACGATCCCGTCAGGTCATGGTGAGCGCGTTGTTCTCCGTCTGCTCGATAAACAAGCCGGGCGTCTCGATCTCAGCGAGCTCGGCATGGAACCGCCGATCGAAGCTTCACTCGATCGACTGATCCATAAACCACACGGCATTCTGCTCGTCACCGGTCCGACCGGCTCGGGTAAAACGACCACTCTCTATGCCGCGCTCTCGCAACTGAACGACGCGACTCGCAACATCATGACGGTCGAGGATCCCATCGAGTACTACCTAGACGGAATTGGTCAGACACAGGTGAACACGAAGGTCGACATGAGCTTCGCCCGAGGCCTTCGCGCCATTCTTCGTCAGGATCCCGACATCGTCATGGTCGGCGAAATACGCGATCTCGAAACTGCGCAGATTGCCGTGCAGGCCTCGCTGACCGGACATCTCGTGCTCTCTACTCTGCACACGAACACCGCCGTTGGTGCAGTCACGCGACTGCGTGATATGGGTATCGAACCTTTCCTGCTCTCTTCGAGTCTGATCGGTATCGTTGCACAGCGCCTCGTACGTACGCTAGATCCCGCTTCGCGCGAGCCCTTCGTCGCAAGCGAACTCGAACGTCGACAACTTGATACGCCGATCGGAGCACCCTCACCGACGCTCTATCGCGTTCGGCCGTCGGGTCCCGGTTATCGAGGTCGTACAGGCATCTACGAATTGGTACAAGTCGACGAGGACCTGCGTACGCTCATTCACGACGGCGCATCTGAAGCCGAGCTTGAAAGACACGCGAGGCGGTTCTCCCCGTCCATTCGCGACGACGGTATCGCTAAAGTATTGCGTGGCGTGACCTCGCTCGAAGAAGTGCTACGCGTTACGCGCGAGGACTGAGTGCGTGGCGGCGTGGGACTACCTCGCGCTCGATACCGCCGGTCGCGAACAGCGCGGCGTGCTCGAGGGCGATAGCGCGCGACAGGTCCGACAACTCCTTCGCGAACGTGACCTCCTGCCCGTCAGCGTCGAACCGGTTCGCGAATCAGGTCAGCCCGCTAAAAAGAGATTCAGCGGACAGTTTGGCGGACGCATCGGTTCAGCCGATATCGCGCTACTCACGCGTCAGCTCGCCACGCTCGTCCGCGCGGCCTTGCCTCTCGAAGAAGCGCTGCTTGTTGTCGCAGAGCAAAGTGAGAAGCCGGCCACGCAGCGCGTCGTGGCGGCAGTGCGGGCGCGCATTGTCGAGGGCGAGCCCCTCGCCGAGGCCTTGCGGGGATTTCCGCGTGTCTTCCCTGAGATCTTTCGGGCGACCATCGCCGCTGGCGAGCAGTCCGGCAAACTCGATACCGTGCTCGAGCGACTCGCCGACTACACCGAAAGTCGCGATCACCTGCGCCAACGTATGCTTGGCGCCTTGCTTTATCCCGTCGTACTCACGATTATGTGCATTGCCGTCGTCTCTGGCCTGCTCAGTTTCGTCGTCCCCAAGGTCGTTGCGGTATTCGAATCGGGTGATGCGGAGCTGCCAATGCTGACCCGCCTGCTGATCATGACAAGCGATTCATTACGCATCGTGGGTCCTTGGATTCTGGTATTGCTTGCAGTGGGTATCGTGGTGTTTCTGCGTTGGGTGCGTGATCCGTCGGCACGACACCGAGTTGACAAACTTCTGCTGCGTCTGCCGCTCGTCGGACGACTCATCCGCGGATTTAACGCTGCGCGCTTCACCCGAACGCTCAGCATTCTAACGGGAAGCGCCGTGCCCGTACTCGAGGCGCTACGGATCGCTGCAGGAGTGATCTCCAATCTGCCAATGCGCGAAGCCGTTGCCGCTGCTGCCGAGCGCGTGCGCGAGGGTGCGCCGATCGGTCGCTCGCTCGCCGCAAGTCGGCTCTTCCCGCCCATGACGGTGCATCTCATTTCCAGTGGTGAGGCCAGCGGGCGGCTCGATGACCTACTGTCACGCGCAGCAGATAGTCAGGAGCGCGAACTCGACGGCATGCTGACGGGGCTCGTCGGTCTTCTCGGCCCATTATTGATCGTCGGTATGGGGCTTATCGTTCTCGTTATCGTGTTCGCGATGCTGATGCCGATTTTTGAGATGAATACGCTTGTACGCTGACGCCCGGCGTAATCATTATCCTCCCGTTGCAAGATTGATCGCCGTTGTAAGATTGATCGGCTCGAAATAAAGTCCAGCTAGCTAGGGGGTTGATATCCATGGGCGAAAGACCAGAGCGAGTCGAGTACGACGAAGAAGTCGATCTCGATTCTGCCGAGGACTTGGATCAGGTCATTCGTGACTTTGATCAGTCACACCGTCGCAGTCCGCCGAAAGGCAGCGGTGATCCGACTTGGCGACGTCTCGAGAAGATGCGCGAAGAAAAGCGCACGGCCGATCTGATCAGCGATTTCGACAATTACAACATCGGCGGCGGCAAAACTAAGCGGGCGCGCGGCAAGGGTTCCGGACGCCGCTGATCACCAGTGTCATCGTGACGCTTAGCGGAAATCTCGCGAACGCGTCACCAACCGCCCGAGCAATCGGGTGCGATCATACAATCGATCCACGATCACGTAGGTGACGAGCCCTTCGCGTTGCAACTTACCCTCGACTTCCATCAGTCTCGACTCGAACAACTCGCGCCGGTGCGCTACACCGATCTTCCGCCAGACAATCAGATTGACGTCACCTGTATCGTCTTCGAGTGTGACAAATGTGACGCCACTCGCTGTCGAAGGTTTTTGCCGCGTGGTGACGAGGCCCGCCACGCTGACGCGGGTACCATCGCAGAGCTGCGAGAGCGCCGCAGCCGTCACGACACCTCGCCGCTCGAATGGCTCGCGCAGCAAGGCGAGCGGATGCCTGCCCAAGGTGAGTCCGAGATACCGATAGTCGGCAACGAGGCTCTCGCCTTCGGTGGGTTTCGTGAGCATGGGCAAAGCGTCCTCGCGAGCAGGCGGCGCGAGAGGCAACTGTACTTCGATGCCTGCTACCGCCCAAAACGCACGATGCCGGTTGCCAGTGAGTGCTGCACAAGCACCGGCTGCGGCAAGTGCTTCGAGGTCACTGCGATCGAGTGCCGCCGCAACAGCGAGATCCTGCAGGTCGAGAAATATGGGCGTACCGTCTTCGGGCGCAAGTCGTGCGTTAATACGCAAGCGTCGTGCCTCGACAATGCGCGTCGCCACGACCTGCGCTAATCCGCGAACTAACCTGAGTCCAAGACGAATCGCAGGTCGCTCAACCATCGATCGATCGTCAGCTACCTCGAGCGTACAGTCCCAGTCACTCATGCAGACATCGACCGGTCTTACCCCGACGCCATGTTCACGCGCATCGCGTACGAGCTGCGAGACTGAGTAGAACCCCATCGGTTGGCTGTTGATGAGTGCCGCCGTGAAGGCTGCAGGCTCGTGACGCTTGAGCCAAGCTGAAACGTAAACGAGTAACGCAAAACTCGCCGCATGCGACTCGGGGAATCCGTATTCACCAAAACCCTGGATCTGCTCAAAGATCTGCACTGCAAACTCCTGGCTGTAACCTCGCTCGCGCATACCGGAGATGAGCCGCTCACCGAAGTGACCGAAACCTCTGTGACGCTTCCATGCCGCCATCGCACGACGCAACTGATCGGCTTCGCCGGGCGTGAAACCTGCTGCAACGATCGCTACCTGCATCACCTGCTCTTGGAAGATCGGTATACCAAGCGTACGCTGCAAAACGCCTTTGACGGCATCGCTCGGATAACTCACCTGCTCTTCGCCGCGACGACGGCGCAGATAGGGATGGACCATATCGCCTTGAATCGGTCCCGGTCGTACGATGGCCACCTCGATGACGAGGTCATAGAAATTGCGCGGTTGTAAACGCGGCAACATCGTCATCTGCGCGCGCGACTCAACCTGAAACACACCGACCGAATCGGCCCGGCACAGCATGTCGTAAACCTGCGGATCTTCGGGCGGTACTGAGGCCAAAGTCATCAACGAACCACCCCGCACCAGACGCCACTGTGATGCCAGATCGAGTGCGCGTCGGATCGCCGCTAGCATGCCGAGCGCGAGCAAGTCCATCTTGAGCAGACCGAGCGCATCGAGATCGTCCTTGTCCCATTGGATGACCGTGCGGTCGGCCATGCTTGCATTCTCGACCGGCACCAGCTCCTCGAGCAGATCGCGCGCAATCACGAAACCGCCGACATGCTGCGACAGATGTCGTGGAAATCCGAGCAACTGCGGTGCGAGCTCCAGCAACAAAGAAAGCCGGCGCCGAAGCGTTGCGTTGTGGATATCGAAACCTGCTTCATCGAGCCGTTCGAGAAACGGCATAAGCATCCGCTCGCCGGATGCCTCATGACCGAAACTGCGATCCCAACGACTCACCGCCGAGACGATTTTTTCGACGGCGGGCAATGGAAACCCGAGCGCCTTGGCGAGGTCTCGCAATACACTGCGTGGTCGGTAGCAAATGACCGTCGCTGCGAGCGCCGCGCGATGTCGACCATATTTTTGGTAGACGTACTGGATGACCTCCTCACGATGCTCGTGTTCGAAATCGACGTCGATGTCGGGTGGTTCGTTACGCTCTCGCGAAATGAAACGCTCGAATAACATCGACATGCGCGATGGATCGACTTCCGTAATGCCGAGGCAATAGCAAACTGCAGAGTTCGCTGCCGATCCGCGACCCTGACAAAGAATTCCGCGACTGCGCGCGAACTCGACGATGTCGTACACGGTTAGAAAATACGGCTCGTAGGCAAGCTCACTGATCAGTGCGAGCTCGTGCTCGATGAGCGTACGCACGTAAGCCGGCATGACATCACGCGTTGTACTGCCGCCCCAGCGACGCTCTGCCCCGCGCTCTACGAGCGCACGCAACCAGCCCGCCGGTGTTTGACCCTCGGGCACGATCTCTCGCGGATACTCGTAACGTAGTTCATCGAGTGAGAAACGACAACGTGCCGCGATGATGCGCGTCTCGGCGAGCAGCGCAGGCGGATAGAGCCGTGCGAGACGATGACGTTCGCGCAAGTGTCGCTCACCGCAGGGCAGCAACTCGAGTCCCGCTGCATCCACCGTGGTGTTGAGACGAATCGCCGTGAGCGCATCGTGCAGCCTTCGACGTTCACGCAAGTGCATGCAGACGCCGCCCGCTGCTACGAGCGGTAACCCTGCCTCGATCGAAAGCCGCGTGAGCGTGGCGAGATGAGCGCGCTCCGTGCCATCACGCAAGAGCTCAACGGCGATCCAGACGGCCCCGTGAAAATGCTCGCGCAGCCAGCCCGTTGAATCTTGGACTGTTAAATCGGCGGGGCGCGGAACCCACAGCACGAGGCAGTGTAGAGGCGAGATGAACTCGGCGACATCGCTACGAGTCAGGCGATAACTACCCTTCGTCGCCGCGCGACGACCGCGTGTGATCAGACGACACAGCTGCCCGTAGCCGCGGCGGTCTGCTGCCAGTACGACGAGCGGTAAACCACACTCAAGTCGAAACTCGGCGCCGACGATGAGTCGCGTGGATCGACCCTTGAGCGCGGTATGTGCGCGCACGACGCCAGCGACCGAGCACTCGTCGGTAATGGCGAGCGCGTCATAACCCAACGCGTCGACCCGCGCCGCAAGCTCTTCGGGCTGCGACGCCCCGCGTAAGAAACTGAAACTGCTCCGGCAATGCAGCTCCGCATAACCGGGTAGATTTAGGAAATTACGGGCTTGCCCTGACATACTGTTTATTTATACAGTATCTATAGGTTGACGTAACCGGAAAACTAATGCCCCATGAGCTTCATCGACCACGCCGGAACACCCCACCCTCGGGCTAAGGACGTACGCCGCATCGTCTCCTTGGTGCCGAGCCTCACCGAGCTCGTCTGCGCGCTAGGCCTTGCCGACGAGCTCGTCGGCCGAACGGGTTTCTGCATCCACCCGCGCGAGTGCGTGCATCGCATACCCAAAGTCGGTGGCACCAAAACCGTCGACCTCGACGCCATCCGCGCCCTCGCGCCCACGCATCTCATCGTCAACGTCGATGAAAATCGTCTCGAAACCGTCGAAGCCCTGCGCGCCTTCGTACCATCTGTCATCGTAACGCACCCACTCGGGCCACTAGACAACCTGCCGCTCTATCGCCTGCTCGGCGGCATCTTCGATCGTGACGCGCGTGCCGAAGCGCTCTGTCGCGAGTTTATGGCCGCTTATTCAGGCTGCACGTCCGACCTCGTGCGCGCGCGCGTGCTCTACCTCATTTGGCGAGAGCCCTGGATGACTCTTTCGCGCGACACCTACATCTCGCGCACCCTCGCGGCGTTCGGCTGGCAAACCTGGGCCTCAACGCGTCCGCAGCGTTACCCAGAGCTCGCCCTTGAAGAATGTCGTGGTGCCATCGACCGTGTGCTGCTAAGCAGCGAGCCTTACGCCTTCCGCGAACGCCATGTCGCCGAAGTCGAGCATGCCCTTCCCAGCGTGCCCGTCGACCTAATCGATGGCGAAATGGTGTCGTGGTATGGCTCGCGCGCCATCGACGGGCTGCACTACCTCACGCGGTTTACGCGCGAGCATCGCCACTAAACGTTGCGCCTAAACGTTGCGCCTAAACTGCCCGCCCACCGCGTAAAGCGCACACGAAATCTGGCCGAGTGAGGCCACGCGTACGGCATCCATCAACGACTCGAACACGTTACTGCCCCGTGCCGCTGCCGATTGCAGCGTCGACAGCGCGACCACCGATTTCTCGGCATTGCGCTGCTGGAAGTTACGGACCGCATCTACCTGACCCTGCTTCTCTTCTTCGGTCGAGCGTATGAGTTCGACTGCGGCATGCTCGGCCGACGCGTCGTGCTCGGAGAGGAAGGTATTCACACCGATGATCGGCAACCGGCCGTCATGCTTGAGCGTCTCATAGTGCAGACTCTCTTCCTGTATTTTGCCGCGCTGGTACATCGTCTCCATCGCGCCAAGCACTCCACCACGCTCACTGATCGACTCGAATTCTTTATACACCGTCTCTTCGACCATGTCGGTGAGGTAGTCGACGAGTAGCGATCCCGCCCAGGGGTTGTGATTCTTGTTTAGACCCAACTCACGATTGATGATGAGCTGGATGGCGACGGCTCGACGCACGCTTTCCTCGGTCGGCGTGGTGAGCGCCTCGTCGTACGCGTTGGTGTGCAGCGAATTGCAGTTGTCGAACAGCGCATAGAGCGCCTGCAGCGTCGTGCGCGTGTCGTTGAACTGGATTTCGCGCGCGTGCAGCGACCGACCAGAAGTTTGGATATGGTACTTCATCATCTGGCTACGCGCATCCGCGCCGTATCGCTCGCGCATCGCACGGGCCCAAATGCGGCGCGCCACACGACCAATGACGGCGTACTCAGCGTCCATACCGTTTGAGAAAAAGAACGACAGGTTCGGCGCGAAGTCGCCGATCTTCATGCCGCGGGCGAGGTAGTACTCGACGATAGTGAAGCCGTTCGAGAGCGTGAAGGCGAGCTGACTGATCGGGTTCGCCCCCGCTTCGGCGATGTGATAACCGGAGATCGATACCGAATAGAAATTGCGCACGGCATGATCAATGAAATACGCCTGCACGTCGCCCATCATGCGCATGGCGAACTCGGTCGAGAAAATGCAGGTGTTCTGCGCCTGATCTTCCTTGAGCATGTCCGCCTGCACCGTGCCGCGTACCTGCGCAAGCGTCGAAGCACGAATCCTCGCGTACTCCTCGGTCGTGAGCCCATGACCGACGAGATCTTCTCCGCAGAGGCCGAGCAGCTCGAGACCTGATCCGTCATGCCCCTCAGGCAAATCGCCGCGATAGTCGGGCGGTGCTACGCCTTGGCTGCGGAGCTGGGCCCGACGCGCGATGATGTGTTTGGACGCTTCATCCCAACGACTATTCGTCTTCAAGAAGCGTTCGACCTGCTGATCGATGGCCGTGTTCATGAACATGGCGAGCAGCATCGGTGCCGGCCCATTGATGGTCATCGACACCGAAGTACTCGGCGCACACAAATCGAAACCCGAGTAGAGCTTCTTCATGTCATCGAGCGTGGCAATCGACACGCCCGAGTTACCCGTGCGTCCGTAGATATCGGGACGGGTATCCGGATCTTCGCCATAGAGCGTCGTCGAGTCGAAGGCCGTCGACAAACGCGTTGAGACCTGTCCACGCGCTAGATAATGGAAGCGACGGTTTGTGCGTTCGGGGCTGCCCTCACCGGCGAACATGCGGATCGGGTCTTCCTGTTCGCGACGGTAAGGATAGACCCCCGCCGTATACGGGTAAGCACCCGGCAGATTCTCACGCATGACGAAGCGCAGGATATCGCCCCAATCGCGCGTCCTCGGCGCTAGCAGCTTCGGAATCAGGCTGTGGCTCAAAGTTTCGGTGTAATTCTCACCGCGCACTTCGCGCCCGCGGACTTTGTAGACGTACTCGGGCTCGGTGATGGACTTCACTCGCACCGGCCACGTACGCAGCTCACCGAGACCTTCAGCGCCAACGGCGGCAAGCGCAGCGTCGTATTCTTCGTGCAGACGCGACAACGCTGCATCACCGCCTGTCGGCGCAGAACCGTAGGGCTGAGCCGGTGCGGGCAGCGCCGGGTCACGCAGCGTCTTTAAGGATTCGTAGAGAACATAGGCGCGGCTTGCTGCAGCGGCTATACGCTCGATATCCGCGTCGACCTTGCGACCGGTTGCGGCAATTTCGGCAAGATAACGCGACCGCGATCCGGGGATGAGCGGATCACGCGAGGTGAATTCGGTCGGGCCCGGATCTTGAACCGTCCATGAATAAGCATTGACCGCCTTCGACTGCAGGCGCGAACAGATAGCAGCGAACAGTCGGTTGACGCCCGAGTCGTTGAAGCGCGAGGCGATGGTCGGATAGACGGGAATGTCGGCGTCGGGCGCCGCGAGCTGATCAGGATGGTTTCGGCGCCACTGTTTCTTGACGTCGCGCAGCGCATCTTCGGCTCCTTGGCGCTCAAATTTATTGAGCACTACCATCTCGGCGAAGTCGAGCATGTCGATTTTCTCGAGCTGACTCGCCGCACCGTACTCGCTCGTCATGACGTAGATCGGAAGATCGACGAGGTCGATAACTTCAGTATCGCTCTGGCCGATGCCGGCCGTCTCGACGATTACGAGGTCGAAGCCAGTAAGTTGGTATAGAGCGATCACATTCTTCAGCACCGCCGAGGTCGCGAGATCTCGTCGACGCGTCGCGAGCGAACGCATGTAGACATTGGGCGCCGACAAGCTATTCATGCGAATGCGATCACCAAGCAACGCCCCGCCCGATCGACGGCGCGTTGGATCGACCGCGACGACCGCGATCTGCGCGTCGGGGAAATGCCGAAGGAAACGCTGGATGAGCTCGTCGTTGAGCGAGCTCTTGCCTGCACCACCCGTACCCGTGAGCCCAACGACCGGTACCCGACGCTTGTTACGGGCGATGGCGCGAAGGATTTGCTCGCGTGTGGCAGCTACGGCACTAGCATCTTCTTCGCGAACTGAGCCTTCGAGTACAGAGATCGTACGACCAAGATGGTGATGATCGCGGGCGTTCAGAGGGCCGAATTTATACGCAGCTCGACGACTCGCACCAACGCGACGAATCACGTCGCCGATCATGCCGGTAAGACCTAACGTACGACCGTCTTCGGGGGTATAGATTTTTTCAATGCCGTGACGCTCGAGCGCCTCGATCTCGTGCGGCGCAATGGTACCGCCGCCGCCCACCACCACTCGAATGTGCTCACAGCCGCGCTCGCGCAACATGTCGACCATATAGGCAAAGTATTCGTTGTGACCGCCCTGATAAGAACTCACAGCGATGCCGTCAGCGTCTTCTTCGATGGCTGCACGAACGATATCCGCGACCGATCGATTGTGGCCAAGGTGCACAACCTCGGCGCCTTGCGACTGCAGCAGGCGTCGGATCATGTTGATAGCGGCGTCGTGCCCATCGAAAAGCGAGGCCGCTGTGACGAACCGCAACGGTGGCGCACTCACGCCCTCACCGACCTCGGCCCCTGCATCCTTGATAGAATTTTGGCTCGACTGGCTCACGGTACGCTCCTAATGGCGGACGGTCTTGCCCAACTTTTACCTAAGAGTATACTACGCTTTACCCATCATTAAAATTTCTTCACTTCGAAAAGGAACTGCCCTCCGCCATGAAACCCTCCTCTCGAGCGACCGCTCTGCCCTGGAGCGGAGCCGACGTTTCGTCGCGGGAACGGGCGTGGAAGCGCAATGCGGTCATCCTCGCCGCCGCGCGGGCATTCGCCGCGCGCGGTTACCACAACACGAGCCTCGATGACCTCGCGGCCGCCCTCAACGTCACCAAACCAACGATCTACAGCTACGTTGACAGTAAAGAGGAGCTGCTGTTCGAGTGCTTCAGGCAAGGAATCGACCAAATTCTTGCCGGCTTCAACGAGGCCGAAACTACGGGCGGTACGGCCCGCGAACGCTTGATGACCGTCGCGCGTCACTACGCCATCGCCGTCACCGGTGATTTCGGCTGGTGCATGGTTCGTCTCGAGGAAGAGAACCTCGAGAAAACCATGAGCGCCAAGATTAAGACGCTGAAGTCCGAAGTCGATCAGGGCTTGCGTAAGCTCATCCGCCAGGGTGTCGCGGACCGCTCGATCCGCGCCGGCGACCCAAAGATGGCTGCGTTCGCCCTCGCAGGAGCACTAAACTGGATTGCTCACTGGCACCGCGCCAACGACGCCCTCTCGCCTGAGGAAATTGCTAACCGAGTGCTCGAAATCTTTGAACTTGGTCTCGCACCCCGCTAACGCTAACCCGCGCGCCCAACGTTATTCCATCTGATCGGAGTCCACAATGAGCTTCTCCACCTTAGAATTTTCAGTCGACAACTGTATCGCCCTTATCACGCTCAACCGCCCCGAGTCGGCCAACACCATCGGCGTCGAACTCGCCGCAGAGCTGCTGCAGGCTGCCATCCGTTGCGAGAGTAATGCCGATATTCGTGCCGTCATCCTGACGGGTAAGGGCCGGTTTTTCAGTGGCGGCGGCGACGTGCAGTCATTCGCTACGGCGGGTCATGGCGCCGGCGAATTGCTGCGGCGCATCACAACACCGCTGCATGCGGCGGTATCACGCTTTTCGCGTATGAATGCCCCACTCGTTACGGCCGTCAACGGTACGGCCGCTGGCGCAGGGTTCAGCCTCGCGATCGCCGGCGATGTCATCGTGGCGGCCGAATCGGCCAAATTCACCGTGGCGTACACCAAGATCGCCATGTCCGCCGACGGCGGCGGCTCGTTCAACCTGCCGCGAATCGTCGGCATGGCATGCGCCAAAGAATTGATGCTTCTCAACCCGGTGCTCACCGCCGCTGAAGCCCAGCGGCGCGGGCTCGTCACGATGGTTACCCCAGATACCGAAGTGCTTGCCAAAGCCAAAGAAATCGCAGTCTTGTTAGCGAGCGGGCCCACTCAGGCCTACGGTGAGGTCAAGCGCCTGCTCGCCGACAGCCACTCACATTCGCTCGAGCAACAGCTCGCCCTCGAGTCGCGATCGATGGCCGTGCTCGCTGACGGCACCGCGGACGCGCGTGAGGGCTACACCGCCTTCGTGCAGAAGCGCGCTCCGAAATTCACTGGTCGGTGAACGCGATGAACGAACTCTCCTGGCACGTTGTCGGTAATCTTTCGCAGCTTGCCGTGGGTAGGATGATGGGCATTGAGCGCGGTGGACGCGCGATCGTGCTCTGCCAGACCAAAGACGGTATCAACGCACTGGATAACGTCTGCTCACACGCTCACGCCCTTATGCACGAAGGTCGATTACGCGGCAATCGACTGATCTGCCCCCTGCATGGAGCGTCCTTCGACTGCCGCACTGGCGCAGTGCTTGGTGCTCCTGCGACCTCACCGCTCGCCACGTTTGCAGTTCGCGTCGGCGACGATGGCACCATCGAGGTCGGCCTACCAAACTGATCGGCCCGCTCGGCGCTCAGCACCGTCGTTCGATCAGATTGACGCTACGACAACTGAAGACCGTCTCGCCGTTCTGGTTGATTAGCGCGTAATCCATCTCGATTACGCCGCGTCGCGGATCGCTCGAGGACTCGCGCTTCGAAACGCATTCCCACCTCGCGCGCAGTCGATCGCCGGCTCGCACGGCCTTCGGCCATCGGGCGTCCTTCCAGGCGACACCGCAGATCCAGGCAAGGTCGCCACTGATCTGGTGATCGAGACGACGCCACACCACCGTGGTGAATAGCCCGGACGCCACGACTTCACCGAAGACCGACGCTTTCGCCGCCTCCGGATCGATGTGAAAATACTGCGGGTCGTATCGACAGGAGAATTCGAGCATCTCTTCCCGATCGACGACCTGCTCGCCGGATTCGGCATGATGGCCGACGGCAATATCTTCGAAGTACTTTTTACCGGAAACACCCATCATTACACCTTACGCCATATGAATCTCGAACAAAGAATTCACCGCCTGGAAGACCGCGAATCCATTCGCACATTGATCGCGCGTTATGGTCTGATCGTCGACCAACGCGACATCGGCAGCGTCGGCATGCTCTTCATGCGCGACGGCTCGTTTAGATCGCTCGATGGCAAAATTGCCTCCGAAGAGCGTGACGCCGTGCTCGGTCCGAGCAATCACTTTACCCACGATGTCGTGATCGATCTCGATGAATCCGACCCCGGCCTCGCCTCAGGCTGGGTCAACTCCCATGCCGAGGTGGTCCGCAATGGTGTCGCGCTTTGGACCGCCCTACGCTATCACGATCGCTATCGACGCGAGGACGGCATTTGGCGATTCTAGGTACGCGAACTGCATTTCTTCTACTACATATCGCCCAAAGATTATCCGGAGTTACTCGGTCAACTGCTGCGCAACCGCGCCTATCCCGAGTCTCTGCCGGCGGATTACCCCGAGAGCTCGGATACTGGAAGGCTTACTACTCGAAGTATCCTCAGCCGAACTGACGCCCGTCGCGCAGCTCGCGCAACTTCCGCTCGAGATAATCGACAACGCGTCGATCGCGCTCGGTCTCTTTGTGCACGAGGAAGCTTATCGCCATACCCTCGAGTACGTAGCGAGTTAAATCGAGTGCTACGTCAAAGGTCTCATCGTCGGTGTGCCACTCGGTAAATACTTCTCTTGCCGTACGATGCCATTCGTTTTCGAAGGCTTCCTGAGCAGGACGGAGAATCTGCGCAAGCTCCGGATCGGTGCGTGCTGCAACTACGAGCTCAAAGAATGCAACGAACATTGGATGTCGAACGTGCTGCCAGTACGCCTCGAGGTTGGCGCGCAAACGATCACCGCCGCCATCGCTCGGCCCGCGCTGCGCCGCGCGCCGAAACGCCTTGAGGCGCCTGGCGTGCAGGTGCTCGACGGCTGCACGCACGATGTCCACCTTGGACGGAAAGTGATGGAGCATGGCGCCACGCGACAACCCCGCTCGGACGGCGATAACCGTGGTGGTGGTTTGGGAGTAGCCGAGATCCACGAAACATTTGATGGTCGCCTCGATGATGAGCGTCCGCGTGGCGGCGCTTTTCTGGGCTTGCCATCCCGTGATTTCGGGTTCGACGGGTTCGGATTGTTTGGCCATGACTGAGACCTTGCCGATCGGCGAAAAAAAAGTCAAAGGTGATTGAAACCGACAGCCTTGCTTGATACCGTTTTCAGGCGTCGGACGCGACGGGCTATGCCCCGAACACCTATCCTGGCACAACGATCGTTCATTACCCGGAGGACAGGGACATGGGACGTGTTGAAGGCAAAGTGGCAATTATCACCGGGGGAGCCCAAGGGCTCGGTAAGGCCGATTGTGAGGTGCTCGTTCGCGAAGGCGCCAAAGTCATGATCACCGACATCAAGGATGCCGAGGGTAAGGCCTTAGCCGCCGTGCTCAATGGGCAGCGGGTTGGCAGCGCCGCCTTTATGGAGCAGGATGTCCGCGATGAAGCGCGCTGGCAGGAAGTCATCGCCTCCACCGTCAAACAATTCGGCAAGCTCAACGTGCTCGTGAACAACGCCGGTCTCGTCGTTCCGGCGACACCCGAGTCTACGACGCTTGAGCAGTTCAAGCTGCACAACGCCGTGATGAGCGAAGGCACCTTCCTCGGTTGCAAGCACGCCATCCCCGCAATGCACGCGAGCGGCGGCGGTTCCATCATCAACATGGCCTCGGTCGCCACTCACCTCGGTTATCCAATTTTCTTTGCCTACTCGGCGGCCAAGGGCGCCGTACGCGGCATGACGAAGTCGATCGCCATCTGGTGTCAGATGCAGAAGTACAACATTCGCTGCAACTCGTTGCACCCGGGCGCGACCGACACACCGATGATCGAAGAAGCCAATCGCCTGCTCGGTCTCACGCGCGAGTTCTACACTCAGAGCGGCCCTGGCTTGGGGCAGCCGGAGGACGTCGCGAACGTCGTGGTATTCCTCGCTTCGGAAGAATCGCGATACATCAATGGTGCCGAGCTGCTGCTCGATAACGGCCTCACCATTCAGTAACTGACAGGAGACAAGCGGAATGGATCTCGGATTGCGCGGTAAGCGGGCACTCGTTACGGGTGCCACCAAGGGTATTGGCAGAGCGATCGTCGACCTCCTCGCTGCTGAGGGTTGCGATATCGCACTCTGCTCGCGCAGCGAGGACGAGGTCGAATCTGCAGTTCGTGAAATCAAAACTAAAGGCGTGAATGTCTCGGGAAGCGCCGTCAACGTGCGCGATGCGGAGGCCTACAGAGGGTGGCTCGAGCGCAGCGTCGCTGAACTCGGCGGTTGCGACATTTTCATCCCGAACGTTAGCGCCGGCGGCGGCATGGACTCCGAAAAGAACTGGTGGAAGTGCTTCGAGGTCGACGTGCTGCACACCGTGCGGGGCTGCGAGTTCCTAGTACCTCACCTGGAAAAATCGGGTCATGGCAGCATCGTCATTATCAGCTCGACCAACGCACTCGAAACGTTCTATGCACCAATGGCGTACAACGCCATGAAAGCTGCGCTCATCACCTACTCCAAGCAGCTGTCGCAATTCATTGGCCGTAAGAACATCCGCGTCAATACGGTTTCGCCAGGGCCCATTTACTTCGAAGGCGGCACTTGGGAAATGATTAAGAGCACCAATCAGAAGATGTACGATGTAACGTTGCGCGCGATGCCGAATGGTCGATTCGGCGGGCCGGATGAGATCGCCAAGGTCGTGGCCTTCCTCGCCAGCCCTTCTGCCTCGGTCATCACCGGCAGCAACGTGGTCGCCGACAACGGATATACGAAGCGCGTTCAGTACTGATCATGTCGAGCCTGCCGCGACGTATCGATGCGTGCCTCGTTGCCGGAGGCAAGTATCACGATATCGATCACACACGACTGCAGTTGCTGAGTCTGATCAGCGAGCATCCGAACATCCGGTGTCGGGTGTTCGAGGACTATCGCGACATCGATGCGATCGTCGCGGCCGATGTGCTCATTACCTATACGGTCGACGTCGTGCCAGACGAAGCCGGTGCAGCGCGGCTTCGCGACTGGGTCTCGGCGGGACACCGCTGGCTCGCCCTGCACGGCACGAACTCGATCCTACGATGGTCCAAGTCGAGCAAAGCTTGGGAAGCGCCTCGCACCGCACCGGCCCTGATGCAAACGCTGGGCAGTCAATTTTTGGCGCACCCGCCGATTGCGTCGTATCGCGTCGAAGTATCCGAACCCGATCATCCGCTCGTCGAGGGAATCGAACCTTTCGATGCGGATGATGAGCTTTATCTGAGTGAGTTGCATGGCCCCCTCAAGGTGCTGTTGCATACGCGCTGGTCCGGGTGCACCTCGCTCTTTGTTGATAGTGATTGGACCCAAGACGAGCCGCGACCCGTGCTGTATCTCAAGCGCACCGGCGCGGGCGAAGTGCTTTACTTCACGCTCGGTCACTCACGCGGGCACTACGATATGCGTCCCATCATGGACGAATACCCCACGATCGAACGCGGCAGCTGGAATACGCCGGCGTTCGTCGAAATTTTGAGGCGCGGCATACGCTGGGCCGCTTCAGCCGAACGGATCTCATCATGAGCAAGAAGCCGACCGACACTCGTACCGAAGCCGAGGAAGCCGCGCTGCGCGAACGCTCACGCGCCCCAACCTATCGCAAGGTTCGGCGTGTCGAACCGACGGAAGGTCCGGGTACGCCAAGCGCCAAAGCGCCCGACCCCGATCTCGGCGATGCCATGATTCCGAAAGAGCGCTACACCTCGCGAGGCTTCCTGCAACTTGAGTGGGATCGGATGTGGAGCAAGGTGTGGTTGCTCGGCGGACTGGAGTCCGACGTGCCGGAACCCGGTGACTACATCTGCACCGAGATCGGTCGCGAATCGATTTTGCTGGTGCGACAAGCCGACGGACGCATGCGCGCGTTCTACAACGTGTGTTTGCATCGCGGGAACCGTCTGCGCCCGACGGGTATTTCGAGCGCAGACACGTTCAAGTGCCAGTACCACCACTGGGAGTACGGTATTGACGGGCGTTTCGTGCGCATTCCCGACCTCGATACCTTTCCGCAAGGCGCACCGCCCTGTCGTGGTCTCAAAGAATTGCCCTGCGACACCTGGGGCGGATTCGTATGGTTCAGCCTCAACCGTGAAGTCGGTCCACTCGCCGACTATCTCGCGCCGATCCCGCAGCATCTCGACCCCTATCATTTTCCGCGGATGGCCCTCACCCGCGCCATCACGGTCGAGTGGAACTGCAACTGGAAGACCTCGGTCGACGCCTTCAACGAGAGCTATCACGTGCAGGGCATTCACCCGCAGCTGCTCTACTACCTGCACGATCTCGACATCCAGATCGATTGCTACGACCGCCACAACCGCTATCTCATCCCCTTCGGCACCGTAAGCCCGCGCGTGCGCAAGCCGCCGTCCATTCCTGATCCGATCAAGAGCATCATGAAAACCGCGGGCATGGACCCCGCGGACTACGACGAACCGCTCGAGAATCTTCGTCGCGACGTGCAGCGGCACAAGCGTCGGACCGGCGCCTCGATGGGCCGCGATTATTCGGGGCTCAATGACGACCAGCTGACCGACGACTATCACTACCTGATCTTCCCGAACGTCACGCTCAACGTTCACGCCGACGACCTGATGCTGTTTCGGCAGCGCCCGCATCCGACCGATCCGAACCGGATGCTTTATGACGTGTGGACCTTCGAACTCGTCCCCGAGGGTGCCGAGCGCCCAGCCCGCCCGAAGCATCAGTATTTCCGCCACGGCGATAAATCGATCGGGCTCGTCCTCGACCAAGACGCCCAGAACCTCCCCGGCGTTCAGGATGGGATACACTCGGCCGGACTCGAAGGCCTGTGGATCGGCTCCCAGGAACTGCGAATCCGGCACTTCCATAAGGTGCTCATGGACTACCTCGGCAGCGATGCCGACGAGGCGGCGGCCAAACTGGACGGCCGCTGAAGACCCGGCCCGAAAAAGAGCAGCGCTGATTGTTTCCGTCAGCGTTGCCCGTTTTCTGTCGTTGACTTACCATCAAGATCGCGTGCCGGGCGCGCCCCTCAGGAGATTCCGTGAGCCTTCCTAGAGACCTGTTGCTGCGCGTCTATCGGCAGATGAAGACGATCCGCGAATTCGAGGAACGTCTGCACGTCGAAATCCAAACCGGCGAGATACCGGGATTTACTCACCTCTACTCCGGCCAGGAAGCCGTCGCCGTCGGCGTCTGCGAGCACCTCTCGGACCAAGATTGGATCGCCAGCACCCACCGCGGTCACGGGCACTGCATCGCCAAGGGCTGTGATGTTGAAGGAATGATGCTCGAAATCTACGGGCGTCGCGATGGCCTCTGCAAAGGCAAAGGCGGCTCCATGCATATCGCCGACATGACCAAAGGCATGCTCGGCGCAAACGCAATCGTCGGCGGCGGACCGCCGATCGCGGTTGGCGCGGGCATCGCCTGCAAGATTGCCAAGCGCGGCAACGTCTCGGTGGCCTTGGGTGGCGACGGTAGCGCCAACCAAGGTACCGTCTTCGAAGCGATGAACTTGGCTGTGGTGCTGCGCGCCCCAGTGATTTTCGTGTTCGAGAATAATGGCTACTCCGAGCACACCGGCGCTTCGTACGCCGTGGGCTCCGGCGATATCGCCGGACGTGCGCACGGATTCGGTATGCCTGCCGAAACCTGCGACGGTTCTGATTTCTTTGCCGTCTACGACGCGATGGCGAAATTATTGAAGACCGCCAGAGCCGGTGGTGGCCCGGCCACGCTCGAGGCCAAAACCACGCGCTTTTTCGGCCATTTCGAGGGCGATCCGATGCTCTATCGAGCCAAGGACGAAGTCGCCCGTCACCGTGAGCAAATGGACTGCCTGCGAATTTTCCGCGACCGCGTCGGCAAGGAAGGCTGGCTGCAAAGCGCAGAGCTCGACGCCATCGATACCGAAGTGATGGCGCTAATCGATTCGTCGGTCGCCAAGTCCCGCGCAGCGGTTCCGCCGTCTGCCGCCGACTTGCTCACCGACGTGTACGTCTCCTACTGACCCGCCCCCCAGAGATCAGAGTCATGCGACAAATTTCGATGAGAGACGCCATCAACGAGGCCTTGCACCTTGAGATGGCGCGCGACCCGCGGGTCATCGTGCTCGGCGAAGACGTCTCCGGTGGCGCGGGCGGGACTTCCGGTCAACGCGATGCCGCAGGCGGTGTGTTCGGCGTCACCAAAGGTCTGCTGCCGAAGTTCGGTGAGGATCGAGTGATCGACACGCCGATTTCCGAGTCGGCCATTATTGGCGCCGCGAACGGCGCTGCACTTGCCGGTCTACGCCCGGTCGCCGAACTCATGTTCGCCGACTTCCTCGGCGTGTGTTTTGACCAGGTGTTCAACCAGGCCGCGAAGTTCCGCTACATGTTCGGCGGCAAAACCTCCTGCCCCATCGTCATCCGCGCCGCGACGGGCGCTGGCATGAACATGGGCGCCCAGCACAGTCAGTCGATGTACGCGATGGTCACCGGCGTTCCCGGTCTCAAAGTAGTCGTACCGTCGAATGCCTACGATGCCAAGGGCCTCATGCTCACGGCCATCCGTGACGACGATCCGGTGATTTTCTTTGAGCACAAGGCGCTCTATCCAAGAAAATCGGCGGTGCCGGAGGGAGACTACACTCTGCCGTTCGGCGAAGCGAATCTCGTTCGCGAGGGCGAACATGTCACAGTGGTCGCCATCGGACGCATGGTGTCGTTCGCCGAGAAGGCGCTCGATGCGCTCGCTGCAGACGGCATCACCGCAGATCTGCTCGATCCGCGCACCTTGTCCCCACTCGATGACGAAACCATCTACGAAAGCCTCGACAACACGGGTCACCTCGTCATCATCGACGAGTCGCCGCCGCGTTGCTCCGTGGCTGCCGATATCGCCGGGCTCGTGTCCAGCAACGCCTTCCACTCTTTGAAGGCGCCCATCGTCCAACTGACGCCGCCGCATACGCCCGTGCCTTTCGCGCGCGAACTCGAGCGCGCCTACGTACCGGGTCCGCAGTCCATCGAGGCGGCGATTCGGAAAATGCTCAAAGAATCACGGGCGGCCAGCTGACCATGTCGAAAATCCACGCCATTACGATGCCCAAGTGGGGCATCGAGATGCAGGAAGGCGCCATCACCTCCTGGCATGTCGAGGTCGGCGGCGCCGTGACGCGGGGAGCCGTGCTGCTCGATGTCGAGATGGAAAAAATCGTCAGCACCGTCGAAGCGAGCGTCGAAGGCACCTTGCGTCGCGTGATCGGCGCCGTCGGCGATACGCTCCCCGTGGGCGCACTCGTCGGCATCGTCTCTGAAGGCGATGTCGCCGAAGCAGATATCGATCGTTTCGTTCGAGAATTCAAAGCCGCGGATGCGTCATTCGAGCCAGAGACGAGCGCCTCGTCGACTGCTGCATCCACGACTGAACCTGCACCCTCATCGTTACCCTCGGCGCCCGTAGCGCCCGATCGCGAGGAAGACACCCGCGTCAGCCCGATCGCTCGACGCCTCGCCGAAAAGCTCGGTGTCGATCTTTCGAAGGTGACGGGCACCGGTCGCAACGGACGCATCTCCAAAGAAGACGTCGAGTCTTATCACGCGAAGCAATCGACGGCGGTCGAGTCCGTGCCGATGAACGCCATGCGATTGGCGATTGCGCGACGACTCACCGAATCGAAGCAGACCATTCCGCACTATCGCCTGCACGCTGACGTCGACTGCGCCGCACTTGAGGCGGCTCGAGCCGAACACGCGGCCGCCCAACGAAAGATCTCGGTCAATGATTTGTTGATGGTCGCGCTCTCGCGCACGCTGGCTGAATTTCCGGACGTCAATGCCTGCCTCGAGAACGACACGATCTTGCGTCGGCGCAGTGCCGACATCGCCCTCGCCGTATCCACCCCGGGCGGTCTCATTACGCCGGTCGTTCGAAACGCCGAAACCAAAGATGCGGTGCAGCTCGCCCAAGAAGCGCGTGAGCTCGCAGGCAAGGCGCGTGACAATAAACTTATCCGAGAAGACATCACCGGCGGCAGTTTCACGCTGTCGAACCTCGGCATGTTCGGTATCGACGCGTTCGATGCCGTCATCAATCCGCCGCAGGTTGCCATTTTGGCGGTCGGCCGTATTCGTGATGCGGTGGTGCTGCGCAGCGGCCGGCCTGCGGTCGGAAGGCTTATGATGCTGACACTCTCTTGTGACCATCGCGTCGTCGATGGCGCGCTGGGAGCTCGTTTTCTTTTTGCACTCAAGCAACGGATTGAGGAGGGTATCTTTGTATGACGAGGCCAATGATCGTAATTCTGTTGCTGTCGATTCTCACGCTGCCAGGCTGGGCAGCTACGACCGCTGGCGAGGAGATCTTCCAGCGAGCTTGTGCAGGCTGTCATGAAGGCGGTGTGAAAAAAGCCCCCCACAAGATGTTCCTGCAGATGATGCCGGCCGACGGTATTCTCAATTCGATGGAGCGCGGCATCATGCAGATGCAGTCCTCGGGGCTCTCAGCGGCCGATCGCCGTATGGTCGCCGAATATCTGGCAGGGCATACCGTAGACGAGGCACTTAAGCGGGCTCAGCCGCAGCTATGCTCGGGACCGGCCAAAGAATTCGATCTTGATAAAGTCACGAAGAAGGTCGGATGGGGCGTCAATCGCGAAAACCATCGTCTGATTCCAGCCGATGCCGCAGGGCTACAAGCCTCGGATCTGCCCAAATTACAATTAAAATGGGCGTTTGCGTTCCCGAACGCCCAGCGTGTCCGCTCACAACCAACCGTCGCGCTCGGTGCGGTGTTCATCGGCAGTCAGAACGGTACGGTGTATGCGCTTGACAAGAAAACCGGCTGCGTGCGCTGGAGCTTCCGCGCGAGCGCCGAAGTGCGTACGCCCGTCATCATCGAAACGAGCCACGCCAGCTCAAAGGCGACCCCGATCGCCTACTTCGCTGATCTCATCGCACGCGTCTATGCCGTCGAAGCGACGACGGGCAAGCTGCTGTGGGTAAACAAGGTGGACGAGCACCCTAATGCGACGGTCACGGGCGCGCCAGTGCTTTACCAGAGTCGCTTGTACGTTCCGGTCTCTTCGCTCGAAGTGACCTCTGCAGCGGATCCAACCTATCCCTGCTGCACTTTCCGCGGCTCAGTCGTTGCACTCAACCCGAAGAATGGCGCAGAAATCTGGCGCACCCACTCCATCGACGAGAAGCCGACCGAAGTCGGCAAGACCAAAATCGGTACGCCGGTACTCGCGCCCTCCGGTGCTCCAATTTGGAACAGCCCATCGATCGATACGACAACCGGCACGCTCTACGTCGGAACAGGAGAGAACTATTCCTCTCCCGCCAACGACCGTAGCGATGCGCTGTTCGCCATCGAACTGGAGACAGGCAAACTGTTATGGCATAGACAGAAAACGGCCAACGACGCCTGGAACGTCGCCTGCATGATTCAGGACAACCCGAACTGCCCTGAAGAAAATGGCCCGGACTTCGACTTCGGCGCGGGGACCATCGTCGCGCGAACGAGCGCAGGCAAGCCGATCCTGCTCGTTGGTCAAAAGTCAGGCGATGTGTACGCACTCGATCTCGCCGATCAGGGTCAACCGATCTGGCGTAATAAAATCGGTCGTGGCGGTATTCAGGGCGGCGTCCACTTCGGCATGGCGCTTGAAGGTCGTACGCTGTTCGTACCGATTTCCGACATGTCAAACCCGGAAGCTGAGACGAATCTGCACGCTGTTCCCTCTAAAGCAGGTCTCTACGCCGTCAACATAGACACTGGCCGGATGCTGTGGGCTCAACCAGCCAATAACGTCTGCAATGGTCGCCAGTACTGCGAACCGGGCATCTCGGCTGCCATCACGGCGATGCCAGGAGCCGTGCTCGCCGGCCACATGGATGGCCGCCTGCGCGCCTACGACAGCGCGAGCGGACGCGTGATCTGGGAGTACGACGCGACGCGTGAGGTCACCACGGTCGACGGGTCGAAGGCTAGTGGTGGATCATTCGGTGGCGGTGCGGGTCCGGTCATCCAAGATGGGATGCTGTTCGCCGCATCAGGCTACGGCGTCTACTTCCACATGCCGGGTAACGTGCTACTCGTATTCGGTTTGCCGGAAGAGAAGTGATGAGTGAAAAAACACCCATCATGGAATGGGAGGGTGGTGAGGATCTCGCCGCGTTACGCATCGCCGTTACGACGATGGGCGATCTGTTGCTGACGGCGGTCGATCGAGACCCTGACAAGACGGCGCTCGTTTTCCCGGAGAGGAGCTACACCTACGCGGAACTCGCCGCCCGTGCGATCCGTCGTGCGCGCAGCTTACAGGCGCTCGGCGTCAAGCCGCGAGAGCATGTGGGCATCCTCATGCATACCTGCTCCGAGTTCGTTGAACTTTATTTTGCGATCGCGTTGTGCGGCGCCGTCATCGTTCCGATCAACGCCCGATATCGATCGGGCGAGATTGGTTATGTGGTCGAGAATGCCGATCTCGTGACGTTGATCACGACGGACACAGTGGCCGATCAGGTCAACTTCGTCGAACGACTCGAGGGCGTGCTGACAGACCTGCCATCGCAAAAAGATCCAATGTCCTTGCGTGTGGCAGCTGCGCCGAAGTTGCGTAACGTCGTGCTCTATGGTCCTGGCGCGCGCGCCGGCTTCGTCTCGGAGGCCGATTTCGATGCAGCCGCCGATCGGTTTCCCGAAATCGAGGTGCACAAGACCCGCCTACGGACGCGTGTTCGTGACACGGCGCTCATGCTCTACACCTCGGGCACGACGGCGAACCCGAAGGGCTGCCTCATCACTCACGAGGCGCAGGTTCGTAATTCGATCGCTCTCGGTCGTCATCGTTATCGCCTGACGCGCGAAGACTCGCTGTGGTCACCGCTGCCGATGTTCCACATCGCAGCCGTGTTGCCCATGCTCGCCATCTTCGACGTCGGCGGTACGTATCTCACGATGGGATACTTCGACGCGGGTGTCGCGCTCAAGATGCTCGAGGAGCACAAGGTCACGGCGACCTACCCGAGCTTCGTCACCATCATGCAGGGGCTCATCTACCACCCCGACTTCGTATCGCGCGACCTCTCAAGCATTCGACTGATGAACTCGAACTTCGCCGTACAGCCTCCGGGCGTGGCGGAGCCGATCATGAAAGCCATGCCTGCTGCCATTCAGGTGGGCAGCTTCGGCATGACCGAGGCCTCGGGTACGGTCTCGACGGGCTCACCGGGCGAGCCGGAGTCTCAAAGAATCACTCGCCTTGGTCGTCCGCTGCCGGGGCTCGAAGTCCGTGTCATCGATCCGAACTCGGGTCGCGACGTCGTCACGGGAGAGCGCGGCGAAGTACTCGTTCGCGGATATAGTCTTTTTGAGGGCTACTACCGCGATCCCTTGAAGAGCGCCGAAGCACTCGACACGGACGGCTGGTTCCACACAGGTGACATTGGCTCGGTCGATGCGCAAGGCACGATCATGTTCCACGGTCGCTTCAAGGACATGCTCAAGGTCGGTGGCGAAAACGTCGCTGCCGCCGAGATCGAAGCGCAGCTGCAAAAGTACAAGGCGGTGAAACTCGCGCAGGTCGTCGGCATTCCAGACGCCAAGTACGCGGAAGTCCCAGCGGCTTTCGTCGAACTTCAACCCGGTGTCACGGCGACTGAGGCTGAGCTCATTGAGTTCTGTAAAAAGAACGTCGCCGGCTTCAAGGTACCGAGGTACATTCGCTTCGTCACCGAGTGGCCGATGTCATCCAGCAAAATCCAGAAATTTAAGTTACGTACCGCTCTGGTCAAAGAACTCAAACTCGGCTGAAGCCCTGCACATCACTCTCTCACTTTAAGGAGCACTCACCATGACCGTCTTCTTCGCCCTGCTTAAAGTCAAAGCTGGCAAGGAACAGGACTTCGAGCGCTTACAGCGCGAGCTTTCGAAGCTCACTCACGACAACGAGCTGGACACCATCGTCTATGACGTAGTCCGTCATCGTGAAAAGAAAGGCGTCTACGCCGTGTACGCGCGTTTTAAGGACGAAGCGGCGTTCGAGTATCACCAGAAAACACCGTTCCATGATCGATTGGTGCCGCCGATATTCGAGTGTCTCGATGGCGGCGCCGATGGCATGACCATCGATTTCTTTGATCACGTCGGCTGAGGGTAATCCGACTATGACGACGCCGCTATTCGGCCCGGTCATCCAACTGGGTTTCGTTGTGCCGAACATCGAGGCAGCGGTGGCGCACTGGGCCTCGATCGGTGTGGGTCCGTTTTTCTTGCTCGAGCACATCCAGTTCGGGCGCTGCCATTTCCGTGGTCGACCGCTCTCGATCGACATGTCGGTGGCTGTCGGTCAGTGGGGCACGGTGCAAGTGGAACTCATCCGCCAGCATTGCGATACGCCGAGCATCTACACCACGTTCGACGGCTCCACCCGTGGCGGACTGCAACACTTGGGTGTTATGACCACATCCGTATCGGACTCGCTCGCGCGTCTTGCCGAGCGTGGCGTCGAGCCGGTCCAGGCGGGCGAAACCGCAACGGGCATTCGCTTCGCCTACGTGAACACGGACGAGCTTACGGGTGCTCATCCGGGTGGCATGATCGAACTCATCGAGAGCGGACCGGCCATCGACGAATTTTTCTCGCTCGTGCGCAAAGCTGCCGTCGACTGGGGCGGCCGTGACGCTCTGCGCAAACTCGGATGACCGTAGCAGACGCACGGCTCCATCCGCCGCTGCAGCCCGTGCAGCTGGCCTATCACGTACCCGACTCGCGGGAGACCGCCATCTATTTTGCCGCCACTTGTGGCTGGGGACCGTTCTATCTAATGGAACGCATTCCGCTCGAGTTTGCAAGGTATCGCGGTCAAGACGTGTCTTGGATACATACCTCAGCCTACGGACAGGCGGGCGATCTCATGATTGAACTCATTTCGCAGCCTGACGACTCACCGTCCGTCTTGCGTGAGCGTTTCTCGCGTCAACAGAAAGGACTGCATCATGTTGCCTCGTTCGTGGATAACCTTCCGGCAGCGATCGAGTCCGAGCGCCGGCGCGGACATCCGATTGCACTCGAAGCCCGCACGACCACCGGCGTCGATTTCGTGATGATCGACACCGTAGCAACACTCGGTCACATGCTGGAACTCTACGAACCCAATCAGGCACTCAAAGATTTTTACGCATTCGTGCGACGTAAGGCCGAGGCTTGGGATGGCAGCCATCCCATTCGCGTCCTACGCTGAAGACTCGACCTCGGAGAACGACATGAACCTATTCAAAGACAAAGTGATCGTCATCTTGGGCGCAGCCGGCAAGGACAATATGGGCCAGGTCATTGCCCGGCGTTTCGCGGCCGAGGGCGCAAAGGTCGTGGTGGCCGGACGCCATCAAAGGCCTCTCGCCGAACTCGCGGCCGAGATCGGCGGCGACTCTCAGGTCTGCGACATCACACGCAAAGCCGAGGTCGAGGCGCTCTCGGACTCCGTATGGCAGCGATACGGACGGGCTCACGTGGCCATTAACTGTACGGGATGGGGATTGCTCGCGAAACTGCTTGACACCACCGAGAAGCAGCTCGACCAACTGTCTGCCCTACACTTTAAGGGCACGTTTTTCTTCATGCAGGCCTTCGTCGGTCGAATGTCGCGCAGCGGCGGCGGCTCGGTTATCACCGTATCCTCAGCGTCGGTCAGGGCCGTGCTCTACCATCACGCCGCCTACATCGCAACGAAGGCAGCCTCCGAAGCACTCGTCCGATGCTTCGCCAATGAATTCGGAGCGAAGGGTGTCAAGGTGAACGCACTCGCACCCGGCTTCACTGAAACGCCGATGACGGCAACCGAGTCGAAACTCCCGGGTCTCCTCGACCTCTTTCGCAAGGAATATCCGCTCGGACGGATCGGTACCACTCAGGACGTGGCGGAAGCTGCGCTGTGGTTCGCCTCGGAGGCGAGCTTCATTACGGGCGAAACGCTACAGATCAATGGTGGTCTCACCTTGCGCCGCAATCCGTCGCCCGCAGAGATCAACGCGGCGCTCAAAGCAAACGTGCCGCCACGCAGCTAAGCCACGGGCGGAGTGCAGGTCGAGGCAAGCCTCAGCCCCTCGGCGCCTCGAACGGATCGAGATACTCGCGCACGTAGGGTTCGGCCAAACAATCGACGATGCCGGGCGCGTGCTCGGCGAGCGCCGGTGAGGTCATGTGGGCCCCTTCGGCGGCCGCACTCGCGAACGACTCGATCACCGCGTAACGACGCGGATCGCGCAGCTTGAAGAACTCGTAGTAGAGCGTGCCAGGTTCGGTCTTGTGAACGACCTCGGTGAGCGCCTTGCAACGCTGCACGAACTCCGCCTCCCGACCTTCCTTGATGAGCATCCTCGAAACGAATGTTACTTTGGACATGGTGGTTCTCCCCAAAAATACTGACACGAGACGCCATCTCAACGTCGTTGATCGAACCGACGTCCGACCATCGCCGCCGCAATATTGACCTTCTGGATATCGACTGCGCCACCGGCAATGCCCCAACCCCAGGCATCGCGCAAGCGTCGCTCCATGGGATATTCGCGCGAGTAACCGTAGCCGCCCATCAACTGCACCGCATGTCCGCACACTTCACGGGCGATTTCGTTGGCAAAGCACTTGGCCATGGACGACTCGAGTACCGAGGGCATGCCGTGTTGCGCATTGACCGCCGCGCGCCAGATGAGCAGTCGTGCCGCATCCACTCGCATGCGCATCTCGGCCAAACGCAGCTGCACGGCTTGGAACTCGATGATGGGCTTACCGAATTGCTTGCGCTCCTGCACGTAGGCGATCACGTCTTCAAGCGCACCGGTAGCCTGCGCCAGCGCCATCGTGGCGTTACCACAGCGCTCGAGGTCGAAGGCCTCCATGAGTTTTTTGAAGCCACCCGCTGGAACAACAATGTTTTCGAGCGGAATCGCGCAGTCTTCGAACACGAGATCGGAAGATGGCACGCCACGAAAACCCATGAGATTTTCGTGAGCACCGAAAGATAAACCAGGCGTGCCGCTTTCGACATACACCGCACCGATCCCCTTAGGGCCCGGATCATCAGAGAGACGGCAGTACACGACATATCCGTCGGCATGACCGCCACCCGAGCACCAGCGCTTTGTACCATTAATGACAACACGATCTTTCTCGACGCGTGCGCGTGTGGTGAGATCGGTAAGCGCTGAACCCGCGTTGGGCTCAGACATGGAGACCGCAACGATCTTCTGGCCGCGGCACACCGCCGGCACCACCTTGCGACGCAGAGACTCGCCTGCGAAATGTTCGATGGCGCGAACGGGACCAACGCAGGACTCGAAAACCGGGAACGCCACGGCGCCAGAAATCTTGGCCAACTCCTCGATCACGATGAGCGCCTCAAGATTACCGAGCCCCAACCCGCCGTACTCTGCCGAGACGTTGATCCCGAGAAAGCCCATCTCCGCGAACTCGCGCACGAGCTCGTGAGAGGGCGGCTCGTTATGCTCTTCGCAATGCTTAGCATGTGCCGGAAGTCGCTCTTGGGCATACTTGCGAGCGGTCTCCTGCAGTGCCTGTTGCTCCTCTGTCAAAGAGAAATTCATTACAAGGTCCCCCGATGTCTAAATCCGAATCCATTCTGAGTGGTATCCGTGTACTCGACTTTGGTCGATACGTCGCCGGACCCTACTGCGCCACCCTCCTCGGCTATCTCGGCGCGGAAGTTATCCGCATCGAAAAGCCCGACGGCGGCGAAGACCGCTACATCGTGCCCCTCACTCCTCAAGGCGAAGGCGGCGTATTTCTGCAGACGGCCTGCAACAAAAAATCGCTCACGCTCGACTTCGGCAAACCCGAGTCGCGCGACATCGTACGACGACTGGTGCACAGCGCAGACGTCGTCGTAGTGAATCTACCGCCAGCCACGCGCGAGTCGCTTGGCCTCGACTACGCGACCCTGTCGACGATCAACCCGAGGGTGATTCTCGCCTCTCAGACGGCGTTCGGCGAGCAAGGACCTTATGCAAGGCGGAGAGGCTTCGACGGCGTTGGTCAAGCGATGTCCGGCGCCATGTTCATCACGGGCACGCCCGGCGCTCCCGCCAAGGCTGCTGCGCCCTACGTCGATTTCTCGACGGCCGTGCTGTCGGCCTTCGGCGTGCTCGCCGCACTTATCGAGCGCGATCGCTCGGGATGCGGTCAACACGTGCAGGCGGCGCTGCAGGCCACCGCACTCGCCGTCTTCGGCTCGCACCTTACCGAGCAAGGCGTGACCGGCATCAGCCGCGTCGGCACCGGCAATCGTGTGCAAACCTCGGCGCCCTCCGACGTCTTCGCAACGCGCGATGGTCACGTCCTCACCCACGTGGTCGGTAACGGACTCTTTCGTCGTTGGGTCAAACTCATGTGCGGTCAGGACGCCGCCGCACAGAAACGCTGGCTCGACGATCCTCGACTTCAGGACGACGCCGATCGTGGCAAGCATTCCACCGAGATTCTCGCCACCATGCGCAGCTGGTGCGCCTCCCGAACGACCGAGCAGGTAATCGCCCAACTCGAGACGGCGGGTCTGCCCGCGGGCCCGGTCTACACACCCCAACAGGCGCTCGACGACCCCCAGGCCAAGGCCATGCGATGGTTCGCTCAGGTGGTCAATTATTCCGGCCTGCCTCGCCCCGCTTCGGTGCCCGATCTGCCTTTGCGCTTCTCGAGATCGCCGGGCGGCATCGAACGTGCGCCCCCGACACTCGGCGAGCACACCGACGCCCTGCTCGCTGAGCTCGGTTACGACTCGGCTGCACGCGCCGAATTGCGCAGCCACGGCGTCGTGTGAGTGGAGATAAGGCGCGTTACGCAACGGGCTTCACCCGATACCCGAGTCGCGGAAAATGAGTGACGATCTCACCCGCCTCAGCAGTACGTCGTCGAACGGCCACCTCGTTAATCGTCAGCGTGACAAGATCACCTTCGACCGGAATCTTGCCGTAGTCGTCCGGCGTGACGCAGACCCGATCACCAGCTGCGAAACCGAGCGGATCGCTCGAATCGACACCGAGTGGTGCGAGAGGCGTTGCCGCCGTGGCAATGGCGAGGGTTTTGTCGGCACTAATCTCGCTGCGAGCACCGCGCGAGCAGGCGACCATTCGGGTTTCCCACTCGCGAAGTTTTTCAAAGGGCTCAAGTAAATCTGCCGCATTACCGATGTTTCCGCGCGCCATCCACACCGGGAAATAGGCATTGATGTCAGCGTACGACACCTGCGAACCGAGCACGTAGGGTCGCCCATCAGCGAGCATCAATTCGACGAGCTCGAGCCCGGCACGAAACTGCGTGTAGAGTGTAGAGATGAGGGATATTATCCTCGAGCGCGTCAAAGTCCATGAAGTTAAAAACGACTTGCGATCGTCGATCACGGCTTTCGGAATGAACGCTTTGTTGAGCCCCATCGAGAGTCCCGCACCCGGATCAAAAAACTGCGATCGCTCCAGGGGCTGAGCGCAAGCGAGAGCCCGAGGGACCCTTCCGGAAAAGCGTGGGCTGCGGATGACGTCGCTCCAGTTCTCGAACGATCAGACGAGTGTCGCAGTACACGTCGGCGCCAAATTGCAGGACCGGGATCTTGCGGTAACCACCGGTCAGCACACAGAGTTCGGGTCGAGGCATCACCATCGACACCTGAACCGACCGCCACGCCAGGTCTTTAAGGCCGAGCGCAAGGCGGATTTTCTCGCCAAAAGGGGAAGGATCGTGGTGATTTAGGATGGGATCGTCCATGGACAGAAACTTTACAACAGAGACCTATAAAAAAACAGTCAAGCCTGTTTATTTATGACCGACTCGATCGTATACTCCTCCCCCGACAAACTGCCATTTGTCAACGATTTATAAGGGTGGATCCATGGACGCCGCAACAGTCGACTACCTGAAATCGGGGATGAAGGCCGAGGCAGAGCGGACCGCCCCGCCCCCGGGCTTCCCCCAGTTACCCCTCGTCCCGGGCGCAAGGTATACCGATCCCGACTTTCTCGAGCTCGAACAGCGCTACATGTGGCAGCGCTCGTGGCTGTTCACCTGCCATGCCGATGAGATCCCCGAGCCGGGCAGCTTCTATCTCTTCAAGCGCACCGGCTCACCGATCATCGTCGTACGCGGCAAGGACGGTACCGTCCGAGCGTTCTACAACTCCTGCCGTCACCGCGGTGCGCCGCTGGTACGTGAATGCAAAGGCAAGGTCGACGGCCTAGTCTGTGGTTATCACGGCTGGACCTACGGGCTTGACGGTCGGCTGATGAACCTGCGCGACAAACGCGATTTCGTCGATCTCGATCTCAGCCGCTACCCGCTGCACTCGGTGCGCTGCGAGTCGCTCGGTAATTGGATTTTCGTGAATGAGGATCCAGAAGCCGAGCCCCTGCTCAAACATCTCGGCCCGATCCCAGAGCAGCTCGAAGAAATTCAGCCTGCACAGGTACGATTTGTGCACCGCAAGTCGTATCCGGTGAAGTGCAACGTCAAAGTTCTGCTCGATGCCTTCCTCGAGGTGTATCACCTGAAGTCGATCCACCAGAACACGGTCGATCGCTTCCTCGATCACCGAGGGACGTTCATTACGCTATACAAACACGGGCATTCACTGATGTGCACACCGAATCGTCGGCCGGACTGGCAAGACCCCGGTTCGCGCGACATGCGTCGCATCGAAACTGCTTCGGAAATCACTTCGAGGAATAATCCGTCGTTCAATTTCTATCCTAACCTCGTGACGCCGGTGGATGCGACGGGTAATCCGTTCATCCTGTTCTGGCCCACGGGTCCGCGCTCCATGGAAATCGAGATCGTCTGGTTCGCTCCCGATTGGGGCGGCGGTGAAATCGACCCCCTATGGCAAACGCGGCTTTCGAACTTCGAGCGCATCCTCGAAGAGGACACGCAGTTTGCCGAACAGATCCAAGAATCCGTGGAATCGGGCGCGTTCAAGGGAATCACGCTCAATTACCAAGAGCGTCGCATCTACCACTGGCATGAAGAGCTCGATCGCCGAATCGGCGTCGAGCGCATTCCGGAAGTTCTGCGCGTCAAGTCAGTGCTCAAAGATTGGGTGACGGACTCGCCATGAGCGGCATCCAGTCCTTCGGCGTCTGCATCCCTCGTTTGCGCATGTTGCGTAAAACGATCGCTGCGGCCGTGGGCTGGGTAAACTCATCGCTAGAGTCTGCGCACGGTGAGCGCTCGATCTGCAACTGGGACGAAGATTCGCTGACGATGGCCGTCGAGGCCGCTCGCAGCGCATTGCCCTCGTACTCGTCGCGCGAGTCGGTGCGCACGGTCATGCTCGCCTCCACCACCCTGCCCTTCGCCGATCGCAGCAACGCGACCGTACTCGCGAGTGCACTCAGTTTGCGCGAGTCAATCTTGGCCATGGACGTGACGGGCGCCCAGCGATCTGCTACATCGGCGCTCTCTCAAGCGCTCGCGTCCACCGGTGACGGTCACACGCTGATCGCAGCCGCCGATCGACGCCTCGCGCGTCCAGGCAGCGACCAAGAATCGTCATACGGTCATGGTGGCGCAGCCGTGGTCGTCAGCGCAGAGCCGGGAGTGGCCGAGCTGATTGCACGCCACCACCGAGCCGCCGATTTCGTTGACCACCATCGACTGACGGATTCGCCCTTCGACTATACGCTCGAGGAGCGCTGGGTTCGTGAAGCAGGCTGGCAAAGTCTCGTACCCGAGACGCTTCACGCGCTACTTGCTGAGGCGAAGGTCGAGGCCAAAGATATCACCCATCTCGTCATCGACGCCGCGCCGACGCTCGGCCGCAAGATTGCCTCGCTCGTGGGTATAGGCGAAGCGGCAATTATCGATAATCTTGCTGCGCAATGCGGTCAAACAGGTGCAGGCCATCCTCTCATCCTGCTTGCGAGTGCGCTCGAGCGCGCCAAAGCGGGTGAACTCGTGCTTCTCGTCGGCTTCGGACAAGGTGTGGATGCCCTACTCTTTCGTACGACCTCCAAGATTGGCTCACACCACGCTGCGCGCAGCGTCGCAGCGACGCTTGCCGATCGTCGCGAAGAAACCGAGTACACGCGTTTTCTTTCGCACTGCGGAGTACTGCTGGTCGAGTTCGGCATGCGCGCGGAGCGCGACAGCCGCACGGCCCAAACCGTCGCGTGGAGGCGTCACGAAGACGTCTACACCTTCACGGGTGGACGCTGCACGCATTGTGGCACCGTTCAATTTCCGCGTGCGCGCGTGTGCGTTGCGCCCTCGTGCAGACAGATGGGCGAACAAGAACCCATCGCGCTTGCCGAAGAGACGGCACGCATCAAAACCTTTACCGAGGACTGGCTCGCATTCAGCCCGCGTCCGCCGCTCGTCTACGGCAACGTCACATTCGGCTCGGGCGGTAATGCCTTCATAGAATTTGCCGATTTCGCGCCAGGCGAAGCCAAGGTAAACGATGAGGTTCGATTCGTATTCCGTCTTAAGGACGTTGATCGCACCCGCGGATTCCGTCGCTATTTCTGGAAAGCTGCGCCGGTACGGTCGGCGGCGGTCAGGAGCTGATCGATGGCAAGCGGCATCCGCGATAAAGTGGTCATCCTCGGCATGGGTTGCGCTCGCTTCGGTGAGCGCTGGGACTGCGGCGCCGACGATTTGATGCTTGAGGCCTTCCGGGAAGCGACCCTCGATGCCGGTATCAAGCGCGATCAGCTCGAAGCCGCTTGGCTCGGCGTGTTTTACGACGAGCAAAGCGTATCGAAGTCGGCGCTCTCGCTGGCGATGACCCTCCGCCTGCCGCAGATACCCGTCTCGCGCGTCGAAAATCTTTGTGCGACCGGCACCGAAGCACTTCGTAGCGCCGCGTACGCAGTCGCCTCCGGCGCCTGTGACATCGCGCTCGCTATGGGCGTCGAAAAGCTAAAAGATACGGGCTTTAGCGGTCTGCCCGAGCGTACTAAGGGAACTTTCGAAGATCTTTGGCAACCTGGATTCACGCCGCCAGGTGCCTTTGCACAACTCGGCGCCGCTTACGCGGCGCGTCATGGCATCGCTATCGACGAGCTTCGACGCGCGATGGCGCATGTCTCGGTAAAAAGCCATGCGAACGCACTGCACGCACCGAAAGCCCATCTGCGCAAGGCGATTACTCCAGAACAGGTGCTCTCGGCGCCGATGATTGCCTGGCCGCTCGGCATGCTCGATTGCTGCGGCGTCTCAGACGGTGCCGCCTGCGCCATTGTTACAACACCAGAAATGGCTAAATCTCTCGGACGTCGGGATGCAGTGACGATCAAAGCTATGCAGCTGGTGGCTTCGAACGGCTACGAGCTTTCCCACGCGGATTGGGACGGCGCTTATACGCCCACCACTCGGCAAGCTGCAGCACGTGCCTATGCCGAGGCGGGCGTGAAAGATCCAGTTCGTGAGGTCTCGATAATGGAAGTACATGACTGCTTCTCCGTTACCGAACTCGTGTTGATGGAGGACCTTGGTTTCTCGGCCGAGGGCCGCGCACCCTTCGACATTCTCGACGGTCGCTTCGACCGCGACGGTCGTAATCCCTGTCAGACCGATGGCGGTCTGAAATGCTTCGGACATCCCGTCGGCGCCTCGGGCCTGCGCATGGTCTACGAGGTTTACAACCAATTGCTCGGTCGCGCCGGCGATCGACAGCTTCCCTCACCCGGTCTCGGTCTCACCCACAACCTAGGTGGCATCCCCAACCGCAACATTTCCAGCGTCTCGTTATTCGGTCTGAAGGCGCTCTGAAGCCACCCGCGAGGATTCCATGTCAGCTACCACTCCTCTCATTGATTCGAAAGATGCGTCCCCCGACCGCTGGGGTTTCACTGACACTGAGCTCGCCCAGCGCCCTCACGCTTACCGTGACGATCTGCTCGCCGGGAAGGTGTGCCTTGTCTCGGGAGGGGGCAGCGGCCTTGGTCGTGCCATGGCTTTCCTGTTCGCGAGACTCGGGGGCGAAGTCATGATTTGCGGTCGTCGCGAAGATCGACTCCTCGATGCCGCCGATAGTATTCGCCGATTTATCGGTCGCAAGATCGGAACCCGGGCCATGACGATTCGCGATCCCAATCAGGTTCAATCCTTGATCGACGAGACCTGGTCTCGGTACGGCGGTCTCGATCTCGTGGTCAACAACGGCGGCGGGCAGTTCCCGCAAGCCGCTCTTGATTACTCCGTGAAGGGCTGGAACGCTGTCATCGACACCAACCTCAGTGGTACGTGGTGGATGATGCAGGCCGCTGCGCGCTCGTGGGGCGACCGCAATCGACCGGGTTCGATCGTGAATATCGTTGCGAATGTTTGGCGCGGTATGCCGCAGGTCGCACACACCTGCGCGGCCCGCGCTGGAGTCATCTATCTCAGCAAGTCGGTCGCAGTCGAATGGGCGCCGCTCGGCATCCGCGTCAATTGCGTATCGCCCGGTTCCATCGCTACCGAAGGCCTGAACGTCTACAAGCCCGAGGCCGCTAATGGGTTTGGCAACGCCAATCCCCTACGTCAATTTGGTGACGCATTCGACATCGCCCAAGCGGTGGTCCATGTCGGCTCACCTGTGACCGGAAAATTCATCACCGGCGAAACCTTGGTTGTCGACGGCGGCAATCAAATGTGGGGCGATGTATGGCCGGGTACTATCCCGGAGTGGTTCAAGGTTCCCGACCGATAATGACCCAGTCGCTAATCGCCTTTTCGCCAACCGGAGAATCCGTAATGACGCAGACCCTTTTCACTTGCACGCCTCGTTCCGAGCTACCTGCGAGCATCGCCCCGGCCTGGGACATACTCAAGAAATTGACGGATGAACCCACCTTCATTGAGGTCTTCGCACAGGCCCCTCATCTGCTCAATCTCGTGATGAACGAGTTTTATGTGAAGGTGTTCTTCGGCGGCGAGGTTCCGCAGCGCTACAAGCAGCTGGCTCGCCTGCGCCTGTCGCTGGTGCATGGCTGTCGTACCTGTAATAAGCAGAACGTTCCGGGGGCGCTGGAGGCGGGCTTCGCGCAAACCCAAATTGATGTACTCGCAGCCAACACGCCGAGCCCACCACTCTTCTCCGAGGCCGATCTTGCGGTGATCGAGTACACAGATCAAATGGTACTAACGAACATGCACGGCGAGATTTCGACCGAGCTTTTTCAGCGCCTACGTCGTCACTTCTCCGAGGCCCAGATCTTGGAGCTTGGCGTGGTGATGGCCATCATCGGCGGCATGGCCAAACTGTCTTTCCTGCTCGAGGTCGTCGAAAAAGAGACCTGGTGTCCGTTCACTCCTAGATCAGCAGCCTAGCGCAGCTGAGTGCGTACGGCGAGCACCGCATAAATCGGCAAACGCCACAGATCAAAAAAACCCGGCTTCCGCCGGGCTTTTTTGCCTACGAGGGGCAGTCTAAGATCAATCGGATTACTTACCGCTCACGCCGAGGTTGAAGCCCACCTCAACACCATAGCTGCGCGGAGCGCCCCACTGGGTGTGCGTCCACAAAGTTGCCACCGACTGCGAGGCGATGCGATAACGCTCATCTGAGAGGTTCTTTCCGTACACGCGGACAAAGTAGCGGTTGTCCGAGGGCGTGAAGGTAGCCGACAAATTAAGCAGTGTCTTCTCATTAAGGTACGCGTCGTACTGACGACCCGCCGCAGAGATATAAAAAAGGTTCTCCGCCTCGAAATACACCTCGCCAGTCACCTCAAGGCTACCTTCCGCGATATCAGTCGAATAGGTGCCCGATATCGCGCCGCTCTCCTTGGGTGAGCGCGGCACCGGCAAACCCGAGAAATTGCCGTTGAATGCAACAATCGATCCTCCGCTGACGGGATCGTTCAGCGCGGGCTGGTTGATCACAAACTTGTCGTACTTCGCATCGAGGAAGGCTGCCTGGGCACGGATTCGGAACGAATCCGTAACTAGCGCCTGCAGCTCAAGCTCTATACCTTGAGACTTCACTTCGGCTGCGTTGTAAAACACGGTCTCCTGGAAATCCGCACCGGCTTTGCGCGTGATGATATTTACCGCGCGCTGAGCATCCTCATACTTGGTGGAGAACACGGTCGGGTTGAAGCGCAGTCGCCCATCGAACGACTCAAACTTTAAGCCGACTTCGAAATTCGTCGCATATTCCGGATCGACCGGACGCGCCAGCGAAGGAACCATCAAACCACTCGTGCCTGTCTGATCGTTGTACCCACCGGCCTTGTACCCGCGCGATAGCGTCGCGTAGCTGAACAACGAGTCGCTCCACTGGTACGAACCGGTCAAACGCCAGCTCGGCTCCGACCACTTACGGGCCAAGTTACCAAAGCCCGGAGTCCTCGAGTTGACGATCTGACCGCCCGGGTATTTCTTGAAGTCACCCGCATTAAGCGGCTCGCCGAGCTGCGCCGGGGTAAGACCCGGGTTCCGGGGATCAAGCGCCGATAGACCGACCTGCGTACGGCCCGCCCAATCACGCTCGTCCTGAGTGTAGCGGAAACCCGCACCCACAGTAAGCTTGTCTGAAGCCTTGTAAGTCAGGTCAGCATAGCCTGCAAGGGAATCGGAATTCTGCTGATTACAGAGTACCTGCGGCGCATTGTTATTGAACTGCGCCGGGAGACCAAGCGCGGCAAATGGCAGCGCGAGGTCGATGAACCCGAGAAGCTGCACGACGCAGAAGCGAGCATCGTTCGTCTGCTGGAAGCCACCAACGACGTAGTTGAATGGACCTTCAGCGTTTGAGGCAATACGCAGCTCGAACTGGGTTGTCTCACGGTCTGTATCTCGTGTCGCGTCAAACAACGAGAGGGGCTGGCGCGTGATGGAGTTTACCGGTGCAGCGCCCGTGTAAGTGTTTGGCAGGTGCTCCTTCTGATCGCGCGAACCAGCAGATGCGAACAGAGTGTGCGAACCGAGGTCCCATTCCGCGTTTAAGTAAACACCGTCGACATCGATGCGCTGACCCTTATCCATCTCTAGCAGAGAGTCGTTACGCTCCGTCGAGGCCATGTTGTCGAGAGGATCACCGGTCGGACGCGTGAACCCGAGGAAGTTCCAGACGTAGGGACCGCCCGGGGGTGTGTCATTGAACGACGGCACCGCATCGGATCTGTCACGCATCTTTTCTATCTGCAGCAGCAGCGTGAGATTATCTAAAGCATTCCACTGAGCCTTGATACGGCCGTTGACGATATCGTCACCACCGGTGGTCGCCCCTGTTCCCGAACCACGCTGACCTGTGACGCCCGGGATGGTAAACGGCGCAAGCGTACCTCCGAACAGGTTCAGTGTGTTGATCGGGCCGTAGGTGGCGCCGAGCTTGTAGTAGCCGTCGGACTTGGAAACCGAGCCGACAAGACGCAGGGCGAACACGTCCTGCCGCAGCGGTAGGTCGACCGCCGCCTGCAGACGCTTCGAGCCGAAGCTGCCGTAGCCGAGGCGGATATCCGCTCCGAACTCCGACATGTTCGGACGCTTCGTGCGAATATTGACGGCACCGCCCGTGGTGTTCTTGCCGAAAAGCGTTCCCTGCGGACCGCGCAGCACCTCCGCGCCCGCGATGTCGAAGGTATCGAGCAACTGGGTTTGTACGCTCGGCATTACGAAATCATCAACCTGCACGCCGACCGGCGAGTCTTGGTAAACGATGATGTCCGTAAGACCAACACCGCGCATGGCGAACGACGCGGCATTGAAAGCCGTGATGCGCGCGGCCGAGAAGCCGGGCACCGATGAAGCGAGACCGGAAATGTCCTTGGCAACCAACCGATCAATATCGGTGGCGGTGACGGCAGATACGGAGATCGGGGTAGTCTGCAGGTTCGTTTCCGTCGCACCTCGCTGCGCGGTGACCGTGATTTCTTCAAGACGGGTGTCGTCACTCGTTTGCTGTGCCTGAACAGATGCCGCCATAGTCAACGCCATAGCGCCCGAGGCCAAAAACGACATGACTGCCACTGTCACAGCTTTCCCGCGTTGATTAGCCATCCTAATTCCCTCAGTTGTAAAGTTTGACTCGTAGTCCCCAACCTTCTGATAGAGAAGCAAAGATCCCTCGCACAGGGGCGGGAGGCGCAAGCTGCTATGGGCAAAGTCTGGTCCCTAGCGGAAAAAAAATCAATCCATACTGTTTTTTTGTGTGATTTCTCTATCGCGCAGGGATAGTAAACTCTTCGATAAGTCATCATTTTAGACTCTTCCCCCTAGAATTGGGATAGTGAGGTCTGCCGCCATGAGTTACGACTATCAGGTCAATCCCGCCGCCCCACCCGATTCGCTCGAGGCGAGGCAGGCTTCTATCGACAACGGACTAGAAATCCCAGATCCGTCCCGGTACTTCTCCGAAGAATTCATGCGCAAGGAATGGGCACAACTGTGGCCCCGCGTCTGGCTACTCGCCGGCGTCACCGCAGATGTTAAGGAGGCGGGCGACTACTTCACCTTTGATATTGGACACGAGTCGATCATCGTGGTGAGACAAGACGATGGGGGCCTAAAGGCCTTCTATAACGTTTGCCCTCACCGAGCAAACCGGATCGCACTTAATGATTTCGGCAGCGTCAGCGAATTCACTTGCGCCTTCCACGGTTGGAAGTTTCGATGCGACGGTGAGCTCAAAGCGATTACGGACGAACATACCTTCTCGCCGAAACTTGTCGCGCATCGACCAGGTATGAGCGAGGTGCGCTGCGAGGCTCACGCCGGTCTCGTGTTCATCAACCTCGATGGTAAAGCGCCGCCGCTGGCGGACTGGATCGGTCTGCCGAAGGGCTATCTTGGGATCTACCGGATCGATGAAATGAACCCGGTGCGTCACGTGCGCACGCTGTGGAACGCGAACTGGAAAGTGGGCGTCGACTCGTTCTACGAGACTTATCACCTGCCCCACATTCATCCGCAAACGCAGACCGTGATGGGGGACTACAGCCAGTACGATCTCTATCCGAATGGGTTCAGCCGTATGATCGTGCCGCTTTGTCAAAAGTCGCATCGTGTCTCCGACCAAGACACTGTCGACGCCGGGCTGCGCTTCATGATGCAAGACGCGGGGATGAACCCGGACTCGTACAAGGGGGATGCACGGGGCGTACGTGCGGCCGTTCAGCGCTCCAAGCGTGAGCGAGCCAAACGACTCGGACTTACGCATTACGAGAAGTTCACGGACGGTCAGCTCACTGATAGTTGGGCAACCGGTTTGTTCCCGAACGTGCAGATCGGCTGCCATCCGGAGGGCGTATTCATTATGCGCTTCCTGCCTCATCCGGATGATCCGAAGAGGTTCTACTACGACAACATCACGATGTTCCGATATGTCGACGACCCAGATTACTTCGTGCCGGCCTGGATGGGCCTTCCCAAAGGAACCGACATCACTGGCTCAATCCGTCCCCCGATCGAACGCTTCGGGGAAAGCGAACGCGCCAATCTTGGTGAAGTACTCGATCAAGACGTCGAACTTGTGTCGGCCGTCGGCTCAGGCAGCCGCTCCCGCGGTTTCCGCGGTCCGCTCTGGAGCGAGCAGGAATCGCGTATTCGGCACTTCCATCGCGAACTCGATCGCTACATTAGGGGCGAGAAGTAGGCGATTTCTTTGATGAGCGGGGTGCCCCGATCGTAGGGCGCTCCGCTCAGCCAAACACGCCATGCAAATACCAAGTGTGCGGCGGTAATCTCTCGCGATACACCCAAATTTCAGCGCCCGAATGATCTCGAGCGACGTAGTAGTCGCGGGCGACATCACGCCCGTCCCACCAGCCAGTCTCGATTCGTTCTGGACCTTCAAATAATTGTAGTTCCCGCGGTGCATCGACAAGCACCTCGGGTTCGCGTAGCAGCCATAACGGTCGGCGTGTCGTACACCACGCCTGCGATGTGCGGCGTGAAGGGGTGGCGTTAAGTTCGACGATGCCAAATGCCCGCTCGGGTCGATGCTCGGGGACTAGACAAAGCCCATACATAGCATCGCTGCCGAGTCGTGCACGTAGGCGCTCGATGAGCGCGGGGGATTCGCGACCCGCACCACCACCATACTCACCCGGACGCCAGACCGACTCGCTCCGCACCACGAGCGTCTGCAGCACACCTGATCGTAGTTCGCAGCGCAGTACAGGGGCTGGTAATGCTACGCGTGACAGCTGCAGAGATAACAGTTCGGCGAAATGCGTTGCCTGAGCTTCAGCCGTCGCGAGACGAAGATCGAGGCGCGTGGCAGGGTGTTTGCGATGCTGCAGACGCAGCTTCAGTAAATCGACGCCAGACTGTCGCGTGCGCAAAAAGTGCTCGAGATCTTTGAGCAGCGGCTCGAGATGCTGCAGCACAAGCGCGACGGTCTGCAGCTCGAAGGCCGGTTCTACCTGCGCCCGGAATCGCTCGCGACATGCGACGGGTCGACGTAACTCGGGCGCCGCACCAGTGAGTTGATCGAGTGCAAGCAGCAGCTTGGGTCCGAACCGCCGGACGAAACCCGCACGCGGCAGTCGCAGTGCTACGCCCAGCGTACGCACGCCCACCGAGTCGAGTCGCTCGAGTTCTGCATCTGGCCAACGCAGCAACGCGAGCGGTAGCGGTGCAAGCAGACCGACGAGACGATCGCGCGCCAGCACGATTATACCCTGCCCTGCACGCGCTAGTACGAGTGCCGCAAGCGGCGTGGGCGCCAGCGACCAATGCGGCGCGTAGCCCGCTGCGCGACAGCGTTCGAGCAGTTGCCGGGATAAACCCTGTGCCCCGCCAAAGAGCCGAAAACTACCGCGTACCTCGAGCAGTACGGCATCTGGCGGCTCGAGACTCACGCGCGAAGTGAAGTCACCGGCGATCTCGGCGAGGCGCGCCAACGCGTTCATCGAGTCCGATGATGCAGCCTGAGCGCTGTGAAGATGCAGCGCCACCCAGGCCTCGGGTGCTGCATCGAACAGAGACTCGAGCGGCAGTGGTGGATCGGGTGGTCTACTGCTCATCAGCGCGCGTGGTGCCGGCGCTGTGCGCGAAGACACCTGTACGGTGGCTCCGTGGCGCGGTGCGCGAAAGGCTCGCGTCACCGAAGAAGCACGCTCACGTCGCGACATCGTTAAGTTCTTGCCAACGTAATTCGAGAGGTCTGCGCTCACCGCCACGACTTTTGAGCAGACGCACACATCCGCCCATCAGTTGTGGCTCAAATATGAGACGAAGTTCTGCAGGCGAAGTGCGCATCGATTCGGTGAGCGGACGAAACAAGAATGCCGGCGTACTGCTGCGCTGCGTGGCGAGCTGCAGGCGCCTTAATACCGTCACACTCGTCGCCACACCCGGTGCAAGCCAAGCGAGTACGAGCGCCGCACCGCCTGAGTCGAGTGATTGCTCAATGACCCAGGTAGGCTCTGCACTACGCACGACGAGCTGACGTTCAAGAGGTACGCCAGCTGCGATGAGTGCCGGTGCATAAGGCTCGAAGGGTGGGCAAACCCAGACAGCCCATCGTGGTGGTGGCTGCGCTCCGAGACGCGCAAGCAGCGGCACGAGGAGCCGCAATTCGCCGAGACCGCTGCGGACCGTGAGGATTTCGGTGAGGCCGGCAGCGGGCCATCCGCCGCCCGGCAAGGCCACATCGAGGCGGGTAAACCCCGTGCTGAGCGTAGCGGCGCGTGCAACGCTTCGACCGCGCCAAATGGCGGGGTGTTCGAGCAACCGCTCAAGCGACGGCTCGGCTGTGGTGTCGCAATTGGCTTGGCCCATGGTGACAGCGCGTAGCGCCCGTCAACGGACGCAGCCTTGTAAAACACATGTGGACTGCTCGCAGAAGCGACGGACGACGTTACATCAGACCGGCAGGCGTAGCCTTGCCGCTCGTAGCACCCCGGCGTAGCACGCCGACCACCACGCCCTCGATGATGAGCGGCTCTTCGCGCAGGTTGACGCGGATCGGCTCGAAGTCGGAGTTTTCGGGAAGTAGCCAGACCGTGGGGCCTTCTTGCTTGTAACGTTTGACCGTGACCTCGTTTTCGAGGCGAGCGACGATGATTTGGCGATTGCGTACCTCGGGCGTACGGTGTACAGCGACGAGATCCCCGTCGAGGATGCCGGCGTCTTTCATGGACATACCGGTGACCTTGAGGAGGTAATGCGGTCGAGGCGAAAAGATGTCCGGATCGATGTTAAAGCGCGCTTCGATGTTCTCTTCTGCGAGAATGGGCTTACCGGCAGCCACGCGGCCGATGAGCGGCAGACCGAGCTGCTCGCGCAGGATGTCCTTGAGTTGGATGCCTCGTGAGGTGCCCGGCACGAGCGCGATGACGCCCTTACGGGCGAGTGCGCGCAGATGCTCCTCGGCGGCGTTGGCGGACTTGAACCCGAGCTCTTGCGCAATTTCTGCCCGCGTGGGCGGCATGCCGGTTTCGACAATAGCTCGCTGAATAAGACGGAGGATTTCGGTTTGACGTGGGGTGAGATCTGACACAAGACACCTCTGTTTACATATACAGTACCTGTGAATTCATCCAGTCGCAAGCCCCCCACCGATTTCGACGCTCTGATCATCGGTGCTGGCCATAACGGCCTCGTTTGTGCCGCCTACCTCGCCCGGGCGGGCCTGCGTGTGGGCGTGTTCGAACGGCGCAGCCTAGTCGGCGGCGCTGCTGTTACCGAAGAGTTTGTCCCCGGTTTTCGAAACTCGACGGCCAGTTACACCGTGAGCCTACTCAACCCACAGGTCATCCGCGATCTGCGCCTCACCGAGCACGGACTGTGCATCCTCGAGCGACCGATGCAGAACTTCCTGCCCCTGCCGAACGGCGACTCGTTCAGCGCAGGACCCGACTCCGCTTCAACACTCGCCGAAACGCGTCGCTACAGCGCGAAGGATGCCGCGTGTCTGCCCGAGTTCTATGCTCTGCTCAACCGCGCGGTCGCGATGCTACGCAGTTTGCTCACGCGCACACCCCCTACCGATCTACGTCGTGGACGTGATCTTTGGGAAGTGCTGCGTGTCGGACGCGATTTCCGCGCTATGCCGATCTCTGCCCAACGCGAACTGTATGAGTTCTTCACGCGCAGCGCCGGCGAAATTTTAGATCACTGGTTCGAATGCGAGCCGCTAAAGGCGCTATTCGGTTTCGACTCGGTGGTCGGCAGCTATGCGAGCCCCTACACACCTGGCAGCGCGTACGTGCTACTGCACCACGCCTTCGGCGAAGTAAACGGTAAGAGCGGCATTTGGGGTCATGCGGTCGGCGGTATGGGGGCGATTACCCAAGCGCTCGCTACTGAGGCGCGTCAGCTCGGCGTGCACATCGAATGTGATGCGCCCGTGGCGAATATCATCACGACCCGCGGCCGTGGCAGCGAACCGGTTCGCGCGACAGGCATCAAACTCGCTGATGGTCGCGTCTTCGGCGCGCCGCGCATCATCGGTAACCTCGGACCGAAGCCTCTGTTTCTCTCGCTTCTCTCTGCTGAGGACTTACCCCAAAATTTCCGTGGTCACATCGAGCGCTGGCGCGTCGGCTCGGCTACCTTCCGCATGAATGTTGCACTCTCCGCACTACCGAACTTCAACGCGCAACGTTCGCGCACCGGTGACTCGCACCTCGGCGCCGGCATCATCATCGCACCATCGCTCGGCTACATGGACCGCGCGTACGCTACCGCACGGCTGCACGGCATTTCTCGTCAACCGATCGTCGAAATGCTCATTCCGTCGACCCTTGATGACACACTCGCACCAAAAGACGCGCATGTCGCGAGTCTGTTCTGCCAACACTTCGACTACGATCTCGGCAGACCGGATGCACCCGATCGCAGCTGGCGCACACAGGGGCTACGTGATGCCGTAGCTGAATTTATCATCGACACGGTCAACGATTACGCCCCGAATTTTCGTGCGAGTGTAATCGGTCACTCGGCGCTCTCGCCGCTCGATCTCGAAGATCGATTCGCGCTCGCCAGAGGCGATATCTTCCACGGCGCACTCGGGCTCGATCAGCTGTGGGCTGCACGCCCCGCACTCGGCTACGGTGATTATCGGACCCCCGTACGCGGGCTTTATCTTTGCGGCTCGGGCGCGCACCCAGGCGGTGGCGTAACCGGTGTGCCCGGCATGAACGCTGCGCGCGAGATCCTGCGCGATAATCGTCGCTGAACAGCCACGCAAAGGAAGTTTCATGCGTATTCTTCACACGCTCTTCTCTCGCGGCTTCGCCGGTACCGAGCGCGCCACAGCCGAGATGTGTAATGCCTGCGTCGGCGAACATGGGGTTGCCCTCGCCTTGCGCAGCGACCATCGGGGAGCAGGCGGCGCATCGATTCGCGATCATCTCGATCCGCGCGTCCGAGTATTCGAGCTCAACCGCTGGTTTCCGGGCATCGGTCTGCGCCGCGTGCTGCGCGAATTTTCACCGGAGGTTATCCATACCCATCTGCGTCGCAGCACGCGCCTCGTAGCGAGGCTAAAACCGTGTTGCCCGACCGTTGCAACGCTCCACATGTGGGTGAACGGACCGCAATTCCTGCAGATGGATGGCCTCATCGTGATCGCCGAATGGCAGAAGCGCGATCTTGATAACTATCGCGGACGCGTATTCGACATCAACGAATCTTTAATACCCGTTCCGCGCATCTCCGCCGAGCGTCGCGTCGCTCTGCGCGCGATCTGCGGCGCAGGCCCGGATGATTTCTTGATTGGCGGCGTCGGTCGTCTCGCCCAATCCAAAGGCTTCGATATCCTGATTCGCGCCTTCCGCGCTGCCGTACTGCCTAAAGCAAAACTTGCCATCGTCGGCGCCGGTAATGAGCGCAAGCGGCTTGAGGCGCTCGCTCGTGGCACTGACATCAGACTCCTCGGCTTTCGCGAAGACGCCAAGGAATTCTTCCAGGCCTTCGATCTGTTCGTTAGCCCGTCGCGCAGCGAACCGCTAGGGCGTGTCATTTTCGAAGCGCTAGATGCCGGCACGCCCGTCGTCGCCACTCGCACTCAGGGTGCCTCAGAAATTTTGGCGCGCTATCCCGGCAAGCTCCTACCCGTCGAAGACGTGGCAGCCTTGACGAGCGCACTGCGCGAACTAGATGCGACGAGACCGACGCGCATCAGACCCGACCTTTCGAGCTACCACCTTGCTCACGTGGTACGAGAAACCTCGGCGGCTTATCGCGAGTTGATCGACGCCAACCCTAGGTGACTCCCGAGGCGCTCGATCAGTGCCGTCAAACCATCTTCGAAGCCTACTGCTTTGACACGCGCCTCAAGCTCAATCCGCAGCCCCTCATCATGTAATAACTCAAGACAAGTTACGGCAGGCTCGACTCCTGAAGATGCCGCAGCGGCTGGCGCAGCGACGGTGCCGAGCGATGCGCATCGTGCAATACGAGCGGCCTGATCACCCGCGATGGGCACCGCCACGCAGGCTTTGCTCAACGTTAGCCCTTGCAGTAGCGTATCGCCACCGTTGACGAGACAGAGTTTCGTCCGCTCTAGCAAGGCTCGTAGCGTGCCACCCGAGATGCCTCGAAGCAGCCGTACTTCCGACAGGCTCTCGTGCGTATCATAAAACGCAGGGCCTGCGATAAACACCACGCGAAATCCTTGAACAGCAACGATCTTAGCCCACCGTGCGAAATCGTCGGGCGTGATCGAGGCGTCACGGAACTGACTACCCCCGCCCGGTACCACCAAAAGATCTGGTGTACCGAAACCCGCGAGCAACTCGTCCGCCGCTCTCGCATCGGCGGGTGCGAGCACGGCATCGAGAAAGCGGACTTGCGGTCTACCAAGCAGGCGTAATTTTAAACGCTCGAGGACGCTGAGCTCTCCAGCAACGAGTGCCGGGTAAGAAATCCAGTGGTCATCGAGCAGCCGCATCCAATGCATTCGAAAGGCCTTGTAACGTTGGCGACCTCGCGAACTCACGTAGACCACTTTCGCTCCGATGCGACGAGCGGCTCGCAGTGCGTCGGTACGCCCTGCGTTATCGAACACCACCACCTGAGGTCGAAACTGCTCAATGGTTCGTACAACCTCATCGGTGCAAAGCGTCGGCGACGCTGGCAAGGCCGTCATGGCGTGATGAAACCCGTTTGCGTACGGCGCATCACGGTGGAGTAAAAAATGGATCTCGACGCCAGGCCAACGTGCCTGAAGCGCATCGGCGAGACTGCGAGCGCGGGCGAATTCCCCCATACCACTCGGGCCACTCACCGGAACAAAAAGTATGCGCGGGAAATTCATTCTTTCTTTGTGCTTGGTTTCGCTCAGAGTATTATGCGAGCTAAATCGTGTCGTAGGCGGACGCGAGAGTATTCTCCACCAAGAATTACCGGGCCTATCACCCCGAGAGGATTTCCACCGTGTACCGACCCGCCCCCGGTCTTCCCGGCCGCCGCTGGATCGAGCGCCTTCTGTCCAAGCGGGCGCGTCGCGCAGCAAAACGCGATTTTCTCTTCGACACGCTCCCGAGAGGCGGCATAGTGATAGAGGTTGGCGTGTTCGACGGCGATTTTTCAGAACGTATTCTCGCGATAAACGAACCGAAGGTGCTGCATCTGGTCGACCCGTGGTTCACTCGCGACGACGGATCGCTTTATGATGGCCCAACCCAAGATTTCGTATCGAAAGACGCCGCGAACGCCGCGCTGGAGGAGCAGTACCAACAGGTCACGCGCCGTTTCGAGCGTGAAATAGCCTCCAATCGAGTCGTCATGCACCGTATGCTCTCGCACGATGCTGCATCGCTTTTCCCAGACGAGCATTTCGACTGGGCATATGTCGATGCCAGCCATTTTTACGACGATGTCAAACGCGATCTCGAAGCCCTGATTCCAAAAATAAAAAAGGACGGTTACATTGTCGGTGACGATTACGATCGACGCGGGATCTGGGATCACGGTGTGACGCGCGCCGTGGATGAGATCCGAGTCACTCCCGCAATGGAAACCATCTGCCTCAAAAATCACCAATTTCTGATTAGGAAACGCTGATCAAACTGGTTTTTCCCCCGTCGGACGAGTACAGTTATGTTCAGCCTCTGGAGCAGGTAAGCTAGCGTACGGGGTTTACCGCAAGGCGACCCCGGTTCCGCAAAGGTTCTGTTTTCAGTCACTGTTTCGTCCTAAGTCACTGTTTCGTCCTAAGAGGATTTTTAAATATGAAAACCCCAATCGTCGTCAAGATGGCCGCCATCATTGCCGTTGCCGGTCTCGCGGGCTGCGCCGATCTCAAGCCGATGCAGGCTCAGATCGACAACCTAAAGACTCAAGTTGCCAGCCTCCAATCGCAGGTCTCTGCGGCGAAGAGTTCAGCTGACGCTGCTAGTGGCGCTGCCGCCAACGCCGCTAATGCTGCCAACGGCGCGCAGTCGACCGCTAACCAGGCGCTCACGGCTGCCCAGGCCAGTCAGTCCTGCTGCGATGCGACAAACGAGAAGCTCGATCGCATGTTCAAGCGCGCAATTTCCAAGTAATCAAACCTGGCAATAGACAAAAAAAGCCGCGCATTACGCGGCTTTTTTGTCTCGAACTGGGTCTCAGAACCGGATCAGGGCGGAACCCCAGGTCAGTCCCCCACCAAATGCCTCGAGCAGGATTAAATCGCCTCGCTTGATGCGCCCGTCACGCACTCCGGTGTCGAGTGCAAGCGGCACTGAGGCCGCCGAGGTATTGCCGTGCTCGCCTACGGTGACGATCACTCGCGCCATGGGCATGTCGAGTTTCTTGGCGGTCGCCTGAATGATGCGGATGTTGGCCTGATGCGGTACTAGCCAATCGATGGCGGACTTATCGAGGCCATTGGCCGCGAGCGTCTCGTCGACAATGGAACCCAATGAATTCACCGCCACCCTGAATACCTCGTTGCCGGTCATTCGAATGAACGCATTGACCCGTCCCGAGGCGTCCTGCGGGAAGCCCTTCGAAGGACCGCCCGAGCAGAACAGCAAATCTTTGTAGTTACCGTCCGTGTGCAAATGCGTTGAGATGACGCCGGGCTCGTCGGCAGGCTTGAGCACTACAGCCCCCGCACCATCGCCGAACAAAATAGCAGTGCCTCGATCGCTCCAATCGAGGATGCGACTCAAGGTCTCCGCGCCAATGACGAGCGCACATTTGGTATCACCCAAGCGCATGAATTTATCGGCCACAGAGAGCGAGTAAATGAACCCGCTGCATGCAGCCTCGAGGCCGATTGCAGGACAAGCGCTGCGGATACCGAGCCTCTGCTGTAACAGCGCACCACAGTTCGGGAATACGAGATCAGGGGTCGTGGTACCGAAGACGATGAGATCGATTTCCTCGGCCGCCGTGCCCGCTGACTCAAGAGCACGCAGCGCTGCCTGTAAAGCGAGATCGACCGTCGTCTGACCCTCGGCAGCGATATGCCGCTTACGAATTCCGGTGCGCTCTTGAATCCACTGGTCAGAAGTCTCAACCATGTTCTCGAGGTCAGCATTCGTAAGCTCCCTCTCCGGCAGATAACTGCCGGTGCCAGCGATCCACGAGTATTTGAGCATTCTCTGACCCTTAGTTAAAAGTTCCGTTGTTGTTCGGTCTCGAGCGCTCCCCGCACGTGGTCTACGAGGTTACGGCGCACGGCTGTTGTGGCGGTCGCAATCGCCCGAGCGAGCGCGATGCAATCAGCACTGCCATGACTTTTTACCACGACGTGCTTTAGACCCACCATAACCGCACCGTTGTAGCGCCTCGGATCGAGCGAAGCGGCGACACGCTTGAGCACGGGACGCGCAAACAGCCCCGCAATTTTGCTCGACGAGTTGGCTGCGAATTCGGCGCGCAACCGCCCTCCGATGAGCCCCGCCACACCTTCCATAGTTTTGAGCGCAACGTTACCCGTAAACCCGTCGGTGACCACGACATCGACATCACCTAAAAAAATGTCGCCACCCTCGATGAAGCCCACGTACTCAAAATCGCGGCGGCAGTGAGATCGCGTCCACGCCGACAGTAGCGCGTGGGCCTCCTGCACGAGGTCATGCCCTTTGCTCTCTTCGATACCGATGTTCAGAAGGCCAACCCGCGGCCGAGTCGTTCCGAACACATCACGTGCGACGATGGCACCCATGATGGCGAACTGCTCGAGTTGCAGCGGCGTGGCGCGGACGTTGGCGCCGAGATCGAGGATGTGCGTGAATCCGCACTTGTTAGGCACGGCGGACATGATCGGCGCACGCTCGACCTCAGCGAGACACTTGAGTACGAAATGTGCGATCGCCGTTAGGGCTCCGGTATTGCCCGCGCTCACCGCGGCCTCGGCCCGCCGCTCCGCGACGAGATCGATCGCAATTCGCATGGAGGATTGTTTCTTGCGACGGATAGCCTCGCGGGGCGAGTCGGTCATCACGATGACTTCACTCGCCGCAACAATCTCGAAGCGCGTAGCGATCGCGGCTCGCGGCGAGGCTTTAGCGATCAAAGATTCGATTTCGGACGGATTGCCGACCAGCAGTAATCGCAACTCGGAATCTGCGTCGAGCGCACGCAGCGCAGCTGGCACGCACTCCTGCGCACCACGGTCACCGCTCATGACGTCGAGCGCGATGACGGTCATGGAAAATCAGCCCCCGAAAGAGCCGGCGGCAGAGTTTGTACCGCCGCTCGCAGGGTTCAGCCCGCCGCTTCGTCGTCGGAGCGCTTTTCGATCACGCGCTGGCCGCGATAAAAACCATCCGGCGTGATGCGGTGGCGGAAGTGCGTCTCGCCCGACCGCGGATCGACCGAGAGCGCAGGCTTGGAGAGACGGTCGTGCGAACGATGCATACCGCGCTTAGACGGCGTCTTCCGGCTTTTCTGGACTGGCATATCGGACTCCTAAGAAATCGAAATCGGGCGACTCGTCTTCAACTCCTCCGTTTCAGGAGCTCGCCCAGCCCCGCAAACGGTCTCTGCATTCCTTCATCTTCGGTCGTTTGGTCGTCGAACACCCCGCACTCGCGCAGATCGCCGTGACGCGGCACGAGCGGCACCGAGAGCAGCAACCCCTCTTCGACCAAATCACGCAATGAGATCTTGCCTCCAGACGCTAACGTTGGCTCAATGCCTGAATCGTTCTCATCGGCCCACGCGGGATCGGAAACGAATCGAACTTGCGATTGATCATCGACCTCAATCCACACCGGGTTCAAACAACGCTGGCACCGTAAACTGAGTCGCGCCGAGACCGACAACTCAGCCACCGGCCGACCCCGCTTTCGCGCGAAAGAAACGTGTCCTCGAGCGTAGCCCTCAGTGCTCGCGAGCGCCGGTAAGAGCCTCAGCATCTCGGCGAGCGGCAGATCGAATCCCCGAGACTCGCCGCCGTCAGCCAGACGCTCGACTTCCACAGGTCGATCCCAGTCTGCCAGCATATCTAATTATAATTTAGTGCACCCCCCGCAAGTCAAAACGATCCTTGAGGTAAACCATTGTTTTCCGCGACTGAAACCGCAAAGACCGCCCTCTGTCGCCCACTTCTGCTCGCCTCCGGCTCGCTTTACCGCCGAGACTTACTCGCCCGCCTTGGCCTGCCCTTCGAGATAGCGAACCCCGAAATCGACGAGAGCCCCTTTGCAGGCGAAAGCGCAGCGGCCCTGTCTGAGCGTCTGGCACTCAACAAGGCTCGGGTGATTGCGGAGCGTTATCCGCGGACACTCGTCATCGGCTCGGACCAGGTCTGCGCCTTGGGCGAGAATTGTCTCAGCAAACCTGGCAGCGCCGACGGCCAAAAAGCCATGCTCGAGCGTCTCTCCGGTCAAACCGTCACGTACCACACGGCTGTCGCCGTGGTCAGTTTCGAGGCAGGCCTCTGGAAGCAACATCGGGATGAAACCCGCTGCCGCTTTCGCAAGCTCACCCGGCCCGAAATCGACGACTACGTCCGACGTGAGCCAGCGGCTGATTGCGCTGGTGGATTGAAGAGCGAAGGACTCGGAATTTCTTTGCTCGAAAGCGTGGAAAGCCTAGACCCCACGGCGATCATCGGTCTGCCGCTGATCTTTGTCGCCGAAACTTTACGTCCCTTCGTCGTCGTGACGTGCCGCTAGCGAGCGCTTCAATCACCTGCGCGAGTTCGGGCGGCAACGGCGCACTCACAGTGAATTCCGTTCCTCGATCGGGCCAGACGAACGACAGACTCGAAGCATGTAAGAACATGCGTTCGAGGCCGTATTTACGCATTTCTTCGTTGAACTCTGCGTCGCCATACTTCGGATCGCCTGAAACTGGATGGCTCGCGTAGGCCGCATGCACGCGGATTTGGTGCGTTCGCCCAGTGAGAATCAAGACCTCGAGCAATGTGGCAATCCGCTCGAACCCCTGCACCGGACGAAAGACGCTGATCGCACTTTTGCCCGAGGCGTGAACCTTCACCGTACGCTCACCACCGACGCGCAAATCGGTACGCAGCGGCGCGTCAATGAGTTTCTTGCCAAGCTGCCAGCTGCCTTTGACGAGAGCAAGATAGCGCTTCTCAAAGCCCTCGCTTTCACGTAGACCCGCATGCAGCATGCGTAGCACGGCAGGCTTGCGCGCGACCAACAATACGCCGCTCGTATCGCGATCGAGACGATGTACGAGCTCGAGCTTGTCGCTCTCATCGGGCCGTGCTGCGCGTAACGCCTCGATGATGCCGAAGCTGAGACCGCTGCCCCCGTGTACGGCGAGCCCAGCCGGTTTGTTAATAACGAGCAGCCGCTCGTCCTCGTGAATAATGGCTGCCGTAACCGTGGCGACAAGCGACGCGGGTACTCGGGAGCGGACGGCGGGCCGCAAATTACCCGGATCAGGGACTGTGCTGACCGCTTGAGTACCCCCAACCACCGCCGGCAGGGGAGCCCCCACCCGGGGCTCGAGCCGCACGGGGGGCAAACGAATCTCATCCCCTACTCTCAGGCGGGTATCAATCTCGGCCCGCCTACCATTGATCCGAACCTCCCCTTTACGAACAATTCGGAAAAATCGCCTCCGCGGCACCTCGGGGTAGCAGCGGGTCAGGAACCGGTCTAAGCGGCACCCTGCATCGTGCTCGTCGATCGTCACGCGGCGAACGGCGGTTTGTTCGGATTTATTCGTAAGACCTTGTTTTTCCATGAGCTTCATCTTAGAATTGATGTTGTCGCAGAAGCAGCTGCCCATGGATGGCCCGCTTCCGCAGGCATTAGCGCGGCACCCGTCCCACGGTCCAGCTCTATCGGCCAGACCGAAAGTGAGTGTCGCATGTTAGTTGGTCCTCGGCGACGAGGCCATCGAATCCGGCCGACAGTCGCTGCGTCACCTGACGCGCCCTCGGTTGCTAGAGACCAAAAAGACAGCTGTAACGTGTTTTTTCTTCTCGTCACGCTGCTTGCGCAATCCGCTGCATTGGTTCTGCCCGCTCACACTAGGCCTCTCGCCCGTCGTGTGACGGTGTCCCTTCGGACGACCCCTAGAACACTGTTGGCCCCAATCCGGAGAATTGGGTCTCATGAAAAGAATGTTGGTCAATGCGACGCAGCAGGAGGAGCTGCGCGTCGCCCTCGTTGATGGTCAGAGGCTTTACGACCTCTCGATCGATCTTACTGCCCGCGAACAGAGAAAAGCAAACGTTTACAAAGGGCGAATCGCCCGAATAGAGCCCTCACTTGAAGCCTGCTTCGTCGACTATGGCGCTGAGCGCCACGGTTTCCTGCCCCTCAAGGAAATTTCCCGTGAGTACTTTCTCAAGAACCCCTCGGGTGGTGGGCGCGTCAGCATGCGTGAGGTTCTGCAGGAAGGTCAGGACATCGTCGTACAGGTCGAAAAGGAAGAGCGCGGTAACAAGGGCGCTGCCCTCACCACGTACATCTCCCTCGCGGGTCGTTTCCTCGTCTTGATGCCGAACAATCCCCGTGCCGGTGGCGTAAGCCGACGCATCGAGGGAGAAGATCGCGATCAGATGAAGAGCATCATGGATGCCCTCAATATCCCGGCCAGGATGGGTGCCATCGTGCGTACCGCGGGTGTTGGTCGGGCTACCGAGGAACTGCAGTGGGACCTCGATAACCTCAAGATCCAGTGGGATGAAATTGTGAAGGCGGTGCTCGCGCGCCCCTCCCCGTTTCTCGTATATCGCGAAAGTGACCCGGTCACGCGGGCCCTTCGCGATTACCTCTCCGACGACATCAGCGAAGTACTCGTCGACGAGCCGAAAGCGTACGCGGTCGCCTCGGAGTACATGCAGCGCTTCATGCCAGCTGAGGGCGGTCGTCGTTTAAGAATGTACTCGGATGACATCCCCCTCTTCACGCGCTATCAGATCGAGAGCCAAATCGAGTCGGCGTACGCCCATAAAGTTCAATTACCCTCAGGTGGCTCGATCGTCATCGACTACACCGAAGCGCTCGTCTCCATCGACATCAACTCTGCACGTGCCACGCGCGGCGGCGATATCGAAACGACAGCGACGATTACCAACCTCGAAGCGGCCGATGAAATCGCCAGACAGCTGCGCATCCGCGATATCGGCGGCCTGATCGTCATCGACTTTATCGATATGGACGAGCTGCGCAATCAGCGCGCCGTCGAGGATCGTCTGCGCGAGGTGATGAAAATGGATCGCGCGCGTATCCAGATCGGTCGACTGTCGCGCTTTGGTCTGCTCGAGATGTCGCGGCAGCGACTGCGCCCTTCGCTTAGCGACTCGAGTCACGAAGTGTGCCCACGCTGTCAAGGGATCGGCAGCATCCGTACCGTCGAGTCGATGGCCCTCGCCATCCTCCGACTCGTCGGCGAAGAAGCACGTAAAGACCGCACCTCTAAAGTCATCGTCGAGGTTCCGGTGGAAGTCGCCACCTACCTCATCAATGAAAAGCGTGAGTGGCTGCGGACGCTCGAAGACAAGAGCGATATCGAGCTAATCGTCATCCCGAATCTCAACATTCACACGCCGGAGTATTCGATCCGACGCGTGCGCAACGATGAGACCGAGAGCACCGAGCTCAAGCGCCTGTCGTACCAGATGCCAACGCCAGCAAAGGTTCCGGACGCTACGAGCACGCGTGAAAAGCAGTTGTCGCGGGAGCCGGCTGCGGTGTCGACCTTCCTACCGACTACCCCGGCGCCGATCGTCGCGCACGCAGCGACTCTGGTCGTTGCCGCACCGGCGGCATCTGCAACGGCGGGTTCACAACTCGGAATTTTCGTCCGCCTGTGGCGCTGGCTCTTCGGCGCACCAAAGCCCGTCGAACCCGTGCGTGAAGGACGTACCAATCGAAGGCGCGACCGTGATCGCGACCGGGACCGAGATCGAGTCGGACGTGGGCGCGACCGCGATCGTAACGGACGTGAAGCCCAAGGCGGTGATCGTGGAAATCACGGCCGCGATCGAAATCGAGACCGCAGAGAACAAGGCAAGCCCCAAGACGCCAAGCCAGCGGTGCAAAACGAGCGCCGCGACGAGCGGCAGGACGAAAGCCAAGGTCGCGGACGCGATGAGGGGCGCCGCGAGAAGTTACGTCGTGATGACGGGCGACGTCGAGTCCGTAACGATCGTAGCCCACGCGATCCGGAACGAGCTGCTGCGCCCGCGCCCGCTCAGGACGCCGCGGTAGCGCCGCTTGCACATCAAGCCCAAGGCAGCGGCGAGAATGCCAATCCAACGGCGGCTGAAGGCGCCTCGAGCGCGGACGGCACGCCGTCGCTTCGTGAGGACGGCGCGCGTCGTGGACGTCGCCGAGGTCGCCGTGGTCGTCGCGGCGGCATGCGTGATCTGCCCGCTGGCAGCGCCGATCAGGCCGTGACGGATTTCTCTGACACTGGCGACGACGTTGGCAAAACGCCGTCTTTCGCCAGCCCGGCAACTTCAGATACGTCACTGCAGGGCGCATCGACCAAGACGGCGTCAAGCAGCGCACCGGCGCCCATCGATTTACCGCTATTGCCGCAAAGCTCTGGCAACATCAGCTGGACGGGACTCAGCACCCCGCAAACAGGAGCTAAGCCGACCGAGACCTCGCCAGCCGAAGCCGCGCCGACGGAGGTCAGCACCTTTTCTGAGTCGTCGCGCCAAGACGCGGCGCCCGCGGCTCCGAGGACGCCCGACGAGTTAGAATCCTCTGTTGAGAAGAAGGTCGTGTGGTCCTCTGGTCCGCTCGATCGCCACTCGAGTTTTGGTGGTACCAACCGCCGTGACGATTATTGAGTTAGCGATCGTTTAGCGCGTGCCGACTGACCGCTCAATAGCGGCGGCAGCACGCGCGAGATCTTCCACCGTATTGACATCCGGTCCCGGGCGACACGTCGCCTCACCCACCTGAATACGGAGTCCATGAGCAAGCATCCTGAGCTGCTCTAATTTTTCGACTTGCTCAAGTGGCGTGGGCACCATCGATGCGAGCCGGCGCAGCGCACCGACTCGGTAAGCGTAAATGCCGAGATGCCGCCTCGCCACCGTGGGCAGTAGGTCGAGCCCATCGGGCCCTAACTGATCGCGAAACCACGGAATTGGTGCACGACTGAAGTAAAGCCCTCGACCCTGCAGATCGGTCACCACCTTCACGGCGTTCTGATCAAAATATTCATCGCGATGCTCGATGGGCGTCGCAAGCGTCGCTATGTCTGCCTCCGAATGATCGATGAGCAGCATGGCCACCTGCTCGATAAGCTCGGCCGGCATCGAGGGCTCATCCCCCTGCAAATTGACCACAATGTCCTGATCGAGCCAGCTGCGACGGGTGGCTACCTCGGCGATGCGATCGGTGCCGCTCGCGTGTTCGACGGCCGTCATCTCGACTGACGCGCCGAAGGCCTCGGCAACGACGCAAATGCGCTCATCATCGGTGGCAATGATCACTTCGTCGGCTGAGCAGGCGAGCGCGCGATCGTGCACCCACGCAATCATCGGCCTTCCCGCAAGCGGGAGCAGCGGCTTACCGGGTAATCGAGTCGAGGCGTAGCGAGCGGGGATAACGATGCGGTACATACGTTCTTTAAGGCTTAGCGCTCAAGTAACGGATCATCGGCTGCGAGTAACTTAGCCTCCTCCTCTAGCATGACCGGAATACCATCTTGGATCGGGAAAGCGAGCCGATCTGCACGACAGACGAGCACCCGCTGTTCGCGATTTTGAACGAGCGGCCCCTTACAGATCGGGCAGGCTAGGATGTCGAGCAGTCGAGGTTCCATATCAAGCAGACTCCGATTTTTTTTCAGCAAGACACAACGTCTCGATAGCTTCGACGAGACTGCGCGCACCATCCGGCAGCAGCCGCGTCGCCACAGGAATCTCCCAGCAACGCGCGTCGGCGAAGTTCCGGCATTTTACGGCATCTTTAGATGTCATCAGAATCGGCCGATCGTCCTCGAAGGTAAGGTCGGCGGCGGTGAAGGCATGATGGTCGCCAAACGCGTGTTCGATAGGCTCAACTCCCGCAGCGCGCAGCAGGTCAAAGAATCTCGCCGGGTGGCCGATCCCCGCAACAGCATGAACAGCCTCACCACGCCAGCGCCCGACACTCTGCCAAGTGAGCGGATTGGCAACCCCCCGAGCAGCCTCGGGAACGAGTTGCATCACAACCGTGCCGGCGCGTCCTTGCCAAAAGGTTTTTCCGCCCGCTTCCCCGCCATTGATAACGACCCAATCGACCGACTCCAATCTTTGGGCGGATTCTCGTAAGGGACCTGCAGGCAGAAGTCGCCCGTTGCCAAGCCCGCGCCGGGCATCGACGACAACCACTTCAAGATCGCGGTCGAGCGCGTAATGCTGAAGTCCATCGTCACAAAGGATCACGTCGACGCCGAGCGACTCGAGCGAGCGAGCGCCTGCTGCACGATCCGACGCGACCATCACCTCGACGCCCGTCGAAGTGGCAAGCATAAGCGGCTCATCGCCTACCTCCGCCGCTTGGGAGTCGCGCGTGACGCGAATGGGCGATCTGACAGCCGCTCCATACCCGCGCGTCAGGATGCCGGGCTTAATCCCCCGACTGCGAAGGAGAGTCGAGAGCGCCGCCACGAGCGGGCTCTTACCGGTACCTCCCACAGACAAATTGCCGATAATCACGACAGGCACCCGGGCCCTGTAGGAGCGCCACCATCCGCGGCGGAACAAAAATCGTCGAGCTGCCGTACCGAGGGCGAATAAGCCGGCAAGCGGTGTGAGAAACAGGGCACCTGTTCGACCCTCGTACCACACCCCTTCCAGCCATCGCGAAGCAGTACTCGACATCAGACCGCGAACTGTAACTGGTGGAGTTGTGCGTACATCCCGTTGCCGGCGATCAGCTCCGTATGAGTGCCGGTCTCTACCACTCGCCCCTCATGCAATACGACGATGAGATCGGCCTGCTCAATAGTGGAGAGTCGATGAGCGATGACGAGCGTTGTACGTCCACGCCGCAGCGTCGCGAGTGCGGCCTGGATATGACGTTCGGATTCGTTATCAAGAGCACTCGTCGCCTCATCGAGCACGAGCACCGGCGCGTTCTTCAGCAATGCGCGTGCGATAGAGACGCGCTGTCTTTGTCCACCGGAAAGCTGTGATCCGCGCTCACCGACAGGTGTATCGAGGCCTCGTGGTAACTCGGCAGAAAAGTCCAAAACATACGCAGCAGTCGCCGCTTCTTCGACTGCAGGCGATGTGACAGCGGCAATATTGAAGGCAATATTGCGACGGATGCTGTCGTCGAACAGCACGATCTCCTGACTGACAAGACTCACCTGCCTGCGCACATCGGCCCGTGGGTACTCGCGTAAATCGATACCGTCGAGGAAAACGCCCCCAGACTCCGGATCGATGAACCGCGACAAAAGATTGGCGAGCGTGCTCTTACCGCTGCCCGACTTGCCGACGATCGCGACGGTCTGGCCCAGCTGAACTTTGAAGCTTACATTTGAGAGGGCTTCGCCCTGTGCGCTGGGGTAGCTGAAACTCACATTCCGAAACTCGATTTCGCCACATGCACGTTCGAGAACGCGGGTACCGCCAACATCCTCGACGGGGGTGTCGAGTACCTCGAACACACTCGCTCCTGCTGCAATGCCTTGCTGTAGCGGCCCGAATACCTGTACGAGTCGACGCAGCGGCGCAGTCAGCAGTAAAAGCGCTGTGAGAAACGCCACGAACTCATCGACCCGCATCTCAGCATTGAAAACTTGGCGTATCGACACGAACAGCACGCCGGCGAGACCAAGCGATGCGATGATCTGCACGATCGGGTTGGCGAGAGCCCGCGCTCCGACGAGGCGCATATTACTGTGACGATTGCGCTCGTTAGCGTCAGCGAAGATCGTCTCTTCATATTGCTCCGCGTTAAAGCTCTTGATGACCTTTTGCCCATCGAGCGCTTCTTTCGCGACACGTGTGATATCACCCATCGACGTCTGAATGCGAGCGCTATAGCGTCGGAACGAACGATTGATGTGCTGGATCAAAAAGGAGATCGGCAGCACAAGAATTAGTACAAGCGCCGCGAGCTGCCAGTTGTACCACAGTAGTATCCCCACAAGACCGATGATGGTGAGCGTGTCACGAATCAGTACGGTCACTGCGTTCGTCGTGGCCTCGGCGACAAGCTCTATATTGAACGTAAGTCTCGACAGCAGACCACCTGTCGTGGCGGCATCGAAATGATGCGTGGGTAGTCTCAGGTAATGCGCGAAGAGCTCAGCACGAAGCGACTTGATGACCTGTCGCCCTACCCAGCCCGGAAAAAAATTCGAGACGTAGTCACCGATTCCGCGTCCGATGAAGAGTGCCACGGCCCCGAGCGGGATGACCCAAAGGATGCGCGGGTCAGGCTCGACGAAAGCACCGCCCAAGAAACGCTGCACGAGATACGCGAGTGCCGCATCGGTGGCAGCAAAGAGCGCCATTCCGAGCACGCCGATCAGGAACATACCGATGTGGGGACGCGCGTACCCCAGCAACCTGCGGTATACCTTGGAAGCGTCGGCGATTTCGACCGTCCGTTGGCTCAAGGGCTGGGCGTTTCCTGCGTGACGTGGGCAAGGCCCGAACGAGACTGACCCGGGATAATACAGCTATAGGGGGTCCTCCTGCAGGAGGACCTGAGGCCGCCGCGGCGGCGGTATTCCTTTGCTTAGGTGCAGCGTCACGTCGCCTTAAGGCCGCCATAGATACTTCGCGTATCAGATCGACGCGCCAATGCAGTGCCATCCTAGCGAGACGCTCTGGCGCTGCGATACCAACGGGGATCATGATTCACTACGCATCGATCCCCTCGACGAATTCAATCGTAGAGGCGACCACCGACCTTGAACGAGGCGTAACGACGACGCTCGAACGCAGCACCATCTACCTTGCGAGAGCCTGGGTAGCGAAGGCGGAGGATTCGTCGCCGTCGAGCCTATGGTGTTCGGTCTGGCGGAATAGTTTTCACTGTAACGGAACTGGCGCTTACACGTACTCAGAAGGAACTGCTAGCGAGGTCCGCGCTCAGACGTCTGAACTAATTAATTTGCCTGGATGCGGGCAATAGACTACTCGACGACCCGACCTTCGGTCAGTGTGAGTACGCGATCCGTGCGCGCCGCGAGCCGATTATCGTGCGTCACGATCACAAGCGTCGTGCGTCGATCCCGATTCAGTCGAAGCATCAGCTCGAACACCTGCTCGGCATTGCACCCATCGAGATTTCCTGTGGGTTCGTCAGCCAAGACGAGCACCGGCTCGGTAACGAGTGCGCGAGCGACTGCCGCACGCTGACGCTCGCCGCCCGAGAGCTGGTACGGACGATGAGTAAGCCGCCCACCAAGCCCCACCTCTTCGAGGATCGCTCTGGCGCGAGATTTCGCCTCGATCGTCGGCAGCCGACGTACGAGCAAAGGCATCGCCACATTCTCGAGGGCGCTAAATTCTGCCAACAAATGATGGAACTGATAAACGAAGCCGATGGTGCGGTTCCGGAGCTTACTGCGCTCAATTTCATGGAGGCCATTCAGATTTCGACCTTCGACACGCACACTACCGTGCGTCGGCCGGTCGAGTCCCCCGAGAATTTGCAGCAGCGTTGTCTTGCCCGAGCCCGAGGCACCGACAATTGCGACGCACTCTCCGCGTAGCAAGCGCAGATCGACCCCATCGAGGACGCGCAGTGTTGAGGTTCCTTCACGAAACTCCCGCACAACACCTTCTGCCTCGAGCACGACCTCACTCATGGCGCAACACCTCCGCCGGTTGAGTTCGCGAAGCCCGCCAGGCCGGATACAGCGTCGCGAGGGCGCAGAGCGCGAAGGCCACGCCACAGACTCGGGCGACGTCCGTCCATTCCACGTAGGCAGGTAAATCGGTCATGAAATACACCTTCGCATCCATGAACTGTATGCCGAACACGCTTTCGATACCGCGTACGATAACCTCGACATTATCAGCGAGTACGATCCCGAGAGCGGCTCCTACGAGTGTGCCAACAAGGCCGATCAGGACTCCCTGTACTACAAAGATCTGCAGAATGTCCGCAGGTATTGCACCTAGCGTGCGAAGCAGTGCGATATCGTCTTGCTTGTCTTTGACGGTCATGACGAGCGTCGAGATAATGTTGAAGGCCGCAACGCCCACGATGATGAGCAAGATGATGAACATCATGCCTTTGGTAAGTTCAATCGATTGGAAAAAGTTGGCGTGGTTGCGTGTCCAGTCGCTCACGTAATACCCGCCGCCTAGCGCGAGGGCAAGATCGCGCACCACCTCGGGTGCACGCACGGGATCTTCAAGTGCGAGGCGTACTCCCGTGACGTCGCTGCCGAGACGGTAAAGTCGCGCAGCATCGTTGATATTTATGAGCGCAAGACTGCGATCGAACTCGTACGTGCCCGACTCGAACGTACCGACGACCTCGACTCGACGCATCCGCGGCACCACCCCTGCTGGTGTGGCACTGCCCTCCGGTACGATGACGACGATTAGGTCGCCCCGTGCAACGCCGAGCTCGCGCGCGAGCGACGTACCGAGAATGATCTTCCACGATCCCGGGGTCAGATCTTCGATGCGGGCGTCGCGTACCTGCTGAGCAATACCGGTCGCTTTACGCTCGAGAGCCGGGTCGATGCCGCGTATCGCGCTGCCGAGAACGCGCGATCCGTTAGCGATCATTGCCCGGGCCTCGATGTAAGGTACGGCGTATCGAACACCCGGCGCCTGCAGCGCAAGACGACGTATGCCCTGCCAATCCTGCAGTGCCCCCTCGAGCCCCATCAGGGTGGCGTGAGAGGTCACCGACAAGATGCGAGAACGCAATTCGCGTTCGAAGCCATTCATCACCGACAGCACCACGATCAGCACGGCGACGCCCAGCGTGAGGCCAGCCATCGACATGAAGGCCACGAACGATACGAAGCCTCGATGATGCGTCGAGCGTAGATAACGCGTACCGACCATCCAACTCCAGGAATTGGACGATATCACTCGTACCTCAAGGCCTCAGCTGGCGCGACGCGTGAGGCACGAAGGGCTGGATAGACGGTTGCCGCCGCCGTAATGAGCAGTGCGATAATGCCGATCGTGATCACGTTTTCGGTGCGTAACTCAGCAGGGATGCGTGTGACGTAGTACACACTCGGGTCCATCACCTGGAAACCAAGCATCGACTCCATCGCTGGCACGATCTCGGCCACATTCATCGAGAGCACCACACCGAATACAATACCGAGTGCAACACCCGTCCAACCGATGACAAGCCCCTGTGTGAGAAAGACGCAGAGTACGCTTCGCGGTGAGGCGCCGAGCGTACGCAGGATGGCGATGTCGGCGCGCTTATCTGTAACAACCATGACGAGCATCGCCACGATGTTGAAAGCCGCCACACCCACGATTAACAAAAGGATCACGGACATCATCCGTTTCTCAATACGGATCGCGCGAAAGTAACTCGAGTGATCCTGCGTCCAATCGCGCAGCGTGAGTCCTGAGCCGATGCGACCGCCAAATTGATCATTGAGCGCGGGAGCCGACATCGGATCATCTAGCTTCACGTGAAGACCGAAGGCACGCGCATCATCGGACGTGAGCGCACGGACGTCATCGAGATTCGCAAACGCCAGCGCTCCGTCGTGATCGTGCAGACCGATCTCGAAAATTCCGCTGACCTCGAAGTCCCGCAAGCGCGGCTCAGGCGTCCCATCCTCGGACTCGCCCGGGACGAGTAAAGTGACCTGATCTCCCACCACCACACCGAGCAGGCGCGCGACGACACTACCGAGTACGAGCCGCTCCGACCCAGCGACAAGGTCGCCGAGCTTTCCCTCGACCATCGTCGCCGCAGCCGCCGAAACCGAAGGCTCGAGAGCGGGGTCAACTCCGCGCAGTTGTACAGGCAGCATCTCAGGAGAGCGAAGCGCGAGCGCCTGGATTTCGGCATACGGCGCGACGCCGCGCACGCGCGGGTCAGTACGCAAGACTGCGAGCGCGGCCCGCCAGTCGTAATCGGCCGCCCGAGCCGGCACCTGCGACCTCCCTTCCGACTCACCGGCGACGATAACCCGCGCATGACTAGAAAGGGCCAATAAACGGTCGCGAAGTTCGCCCTCGAAACCGTTCATGACCGACAGCACCACGATGAGCGCGGCGACTCCTACCGCGACCCCGACCAGCGAGACCCAGGTAATGAACGAGACGAAGAATTTCCGCGTTCGCGAGCGCACATAGCGCAGACCGACGAACAGGGGTACGGGCTGGAACATTCGGGCCTGATTTAAACACAATGAGACCGTCCCATCTCGGGGCTTGCCTCCTTAAGGCCCCACTGTAAGAAGGCCCCACTGTAAGCTTGCGCGCCCATGTCTCGGCTCCTTCGGCCTCTCATCCCCGATTCCGGGCGCCCGCAGGTGCACTGGAGCGGCCTGCTTGGCAGCGCCACCGCGCTCGCCCTAGCGGAAGCTGCCGCGAGCGATGACAAGCCGTGGCTCGTCATTGAACCTGACAGCCGCAGCCTCGAGCGACGTCGCGCTGAGTTGCAATTCTTCGCCCCGCCGGGTCTGAGGCTGCTGACGCTGCCGGACTGGGAGGTCCTCCCCTATGACTTGTTCTCACCTCACTTGGATATTTCGAGCGATCGCCTACTTGCGCTCGCCGAACTACCCACACTGACTCGCGGTCTGGTGCTCGTTACCATCGATACCCTGCTCCAGCGTCTCGCACCGCGACAATACGTATCGAGCCGCAGCTTCTCGCTTGCCGTGGGCGAGCGCTTCTCGTTAGAGGCCTTTCGGCTGCGCTTGACCGAGGTCGGCTATTCCTCGGTGAGTCAAGTGACCGGGCCAGGCGAGTACGCACTGCGTGGCTCACTCCTCGATGTCTTTCCGATGGGTTCCGAAGGTCCGCTACGCATCGATTTATTTGATGACGAGATTGAAGCCATCCGCAGCTTCGATCCCGAGACCCAGCGCTCTCGCGAATCCATTCCCGCCGTACGCCTGCTGCCTGCGCGAGAGGTACCACTCGATGCTGATGCCACTCGAGCGTTCCGCCGTCGCTATCGCACCCGCTTCGAGGGGGATCCGACCCGCAGTGTTATCTATCGCGGGGTGAGCGACGGCATCGCTCCCGCCGGCATCGAGTTCTATTTGCCGCTTTTCTTTGACTCAACCGATACGCTCTTCGATTATCTGCCCACAGCTACGCGAATCGCTAATCTCGCCGGCAGCTTAGACAGCGCCATTGAGCAGGCCTGGCGATCGCTGCAGCAACGTTACGACGATTGCTGTGGTGACATCGAACGACCGCTACTGCGCCTCGAGGAACTATTCATTGACCTAAAGCATGTTCGCGGCAGTCTCGAGCGGTACCCGCAAATCGTACTCGATACCTCCCGCAGTGAAGATCCGTCGCCCGCTCGTTACGATTTCGGCGCTAAGCTACCCCCCGAGCTTCGACTCGACCCACGCGCCGAAAAACCGCTGGCGCCACTGCAGAGCTTTCTCGCTCACCACGAAGGACGGGTGCTTCTCGCCGCGGACTCCCCGGGTCGCCGTGAAGTGCTCAGCGAGCTGCTGCGCGGTGCGGGGCTCAAGGCGACGGCCTGTGAGGGCTGGCAAGCCTTCGTGGCTAGTGAGAGTCGTTTAGCACTGACTGTCGCACCGGAGCTTACGGGTCTGACACTCACCGACCCGGCACTTACCGTACTATCCGAATCGCAGCTAGTCGGAACGCGAACGCGTCAGGAGCGACGCCGTCGAAAAATCACCGCCGATCCGAACGCGATCCTGCGAGACCTACAGACACTGACAGCGGGCGCGCCCGTGGTGCACGAGGAATACGGTGTTGGGCGGTACGTGGGACTGCAGAGCATGGAGGTCGGTGGCCAGAGTGGCGAGTTCCTGGTGCTCGAGTACCGCGACAGCGATCGGCTCTACGTGCCTGTACATTCATTGCACTTGGTCAGTCGTTATTCGGGTGCCGCGCCCGAGTCGGCACCCTTACACAAGCTCGGTACCGATCAATGGTTGCGAGCACGCAAACGTGCCGCCGAAAAAGTACGCGATGTCGCCGCCGAGTTGCTAGATCTCCATGCGCAGCGCAAGGCGCGTCGGGCGAGCCCCTTACCTTCGCGCGAGTTCGAGTACCAAAGTTTTGCCAATGCCTTTCCGTTCGAGGAAACCGCAGATCAGGCCGAAGCCATCGACAGTGTCGTCAAGGGCCTCGCGTCCGAACAGCCGATGGATCGCATCGTCTGTGGCGACGTGGGTTTCGGCAAAACTGAGGTCGCGATGCGTGCGGCGTTCGTCGCTGTCCTGGCCGGCAAGCAAGTGGCCGTGCTCGTACCCACCACACTGCTTGCCCAGCAACATACCGCAAACTTTGCCGATCGCTTCGTCGACTGGCCGGTCCGCATCGAGTCATTATCTCGCTTCCGCTCCAATCGGGAATCTTCGGTCATACTCGAAGGCATCGAGAAAGGCTCCGTGGACATCGTCATCGCCACGCACCGGCTGCTGCATGCGGATGTACGCTTCAAAGATCTCGGGCTCATCATCGTCGATGAAGAGCACCGCTTCGGCGTTCGCGACAAGGAACGTCTTAAAACCCTACGCGCCGAAGTACATGTACTAACGCTCACAGCGACGCCCATTCCGCGAACGCTCAATCTCGCTCTCGGCGGTTTGCGCGAACTTTCCCTAATCGCCACCCCGCCTGCCGAACGCCTCGCGATCAAGACGTTCGTGCGCGAATGGAATGATGTGACCGTGCGTGAGGCCCTCGTGCGTGAACTCCGTCGTGGCGGTCAGGTATACTTCGTGCATAACGAAGTCAGAGACATCGGTAATGTTGCAGACAAGCTTGCAACCCTCGCACCGGAGGCGAGCATTCGCGTCGGTCACGGGCAGATGCGCGAGCGCGAGCTCGAGCAGCTCATGGTCGATTTCTACCATCGGCGCTTTGATATTCTGGTGTGCACGACCATCATCGAAAGCGGTATCGACATACCGAGTGCGAATACCATCGTAATCGATCGTGCCGATCGCTTTGGTCTTGCGCAACTGCACCAGATGCGTGGTCGCGTGGGACGATCACACCATCAGGCGTACGCTTACCTAATGATTCCCTCGCGTAAGGAGCTCGCCGGCGATGCGCTCAAGCGACTCGAAGCGCTGGAGTCACTCGAAGATCTCGGCGCTGGATTCGTGCTAGCGACACATGACCTCGAGACTCGCGGCGCTGGCGAGGTGCTGGGTGAGGAACAAAGCGGCGAGATGACCGAAATCGGTCTTACGCTTTACCTCGATATGCTCGATCGCGCCGTTAAAGCCATGAAGGAAAGTAAGCATCTTGATCTCAATGCGCCGCTAGCGTCTCAATCAGAGATCGAGATGCGCGTTCCAGCCTTACTCCCCGAGGATTATGTCGGCGACGTGCACATACGGCTCGCGCTCTACAAACGCATCGCCGCCGCTGCCGACGAGGCTGCGCTCGAAGAACTCGCCACCGAGCTAGTCGATCGATTTGGCGAGTTGTCTCCCCAGACCCAAAACCTGCTGCGAAATGCCCGCCTGCGTCTGATCGCCCGCCGTCTCGGCATTCGCCGCTTGGATTTCGGCGCGCATGGTGGTCATGTGCTATTCGAGGTAGAAAACCAGATCAATCCCAACGCTGTCATCCGGCTCGTTCAGAATCACTCGCGCGAGTATCGCCTCGAAGGACCGCTTAAGCTTCGCGTATCGCGCGATTTAGGAGATGAAGTCGAACGATACAACTTCGTTAGGTTATTACTCGATAAGCTCCGCTAATATAGTTTCATGCTCCGAGTCTTTTTATCCCCCCTACTGCTCCTTCTTGTTTTAATCGGGGCACCAACCGTCTTCGCGCAGGGCGCCGGCGCCACCACCTACCATGTGGAAGTCGTCGTCTTTCGGAACTCTGGCGCTCGCGAGGGCGAGCCCAGCGCCTCACCGGCGCGTTTCGCTTCGGGTGATGCCGTCTCGGGTGCTACGCAGATGGCTCGCTATCTCGGTCCCTTACCTGCGACCAAATTACAACTGAGCGGTGCCCGCCAAAAACTTACTGCCTCCGGCTACCGAGTGCTCGCCCATACGGGCTGGACGCAGACGGCAAGCACCTGGAATACGCGTAGCGGGTTGCCGGTCGAACAACTTGGCTTACAAATTCCTGGGCTCTCCGGTAATTTTTTGCTTGAGAGGGGATCACTGTTACACTTTGGTATGAACCTGCGTTACGCGCCGGAAGGCGGTATCGCGCAGCAAATGAACGAGCTGCGACGTATTCGTTTCAATGAAAAAAATTATTATGATCACCCAGGTCTCGGGGTGATTGTCGTTGTCACGCCGGGCAGGCGATAACGCTCAGGCGAGTTTGAGGTCGGGCGGCTCTGCGCATTGTTCAAGTGCGCGCTGCGCCGCACTCCACTCGAGCGACTCGCGCAACTTTCTGCTCGATACTGATCCTTTGCCACGAAGTCCCACGCGCCGCAGTGTCGCACCCGCATCGTCCGCCGGCTTCCAGCCCTCAAGCAGCGCAATCACGTTGTCGCGATGATTGCAGACCGGCAACACGTCGCAGCCGGCTTCGAGCATACACTCGGCTCTCTCGACGATACCACCTACGGCAGCGGCACCTGCCATCGACAAGTCGTCGGCAAAAATGACGCCCTGAAAACGTAACTCGCCGCGCAGGTAGCCGTGGATCCACCGACGTGAAGCGCTCGCCGGTACATCGTCGATTTCCGGATACAACACATGGGCGACCATGACGCCGGCCAAGCCGTTTTCGATCAGCAGACGATACGGACGAATATCGGGCTCAAGATCGACCAAGCTGCGTCGATCGATGGGTAAGGCATAGTGCGAGTCGGCCACCACTGCGCCATGCCCCGGAAAATGCTTTGCAGTTGCAACCATACCTGCGGCGCGCATGCCGTGCTTATACGCAACAGCTAGCTCGCCGACGACCCCCGCATCGGCGTGAAATGCACGATCACCGATCGCTTCACTAACGCCGAAGTCGAGATCGACGCACGGCGCAAAAGATAAATCAACACCCGCTTCACGCAGCTCCGCGGCCATCAACCAACCGAGTATACGGGCAAGCGCAAGACCGTCTCTTGGCGAGGCGTCGTACTCGTGCCCGATGCGTCGCGCCGGCGGCAGGCGTGAAAATCCTTCGCGGAAACGCTGTACACGCCCGCCCTCGTGATCGACCCCGACGATGAGTGCAGGCGAACGCACGGCATGAATATCCGCAACAAGCTCCCGTAATTGCGCAGGGTCGGCATAGTTACGCGTAAAAAGAATGACGCTGCCAACGAGGGGATGCTGCAGGAATTCGCGCTCGATGGGCCGCAGAGCGGTGCCCTCGAGATCGATCATCAAAGGTCCGAGCGTCATCGATCCGCCTCCATGACGACTATCGACTCGACATGCGTAGTGTGCGGAAACATGTCCACGACTCCAGCCGCAGCGAGTCTGTAGCCGTGCTTGTTACATAATACGCCCACATCGCGCGCCAGCGTGCCCGGATGACAGGACACGTAGACTATTCGGGAGGCACCTAGCCGAACGAGTTTCGGTAATAACTCGATCGCGCCCACTCGGGGCGGATCTAGCAAGATTCGATCAAAATGACCTCCAAGCGACATCGAGCCCCCGTCGGGCTCGGCTAGGTTTGCGACATGGAAGCGTACATTGGTCAGTTGGTTGATCTGAGCGTTATGACGAGCCCGATCAACGAGCCCGGCCTCCCCCTCGACACCCACAACTTCACGGACACGTCGCGCAATGGGCAGCGTGAAGTTGCCGAGTCCACAAAAAAGATCAAGCACACGATGGGACGACTTGAGTTCAAGTAGGTCGATGGCGCAGCGTACGAGCACTCGATTCATCACGCCGTTTACCTGAACGAAATCCGTCGGCTGGAACTTGAATAGAAGACCCTCGTCAATTAATCGATATTCGAGCATGGTCGACAAGCCGTCGAGCGAGATCACGCTATCGAGACCGTCTGGCTGCAGACAAATACGCAGGCTGTGCGCTTTTCCAAACTCGAGTAACGCCGCGCGATCCTCCTCGCCGAGCTCAACCAAGTTACGAAACACCAGCAGCACACCGTCATCGCCCACCACCGCCTCGATTTGTGGAATTGATACTCGTGCCTTGAGCGCCGTCAAAAGTTGCGACAACGGGGTGATCAGACCATCGAGGGGTGCGGCCAGTACCCCACAGCGCTCGAGCGCTGCAATATAGGGTTTTTGACGCTCCCGAAAACCCACAAGCACGCGCTCACGCTTCGGTACCCACTTCGCGCCGAGCCGCGCTCGACGACGGTAATTCCAAACCGGCCCAACGAGCGGCTCGAGCCAACGTCGCGGCTCCACACGCCCGATGCGCGATAGCGACTCTGCGAGCTCCGACTGTTTAGCGACAAGTTGCGCTGCAGTATCAAGATGCTGCAAGGCGCAGCCCCCGCAAATACCGAAGTGCGCGCATCGAGGCTCCACTCGCGAAGGTGAACGCTCTAAGACTTCGAGAAGCTCCCCCTCGTCATGCTGACGATGTCGGCGTATACGATGAAACACGATTCGCTCGCCTGGCAGCGCCCCGGGAACGAATGCGGTCTTCGTCTCGCGCACCACGCCTTCACCATCATGATTCAGCGCTGCGACACGGCCCTCCTCGAGCGGGCCCGGCGGCTTAGCGCCACGACTCACTTTTTGAGCTGCGGCCAGGCCGCAAGAAACTCTTTGAAATGTAATTCGCTACATGAGGCGAGCAGCTCCCGCACCTTGGACTCCTCTGCTGCAAGCTCAGCCACATCGATACGTCCGCGCATAAGTTGATAGCGTAGATAGAGGAGCCACGTGTTGAGGACGTCGGTTTCGCAGTAACGTCGAATGCCATCGAGGTTGCCCGCCGCATAGGCATCCCCCACCTTGTCACCCGAGAAACTGAGCTTACCCGGCAGCCCCAGCAGATGAGCCATGTCGGAAAGGCTGGCTTTGGCGCGCGGCTGGTAACCCGACAACACATCCATTAGGTCGGTGTGTCGCTCGTGATAGCGATTCAGATAATTATTGAAACGAAAACTTTGATCCCCGTCGCCGCTTTCCCAGTAACGTTGTCCCACGACACCGTACTTGAGCGCTCGATAATGTAAAACCGGTAAATCAAAGCCGCTACCATTCCAGGAGACGAGTGTCGGCGTGTATCGATCGATACCTTCAAAGAAACGGACGATAAGCTCACGCTCGTCGGAATCGAGATCACCTAGACTCCAGACCTTGAGCGAGTCGCCTCGGCGCAATGCGCAGGAAATGACAACGATGCGGTGCTGATCATGTGGCAGAAACTCGCCTCCGCCATGTTGCCGCGCATGAGCAAACATCGCTTTAGTAATTTGTACGTCTGATAGACCCTCGAGTCCTAGTGCGACACGACCGAAATCGAGGTCGGGGATGGTTTCGATATCAAAGACTAGTACGGTCATAAGCGTGCTGCCAGCATGAGGGTTTTCATGTCGCGTACCGCCGTCGGTAAGCCCACGAAAACGGCACGACCGACGATCGCGTGACCGACATTAAGTTCGACGATTTCCGGGATAGCCGCCACGGGAGTGACGTTGTCGTAATTGAGTCCGTGGCCGGCGTGCACCTCGAGGCCAATTGTCTTAGCAAGTCGCGCACTCGCTCGTAGCCGTTTGAGTTCGTTAGCCCGCTCGGCGCCTGTGGACTCGCAATAACGCCCCGTGTGTAATTCGATCACCGGCACGCCGACACTCGCAGTGGCCTCGACCTGAGAGGGTTCTGGATCAATGAAGAGCGCGACGCGGATTCCGCTCGCGGCGAGCAGCGCACAGCTCTCGCGCAGACGATCGGTCTGGCTGACGACATCTAGGCCGCCTTCGGTCGTAATCTCAGCTCGACGTTCCGGCACCAAACAGCAATCCGCTGGACGAACGCGCTGCGCAATGGCGATCATCTCGTCCGTCGACGCCATCTCGAGATTCATACGAGTTTTGAGTTTCTGGCGTAGCGTCTCGACGTCGGTATCCTGGATGTGCCGGCGATCCTCTCGGAGGTGCAGCGTGATATTGTCCGCTCCAGACTGCTCAGCGATGAGTGCAGCCTCGACAGGACTCGGTACCAGCCCTCGCCTCGCCTGACGCAGCGTCGCCACGTGATCGATATTTACGCCGAGTTCGATAGTCCCTGTCATAACGGCTCAAGCCCCCTTGTTTCGACGTCTCTCGACCACTGCTAGCGCTACAGCACGCGTCCGAAGATCGCGACCCTCGAGTGCATGATCGAGAGCAAGGCGTAGAACGCGGCGCGCCGTCTCGAGCACCACTGGATCGTCGTAGCGGTCCTCCCCAATGCCGAGCAACTCTCGACCCCGAAATACTGTTCCGTGCGTCGAACCACCCGTCACCTCGGTAAATCCAAACTCCGGATGGAAATGATAATACGCATCGTCTTTAAGCACCTGACCCCCGCGTGCGTCACTCCGAAACTCCACACCGTAACCCAGCAAGTCGAGCAGTCGCCGCTCGAAACGCCGCAGCACTGCGGCGATGTTTTCCCCCGCTCGTAAGCGATTGAGGCTCTCGTGGTAAAGGTCAAAGACTGCAGGCTGAGGGTCGTGCCGGGTGGTAAGCTTTAGCACGAGCTCATTTAGATACCAGGCACTCAGCAGAGACCAGGCCGGTAATGGCGTCGTTCGATCTCCGCCCGCCTCGATCTGAGTCAGCTGACCGGCATCACCGCTGCCGCTCCACGACGCAAGTAATAGGGAGAACGGCTGTAACAGGGAGGCCGAGCGCGATTTAGGACCGCGCACACCTCGCGCAAAGAGCGTCAGGCGACCGTGATCGCGAGTGAACACCTCGAGCATACGACTCGTGTCACGCCACGGTCGGTGATGCAGCATATACAGCGGCGCGAGATCAACCCGACGACCACCCTTACCCATACACCGTTACCCCAAGCCGAGCTTGCGCAAGGCCAGTGCGTTGTCGGCCCAGTTCTCGCGCACCTTCACCCAGAGTTCTAGATGGCAGCGACGATCAAGTAGCGTAATAATTTCCCGCCGCGCAGAGCTGCCAACCCGCTTTAGGCGTGCACCACCCGTCCCGATGACAATGGGCTTCTGACCCTCGCGGTCAACCCAGATCACGGCGTGAATCAGTTCGCGCTCGCTACCCTTATCAACCTCGCGCTCCATACGCTCAATCTCGACAGCGATGCCATAGGGCACTTCCTGATTGAGCTCGAGCGTGAGTTTCTCGCGAATGATTTCCGCGATACGAAAGTGCAGATCGCGATCCGTGCGATCCGTCTCATCGAAAAGCTGCGGCGACTGTGGCAGCTCGCAGCCAATAACGGATATCAGCTCCTCCAAATTATCTTTCTGCGCAGCCGACACCGGTACGATGGCCTTAAAGGGATGATGCTCGGCTAGCTTCTGTATAAAAGGCAGTAGAGTCTCGCGGGGACGAGCGAGATCGGCTTTGCTGACTACGGCAATTGTCGGACGGTCGCTGTCTCGGATGCGCTGCATCACGGCTTCGTCTTCCTCGGTCCAACGCGAACCCTCAACTACGAATACGACAAGATCCGCATCGGAAAGTGCCGCCGCAGCTGTGCGATTCATCACCCGATTGAGCGCGCGCTTGCCCCCTGCGTGCAGACCGGGCGTATCGAAGAAAGCGATCTGCAATCCAGGGCGATTGACGAGCCCCATGATGCGATGGCGCGTCGTTTGTGGCCGCGGCGTAACGATCGAGACCTTCTCGCCGACGAGTACATTTAACAACGTCGACTTGCCAACATTCGGTCGACCGATGAGCACCGCAAATCCGGTTCTGAAACCTTTACGCTCGGCTTCGAACATCAAGAGCGACCCTCGATTTTTTCGAGGGCGCGTTGCGCCGCCTCTTGCTCGGCCCGTCGCCGACTAGAACCCTCACCGCTTGTCGCTGCCTTGAGCGCCGCTACTTCGCAACGAACCGTAAAGTGCTGTGCATGAGGCTCGCCCTCGACGTTCTCGACGACGTAAAGAGGCAAAACCAATCCCCGCGACTGCAGCCACTCTTGGAGGCGTGTCTTTGAATCCTTGAGCGCGTAAGCTGGCGGCGACGCTTCGACTAGCGGCATCCATATACGATTCACCAACTCACGAGCGGCATCAAAGCCTCCGTCCAAATATACGGCGCCGATCGTCGCTTCTAACGCATCGGCGAGGATGGATTGCCGCTGAAAGCCGCCCGTCTTGAGCTCACCGCAGCCGAGCTTGAGCTCCTTTCCGAGCCCAAGTCGTTGGGCCAGTCCTGCTAGGGGCTCAGCGCTTACGAGACTTGCACGTAGCCGACTGAGATGACCCTCATCCGCCTCAGGAAACCGCGAGTAAAGCAGATCCGCCACCAGCATGTTGAGAACCGCATCGCCCAAAAACTCGAGCCGTTCATTATTATTGCGACTCGCCGCGCTACGATGAGTCAGCGCAGCAGAGAACAGCGAAAGGTCCTTGGCAACATAGCCTAAAGAATGCTGCAACCAACGCGAAGGCCAATCGGTGTGATGTTCGCTCACTCGATTCTCGTGAAGATCCGCGACCAGTTGGGACCGCCGCTGCGCTGCAAGTCCCAGTTGAACCAAATGGCGGTCGCGCGACCGACGAGCGAAGACTCACCGACGAAGCCCCAGACGCGACCGTCTGAGCTGTTGTCGCGATTATCACCGACCATGAGGTACTGCCCTTCCGGAACGCGCATCATGCGATCCCCGAGGTCTGGATTGATACCGGCCGTCGCTTCGTTACAAATGTAACCCTGAGGGATACTGCGATTACACGACGGCAAGGGGGGCACGGCGATCATATCCGAGCTAAGGCAGTGTAAAACAGCGTGTGGTCGACCGCTAAGCTTTTCCTTAGCGATACGCATGTTCTGGTAACAGCCATCGTCGTAACGACCTCTCTGTACAAGCGGAACCGGCGTGCCATTGATTATCAGCTGATCGTTCCGGACCTCGACGAGATCACCGGGCAAACCCACCACACGCTTGACCATGTAGACTGCGGGATCCTTCGGGAAGCGGAATACCGCTATATCTCCGCGCTCAGGCGCACCCAAGTCGATCATCTTCTTGTTCGCCACCGGAAGACGCAGGCCATAGACATACTTGTTGACGAGAATGAAATCACCGTCGAGCAGCGTCGGCATCATCGAATCTGAGGGAATCCGATACGGCTCGTAGAAAAACGATCGCAGCACGAGCAGCACCGCCATCACCGGGAAAAAACTGCGGGCGTAGTCGACCGTCCCAGGCAACTGTAGAGACTGAAGCTCACGACCCGCCGCACGCGCAGCGGCGTGACGGCGCGCCCGAAGCATCCAATGGTCGATCGCCCACACCACGCCCGATGCCACGGTGATTACGATGAGCACGAGACTTAAATCGGCACGCTGCGCAGACATAAGCTGGAAGAACCACGCGATGACTAGAATAGGTAACGCCCCGTAGAGCAGACGCATGGCAAGCGGATCGGGTAAAGGCTGTCCGTCCAAGAGTGTGAGCTGACGCTTCGGACGAATGAGCCAGTCGTCGATCACGCATAGGATAGCGACGGGCATCGCGAGCAACGCTAGGTTAGAAATCAGTAGTTCTAGCACAGGCTTACCTCCGACCGACCTTGAGTACCGCGAGGAAAGCTTCCTGCGGAATTTCTACCGAACCCACCTGCTTCATGCGCTTCTTACCCTCTTTCTGTTTCTCGAGGAGTTTGCGCTTGCGACTGATATCGCCGCCATAGCACTTAGCGAGTACATTCTTGCGCAGCGCCTTCACGGTAGCGCGAGCGATGACGTGAGTGCCGATCGCTGCCTGCACGGCAACTTCGAACATCTGCCTGGGAATCAACTCCTGCATCTTATCGACGAGTTCGCGACCGCGTTGGTAGGCATTCTCGCGGTGAACAATGATCGACAACGCATCGACTTTATCGCCGTTGATGAGGACGTCGAGCTTTGACAGCGGCGCCGGCTGAAAGTGGCTGAACTCGTAGTCGAAGGAGGCGTAGCCGCGGCTCGCCGACTTCAAGCGATCGAAGAAATCGAGCACCACTTCTGCGAGCGGCAGTTCGTACTGTAACGATACCTGATTCGCGAGGTACTGCATCTTTTTCTGCGTACCGCGTTTTTCAGTGCAGAGCTGCAGCACACCACCAACGTAATCGGGCGGCACCAGAATGTTTGCGGTGATGATGGGCTCACGGATCTCCATCACCTTGTTGGACGCCGGCAGTTTCGCGGGGTTATCGACGTATTCGCTGGTCCCGTCGGTCAATCCAACTTCATAAACGACGGTGGGCGCGCTCGTAATGAGATCGAGGTCGTACTCGCGCTCGAGTCGCTCCTGCACGATGTCCATGTGCAGCAGCCCGAGAAAACCTACCCGAAATCCGAACCCGAGCGCGCCGGAGACTTCGGGTTCGTAGTGCAGCGCCGAGTCGTTGAGCCGCAATTTGGCGAGCGCATCGCGAAACGCCTCGTAATTGTCGGCATTGACCGGAAACAAACCGGCGAATACCCGCGGCTGTACCTGCCTAAAACCCGATAGCGGCGTCATACAGGGCTTATTCTCGAGCGTGATGGTGTCGCCCACGGGTGCACCGTCAATCTCTTTAATGCCCGCGATCACAAAACCTACTTCACCGGCGCTGAGCTGCGGGGTCGCCACTGACTTCGGCGTGAATCGCCCGAGCTTGTCGACGAACCATGTGCGACCCGTGGACATCACGCGAATCTTGTCTCCCGCACGCAGCGTGCCGCTGACTACGCGTACCAACGAGACCACACCCACGTAGTTGTCGAACCAAGAGTCGATGATGAGCGACCGTAGCGGCCCTGAGGGGTCACCCTTCGGTGCCGGGATGCGTTTAACGATCGCCTCAAGTAGCTCGGGGACATTCTCACCGGTCTTCGCCGATACACGAATGGCTTCCTGGGCATCGATGCCGATGATTTCTTCAATCTCGCGTATGACCTTCGGCGGATCGGCGGAGGGCAGATCGATTTTGTTGATGACCGGCAGCACCTCGAGCCCCTGCTCGATCGCGGTGTAGCAGTTAGCAACGCTCTGCGCTTCGACGCCTTGGGAAGCATCGACCACGAGCATGGCGCCATCGCAGGCAGCCAGAGAACGCGACACTTCGTACGAGAAGTCGACATGCCCTGGGGTATCGATGAAATTGAGTTGGTAACGCTGACCGTCTGCCGCGTTGTAGAACAGCGTAACGCTCTGAGCCTTGATCGTGATACCGCGCTCGCGCTCGAGCGCCATGGAGTCGAGCACCTGGTTCTGCATCTCACGGGCCTCGAGCCCTCCGCAGAGCTGGATGAGGCGGTCAGCCAGCGTCGACTTACCATGGTCGACGTGCGCGATTATCGAGAAATTACGGATGTTCTGCATCGGTTCCGAGGTGATCCCCGGGGCGATACCCGGGCTTCAAAAAGCGCCGAATTATACCGACTGGCGGTTCCTGCGCTCATGGAGTTAAGACACTAGCAGCGCACCCGTACCAAACGCTCGATTTCGCGTGGATCGAGGTAGGTGACGGCGACCGGTACCCCATCCCATAGCAAAACCGGAATTTTGTGCCCAAAGCGGCGCAAAAGTTCGGGGTCGGAATCAATATTGAGCGTCTCGACGGTCGGTAAAGTCAGCGTCGTCGCGAGCCTCGCAAGATCGTCAGCAAACTCCTCACACAGCCCGCAACCCTCGCGGGTGAGAAGCGTCAGTCTCACTGCAGGAATCCCACCTCCCGTCACGGGGTAGGCGGTTGAGCCGGGGGTTCAGGCTTCGCGGGGCTCAGTTCGGAGGCGATCAGCTTCGCGGTCTGGACGGGCACCTCGCCGACCACCACCACGTGATGCCCGTGAGCGAACGTGGAGTACGCCGTCGACGCTCCGATCTGACGCTCGACTGCAATTTCTTTAGCGTACTTCAGCGGCAGACGCGCACCAATGAATACCGATACCGAGGCAAGGCCGTCAGAGAGTACGAGGTGCGACACCGGCTCATCTAAGCCCGGCAGTGTCTGCCACGCCCGTTGCGTCACACGAAAGCCACGCGGCGCTGTTCGCAAGCTCCAAACCGACGCAATTTTTTCGATGGTGTGCAGCCGACCGCCGCGATCGCTCTCGATTCGACGAAAACCCTCGATCGACACCTCCGACGCAAAAGCACTCGTCGGGATGTCTCGCAACACTCGAATTTTCGCGAACGCGACGCGCTCGAGTACCTGCCCTCGACGATCATAAAGCTCCGATTTGAGCGGTAACTTACTACGCGAATCAATCCATACCCGAAATCCGTAGCGGTGAGGATCGAGCGGAGCCAAAGTAACCAACCCCACATCGTGCTCGTTGACACGCGCCAGCTTGAGCGGCTCCAAACGATAGAAACTCGCCGTGTGACCGTCGAACCTCGGAAAACTCGGTAGCAATCCACTGTTACGCGGTCGCCTCTCGATCAGAACAGTACGCTGATCGGGAAGCACGAAGCGAAGCTCATCGCCCAATCGAATGAACTCGCGACCTGAGCCGTCGAGCGAGACTAAGCGCTCAGCCACCTCGCCATTTCGTACCCGATGATGGATACGAAAGAACTCCGAGACTCCACCACGCTCATGAAAAAAAGTACCTTCGTAGCTTTTTTCCGCCAACGCGCGATTCATTTGATCGAGCCATTCGCGGGCAGAGTCGTCAGCGAGCGCGAAAGACGGTGTGGTGAGAGCGACAATCAGCCATGACCGCCAATCGAGCCAAGCCCGCCGGCCGGGGGGAAAATGCGATCGTCGCAGGAGCCTCACTTCAGCGTACCAGGCATCGATGAACCGCTGACGCCCTGCTGGGGCGTGGCGATAACGGCGGAGATGGCGGAGTGCCGCATCATCGGCGCGGAGACCGCACTGTGCGCGCTGACATAGCTCGCAAGCTCAAAGGGAGGAATTGATGTCATCTCGCTACCCTCGCGAAGCGGCGGTGTGACGTAGCTCTCGGGTTCGCCACCCGGCGCAGCAGCTGCCGCAACTCGAGCCGAGTCGGCGGTGCGGCTCGAATCTTTTGGCAATGCGGGTGCCACGACGGTAGTTCGATCATACGGCGCAGCCGGAATCACGACTTCTTGAGCCTGGCTCGCTGTTGCGGCGGTTAATGACGTCGGGGATGTGTCGCTCGAGTTCCAACCAATGCGAGACACGCCAAGCACGACGATGACCGCGATCGAGGCTGCCAGACCTGCGCCGCCAAGCGGTATCGCCCAACTCGACCAAGCGCTCGACTGAACGACTTGAGCGTGCGATGAAGCCGAGCCGACCGACGGGCGGTTAGAGATCGCCGCCGCAACCCTCGGGGCGAGACGCTGTCCGGCCATCTGCTCGCTGCGCATAACCGCACTGATCAGTGCATAGTTTTCCCAGCTCCGACGCAGATTTTCGTCGCGTGAAAGCCGGCGCGCTACCAGTTCGCACTCGATCTGCGGTAGCTCACCATCGAACATCGCCGCCAGCTGACTGTCTCGTTCCTCGTTTTCTTTGACACTCACACGATCACCTCTCCGCGTCCAAGCCCACCGTCAAATACTTCGCGCAGACGTGCGTCGATCGACTCGCGAGCGCGAAAGATTCGGGAGCGTACGGTTCCCACCGGGCACTCCATCGCAGCAGCAATTTCTTCGTAAGATAAGCCTTCGAGTTCGCGCAGCTGAATCGTCGTGCGCAGATCTTCGGGAAGCGCATCGATCGATGAGGTCACGATGAAGCGGATCTCCTCAGTGAGGGTGAGCGCTTCAGGTGTAGCCGAATCTTTCATGCTGGCCACACCGTCGTTTTTATCCGTGTCCTCCGAACGATCAGCTTCATATTTAATTGGACTGCGACGCCGAGACGCGAGCAGGTTCTTCGCCGTGTTGATGGCGATACGGTAGAGCCAAGTGTAAAAGGCGCTGTCTCCGCGAAAGCGCGGCAGCGCTCGGTAGGCTTTGATGAAGGCTTCTTGGGCAATATCCTCAGCCTCGGCAGGGTCTCGCACGTAACGCAGTGCGAGCTTGACGACCTTGTGCTGATAGCGACAGACCAGGGCATCGAAGGCCCCGGAATCCCCGCGTTGAGCGAGTTGGACCAGGCTCAAATCGCTTTCCTCGGTGCTCATGACCGATGCTTCACAGGCCGTTGCAGGTACCACAAGCATTGAATCCGGTCAGACCGGAGCCCTTTGCAAAAGTTCGCGGCGTGCCCCATGAGCGGCAGTGTAACCGCGGGGCGGATCGCTCGGTTAGCCCTCCCGAATACGCTGGAGCACGGTCTGAATGGTGCTTTCCGAGTGGGGTTCGCCTGCGAGCAAATAGCGGGCGAGATGGGGATCCTGCAGATCGAGGAGGGTTTCAAAAGCCGCGATCTCTGGCGCAGTCGCGTCAGCTCCGTGTCGAGTCAGCCAGCGCTCGAGCAATACATCGAGCTCTTTCATGCCGCGCCGACAACGCCAACGTAGCCGACCGACCTCGCTCAAGCGTGCTCGCGCTCGGCCATCATGCGCTTAATCCCGGCAATGGCCTTGGCTGGATTAAGGTCCTTTGGGCAAGCCTCGGTACAGTTCATGATGGTGTGGCAGCGGTATAGCCGAAACGGATCCTCAAGCGCATCGAGTCGCTCGCCCGTTGCATCGTCCCGACTATCGATGATCCAACGGTACGCCGCGAGCAGGGCTGCTGGACCTAAATACCGGTCGCCGTTCCACCAGTAACTCGGGCAAGACGTTGAGCAACAGGCACAAAGAATACAGGCCGACGGCCGATCGATCTTTTCCTGCTCCTCGGGCTCCTGCAGTCGCTCATGATCGGGCGGCGCTGGCGTGCGCGACTGAAGCCAGGGCTTAACGGCAGCGTACTGAGCGTAGAACTGCGTGAGATCGGGCACGAGATCTTTGACCACCGGCATGTGCGGTAGCGGGTATATCTTGACGTCACCTTTCACGTCGCTACAGCTCTTAGTGCATGCGAGCGTATTCATACCCTCGATATTCATCGCACAGCTACCACAGATACCCTCTCGACAGGACCGTCGGAAGGTCAGCGATGGGTCGAGCTCGTTTTTGATCTTGATGAGGGCGTCCAGAACCATCGGTCCGCAGCTGTCCATATCCACCTCGAAGGTGTCGACGCGCGGGTTCTCCCCCGAGTCCGGATCGTAGCGGTACACCTTGAAGGTGCGGACGTTGGTGGTTCCGTCAGGCGCCTTGTGTACCTTACCGTTGCGATTGATCCGCGAGTTCTCCGGCAGTCTAAGTTGAACCATGGTCTTCAGGTCCTCAGGCGATCAATAAGTACGAGCCTTTGGTGGAATCGACTCGACGTCGGCCGTCAAAGTATTGATATGTACGGCGCGGTAGTCGATCTTGGTATGGCCCCTCTCGTCCACCCAGTAGAGCGTGTGTTTCATCCAATTGGTATCGTCGCGATCTTTAAAATCCTCGCGCGCATGCGCGCCACGACTCTCCTTACGGTTTTCCGCAGAACGAATTGTGGCCATCGCCTGGCCGAGTAGATTATCGAGCTCCATTGTTTCGATTAGATCTGTATTCCAGACAAGACCGCGATCGCTCGTGCGCACGTCGGCGAACGAGTCATAGGTTCTCTGCAGCTTCTCGCAACCCTCTTGCAGCGAGCTCCCCGTACGGAACACTGCGGCATCGGACTGCATGATCTTTTGCATCTCGAGACGCACCTGCGCCGTCGGGCAACTGCCATTGGCATGCAGGAAACGATCGAGGCGCGACAGCGCGAGATCGCCAGCATCTTTGGGCAGGGGCTTGTGGGACTGGCCCGGCCTCACGATGGAGGCCGCGTGACGACCCGCCTCGCGACCAAAAACGACGAGGTCGAGTAGTGAGTTCGAACCCAAGCGATTAGCGCCGTGCACCGACACGCAGGCCGCCTCGCCTACCGCCATGAGACCTAGCACCACCGAATCGGCATCGCCATTTTTCATGGTGACAACTTCGCCGTGGTAATTGCAGGGAATTCCGCCCATGTTGTAGTGCACAGTCGGTAATACGGGGATCGGTTGCTTGTTGACATCGACACCGGCAAAGATGCGGGCCGTCTCGGCAATGCCCGGCAAACGCTGCTTGATGACTTCCGGCCCAAGATGTTCGAGATGCAGATGTATGTGGTCGGCGTCCTTACCGACGCCGCGACCTTCACGGATCTCGACGGTCATCGAGCGCGACACCACATCACGCGACGCGAGATCTTTGGCGTTTGGCGCATAGCGCTCCATGAAACGCTCACCACGCGAGTTGGTGAGATAACCGCCCTCGCCGCGCGAACCCTCGGTGATGAGACAGCCGGCTCCATAAATCCCAGTCGGATGGAACTGCACGAACTCCATATCCTGCAACGGCAAACCGGCGCGCAGCGCCATACCGCCACCATCACCGGTGCAGGTGTGCGCTGAGGTACACGAAAAGTACGCGCGACCATAGCCACCCGTCGCGAGAATGACGAGATGCGCGCGGAAGCGATGCAGCGTACCCTCCGCGAGATTGAGAGCTATCACGCCGCGGCATTCGCCATTTTCCATGATGAGGTCGATGGCAAAATATTCCACGAAGAACTCGGCTTTATTCTTGATCGACTGTTGATACAACGTGTGTAGTATGGCGTGCCCCGTACGATCGGCCGCCGCACAAGTGCGCTGCGCAATACCCTTGCCGTATTGAGTCGTCATACCACCGAAGGGACGCTGATAGATCCGACCATCTGTCGTGCGAGAGAACGGTACACCGTAATGTTCGAGCTCGATGACAGCGGCCGGCGCCTCTTTGCACATGAACTCGATTGCGTCTTGGTCTCCGAGCCAGTCGGAGCCCTTTATCGTGTCGTAGAAGTGATAACGCCAGTCGTCTTCGCCCATGTTACTGAGAGCAGCCGAGATGCCACCCTGCGCCGCCACCGTGTGGCTGCGCGTCGGGAATACTTTGGTGATGCACGCCGTCGACAAGCCAGCCTCGGCAAGACCGAGCGTCGAGCGAAGACCCGCGCCGCCAGCTCCGACCACGACGACGTCATAGGTGTGATCAGTGAAGGTATAAGAAGCCAACTGGGATAATCCCGCCGCAAAAATTGGTTATGACGATGTACAGCACCGCGTAACTGCTGACTACCGCAAGGACGACATGGAGGAACGTGCTGGTGAGTAGTGCCACGACCTTCGCCCCCTTGTGGGGGACGTAGTCTTCGATCACCACCTGCACACCGAGCGATGAGTGCCAGGCCACCGCGCCGATGAAGATCAGCAACCATGCCGGATTAAGGCCCGTCGCGACCCATCGGCGGACAGCATCATAATCGGCGAGCGGCAGGTGTATGAGCTGATAAGCAAACCACAGCGTCAAAGGAATGAGTGCTATTGCAGTCACTCGCTGCACCCACCAGTGACTCACACCCTGCTTCGCAGAGCCGCGGCCGAGAATCTTGCTAAGCGGACTCCGCAAGCTCATCGCGGCACCCCGGCGAAGAACGCGGCATAAATAAAGGCGCCCGCGAGCAGGAGCGTCGCGACTACGACGATGGTGGCACTGCCTCGTGCCTCAGCCTTCTCGAGTCCGCGTCCGAGGTCCCAATTGAGATGACGAAGTCCATTGAGTAGGTGGTAGCTGAACGCAAACAACCAACCGCCGATCAGAAATTGACCCAGCCCTCCGGCGAGTACAGTCACCGCGCTTGTGTACGACTCCGGCCCACTCGCGGCAGCGATCAACCAATACGTCAGGGCGATTAAACCGACAGACAGTACGATACCCGTCGCGCGATGCACGATCGAGGTCGCCATCGTGTACCCAAATTTGTACACGCCTATATGAGGAGACAGGGGACGTTGACGCACCGATGAAAGCTTCCCGAGTAGTCAGAAGTCGATACAGCGACCGTTTTTCTCCCAATCGCCGAATCGAGTGGGTTCCGGCCCCTTGGGACCACCTAACTTGGCGACCGCTGTGGGCTCTTTCAACCCCGCAGGCGGGCCGATGTGGTCAGTGATTTCGGGTGGGGCTCCGGCCGCCACGGAGGCAAGCCGATCTGACCCCTTAGGATCGTTCTGCATTTAGTTCAAATGATGCCAGAATCGTGAGTTGAAGACCACCGGCAAGGTTATAAGTAGATGCACAATTTGATACACAAGTTACGCTTCGACAACCGATCTACCACAGCATTTTTTCAATGTCGATCGTGAGTTACACCGGCTTTCCCCAAACGCCCCTTTCCCATCTCGGTATCCTCGCCGTGCACGGTCCCGACGCCCGTAAATTCCTGAACGGTCAGCTGTCACAGGACACTAATAAGCTGGCCGCCGATAGAGTCGAACTCGCCGGTCTACACAATCCTCAGGGTCGGGTAATTGCCCTGTTGCGGCTCGTCCCGGTGGGTACAGAGGACGTCCTTTGCGTGCTACCGCGCGCGCTGCTTCCCGCAACGCTTGCGACGTTACGCAAGTATTTACTTCGGGCCAAAGCAACTTTGATGGATGAGTCAGCCCACTGGCTCATAGACGGTCTAGCAGGCGACCCCGCGCTGCCAGCCGCACCCGGAAGCGCGCGAGTCGAGGGCTCAGACATTCTTTGGCGTCACGCCGCGGACGGTCGAGTGATCCGATTGCAACCGATCAGAGACGAAATTCAAAGCGGTAGAGATTTCGCTGATCCCGCACTCGCTGCGTGGCAACTCGCGGACTTGGTTGCGGGACTTCCCGAACTCCACGAATCGACACGCGGTGAATTCGTCGCGCAAATGCTAAACCTCGATGCACTTGGTGGTATTTCATTCACCAAGGGTTGCTACACCGGGCAAGAGGTCATCGCACGAGCGCACTATAGAGGGCGCGTAAAGCGTCGCGCCCAAAGATTTCGAATTTTAGAGGGGGGCCCGGCGCTGCAACCAGGCCAGAAAGTCCGGTTGATCGAAGGTAACGCGGTACGTTTTGCACAGATCGTAAACGTTGCCCAAGGGCGGAAAGGTATCGAGTGTCTCGCAGTGACCAGCTTCGATACGTCGCGCACTGGGGCCTCTGGCGAAGCGTCGGTGAGCGAAGTACCGTTGGGTGACACGCCGACAATCGAGGTCGTAGGTCTGCCGGTTAGCTACGTCCTACCCGATTGAGGCGCTTTACTCAGGACGCATCTGCGGAAATAGCAGCACGTCGCGGATGGACGGCGAGTCCGTCAAGAACCCCACCAGACGATCGATCCCGACACCAAGTCCCGCCGCCGGCGGCATGCCGTACTCGAGCGCGCGTACGTAATCCGCATCGAAGAACATGGCCTCATCGTCGCCCGATTCCTTGCGAGCCACCTGTGCCCGAAAGCGAGCAGCCTGATCTTCGGAATCGTTGAGCTCGGAGAAGCCGTTGGCGAGCTCGCGTCCACCAACGAAGAACTCGAAACGATCCGTGAGGAAAGGATCGGTATCGTTTGCCCGCGAGAGCGGTGACACCTCGGCCGGGTACGCGAAAACAAAAGTCGGGTCTTGCAGCGTGTGCTCACCTGTCTTTTCGAAGATTTCGATTTGTAGCTTCCCCACCCCGTCGCCTGGATTCAGAGGAATACCGAGCTTTTCGCAAGTCCCACGCAGATAAGCGATATCCCGTAACTTAGAACGTTCGAGATTCGGATTTTCGCGGAGGATCATGTCTTCGACCGAAATACGTTCGAATGGTTTCGATAAATCGTAGCAACGACCCAGCGAGTTGAACTCAAGCGTACCGACCACCGCCTCTGCCGCGCCGCGCATTATGCGCTCCACGAGATCCATGAGGTCGTGATAGTCGGCATACGCCTGATACAACTCAAGCATCGTGAACTCGGGGTTGTGACGACTCGAAAAGCTCTCATTCCGGAAGTTACGATTAATTTCGTAGATGCGCTCGAAACCACCTACAACGAGACGCTTGAGATAGAGCTCCGGCGCGACACGCAGATACATGTCGATGTCAAGTGCGTTATGGTGCGTCACGAATGGCCGCGCCGTCGCTCCACCCGGTATTGGTTGCATCATCGGCGTCTCGACTTCCATAAAGCCGAGCGTATCAAGCATATCGCGCAAATAGCGCACAAGTTGTGTACGCTTACGGAAGACGCTGCGACTATCCTCGTTCATGATGAGATCGACGTAGCGCTGGCGATACCGTACTTCAGTATCGGCGAGGCCGTGCCACTTATCTGGCAGCGGCCGTAAGGATTTCACCAGCAGACGAGCAGACTCAACGCGTACTGAGAGCTCGCCTGTCTTAGTGCGAAATAGCGTACCCTTGGCGCCGAGGATGTCGCCAATATCCCACGCCTTAAACGCCTCGTACTGATCGCCGAGTACATCGCGTTGAAGGTAAAGCTGGATCTGCCCGGAAGAGTCTTGAATCTTCGCAAAGCTCGCCTTGCCCATGATGCGTCGCAGCATCATCCGACCGGCTAAGTGAACTTTGATCGCCCGCGCGTTGAGTGCCTCAGCTCCCATCTCGCCGAAGCCGAGATGCAGCTCCGAGGCGAGCGAGTCGCGCCGAAAATCGTTGGGAAAGACAGACGCACCGGACGAACGCAGCGCAGAGAGCTTCAGACGACGCTCCGCGATGAGTTTATTCTCGTCTATCGGCGGCGTTGCGGCTGCATCCTCAGGGACTTGCGTGTCGCTCATCGTTAATATTCTCCGCGCTACAGACCTGCCTTCAGTGAGGCCTCGAGAAACTGATCGAGATCACCATCGAGCACGGCCGAGGTGTTACCCACCTCGACATCCGTTCGTAAATCTTTAATGCGCGACTGGTCGAGGACATACGAGCGAATCTGGTGACCCCAGCTGACGTCGGACTTAGACTCCTCAAGCACCTTCGCTGCCGCGTTACGCTTGTTGACTTCGAGCTCGTAGAGCTTAGCCTTCAACATCTTCAATGCTGTTGCGCGATTCTTGTGTTGACTTCGCTCGTTTTGACACGCGACAACGATACCGGAAGGCAAGTGCCTAATACGCACCGCAGATTCGGTTTTATTGACATGCTGACCACCCGCACCGCTAGACCGATAGACATCCATCTCAAGGTCGGCCGGATTGACTTCAATATTAATATCATCGTCGATTTCAGGTGAGACGAAAACCGATACAAACGACGTATGACGGCGATTACCAGAATCAAACGGCGACTTGCGAACAAGCCGATGTACGCCCGTCTCAGTACGTAACCACCCGTAAGCATGATCACCCTTTAACTCGATCGTCGCGCTCTTGATACCAGCGACCTCACCCGGACTCGAGTCGATAACTTCGGCGCTGAATCCGCGGGTTGCCGCCCACTTGATGTACATGCGCATGATCATCTGGGCCCAGTCCTGCGCCTCGGTACCTCCCGCGCCAGCCTGAACGTCGAGATACGCGTTATGGGAGTCCATCTTACCGCGGAACATGCGCTTTAATTCGAGTTTTCGAACCTTAGACTCAACAGCAGGCAGATCGCGTTCAACCTCACGGGCCGTTGCTTCGTCGTCTTCGATCTCGGCGAGCAGGAGTAAGTCGGCGGAGTCGCGCACGGAGTAGGTGGCGGTATCGATCTGCTCGATTTCCGCAGAGAGCTTAGAGCGCTCTTTGCCGAGCTCTTGGGCTCTCTCTGGCTTCTGCCAGACCGCCGGATCTTCGAGTTCGCGACTGACTTCTTCGAGTCGCTCTTTTTTCAGATCGTATTCAAAGAAACCCCCTTAAGGAGCTGACACGCTCCTGGAGGTCCGATAGGGATCGCTTGATAAGTCCGAGTTCGATCATTTCACCTCATTCTAGCAGATGGTCAACCAGCAACTGTAGGCGCCGCTCACCATTCCACTCGTTCACGCCGAGCCGGTAGACAAGATGCACGCTCCTCGGCAGCGCAAGCGCACCGCCCGCACCGCGCAGCGCCGGCCGTCCCTGCAGCAGATTGAAGGCGATGGCATCGAACCGACGACCCGAGCCCTCGAGCTCGACCCACATTTTGACGTGTGTCTCGCCTACGATCCGCGAGCTCCGCATCTGAAAATGCTGATCGAACGCCGGCTCTGGAAAAGCTTGCCCCCACGGCCCGCCCTCGCGTAGCGCCTCAGCCGTCGACAGCGAGATCTCGTCGGCGTTGAGCTCACCATCGGTATCGATACGATCAGCACGCGAGCCGGCCTGCTGCCAACGCGCGACCTCTGCATCAAACTCTCGTGCGAACACATCGAGCTGTGCACTATGGAGCGTGAGCCCGGCGGCCATTGCGTGACCGCCGAACTTGGGCAGCAAGCCCGGATGTCTCGTCGAGATAGCTTCGAGCGCGTCGCGCGCGTGAATACCCGTCACCGAACGTACCGAGCCTCGCAGCTGACCGTCGCCTGCATCGGCAAAGGCAATCACCGGTCGTCGCAGACGATCTTTGATACGCCCTGCTACGATGCCCACCACACCCTGGTGCCAGCTCGGGTCGTAAAGACAAAGTCCGTAACGCACACCATTCGCGTTACCCTCACCGCCGATCCCGCGACGCGCCAACACCTCCGGATCTTCGAGATGACGGACCGCCGCCATCGCTTGCTCCTGCATGGTCGCTTCGATCGCTCGTCGCTCTTTGTTAAGTGTATCCAGTCGAGCGGCCAGCGCACGCGCCTCGGTCATGGAGTCGGTCAGCAGACAACGAATACCGAGACTCATGTCATCGAGACGCCCGGCGGCATTGAGCCTTGGTCCTGCAGCGAAACCAAGATCGGCAGCGATAACGTTCGAGAGTGTTTTGTTGCCCACTTCGAGCAGCGCGCGTAGCCCCGCGGTACATCGACCCGCACGAATGCGCGCCACCCCCTGCGCGACGAGGATGCGATTATTGTCATCGAGCGGAACGATGTCTGCGACCGTCCCAAGCGCAACGAGGTCGAGCCAGGTTGACGGCAATGGATACGAGTTATCCGCCAGCGCGCGATGAAGCGCGGCCATCACGTAGAACGCCACACCTACACCGGCAAGCGCACGCGACCCGAATCGCGCATGCGGCAGATTAGGATTTACGATGACATTAGCCGCAGGCAATTCAGCGCCTGCGAGATGATGGTCGGTGACGAGTACATCGATACCGAACTCGCGCGCCGCCGCGACGCCCGCCATACTCGAGATCCCGTTGTCGACCGTGATGATGAGCCCGGGGCTTTGTTGCGCTGCGAGCGCCACAATCTCCGGCGTCAATCCGTAACCGAAGTCAAAACGATTCGGCACTAAAAAATCGACGTCCACGAACCCCCAGGCGCGTAGACAACGAACGATGAGCGCCGAACTCGTGGCGCCGTCCGCGTCGAAATCTCCGATGACCAAAATTCTTCGACCGCTGCGACGATGAGCCAGCAATAAATCGACTGCCGCATCGATTCCGTCGAGTGTTCCGACGGGCAACAGTCGGTCGAGACTCGTTCGCAGGCGCGATGCGTCATCGATACCGCGTGCTGCATAAGCGCGCGCCAGCACGGGATTGAGCGAGCTCAATTGCCGGGCGATCCCCCCATCGACTATACGACGATTTACTTTTAGCGTCATGTGCCACCATCAGCGACGGCAGTGAACACCGTTCGAAACGGACGCCACACACGATAGCGATCACGCGGACCTACTGTCGCCCAGCGCTCGTTTGCGACGACGGTGAAACTACCGAGACGACGACTCTCGAGCGCACGCGCCGCGGGCGCGACGAAAGTGCGATCAAAGCAGTTTGAATCCATCCCGGTGAGTGGTGCGATCACCAGTACCGACTCGTCGGCATCACTCTCATCGATAACCTCGAGAATTTCATTGATCGATGAGGTTAGAGGAGTAACCGGGACTCCGGTCAGCCTTGCGAGCGATCGGGCCCACTCATCGTCCGTCACCACGCATGACCATCGCGACGTAAACGCAGTCGCTCTCACCGGATCGCGCGGCGGCCGACCGCCACCCCACAACCACAGACTGCTAATTACGGGCTTACCACACATTTGGCGACGATGATTGAGCGGCAATCCGTGCAGCCACATTTCGATTTCGCTTGCGAGGGCGCGCAGCTCGGCGCTACCGGGACCACTTGGCAGATGGATCTCAAGCGAGTCGCCGATAAGTCGCGCAGGCTCCACCGTCAGCGCACCGGGTGCCGACATTCCTTGCAACACAAAGCCCGCAGCAGCGGCCGGGCGAAGCGTGAGCCCGTCGTCACCGAATGTGCTCGAAAACGCCGTGGCAAGCTCGGCGGCCTCATCTGATGCGAGGCGCAACACGCCATTCGTCGGAAAGTGCACCGTCTTGAGCCCAGCCATCAAATGCACAGGCGTGGCGATCCACACCTCGGCAATCTCAGTATCGGATTCGGTCTCGAGGCCTTTGATGCCCTCGTCCATGCACAGTGCCGCATCGATCACACTCGCCTCATCGACCAGGGTAAGGTCGTCACGGCCCACACCCCGCGCGACCGTGCCTCGCCAACCACCGCGCAGCAGACGCGGCGCAGCAAAACGCAACGAGGTGAGCGAGCTACCGACTACTGAGATCGGTGCCGCTCCGCGCAGGAAAAGATCCGGAAGGACGAGCACGAGTTCGCGCACATAGCGTATGTTATCGGAGCATGAGACTGACCGTGACACCGAGTGGCCCCGTCCCGCTCATCCGAAGTTACCTGAAGGGTACCGTGCGCGTTGGCGGTGCCGCTTGGCAAAGCGCCGTCCTGCTCGCGAGCAGCGGACTGCAGGCCGCGCTGCGACCCCAGTCCCCCGCCGAACTCGAAGAACGCGATCTCGAACCTGTCCTCATCGAAAAACCTGAAGTCGTCGTGATCGGTTGGGCTGGCGGCCAAACCTTCCTCCCTACCGTGCAACGACGTTGGTTCCTCGAGCGTCAGATCGGCCTCGAAATTATGGAACTCGGCGCGGCGTGTCGGACGTACAACCTGTTGGTTGGGGATGAGAGGCGAGTGGTCGCGCTGCTCTTCCCGATCTCACCCCCGGCGCTTACCTGAACCCCGTCCTCGGGGGAAGCGAGAGCCCATCCTTGTGGGCTCGCACGCGCCGAGCTAACAGAGATGTAGTTTTGGCGGCCCCGTCGTAGAGCCAACAGAATACGGAACGCCGGTCGCTACTTAGGTCGCGGTGACGACCCCGGCTTGTAGCGGCAGAAACGACACCACCCCAAGCTTTTCTTTCTCGAAGCCCTGCTCGCGCCGCGTGATGCGCAGCAGTTCCTGCTTTCTTTCGCCGCCCATCGGCATAATAACGCGCCCACCAACGGCCAGCTGCTTGAGCAACGCCTCAGGTACAGTCATCGGGGCTGCCGCGACGAGGATGCCGTCATACGGCGCATGGGATTTCCAGCCTTCGTAACCATCACCATGCCGGAACTTCACGTTCTTAATGCCGATTTCTTTGAGTCGCAACTTTGCTCTGGCAAGTAGCGACTCGACACGCTCGATGGTGTACAGTTTGGTGACTAGACTCGATAGCACCGCTGTTTGATAACCGCAGCCAGTGCCCACTTCAAGCACGTTTTCGCGCGGCCCGCCTTCGAGCAAGGCCTCGGTCATTCGAGCCACGATGTACGGCTGTGAAATCGTCTGCCCAAAACCAATCGGCAACGCCGTATCTTCATACGCCCGACTCGCAAGCGCCTCATCGACGAACAAATGTCGCGGCACATTGCGAATGCGCTCGAGCACGGCCGGATTTTTGAGGCCGTGCTCCATCAGCCTTTGAACCAGCCGCTCGCGCGTGCGAGCGGAGGTCATGCCGATGCCATTGATCCGCGCATCCATCGTCAATCAAGACCTTGCAGCCAGTCGCGCACGGTATCGAGCGCGGCGTGGCGCGTGAGATCGACCTGCAGCGGGGTCACCGAGACATAGCCCTCCGCTACTGCATTGAAATCGGTGCCTGCACCATCGTCCTGACCCTCGCCCGCCATACCGACCCAGTACACCTCACGACCGCGGGGATCCATACTCTTTACCGAACGCTCGGCGCGATGACGATGACCAAGGCGCGTCGATTTGAAGCCACGAAGCTCGCCGAATGGACGATGCGGTACGTTGACGTTGAGGATCATGTTGCGATCGAGCGGATGTGAGAGTAGCTGCTGCACGATGCGCTTGGCCACTTCGGCAGCTGCCGAATAATCCATCTCGCCCCTCTCGGGACGACGCAGCGAGAGCGCGACGGTCGGCAAACCGAGAAAACGTCCCTCGATAGCTGCCGCTACGGTTCCGGAGTACAGCACGTCATCGCCGAGGTTCTCGCCATTATTGATGCCCGATACGACCATGTCGTGCTCGAAATCGAAGAGCCCCGAGATCGCAAGGTGCACGCAGTCGGTCGGCGTACCCGTCACGAAATGACAGTTAGGCTCGTACTCGGTGACCCGCAGAGGGTGTTCGAGCGTCAGAGCATTGCTGGCGCCACTGTGGTTACGCTCAGGCGCGACTACGGTGAGTTGGGCGAAACTTGTTAGCGCCTGTCGCAAAGCAATGATGCCCGGCGCCCGATACCCATCGTCGTTACTCACGAGGATTTTCATCGAGTTGTATCTTGGAGACCTGTGGAGTCCGACAATATACTGAAACCTCAGAATCCAAGGTAGCAGGATGTGCAAGCCCTCAGAGGATGACATTCTGGCGTTTCGAGAGGCGGTGAAGGGAACTAGACCGCTGCGCGCCACGCGGCGCGTGCGACCGAATCGCCCCAAACCCAAGCCCCGCGCACATTTTCGTCGTCTCGGCGAAGCCGAGGTGCTCGAGGACAACCTGCAACTGAGCCCCATCGACCTCGAAGTGGAATTCGGCGAGGAACTCGCCTACCGCCGATCGGGGATTCAGGATGCCGTGATGCGCCGGCTGCGTCGTGGCTATTACCGCGCCGAGTCGGAGCTCGACCTGCACGGACTCACCGTCCCCGAAGCTAAGAGCGCGCTGCGCGATTTCCTCTCCCGCGCCATCGCACGACCGTGTCGCTGCGTACGCGTCATCCACGGCAAAGGCTTGGGCTCAGGCCCACGAGGACCGGTGATCAAACAATCCGTCAACGTGATCCTGCTACGTACCGATGCCGTCGTCGCCTTTTGCACGGCTCGCCCTGTCGATGGCGGCACAGGCGCGATCTACGTACTACTGAAAAGCCGAGCTCTGCTGTCGAGCCAGACCGGCATCAACGCGAGGTAAGTAACCTCGCCGCGCGCTCGCGGGTTTCATCCGTCACCCAACCCTCGGCCATCAGCGACTCCAGCGTTTCCGGCGGCGAATCGAAGAGTCGGCGCAAATCGGCGCGCACCAGGTTACGTGTGCGCACGTAAGTCTTGGGCGGCAGCGCGATGAGTTCTTGTGCTAGCGCAATCGCTCGGGTCACCACTTGCTCAGACGCCACCACCTCATCGACGAGTCCCGCCTCGAGCGCCTCGTCACTACGCAGCATGATGCCGCGCGGCAGCAGCAATGCGGCTCGGCGCGTGCCGACGAGCCTTTCGTACACGCGATAGATAAGCTCGCCGGGATAAAGCCCCACCTGCACCTCGTTGAGGCCAATCCGAAAATCTCCTGCTGCCATGATACGGTGATCGCAAAGGATCGCGATCACCGCACCGCCTGCAGGACAATGTCCCGTGATCGCTGCAATCACCGGCACCGCTGAATCGACCAGCCGTCGCTGAAGCATAGCGAATGCGAACACCAAATTTTTGGCCGACGCCTCTCCGCTGGTAATCTCGTGCAGGTCGAGTCCTGCGCAGAAAAGACCTGGTGATCCAGAGATCACGATTGCACGCGGAGCTGATACCGACTGAGCCGAGTCACCCACCGCCGTCATCACTTCAGAAATTCTTTGATCGAGCATTTTGACAAGCGCACAGTTGAGCGCATTGACGGGAGGTCTGGCGAGACGCAGCTCACGCACGCGTCCGTGATTTTTGACCTCAATCATATTCGTCCTCCGAATGACCGGCTGGAGTTGCCCCCATCAGACCGCACAGTTGGCTGCCGGTTGATGGAAGCTACGGATGAACTCACGGGGTGACTTCATTCGCAGGGCTTTGTGCGGATGGTTGTT
>Ga0194128_10000142_pt1 | contig 127182 bp, 103 predicted proteins | sample TA2KigCa65mmetaG_FD_148650 | JGI IMG/M metagenome (GOLD analysis project Ga0194128, IMG submission 148650) | Freshwater microbial communities from Lake Tanganyika, Tanzania - TA2015037 Kigoma Deep Cast 65m | ecosystem: Environmental > Aquatic > Freshwater > Lake | place: Tanzania: Lake...
CGGGTCGATCGGGATAACGACCTGGCGTCCCTCGGCCCAGCCGCTTGGCAGTTGCCGTTTGCGATCGAACGGCGCTGCCTCGGAATCAATGGTCGACTTGAGGTCGCCAACCTGTTGGGAACGATCGGCTAGGCCGTCGATGTGCAACACGCCCTTCACGTCGTAGTAACAGCGATCGATGCGCAGGCCGTCGAAGCGAAACTCCTTGGTGATGCTCTCTCGAAGATACTGACGGACGCTCTTATCGAGCAGATCGATGCGAATCGGGCCGGTGTCCTTGGCGTCCTGCAGGAAGATCACGGGAGCTTGTCCCTTGTCGAGCTTCTTCTCCGGCAACTTCGGCGGCGTTTCGTCTTCAGCGTCCGGGTCGAGGCTCGGCAGCTTCTTGGATTCAAGCTTGGGGAGGAAGTCTGGCAACTTGCGAGCCGTCTTGTCCTTGTCCGGCGCTGCCGTCGCGAAGCCGGCGACGCGCACCTTGCCCATGCCATCGAAAAACAGCCGTTCGATGCGTACTTCGCTGATGTCTTCCTGCGCTGCGACCCAGGTTCGCATGGCCAGGAGCAAGCCGGGCGAATCGAAATCTTGCATGGAGCCCCAGTGAAAGCCACGCTGCAGGGCGGGATGATCGTCGGTCAATAGGGCGCGAACAAGGCGCTCGAGCGGCGTTTGCTGATCCTTGCCGGTCCACACACCATGCAGCACGAGCTTGCCGGAGGCGTCGAAGCTGGCGTCGTCGATGCGCGCGCCGTCGATCGTCGGCGTGTCGGCGACTTTGGACTGCAAGGTCGGTGAGGGATTGTCGACATATCGTACGTTCGGCACGGTCGCGACGGGCCCGGCCTTGAGGTGATCCGTGAAGTAGAGGCGAGCGAACACGTCAAACCGTCTTGTCAGCCGAGTTTGATACGCTGGCTTCTTCGGATAAATGCCGACCGCGGCGAGATTGAGATCGGGTCCCACTTTGCTTGCGGGATAGCTGAAAAACCCGCGATCGACACGCGTCTTGCGCAGGAGCGAATCGCTGTCGCGCGCCAGCCACGATTGCATCTGCTTGAACGCATTGTCCCAGGCGAGTGTAAGGAATTCGATTGGCGGCGCCGTCTTCGCATCGGCCTTGCTTTGGACACCGTCGGGCATCTGCGTGGCGTCAACGATCTTTTTGGCCACGGCTCGCTGCTCGTCGTTGGCGAGGGCGATGACCAGGTGCAGCTTGCCGGCGTGATCGTATCGCGCATCGGAAAAGAGCATGCCATCGAGATTGCGTGCGTTGGCCGCGGTCTGCATAGCGTAGATCGGACTCGTCACGAACCGGACGCGGTCACTATTCCATTGATGATCGAAAGCAATCGGCAAGGCATGACCGAGTGCGGCTTCGATCGTCTTGCGTTGCTGCTCGGCGGGCATTGCTTCCACCGGGTGCAAGGCGACGCCGTCCAGGTAAAGCGCAGGGATACCGCGTTCAAGGTCGGCGTACTTGAGAAACATGCGGTCAAGGCGCGTGCGATGCGCCACGAAATCGCCCTCCGCTAGCCGTCCTTGAGATCGTGGCTTGACATCGGACCATTTCCATTCGATGGTGCGGACGTTCTTGTCAATGATCGGCAAGAGTTTTCCGGCAGCGGGCTTTACCTGAACTAGTTTCAGGACGGCATCACGGCGATCTGCTGATGGAACCTGCACCGTGGCTTGAATCTTGCCGTCGTAATCGAAACTGGCCAGATAAAAGAAGACTCCGTCGTTCGCCTCGTCGTCGGCCGCTCGGTTCTGCCAGGCGAGGCTCGGGTTGGGAAGCGTGATAACATCGCTGACGACCGGGTGATAGCTGACGCGCGGGATGATGCCGGCAACGCGCGATGTCCAGCGTTTGGCGCGCTCGATGTCGTTTACCAGGGCAGGGGGGTGAATGCATGCGCCGCTGACCTGAAAGTGAATCGACTTGCGGTCCGTCGAATAGCGGAGGACGCCGTCGTCGAAGCGTGTTCGTTGAATGAGTGGATCGGGGTCGCCGGTGAACTCGCGCTGGAGCGCCAGGCGATTATCGAGCCAGTTCCAGTCGCGGCGAACCAGCGTCGGCGCTTTCGGCATGCCGTCCGGCAGACGGCGCAGATCGACTGGCACGGGACCATCGGCCAGCAGCTTGGCAAGCTTGCCGTCGGTCGATTGATCATAGCGCAGGCACAACACATGGAGCCGCAGTGAGCCATCTGGGCCATAGGTCGCGCGCTCGAAGAAATTGTTGAACGTCGCATCGACCTTGAACGCAGCGACAGCGGCGTCTTGCAGCGCGTAGATTGGCGAAAGGTGAAACTCAATGCTGTCGATCCTCAGCACGTATTTGACATTAGGCACGACAAACTTGCCGAGCTCGCGGCGCAGTGTTTCCTGCATCGCTTTCTCGTCGTCGAGCGCGGTGCGAAGGCACACTCCCTTGAAGATCAGGTAGGGGGGCTGATCCGGGTCATCTTCGTTAAGTTCGAAGTATGCACGATCAATGCGGGTTTGCTCCAGCGTTGCGTTGCCTGACTTCGCGAAGGCGTCGCGCAAGGCCGCGAGCATCTTGGGCCAATCGACGCCGCCGTTGGCTTTCTTGACCTTTTCGTTGGCGTCGGCTTTCTTGTCGTTGACTATGCTGGATGCGTTTGCGCCGCCGACGAGAGTTGCCGCGCTGCCGAGGAGCACGAGGATTTCGAGAATGCGTTTCATAGAATGGCCAATACGAAGTTTAGCCCCGCCTCGAAGAAGCGGGCGGAGACGCTGGTCCACCCGCCTTTTCGGAGTGGGGCTAAACACATCATGACGATTTCGCACGAAAGTTCAACCCTACATCATGCTTGACGTACGCAATCTGCGCAAACTTTACGGCCCCACCCCTGCTCTGGACGGCGTTTCCTTTGCCGTCGGCAAAGGCGAAATGTTCGGACTTCTCGGCCCAAACGGCGCAGGCAAAACAACTCTCATGTCAATCGTTTGCGGTCTGCTCGAGCCGACCGAGGGACAAGTCTTCCTCGATGGTAAGGAATTTCACCGATCCGACCGGGAGCTCCGCCGGCTCATCGGCATCGTGCCCCAGGAACTGGCGATTTACGACGAACTCTCCGCCCGCGAGAACATCCGCTTCTTCGGCGAACTCTACGCCATCGGCAGCGACCTCGAAGAGCGCATCGAGCGCATCCTGGCGTCGGTGGCGCTTACGGATCGGGCCGACGATCGCACCGCCACGTTCTCCGGGGGCATGAAGCGCCGGCTCAACCTCGGCGTTTCGCTAGTCCATGAGCCGCAGTTATTGCTGCTTGACGAACCGACTACCGGTGTCGACCCGCAATCGCGCAACCACATTTTCGAGGAGGTCCGCCGCCTGAATGCCGCCGGCATCACCATCGTCTACACGAGCCACTACATGGAGGAGGTGCAAGCGCTGTGCCCACGCGTAGGCATTATCGATCACGGCAAGCTCATTGCATGCGACACGCTGCCAAACCTGCTGGCGACGCTGTCCAGCCGCTTGCGGTTTAGCGCTCGCGTGTTGCCTGAGAAAGCCGTGTCCCGCCTGCAGTCGCTCGAAGGCGCCAGGGTTGCGCTGCCCGATCCGATGTCCGTCGAGATCGAATGCAGCGACGTGAAGCGCACGCTGTTACAAGTCGTATCGATCCTGAGCGAAGAACAAGTCGAAATGACGAGCCTGGAGACGACCGAGCCGAATCTGGAGCACGTGTTCCTGCACCTCACGGGACGAGCGCTAAGGGATTGATTCCCCGTTTTGCGCCCGCCGCATTCCACGCATTCGTATGGTGAATTTCGATCGCCTATGATGACAATGTCAAAAACACGTGAGATGCGTGATGCATGTCATTTGGCGAAGAAACGTCTCAGCCATTCGCCGCCCACCGGAGCAGCTTGACGGCCCCAAGGCGCACCGCCTCATCGGAGTGTTGCAGGCTCACCCGCAGATTCCGCCGGGCTTGCGGAGAAATCTTCGTGAAACCGATTGCGATAGAGGCAGCGATCACTACCGCTTTGTCGGAGTCCAGCAGGGCGTTGACAAGAGCATTCATGATTTCCTGTTTTTCCAAACCGATGTCAGCCAGAGCCAGAGCAGCTTCGCATCGGGCCGCTACGTCGGGGCTTTGCAGCTGTGCAATCCAAGCTTCCACCGGCTTCTCGGTGAGCGAAGTATCAGCCAAAGCAGGCTCCGCGCGAGCCATGCTAAAAGTCGGCGTGGGAGCTTTTGCCGCGCGGAGGTCAGGATCCCCCTTCAAAGGCGATTGAGGCGCCCATGGTGCGCCGGGCGACGTATTCTCGGTCTGACGATATCGGTGGCGTTCCGCGGAAATAACAAGCGCCAAACCAAAGCCGCCAACACAAATGCCCGCCAACGTTCGGCTGGCCCTACCCAAATCAAGCTCCGCGTAGACGAGCAAAACAAAAACGAATACTGGAATCACAATCAGGCCAAGGATTAACAACGTCCTCGATAGTGTCTCTGTCGGCGCTGTTCGTTCGTCAACCTCGCGATCCGAGGTTTCCGATGCGTCAGAAGGCGGTGGAAAAAACATGGTGCGGTTCCCTCGGAATCGAGGCCTTGGTTTCGGACGAGTTGATCTCGACTCGAGCCTTGGCCTGGTTGCTTTAAATACGTCGAAACCTGTGACACCGACCTGCAGAAATATCCGAGATTTGATGGATGTTGCCTGCAATAAAAAACGCCGTGCGATAGCACGGCGCGGATCGGACGCTAAACGGGAAGGTCGGTCAAGCCATCAACTCCCTTACCGGCCTGGCGTCTTCCGGCAAAATCGTCGCAGGCCGATCGAAGACATCGCGCACGATCGTATGCGGGTCGATGCCCATGTTGTGGTAGAGCGTGGCGAGGATGTTGCGGTGGTGGATGGGGTTCTGCACCGGGTAGCCGCCGATGCGGTCGGTGCTGCCCAGGAGAAAGCCGGTGGGCATGCCGCCGCCGGCCATAAGGGCGTGGCCGACCGGGGCCCAGTGATCGCGGCCCGCGTCGCGGTTGATCCTTGGCGTGCGGCCAAACTCGCCCCAGACGATGACGCTGACGTCGCGATCCAGGCCGCGCAGGTGGAGGTCTTCGATGAGGGCGGAGACGCCTTGATCGAAGACGGGGAGGTTGGAGCGGAGATGGCGGAAGTTGCCGCCGTGCGTGTCCCAGAAACCGTAGGCGACGGTGACGACGCGGACGCCGGCTTCGACGAGTCGGCGGGCCATGAGCAGTTGATCGTTCCAGAGCGGAGCGCCATCGCCTTGATGCCGCGGCGAGCCATGGCCGTAGCGATCGCGCACGGTGCGCGATTCCTTTTGCAGATCGAGCGCGTCGACGAGCCGATTGGACGTGAGAACTTCGAAGGCCTGGCGATACGACACATCCATCCGTTCCATCGGCATGCCGTCGATCGAGCGGCGCATCTGATCGATGGAGTTGAGCAACGCACGGCGTGATTGCAGGCCGTCCTGCGACAGGTCGTTGAGCCGCATCAGATTGATCTGATCGTTTTCAACCTTGGCTCCGGCGTAAGCGGGGCCGACAAAGCCGGGGCCGGGGATGTTGTAAGGCCGATGCTGCATGGTCGGAAATAGATCGACGTAGGCGGGGATGACCGGATCGGTGCGGCCCAGAACGCGCGAGATGACCGAGCCGGAGTTCGGCTTGTTTTCGCGGCGGGTGATGTCCATGCCGTAGCCGGTGACGGTGTGAAAGCTGGAATGCTCATCGCGCAGCCCGACGATGGAGCGCACGACCGCGAGTTTGTCCATCATCGACGCCAGGCGCGACAAGTACTCGGAAATCTGCACGCCCGGCACCCGCGTCTGAATGGGCCGAAACTCGCCGGCAATCTCCGCCGGCGCATCGGGCTTCAAGTCAAACGTATCATGATGCGACATGCCGCCTGACAAATAGACCATAATGACGGCTTTGTGCGAGCCGCCCGTCGAGCCTCCCGCGTTAGCGGGGGGAGTCGCCTGCAAAACCTGCGGCAACGCCAGCCCACCCATCGCCAGCGCCCCAATCCGCAGAAACGACCGGCGCGATAGGCCATCGCAGAATCGATTCTTCCCGCTTGACATCCCGTTCCCCCCGTATAGTTTCGGCAAGGGACATAGCATCCCCGCTGCTTTTCATGATAGGATAAACACCGCTTGGCAGGAAGGGTTTCGCAAACGATGGCGTAGCGGATCGGGTGTCCGCGAAGCGCACTTTCTTCTCCTACCCAATCCAGAGAAACTGCACGTATCCCCTCGTCCCAAGATGGAGATTGTTCATGGTTGCCCATGGCCACGTCGAAAACGGCGTCATTGTGCTTGACGGCGACGTCAGCCTTCCAGAGGGGCAGAAGGTGACGGTAGTTACCCCTGCGCTGGAGGAGGACAACGGAACTGTTGCGCCTTCTCAGGAGCGACAAAAAGCGCTGCCGGAGCTCATAGGCATCTGGAAGACGGACAACCCGCCGACGGATGCTGAAGTTGATCAAATCATAGACGAAGCAAGAATGAAGAAGTACGGCTAATGCGCGTGCTACTCGACATCAACGTGGTACTTGATTCGCTGTGGCAGCGCCAGCCCTGGCACAAAGGAAGCAGACTGCCTCCTGCAAGCTGCAGCGCAGGGGCATTTCGTGTGAGCAGCGACTACGTTAGCGTTGGCTACTACTTTTTACATCGGTCGAAAGGCCATCGGCACAAGCGCGGCCGGGCCGCAGTCCGGAGGTATGTTGCGGCATTCGATATCATCGCTATCGGGCGGCAAACGCTGATCGATGCCGACGCGCTGCCTGGTGCGGACTTCGAGGATAACATCTTGATCGCGGCCGCCGTTGCTTCGTCGCTGAACGCAATCATCACCCGAAATGTGGCGGACTTTGCTCATGCGCCCATCCCGGTGTGGGAACCGGCGGAACTTCTGCGACGCATACGGTCACCCGGCCCGGCTTCGCCAACTCCGTAGTCGCATCAGCTCACTTGTAATACCGCTTCCATGCCTCGCTTGCTTGTTGGAGCGTGCAGCCGCGGCACTTTTCGACGATGACGTTGGTCAGAGAGCGGACTGAGTGTCGTCGAGCTTGTCGGTGGTCAAGCGCGCCTGGGCGATCGAAAGGAATTCCGATTGGAAGGCGTCGGCATGTGCAGTTCCTGGTAGCACGGGCCGGCCATCGTTTGGCCGACGTATTGCCGGCGAACGTGAAGCGCGGACGAACCGTGTTGGCGGTGATATTCCGACGCTTGCAGCCAGCAGCGCAGCGTCGCCTGGTCGACGCTGGTGAGCGTGTCTTGCCACCATTTCGACACGTCCGGCTCATTCGCAGGCGGTTTCGATACCATCGTCTGCGAGCCGCCAAGCCAACAGCCCGGTATGCACACACAAACCAGAATCAGCCAACCGACCTTGACCAAGTGCATTTTTCCGCCCTCCAAAACCCACTTGGCCTTCATAGCGTCCGGACGATGGCCGCACAATCCTGACTTCCTGAATGTCGGCATGTTTCAAGCCCCCCAGTTCTTGGATGCGTTGCATTTCGGGAGGGGGGTGTGCAAGTATGTGATTGCAACGAATGCGCACATGTTATGCCGGCTAAAGGAGTTACGCATCAATAATGCGTTGTAGGCTCCTGGCAGGCGACCAACTTAGCCTCGGTACTGTTATCCCGACGAGTTGGAGATAAGCTAATGAAGCCGGTGGTTCCGGAGATCTGCCATGTCCGTCATCGACGACATTCTCGATATGATCCGCGTCAAACCGGGGAAGAAATTTCGGCTCAAGGATCACGATCCGTTCTGGGCCGGCGATCTGAACGTGTCCAAGAAGGAACGGAAGGCCTTCGCGGAGAAAATCCTCACCGAGGGCGTGTCCGCGCTCGCCGAAGCACAGGACCTGCTCTACGCAGCCGACACGCATGCCATCCTGTTGATCTTTCAAGCGATGGATGCGGCCGGCAAGGACAGCACCATCAAGCACGTCATGTCGGGGGTCAATCCGCAGGGTTGCCAGGTCTTTTCGTTCAAGCACCCGTCGGCGGAGGAACTCGATCACAACTTCATGTGGCGTTACGCCAAGGCATTGCCGGAGCGTGGGCGCATCGGCATCTTCAATCGCTCGTATTTCGAGGAGGTGCTGATTGTCAAGGTGCATCAAGAGATACTCGCCGCCCAACGCATCCCCGGCGCCAAGCCGACGAAGGAGTTTTGGCAAGCACGCTATGAGGACATCAACAACTTCGAGCAACACCTGACGCGCAACGGGACCGTCATCCTCAAGTTCTTCCTCAACGTCTCCAAGGACGAGCAACGCAAACGATTTCTCGAACGGCTCGACGATCCAACCAAGCACTGGAAGTTCTCCGACTCCGATCTGAAGGAACGCGGCTACTGGGACGACTACATGTCGGCATACGAGGATTGCATCAGCGCCACGAGCACGGAGTGCGCGCCGTGGCACGTCATCCCGGCCGATCACAAGTGGGTGAGCCGAGCGATGGTGGCGCATGTCGTAACGACGGCGATCTGCGACCTCGACTTGCGCTATCCCGAGGTGCCCCCGGCGAAGAAGGAACTGATCGCGGCGGCGAAAAAGGCGCTGGAATCCGAGCGCGAGGCGTAAGCGAAGGGTGAGCATGCTTTCGCTAAGGCGTCGCGCCAACAGACGCTGCCGAAAACAGACTCGGTGGAACCGGCGTCTCGGCGGTTCGGGACAGGCGAGACGCCTGTCCCACCGTCGACCAATCCGGGAGATTATTCTTGGCGCGACTCCTTAACGCCTCAGGCTCTGATGGACGTCCGTAACGAAAATGCCATATTCGCCGTCGCGGTTGGAGATCCACGCCAGCTTGCGTGAATCGGGAGACCAGGTAGCCCAGTTGTCGTAGCCGGGATGTTGGCTGACGTTGACCTGCTCGGTGCCGTCGGGGTTCATGACGTAGATTTCGTAGTTGCCGTCCCGATTCGTGGTGAAGGCGATCTTCTTACCATCGGGCGACCAGGCGGGCCAATAGTCCATGCGTGGCTGATCGGTCAGGCGCTTTTGCTCCGAGCCGTCGGCGTTCATGACCCAGATGTCGAGATTGCCCGCCCTCGCGCTGGTGAAGGCGATGCGTTTGGAATCGGGCGACCAGGTCGGCGAGTTGTCAATAGCTAAATCGTTCGTCAGGGCCTTCGGATTCTTAGCGTCGGCGTCCATGATCCAGATGTCTTGATTCTTGTTCTTGGTGCTGGTCCAGGCGATTCGTTTGCCGTCGGGCGAGAAGCGCGGCGACTCCTCGAAGAAGTTCTTGTGCGGCAGCAGGTTCTTCTGCCCGGAACCGTCGGCGTTCATGATGTCGAGTTGGAGCTTGCCGTCGGTGCCTTGCAGGATGTCGTAAACGAAGATGATGCGTTTGGAGTCTGGCGTCCAGAAGCCATCGAACTGCGGTACGGTCGCCTTGGGCAAGAGCTGAGTCAGCTCCGTGCCATCGGCGTTGACGGTCCACAACCCCATCTTGCCGCCGAAGTTGCCGCGCGTGAAGAGTAACTTCTTGCCGTCGGGCGACCATTGCAGGTGCTGCATGAACCCGGTCAGTTTCAGCACGCGTGTCGGTTTGGCGTCGGTGGAAGGAATGAGCCACAGATGCACACAGGTGAACACGGATAGGAGTAGCAGGTTACGTGTCATAGAAGCCCCGGGGTGAGGTGCTCCGAGCCCCGGGGTTCGGAGTACCTCACCCCGGGGCTCCTCATCATCCAAAATACGCACGATCGCGCGTCTCGTAATCTTTGTATCCCAGCAAGTCGTACAACTCGGCTCGCGTCAACATCTGCGGCAAGCGGTCGCGTTGATGGCCGAGAGTTTTCAGGTCCATGAGCGTATCGCGAGCCGATTTGAGGGCGGCGCGGAAGGCGGTCAGCGGAAACAGCACCATGCAATAGCCGAGCGCCCCGAACGCTTCCACCGTGAGATTCGGGCTACGGCCAAACTCGGTGTTGTTGGCCAGGAGTGGGGCGTCGACGGCCTTGGCGAACGCGGCGAATTCGTCCGGCGATTCGAGGGCCTCGGGGAAGATCGCATCGGCGCCGGCTTGCAGGTACAACTTGGCCCGGTTGATGGCGTCCTCCATGCCATGCACGTCTCGAGCATCCGTGCGAGCAATGATGACAAAATCAGGATCGCGGCGGGCGGCCACCGCGGCGCGAATCTTGGCTGCCATCGCCTCCGCGCTGATCAACGCTTTGCCCGAGAGGTGTCCGCAGCGTTTGGGCAGCACCTGATCTTCCAGGTGGATGCCCGCGACCCCTGCGTCCTCAAAGAGCTGCACGGTGCGTTCGACATTGAGCGCTTCACCGAAGCCGGTGTCGGCGTCGCACAAGAGCGGCAACTTCGTGGCGCGGGCGATGATGCGGGCCTCATCGACGAACTCATTCAACGACAGAAGCCCGACGTCGGGTACGCCATACGCTGCCGACAGAGCGCCGCCGGAGAGATAGATCGCGTCATGGCCGATGCGTTCTGCCATCATTGCGACGAGGGCGTTGAAGACGCCGGGGATGGCGATCGGCCGACGCTGCCAGGCATTGCGCAGGCGTCGTCCAGGGGATACGGTGGTCATGTTTGCCCTCTACGATAAGCCCCGCCGCGTCGAGGCGGGTGGATTCGGCGCCACGCGCCCGCCTCAGCGAGGCGGGTCTAAACGAGCTTGACAATCGTGGGAAATCCTTTGACAAAGAACACATCGTTGCACGGAGGTCGTTTTATGCCAATCTCGCCGTCGCGTCCCCGTTTGGGCCGGGTTATCGATTTCGTCGGCATTGCTGTGCTCTTCTCGATATTCGCCGCGTTGGCGATTGTGCATTACCTACGGCTGGATAGCCGCCAAGAGAGCCCTGATCTTGCGACGGAGGCGGACCTCGATCTCGGAGACGAACCACCGAATCCGACGAACGATTGGCCGCAGTGGCGCGGACCGCACCGCAACGGCGTTTCGTCCGAATCGATCGCGACGAGTTGGCCGAGGGGCGGTCCGAAGCTTCTCTGGGAAGCCAAGGTGGGGGATGGATTCTCGAGCGTCGCCGTGGCCAAGGGACGTGTCTTCACCATCTTTCAGGACGGCCCGAACGAATCAATCGTGGCCTGGAACGCTGAGACCGGCAAAGAAATCTGGCGTTTCTCTTACGAAACCGCCTATCAGAATGACTATGGCAACGGCCCTCGCTCGACGCCGAGCATCGACGGCGAGCTACTCTATGTCGTCGGCGCCACCGGCATGATGCACTGCCTTAGTGCGTTCACCGACAATCCCAAGGGTGAGCAGGTCTGGAAAAAGGACCTGGCATCTGAGTTTGGCGCCAGGGTCCCGCGCTGGGGTTTCGCGTTCTCGCCGCTCGTCGAGGGTGATCGCGTCTTCATCATGCCCGGAGGGCAGAACGGCAACTCGCTGGCCGCGCTCAACAAACAGACGGGCGCCGTCCTCTGGAAGAAACACGGCGATCTCGCCAGCTTTAGTTCGCCGATCGCCGCGACCATTCACGACAAGCAGCAGGTGCTTTATCTCGTCGCCACCCGGCTCGTCAGCGTCGATTCTGCCAATGGCGATCTGCTCTGGGACCATCCCTGGCCGGTTGAAAACGAATGCAACATCGCAACGCCGATCGTGGTCAAGAATCACGTGTTCATCTCGACGAGCTATGGCCGAGGCTGTGCGCGACTACGCGTCGACAAGGAGGGCGACATGTTCGTGCCGAATCTGCGCTACCACAACAAAAAGCAGATGAAGAACCACTTCTCGACCTGCGTGCGCTACAAACGCCATCTCTTCGGCTTCGACGACGGCATCCTTCAGTGCATCGACTTCGTCACCGGCAAAGTCACCTGGTCGGAACGTGGCTTCGATCGCGGCTCCGTGCTCCGAGTCGGCGATCAACTCATCATTTACGGCGCCAACGGCAAATTGGCGTTGGTGGAGGCGAATCCGAAGGAGTACGTCGAGCGGAGCCGGTTTCAATTCTCAGAGCAAAAAGCGTTCTGCTGGACGGTCCCCGTCGTGTCGAATGGGCGGCTTTATGTGCGTGATCAGAAAAAACTGGCGTGCTTCGATGTGAGGGCGAGCCAATAGATGCAACCTCCGTAGCCTGTCACTTCGGTTTCTTCTTCAGCGTGATGACGCTGAACGTATCGCCTTCGAACTTCGTGGGCCGGCCTTTCTTGTCATCGTCCAGGCAGAAGCGGATTTGGTCTTTCTCGATGGCATAGATGCCGGGCTCCGTTTTGCCTTTGTCGTCGCCGACGAGGGCGGTAAAGTCGATATGCTTCGGCGTCTTGGTTGCATCGAGTTTTATCTCGTATTTGACGACCATTTTGCCCTTCTCAAAGGCTGTGAACGTGTTCTTGTCGATCACAATCTCCAGAATGGCGGTTTCGTCGGCCGGCACCGCCTTGCCTTTTTCGATGAGCGTGACGACGACCCAGGTTCCTTGCATGCGATCGAGGTCGGACGGTGGATCGCCGGCGTGGGCCGCGAACAGGACGGAGGCGAAGAGGACGAAGCTGCAGAGGAGTTTTCTCATGAAGGATATCCAAGTGTTTCGTCTAGCGTTCGCATGGCGCCACGCGAACGCTAAATGAAAATGGCGTGATCGTCAATTGCGTGAACGTTGCAGAACTACAAGCCAGAGCTCCGAGCGAATCGGCGAGGCGAATTCGCGCGGACGCGCTTGGTCCTTGTTGGTCTGAATGCAAATGCGCAACGTATCGCCGTCAAGCTGATAGATGCCGCGATCGACCCTGCCTTTCTGCGGACCGACGCGCAGGATCAGGTCGATCTCTTTGGGATTTTTGGTCGGATCGATCAAGAATAGGAAATTCTCCGATGTCTTGCCCCCTTCGCGGATATTGATCGCGTTGTCCTTGAAGATCAGGTACAAATCCTTGAGTTCGTCGGCCGGCACCTTGTCCCCTTTGCTGGTCGACTCCATGACTTTCCACGTTCCCTGTAGCGCGGCCCGGTCGTCGCCGACGCTGGGAACGAGCACGATTGCGAATGCGGCAAACAGATTCATGGCGGCCCCTCTGACTTCTGACCTCTGACTTCTGACCGGCCGTCATTCTATCGCTGATTGCCTTGCACGGGAATGCAGATAGATTAGCCTCACTTCAATGCGATTTCTGCAATACGGAATTCTTTTGACAAGGAGAAGACGATGGCACACACCTTACCCAATCTTGCGTACGCTCACAACGCCCTGGAGCCGTTCATCGACACGATGACGATGGAAATTCACCACGGCCGGCATCACAAGGCGTATGTGGACAATTTGAACAAGGCCCTTGAAGGTCAGGCGGCCCTGGCGAGCAAATCGATCGAGCAACTTTTGCGCGAGATCAACCAGGCCCCCGATTCGATCCGCCAGGCGCTTATCAACAACGGCGGCGGCCATGCCAACCACACGATGTTCTGGGAACTGATGGCCCCCGGCGCCGGCGGCGAACCAACCGGCCCGCTCGCCGACGATATCAAGGCCACCTTCACCGACTTCGCCAGTTTCAAGGCCCAAGTCAACGACGCCGGCATGAAACGCTTCGGCAGCGGCTGGTCCTGGCTTGTCTTGGCTGACAACAAGCTCAAGATCGTCAGCACGGCGAATCAAGAAAGCCCGTACATGACCGGCCAGGCCCCGATCCTCGGCGTCGATGTCTGGGAGCACGCTTACTATCTGAAATACCAGAACAAGCGAGCCGACTACTTGAACGCCTGGTGGAGCGTCGTGAACTGGAAGGTCGTCGCCCAGCGCCATGCGATGGCGTTGGCCGGCAAATTGTAGAACGATCGGAAGCCCTGGGGTGAGGGTGCTCCCGAACCCCAGGGTTCGGATTGCCTCACTGTGGGGCTTCCCGATATCTTCAGTGGAGTCGAAGGGGATCGAACCCTCAACCTCCGCATTGCGAACGCGGCGCTCTCCCAATTGAGCTACGACCCCATGTGCAGGGATGCTTGAATTGTACTTGAAGGTTGGTTTCCGTCAACGCTGCTCTCGATCTCGCAGATTCGCTACGGGTGTTCGGCCGGCTTCCATAAACTCACGTCATGCCGCGCTTCCCAGCAATTCACCACTGTACGCCGACGCCGCTGCATTTCTTCGGACGAGCCGCTGAGCTCGCGCTGCTCGACAATGCACTGGCCGGCGGCGAAACCAGCGTCGCGGCCATGATCGGCCCCGGTGGGCAGGGCAAGACGGCAATCGTGCAACACTGGCTTTCGCGCATTTCCCACGCAGAGCCTGAAGTGTTAGCGAAGGAAACGGCTTCCTTCGCTAACGCTTCAGGCTCTGACGGCATCTTTTTCTGGAGTTTCTATCGAGGCAAGAACTGCGATCTTTGCTTGCGCGAGATGCTCGCCTATGCCGAGGGACTCGATCACCCTCCGGACGTTTCGGCCAGCTATTGCGTGGACAAGTTACTGTCGATCTTGATACGCGAGCGCTGGGCACTGGTGCTGGATGGAACGGAAGTGGTCCAGCACGAGCAAGGAGTCTGGTTCGGGCGCTTTGTTCATCCGGAACTCGGGCGATTGTTGGAAGAACTGGCGTCGGTGGTAATTCCAGGCGTCGTGGTGCTGACGAGCCGATTTTCATTACCAACGCTCGAGCATCGGCGGCACGCCAAGGTGATCTCGCTCAGCACGCTGGACGAGCCGGCCGCCGTCGGATTGCTCGCCAGCTTCGGTGTACGCGGCGATCTCACCGAGGCAGCGCGGGCAGCCGGGTTTCATGCCAAGGCAGTCGAACTGCTCGGGGCCTACCTTCACGCCTATCGCAACGGCGACGCGGCCCATTGCCGGGCGCTACCGACGGTTGCATCGGCGGACGCAAGCGACGAAGAGAATTACGTCACGCGCGTCCTCTGCGCCCTGCAAGCGGTGATGCCGCAAGAAATGCAGGACATTCTCGCGTTGGCGACGTCCTTTCGGCAACCGGCGAGCGATCGGCGTTTGATCGAATACTTGCACAGCGAATCGCTGCGACATTTGCTGCACGATGCCTGGCGGCGAGCGTATGAGCCTTTTGCAACGCGTGCGACCGCTTGGCTGCGCGAACAAGTGCAGACGCTCGTGACGCTGCGATTGCTCGAACGCGTCGCCATGGGTCGCTCGGACTCGGTTGGGGACGATGCGATCGTGCTCGACGCGCATCCGCTGGTGCGCCGCGGCTTCGAGCACTTACTGGGCGGCTCCCAGCATCACGTGGCGCGGAGCAGGGCAGGGTTCCTGCGAGGCCGGCCCGACCGCCACCCGCCGCTGACGCTGGACGACTGCCGCGAGGAAGTTGAGCTGTTTCACGCCTATTGCGATGCGGGGCTGTGGAATGAAGCGGACAGCACATTCGTGGCACTCGACAATCCGAAACATCGCTTCCTGTCGCCGGCATTCGAGCGCGACTTGCTCCTGCGTTTCTTTCCGAACAACGACTGGCGCCAGCCGCCGCTCTGGCCCGGGTTTGGCCGATACCGAAGCCTGGCGATCTGTTTCGAGATGCTGGGCCAATTCGGCGACGCCATCGAGGCGTATCGTCCGGCGGACGCGCCGTTGCGCGGCGATGCCCTTATCGCGCTGGGCCGATTGCAGCCGTTTGTCGATGAGCCGACCGCGCCGCACCCATGGCAGACGCTCTGGCAAGCGTATCGCGCTCATGCTCTGGCTCTTTTGGGCCGGCGAGACGAAGCGTGGCGCGTCGTGCAGACTGTCGTGCCCATGGATGTCTATGAATGGGTGCACGTCTTCGAGTGTTTGCACCGCATCGGTAAGCTCGCCACGCTCGACCTGAATAGCATGCTTTATCGCGCGCCGATGACGGACGAGCACCGCTGGGGCAAGCTGGCCCGCGAGCGTATGCGACTCGACTACGTATTTATCTGCACGCCCATTGGTGAGCGAGGCGAGTCCCTTGGGCCGGCGTATCGCTCATTGATCGAAGCCTACGACCAGAGCGGAATGCCATTTGAACGAGTCCTTACTCGCCTGCGCTTTGCTCGTTGGCTCCTCGAATGCGGGCAACGCGAGGAAGCCGCCGCTGTTGGTAATCTGGGGCTGTCCCTTTGCCGGCGCTTCGGCATGACGTTGCTTGGGAACGAGTGCCGCGAACTTGCCGGTGCGCAAGAGCCGCGCACGCAGTAAGGCGAGCGGCAGGACTTGGATTACCCCCCTCTCGCTTCGGGAGAGGGGTTGGGGGTGAGGGCAGATCAAGGGAAACTGGAAGTCTCTCTCACACCTCCGGCCCCTCTCCCGAAGCGAGAGGGGAGGAAAAGAGTCGCCGCTCGCCTAGGCGGCGCCTATAAGGAGCCGCTTACTGCGTGCGTGGCTCCTAGCCGTTCGATTGATCCTACAATACCGCCATGATCGACGAACTCCAGAAGCTTGTGCGAAAGCACTGGGGGCATCCGGCGTTTCGGCCGCTCCAGGAAGACGCGATGCGTGCCGTGATCGAGCGGCGTGATTCGCTCCTGGTTCTTCCCACCGGCGGTGGCAAGTCGCTGTGCTACCAGGCGCCGGCGGTCCTCCTGGGCGGAACCACCGTCGTCATCTCGCCGCTCATCTCGCTCATGAAAGACCAGGTCGACGGCTTGCAAGCGTGCGGCATCCCGGCCGTGCAGATCGATAGCTCCCTGTCGCCCAGCGAACGTTTCGCCTACGAACAGGACGTGCGCGACGGGGCCGTGCGGCTGCTTTTCGTATCGCCCGAACGGCTCATGAATCCAGACTTCTGCAACCTGTGTCGTCAGGCCCAGGTCAAGACGTTCGCGATCGACGAAGCCCATTGCATCAGCCATTGGGGGCACGACTTTCGCCCTGAATATCGCATGCTGAGCAGGATCAAGGAGATCTTCCCCGGTTCCAGCGTTCACGGCTACACGGCGACGGCGACGCAGCAGGTGCGCGACGATATCTGCAAACAACTCGCGCTCACGAATCCGCTCGTGCTTGTGGGCAACTTCGATCGCCCCAATCTCACGTACCGCGTACTCAGGCGATCCGATGTCGAGCGTCAGATTCTCGACATTCTCGCGAGGCACAAAGGGGAGGCGGGCATCATCTATTGCTTGCGCCGCCGCGATGTCGATGACACCGCGGCCATGCTGAAAATGAGTGGGCACAAGGTGATGCCCTACCACGCCGGCATGGAACCGCACGAACGCAAACGCGTGCAGGAGGCGTTTATCAACGAAGAGTGCGATCTGATCGTAGCCACGGTCGCCTTCGGCATGGGCATTGACCGCTCGAACATTCGCTTCATCATCCACGCGTCGATGCCCAAGTCGGTGGAGCATTATCAGCAGGAGACGGGCCGGGCCGGGCGCGATGGCCTGGAAGCCGAGTGCGTGCTCTTGCATTCCGGGCAGGACGTGATGACCTGGCAGGCGATCCTGCAGAAGTCGGCCCAGGAGAATGACGTCAGCCCGGAGTTTTTGCCAGGCGCGCTGAAGCATCTGAACGACATGGACCAGTATGCCCGCGGCGCCGTCTGCCGCCATCGCGCCCTCGTCGGGTATTTCGGCCAGGCCTACGCCGAGCCGAGCTGTGCCGCCTGCGACATCTGCCTCGGCGATGTCGAAGTCGTACCGGCCGCGCTGGTCATCGCTCAGAAGATTCTCTCGTGCGTTGCCCGCGTCAACGAACGCTATGGCGTCGGGCATGTCATCAGCGTCGTACGCGGCGAGCAGACCGAACGTGTCAAGTCGCTCCAGCATGATCAACTCAGCACCTTTGGGCTTCTCAAGGAACATTCCAAGCAAGTCATTCGCGACTGGATCTTTCAACTGATTGGTCAAGGCGTGCTGGTGCAAACGCAGGACGAATATCCGATTCTGAAGCTCAACCTCGCATCGTGGGAAGTGATGAAGGGGAAGCAGAAGATCAACCTCGTCCAGCCGGTGCACAAGGAGAAGTCCGGAAGCGTCAAGCAATCGAAGGCGGATGTGACATCGTGGGAAGGAGTCGAACGCAATCTCTTCGAAATGCTGCGTGCCTGGCGTTTTGAACTCGCCAAACAGACCGGAAAGCCGCCCTACGTGATCTTCAGCGACGAGACGCTCAGGCAACTAGCGCGGGTGCGGCCGTCGAATTCCGAGAAGCTGCGCTATGTCTACGGCATCGGTGACGCCAAGCTTCGCACCTATGGAAGCATGGTCCTCTCGATTATTCGCGAGTATTGCGAGGAGCATGGCGTGTCGATGGAGAACGACTCTGCCCCTGCGCCGGACCCGGCGCCGCGCGCCGCCAAGCAAATGAATGCGACCCGCGCACTGGCGATCCAGCTCTTTCGTCAGGGGTCGGCCATCGAGGACGTAATGCATCAAACCGGACGATCCCGCAGCACCGTCCTCGATTATCTGTGCGACTACATTCGCTTGGACAAGCCCGCCAGTATCGAAACGTGGGTCGCGAAGGACCTGTACGAGCGCATCGCCGCCGCCGTCAAGCAACACGGCGCCGGACGCCTCAAGCCGATTTTTTTGGCGCTTTCCGCGAAGGTATCCTACGACGAGATTCGTGTGGTGGTGGCTCATCTGAGTCCGGGTGCGTGATGCGGCGAGCCAGGCGGCGGAAGCCGCCGGTTGATGTGCACGGTCCACAACCGGTTCCATACGGAACTCGGCTCGCCCGATCCGTTTTTACTGCGGCACATAGGGATCCGGGTCCGGCGGAATCGGGCCGATGATGTCGTCCTTGCTGTCGACGATCAGCATAGTCTTGAAACTGCCGCGGTCCTCTCGGAAGGCGATATGGCCGGTGACCTTTATCCACGCGCCGTAGGGATAGAGGCCGGCAACACTCTCTTTCACAACGGCTGCCGAGCGCAACGTAGTTCGGTCACTGTAGCAGCAAGTGATTTGCAGACGCGACAGATGGAATGCCTGGTCGTTGCTCGCGATCGGCTCGAACTGGCCGCGCACCTCCACGAGCTTGTCCTTCCATTTCTCGCGTTGGGATTCGCTCGTCGCCATCTCCCAGAAGTCCTTGTAACTGATCGGCTCGCCCTTGCCCGACTTACGATAGGCGACGCCGAACGGCACGAGTTGCTGCAACGGATCGGGGCCAATGGTGATGCCGGCCGTCACCAGATAGGTCCTCTCCAGGCCCGGGCGTACAACGGTCCCCGGCGATTCCGGCGGATGGGTCTTGCCGAAGATGTAATGCGCAACCATCGAGTAAGCGAAAACTTGGATCACGAGCGCGGCGACGATCGTGGTGATCAAGCGGGCCCGAAAGACGCGAGTGAACATCATGAGCAGCTTGAGGTCGAGCATTGGGCCAAGAACCAGAAAGCCGAGCTTGGAGCCGTCGGGCCAAAAGAGCGGGAAGTTGGCGGCGACGAACGCGTCGGCCTCGCTGCACAGGCAGATGAGCACCGCGATGAGCATCATAATGCCGATGGCGATGGCGGGCACGTCGCGGATCAAGTCTTGCACGTTGGATTCGCGAATGACGAGTTTACCGATCGCCGCCATGATGGCGCCGAGTACCAGGAAGGCGAGGATATCGACGAAATCATTGAGAGCGGTCTGGGTGATGTTGTTGAGCCGATCGCCGGCAGTGCGTTCGGTATTGTTGTCGTTCTCCATGCCGCCTTGCCGTAGGCCGCGCAGGACGCTTGGATGGATGAGATTGTTGCCGTGGGACTCCCATTGCCAGTGCACGATGATCGCGGTGACGACGGCGACAATGTACGCTAACCCGACTCGCAGCCCCACGACCATATAGGGTCCGCCGAGCACGTCGTTCTTGCCTTCTTGGTTGTAGCTGGCAAAGGCGACGTAGGTGCTGCCGATAACGACGAGATTGATCACGGGCCCGGCGAGCATATAGGCCACGCAGACGCTGAGCGGTAGGCCCTTGCGTAACAATCGCTTCATGACCACGATGATGCCGCATTCGCACATCGGAAATACCAGCCCCAATAGAGCGCCGACCATGATGGCCGGCACGTGGTTGCTCGGCACGACACAGGCGAGCGCCTGCTGCGGCACGAATTCCTCGAGCAATCCCGCAAGCAGCACGCCCAACACAATGAACGGCAGTGCTTCATAGATGATGCTCGTGAAGTCGCCGATAAATCGTTCGTGCCCGGCGTCACTAATGCTCGGTGTCTGGCTCGGCAAGCCGAGCAGGTAGAGGATGATCGGCACCAAAATGACGACGTAGCGCCACGGCGCCCAGCCGTGATCGTGGTCGGCTTCGCCATGGTCGTGGTCGTGGTGGTGATGCTCGTGGCCGTGCTCGTGGTGCGCTTCTGTGGGCGCGGTGGTAGCGGCGGGCGCGGCATGGTCGTGGGAATGATCGCAGGCCTCGCCGGGCTTGTGCTCATGTCCACAAGCGGGGCCGTGCACATGGGCGGGCGCCGGCGCGACGGCGGTCGCGGCTTGCTCGGGGGGGCCACAGTCATGATCGCGGTGGTGGTGGTGATCGTGATGATGATGGCCGTGATCATGGTGATGATCGGCGAAGGGCTGAAAACTCGGATCACGCGACTGCCCCCAGAGAATGCAGCCGCGCGCAAAGGCGATTACGACCAGGCCTATGCCGCTGAGCAACACGTAGGGGTGAAACGCTGGGGTGAGCAGCATGCCGAGCATGCGGCTGCGTTCGTTGTTTGATTCACCGAAGGTCTTGAATAACCACAAACACAGGCAAATCATGCCGAACGCACCGGACAGACCGACCATGCAAAGTTGGTCGATGAAGTAGGTATCGTCATCATGAGAATGATCGTGACCGTGACCGTGGTCGTGACTGTGGTCGTGGTCGTGGCCGTGATTGTGGCTGTCGTCGTGGGGATGCGCATGGTCAGGCATCGGTATTACTTCTTTCCAACGCTCCCGTTGGGTTTCGGATTGTAATCAATACGAGGGGTGCGTGCGGTTTGGTTCATTGTATCCATTTCGGCATTTCGTCACGTACGGCGGAGCACCCAGCGGCCGAGCACCATCGAGGCGCCGAACGCGAGCACGGCAAGGACGATGATCGTCCCGCTGATGCCGATCTTGAAGCGGGCGCCGTAGGCCTCGACGAGCCGGCAGTTGATCTCCCAACTCAGCAGGCTGCCGCCCAGACCGACCGCCACAGCAATGCCGATCGACAGCCAGAACATCTGCCTTAGGTTGCCCGCAAGGTTGGCAGCGGCCGCGGCGGGGACGATCAACAGCCCATTAATCAAGAGCGTTCCGGTTATTTGCTGGCTCAGGTTCACCATTAACGCAAGTAGGACGATGAACAAGTAGCGGCACAGCCGCACCGGAACCTGCCGCGACAGTGCTAGGCTCGAGCTGGCACTGGCGAGAACGAGCCAGTTGTACATGACACAGAGGAAGATGCCCACGCCGATCGCCAGGGCCATGAGCAGCACAACTTCCCAACTCTGCACGAAGATCGGGTTGCCAAAGATGAAGTCCTCGATGCTGAAGAAGCGCCGGCTTTGCCCCAGTTGCGTGACGACGGCGGCCAGGCCAATCGATCCAGCGAAGAAGACGCCGATGACCGTGTCGCTGGCCAGCTCCGTCTTTTCGCGCACATATGCGATGAGCAGGCCGATGGTGATGCCGAAGCAGACCATGATCAGCGTGATGCGCTGGCGGACGAGTTGATCGTCATCGGTGCCGGCCAGCAGGCAGATGAGCAACCCAAGTCCGACGCCGGCGAACGCGCTATGAGCGAGGGCGTCGCTGAAGAACGCCATGCGGTTGCCGATGACGAGCGAACCCATCGCGCCGCAGACAAAGCAGACCGTGAGCGTGGCGATCAGCCCGCGGACGTTCTGGTCGACGGTCATGAACGATCCGGCGGGCCAGATTGGCAATGCGCAAATCTGGTAAATGAGTAGGTCAAGCCAACCGGCGGGCATGTCGAGCATCAATATCCCCCGCTTGCGTCTAGCGCTCGCATGGCGCGGTGTAAGCGCTAAACGCAAACCGCCAACACGCGATACATCAATTCCATCGCCTGCTGGGCCTCGGCTTCGGTGATGACCAACGGCGGCGCGATGCGGACGACCTTTTTCGCGAGTGGGCCAAGAAGGTGGATGCCGAGGTTTCCCTCACCGCGATAGCAAGCCAGGACAACGGCGTTGGCCCAGTCGGCAGCGGATTTCCCCGCGTGGTCGCGCATTTCGACGCCCCAGACCATGCCCCCTTTTTCGCCGCGCACCTGGGCGACGAACGGGAGCTCTTTCAGCTTCACCAGGCCGCGTTCGAGGATCGCCGAGGAGCGTCGGCAGTTCTCCAGCACGTTGCCGCGTGCGAATTCGTCGAGCGTCGCCAGCACCGCCGCGCAGCAGAGCGGATTGGCGCTCCAGGTGTCGGACCCTTCGCCGTAATCGAGCGAGCCGAACAGCGAGGTTAGCCCCACCGCGGCCGCCACGGGAACGCCGTTGCCCAGCCCTTTGCCGAGCACGACGATGTCAGGCTCCAGACCGTAGGTCTCGAAAGCAAACATGTCGCCGGTGCGGCCGAAGTTCGACTGCACTTCGTCGAGGATGAAGACGATGTCGTTGTCGCGGCAGAATTTTTGCAGCGTTTGCAAATATGGCTTGTGCGGATGATACGATCCGCCGCCACCAATGTACGGCTCCGTGATCAGCACGTTGAGCTTGCGGCCAAACTGGTGCTTGAGGGCATCGAGCTCGAGGCGGTACGGCTCCGGATCGAATGGTTGGTCGCGCATCGAGACGTCGGCGCATTCCTTCATCGGAAAGCCGATGAAGCGAACACGCGGGTCGCGCTCGCGGTCGATCTCGCTCCCTGTGACGGCGCCGGCGAGCCCTTTCTTGCCGTGAAAGCCGAAGCGAGTAGCAACGATCATGTCTCTGCTGCGATCGCGGGCCATCGCCGCCCAGAGCGCCTTTTGAATCGCCTCCGACCCCGACGCTGCCCACATCACGTGTTGCAACCGGTTCCCGCCAGGCCGGCTCTGCAACAGCTCCGCCAATCGCCTGCTCGCCTGTGTTTCGATCGGCGTCAGTGCGTTGTAGGCGGTGAGCGGCAGGCCCGAGAAGTACTCGTCGCGCCCGCGCCACGGCGTGTCCGACCAGCCCATGTAGCCCGCGAACTTCTGCATCCACGCCGACGGATTGTGACCCAGGTTCGCGACCAGCACTCCGGAGGAGAAGTCGAACAGCTTGCGCCCTTCCGGCGTCCAGTGGTATACGCCGGCGCTTTTTGCGAGCACGGCTTGCGTCGGCGTGAACGTCCGCAGACTCTTCGGCTCGAAGTGGGCCGCCAATTCGCGGTCGGCGTTGGACTTGGCTTCGTTGGCGTGTTGGATGGATACGGCCATTATGATTTCCGTGTTTTTCGATCATTATATGCGATTCGCGTCAGAGCCTGAAGCGCAAGCGAAGGACGGCGCAACCTTCGCTTACGCTTCAGGCTCTGACGTCAAACGCGCTCCGCATACAAAACAGTAGCCTCGCTCTTGCCCGGCGTGAGCAGGACCAAGCCGCCGCGCGGCGTGTTGACTTCGACGACGCAGCCTGGTTGACCCGCTGCTTGCCGGAACAACAGCGCCTCCATCGCCTGGACAATGGCGACGGTGTTGCGGTCGGCGCTCACGTCGTTGTACGTCAGCCCGCGCATGGCCGACAATCGCTGCAGCCGTTGGTCGCTCGGACCGCCGAACTCGACGTAGGCGACTTCCTCGAAGAACTTCTGGATGATCTCAACGCCGTAGCCGCGCTGTGTGCGTTCGCCCCACGGCTCGATGAAGCTGCCGTTGTAATGGTGATTCGGCGTGATCTTGAATTCACCGGGCGTGCGGCCTTCGATCGTCATCTCGACGCCGCGCTTGCGTTGATGCGCGTTCCAGACGCCGTTGTCGAATCGGAACTGCACCTCTTGATCGACGTAACCGGGGAAGTTGTCCGGCGTGACCCAGCTCGTGTGAATATCGAACGCCGCCTCTCGGCCGTCGGGGTAGGCGTAGACGACTTGCAGTTGCACCGAGTCCCACGTGCTGCCCGCGGCCGACCCGACGATCCCGCGCTGCCCATTGCACGTGATGCGGGTGAGACGCCAGTTCGTAGGCGTCACGCTCCGCGTGACGGATTCCTCACGCGGAGCGTGAGGGCTACGATCACCGAAGGTGAAGTCAATCAGCTTGATGTAATGCACCGCGACATACGTCCCCGGATTGCGGCCCTGAATCCACTCAGCAAACTGGCTGCCGCTGATCGACTTCGGCTCCAGGAGCGTGCAATATCCGTTGTTGACGTGGCGAAGATTGCCGTCGACGTAGTGCGTTCGCAGCTTTTTGTGATCGGGATCGGCCAGCTTGTGGTAAACGACCTTGGCGAGCACGTTTTGCTTTCGGGCAAGCTGGTCGAGTTGGTCGAGTTCTTGCAGCGTGAGCACAGATGGTTTTTCGATGAGCACATGCTTGCCCGCTTCGAGAGCCAGCCGCGCCGCCTCGAAGTGCCGATCGTCCGGCGTCGCGACGCACACGACATCGACATGCGGCAACAGTTGCTGCGCCGCATCCGTCCCCGAAAAGCTGACGAACGGTCCGATGCGATTCCCCGCCGCTTGCCGATACTTCTGTGCCCGCGCTCCGGTCCGGCTCGCCACGCCGCTCAGTTCGACTTCGATCAGCCCGAAATCGCGGCGAAACATCCCGTCGGCATGCACCCGCTCGAAGAACGGGCGATAGGTGTCGTCAAAGATCATCCCCATGCCGATCATCCCGGCACGAAGTTTGTTGGTGGTCATTGGCAAGTTCCGTGGGTGGTAGTCGAGGAGTACTTTATGCGTATGCGTTCGCATGGCGAGCCGAGCCGCGCATGCGGCCGGTTGAGAATTGCATCGCAACTAGTGACGTTGGCGTAAACCAATCCACAAAAAGCGAGGCGTGCGCTAGCCCGCTCGCGCACCTCGAAGTAGAGCTATCTCTTGCCCCGAAGGGGCGCAACAAGTTAGCCCAGGGCAAGCGCAGCACCGCCTTGGGTAAAAGTACCTATCCGGACCAAGCCCTGAAAGGGCGCAACAAACGCTGGTGGCCGCGTGTGCCGCCCTTTCAGGGCTTGCCGGCCTGCGGGTCACTTTCCCAGGGCGGCGCTGCGTTTGGCCTGGGCTGTCATGTTTGCGCCCCCTTCGAGGCGCCGAACGGTCGCGGCTATCGCCCGACCGCTTACGCGGTTCGGCTCGCCAACGGAATACGCTTGACACTTCGCCGTAACCGTGCATAATCACATCAACCTGCCTTCTCTCCATCCGAGAGAGTTTTTCATGACGTTTGCACGCCGGGATTTTTTGAAATTGTCGTTGGGCGGACTCGGTCTGTCGCTGCCGGCGTTTTTGCAGGCGAGCACCCTCACCCCTTACCCCTCTCCCTCGTGGAGAGGGGACAAGGGTCAGGGGTCGGCTCGGGCGTGCATCGTGCTGTATTGCTGGGGCGGGATGAGCCATCACGAGACGTGGGACCTCAAGCCGAATGCGCCGTCGGAGTATCGCGGCGAGTTCAATCCGATTGCGACGGCGGTTCCGGGCATCTTCGTCGGCGAGCACATTCCGCGCCTGGCTCGGCACACGGACAAGCTGGCCATCATTCGCTCGATGCATCATCGCTCGAGCGCGCATGGCAAGGGGATGTACTGGGCGATCACGGGGCATGCGCCGTTTGCGGCGGAGGTGGCGGTCAATCTGCCGCCGTCGCGTGCCGATTGGCCTTGCCTGGGGGCGATGGTGTCGCGTTTTCGCCGAGCGCCGGCGGGGTTTCCGCACGCGGTCCAGCTGCCGTATCCGCTGGTTGACAACAACACTTTGCAGGCCGGCGACAACGCGGGCTTCCTGGGGTCGCAGGCCGATCCGGTGATCGTGCGGCCCGATCGCGGTCGGCCGTGGGGCGGCGTCTCGCGCGACCTCGGCGCCATGGTCTTGCAGCAAGCCGACGGCGTCGATTCGCCACGTCTTACCGCTCGGCAAGGGCTTACCAGCGTCATCGATCAAGGCTTCACGCCGGCGGCGGCGAACCATGAGCATTATCGCCGCATGGCGTCGGACATGCTGCTCAGCTCGACCGTGCAGGCGGCGTTCAACCTCGACCGCGAGCCGATGCGTGTGCGCGATCAGTATGGCGATCACCTCTGCGGCCAAAGCGTGCTGCTCGCCCGGCGGCTCACCGAGGCGGGCGTGCCGATCGTCACCGTCGTCTGTGCCGCCGGCGATCTCAACGGGGCGGCAGGCGATCACTGGGACACGCACGGGAACAACTTCAATCGGCTCAAACGCGATCTCTTGCCCCCGTTCGATCGCGCCGCCAGTGCGTTGCTTGGCGACCTGGCGGAACGTGGGCGACTCGACGACACGCTGGTCGTGATGCTGACCGATTTTGGCCGCACGCCAAGGATTAACGGCGGGGCCGGGCGGGATCACTATCCGAACGTCTTCTCGATCTTCTTGGCCGGCGGCGGCGTGCGCGGCGGCACGGTGTACGGCAGCTCCGATCGTCTCGGCGCCGAGCCCCGCGACAATCCGACCGGCCCCGCCGACGTGCACGCCACGATCTTCCAAGCCCTGGGCATTCCGCTCGATTCGCACCTTCAGGACAACACGGGCCGGGCCTATCCGATCACCGATGGCCGTGTGTTGCCGATCTTGGCATAGACCAGGTTTTCCCGCTGAACGCCTGCGGTCAATTTTCTGCCTAACTTGTACTGAAAAACCTGACCAACGCGGTCGTTTTCCATAAAATGCTTCGAACGTTCGCACCGGCTCGGCGATAGGTTTCGCCTTGGGTGTTGTCAACGATTGGATATCCCATCAGAAGGAGTTGCATCATGAGGAATTGGATTTTGGCGTGCGTCGCAGCGGTAGCGATCAGCTTCCTGCCGGATGCGGCCTCGGCCCAGGAACAACTGGCGGCCCCGAAGACGACGGTGGTTCAATCAAGCACGATGACGCGCATGGCGCCGCGCGGCGGATTGCTGGCGCGTCTGCGTGATCGCCGTGGCATGATGAGAGTCATGCCGGCCGCTTCCACGACCAGCTCGACGGTTCAACCGGCGACGGCCACGACTCCCGCGACCACGACGACTGCTCAGCCCCGCATGGGCCTGCTCGCCCGTCTGCGGGCTCGTCTTGCGCGATAACGGTTCGTGCGACCCGAGTCGAGGGGCGATGGGCGAGGGGTGAGGGGTGGTGTCCGAAGCGGGACACGCTTTCGTCCCTCGTCCGTTGCCCCTCGTCCCTCGTTTACGGGCCAGCGCTCATCGGGTCTCGCACCGGGGACGTGCTTTGCAGCTGGGCCAACCGAATTTGTGCCGATTCCGCCAATCGCGATCCGGGGAAGGCCTGGACAACCCGTTTCAGATAGAACTCGGCCTTCTTTACTTCTCCGCGTTTCAAGTAGCTATCGGCGAGGGCCAGGTAGAGTCCGCCCAACCGATCGGTCATCACGTCAGCGGCGTTCTGTAGCCATTCCGGATTATTCTTGATCTCCGCCGCGAGGGCGAATGCTTGCTGCCCTTCGGGCAAGTCCCCGTAGTTGCCGAGGATCACCTCGCAGCGATCCAGGCACGGAATGTAATCCTTGGTTTTGTAGAAATCCCGTGCTTGCCCAAGCAATTCCAGTGCTCGCCGACTGCGTTGTTCGGCCTTAAGCTGCGAGTTGCTTTGAGCAATCTTGATGATCATCTCCCCCGCGTCCTTGCTTGCTTGCAGGCCGGCGAACAAGCGTTGGGCTTCGGTGAGGACCTCAAGGGACTCCGCGATTTGCCCCTTGTCTTTGAGTTCCCGCGCTCGGGTCAGCTGGATCTCGGCACGTTTTTCGATGCGCTGCAGGAGGTCGGTAGCGTCCTTGTGCAGCGTTCGGGCCTTTTCGTTGTCAAGAATCGTTCGCACCGCGGAAATAGCCCGTGTGAAATCGCCGGCCGCATCCCATTTCAAGGCGTTCTCGAAGTCGCGCTTCATCGTGTCGGACGGAGTCAACGATGCGATCACGGCCTGAAGCTTGTCGTGCAGAAAGTCGGCGTCGTGATAGCCGATCATGGGGTCGGAGACGATGCGGCCTTCTGGCGTCGCGAGAACGACGGTCGGGAACGAATTGATTTTGAGAAACGACGCCAACTCAGAACTTTCCAGCCCGTTGATCTTGAGTGGGATGAATTTGTTGGTCAGCGCGGTCATGATGCGCGGATCGCGAAACGTAGTTTGCTCCATGCGCTCGCAGGGCGGACAAGCGGGACGCCAGAAGTCGATGAGGAGCGGCAGTTTTTTCGCTTCGGCCTCCTTGCGGGCCGCGTTGTAGTCCGTACGCCAGTTGATCGCGCCAGCTTCTTGGCACGGCGCCGAAGGAGCGAGAGCGGCGAGGAGGCTGCAACCCACGATCCAACGCCAGCTAGTCTTGCGGTCAACCATCGAGGTTTCCTCGCTGTCAATCGGACGCTCACCCGCTGCGTGCCTTCTTGGCCCGCGGGTGAGCTTTGTCGTAACTATCCTTCAATCGTTGCGTCGTCACGTGCGTGTACACCTGGGTTGTCGCCAAACTGCTGTGCCCGAGCAGCTCCTGCACGCTGCGGATGTCGGCTCCGTTGTCGAGCAGGTGCGTTGCGAAGCTGTGCCGCAGCGTGTGCGGGCTAGTGCGCGGATCGAGCCCCGCTTGAGCGAGGTATTTTTCAAGCAACCGACCGACGCTGCGACTCGTCAGTCGCGTGGCATTCTTGTTCAAGAACACGGCGTCCGGTGTCTTGCCCGCAATGCCAATGCGCTCGGCCAGCACAACATCCCGAGCACGCAACCAGGTGTTCAGCGCCTTGAGAGCCGCGCTCCCAAGGAACGCGATGCGCTCCTTCTTGCCTTTGCCCCGAATCGTGGCCACGCCAGCGTCGAGATCGAGGTCGGCAAGATTCAGCCCGGTCAGTTCACTGACGCGCAAACCGGCGGAATACAGAATCTCCAGCATTGCTCGATCGCGCAGGCCGAACGGATTGTCCGCCGGCGGCGCTTGCAACAACTGCTCGAGCGCCTTCACCGACAAAAAGTGAGGCAGCTTCTTGTCCTGCCGCGGCGCTCGCAGTCCTTCCGCCGGGTTGGCGCTCACCGACCCCTGACGGCACAGGAACTTGAACCAGGTGCGCACCGCGGCAATGCGCCGGGCGATCGTCGTCTTGGCGTACTCCTGCTCGTGAAGCCAAACGGTGAACGCTCGCAGGTGCCGGCTCGTAACCTGGTCAGGCGTCAATCTTTGACCGGGATACCGCTCGGCAAAAAAACCGATTACCTGCAATAGGTCCTCTCGATACGATTTCACCGTCAATTCGGACGCGTTTTTCTCCAGTGCCAGAGAACGCAAGAACTCGGCTACGGCTTCGTCCATCGATCACCAGTCCGCATTCAATCGTTAGGCCAGGCATCACCGCGCGTGCAACGATTGGACGACTCGCTCGGCGGCAGCGGCGTCGCCTCCATGGTCGCTTGCTCCCGCGCTTTCGTCGTCAGCACCATCGCGTCGAACCACGATAGGCTCAGGTCGGGGTCGGCCGCCTGATCGCGAAAGGTGTCGATCAGATGCGGTCGGCTGTCGTCGTCGTATACGAAGATGTAGTGCTCGGGACCTTTGACGAGCGCCAGCACATTCAATTCGCTAGGCAAATGGCACCTGCCCCGTGTGCCCAAGGATAAACCCCGGGATGCCGCCTTGGTGGTACCCTCTCGGATGCTCTGCTAGACGTGTTATCGTCTGAGGGGCGCGACAACTTCGTGATGGGTTGGGAAAGCGGCGCAACCAGGTACCGACAGGTTCCGTCCGCGCGGAAGAGTTTGCCCATTTTTCGCGCGGAAGGCGAGAATTCATGAAAGTTGCTGCAAATCCCGCACGCCGACTTCCTCGCGGCACAGGAAGGGTTCGCCGTACATGGCGCCGATCAGCCAGCCGAAGTAGCGAGCGCGCGCGGTGATGTCATCGAAGATCGTCGGCGGGGTGCTCGACCGACCGGCGATAAACTGTGAATGATAGCAGCGCAACGCCTCGAGTTTGCGTTCGTGATGCGGTGTAATGTCAAGAATGAACGAGGGTTTTACGTGCAGATGCAAATGCATGCTGGGGAAGTAGAGAATCTTTTCCGGATAGTGCGGTTCGCCCGGCAATGTGGTCTTCGTGAGCTTTGCCCAGAACCGAGCTGCGTCGACCAGGGCACTGGCGGCCACGTGATCAGGGTGGGCGTCCTCCCAGTAGTGCGTGATCAGCACGCGTGGCCGCAATTCGCGAATCATGCCGGCGACGAGGCGGCGCGCATCGAGGTCGGCAACGAGCGAACGGTTGGGCAAGTTCAGCTGACTGCGCCAATCGAGGTCCAGGATTGCCGTGGCCGCCATCATCTCTCGTCGACGAATTTCAAGGGAGCCATGCGGCGTCGGTTCGCCATCGGTCAGATCGAGCACGCCGACCTTGGCGCCGTTCGCTTTGAGCGACAAAATCGCTCCGCCGCAGCCGATCTCCGCGTCATCGGGATGGCAGGCGATGATCAGGTAGTCGAGTTGAGGAAACGGCGGGATCATTCGACTTTCAAAAAAACGTCGTGAGGTTTTGCCGTTAGAGCCTGAAGCGTAAGCGAAGGAGAAGTCCCCGCATCGCTCACGCGCCAGGCTCTGAATGTTGTCACTCCATCAATCCACCAATCGGGTCCGCGTGATAGACATGGTGCGGGCGCTGGGCGGCGTCGTGCCATTGCGCGGTCCGGGGCAGGCCGAGGGCTTCGTAGATTGTCGCAGCCATGTTCTCCGGGGTCTGCGGGCTGGTCGCGGGGTAGCCGCCGATGCGATCGGAACTGCCGACCACCGTGCCGCCGCGTACGCCGCCGCCGGCGAAGAACACTGTCTGTACGGCGCCCCAGTGATCGCGGCCCGGCAATGCGTAATACTGCGGCAACCCAAATACGCGCGGCGTTCGTCCAAACTCGCCCGCCATCACGATCATCGTCGATTCGAGCAAGCCGCGCACGTCGAGGTCGTCCAGCAAGGCACTGACGCAGCGGTCCATCGGCGGCAGCAGGTTGTCCTTCAAATGTGGAAACGCGTTGCCGTGCGTGTCCCATGTTTCATTACGGCCAAGGTTGACCTGGATCAGGCCGACGCCGAGTTCCACCAGCCGCCGAGCCATCAAGCACGAGTAACCGAACAGGTTGCGACCATACGCGTCGAGGACGCTCGGCGCTTCGGTCGCCAGGTCGAAGGCAGAACGCACCCGGCTCGAAGTCAATAGGTTCATCGCGCTGGCACGATGTTGATCGAGATCAAGCGGGGCCGATTGATCGAGCCCACGCTGCTGTCGTTCGATGAGATTGAGCAATCCTCGACGTGTTTCCATGCGCGATTGATCGAGGCCCTCAGGCAAGCGCAGCACGGGCGGCTGAAATACCGGCGTGCCGACATGGGCGTGGGGACGACGCTGATGATCGAAGCAGTCGGGGCAGGGGCCATAGCCGGGGCAGTTGTGCGACGCCTGAATCAGCCAAGGATCGTGGCGGTGGCCGAGCTCTCCCGCAAACTGCCCAGGGATGATTCGGCCCGAATGATGGATGTAGTTGAATGGGACGACTGCCGAGGACGGGAGAGCGTTGCGGCGTGAAACTAGATTTCCCGCCATCGATGCGATGGACGGGAAGTCCGCGGGCCGCGGCGCCGATGGATTGAACCCAATCGGCGCCTGGCTTCGGCCCGTCAGCATGATGTGATGCCCGAGCGAGTGATCGTTGGACGGATGCGTCAGCGAGCGGACCATCGCCCACTTGTCGATGCGCTCGGCCAGCTTCGGCAGATGCTCGCACATCCGGACGCCGGGGACGCGCGTGCGAATCGGCGCGAATTCGCCCCGTATGTTGTCAGACGCGTCCGGCTTGGGGTCGAAGCTATCTTGCTGCGCGAGGCCGCCGGAAAGGAAGATATAGATCACCGATTTGGGCTTGGCGGCGTGAGCCGCCGGCTGCGTCGCAGCGGCACGCAGGGCGAACGCGTCGGTGAGCGAAAGGCCCATCAACCCGATGGCCCCCGCCTGCAACATGTCGCGTCGTGAGAACTTCGGATGGTCCAACATCGTGTCATCCCCTGTGCCAGACTACGGCCCTTCCCTCCATCATAATCGGCGCAGCGGGAAGTCGCCATGTAAACCAGACCAGATTTGACGGGACGTCATTTCGCTCCCTTCGTCTTCAGTTTTCGGCGTTCTTCGAGAATTCCTTGAAGTTCGGCGATGGCGTCCATGTCCTTCGGTCGGCCGGCCGCTCGCTTGAGCTGAATGAGTTTCTCCAGGGTCACGATTCGGCATTTGATGCCGAACGCTTCCCATTGCTCGGTGTAGGGCAGCAGCTGTTCATATGCGCCGCCTCCAACGACCTCGCCCAGAAGGTCGAGGTCGCCCATGGACGTCGTCAACGTGAAGTTCAACCCGCTTGCGATCGTTCGTTCATCCCATTGAAACGGCAAACCCGGGGGGGCACCTCTCGGATAGGGTGTTTTGTCGGCGAGTGCCGAGGCTAGACAAGCGATGTTTTGTGGATCGCGCGCGTACACGACATCGACGTCATATGTCAGACGGGATGCGCCGTGGGCGATTGCGGCGCCGCCGCCGATCAGGATGAACTTGACCCGATGCGCGACCAACGTCGGCAGAATCTCGCGGAAATTCGAATCCACAATCAGGCCTGCTTCCTCGCCCGCCGCCCGGCTTCACGAAGCTCACGGGCGTACTCTGCAAACTTTTCGTACTTCTCAAAACGCTCAGCAACCGTCAGTTTGAGGTTCTCGCGCAACAACGTTCGGTCGATGTCCTTTTTGTAGAACTCGATTACCGGGTCCACAAAATCCGGCGGGGCCAATTCGCGAGTGTAGGGAACGGCTTCGTCCGACATCGATAATCACCTTCGGCTTGTGCGACACCTCTCCTATGGATGATACCGTCGATCGCTCGAGAACGCCATTCAAAAGTCGCTTATCCGTGAATTCGATTCCGGGCTCGATGAGGATATGGCAGGGCTTGCCAAAAAAATCGGCGCGGGCTAATTCATTCATCCCAGGGTTTTCTCGGGTTCCGGATCGACTCCAAGGGTTCGGAGTACCGCACCCAGGGCTTCGGATGTTCAGAGTAGCTCACTCGGTGTGTCCGGTTTGGGGGATGAGCATGATCCATGTCAGTCATCTGACCAAATACTATGGCGATTATGCCGCCATCCAGGATGTCTCATTTGACGTGCCGCCGGGCAAGATCGTCGGCTTTCTTGGCCCGAATGGGGCGGGCAAGAGCACTACGATGCGCATCCTGGCGGGTTTTCTCACCGCCACCTCCGGCAAAGCGACCATCAACGGCCTCGATGTCTTCTGGGACAACCTCGAAGTGCGCCGCAACATCGGCTACATGCCCGAGAGCTGTCCGCTCTACACCGAAATGCGCGTCAACGAGTACCTCGACTTTCGTGCAGGCATTAAGGGGCTTTCTAGCAGCCAGGCGACGCAGCGAATCAACTACGCCCTCGAACGCTGCTGGCTGACCGATGTCGATCGGCAGATCATCGGCACCTTGTCCAAGGGCTATCGCCAACGTGTCGGCCTGGCAGACGCATTGCTCGCCAATCCGCCGGTGCTGATCCTCGACGAGCCGACCGCCGGTCTCGATCCGGCTCAGATCCGCGCCACGCGCGACTTGATCCGCGAGCTTGGCCGGGAACACACGATCTTGCTTTCCACGCACATCCTCAGTGAAGTGGAAGCGACATGCGACAGCGTAATTATCATCCATCGCGGCCAGGTTGCCGTGGAATCGACTTTGGAGGAACTGAAGTCAAGCGTCGGCAAAAAGGCGCAGATCGTCATGGTCGTCTCCGGTTATCGCGATCCGAACATGTTTCGCGCAGTCGAAGGCGTGATCGACTTGCGCATCAAGGAAAACCAACGCGACGACACGATTGAGCTGCGCATCACGACGCACGACGTTGCCGATACCGCCCCGCGCTTGTGCGAATGCGCCGCCAAGGGCAACTGGCGCATCCTGGAGTTGCGCATCGATCGTCCGACGCTGGAAGATCTGTTCGTGCAGATAATGGAATCGGAACCGACGCCGGTGTGATGTCTTCTCTTCGTTTAGCGTTCGCGCGGCGCCACCAAAACGCAAAACGAGGAAGCTGGACGGAGGAGCTTAACATGGGTCCGACTCTCAGCTTGATTCGCCGAGAGTTTAGCGCGTACTTCTATTCGCCCATCGCGTACGTCGTGCTTGCCGTGTTTCTGGCGGTCACCGGGCATCTTTTTGTACTGACGCTCGAGCAACTTACCGAGACCGGGCCTCGCGGCATCGCCTATCCAATGGAAATCATGGTCGGCAATGTCGCGTTCTGGCTTATGTTTCTGTTTATTCCGCCCCTCTTGACAATGCGGCTCATCGCGGAAGAACGCAGTTCGGGCACTCTGGAAATGCTGCTCACCGCGCCCATCAATGACTGGCAGGTCGTCTTCGCCAAGTACTTCGCGTGCTTCGGCTTTTATGTGCTGCTCTGGCTGCCGACGCTTTTGTATCTGCCGGTGCTTGCCGACTGGACCTGGAGTTTGAAGGAGATAAGCGCCAACGACATCGCTACGCTGTGCGGGTACAGCGGCATCGGGTTGTTCCTGGGCGTAGGACTGTTCGCGTCGCTCGGTTACAGCGTGTATAGCCTGGCCGGCGAGCGCGACATTCTCGGCGCGATCCGTAACTTCTTGATCGTCGCGGTCATTGCCGTGATTGGCGTCTGGCTGGCAGAACCGATGATCTCCAGCGGCCAATGGCGCGTCGTGCATTGCGGCATCGATCCTGCGCCGATCATGACGACGTATGTCGGGCTTGCTCTGGCCGGCGCCATGTTCCTGGCGATCGGGTTGTTTGTCAGCAGCCTGGTGAATAGCCAGATGATCGCAGCAATCGTGTCGCTGGCGATCGGGTTGTTCTTCATCGGCGGGATGTGGGGGCCGGAACTAGATACCAGCAGTCAGGCCTATGACCTCGTGTTCTTCTTCACGGTGCCGATGCATTTCGAGAAGTACTTCATTCGCGGCATGATCGACACGCGGCAACTCGTCCTGTATGCCTCGGTCGCCCTGTTCGCCCTGTTCTTGACCGTTCGAAGTTTGGAGAGTCGACGATGGCAGTAACCACCGAATCCACGTCGTTCGTGAATGCACTGCACTTCATCGCGCGATGGATCGGGCTGAATGGGCTCGTCGCCGTCGCGGTCGGCCTGATGCTGTGGTTCCCGCTCGGCTATGAGAACGTAGGCTCCATCGTCGTTATCGCGGGCGCGTCGGCCGTCGGGCTGGCGCTCTTGGGCGAGGTGCGCGGCGTCGCGGGGGCGGTCGCGTCCCAGCGCGGGGCGGCCGGCGTCAATGTGTTGCTGCAAATCGCGTTCGCCGTCTTTCTCGTCGTCGCCATTAACGGCTATTCCTTCTTCAACTACCAACGCTTCGATTTGACCGCAGACAAGGCCTTTACCCTCAAGCAAGAGCTTCGCGACAAGCTTGCCAAGCTACGCGGCGACACCGACATCATCGTCTATCTGCAACACGTCTCCTTCGGCCAGCGCGTCGAGTTGCGTCAGGACGACTACGACCAGACAGCCGAGAAGATCATCGCGAAAAAGGTCGAGGATCTCGTCGAGCAATTTCGTGAGATCGGCCCCCGCTTCCGCGTCACCGTCTATGACACGCAGAAGAAGAACAAGAAGGAGATTCGCCGCAAGATCAATGAGATGAGCGGCGAAGCGCTGACCAAGGAACAGCAGGATGGGACAGCCGAGAGCGAGCTACTGAAAGACGTCGAGAAAGCGCCGGAGAACAGCATCTTCTTCTTCTCGAAAGAGCCCAGGCATCTGCAACGCATCGGCTTCAACGATATCTTCTATCTCGACAAGCAGGCGTCGCAGCAGGCGAACAACGGCAAAGGCAACGTCGTGCTGATCGATCAAGGGTTGCAGACGTTTACCGACAAAGTGTTCAAGATCGAGGAACGCAAACCGCGCGTCGCATTCGCGGTGGTCCACGGCTTTCTTGGGCAAGAAGGGTCGGATGAATACGGAATGCCCGGTTTCAAGTCAGCCCTGGTGGCGCGCGGCATTGAAGGTCGCGACATCATCCTTTACAAGAATCTACTGAGCCCTGACCCGTCCCCCGCTGCGCTGGAATTCGAAGAGAGCCGTTACGAGGTTCTCGAACTCATGAAGGGCCGCTTTGAAGATACAATCGAGGTGCTTGAGGACGAGATCAAGGAATACCTGATTGCCAAACCACTGCTGGCGCCCGACAAGATCGACGAGTTTAACCGTAAGTTCGTATTCTACTTCTTCGCTGCCGAGGGCTATCGGCCCAAGACGCGCGAGTGGGTTCAACGGCAATTACAAGAAGCCGCTCGAGTCGGCGCCCTCGTTCGACCGCCGCTCTCCGTTTCGAAGGGGACCTGGGAAGACGGGCTCAAACTCTGCGTAGAAGGCATCGAGTACAACGAGCGCGAAATCGCGACGTATCGCAAGAAGCTCGACAAGGTCGTGGCCGAGCAAGCAAGGCTGCCGGTCGACAACCTTGGCGAGCAGAGGCGATTCGGTGATGTTCGCGAGAAGTTCAAGCGTCTGGCTGCCAACATAGACCTTCTGGTAATCCCTCGTTTGACGTGGCGCAACCTCATCGAGAGACGCGGCGTTCGCTCCGACCTCCACACGCTCGACAAAGCTCACATTGACGCAATCAAGGACTTCATGAAAGCCGGCAAGCCAGTCCTTTTCTGTGTCGGGCCTCCCATCGGCGCCGCACGGAGCGACAAGGATTCGCTCGAGGAACTCCTGTCGGCCTTCCGGGTTACTCTGCCCAATCAAACGATTTTGCACACGGCTGAAGGCGAAGCGATGGAGGAGCGCGACGAGAAGACCGAGATCGGCGGCGCGGCGATTGAGCTTCCCCCTGCTGCGTTCGAGTGGAAGTCGTCGGCAATGCGATTTGCTGAAAGCGGCGCGGCCACGCCAAGCCCCGTACGAACCAGCCTGCGCGTGACATCGCGCGGTTTTCTCGAAAAAAATCGCGAAGCGCTCCGGGTGCGTTATGCTCGGCCCGTGTATGTCGAGACCTGGACCCCGGAGACAGTCGGCAACGCCATCGCATCGCTGGCTTTTCCAGGACCAGCGGGTACCGGACACGCCTGGCATTGGCTTCGGCAAAAGAAATACAACGAGAACGCCGTGTTCATGATGACGCATCCGGATTGTTGGAACGAGGACCGTTCACTTATCGCCACGGCGCAGCGTGCACCGCACTTCGAGAAGCCCAAGGTCGATGACCCAAACAATTTTACGCTTCTGGAACGACGCATGGGGCCGTTCCCCGTCGGCGTCGCCCTTGAGGCGGACGTTCCCGCCGAGTGGTACGACGGCGACGACAAGGGAACCCATAAGAAAGTCCGTCTTGCCGTCATCGGTGATGGCAGTTTATTCGTCGGCGACAAGCTCTCGCCGATGCGCGAGAAACTTTTTCTCGACGTGACCAACTGGCTTTTGGGCCGCGAGAATCTGCTCACGCGGGAAAGCTCGACTTGGCAGTATCCACGACTCGGAATCAGCGCCGGCGCCAAGAATCTCTGGGAATGGGCGGCACGTCTCGGTCTGCCGCTCGTTTTCGTGTACATCGGCCTCAATGTTTGGCTCGTTCGCCGCATGCGTTGAATCCGAACGAGCACGCAGCGCAAGCAAGTGCCGCACTTGCTTGCGCTGCGTGCTCGGCAAAAAAGGGAACCCCCGATGAACCTCAAAACCACCGTGGCGTTGTTGCTCCTGACCGGGGCCGCAGTTGGCGCCTGGTTTTGGCTCGACTCGCGCAAGGCGCCGGCGCTGGCGCAGAGCGCGACGGTGAAGTTTCTGCACGAGACATTGCAGCGGGACAAGATCACGCGCATCGAAGTCACGCGTCCGCAGCCCCGGCTCGAGCCGGTGTTCCTTGAAGCCAGTGTTGCCGGTCTCTTGGCGGCGCCCCTCGGTTACGGAACCCTCAACGCGACCTACTCGCTTGTGGAACGACACCCGCGCGAGTTGTTTGTTCTTCAGAAGGTCGGCAACGAATGGAAGCTGCCTGGCAACTGGCCGCTCCGCAAGCTTGAAGCCGAGGCCTGGCTGAAGGCGCTCACATCCTTGCGGACCCGTTTCGCTCCGGCGCCCTTGGGCGCGCCGGTTCATCTGGCCCCCTTCGGCCTGGAAGAACGTCAGCGCCCGCTCATTGTCACCGTGCACATGGACAAGGAAAAGTACACGCTCCGCTTCGGCGAGGAACCCGACGTCGCGAACCCATTCACGCGGGGTACCTTCGTTCGGCTCGAAGGCGAGGGCGAAGTGGCGCTACTCGGCCCAGGTGTGTTCGCAGCGCTCAGCCGCGATCTCGACTACCTTCGCCAGAAGCGACTCTTCCCATTCGAGATGGTCTACAAAGACGGTGAGAAAAAAGAAAAGGTCGAGCAGCTCGACGCGGCCCGCGTCGAGGTGGTTCACGGCGAGTCCAAGTTCACCCTCGTGAAAAAGGACAAGGAATGGACGCTGCAAGACGCTCATGAATGGAAGTCCGTGTCGATCCCATTCGCCGGGACCTACGAGTGGTGGCAGCCGACCTGTGCTGAGGATCGGCTCGACCCCGGTCAACGCGATGCCCTGCTGCGAGCCTTCCCCGATTTATGGGCCGATGAGTTCGTTGAGAACAAGTCACTTCTTTCATGCGGACTGGAAAAACCGGAAACGACGCTGGTGGTAACGACGCCGGGAGGAGACGAGCTGACCCTGCAAATCGGGTCGATGGCAACGTCGTCACGGGAGCCCAGCAGCAATTTTCGTTTTGCCAGGCTCGCCGGCAATGAGCAGGCGTTCATGATTCGGACTCGCCTGATCGGTGACGTTACAACTCGAACGGAGAAACTCCGCGACTCCCAACTGGCCCGATTCAAATCGAGCGACGTGCAGCGCTTTGAAATTCGTCAGGCCGGAAAGCACTTGATCCTCGCGAAAGTCAAGGAAGGCGACAAGGACAACGAAAAAGAAAAATGGCGCATCGAAGATGCCAAGGGCCGTGTAGTCGAGGACGCCGACACAAAGCTCGTCGAGGAGGCGCTCGACAGATTGGGCGATGCCCGGCCAAGAATTGACGATTCGCTCGATCCCCAGGATCTGGGCCTCGATCAGGCGAAAAACGTCATCCGCATCATGCTCGACGAAGTCGACAAGACCGCAAAGAAAGTTGACGGCAAGGACGCCAAGAAGAAACGTGAAATCGTCGTGCGGCTGGCGCAAAAAAAGGATAAGGACAAGGATACTTACTACGCCCAGGTGGATGCTTGGCCGCGCGTGCATCCGATCGACGACAAGGTTTGGAAGGTGGCCACCGCGACCGAACTGGCATTTCGGCCCCGCGAATTGTGGCGGTTCGAACGCGACGCCGTGACGCGCATCACCATTCAGGCAACGGGCACGCCGTACCATCTCGATCGCGCCGGCTCGGCCTGGAAAATCAGTGGACCACTTGAGGCCGAAGCGTCGGCCAAGGACATCGATTCGCTCCTTGGCGACCTGGCGACGCTCAGGTGCGAACGATTTGAAGCGAAGGCACCGCAAGACCTGGCCGGATTCGGGCTCGACAAACCGGAATTCAAGGTCACGCTCATCGCCAAGGAGGGAAAGCCGCTCACGCTGGAAGTCGGTAAGCGCTTCAGCGATCCGGAGCCGAGCCGATTCGCCAGGCTTTCGGGCGGCGACTCGGTGTTCGTGGTCAGCGACAAGACCTTTGCGAATCTACGCAAGGATCCTTTTGAGTTTCTCGACAAATCGCTTTTGAACGTGCAGGCCGGCGATGTTCAGCGGATCAAGTACGCCGGTGCTGCGCCTTTCGCGCTGGAGCGAAAGATGGGGCTCTGGCGCGTTGTCGATGCGCCGGTGCCGTCGTTCACCGTCGACGACGTCTCCGTCAAGGCCACGCTCGGCCTGCTCACGCAGTTGCGTGCCGACAAGTTCGCCGTCTATGGGGGCAAGATCGACTGGCAAAACTACGGCCTTGAATCGCCCGCAGAGACCATAATCGTCCAACTGGGCGAAGGCGAAAAAGGCAAAACGCAAGAACACGTCATCGCCATCGGCAGAGAGGCGCCCGGAGGCGGATGGTATGTGCGCGTTGACAAGAAGGATGCGGTCGCGGTGCTTGGCGTGGAGTTCGCATCGTTCCTGCGGAAGACCTATCTCGATTTCGTTGACACGCGGTTGCTGCGATTCGATGGCGATGCCGTCATGACGATTGACCGCAAGATGAAGGATGCCGACCTCGAGCTGACTCGCCGCGACGACAATTGGCTTATCACGAAGCCAAGCACGCGGGACGCGGATCTCTTGACGCTGAGTGACTTCTTGCGCCGAATCTCGAACTTGAGCGCCAAGCGCATTGCCGCATTCCCGGTCAAGGACCTTGCAGCATACGGCCTTGAAAAGCCCATTGCCGTGGCGACGATCAGCGTTGAGATCGACGGCAACGTGACCAAGCACGTCATCAAGCTCGGCAACTTGACGAAGGATGCCTCGAAGAAGGAAACGGACGAGCGCTTTGCCCTCGTCGGCGATCGGCCAATGGTGGTCGTGCTGTCGGCGGAACTATCGCGGCACCTGGCGGCGCCGCCGTTGTACTATGCCGATCGCAATCTGGCTGCGTTCGGCAACGTCGATCGCGCCGAGATGACGGCAGGCAACCGTAGGCTCGCATTCTCCCGGGACAACAAAGGATGGAAGCTGAGCGAACCGGCCGACGGATCGGCCGACGGCGCGACGCTCGACGAACTGATACGCGCCATGCAGCGCCTGCGCGCCGATGAGATAGTGGCCGATAAGCTGTCGGATGCCAAGAAATTCGGCTTCGACCAGCCCCTTGTGCAGTGGCGCTTCAAGCTCGGCGATTCGGAACAATTGACTCTGATCGTCGGCGCCAAGGAAAACAGTCAATCCGATGCGCGCCGCTACGCCCGTGTCGGCGACAAGAATGTCGTCTTTCTTCTGAGCAGCAAGATCACATCCCGGCTGCAAAAGGAGATCCGTACGCCCTGGCCCGCCTTCAAGTCAGCCGACGATGGGAAATTGACTGTTTCCCAGGCCGGCAAGTCGTTTCTTCTGGATCGCAAAGATGGGACCTGGCGTTTCACCGACGATGCGAAAGCAAAGATACACACGTTCAACCTCGGCAACACATTGGCGATTCTGGAATCGCTGAAGCCGACCAGGTACGTGACCGATGCAAAGGCAGACCTAAAGACATTCGGACTGGCGGACCCGGCCTGGAAGATTGAGTTCGAGGTCGGCAAGGAGAGGCGCGAACTTTGGCTCGGCAACGTCGACGACAAAACAGGGCAGAGATACGCGACAACGCCCGGCTCCGGAGCGGTATTCTTGATCGACGAGGTCGACGCCATCATCCTTGCGCGCCCGCGCTCGGCCTATGTCGAGGAGAAAAAAGAGAAGTGACGCATGTCCGATCCGGGGCCGAGGCGTGGGCCTTCGACGCCGACTGAATGGGTAATCGCCGGTATTTTCCTTGCCGCGATTCTGGTGGCGTTTGCGGCGGAGATTCTCGACGATTACACGCCGTTCAAGCTGAGCGCGGTCTTGTTCGTGGCGTTCTGGATGCCGTTGATCGCCGTGCACGAAGCGGGCCATGCCGTGGTGGCTTTCGTGTTTGGCTGGCGCGTCAAGCAGATAGTCATCGGCATGGGCAATCCGATCGGGCGATTTCGTATCGGCTCGGCCGACGTGGAAATACGGCTGTTCGCCATCGAAGGAGTCGTGCGCTGCGTGCCCACGAAGCTGCGCCTGCCGCATTTCGAAAGTGCGCTAATTTTTTTCGGGGGCCCGGGCATCGAGTTGCTGTTGGCCGCAGGCATCGTCCTCATCGGAGGTGCGGACGTGATGCTCGAGCCGAGCGACGAATACGGCGTGATCGTCTGGCAGAGTTTGGCGCTGGCGGCTGCGGCGCAGGCGGTTTTTAACCTGATCCCGTTTGTGGTCCGCGGCGCCGACGGGGATCTCGTTAGCGACGGATTCGGAATCATTCTCAGCTTGTTTCGCCCATGGAGCTATTACGAGGCGATGATCGTTAGATGGCTGTCACTTTTTTTCGGAGGACCTTTCATGCGCGGGATTAGTTTTGGCATGGTCGCGGTTGGATTGCTGGCGATCACGGGATTGTCGTCGGGCGGCGACGACAAGAAAGCTGCGGCGGACCTGAAGAAGCTGCAGGGGACTTGGCAGTTTCTCTCACAATCGGTGGGCGGCAAAGATCGGCCCAAGGAAGATGTCGCCAGACTCACCATTACCTTCGCCGGCGACAAGTGGACGGTTCGCGACGGGGACAAGTTAGTTCAGGCCGGCACGCACAAACTGGATCCGTCCAAGAAGCCGAATCAGGTCGATGCTATCGTCACGGACGGCGAAGGCAAAGGCGGCACCACGTAGGGAATCTACGAGTTCATGAAGGGCAACACCTTGCGTGTTTGCTTCGATCCGCAAGGCAAGGAGCGGCCCAAGAACTTCACGGCAGAGGCGGGTCAGTTCGCCGCGACGATTCAGAAGATGAAAAAGAAGACGCCCTAGCGAATGAAACGAGCCGCGCAGGCAGTAAGCGGACGTGCGAAACCGCTTACTGCCTGCGATGCTCTCGATGTCATTCGTTCCTTATGCATTCCAAGCAAACACGCGAGGCGCTTATGTGCGGATGGCGATGGCTAACGTTCCTTTTCATCTTTGGCTTCAGCGCGTTGCCGCTTGATGCCCAGGCAACCAAGAAGCGCGTGTTGTTACTTTGGCATAGCCCCGACGGGCATCCGAAGGACACGCACGAGTATCAACTCGGTCAGAAGATTCTCAAAGCGACGCTCGAAAAGCACGCACCCATCGAGGCGACGCTGGCCTGCGCCGATGACCCCTGGCGCGAAGGCCCCGATCTCCTGGCCAAGACCGATGGCATTGTGCTTTTCGTTTCCGAAGGGGCGAAGTGGCTCAATGCCAATGACGCACGATTGGCGGCGTTCAAGGCGAACGCCAAGCGGGGAATTGGATTATCCGTCCTGCACTGGGGCATGGGAACGAAGGACGCCAAGAACATTAAGCCGTTCGTCGATTTGTTCGGCGGTTGCCACGGCGGACCCGACCGAAAATATGCGGTAGTTAGTACCGACGTGAAAATCGCCGGCGGTAAGCATCCCATCCTCAACGGCCTAGCCGATTTCAAGGCTCGCGACGAGTTTTACTACACGCTCAAGTTGGCCAAGAAAGTCACGCCGCTCGTGACGGCAGACATCGATGGAACGTCGCATCCGGTCGCCTGGGCCTATGAACGCGACGACGGCGGACGGTCGTTCGGCTTCAGCGGCCTGCACTTTCACGAGAATTGGCAGCTGCCCGAATATCGCCGCCTCGTCGCTCAAGGAGTCATGTGGACCGTCAACGTGCCGATCTCCAAAGCGGGGATCGGCGCTAGGTAATGAGGAGAACCGAACCGGGGGACCGAACGCATGGCGAAGATACAGAAAGCGGACTCGGGGTCAGAACCGCTGCCGCATCAAACGGAGGTCTATTTCGTCGCGTTTCCCGAACTGGACTATGCGGCACTTGCGAAATTTGTGGATGCGTGCGAACCCGGTTGCATGGACCCGTGCGAGATACATGAAGTCGGCGACGATGAGGAGGATGAAGCCGCGAAGGATTCGTCGATCAAAGTTGATGCATTCGCGGCCTATGTCGGCAGTATGACGATCGGCGGCCTGGTGCACGGATTCCCGAGCAAGGGAATTGAAATGATTCGCCAAGCTGGCATGACGCCAGCGCTGCGCGAGGAGATTCTGAGTCATCAAGCGTATGCGCTTTTGACGCTCGTGGGCGGCGACGACCTGCATCCAATTGAGTGCACGTTGTTCATGTACAAGATTGCAGCTGGGCTGTGCATGCAAGGCGCCGTCGGCATTGGCAATATCCATACAGGGCGTGTGTTGCCCGCCGGCGTGTTGCGTGAAATCTTCGGCAAGCCGCATGACGTATCGCCGTGGGAGTTGCTGCGACAAGGCGAGCCGCCGCAGCTCTTGATGAGCGTCGAACGGCTCAACTTGAGTGGCGGGCGCTACCTGGCGACGTGTGGCCCGGCTACTGCGGGTTGCCGGACCTGGCCTGGGAATACACAAACGCCCGCGATGCCGACGAAGTACTGGGTATGTTCCAGAACTGCTTCCGCTACATGATGGAGAAAGGTCCGGTGATCGAGCCGGGCCATACGATCGGTTATGACGAGAACGTCGCCTTTCGGTTCGCCCGCCTACCCAAGGGCGTGGTGTTGCCATACCCTGTCGAGAGCGTGCTGTTGATGACCAAGGTCGGCGCGCGCGGATAAAAATGTGCCGCTTGCGTGCTACAACGCAAGCGGCAAAACCCAATCTGAGGAGCCTCTCTATGTACTGGACCCGCTGGACTTTCACGTTGCCCCTGATGGCATTGCTTGCCGTTCCCTTCGCGGAAGGCGATGACAAAAAGGCCGACGACAAAAAGCCGGAGCCAACGCCGCCCCGCAAGATCGTGCGTCTCAACAAGAAGGCGTTCAACAAGCTCGTGCCGAAAAAGGCAGCCGTCGAGACGATCGCGCGCGGCTACATCTGGACAGAAGGCGTCGCGTGGAACAGGCAGGGCAACTTCCTGGTGTGGTCGGACATCCCCCACAACGTTGTGCATAAATGGGAAGAAGGCAAGGACGTTACCGTGTTCGTCAAGTCGTCCGGCTACACCGGCAAGACGCCGCGCGGCGGCAAGCCGGGCGATGAGCCCGGCTCCAACGGCCTACGCTTCGATATCGACGGCCGGCTTACCTTGTGTGAGCATGGCGACCGCCGCGTCACACGCATCGAGAAAGACGGCAAGAAGACCGTCCTCGCGGACAACTACATGGGCAAGAAGTTCAACAGCCCCAACGATCTCGTCTATCACTCCAACGGCGACCTCTACTTCACGGACCCGCCGTACGGATTGCCCAAGCACTACGATGACCCCGCTCGCGAACTCGACTTCTGTGGCGTCTACCTGCGCAAGAAGGACGGGAAGATCATTCTTTTGACCAAGGAAATGAGTCGGCCGAACGGCATCGAACTGTCACCTGACGAAAAGACGCTTTACGTTGCCAACTCCGATCCGGCCAGTCCGATCTGGAAGTCGTTCCCCGTCAAAGACGACGGCACCCTCGGCGAAGGCAGAATTTTCGCAGACGGCACAAAGTGGTTCAAGGACAAACGGCCCGGACTGCCGGACGGCATGAAGGTCGATGTCGATGGCAACCTCTGGGCCACGGGTCCCGGCGGCGTTTGGGTGTTCAGCCCGAGCGGCGAAGTGCTCGGCAACATAGACACCGGCACCAACACCGCCAACGTCTGCTTCGGCGGCCCGGACGGCTCAACGCTTTACATTGCCGCCAATCACGACATCTGCCGTGTGAGGACGTTGACGAAAGGGAAGGGATTCTAGCGGAGTTTCGCATAGCGCCCGCACGACGCCGCGCGGGCGCTAAACAAATCACAAAAGGTTGCGCATCATCTCGCCGCGCGACACCAAACGGCGGCCGCGCGGTTCTTCAATTTGTAGTGCCTTGAGAATGCGCGTGCGAAATTCACTCTGCACTTGCTCGACAGCAGTTCGCGAGTTGCTTGGCAAGGGTAGGAAGCCGCCCGCTCGGCGATCATGGCCCCCCGCCCGGCCGCCCATCTTCTGCACGACGTTTCGCAGGATTTCGCCCGCTTGTGCCCGCGGCACATTGCTTCGCACCGACAACGTCAGCTGCTCATCGTGAACACCCGCACAGATCGCCCACCGAATGCCTTCTAGGCGAACCATGAAGTCGACACACTGCGAGCAGAGTTCCGGGTTCGGAAGCTCGTGGATCCAGCTGATGAGCAACTTGTCGTAAACGAAGGAGCTTTGCAGCGCTTGCAGCAACGATTCATAGAAAGTCTCAGGCAACGGGGCATTCTTGATGCGAGCGATACAGTCGCGGTCAGCCAGCGCATATAGAGTTTGCAGGGCCATTTCGTCGATCGCGTTGGCCTCACGCGGGAAACCCGAAAGCTCGGTGTCTATGCCATAGAAAAGCGAAGTGGCCACGTGTTCAGGTATGCCGACTTCCTGCTCGGTCAGGTAGCGGGTCACTAGGGAGCAAGTGGCGCCGACGCCGCGGCGAATATCGAGGAATGGAACGCCGTCGAGGTCGCCCGGCGTCTGGTGATGGTCGATGACGGCGTAGATGTTGGCTTCGCCGTTGAACGAGTGCCTAGCGGTCTTGGGCTGGCTGTCGACCATGACGACAGCCGTGTGGTCGCTCCACTTGACCTTACTAATCGGCGTAAGGTCAATGCCCAAGACTTCAACCATCATGCGGTTCTCAGCTCGGCATATCGGCCCGTCTTGCGTGATCTGGACCGGGATTCCAACGCAGGTTTCGATCAGGTGTGCCAGGCCCACCATGCTGCCCAAGCTGTCCGGGTCTGGATGAACATGGGACACGACGGTAACGCCGTGGAAGTCCTCAAGTCCTGCGAGAAATCGATCCGATCGGCGAGCTACCGCTGTGCGCGATTGGCCAGCGGTTGCAGTTCCACGAGCCATAGTAATGCTCTCTGACGACCGACCCCTCGTCCGTAGGCCTGTCACTTACATGTACAAAAATACACGTCTGTGCGATGGCGAGGCAAGTTCACCCGTCATGGGCCAAGTCGGCGCGTCTCCTCCCTTGTGCCCGAATCCATGGCACCGTTCATTGTATCAAAATCCAGGGCGTCAAGCGGCTACAACCCCTCCATGGCGTTTTGTCGGCAAATCTCCTCCAAGCGTAACCACAGATTCGAACTCACGGGCATCACCGACAATCGGGAAATCCTCAGCAATTCCCAGTCGGTGAACACGGGATCGGCCTTGATTTGGGCCAGCGTTACGGGCGGATTCCATCGCCGAACGGGGACGACTTTCACGGCGATCGCCTTGGGATCGGCGCTGTCCGGGTCGGTCGTTGGATCCGCTGCAACCTGCATTTCCCCCACAATCGCTCGTTCCGAACCGGTATGGTAATATAGCACCCGATCGCCTTGGCGGACGGCACGCAGGTGTTGGCAGGCCAGGGCGTTCTTGACACCGGCCCAAGTTGTACTTCCATCCCGCTCCAAGTCGGCGAAGTTGTAGCAACTCGGCTCCTCTTTGAAGAGCCAACCACCAGCTTTTCGTGCTTTTTTCGCCATCTCAGTATTATTTTGTACACTCATCCGTCGTTTTCTGGCCACGGGAACCGGCGGTGTGGGAGGGCGAGCACTTCTGTTCGTGCCGTCCCAATCGTCGTTGGTCGCTGCGGGCGGAAGAAGATCGTAGCAAGGCTGAAATCGCCTCGCAAGATGCCTCATTACGAAACGGATAGAGTTTTTCGATTTGGATTCCAGACGTGAACTAGGGGATAGGCGGCGAAAAGAGGAAAAACTGCCCGGTTATTCCGACTTTCCAGCGGCTCGGATCGCGGTCACCTTCTCGTAAAGCAGAGCGCGGGCGGAGTTCAGGAACGCTCGGACCGCCTCTTCGCGGTAGTCGGCATAGGTCCACGGCCAAACTTCAAACGCCCCGGCTTCGAAGCGCAGAGTCACCTCCGCGAAAATGTCATCCTTGAGATAAACCCGATGGGCCTGGTCTTTGGTCGACGCCAAGAGAAACTTGCCGAGCTGGATCAACCCTGGATCGAGATTGAGCGGGCGCCATTCCGTATGTCGTCCGGTCGTCGCCAGCGCCTGTTCCAGAACGATCGCGTGACGTTTCACCTCCGGCAAACAATCGGCAGGCACGATCGAGTCGAATACGAGGAACCGTTTGATGAGGCCGGTCCCCATTGTCGCGTCGTAATACTTCGTGTGATGAAACGGAAAGTCGGGACTGACAAGCGAGATCGGGCCGTAGGTCAACCGAAGTTGCTCCTTGGCCCAGTCGAGCGCGTCGACATGCCGGCTAAAGCAGGCGATGACAAGTAGAGAGTAAGTCGGTTCGCGGGGAACGCCCATGGGATACTCGCCCGCCTCGTCGAGGCGGGGTTAAACGATGGCCTTGTTTTTCTCGGCGGCGGCCGCTTCTTTCTTCTTCCGGCGTTCTTCCATCTCGTCGGCGAAAAGATTGCGCACGGTACGCTTGGAAATCCAGTCCGCAAACCAAGGGAAGAAGCGCGCGACGAGGGCGAGCAGCCAGCCGTAGAAGGTCAGCACCGTGTCGTTATCGCCGCGCTCGATGGCCCGAATCACATAATAGGCGACGTCCTCGGCCGACATGCCGCGCATGTGGTCGAGCTGGACCATGGCTTTCTGCTCGATCATGTTCTGAGAGAAATTGGTCTGCGTCAAGCCGGGGCTGACGACGATGACATCGACGCCGTCTTTGGCCAGCTCGGCGCGGAGGGCCTCGCTAAAGCCGGCGACAGCGAACTTGCTGGCGGAATACTCGCTGCGTGCCGGGAGACCGCGTTTGCCGGCAACCGAAGAGATGTTGACGATGGCGGGCAAATTGCCCTTTTTCAGCATGGGCAGAAAGATGCGCGTGGTTTCAGTCAGGCCGAAGAAGTTGACCTCCATGATTTCGCGCAGCCGTTCAGGGCCGCAGTCGGCGAAATGGCCGGTGGCGCCGATGCCTGCGTTGTTGACGAGAATATCGAGCCCGCCGAATGCCTTTTCCGTGGCGTCACGCAAGTGCTCGCGGTCGGTCGCCTTGGTGACGTCGGCCTGCACGATCTCGATGACCCCGCCCTTCGAGCGGATCGGCTTCGCGACCTCTTCGAGCAACTCCAGTTTGCGAGCGCAGGCAATGACCTTGGCGCCTCCCTCGGCTGCCGCTTCGGCGAGCGCCTTGCCGATGCCTTGTGACGCCCCCGTAATCAGCATGCGCGAACCGGCGATCGAACGGCTTTGCCCCATGGTTCTCCTCGGGTTTTCTTTCATCATAACGCGGCCTGGAATTTTCACGATGCCAAACGCTCGATGCGCCGCGGAAAAACGGGGAAGCCGTGACGATCGTAGCGATTCTGACGTTTGCTGTTAACGCCTGGCGCTCGCTTGGCGATCTGCGAGCGCTAAACGCAAACGGCGGCGGCAAAACGAAAAAACCGGTTGAACTTCACTCGGCAAATCCTAAACTCCATCCCTACACAGACACTACTACTTCATCCCAAAGGAGTCCTCGCATGTCCATGTACATCGGTGAAGCCCTCGTCGGCGAAGGCAACGAGATCGCCCACATCGACCTCTTGATCGGCTCGAAGGACGGCCCCGTCGGCATCGCATTCGCGAACGCGTTGGCCAACCAGAGTCACGGACATTCCAACTTGCTAGCCGTCGTCACGCCGAACCTGATCTGCAAGCCGGCCACAGTCATGATCACGAAGGTGACGATCAAGGGGGCCAAGCAGGCGGTGCAAATGTTCGGCCCCGCACAGGCCGCCGTCGCTCGCGCCGTCGCTGACAGCACGGCCGCCAACATCATACCGCAGCACCTGGCCGACAACTTTGTCATCGTTTGCGGCGTTTTCATCCACTGGGATGCCCAGGATGACACGAAGATCTACCAGTACAACTACGAAGCCACGAAAATGGCGATCAAGAATGCGATGACCGGCGAACCAAAACTGGCCGACATCACGGCCCAGAAAGACAAGGTCAAGCATCCATTCTCGCCCAAGTAGTAGGCCGGTTCACGTTTAGCGCTTGCATGGCGCCGCGCGCGCGCTAAACGCCAACATCCAGGATTTCCCCTCGTGGACAAGCGCAGAATCCTCATCCAGCTCGATGGCGACGCCCATGCCAGCGTTTTCGATCGCGTCGTCGCCATCGACGCCGGCGCCGATGAGGTTTTCAGTTACGCCAATGTGAAACCTCAGGACGTGCAAGCGTTGGTGCACGGCGTCATCTTCACGCGCGGGCCGAAGGATTTGAAAAGCACCGCGATCTTCGTTGGCGGCAGCGACGTCGGCGCCGGCGAAAAGCTGATGGCCGAGGCAATCAAGCACATGATCCCCAAGTTCGGCCTGCGCGTCTCGATCATGCTCGACGCCAACGGCGCCAACACGACAGCGGCGGCCGCTGTGCGAGCGGCAGGGAGGCATATCGAGTTGAAGAGTGCCAAGGCGTTGGTCCTGGGCGGCACCGGACCGGTCGGACAACGCGTTGCCCGTCTGTTGGCGCGCGAAGGCGCGGACGTTCGCGTCGGTTCGCGCCAGCAGGCGAAGGCAGCAATCGTTTGCCAGGACATCGCTGGCCGTGTGCCCAATGCCATGCTGCATCCGGTCGGCACATCGAGCAATGACGAGTTGGCCGCGGCGCTTGAGGGCCGAACGCTGGTGATTGCCGCCGGCGCTGCCGGAATTGTTTTGCTCCCCAAGGCCGCACGTCCCGCGAGCCTCAAGGTCGCGATTGACTTAAACGCCGTCCCGCCGCTCGGCATCGAAGGGATTGGCGTGACGGATAAGGGCGTCGATCAAGCCGGCGTCATCGGCTACGGCGCGATCGGCGTGGGCGACACCAAAATGAAGGTCCACAAAGCCGCCATCGCGTCGCTCTTCGAAAGCAACGACAAAATCCTTGACGCCGAGGAAACCTATCAGCTGGCAATAGGATTCTGATTCCTGGTTTGGCGCCGGCATTGCGCCACGCTGGCGCATCGCCTTGCCCATTACCCCTTGCATTCCCGCGCGCGCTGAAGCACGATCTCCGTAAGCAACGGATGTGCCCCAATCGGCTTCGCAAGCAAAAACGTCACGTCGGCGTAAGTGCTGGCCAGGCGATCACAATGCACCTGCAAATCAATCCGTGCGTGCACACCCGGCGACAAAAAGTAGGGCAGCAAGATCACGCATTCGGCGCCTTGCATCACGCACTTCCGTCCCGCGTCGTCGATCGTTGGTTGTGCCAGTTCCAGGTATGCCGGTTCGACGATCGGATACTCTGCCGATTCTCGCAGCCCGTCAGCCAGCGCCACCAGGTCGGCGTTTGCCTCGGCGTTGCGGCTGCCATGTGCGATCAGCAGTAGCGCGGTTTTCATGGTACATTCCATCGTATCGCAAACGAGAAGATGATACGATAGCGTCAACAGGTGATTGACGCCCCGGGGCGAGGTACTCCGAACCCCGGGCTTCGGTGTACCTCACCCCGGGCTTCCTCCTGATGATCGGCGATCGACTGGGCAAATGGGTAATTTTCAAAGAGCTCGGCCGGGGTGGCATGGGCCGCGTTTACCTTGCGCAGGAAGAGCTCACCGGAAAACAAGCCGCGATCAAGATCCTCGCCGCCGAGCTGGCCCAGGAAGTCGGCTTTCTCCATCGCTTCCAGCGCGAGATCGAAACGCTCAGCAAGCTCGATCATCCGAACATCGTCCGTTTCTATGAAGCCGGCTTCGAGAATGGGCACTACTTCTATGCCATGGAATATGTAGAAGGCGTTAGCCTCGATCAGATCCTCGATGACCAGCGTCGGCTCCCGTGGAAGGATGTGCTCAACATCGCCTTGCAGGTGACGCCGGCGCTGCGGCATGTGCACGATCACGGCATCATCCACCGCGACATCAAACCTTCCAATCTGCTCGTCAACGCCAAGGGGGAGATCAAGCTCACCGACTTCGGCATCGCCAAGGTTTTCGCCGCAACGCATCTGACCGCGACGGGCGGCATTGTAGGCACGGCCGAGTATTTGTCTCCCGAACAGGCGGCGGGAAAGGTCGTCGGTAAGCGGAGCGACCTCTACTGCCTTGGCTGCGTCCTCTACACGCTCGTTACGGGTCGTCCTCCGTTTGACGGGGGAACCTATGTCGAGTTGTTGCACAAGCATCGCTACGGCCAGTTTGATCGCCCTCAGAAATACGTTCCTGATTTGCCATTGGAAATCGACGAGTTGATCTGCCAACTTCTCGAGAAAGACCCGGAGAAACGGCCCCGCGACGCCATGGTGCTTTTCAAACAGCTCGATGCGATTCGGAGCAAGCTCGAACGGGCCGTCAGCAAGACGAGCGCCGACAACAGCGACACGCCGACAATGGCGGAGAATCGGGCCGACAAGGTCAGCATGGAGGACTTGCCCGGCCCCGCGACGCTGCTCGGACGCCTGGCGCGGGCCGAAGCCGAGGGACGCCCGGCCGACGGGCCCATCACTCAGTTTTTCAATCGACCGGTTGTGCTGATCGCGATCCTCTTGGCGTGCATCGGTTTCGTGACCTGGATGCTTTGGCCTTTGAGCGAACGCGAGATGTACGAACGCGGCGCCAAGCTCATGGAATCCGAGAGCCTTTTCGACATGAAGCGAGCCTGGACGGAGTACTTCGGCCCGATGGAGGAGCGGTATCCCAATCATCCGTATCAAGACGAGCTCGCGGACTTTCGGCGCAGATGGGAAGCCGCCAAGGCGCCGCCCCAGCCGAGCGAGGCACAACGCTTCTTTCTTCAAGGCGAGCAATTACACAAGCAGGGCAACCGTGCCGCCGCCAAGGAGGTTTGGCGCAATGTCATCGACGCGTTCGGCGATGTTCCTGTGGAACGCGACTGGGTCAACCGGGCTCGCGCCGCCTTGGCCGAACTGGACAGAAACGGCGAGCAAACGGACGATTGGCAGCGGGTCCGTCCAGCGATTGAACGCGCACGAGAACTGCGCGAGCAAGGCCGAGTCGCGGAATCTGATCGCATTCTGAACGGGCTCGAACAACTTTATCGCAATGAGCCAGGCGCTGCAAAGATCTTGCGTGAAATCGAGAACGTGCGGAAGAAGTGACAATTGCCTACGTTTAGCGCTGGGATCCGGCCCGGTGTGGCATCGTCTTCGCAAGGCGATCAGCGGGCGCTAAACAATGAGAATCAATTCCACTGCGCAAGCGTTGCTTCGGCGTGTCGCAACGTCGCCTGGATGGCCTCCGTGTCCTCGGCGTCGGCGGCTTCGGCGAGGTAGCCGCGCAAGTGATCGACCGCCTTGCCCGGCTGCCCCAGGCGAACCTGGCAAAGTCCCAGGTCACGCCGCACGACGACATCCTGTGGCTTCAGTTGCCTGAGACGTTCCAGCGTTCGAATCGAGCGCGTCCAATCCTGAGTCTTCAGGTAGATCGCTCGCAAGTTGTTGAGCATACGCTGAATGATCAGGCCGAGCGGGATCGCCTCCAGCGAGAGCGACGCCGATTCGAAGTCGAGCCCGGTCGCTTGGCGGACGAGGTTCTCGCAATCCCCATGGGACAAGATGCGTCCGCCGCCGAACGGGTCGATGAGGATTTCCTGGCGTGGATCGGTTGCCTTGACGATGAAGTGTCCGGGTAGGCCGATGCCGGCGAGTGTCAGCCCGGCCCGCGTCCCAACAGCGATTGTCACCGCAGACAATGTGATCGGAATGCCCAACCGGCGCTCGAGCACCATGTTGAAGTAGCTGTTGCGTGGATCGTAATAGTCGCGCTGGTTGGCGCGAAATCCCATCTCGTGAAACAGATATCGGCACAGCCCCTGGACTTGATGTGCCAAATGGCCGTGCATGTACGGCTTCACCTCGCGCGCCATGGCGTCTAGCTCGCACAAATGTGCGTCAACGTCGAGGAACGGCGACTCGTCGCGCGCCAAGAGGAGCGCGACCTCGGCAAGATCGAGCGAAGCCGACGGATCGCGTGCCAATCGTTCCAGGGCATTGTCAAGTTTGACCGTCATGCCGCCTCGCGAACCAGAGGTCAGAAGTCAGAGATCACATGCGTTGACCCGTGACTACTTGTCTCTGACTTCTGACCTCCGACCTCTGATTCCTTACAGGGGAACGCCATGAACGCTAGCGATGCTCTCGAGCTGGTTGCGCAGATCGGACGCGATCTGAGGCCGATCCTGCGGGCGTTTCGCCAGGCATTGACGAATGAGCTTCTCTACCGCGACCGGCGTCTCGACCTTGTACGAGTGAAAATGGTGGGCCGAGTCGAGTCGAATGCGTTCGATCAGGTCATCGACCGTGCCGCCGCGAAATGGAGGGCTGCCGGTGAGCATGGCGAACAGGGTGGCGCCGAGGCTGTAAACGTCGGTGCGGCCGTCGATCGTCGCGCCGGGGCCGTCGGTGCGTTCGGGCGACATGTACGGCAACGATTCGGAGGGGAGCCCGGCGGCGGAGATTGGCTTGGTCGGGTCTTCCTCCGTCGCCGTGGCCAACATCAGATCGGTCAGCTTCGTGTTGTTCGGCTTCTTGCCGACGAGGATGTTCTGTGGCGTCACATTTTGATGAATGACGTTCTTGGAATGGGCGAACTCAAGCGCTCGCGCCAAGTAGGCGGCGACCTTGATGACGCCCTTCCAGTCGAGCTTGCGGCCCTTCTGGATACGGCCGATGACAGCCAGGAGGCTTTCGCCGGCGACGTATTCCGTGGCGACCCAGCAAAAGTCGCCGGTTTTGCCCGCGCCGAGAATCTTCAAAAGATGCGGATGCTGGATCGGCAGAATGATCTTCATCGCGTCGACAAAGCGTTGGACCTTCTTCTCGTCCTTGCCGAATTCCGGATTGAGGACTTTGAGCGCGACGTCCGCGTCGTTGCGCATGTCTTGAGCGTGGAATATGTAGCCCGTCTTGCCGCGCGCCAAGGGGGCAGTGATGTTGTAATGCGAGATGGCCTGGCCCACCAGGCCATGCGACCAGTCGGCGTCCTTGGCGGCGCTGCGGCGCGTCGTCGTCTCGTCGGCGACGAATTGCATGTGCGTGTCGCCGATGCGAATCAGATCGCCCGGGACGAGCACATGGCGATCGATCTCCTTGCCGTTGACGAAAGTGCCGCTGGCGCTGTCAAAATCGACAACCACGTAATCGCCGCCTTCGGGAAGCACCTGGCAGTGAACGCGCGACACGTGCGGGTCGGTCAGGGGCGTATCCGTCGCCCGGCTGCGGCCAAACATCATCGCATCGGACCCTAACTCAAACACGCGTCCTTCATCGGGGCCAGCTAATACGATCAGTTTTTTCGCCATGATATGTCCACGTTTAGCATCGCCTCGGAGAGGTGGGCGGATTCGCCGGAATGCTTGCGCTGCGAGCTACCCTCAGAATATCACTCTGTCACGCATTTGGCGAGCCAGGCTCCGGCTCCCCCGTCTCCGCAGCCGCGCCTTCCGCGTCCTCCACCTGAGCCATCCAGCGATGGTTGAACGCTAACGGCAACCCAACGCACATCGCTGCCCCGGCGTAAAAGAGAATCATGAACAACACCCCATCGCCCATCTCGTTCGGCTTGATCCGCTGCACGCCGGCGATCCACTCGTACTCGACCGGAAACAGGCTCGCCTTGATCAACAAGGCAAGGTTCATGTTGCGCATGGTGATCTCGATTCCTGCCGCCAATCGATCCGGTCGCGGCCAATCGAAAATGCGGAACGGAAGCATGTTCAGTTGCTGGCCGATCAGGCAGAACAGGATGATCGCGATCGGCGGACCGAAGCCGTACTTCCCCGCGCGAAACCCGCTCCCGAACGAGCCAGCAATCATCACGATCACCACGACCAGACCGAGACGAATGCAGATTTTCGACAGCAACAGATGCTGCTCCGGCCACATTCGGGCGATCGTCAATCCGCCGACCAACGGCAACAGCAAACAAAGTGTGACATCGAAGACAATGTCCCCGACCGGCATGCGCACCTCATCCGGTATGTGCTGCGTCGCCAGGAGCTCCAGCATGAGCGGGACAGTGACCAATGTCAGCAGCGTGGTCACGCCGGTCAGCGAAATCGACAGGGCCATGTTGCCTCGACCCCAATACGCAAAGAACTTGGCCAGCGCCCCGCCCGGCATGGCTGACACGAGGATCATGCCGACCGCGATGCCTTTTTCGAATTGAAACAGCCAGTTGAGCAGCACCGCCACGCACGGAATCAACAAGAGTTGGCCGACGAGCGCCGAGGCAAACGAGCGAGGCCGACGCACGATCTCCACGAAATCGGTCAGCGACAGCGTCATCCCCATGCCGAGCGTGAACAGCACAAGCTGGGCGCGGGCGAAGTGATATTCGTATGCGGGATACCAATCGAACATGTTGCCACAATAATCACCACAGAGGCACGGAGAACACAGAGAGAAGCAATTCCGCTGTTGATTGTCGCACTCACATTCTCTCTGTGCTCGCTGTGCCTCTGTGGTTAGAATTCAGGATAGTGAAGGATGCGAGTGATTTATGGATCGACGCGATAATCGCCATGCTGCCAACGTCGGCGATTGGCGCCCTTGATACGGGAGCAACGGTGAACAAGCTTGGAAATCGCGCCATCACGGACCTCTTCGGCGATCTCTTCTCCGGCAATCCAGTGGCGCTATGCCTGTGCTTCGGGTTCATCCTGTTCGTGCTGGCCATCGCCGCCGCCGGCGTCTAGTTCTGGTGGTCGCGCAAAAGTGCCGACGATGCGTTCAAGAAACGAGTCGCCGAGAAACGCCGCAAGGAGGACGAGGAGTACAAGGCCTCGAAGAAGACGAAGGAGATTTGAGCATGCATTCGTTCATTCGTTCAGGGGATACCCCCGATTCCTGAGCGAATAAACGAAGTTGATTCTGCACTCCACGAACGCCGGGCACGTCGATGGCCAACATTCGTCTAACGCCCCCCCCCTTGCAATTTGGTTCAGAGCCTGCAACGCATTTCTTGCACGTAACTCCATCAGGCAGCAGCATGTGCGCGCATTCGTTGCACCCACCCACTCACCCCCCCCTCGCGAAATGCAACGATTCCGCGCGATTTTTCGCAACGGACATCGCATTTCCGAATGCGGCGTGCGACACTGACGATAGTGCCATTTCCCTCCGAAAAGAGCTGCGTCCCTTTTGCGTGTTCGGTCGGAAATCGCCATGACGATTAACACCAGCTGACGCAACGCATTGGCGAGCTCGTTGGTGTCGACGACAACTTTCGCATAAGGACGAGCCCTTCCAGGTCGATTCCGCGACTCGATATCGTTCCCAGCCTTTCAGCCTGGGCTTGTCGAACCGGTCTTTCAAGTCGACTGACGGCTTGGCACGGACCGTCGCTAACGCTTCCGGCTCGTCACTTGCTTTGAATAACGCTCAGCGCAAACTTGGCCTGGGCGCGGACGCGCGTGTCGGGGTCGTTCAAGAGGGCCATGACGGCGGGGGCGGCGTCTTTGGCGGCGGGGCCGAGGTTGGCCAGGCCCTGGACGCCGGCGAGCCGAACGTTGGCGGCGCTGTCCTTGGTCGCGTCGATCAAGAGCGGGACGGCGATCTTGGCGGGCACGGCCGTCACCGGTCCCTTCTTGCCGAAGCGGAATGCGAGCGCTTGATACGCAGACGTGCGAACCGCGATATCGTTGTGCTTCTTGACCTTCGCGAACACGTCGGTCAACTTCTCCGCGTCGATGGCCGCGATCGCGAGCACGGTATTGCGTCGCGCGACCAGGTACGAGTCTTGCAGCACCATGTCGCTCAACGTGGGCAACGCCTTCTTGGCATCGGGGCCCATCGACTGAAGGGCCGTGATGGCGGCGACGATGACGAAATTGTCGGTGTCTTTCAGCAATGTCGTGAGGTGAGGCACGGCCGGTTCGCCGACCCGGCCCAGCGCCAGCACGACCGAGCGGCGCTGAAAGTTCGATCCTTCCTTCAGCAGCGGCACCAGGGCCGGCAGCGCCTCCTTGATGTCGCCGGGGATTCGCTGGATCGCGTTGACCGCTGAGAATTTCACGTTCGTGTCGGTGTCCTTGAGCGCCACGATCAAGTGCGGCAATGCCTTGGTTCCTTGCGAGCCGAGCAGGTTGACCGCGGCCTGACGCAGGCTGGGAGTATTCTCCTTCAGCAATTCGGCACAGGCGGGGACGATGTAATCCTCCGCGTCGCCGAGGCTCTGCAGCACGAATAGGATTTGCAGCCGGCTTTGGCCATCGGTGTTCTTGAGGGCGGCGACGAGCTTGGGAGCGGCGAGTTTGGCGCCGGCGCCGAGCATCTGCAGAGCTTGCAAGCTCTGTTGGCGAACCGTGACGTCGGAATCATGGACCGCGTGCGCAAGAGCCAGGACCACCATCTTGTCGCTGATGCGCAAGGGCGATAGGGCAGCGGCGGCGTTGCGGCGCACGTCGGCGTTCTTGTCGCCCAGGGCATCCACCAGCGTCGGCACGGCATCGGCGCCGATCTTGCCGAGCGTTTGCAAGGCGCGAGCGCGAATGTCGGCCTTGTCGTTGGCGATCGCTTCGCTGAGCGCCGGGATCGACGCCTTGCCGATCTTGGCCAGGGCGTCGGCGGCATCCTGCGAACTCCGCGCTTCGCCGGTCAAGAGGAGCGTCTTGAGGTGCGGAACGGCATCCTTGGCGTCGCTGCCGATGTTGCCCAGGGCGCGTGCCGCTTCGCTTCGCAACGTCGGCGAATCGTCGGTCAACGCCCCGATCAAGGGTTGTACGGCTGCAACACCAAACGTTCCGAGGGCGTCGACGGCGGCGTGGCGCACATCGCTATTGCCGTCGGCGAGCAACTTGACGAGCGGACCAACTGCCGACTTCGCATCGGCGCCGACGCGGCCCAGGGCGTATGCAGCTTTGCGGCGAACGTGCTCGTCCTTGTCGCTGAGCGCCTTGAGCAGTTCAGCCTCGGCCGTCTTGGCGGGGGGGCCGATCCATGCCAGCGTGGCGGCGGCGTAGTAGCGATCGGTTGCCGTCGTGTTCGACAGCAGCTTCGTCACCGGCGCAACGGCTGGTGCGCCGCTCTTGCCCAGCGCGATCGCCGCGTTGAGCCGCAGGTCTTCGCCTTTGGTTTGCAGCGCCGCGACGAGCGCGGGAATGGCGGGCTCGGCATCGGGGCCGAGGTCCGCGAGCGCGGCGGCAGCGGCTACCTTGTCCGCCGCGCTGCCGGTCTGCAGCTTCTGGATCAGGTCGCGCACTTGATTGCTCTGTGCGCTCGCCGGCGCGACGGCGACGGCGCTGAAGACGATTGCCAAAAGGACGCGGTAGGTGAACATGGCACACTTCCTGTCGTGAATCGACTTGGCGAAATTATCCCGGAGTATTCATTGCAAAGAACTCTGACCACAGAGACGCAGAGAACACCGAGGGAAACGGAATCGGCCAAGAACACTATGCCTCCATTGCTGGGAGCCAGAGTTGTCTCCGATCATTTCCTACCCTTCTTTGTGTTCTCTGTGCCTCTGAGGTGAGTAATTCGTGTTACGTGCTTAGGTCCGTGTCATCCCACAAATTGTCGGGCGAAATACACCAGGTGAGCGAGTGGCGTCGTTCGTGAACCGCGCCGCCGTGGATGATGGGATGGAATTTCTCGGGCACAGTGTTGCCGCCCAGTTGGGCGCTGCGCACGGCGTTGTGGGCGCAATAGAAACGATATTCCAGCGCGATCACGTCGCCGGCGCTGCGTGGCTCGGACTTTTCAACCATCTGCGCGACCGTGCCATCCAGGCCGGGCAGGAACTCATTAAATATCGCGCGGGCGATCGTTTCGTCGATCTGCGATGCTTCGATCGTCGGCTCGGGGTCGAAGCCGAGCGCCCATGCCAAAGGCCACATGTTCTCCAGACGCCAGCCGATGGTATCGACGTGAGCGTCATGGGCGGCGGCGCGGTCCATGGCTACGATGTCGGCCTCTTCCTCGGTGGGCCATTTTCGCAGGCGATTGCGCTTGATGTAGTTGCGAACGCGCTCGGACGCCGCTGCTTTCTCCGGGAACGCTACCCACGTGAACAAAGCGTCAAGGGCCATTAGTCGAGACGCGATATCCGCCGGCGGCCGAAGCGACCGATCGACCTCGGGCATGGGCAGCGACGTCGCCGGCCGAAATCCCGCCGCCTTCAAATCTGCGAATACCTTGGTGCGAAGTGTCTTGGCGTTCACGGATTCGCCTCTTTCGAAAACCGAGTACATGCTTCTAAACTAACCGGTTACGCAGTGATTTCCAACAAAAAAGGAGACTCTAGCATCATTACCAATGGAAATGAACACTTTTGAACGCCACCGGCGTTCCATCTCGAAACCCAGGGTTGCGTACTCGCAACCCTGGAGAGTGCGTGCTCAATAATTTTCTACGCCAACGGCGTTGCATCATCATGCAACGAGCATTCTTGTGATCCAGCCCCATTGGGGCAATTCTTCATGCGACACTCGAGCCCAGGATTGCGAGTACGCAACCCTGGGCTGTGGGATTCATCGCCATCAGCGTTGTCGGCCAGGCATCCCGTGGCCGGCAATACTGCTACAGTCTCAAGAAAGTGATCGCTTCATTCCGCGGCAGGAAAGGCCTTGTCTGGCCGCGCGACGAAACTAGAATCGCTTCGACGGACCTTGTCACGTTTTGAAAAAGGAGTTCTGCTTGTCGAAAAGCGAAGCACGTCGGCAGAAACAACTGGCCAAGAAAAAAGGAAAACGCGACGCCAAGCGGCTCGAGATCGCGCGCCAGCACTCGGACAACCCGCTAATCCGTCTCGAGGGCGCTGAGGCCTGGCCGATTCTCGCCGCCTGGGCTCCCGTGGAAATCGCCGAGACGCGCATGGGCGTCGTTCTCTTGGCGCGCCATGCGCGCGATGGAAAGATCGCTCTCGCGAGTTTCCTTGTCGATCCGTATTGCTTGGGCGTCAAGGACGCCGACTGGAACATAATCTCGGAATGGGAATACGATCGAACGTTGCGCAAGAACCAAAGCGTGCAGGCGCTGCACAAGGTGGCGCCTGAGTTTCTTGCCAAGCTCGTCTATGGTGCGGTCGATTATGCTCAGAGCATCGGTTTCGCGCCACATCCCGATTATCACCACGCCAAAATGCTCTTGGCCGGCATCGATCCATCGATTTGCATGGAAACCTTCACCTTCGGCCACGATGGCAAACCGCTTTACATCAATGGTCCCAATGATTCGCTCGACCGGATGAAGGTCATCATGCACAAAGTGCGACTTGCCGGCGGCCACGTCGCGATCGGCCAAGGTGGCGGCCGAATGTCTCCGCTTGCGAACGACGACGGCGCCAGTGAAGACGAACCCAGTGGCGCCGAAATTCTGCAATCCTAATGGTCAGCGAATTCTGAAACCCAGGGGCAAGCGACCCAGCCCCTGGGTTTTCGTTTCACGTTCATTTTTCCGTGATCAGCTTGTTCTCAGGGAACGTTGTTACCACCAATCCCTTGAATGACACTTCTTGCGGCTTCTTCTCCGAGTGCAGTTGCAATGCGATCGGGCCTTCCGCGACGTACTTCGGCTCCGGATCGCGCCAATCGAGGGCGAGCTTGCCGTTGACGACGAGGCGGATGCGATTGCCTTGCGCCAGGATTTCCATGTCGTTCCAATCGTTCTGCTTGCCGGCCTTGATGGCGACATCACGGATCGCTTGCGGTGGATTGATAGCGCCGCCGCGACGGTACAGATCGAAGAGCCCCCAGCCGGTCGGAAACATCACCAGATGGCCGCGATAGGTGTACTCGCCGTGTTCCTTAGCGGCGTCGAGCCCTTTGTCCGGCGCCGTGATGCGGCTGCCCCAGATCGCCACGCCCGAGTGCATGCTGTTGATCTTGTCGAGCTTGGCGCTGAAAACAAGGCGGAAGTCGGTAAACTTGCGCTTGGTAAAGAGGTAAGTCGAAACTTTGAGCGGTTTGTCATTGCGGCCGACGATGGCGCCGTCCTTGACCGACCACAAATCGGTGTAGCCCTCCCAGCCTTCGAGGTCCTTGCCGTTGAAGAGGTGAATCGTTTCCGATTTTCCCTCACGCGGCGGAACCTCCGGCGCCTTCTTCGGCTCGGCTTTCTTGTCCTTTCCAATCGCGACTTCCGGCGCATTGCCCAGGAGAATCGCGAGGAGACCAAGTGCGACGCAACTACCGCTGAACCAACGACTCATGTTCATTCCTCCGATGTTGATCGTTAACGTCGGTTTGACGTTAACAGGATCTCAAGCAAGTCAGGCTATCCTGACACCACATGCGAAAAACGTCAGGCTGGAAAGCCCGGCCTACGAGCGACCGGGCAACGGATTGCGGGCGAAGATCCACTCTTCGATCGGTTTCCCTTCGATCAAGTGTTCTTGCACAAAGCGCTCGATCTTGTCGGGCGTCATGTCGTGATACCAAGTTCCTTCCGGATAGACAACCATTGTGGGGCCGTGGCAACAGATGCGCAAGCAGCCGGCTCGTGAACGCTGACAGACGTTGTCACCGCTCGACAAACCTGCGTCTTTGATCTTCTGCTTGAGCAACTCCCACGATTTCTCGCCCACCTCGTTCGAGCAGCACTTCGGGCCGACGCAAAGAAACACATGCCGCTTGATGGCGCCGATGCCGATCTTTTGAGCGATAGCCTCGAGTTGGTCGGTTTTCTCGTCCACGGTCGTGATCCAATGCCGTTTACGTTTAGCGCTCGCCCGGCGCGATGCGAGCGCAAAACGAAGAGACCAAACGAAGCCTCGGCGCCCGCCTACGTTTTTGTACGAATCCAGCGGGCAATCTCCGAGAAGACAAGCACGCTGGCGGTAAAACCGATCACGCCGAGCCACTCGAGGACGCCGAGCGGTTCGACGTGGAACACGCTGCCGCCAAACGTGACGATCGCGATTTGGCCGAGTGCCACGACGCCGGCGATCAACAAGAACGTTGGGTTTGCCAGAATTCCGTCCAGTCCGCTCGTATCCGGCGTCAAGCTTCGGGCGTTAATCTGATTCCAGACTTGGAAAAAGACGTAAATGGAAAAGAACAACGTCGCTTGCCGCATGGTAAAACCCTCGACGATCGGCCCGTCGCCTGTCAGAAAGCCGCGCGACATTGCGATAAGCAAACTGAGCATGACAACGACGAAGAAGCACGCAGTCGTGAGAATCGTGGCCAGCATGGGCGCGGTCAGGATATTGTCGCTGCGTTTTTTGGGCGGCGCGTTCATGACGCCCGGGCGCGGCGGCTCCGAGCACAGGGCGATCGACGCCAGGGTGTCCATAATCACGTTGATCCACAGCAATTGCAAGACGGTGAACGGCGCTTTCACGTTGAAAAACAGGATGCCCAGAAACGTGATGGCCAAGGCGCTGACGTTGATCGTCAACTGGAATTGCAGGAATCGTTGAATGTTCTCGTAAAGCGATCGGCCCCAATGGACCGCGTTCACGATCGTCGAGAATGCGTCGTCGAGCAGCACGATCTTGCTTGCTTCCTTGGCCACTTCGGTTCCGGCGATTCCCATGGCCAGACCGACGTCGGCCTTCTTGAGCGCTGGAGCGTCGTTGGTTCCATCTCCGGTGACCGCAACGACTTCGCCAAGTTCTTGCAACAGCCTAACCAGCCGAAACTTGTCTAGAGGCCGGGCACGAGCCAGCACGCGCAGGCGTGGCAGTTGCTGTTTCAACTCGTCATCGGACAACGAATTAAAGCGAGTCGTGGTCATGATTGCGCTGCCGTCGGCGTCGATCGGCTCATCTGGGGACTGGATTAGCCCGGCCTCGAAGGCGATGGCGCGCGCCGTTTCGGGGTTGTCGCCCGTCACCATCTTGACGTCGATGCCGGCGCTCCGGCACTCAGCAATCGCGCCCTTGACATCATCGCGCAGCGGATCGCGAATGGCGACGAAGCCGACGTACACGAGTTCGCCTTCCAGGGAGTTGCAAAGCGCGTGCAACGTCTTCGGGTCGCTGCCGGCATCGCCGGGCAAAGGCGCATAGGCGAACGCCAGCGTGCGCATGGCTTTCGTGGCGGCGGCGTGAAGCTGCTCCGCGACGGCTTGCCGAATCGCCGGCGTCAATGGCTGAACACGACCGTCGGCGTCCAAGTAGCTTGCACAGGATGCGAGCAGCCATTCCGTGGCCCCTTTCACCAGCGCAACGCACTGGTTCGGGCCCGCGACGACGCTCGTCATTCGCTTGTTTTCGGACGTAAAGTGAATCTGATGCAGCAGCGGATGACGCTTACGCAACGGCGCATAGTCGATGCCGGCGTCACGCAGCCAGTGCAGTAGCGCTCCTTCGGTCGAGTTGCCGACCGTGATGAGCCTTCCCTCCTTCTCGTCGAGATGCGCTGTCGAGTTGACGGCGCTGATGATCGCCATCCAGGCCGACGGCCCGCCGCTAAACGGCTCTTCAGCAACTGCAGGGAGGAAGGCAGCTTCGCCCGAATCAATCGTGCTCTCGGCGAGGCATACCCGATCGACGCGCATTAGATTCTGCGTCATCGTTCCTGTTTTGTCCGTGCAGATTACCGTCGCCGAACCGATGGTTTCGCAGGCCACGAGTTGGCGCACTAGTGAGTTGGCGCGCGTCATCTTTTGCATGGCGAGAGCCAGTGAGATCGTCACGCTCATCGGCAAACCTTCGGGCACGGCAACGACGATTATGATCACCATTGTCATGAAATACCCAAGCAGTTCGCTCAGGATTTGAGCGAACTCTGCACTCGTGGTTGGCCAAAAAACCTGGCCGGTGCGCATGCCGTGAAACAATAGCGCAACGAAGATCAATGCCGCGGCGATGTAACCGACCTGGCTGATCAGGCCGGCGAGGACGGCGAGCTTCTGCTGAAGAGGCGTTAGTTCCTTGGAGATCGTCAGCTTGCGCTTGATGCGTGATTCCGTCGTTTCGTCTGGACGCTCGACCTCCTGCGCGGCAAGGCTGTGGGCGATCTTGCCGAGGTCGGTTCGATCGCCGACCTCGATGACGAGCATCTGGGCGGTTCCGTCGACGACCTGAGTGCCGCGATAAAGACAACCCGGTTGCTCCGGGCCGTGCGTAGTGTCGTCGTGTTGTTGAACGGATTTTGCCGCCGGCTCGGATTCGCCGGTCATCAGCGATTGATCGATGAGCAGTTCATTGGACTGCAAGAGTCGGCCGTCAGCGGGAATCTCGTCGCCGGTTTCGAGAAGTACAATGTCGCCGACGACGATCTCCTCGCTCGGCATGCTGTGGACCTTGCCGTCGCGGCGGACTTTGCAGCGTAGCGATTCTTTCTGGGCATTGAGCACGTCGAATTCTCGGTCGCTCTTGTACTCGCTGGCAAAGGCAACGCCGGTCGCCAGAATGACGGCGACCATTACGGCCAACCCTTCAACGAGAAAATGGGCGCTCGCGAGCCCGACGCCAAAAACCACGATCGCCGACGCGAACATCAGGATCGGCGTCCAGCGGTTGAGCCCGAGGAGGTATGCCAAGACCACGATTGCCATCAGGGCGCCGAAGCAAACACCCGAGGCAACCGGATCGAACTTGAAGATGTCGACGATCATCGACAACAAGGCGGCCGCGATCAGAATCTTGATGATGGGCTCGTCAAATTTCTCGATGAACTTGAGCCAGATCGGCTCGCGCGGAATGGGGGTAAGTGCGTTGTCGCCGAACTGCTGCCGACTTGCTTGCACTTGCGTTTCCGCCAGGCCGACATCGGGACGGACGGCAAGCGATTGCATGACGTCGGCCAAACTGCGCATGAACTAACCTCGTGCCCCGTGAGTGCTCGCCGAAGGCGAGCGGCAAAATGTGGAATCTACTCCATGATCTCTTTCGACTTCTTGTCAGCCATCTCGTCGATTTTGCCTTCAAACGTCTTCAGCAGGTTCTGCACCTTCTCCTTGCCGGCGTCGCGCTCGTCTTCGGTCATTTCCTTGCCTTTCTCGGCGACATCGAAATGCTTGTTGGCGTCGCGGCGGATATTGCGGCAAGCGACCTTGGCGTCTTCGCTGTTCTTCTTGATCTCGGCGACCATCTTCTTGCGCTGATCGCCGGACATCGCGGGGACGGTGAGACGAATCATCCTGCCATCGTTGTTGGGAGACATGCCGAGGTTGCTGGATCGAATCGCCTTCTCGATGTCTTTCAAGCAACTGGCGTCGAACGGCCTGATAACAATCGACTGCGGGTCGGGGCAGTTGATCTGCGCCAGCGTCTTGAGCGGCGTCGGCGAGCCGTAGTACTCGACGCGCAAGTTATCGACCAGCGCCGGCGTAGCCCGGCCGGTCCGCAAGCCGCGCAGGTGTTCCTTGAAGACGTCAACGGCCTTCTCCATGCGTTCTTCGGCATCGAATAGGATTTCGTCGGTTGTCATGGTCGGTTCCCCTTGCCGCTGGCGCCGTAGCAGTTCATTGCTACGTCGCAAGCGGTGAATGCGTCATCCCGCCTCCACCAGCGTGCCGATCGCTTGCCCCGCGATGGCTCGTTCGATGTTCTCCTCTTTGTTGAAATTGAAAACCAGGATCGGCAGCTTTGCGCTGCGGCACATATCGATGGCGGCGGCATCCATCACGCGCAAGCTATCGCGCAGCACCTGTGTGTGCGTAAGTTTCTGGTACTTCTGAGCGTGCGGATTGATCTCCGGATCCTCCGTGTACACGCCGTCGACTTTGGTTGCCTTGAGCAAAATGTTCGCTTCCAACTCGCAAGCCCGAAGCGCCGCCGCCGTGTCCGTGGTGACGAACGGATTGCCCGTTCCGCCGGCGAGAATGACGACGCGCCCTTTCTCAAGGTGCCGAATCGCCCGGCGGTGGATGTACGGTTCGGCGACGGTTTCCATGCGCATGGCGGTCATCAGGCGCGTTTCGCAGCCAAGGCTCTCGAGCGCGCTTTGCAGTGCGAGCCCGTTGAGGACCGTCGCAAGCATGCCCATGTAATGTGCGGTGGTTTTCTTGATGACCGAACCGCCGGCGCTGAATTGCTCGCCGCGCAAAAGATTGCCCGCGCCGATAACAACGGCCAACTGCACGCCGCGCTCATGGACTTTCTTGATCTGTTGTGCGATCTTGAGAGTGTCGTCGATGTTAATGCCGCTCTTGCCCGGCGGGCCGAAGCCTTCGCCGGACAGCTTCAGCAAGACGCGTTTGAACTTGGGTTTCAGCGGATCAGGGGAGTCGTCCATGGGAAGAATATTCATTCCAATCCCAGAGGGGAGCGCAGCGAGCCTCCGGGATTTTACGCTCGATTCCAGGGATTTGCTGCGCTCACCCCTGGGCTTCTCGTGCATTATATCAACCGATCAAATCGTCAGCACGCGATCGCGCGAGGCGATGTCCCAGCGATCGACGACCTGGTTGTTCTCGACGACATAGGCGAACTGATGCATCGCCGATGTCGGGCAAACATGGGCGGGCAACGCATACGCGACATCTCCCGGCTGAAAGCGCTCAGCATCCGGCATCTCCACCACGAGGTGCTCCTCGTTCTGAAGCACATGGTCGCCTTTGACATCGAGCAACACACAGCGTTTTCCCGCCGGCGGATCGCTCGCGACGGCCTTGTAGCCCAGGTCGAAGGTCACGCGGGTCGCCGTCGGCCGGCTGATCACGCGCGTCAACAGAAGGGCCGCATGTACGAACTCACCCATGTCCTGGAACCACGTGCCGTAGTTGAAATCGTTCAGCACGCAGGTGCCGGGCGAGCACTCGGCGCCGGCGATCTCCAGCGTTGCGAACACCGGGAACGTCGGCGTTCCACCGACGACCAGGCGTGGAACGGAGAGTCCGGATTTGGTCAACGTGTCCCGCAACTCCAGCACCGGCGCCAGCATCTTCTCCACGGCGGCCTTGCGCTCCTCGATCGGGTGCTGATGATTATGCCCATCGTACACGTGAAATCCGCCCGGCTTCAACCCCGAGGAGCGAGCGAGTTGCTCGTAGAGTTGCCGTGCTGCGGGTCCTGCGGCGATGCCTGTGCGATGCTGGCCGACATCGACGTCAAGAAATACTTCGGCGCTGACGCCGGCGTTCCTCATCGCGTCGGACAATTGCTGAATGCCCAGTGCATGATCTGCAATCACGGAATACTTCGTGCCGGGGTATTTCTTCACCAGCTGAGCGAATCGTGCACAGTTCGGCCCGACCATGGGATAGGCCAACAACACATCGGGGACTTCGCACTGACCGAGCATTTCCGCCTCCGCGATGGTGGCGCATTTCTGTTTGGTGATGCCGGCCTCGCGCTCCATGCGGACAATCTGCCGAGTCTTGTGCGTCTTCACGTGAGGTCGGAGCCGGCTTGGATCGCCGACGCGAGCAATAAGGGCTTTGATGTTCCGAGCGATCAGGGTCTTATAGAAGAGAAGGCCTGGGCTGAATACTTGACTCGGGTCTTTCAAACGATACTCGGGATTCATGGGAGAGATCCTCGATGCGCTTCGGAGAGAGTCTGCGTCGCCGCCGTCGCTTGGCGGATTCGCGAATGGTGTCGCTCGCCCTGTCGCCGTCATGTACTCATTAGTTTATGTGGCGACGCGTCAATCGGAGACGCCTCAGAGGCCAAAGCGTTGGTGAAGGAAGGCGCATCCTTGGCCGGTGTTTCAGGCTGCGGCGCGATCCCCAGCATCTCCGGCTTCACGCGGGCCAGAAAGCCAACCACGAATCCCAGGATGACACCTTCCACGACAGCAAACGGCAGATGAGCGATTACCAGCCCCATGATCATCAGCGATGGCAAGTTCTCGCCGGCGATGGCCAGGACCGCGCAATTAAGAGCTACGGTGGCCAGTACGGAAAGCTCGCCGACCAGGAACCCAATCGGGAACTCCGGAGAGCTCTCAAGCTGTCGTTCGAGCACCGCAGCGAGCGAAGCGAAGACGATTCCGGAGCCGACAATCCACGGATCGATGAGCTGAGCGTTAGCCAGTTCGATGGCGATCGATTCCAAGCTGGTGAACGACGAGTTCAGTAACAGCGTCACGCCGTAGGCGGCGCTCATGAACCAGACATATCCCCCGATGCCGACGATCAGCGTGCGCCCGATAGAGGTTTTCAACCAAGAGATTTGGTGCAAGAACCGAAAGAGCGCAAGGGCCAACAGCGCAGGGCAGGTCATGATGCAGGCATTGACGCCGAGGACGTAGTAGCCGCCGTGGCCGATGAGAAACGCCTGAAGCAGAAGCCCCGTGAAGATTGCCAGCGGCGCCCGCATGCCGATGACAACGCCGACGAGCCCGGTCAGCAGCAAGTGAATCGATGTCGGACCCACGCGAATGTGGATGGACGAGGAAACAAAAAATGCCGCGGTGAGGATGGCGATCCGTGGAATCTCGTCGTCGCTCAGCTTGCGTGAGCCGAGCCAAAGCAGAATCGCCGTCAACGCGAAGCCGGCCAAAAGCCAGGGCGGCGCCAGGACATTGTCGCTGATATGGACGGCAAAGAGCATGCCACGGGTTCCGCGGGCGTCATTCGATTTTCGTTCTTATCATACGCGTGTCCCCAATCGAAGCCCAGGGACGACCAGAGCGAGTCCCCGGGTTCAGCTTCCGAATACCTCGCGAAACCCCTCCAGATGTTGCTGCAACAACTCCCGCAACGCTTGTACCGGCATATGGTTGTCGTGTTGGAAATGCAGATTCAGTGCCTCGCCGTCGGCCGCCGGCTGCAGCGCAGGCTCGATGCCGAACTTCTCGATCTGATTGAGATTGAATTGCCCCTTCTTGCCCAGGAATCGACAGTGCAGGGCATCCGAGTCCTTGGTCCGCAGATAGGCCCAGGCGCGCGAAACGTCGGGAACGGCGATGCTGATATGAGCGCGATTGTCCCAGGCGATTTCGATCTTTGGCTCGACCTTGCGTAGGACATCGAGCAACCGAGGGAGGATGGCACGATCCCATTGCAGCTTGCGGCCCGGCGGAAAGCCCTTCTCGTTCAGATGCCAGCGCTCGCCGTTGACCTTCCACGGCATCACGTCTTCAGGCTTGGTGTTCATGCGATTGAGCGTTTTGTGAAACGACTCGACGGCCTTGCGCAGGAACTCGTCAAACGCGGGTGTGTCGATCTCGTCGAGCTTGTGCATCAACATCCATATCTCTTGCCAGGGGCCTTTGCGATTGGCGACGTGGACGCGCGGCTCGTTCGAATAGACCTGGATGCCGGGCGTGTCGTTGAGCGTGGGCAAGCCGAGCTTGCGGTTGAGTTCGGCTTGCTGAAAGGCGTTTTTGCCGACGCGGAAGATGAGCCGAGTGAGCCATTCCATGTTGGTGTGAGCGTGAAAGAACCAACCGAGCGATTTGGTCGGAGCGGCGATTTCGACAGTGGATTGATGCTTCCAGTTGGTCTCGGCGAAGTCGCCCAGGGCGTGGATTCTGTCGTCGATCCAGCTTAAGATTTCACCGTCCCAACGGCACGGTTTGCCGTCGTGCGAGAGACGATTTTTGGTATGCCAGGTTTTGCCGTCCGTCTGCCATGGCATGGCGGCATCTTTGCCGACTTGTTCGAGAGCGACATCTCCATCGCGGTTCTTCTCAGCGGCGAACGGCTCGTACTTCGGCCTCTCGGCGTACGGGCCGGCGTCGAGCATCTGGGCAATGAATCTCGCGGTGTGGGACTGGTTCGCCGCTTGCGGCTTCGCGCTCGCTCGGCGCCCGGCGAACGCCAAGCCGCAAGCGGCAGCCACCACCTCCGGCGTCCCTTCCACGACGACTCGGCCGCCGGCGTCGCCCGCTTCGGGCCCCATGTCGATGATCCAGTCCGCGGTCTTGATGACATCGAGGTTGTGCTCCACGACGATCACCGTGTTGCCGAGATCGACGAGACGATTGAGTACGTCGAGAAGTTTGCGTATGTCATCGAAGTGCAGCCCAGTGGTAGGCTCGTCGAGGACATACACGGTTTTTCCCGTATTTGGTCGAGATAACTCGGCTGCAAGCTTCACTCGCTGCGCTTCGCCGCCGGAGAGTGTCGGCGCGGGTTGACCGAGAGCCAAGTACTCTAGTCCGACGTCGGCGAGCGTCTGGAGGATCCGGCGAATCTTCGGGATGTTGCTGAACAACTCGAGCGCGTCGCCGATGCGCACGGCCAACACGTCGGCGATGCTCTTGCCCTTGTACAGAACAGCGAGCGTTTCCGGATTGTAGCGTCGGCCGTTGCAGATGTCGCACTCGACCCAGACGTCGGGCAGGAAGTGCATCTCAATCTTCTTCTGGCCGTTGCCTTCGCACGCCTCGCATCGGCCGCCGGGCTTGTTGAAGCTGAATCGCTTGGGCTGCCAGCCGCGAACCCGCGATTCGGGGAGTTGCGCGAAGAGCTGACGAATGAGATCGAACACGCCGGTGTACGTTGCGGGATTGGAACTCGGCGAATTTCCCAGGGGATCCTGATCGACGTTGATGACCTTGTCGATGTTCTCAAGTCCACGGATCTCGTCGTGAGCGCCGACCGTGACGCCGGCGCGATGCAGCTTGCGAGCCAGGGCGCTATAGAGGATTTCATGCACGAGCGACGACTTGCCAGAACCCGAGACGCCGGTGACGGCGATGAAGCATCCCAGCGGGAACGCGACGTCGATGTTCTTGAGGTTATTCTGACGAGCGCCTTTGACGATCAACGCCGCTTGCGGCGAAGCAGACTCTGCAGGGCCGCTAGCGGCCACGCGTCGATTCGTCGGCACCGGTATTGCCTTCTTGCCGCTCAAGTACTGTCCGGTCAACGAGGTTTTCGACTTCAGGACGACCTTGGGCGATCCCTGCGCGGTGATCTCGCCGCCGCGATCGCCGGCGCCGGGACCGAAGTCGAGAAGACAGTCTGCGGCCGAGATGACTTCGCGATCGTGTTCGACAAGTACCAACGTATTGCCCAAGTCGCGCAGGTTGTGAAGGGCGTCAAGCAGCCGGCGGTTGTCGCGCGGGTGCAAGCCGATCGTCGGCTCGTCGAGCACGTACAAGACGCCGGTCAGACCGCTGCCGATTTGACTGGCGAGACGGATGCGCTGCGATTCGCCGCCGGAAAGTGTCGGCGTTGATCGGCTCAACGTCACGTAGTCCAAACCGACATCGATCAGAAACTTGACTCGATTCTGCACCTCGCGCAACACTTCGCCGGCGATTCTCCGCTGTTCTTTCGTGAGGTCGAGATTTTGAAAAAACGCGAAGGTTTGGCGGAGCGGCCAATCGCAGACTTGCGCAATCGTCTGGTCCTGAAATCGGCATGCGCTGGCGTAGTCCTTGAGGCGTGACCCTCCGCAAGTGGAGCAGGGGACATCGCTAACGAGGTAATCGAGTCGTTGGCGGAAATAGAAACTGACTCGCGCCGCTTCCGTCAGAGCAGGCATGACACCCTTGTATTGAAACGTCTCCTGAGCACGCAGCGCAAGCAAGTGCTTTTGGGATCGCACTTGCTTGCGCTGCGTGCTCGTAGCCTGTGTGTTCGTGAGCGAGATCCACGCGTCGCCGGTGCCATAAAGAACTAGCCGCTGATGAGCCGGCTCGAGCTGCGACCACGGCACGTCGAGCGAGAACCCACCGTGCCTGGCGATTGCCTCGGCGAACAGTGTGAACGGCTGATCGGCGTTCAGATCCGGCCAGGCGACGAGGGCGCCGGCGCGCAGCGTGCGCGACGGATCGCGAACCAACACGGCCGGGTTGGCGCCTTTTTGCGTGCCCAGGCCCTCGCACGATGCGCACCAGCCTAGCGGACTGTTGAACGAAAAATGATGCGGATTGAGCGGCTCGAAACTGCGCCCGCAATTATCGCAGGCAAAATGCTGGCTGTAGCGATCGACCCTCCATTTTGTTTCGTCCGCGGCGTCATCGACGTGGGCGATGTGCATCACGCCTTTGCCCAAGTCGAGGGCAGCCTCCACGGCGTCGGCGAATCGGCCGCGCTGGCTCTTGCGAACTATCACACGATCGATGATCACTTCAATCAGGTGCTTGCGGCGATGGTCGATTGAAGGGGGCGCATCGATGTTGAACGACGTGCCGTCTACACGCATCCGTACGAAGCCGCTCCGGCGAATTTCGTCGAACACCGCGTCGTACTTCTCCTGGCCGCGCCGTTCGATCGGCGCCATAAGGTACAACTTCGTTCCTTCAGGCAAGCTCAGGATCCACTCGATGATCTCATCGGACGTTTGCGTTCCGATCGGCATCTGACATTTTGGGCAGTAGGGTTTGCCGAGCCGGGCAAAGAGGATACGCAGATAGTCGTAGATTTCGGTGACGGTGCCGACCGTGGAGCGTGGGCTTTTGCTGGTCGTTTGTTGTTCGATGCTGATCGCCGGCGACAGGCCGCTCACGTGCTCGACTTTCGGCTTCTGCACTTGGCCCAGGAATTGGCGAGCATAAGACGACAGCGATTCGACGTAGCGGCGCTGTCCTTCAGCGAAAATCGTGTCCATGGCCAGCGACGACTTGCCCGATCCGCTGGGGCCGCAGCAGACGGTCATGGCGTCGCGTGGCATTTCGACGGTGATGTTCTTGAGATTGTGCTGCTGAGCGCCCTGGACAATCAGGTGAGTGAGCGCTTCGTCGGCAACGCGTTTTCGTTTGGCCGCCGGCTTTTGGCCGGCGCGGGCGTTCGCGCTCGGCAATGGCGAGCGGCTAAACAAATCGGCCAGCGCTTGACCGGTAAAGGACTCGCGGCAACCTGCGACGCTTTCGGGCGTGCCGGTGCAGACGATGTGCCCGCCCCCCGCGCCGCCGTCGGGGCCCAGATCGATGATCCAATCGGCGGTCTTGATGACATCGAGGTTATGCTCGATGACGACGACCGTGTTGCCCGCGTCGGCGAAACCGTGCAAGACTTGCAAGAGCTTGCTGATGTCGTCGAAGTGCAGGCCCGTCGTCGGCTCGTCGAGAATGTACAGCGTTTTCCCCGTCGAACGCCGGCACAACTCGCGGGCCAACTTGATGCGCTGCGCCTCGCCGCCGGAAAGCGTAGGGGAGGGCTGTCCGAGCTTGATGTAGTCGAGGCCCACGTCGTGCAGCGTTTGCAGCATCTCGCGAACTTTCGGCACGTTCGTGAATAGCTCCAGCGCCTCTTGAACGTCCATCTCGAGCACGTCGTGAATGTTCTTCCCCTTGAAGCGAACTTGCAAAGTCTCGCGATTGAAACGATGCCCTTCGCACACGGGACAGGTCACCCAGACGTCGGCGAGAAAATCCATCTCCAGGCGGTTTGAGCCGTTGCCTTCGCATGCCTCGCAGCGGCCGCCCGGCTTGTTGAAACTAAATCGCCCTGGCTTGTAGCCACGAATCTTCGCCTCCGGCATCAGAGCGAACAGGTCGCGTATCTGGTCGAAGGCTTTGATGTAGGTCGCCGGGTTCGAGCGCGGCGTGCGACCGATGGGCGACTGGTCAATGTCGATGATCTTGTCGATATGCTCAATGCCTTCCAGACGATCATGGGCGCCAATGAAATGAGGCATTTCATCAGATTCATCGTCCTGGTCGTCGATCCCCGGGGATCGCTGCGCTCGCCCCTGGGCTTCCTTGGCGGCTTCCAGCAAGATGTCATTGACGAGCGAGGACTTGCCCGAACCGCTGACGCCGGTGACGCAGACGAAGGTGCCGAGCGGGATCTCGACTGAAATGCTCTTGAGATTGTTATGCCGGGCGCCGACGATGCGAATAGTGCGATTCGACGGCTTTCGGCGTTGCTTCGGAATGGCGATGGCTTTTGCACCGTGCAGATATTGTCCCGTGACGCTGTTTGGACTCGCCACAATGTCGTCGTAAGAACCGGCGGCGACGACGTGGCCGCCGCGCACGCCGGGACCGGGGCCGAAGTCAACGATGTAGTCGGCCGCTCGCATTGTCTCTTCATCGTGCTCGACAACGAGGACGGTGTTGCCCATGTCGCGCAGTGTTTCGAGGCTGCGCAAGAGCCGATCATTGTCGCGCGGGTGCAGGCCGATAGACGGCTCGTCGAGGATATACAGGACGCCGACGAGGCCGGAGCCGATTTGGCCCGCCAGACGAATACGCTGGGCTTCTCCGCCGGAAAGGGTCGGGGCCGTGCGATCGAGCGAGAGATAGTGCAGTCCGACATTCAAAAGAAACTGAACTCGAGCCCGGATTTCCTTCAGGATTTCCACGGCGATTTGACGCTGCACGGGTTCGAGGGAGGATTCCAAAGTGATGCCAGAGCGGAGCGCAAGCGACGGGTCCGCGGCCGAGCCCGTCGCTTGCGCTCCGGGCTGGTAGATGCCGACCCACGCCGCCAACTCGCTGATCGGCATCGCCTCGGCTTCGATCATCGTCTTGCCCGCGACGCGGACGGCCCGGGCCTGCGCGTTCAAGCGGTGTCCCTGACAGGTCGGACAGCGCATCACGCGCATGTATTTTTCGAGCTGCAGCCGGCGCGGGCCGGCGGCGGTCTTCTTGAAGCTGCTCAAAAGTTGGGGGACAATGCCCTCCCACGTGCCGCCGTGCTTCCACACATTGCCGCCGCGCATCTTCCACTCGAAGGCGATGTGTTGGTTTCCCGTGCCGTGCAAGAGGACATGTTTCGCCTCGTCAGAAAGATCATTCCATGGCTTCTTGACATCGATGCCGAATGCCTTGGCAACGCCTTCGAAGATATGCTTGCGCCAACGGCCCATGCCGCGCAGGGGGCCGACGATCGGAATTGCGCCGTCGTAAAAGCTCTTGCTTGAATCGGGAACGAGAAGATCGGGGTCGAACGAGTAGCGCGTGCCGAGTCCATCGCAATCGAGGCACATGCCATGCGGACTGTTGAAGCTGAAAAGCTGAGGCGAAGGCGGCTCGTAGGAACGATCGCAATGCGTACACGCATAATGTGCCGACAGGATGATATCCTCGTCGGCTTGGGAGGGCGAGGCTCCCGCCGAGCCTGGGACTCGCGGCTCGGCAGGAGCCTCGCCCTCCCGGTCGATTGCGACGATAATGTTGCCATCTGCCAGGACGAGCGCCTGCTCGACGGCCTCCGCCAGACGTATCCGCACCTTGGAATCTACCTTCAAGCGATCGACGACAATCGCAATGTCGTGTTTGATGCGGCGATCCAGTTTGAGGTCATCGGTCAGCCGAACGATCTGCCCATCAACGCGCGCCCGAAGATAACCTCGTTTGAGCATGTCCTGAAAGAGATCCTTGTACTCGCCTTTCTGACCGCGCACAACCGGCGCGAGCACGAGGAACTTTGTCCCCTCGGGCAGCGCGAGAATACGTTGGAGGATCTGCTCGCGAGATTGCGCGGTGATGGGCCGATCGCACGCCGGACAGTGCCCTTGCCCGACACGGGCGTAGAGAACGCGCAAGTAGTCGTGAATCTCGGTGATCGTCCCGACGGTCGAGCGCGGGTTTTTGCCGGCCGCTTTTTGTTGAATGCTGATCGACGGCGACAGACCGGCGAGATAGTCGACGTCGGGCTTCTGTAGCTGCCCGAGAAACTGTCGAGCATAAGATGAGAGCGATTCGACGTAGCGCCGCTGCCCCTCGGCATAAAGCGTATCGAAAGCGAGCGACGATTTGCCCGACCCGCTCACGCCGGTGAACACAATGAGCTGATTGCGCGGAAGCTCGAGGTTGATGTTCTGCAGGTTATGTTCGCGGGCGCCGCGAATAATGATGTTTGTCGAGTCCATAGCTCTCAGCATCGCGCGTGGGTAAACGATTGTGCACGTATAGTCTCTTTACAAGATCTGAGGTGGAATCTCCAGAGGTCGCCGTAAGCGCAAATCATTAAATCAGTTACGTTTCCGTTTGCAAACCAAACAATCCCCCGCTATATCAAATGTAAGCGTTCGCCTGACGATTCTGGAACCTTTCGGAGTGTGGCGGCGTCTCTTTGTAGCAGTAGGACATCGTGACTTCAGACGATAATCGCTTGATCACGGAATGCCGCGAAGGTAGCTCGGCCGCATTCGGCGCGCTAGTGGCTCGCTATCAAGACCGTCTGTTCAACACGGTATTGCGTTTGGTGGACAACGCCGAGGACGCGCGGGACGTCGTGCAAGAGGCTTTTCTTCACGCCTACCAATCGCTGCATTCGTTCAAGGGAGACTCGCTCTTTTTTACGTGGCTTTATCGCATCGCGGTCAACACCGCGATCAGCATGAAGCGAAAGCAGCGGCCCGCCTTGCGGATTCAAGCCGGCGGCGATAGCCAGACGGGCCTGGATCCGCTCGATCCATCCGAAACGGGTCGGCCAGGCCACTCGATCGAGATGGCTGAGGAAGAACGCAAAGTGCACGACGCGCTGGCCAAGCTATCGCAGGAGCATCGAGCCGTGCTCGTGATGAAGGACATGGAAGGGATGAAATACGAGGAGATGGCCGAGATTCTGGGCGTGCCGATCGGAACGATTCGCAGCCGCTTGCACCGGGCCCGCCTGGAGATTCGCGATCTTTTGTTGCAGCAGGAAAAGGTGGACTGACGTTTAGCCGCGGGTCGTAGACCAGCGCGTGCCGAAGCGTTGTGAGAATTGTCATGCTCTCCGAACAAGAAATGGATCTGTTGACCGGCTACGTCGATGGCGAGTTAAATGACCGCCAGCGCGAGGCGGTCATGCGTCTGCTAAACATGTCCGCGGAAGCACGCGAGATGTTGCGGCAGCTTCAAGAGAATGCCCACAAGCTCAAGCAACTGCCTCAGCACAACGTTGAGCCGAGCCTCGTCGATGAAATTCTCCAGGCAATTGCCGACGAACAAGCACAAGTTACAACGCAGGCGCCGAGCAGGCCCGCGCGTGGTTCCTGGGTTCCGTACATCGCCGCTTCGCTGGCTGCCTCGCTGCTGATTGCCGCCATGGGTTTCCTGTACTACAAGCACATGATCGATCCGGAGTCGCCAACGAAGGATGAGGCGCCGTTCGCCAAGGGGGAAGAGAAGAAGCCGGAGAAGCAGCAGCCCGGTGTGACGCCGACGCCTCAACCGACTCCGCCATCGCCGCGCAAGCCGAATCCGCTCGTGGATCATTTGGTCAACGGCACATTCGACGGATTCAGCAAGCCGATCCCGATAGATCCGGTGTTTGTTGCGAGGTTCAGCGAAATCAAAGATGGTCAGAAGACGACGCAGCTTGCCAAGGAACTGCAGCGCGACCCCATCGTGCAACTAGATATCACCGTCAAGGGCAACAAGGTCGCCATGGACCGCCTGAAGAACGTCCTGCGTGAAAACAAGATCACGCTTGTCGCGGATGCGTCGGCAACGAAGAAGCTCGCTGACAAAACGCAGGGCAAGGTCGAGTACGTCGTCTATGCGGACAACATGACTTCCGACGAAGTCATGAAGCTCATGAGCGAACTGAGCAAGGACTACGTGCAGCCGTTCAACATGAAGCAAAAAGACATGACCTCTCCGTATCAAAAAGTCACGGTGACGCCGGCGGCCAAAGATGACCGCCAGAAGCTGGACAAACTCCTGGGCGAGCCGAACATGAAACCGGCGGCGAACCGCGAACGCCAAGCAGTTGTATTGCCCGTCGTCGGCGCCAATCCGTCGGCCGAGGTCGCCCAGTTCGCCAAGCAGCGTCCCGCGCCGCAGCCGGGCGCCATTCGTCTGCTCATCAAGATTCACGAATAACGCACGTCGGTCGCCCTCTGGCAATCCCGCTCCGCTCGCGTACACTATTTTCACCTACGACTGCTTGCGGTGTAGCGGAAACTGCGGGGCGCTAGTCCATGGCCAGTCCTTATCTGCCGTTCGAGAAGGAAATCGAAGAGCTTGAATCCGTGCTCGCGCGCATGGAGACGCGCACCGACGACCAGGGCACGGATGAAATCCGCCGCATCCGCCGCGAGCTCACTAGCCTGATCCGCAAGATCTACAACAACCTCAGCGCCTGGGACACAGTTCTCGTCTCGCGCCATCCCGATCGGCCGCAGACGGTCGACTACATCGACATGATCTTCGACGAGTTCGTCGAACTCCACGGCGACCGTGCCTTCGGCGATGATCGAGCCGTACGCTCAGGGTTTGCTCGCATCGGCGACCACCGCGTCGTGCTAATCGGTCAGCAAAAAGGGCATACTCTCAAGGAACGCAATGAGTGCCTATTCGGCTGCGCTCATCCGGAGGGCTATCGCAAGGCGCTCAACAAGATGAAGCTGGCGGCCAAGTTCAAACTTCCCGTAATATGCTTGATTGACACGCCGGGCGCTTATCCCGGCATCGGCGCCGAAGAACGCGGGCAGGCACAGCTCATTGCGATCAATCTACTGGAGATGGCCCGGCTCGAAACGCCCGTAATCTGCGTGGTCATCGGTGAAGGCGGGTCCGGCGGCGCGCTCGGCATCGGCATCGGCGATCGCGTCTCCATGCTCGAATTTGCCTACTACTCGGTCATTAGCCCGGAAGGCTGCGCCGGCATCCTCTGGAAAGAGGCTAACGACCAAACCAAACGTCTCGCTGCCGACGCCCTCAAGCTCACCGCCCGTGACCTGTTTCGCCTGCATGTCATCGACGAGATCATCGCCGAGCCGCTCGGCGGCGCACACCGCGATCCCAGGCAGATGGGCAACATCCTCAAGGCTTATCTCTTGCGATCGCTGCGTGACTTGAAGCAGATGCCCATCCCCGATCTGCTCGAACAGCGCTATCAGAAGTTCCGCAAGATGGGCGTATTCGATGAGGGGCTCGCCGAACCGGCGGCGGCTGTTGGCACATCGTGAACCTGCGGATTCGATGCAGTCAAAAGTTGACGTGGAAAGCTCACCGTTCTCCATTCGCCGTCGCGTCGGGCTGCGTGAAGAGCTCGCTGAGCGGCAGGCGGAAGCCGGGGAAGACCGTGCCGCCCTCGAGTACGTCGTTCTTGGACAGCACCGCAATTTGCGTCGGCGACATGTAGATGTAAACTATGCTGACGGTTGGATAGACGACCCACACCATTTCGACGCCAGCGCGGAAGTACTCGCAGACCTTTTGCAGCAGTTCGTCCGCTTTGTCGTTGGGACTGACGATCTCCGTGGTTGGAGTCGGCACCACATCCCACGCATTATCAGTCGGCGGGATCGGTTTGGTCTTCGCTCAGCGCTGGTACGACACAAACGCCACATCGGGCCGGCGATCGCGGTTGACCGGCGCGGGTAGATGGAAGAACGCCTCGGCGATCGCGCGCCCAGCGTCGTATGCTTTCGCGCAGGCTGCAAGGTAACCGTGAATGTCTGAGGTAATCCAGACGGAGAATACGCGCATGGGTGGAGTCTTCACGCGCAAGCCGTCGACAACTTCGTAGAGCTCGTCGTCGCCGATAGCGGCGATCGGTTCTTGAAGGGTTGCGATGCTCATCGCGGTTCCTCTTGTCGGGGCGTCTGCTTGCACTCTACACGTTGCTGCCGCGGGCTTCAAATTCAGCCAAGGAGTGCCTGAATGGGCTGGCCGCGGTGGATGCGGTAGGGGCGTGCTTGGGCATCGCGGAACTCGGCGTGCGGGCCGACGCCGAGACATTGGAAGATGGTGGCGGCGAGATCTTCGGGCGTGTAGGCTTGCGTGATCGGGACGCCGCCGTGACGATCGGTTTGGCCGATGATTTGGCCAGCGCGGATGCCGCCTCCGGCGAAGAAGCACGGGAATACGTCGCCCCAGTGATGCCGGCCCGGCGTAAAGATCTCGCCCGATGCATTGCGGCCGCCGACGGCGATCGGCGAGATCCGCGGCGTTCGCCCCATCTCGCCGCACATCACAATCAGCGTATCGTCGAGCAAACCGCGTTGATGCAGATCGTCGAGCAGTCCGCTCAAACAATGATCGAGCGACGGCAACAGCTTGCCCTTCAAGTCGCGAAAGGCGTTCTGATGCGTGTCCCAGCCGCGCAGGTTGACCTGCACCATGCGCACGCCGGACTCGACAAGCCGCCGCGCGACTAGAAACGCTTGGCCCCATTCCTCTCGGCCGTAAAGATCGCGGATGCGATCCGATTCGTGCGTCAGATCGAATGGGTTGTGTCGTCCGGGCCGCGACGCCGATAGGATGAGCCGCATCGCCCGTTCGCGATGCACGTCCCAGGTTTCAAGCGGCGCCGCCTCAAAGCCGCGCTGCATTGATTCGAGTTGTTGCAGGATGCTCGCGCGATCGTTAAGCTGCGGGATCGATATCGTTCCGTGCTCGCCCAGGCTCGGCAGATGGAATTCGGCATTGCGGCAGCTCGTGTTGTTCCACCACGCGTTCGGTCCGGCGCCAGGAGCGCGAGCGGCATCGTTTGGGTCATCGTGGCTAAAGCAGTTCGGACACGAGCCGGCCGGATCGGGCGCTCGACATACCGGAGCCAGGTCGACGCCCCAACGATCGTAGCGAGGGCCCAGGATGCCGGAGCCTCGCCCGGGATAGCGCATGTTGTTGGCACGCGGTATCTCGACCACGGCAGGCAAAACCACGCCCGGCGGCGTCGGCGCCGCGTAGGCGATCAACGACCCGATCGACGGCCATTCGAACCGCCCTTGGCGCGGATTGACGATGCTGGCGTTCGAATCGCCGATCGGCATCTGCGCGAGCCCGGCGTGCAGGAGATACGTGCAGCTATTGTGCTCGTTGCGAAATTGCCGATCCTCCGGATGATGCATCGTGCGAACGATGGAAAACAAATTGGCCCGTTGTGCCAGCCGTGGCAAGTATTCGCAGAATCGAGCGCCCGCCAGCGCGGTCTGCGTCGTGCCGTACTCGCCGCGAATGCCGTCGGGAGCGTCAGGCTTGGGATCGAACGTCTCATGCTGCGATGGTCCGCCCGACTGGAATATAAAGATGACCGACTTGGCTCGACGCCGCGCGGTGTCCGCGTGTGCTTCGAGCCGCAACAGATCGGCGAGGCCCATGCCGAACATCGCCGTCCCACCCGCTTGCAACAGCCGGCGGCGGTCGATGCGCGGGTGATCACTTGGCGTACAGCCGTGAATCTCATGAAGCGGCATGGCGGACGCTCCCCATCGCGTAGTAATGCTCTTCCACGCTCTGCAGTCTATCGCGTTGGCCCGGCGATGTCAAACGGAGAAGCGACGTTGTGCATGTACTATCTGCAGCCTGAATTCGGATATGCCGATTTTATTCCGAATAACTTTGCAATTTGCCGACAGTGCCCTCATACTATGAGGTGTCGGATGAAACCCACAAGAAATGCCAATCGTGCTATGACATGGGGATGAATCATGAGAGTTCTGTTTTTTGTGTCGGTCAGTCTTCTGGCCTTGTCTGCAATCAGTCCGAGCCTCGCTCAAGAAACCAAAGGGTTTCGGCTTATCGGTGTGCCGGCGCGCGAGCATGGGTACAACAACTTCGACTCGCGCGTCATCAACTCGCAAAAACAACTCGACGAGTTCCTGATGCAAATCGAGAAGCAGCCCGGTTGGAACGAACGCGCCGCCTTTGTCAAAGCGATGCGCAGCGGCAAGATCGAATTCGCCAAGGAGTCGCTCCTTTTGGTTCGCCAGACGGAGGGATCGGGGTCCAACCGCGTAACCTTCGCCAAGCCTGAATGGCGGGAGGACACGCTGGTTTGCAAGATCAATCGAGAGGTCCCACGCGTCGGCACGGCTGACCTTGCCTACTATTGCTTCGCTGTTGCCGTGCACCGGAGCAAAGCCAAGCAAGCGGAAGTCTGGGTGCAGGTGAAGGGCGCCTCACCGCCCAGTAAAGCGCGCGAAGTGATGCAGATCGCCATCAGGTAGCGCTGGCGTCGATCAGCTACAATGTATGCATGATTGACGCGAGACCTGCCTGGCTTTGGCCGACGGCGGCGTATGTGCATGTTCCCTTCTGCGCCTACCATTGCGGCTACTGCGATTTCGCCGTTGCTGTCGGACAGGACGAGCGGATCGACGCGTATCTCACGGCGTTTGAGATCGAGCTGGCCACGCTGAACGAGCCGCAGCCGGTGCGAACGCTTTTCTTCGGCGGAGGAACGCCAACTTACTTGCCGCATCGGGCGCTGGAGCGATTGTTGCGACTCGTGCAACGGTGGCTACCGCTTGACTCCAACGATCGGCAGGGACATGAGTTTTCCGTCGAAGCGAATCCGAGCTACCTCGATCGTGAAAAAATTGAGTTGCTCGCACAGTTCGGCGTCAATCGCCTCAGCCTCGGCGTGCAGTCGTTTCAGCCGAGGCTGTTGCAGATACTGGAACGCGATCATCGGCCCGACGACGTGCCTCGCGTCTTGGAGTTCATCCGACCATTTATCGGCAACATTTCGGTCGACCTGATTTTCGGCGTGCCCGAGCAAACGCTTGACCAGTGGCACGCCGATCTGACTGCCGCTCTGGAGCTTGGGCCGACGCATATCGCCACGTATGGCTTGACCTACGAGAAGGGGACGCGGCTTTGGAAGGACCGCGAACGGGGCAAGGTTTCCGGCCTCGACGAGGATACCGAGTACGGATTCTACACGCATGCAATGGACGTGCTGGCCGAAGCCGGATTCGAGCACTATGAGATCTCTAACTTCGCTCGCCTGGGTAACCGGTGTCGGCACAACCAGGTGTACTGGGCCAATCACGCCTACTTCGGTTTCGGCGTCGGCGCGGCTCGGTACGTGAATGGCGTGCGCGAGCTGAACACGCGCGACACGGCGACTTATATCCGACGCTTGCTGGCCTGCGAGTCTCCCACGTTTCAATCCGAGTGCTTGCCGCCGCGAGATCGTGCCATCGAAACGATCGCTGTGCAGTTGCGCCGCTGCGATGGAATCGGACGCGAGGAATTCCACGAACAAACGGGGTTTTTCTTGGATGACCTCGTAGGGCCAACGATCCGTGACTTTTTCGAGCAGGGAATATTGCGCGACGAGGGAAGCCGCGTCGCGTTGACTCGGCAAGGCAAGTGTGTGGCGGACGCCGTGGTCGAGAGGATGATGCGAAATAGTCAGAGCCGCGAAAGTTAGGGAGCGGACAGCGTTCGCTCCCTAACGGTTGCGGCTCTGATGAGTCGTTCGCAGCACATTAGAACCTGTACAGCAGCCCGAAGTTAAGGCCCTGCGCCCAGTAAGTGCTGGAGTTCAACAGCACGGCGGGCAGCCGCGCGGAAGTCGAAGTCGTGTTGCCTGTGAAGGGCCGCAAGTCGGAATTGACGCGAACATCGATCTGCTCGCCCGGCCGCGCTACGTTGGTGAGCATCAGATAGTCGTAGCCTACAAAGATGCGCAGGTGGTCGGTGATGTCATAGCCGATCTTGACGCCGACTTCGCTCAGGACTCCGAAACGATCCTGCGAGTAGCGGCCGATGTTGGTCTGCGTGATGAGCAGGGCGCCCTTCTCGGTCTTTGCCACGCCGTTCAGCGTTCGCGTCGTATTGGCGTCGAGTTCAATGCTCTGGTGGACATTGCCGAAACCGAGTTTGGTATACCATCCGACCGACCACCTGTTCAGCAGTCGGAATTCGCCGTTGAGGCCGATCTGGCCCCCGTGGAAGAGGTTTCGCGTGCGGAAGTACTCGCGTTCGACAAACGACGTTCCCTCGGCGACGACCTGGTTATTGAAGATCGTCCCGTTGGGAAAGAGAATGTTCTCCTGGATGTCGATCCCCTCGCTGAGATTGAGGTGACGATACCCAACAAGGCAGTCAATCCACCAGCGGTTACCGCAGAGCCATTTGTAGCGTGCGTTTCCTTCAATGCCCCAGAGCTGGGAATAGGTAGTGACGCTGGCCGAGCCGATGCGATCGACGTCGTTGAAGACTTCGACGTTGTTGCTGAAATTGTTGAGAACGCTTACGAATGGTCGCCCGAGCCTGAGGCCTAAGCCTCCATCGTAGGTCGCGGTGGATTGTTGCCCGCCGAGGAAGAAATAATCGACTTCAAAACCCAGGTTGTTACAGAAATGCGGGCACCAGCGGCCAATGCTGAAACGACCACCGCTGAAATTCTGGTTGGGTTCGCGTTCGTAGAGAATGGTCGAGTTGGGCAGCAAGAGCGTTGAGCCCGGAGCGGCGCCGACAACCAGCGGCGGCATCGATTGACCTTTCTGCCACCAGAGCAGGTATTCAGCGCTGATCCAACAACCGCCTTGCCGCGAACACCCATCGCCGGCGAAGAAGCGGGGTCTGCACACACCGAGTCCGCAGCAATCATCCAGGTCACCGAGATCGGGCGTGAGGCTGTTGGCGATCGGGGTCGGCACGGGCTTAGGCGCCGGTGGGAAGTTGTTCTTCGGTTTCTGCTCATTCTTGAGATCGGGTCCAATGACCTCCAGTTTAGGCACGGGCGCCAGGTTCTTGTTTTCTGCGGCCTGCGCTCGAATAATCGCAGCGGCTGGCGCGTCGCTCGACCCGGCCATCGGACGCGGCAGACTGAGTGTGACCGCCCGGGAGGTCGCTGGTGTGGAACTGTTCGCTGCCTGCCATTTTATGGCCGAATCTTGTGCATGTACGCCGCCGACGAACCAGCCAAGCGCCAGGAACAATCCGCCCTTGATGAGTGCCTTCATAAAACCCTCCATGAGCAGTGGCCAGTGAAGACTTGCCTTTGCTGCCCACTGATCACTGACCACTAACATCGTCTCTGGGCGGTCAGGCAACTAATGCCTTCCTTCGCAAACTGCCTCGGCGACAATCTTTCGCGCTGGCATATCCCTAACCGGTCGAAGAACGGGACTTACCATACTGGCCGCCAGAGTTTTCGCGATCGGAATTATCGGCGCTATCGTGACAGGCTGTGCCCAAAATGTAGAACGGCCGGCGCCGGCGGATCGGTGTGCCACGCGAGCCATTCGCATGGTTCCAATCAGCAGGCGCCGGCCGTTTGACTCGACCTGGCTTTCGCATTCCCTTTTTACGTTATCTGGCTAAAGCAAAGTTGGTAGAACTCCTGGGACGCGAGTAACCTGCGCGTCAGCGCGTCGAGTGTGGTCGTGCCGGTTTTGATCGGCGTCGCCCAGGTCTGAATCTCATTGGCTGTCGCGGCGCGACGCAGCGTTAGCCGATAAACGTCGTCAATCTGGTTGGCGATCGCTTCTTCGGACGTCAGCAGCCCATGGACGACATCCTGCAAAGGTTCATTCCCCATTGACTGCACAAGCATCTGCACCGATTGCGAACCTGGTACCGTGTTCAGGATGTCCTGGTACAGCGCGGCGGCAAATTCCTCGCTGCTCGGATAAAGAGCCTGGTAGTCTGCCGAAACGAACAGGTTCTCCTTGACCGCCAGTTCCGTCGCGCCTGCCTTCAGTTCAGCGATCGTGGCTGCTTTTTCTTGAGCGGTCGGCAGCCGACCCAGGACATCCTGGTAGATTGCACTGGCTTGCCAGGCGCGGTGGGCGTCACTGGCCCACAGTTCGTTGACAAAACTTGCCGGCGACAGGCCGTTGTGGAGCCGATCGACTGCGTTTAGTGTAGCAAAAGCGTCAAGCTGTCTGCCCGTCAGCGTGATGGTGCTGCCGACGATAAACGCCATCTCTGCTCGCAACGTTGCATTGATCGCAATCGGCTCCGGAATCTCCGTGAGTTGCACTTTGCTGATCACCGGCAGGAGACCGAGGGGCGTGACATTCTTGGGCAGTGGAATCGGTGGCGTTTCCGGGCGCAGTTCGCCGAAGTCGTTGTCCACACCGTTGAATCCGGATGGCAGCTGAATGTTGCTGAACTCGTCATTGGCCGTCATGCCGCCTGGCGTTCCGATCGTGTCCTTGCCGTCGATGTAACCGCCAGGTTGCGTCTCATTCAACGCATACGTTCCGGGCCGAAGGTTGGTGAAGGAGTATTCGCCCAATGAATCCGTCGTCGTCGAGAGCACAACGGGACCCTGATCGTCGAAACCAGTGAGCGTCACCGTGACGTCGGCGATCGGCGCTTCATCAGGATCGCGCACACCGTCGTCGTTAGCGTCGTGCCACACATGCCCGGCGATGCTGGCCGGTTTGATCTCGCCGAAGTCGTTGTTCTCCGAATTGTCGCCCGCATTCAGGGTGATCTCTTGAATCTGGTCCTCTGCTGGATCGTTGACGACATTGCCTCCAAGCGTGCCGGCGTTATCTTTGCCATCGAGGAAATCGGCGGGCTGAGTTTCTTTGACGGTGTAAGTACCGGGCAGGAGGTTGGTGAATTCGTAGTAGCCATTGTCGTCGGTAACCGTCGTTTGGATTCCATCGGGACCTTCGAGCGTAATGAATGTGCCAGGAATCGGGGCCTCATCGACGTCGCGCACCCCATCGTTGTTGGCATCATGCCAGACGTGGCCGGAGAGCTGTGTTGTCTTGAGTTCGCCGAAGTCGTTATGCACGAGGTCGACGTCGCCGAGAGTGACGAAAATTGTGTCGGTGCCGACCGAGTTTGGATCGACGATGCCATCCATCGACTCCAGGCCGTCGATGAAGCCGTCAGGTTGCTGCGATTGCACGATCTTGTAGTCGCCGGGTTGGAGGCAGTCGTAGGCTTTGTAGTGATAGATAACGGTGACGGTCGACTGCGCGGTGCTGCGAACGCGGACGTCGAGGTTGCCGCCGCCGGTCGCGGTGGACGTGGCAATCGCTGTTTCCGTGATTTCAACCTGGCCGGCGCCGATGTAGGCATCCATGTCCGACCCGGTGATGAAGACGGTCTCGGAACCGTCGGCGGTCTGCTCGCCGAATGAACCGCCGCTGTCGCCGTCGAAATCGGTGATGCCGTCAAATCGCTGGGCGTGGAACGAGCCTGCCGAGCCGGAGATGGTGAGCGGGCTAATCATGCCCGGACCGCTCAGTGTCAGCGTACCGGATACGATGCCCGTGATTTCCGATTCCGAGTCGCGGCTGAAGTTCTCGGCCTTGATTTCGCTGGTGATGGACCCGGTGTGCTGGATCTCGATCGACTCGAGCTGACCCAGCGACGGGTCGAACTGATCCAAAAGCCCGGTGAGTTCGAAGTTTGTCTGCGTCGGATCGAACGTGACTGTCTTCGTCAGCGTTGCGTCAGTCGTCGGATTGGCGAAGTCAGTGTCGAACTTGTAAAACCCGTCGGCGTCGGTCGTCGTGCTGGCGATGACGTTATCGTTGAGATCGCGCAGTTCGAGGGTGCTGTTGGCGATCGGCGTTTCCGTGCTGGGGTCGTAGAGGCCGTCGTTGTTGGCGTCGAAGTACACGTAACCGCTCAGGGCCGTGCACGGGGTCACGCGGTTCTCGAGCGTCTCGACTTGCAGCTTTACGTTGAGATCTCTGAAAGGCTTCTTGGAGCGGCTCATGGACAACACTCCGTTGTATGCTGTGGCCAGTGGTCAGTGGCGATTCGTCATTCCTGGCCACTGACCACTGACCAATGCGTCCGGTAATTTGCACAGATTTCATCGGAATGCCGGCCTTGGCGGAATTAACGTGCAGTGAGGAGTTTCGCCAGTTTGACGAGAATTTGGGCAAGGGAGTCGTTTGCGAACTATCGAGACGAGTAGGTAGTGCGGCGGCCGCGATGTTTCGCGAGACGATTCATCAACGTTTTTCTGTCGGAGCGGTTGAATTCGATCCTAACCTGCCGTGACAGGCGACATGAGACGAATATCTTCACATCTGCTCGCCGGAAAACGACTGGATTGTCGAGATCAGGAGTTTTCTTTTCACGGACATATTGCAAGAATTACATGACGAGCCGTGCGGCTGTCCGGGATCGGTGGAGCGGCGAGCGGTCGGCGCCAGCCGGCTGGCATGTGTTCCTGTCGCGTCAGGCGGGACCAGCCGGCTGACGCGGACCGCTTGGCCGGTCCACCGCTCCCATGTCGGGGAAGCATCACTTCAAGGAAGTTCATCGCAGTTCCAGAGTCACTGGTCATGTTTGGCCGATCGTTAATTGCCCTGTCTCTAATAGTTGGTTTGGGCCCATCGGTTTCTGCTGGGTCGAATCGCATCCCGAGTGGAGCGGCCCGCGACGTGCTGCACACGTTGCAAGCTCGCAAGCTGCTCGCCGACGACTCGGAGCTTGGCGCCTACAACATCGGCGTCACCGTCATTGATCGGAAGGCGGTTCTCTGGGGGCCGGCGCCGTCGGCGGAAGCGTCGTTTCGCGCTGAAATCTGCTTGCGGTCGATGGTCGAGTTAATTGAGGTGCGTAATGAACTTTTCGTGAGTGATCTCGTGCAGCCAATGACGGCCCCGCTAAGGATCGAAACACCGCCTCTGGTGACGCCGCTGCGCGAGGTGCCGCGGATTCCACGCGACGTTACACCGGCGCCGAACCAGCGCAAACTTCCCGTGGACGGACGCACCTTTGGGTTCTTGATGGGGCAAGAAAAGAACGATGCAAACAATCCGGTGTCCGCCACGTCGCAACCCAAGCCGAAGCGTTCGTCCGACGAGGTCAACGTGCTGCGGCCCGATCCCAAGACAGCGCCTACTCTCGGTGTGCCACAGGTCGACGACCTGGATCGCCCGCTGACGGCTGCCGTCAAGGAATTGCTGCAAAGAAACCTGTCACTGCGTGATGTGCAATTTGTCGTCAAGGACCGGCACGTCTATCTGAAGATAACGGGCGCGGTACACGAGGCAGCCCGCGAGATTTCTCGGCTGCCGAACGTTGCCGGAATCGCAATCGTTGAACGCCTGCCGTGACTCCCGTCAAGCCGTGGGCAACGACTTCGCGGCTTTCACGATGTCGGCCGCCGTCAAGCCATACTTCGTCAAAAGCTCATCCGGCTTTCCCGATTCGGCAAACGTGTCGTTGATGCCGACGAATCGCATCGGCACGGGATGCTGCCGGGCGACCGACATCGCCACGACGCTGCCTAGTCCGCCATGCAAGAGGTGCTCCTCGGCAACGACGATGCGGCCCGTCTCCATTGCAGCGGCCCGTACGGCGGCCTCGTCAAGCGGCTTGATGGTGTGCATGTCGAGCACCCGCGCCTGCACGCCGGACTTCGCTAACTCCTCGGCCGCTTGCAGCGCCGGCGCCACCATTAAGCCGCAGGCGATGATGGTCAGGTCCTTTCCGGCACGCACCTGGCTGGCCTTGCCGAGTTTGAAATCACAGCCGTTCTCGTAAATGAGCGGCACGGTGGGTCGGCCGGCCCGCAGGTACGCCGGCGTCCGAATCTTGCCGAGCGCCTCGACGGCCTTGAACGTCGATGGCTCATCGGCCGGGACGACCACGGTGAAGTTCGGCAATGAGCATGCTAACCCGACGTCTTCGATGCCCATCTGTGACGGACCGTCCTCGCCGATGGAGATGCCGGCGTGCGTGCCGACGACCTTGACATCGAGGCACGGAAACGCGACCGACATCCGCAATTGGTCGTAGGCGTTGCACATGACAAACGCGGCAAAGCTCGCCAGCCAAGCACGTTTGCCTGACGACGCCAGTCCCGCCGCTACGCCGACGAGATTCGATTCCGCGATGCCCACATTGAAGAAGCGGTTCGGGAACTTCTTGCCGAAAATCTCGGTGCGTGTCGAGTTGCCCACGTCACCGTCGACGACGACGATGTCCTGTTGCGTTTCGCCGAGTTGTGCCAGCGCGAGACCGAATGCTTCGCGCGTCGCTTTGCCGAGTTTCATGCAGGTGTCTCACAGATTCTCACGTTGACCTAAATGCAACACGCAAGCGAGGGGCAGCAGGAGCCCTTGCTTGCGATCCGAGATTGTTCGGCTTACTTCCTTACACTTTGAGCGGCGGGTCGCCGGGCTTCCAGTTGCACGGGCACAGTTCATCCGACTGAATCGCATCGAGCGTACGAAGCACCTCCGGCACGCTGCGGCCCACCGGCAGCGGGTTGGCGCTTGCCCACTGGATGATGCCGTTCGGATCGACCAGAAAGGTCGCCCGCAGGCACGCATGCGCTTCCGGGTGCACGATGCCTAGATCGAAAGCAAGCCTGGCAGCATTGATCATCGGGTAGGGCAGATTCTTGAGGTCGGCGTGAGCGTTGCGCCAGGCTTGGTGGCTGAACTCGTTGTCCGTGCTGCCGGCGATCAACTCGCAATCGCGATCACGGAAGTCTTTGATCTTCTTGCCGAACTCGACAAGCTCGGTCGGACAGACGAACGTGAAATCCTTCGGGTAGAAGAAGTAACAAACCCACTTGCCTTTGTAAGTCTCGTTGGTGATCTTGCTGAATCCATCCTTGCCCAGGCCGACGCAGGCATCGACGGTGAATTGTGGAAAACGGTCGCCGACAGTCAACATGGAAAAGCCCTTTCGTTGCAACACAGTGATGAAATCGTCTATGTCGAGTCATCATACGGCTGGGCGTGATTGCAGCAAGCGGTTGATTCAGAGCTTGACGCGCAAGTGAAGGAAGCGCGGACCTTCGCTTGCGCTTCAGGTTCTGGCGGGCCGTTTGACGCTCGGTTCGCTCATCCGTAAACTGAGACCAAACTGGTTCGGTTTCAGACAACGATTATCAAGGAGATTTGCAGATGGCTCATCAAGTTACGTTTAAGGGGTCGCCCAAGGACCTTCTCGGCCCGAAGCTCAAGGCCGGCGATTCTGCCCCCGATTTCGAATGCGTTTCGCAAAGTCTGGAAGTAATCACGCTCAAGTCCATGCCGCCGAAAGCGCGCTTGTTCAGCGTCGTTCCGTCGCTTGATACGCCGGTGTGCAGCATGCAGACCAAAAAGTTCGACGAATCGATTGCGAGCATGAAGGATCAGGTCGTTTGCTACACGGTCAGCCTCGATTTGCCGTTTGCGCAGAAGCGATTCTGCACTGCCGAGACGGTGTCGAATGTGCAGACGCTGTCAGACACGCGCAACCAGTCGTTCGGCAAGGCCTATGGCGTTCTCTTGCAAGGGTTGCCTCTGCCGTTGCTTGCTCGAGCGATTTTCGTGGTCGACAAGAACAACAAGATCACCTACTGCGAGTACGTTTCCGAAGTGACGAATCATCCCGATTACGAGAAGGCCATCGCCGCCCTCAAGGCAGCGGTGTAGCGCCTGCTTCAGAGCCTGACGCGTTAGCGAAGGATTGCGGACTTCGCTCGCGCTTCAGGCCCTGACCACAATCCGTTTCCAATGGCCATTTTCACCTACGCCCTCGGCGCCGCGATTCCCGATGCCTTGCGCGGCGGTGTGCTCACCATCGGCAACTTTGACGGCGTGCATCTGGGTCATCAAGCCCTGCTGGCCGAAGCATGCGGCCAAGCGAAGACGCTGCAATGTTCGGCCATTGCTTGTACGTTTGACCCGTCCCCCGCACAACTCCTGCGCCCTGATCGTTTGCAGCCGCCACTGACAACGCTTGCTGATCGCGCTGCGCTGTTGCAGCACCATGGCGCCGATCATGTCATGGTGTTGCAGACATCCAGCGACTTTCTTCAGCTCACGGCTCGCGATTTCTTCGAACGAATCGTCGTCCAACATCTGCGGACGCGAGCGATGGTCGAGGGGTTCAACTTCGGCTTCGGCCGAAACCGGGAAGGGACAATCGAAGTGCTGCGCAGGTTCTGCGACGAAAAGAAAGTACCGTTGACGTTGATTCCGCCGCGAGAAGTGTTGGGTCAACCTGTGTCCAGCAGCCGAGTGCGCAGCGAGTTGCTCGCTGGCAACGTGAACGTTGTCGCTGAATTGCTCGGGCGATCGTACCGCATTACCGGCATCGTGGGCGTTGGACAACGCCGTGGCGCGACCATAGGCTTTCCGACGGCGAACTTGCACGACGTGCCGACCCTGCTTCCGGGCAATGGCGTCTATGCCGTTCGCGCTTTCGTGAATGACAAAGCCTGGCCCGCCGCCGCCAACGTCGGCCCCAATCCCACATTCGGTGAAGCCGTACGCAAGGTCGAGGTGCACATCATCGGTTACAGCGGTGATTTGTACGATCAATCCGTTGCAGTCGAATTCGTCAAGAAGATTCGCGACACCCGGCCCTTCGCCAGTGTCTCGGAACTTACCGCACAAATCCGCAACGATATCGCTGCCGCATGCAAGGTTCTATAACCTCCACGTCCCAGACAGGCATCCTGTCGCTCGCTCGGCGGTTTCGCGCCGTTGAATCAATCCAGATGCCGGCGCAGAAAGCTGTGGACCTTTTCCGGGTAATCCGGGAAACGATACAAATCCTGGTGTTTGGCGTCCGGAACGATCCAAAGTTCTTTCGGCTCTTTCGCCGCAGCGAATAGTCGGTGCGTGTCATCCGGGGACGTCTTGTCATCGCAATCGCCGCTGATGACGAAGACTGGGCACTTCAGCATGGCGATATGATCGACGGGCCGAACGTCGTGAATGTTGAGACCCAGGCGATGCTCGGCGAATGGGACCATGAGGCAAGCTCCCACGGCGCCGGGGACGCATAAGTAATGCCGCGTCCGGTGATCGACTGCGTGAACCATTTCGTCATAAACGCTCTCGCAGATGGCGCATCGTATATCGGGCAGATGCTCCGCTGCAAAAGCGATTGTCGCGCCCCCTTGCGAGACGCCGAGGCAAGCAATACGGTCATGGCCGTGTTCTTTGAGCCATGAGACGGCTGCGATGAGATCGTGTCGTTCGCGGAATCCGAAGGTGATGGCGTCGCCGGTGCTTTCGCCGCACGCGCGGGCGTCGTAGAGCAAGACGGAATAGCCTTGCTCGCGGAAGTAGCGGGCCCGCGGCAGCATTTGCTTGCGACTGCCGCCGAAGCCATGCAGGAGGACGATGGCGGGCGCGTTCTTCTTGGCGGGAACGAACCACCCGTTGAGCGTTTGATGATCGGCCGTGCTAAACGTGACGGACTCGATAGGGAAAGGGAAATCGTCCGGCGGCGGACCGATGATGCTGGGGCGGGCGCGGGTCAGGCGCTGGGCGGCGATCCACGAACCGGCCACGAACACGACGCCCGCCGCCAGTGTGATGACGATCGTCCACCGGAGCACCCGCATCATGCCGATGTCCTCACAAAAAAACAGCGAGCCCGCAGCGGCTGCGACCCTTGCTTGCGCTGCGGGCTTGTTAGCGCTATTTCGTATCGAGCTTCTTGACGATCTCGGCCACGCGTTTGGCGTCGTCGCCGGCTTTGCCGACACGGTCCGCGGCGGCTAGCTTTCCGGTCTTGTCGATCACGAGCGTCACCCGCGCAATCGTCACGGCGCGGTCGGCGCTTCCTTTTTCGTTCTTGGCATCGATCGTCGGCGACTTGCCTCCTTTGGTCACCGGCACGCCGAATGCTTTGGCGATATCACCCTTCTCATCGGAGACAAGCGTGAAGGGGAGCTTGTAGTACGACTTGAAAAGCTTGTGCGTCATTACCGCGTCTCCGCTTACACCGATAACAATGGCGCCGCTGAGTTTTTCCATCTCATCGCGGTATCCGAGAACTTGAGCAACGCTATCGCCGGTGCCGTCGGCGGGAAAAAAGAAAAGCACTACCGGCTTCTTGCCGACCAAGTCGCTGGATTTGACGGGCTTTCCGCCTTCATCGACGCCTTCGAACGCCGGCATAGCTTCGCCCAGTTTCACTTTCAATGCCAGTGTCTGTTCGGGCTTTTTCTTGTCCTTACCCTTGGCGCTGACCGAAGTCGCGCCGGCAAATCCGACGCAAGCGATTACAGCCACAAGAACCCACCGCGTTAGGCACGCCATAGACTGCTCCTCTTAATGAAATGGGGGAAGCCGGCGATCGCTTCCCCGTTTGAACGATGACTCTCGGCGAGGCTCATTTCTTGAAGGTGCTTTTGACATACTCCAGGACCTGTTCCGGATGGCCGCCCGCGTTGCCGACAGGGTTGTAAATCTTACTGACCGTCCCATCCTTGGCGATCACAAACGTCGCTCGAGCCGCCAGATTGTTCTTGGGATTGAGGACGCCATAGGCGGCGGCGAACTTCTTCTCGTTGTCAGCCAATAGCGGGAACGGAAGCTTCTCTTTTTCCGTGAACTTCTGCTGCAAGGCGAGAGTGTCGACGCTGATGCCGATGATCACCGTGTCGTGTTGAGCAAACTGCTCAAGGCGGTCGCGAAAACCGCAAGCCTCGGCCGTTCAGCCGCCGGTGAGTGCTTTGGGATAAAACCAGAGCACCACATTCTTTTTGCCCTTGAGATCGCTGATCTTCAACGTCTTGGCGTCTTTCTTGTCGGGGAAGATCGTGCCGATCGACGTAGCCGGCAATTCGATTTCTGGCGCCGGTTTGCCTTCTTGCACTTTTGCGCCTCCCGCCCAGATGGGACCTGCCATCCAGGCAATGCCCGCGAGAACGGCAACGGCCCCCGCCGCGCACATTCTGCGGTTCCACAATGATCTCATGTCGTGCTCCTCGAAAAAAAATTCGCCGGGCGCGCCGAACGTCGCCCGGCTCACGTTGGGTATTATTCCTGGACGCATTGCAGTTGGCAAGGACATCTCGCATTGATTTCACACATCGAGTAAGATAGGGGCGACAGTCCCCCACCCTCGCCTGAGGCAAGCGGCTAGATCAGAGTCAACCACGGAAAAGCAAGCATGCTCGGACTCAAACTCAATCCACGCCAGTTTCTCGATCGTGTCGGCGATGAACTCGCCAAGATCGACCCTGCCCAGGTTCAAGCTCTCGCCGATGCTCTCTATCGCTGTTACGAATCACGAAATCTCGTCTTCGTCATCGGCAACGGCGGCAGCGGCTCGAACGCGTCCCACTTCTGCGAAGACCTCGGCAAGTGCACGCTTCGCCGTGAGGATTTCGACAACGACAAGAAAAAACGTTTGCGCATCCTGAGCCTCACCGACAATACGCCGTACATCCTCGCCTGGGCCAACGACGAAGGCTTTGACCGCGTCTTCGCCGAGCAACTCAAGAACCTGGCGATGCCGGGGGATCTGCTCATCGCCATCAGCGGATCCGGCAACAGCCCGAATATTCTCAAAGCCGTCGATTGGGCCAACCGCAATGGCCTCGTCACTTTCGGCTGCACCGGCTTTTCCGGCGGCAAGCTCAAAGGCATGGCGCAATTGGGGCTGCATGTGCCGCTCGACGACATGGGCATCGTTGAGTCGATCCACCTGACGGCGTTCCACTGGGTCGTCGATAACCTGCACGCCCGCATCGGCCTGGGCATGAAAACCATAGAATGACAAGAAGCCCAGAGGTGAGGTAATCCGAGCCTCTGGTATCGAGGGGGCGACAGATGCTGCGAGTTCTCGGCCACGCCTCAAATGCTTGCGACAAAATGACCCGGCGCACGCTACTCACCGCGGCGTCGGGTCTGGCACTGTTCGGGGCCACGGCGAACGCCAAGCCGGCAGCGGATCGCCGCATTCGATCGATCATCCTCATCGATCTCTTTGGCGGTCCAAGCCATCTCGATATGTTCGACCCGAAACCTGAAGCTCCGGCGGAGATTCGTGGCGAGTTTCAGGCGATTCGCACGTCGCTGCCTGGGGTCATGGTGTCCGAGCATCTGCCGCGTGTGAGCCGATGGATGGACCGCACCTGCCTGATTCGCACGGTGTCGCATCCTTACAACAGCCACAATCCGTATGCGGTGATGACCGGATTCACCGGCGGTCAGGATCAGCGCGATTATTTTTCCAGCCCGACCAATCACCCGAGCATGGGTTCGGTATGCCATTTCGCCGGACTGACGACGCCGGGTGTCCCGCCTTATGTTGTGCTGCCGGCCTATCCAGGATACAGCCAGGGACTGCGTCGCGCCGGTCCGTACGGCGGGTATCTGGGCAACCGGTACAATCCGCTCTTCAGCCAGTGCAATCCCACGTTTGGCCGCGAGGTGAGCGACCGCGATTTCTATGATCCGACGCTTCGGCCCATGGGCGATCCAACGCTGCCGTCGCTGGAAGCGTCCATCACGCTCGACGCGCTCGATCGGCGTCGCTCACTGCTCGACCAAGTCAATCAGCACGCCGCTCGGCTCGACGGTTCGCCCGGCATGCGCGACTTGGGCCAACGTCAACGCCAAGCGTTCGATCTCTTGATGAACGCCACGTCGCGTTCCGCTTTCGACCTGGCGCAAGAGCCGCCCGCTGTCCGTGAACGCTACGGGCGCGATCTATTTGGTTCCAGCGCGCTCTTGGCACGTCGCCTGGTCGAGGCCGGCGTCACGTTCATCACCATTCACACCGAATCGCGAGGCAACGGCCATTGGGACACGCACAACAATAACTTCAACCTGCTGCGCGAGTGGTTGCTGCCGTACCTCGATCGCATCCTGACGGCGTTGTTTGAGGATTTGTATCAGCGTGGCCTCTGGGACACCACGTTGGTGATGGTCAATGGCGACATGGGCCGCACGCCGCGCATCAACGCCGCCGCCGGTCGCGACCATTGGCCTCAGTGCGGCTTTTGCCTTTTCGCGGGCGGAGGCGTCAAGCAGGGCTACGTCCATGGCCGCAGCGATCGGCAAGGCGGCTATCCCGTCGATGGACGCGTGACGCCGGGCGACTTATGCGCGACGGTATATCACGTGCTCGGTCTCGACCCGCACATGATGGTCCCGGACCAAACCGGCCGCCCGCAGCATGCGGCCCACGGCGGCGAGCCGATCCGCGCCATTCTGAAATAGGCTTCTCGAGAAGGTCCGGCATCTGTATCGAGAAAAGCAGCCAAAAAGCTAAGGTTTTCTTGTCACACTTCGAACACATCCCGTTACTGGAAATGTGAGCGGACGACGGCTGATCTGCGTCGCGCTCATAGAAAACGGTTACGAAAAATCAGCCGTTTTCTGTTAACACCTGGCGTATTTACTTGTGAAGCGAGTCACGAACATCAGCCCGACGCCTGCAACTAAGCCAGGGCACAACCGTGCCTAAACACCTGCGGAAGCTCGTTCTCCGCGCAACACCCTTGAGGAGGTTCTCGTGTACGTCCGTCAACTACTCGTCTCTGCGTTGTCCGTGCTCGCCCTGACCGCTTGCGTCACGTCTTCGGTTGACGCACAGACGGCCCGATCAGCAAGACTCCGGCTCCGGTCGGCGTAAACGGGCCCAACGGCAACGCTATGCCGGTGGCGCAGGGTGCCGCTCTGACCCCCGCTCGGATCGAGAAGCTCATGCAGGACAAGGGCGCCGCGACGGAAACCAAAGTCCAGGACGTCGCCGGCAGTCGCATCACCCGCGTCACCGCCCGCCTCGAGAAGGACGACTTCCGTTACTCCTTCGAAATCGTCCATGTCGTGCCGGCCAAGGGCGTGCCGATGTGGTTCTTCACCGCTGCCCTCAATAACAACGCCGGCCAACTGCCCATGAACAAGCTCCAGGGTTTGCTCAAGGAAAACAACGTGATGGCCGGCGACTGTGCGTTCATGATCAACCCGCAAGGCGTGCTGCAACTAAACAGCCGATCGTACGCCGAGGTTGTCACCGACCAGATCTTCCACAGTCTTGTCAACGGTTTCCTCAAGGACATTCGCGAAACCAGCAACCTTTGGCTGCCCGGTAACTAAGCCCTCCTAGCCTCCGTTCTACCGCTCGTCTTCTGACAAGCGTTCTCCGCCGCTCGTAGTCGCCTGGTTGCGAGCGGCGATATTTTTCCCTCACCCTCTCACCCTGAGCAGCATCATGCGAAACTTTACCAAGTGCCTTGCGTCCCTCTTGGCCATCGCCGTCCTGGTTCTCACGGCATCCAACCTCCATGCACAGAACAAAACCGCGACGCTGCATCAGGTCACCGTCGGCGTCAGCAAGTATGCTCCCGCCAGCGGCCAAAAAGACCTGGCGCTGGCTCACAAGGACGCTCAGGACATGGCCGCTCACTGGAAAAGCCATGGGGCCCAGCTATTCGCCAGAGTGCAGGGCGACGCGATGATCGACCAGCAGGCGACGCGCGAGAGCGTCTTGCGTCGGCTTGACGATGTCGTCGCCAATGCGCGCGCCGGCGAGCAGCGTTACGGCGACCAAGGCGCTGAGTTTTCGCGAATTCCACATGACATGCTCCTCGTGTACAAACTTGCATCCACTGATGTTTTGCTACCATTGAGACGAACGATGTGAGATTTTGGATTGTTATAGCGAAAAACGCAACGTGACATTTGCGAAGGAATCGTAAATAATGGGATGTCGAGCAAGCCCAGGGGTGAGCGCAGCGAACCCCTGGGATGAAACGGGCGCTAATCCCAGGGGTTCGCTGCGCTCACCCCTGGGCTTCATGGAGCATCGGGATGACCTCGTCCGGCTCCGTATTCCGCACCTCGCCGAGCCTGCTGATGCGCGTGCAAGCCGACGATCAGCCGGCCTGGACGCGGCTCGTGGAGTTCTACGCGCCGTTGGTCTATCACTGGTGTCGCCGAGCGGAGCTAGATCCGGAAGACGCTGCCGACATCTTCCAGGAGACGTTTCGGGCCGTGGCCAAGCACATTCGCGATTTTCGCCGCGATCGGCCCAGCGATTCCTTTCGCGGCTGGCTGCCGACGATCACGCAGAACAAGATTCGCGATCATTTTCGGCGTTTGCAGGATGAACCGAAAGCGGCCGGTGGAACCGACGCCAATCTACGCATGAACGCGGCCGCCGACCCGATATCGCTGGAGGAGGACGACGCCGAGCAGAGCGTTGTAAACCAGGTTTTGCATCGCGTGCTGGAGTCCATTCGGAGCGAGTTCGAGGAGCGCACCTGGACGGCATTTAGAGCAGGTGCAGATTGAAGGGAAATCGACTGGCGACGTCGGGGCCGCCCTCGGCATGACCGCCGCCGCGGTACGGAAGGCGAAGTTGCGTGTGCTGGCGAGGTTGCGGCAGGAGATGGGGGAGTTGTTTAGAACGTGATGCTGGTATTCGTTTAGCGCTCGGATGCCGCGAGGCGAACGCTAAACGTGAACAGATCATGGGACGCGCCGGCGTTCTGGTAGGGTGGGAGAAACCTATGCCGATTACCTGCCTCGATGCCGACACGTTGGACGCCTATCTCCAGGGCCAGCTTGAAGATCCGTCCCTCGATGCTCATCTGGAGGAATGCCCCGCTTGTCAGTCAGCGCTGGATCAGCGCGACGCCGCAGTCAACGGCGCTTTCGAGCGATTGCGCGAGCCTGCCTCGGCCACGGAAATCTGGGAGCAACCAACGTTTCTTCAGCTTGTCGCTCATGCCAAGGAAATCAACCCGGCCGCCAGAAGTAGTGGCGAGTGACGAGTGGAGAGTGGCGAGAGAAGAAGTCCAATCTTATTCTCTCCACTCTCCACTCGCACTCGCCACTGCCGGATGCGTAGGCGAATTGCCCTCTCGCGTTTGGCAACTACGTTCTGCTCGAGTTAATCGCACAGAGCGGCATGGGGCGCGTATATAAGGCGCAGCATATGCATCTCAAGAAGACGGTCGCCGTCAAGGTCATCGCACCGTCGATCGCGCTGTCCAGGCAAGCACGCCAGCGCTTTCGACAAGAGATCGAGGCCGTCGGCCGACTGGCGTCTCCTCACATCGTTACGGCCTTCGATGCCGGCGACTTCTGGATGGGAGCGTCAGACACCGACGCCCGCGCCGCCGCGGCCGAGAAACCGCGCCGCAAAGTCAAGATTAATCGCGAGTTCTACCTGGGCAAAACCGAAGTCACGCAAGCGCAGTACGAGGCAGTCATGGGCCACAACCCGAGCGCGTTCAGCAAGAACGGAGCCAACAAGGCCCGCGTTCAAGGGCTTGACACCAGCGACCATCCGGTCGAGGGCACCAGCTGGCTCGAGGCCGTGCGCTTCTGCAACAAACTCAGCGAGCGCCATGAGCTGCCCAGCTATTACGAGATCAAGGGTGAAGTCGTCACCATCAAGGGCGGCTTCGGCTATCGCCTGCCAACGGAGGCCGAATGGGAATACGCCTGTCGTGCCGCTGCGCCCACGACCTGGCATTTCGGCGAAAAGGCCGAAGACCTCAAAGATCACGCCTGGTTCGCGGAGAACTCAAAGGATCGCACGCATCCGGTCGGCCAAAAGAAGCCGAACGCCTGGGGCTTGCACGACATGTTGGGCAACGTGCCCGAGTGGTGCTGGGACCGTTTCGATCCGAAGTACTACGACTACATGCCAGCAAGTGATCCGCCCGGTTCCGGCGAAGGCCGCGAACGCACCTTTCGAGGCGAGGCGTGGAACTCGCGTTTACCACGAACGACGGCTCGCCCAGCACTCGGCTTCTCGTATGGACGCGAAGGGTCGATCAACATCATCGGCTTCCGCGTCGCGAGAAATGCGGAGTAACGTCGGCGATACCAGCCCGGATCGCGAGCGACGGGAGGCGCTACCCGTCGCTTGCGCTCCGGGCTGGTCGGAATACGAATCATTCCTTTTTTGTCTGTTTCTCTTTCCAATCTCTCGCCATCTGAATGCGCTCGACCGTCGGCGGGTGCGTCGCGAAGATCCAGACGTTCCACGGAGTCGGCGCGACGTTGGCGATGTTGTCGGCCGCCAGCTTCTTCTCGGCGTTGATGAATGCGTCCGGCTCGCTCGCCAAATCCAGAGACGCCTGATCGGCTTGACGCTCGAAGTATCTGCTCACACAGTTTTCCGCAGGCTTCACCGCCCAGCTTCCCATGAAGATCAACAGCACGATCAGGGGCAATCCGGCGGGATCGGCCGGCGATTGCAGGTTCCAGGGCGACCGTTCGACGGCAAACCACAGAATTCGATCGAGCAGGAAAAACCCCAAGAATGCCGCAAACGCCGCCAGCATGATGCCCTTGACAATGTGATCGTGCTGCCAATGTCCCAGTTCATGCGCCAGGATCGATTCAACCTCGGCATCGGAGTGTTTCTTGAGCAAGTTGTCGTAAAGCACGATGCGCCGCGTCGAGCCGAAGCCGGTGAAGTAGGCATTCGAGTGATTGCTTTGCCTTGACGCGTTCATGACGAGGATTTCCTCGACCTCGACACCGGCTTTGCCGATGAGCTTCTGCACGCGCGGTTGCAATTGGCGCCACTCGGTTTGCGACAGGGGCGTGAAGTCGTTGAACAGCGGGTTGATGACGATCGGCGCAAGGAATGCGTAGGCTACGCCGAGTCCTGTCCCGGCGATCGGCGCGACCAGCCACCACGTGCGCGGCAGAGCGATCATGAGGGTATACAAACCGGATACGATGACCGCTTCCCATGTCGAGTTGACTGCGAGCGAGATCGCATGATCGCGCAACCAATCGACGAGGCCCAGGTTGGACATGCCCCAACTTTGAGCATGGTAGAGCCGAGCGATGCCGATCGGCATCCAGAGCAGTTCGTGGGCAGCGACGTAGACCATGCCGACGCCTAGCGCCGCCAGGATGCGCCGTTCACCGGTCCATTCGAGGAAGCGGTCGGCCAGCCATCGGCCGGCGCCAGTCATGGCTAGGACGCAGAGCAAGGCAAGGTGGAGCGCCGTCGCGCCCCAGAAAAAAAAGCGGCGTTCGAACGTGTATTGCAAGCCGCGATCGATTTGTTCCGCCGAGAAGTCAACGGCTTGAGCCGACTCGCGCGCTGCCGGATAGGGGACGAATGTCGTCAGGACAAAGAGGACTAAGAACAGGGCGGCGATCGTGCTCGCTGCGGTTTTCATGATGTTCACATGGAGAACGCAATCGCCCGAGGCGAGCGGCTAAATCTGGGCTGCGTGCTCGGTCGGTGCGCTGTGCGGTGTAATTTCGCTCAATTTGCCGGTTTCCGATGCAACTGCAGGCTTGCTCGTCTGGTCGGGCTCGGGTTCAACCACGAAATACGCATGCAGGAGCAGAACGCCGGCGCCGGACACCAGGCAGCAGTCGGCGATGTTGAAATCGGGCCAAACGTGGACGTGCTCGTCGTAGACAATGTACCAGTGCAAAAAGTCGCGAACACCGCCGAAGACTATTCGGTCATAGAGGTTGCCCAGCGTTCCGCCGAGGATGAGCCCAAGCGCGATGCAGAGCAATCGATCCTGGGCGACTTCGGGACGCGACGTCCAATAGATGATGAACGTCGCCGCCAGGCAACTGACGAGCAAGAACATGCCATTGAGCCCTGAGCCGTCGTTGCCGATGCCGAACAGCGCGCCGCGATTGACTTGGGGCAATCGATTGGAACTGATGGTGCGCAGAAACGACAGCGGCTGGTCGCCGGGGTCCACGTCGAATTCGTAGCGCGTTTCAAGATTGAACAGACCGGGTATCATAGGGACGACGCCGCGCATCGATCGTTCGTCGGGCGGCTGCACGTTGGCGAAGACGATGTATTTGCTGGCCTGGTCCGTGACCAAGCCGATGAGCGCCAGCGCCGCGAACATGCGCAGATAGGGCCGTTCCGTGGTATTGAGCATGAAATCCTCTTGGCGGGGCGTCGTTCCAGTACGATACCTGATGCCTTCAAGGGCGTCAAGAAGGGTGTGTAGCACACGAGCGGCAAGTTGGGCAAGGTGAGTTTGCCGGCGGCGCCCGCTGCGCGAAACCGCCGAGCGAGCGCGATGACGCAGCCAAGAGCCTCGTTGACTACGGCGCGGGCACGGCGATAATACCATCATCCATTCTTTCTTGTTCGGTGGTGTTCATGCCACGATTGATGACATGTATTCGTGGCCATCAATGGGAAGAGGCGGGCGATTCCGCCTCGCGCGGAGATTCCCTGTCGTGCCCGGTGTGTGGCCTGGCGGGATCGACACAATCGGACAAGGCGCCGACGGTGCACCAGCGTGGCACGTCCGTCTTGATCGCGGAAAAGCCCGTCGTCGAGCAGCCGCCGCCGAGCCTGCCCGATTTCGAGATTCTCGAAGAAATCGGGCGCGGCGGAATGGGAATCGTCTATCGCGCCAAGAAGCGCGACGATGGCCAGATCGTCGCGGTCAAGGTGATTCGCAAGGATCGCCTGCAACACGAAGAGGCGGTGAAGCGCTTTCGCCGGGAAGCGCAGGCCGCCGCCCGGCTCAGCCATCCCAACATCGTCACGGTTTTCGATTCCGATCAGACGGGCGACACGCATTATCTGGTGATGGAATTCGTCGCCGGCATCACGTTGGAACGCCACGTCGAGCAAACCGGACCGCTCGCCATTCCGCAGGCGTGCGACATCATACGGCAAACGGCGCTCGGCTTGCAGCACGCATGGGAGCAGGGCCTCGTCCACCGCGACATCAAGCCGTCCAACCTGATGGTCAACTTTTCCTCCGCGGGCGCCGCAGCCGTCAAGCTGCTCGACATGGGCGTGGCGCGCGTGCTGCAACTGAGCGGGCAAGCGGTGGGCGATTCGCTCAGCACGCTGACGCACAGCGGGTCGGTGATCGGCACGGCGGACTACGTCGCGCCGGAGCAGCTGGAAGATCCGCACGGCGCCGACATTCGCGCCGATCTCTATAGTCTCGGCTGCACGTTTTACTTTCTACTGACGGGCCAAGTACCGTTTCCGGGCGGCAGCTTGCTGTCAAAGCTCGACAAACAGCGCTGGCACGAACCGCTCGCACTGACGACGCTGCGCGGCGACGTGCCCCCGGCAGTGGCGCGCGTGGTGCAGAGGCTGATGGCCAAGCGCCCGGCCGATCGCTTTCAGACACCCGGTGAGCTGGCAGACGCGCTGAACGTACTTGCAAAAAACGACTATCGCGATCCGCCGACGCCGCCCATCGAGTTCAAGGAATTGCGCCGGCTTATCGGCCACGGCGACGCGATCGGCGCCGCCCGTTTCACCCCCGATGGTCGCCACATTGCCTCGGGGGCCAAAGACGGCACGCTCGTTTACTGGAACGCCGACACGGGCCAGATTCAATATCGACTCCCGAATCAACCGCAAGAAATCCGCTGCCTTGCCTTCGCCCCGTCGGGCGATCAAATTGCAACTGCCAGCGGTTTGACGATTCGATTCTACGACGTGCGGGGCCAAGAAATCCGCCGCTTCACAGGGCATAGCGGAACCGTCCGCTGCCTGGCGTTCTCGCCCGATGGCAAACGGCTCATCACGGGCGGCGACGACAAGAGCATTCGCCTCTGGGAAGTCGCTTCGGGTCGTGAAGTGCAGCGTTTTGGCCGACACACGGGCGCCGTCACTGCCCTCTGCTATGTCGGCGACGCCTATCACATGGCGTCGGCCGGCAAGGATCAGACGATTCGCGTTTGGGATCTCAAGAGCGGTCTCGAGATCGAGCTGATTCAAACCAGCGCCGGCAACGTGCTCGACCTCGCCGCAGCCGCCGACGGAAAGCGCCTCGCCTCGGCCCATTTCGATACAGTCCTGCGCATCTGGGACCTACCGGCAGCCAAACGCGTGATCGAGTGTCGTGGCCACAAACAGATGCCCTCGGCGCTGGCGTTCACTTCGGATGGCCGACGCTTACTTTCCGCGGGGCAGGATCAGACGGTGCGACTCTGGGATACCGTCACCGGCGCCGAGTTGGCCTGTGCGACCTTCCACACCGCCGGCGTCAATACGCTCAGCGTCTCCGCGGACGGCACGCGTGTCGTCACCGGCGGCAGCGACAAAACGCTCGTCATCGCCGCGGCGCCCAAGGCCTGATCTTCACAGCCTGAAGCGTAAGCGAAGATACAGCACGTCATCTCTTGGCAAGGAAATAGATAAGCGCGCCGACGCCGATTCCGATACTGAGCACGCAGCAACAGCCGGCACACCCGAATCCGACGATGTAAGCAATTCTCTCGCCGCCGAACGGCTTGAATTCATACCCCTCATCGAAGCGGAAGGAATCGGCGGCGCCGTCAAAGCTGGCTTGATTGGCGGCGAATTCTCTTTCGCGCGACGAACATACGAGCATGACAAAGTTCTCTTTGCCGAAGAAGCCGAATACTTTGCCGCGAACGAGCAGGCCGTTCGGCTCGGGTCTAGTGAATTCAGCCCAAAAGCGATTCTTGCCGCGGTCGAGTGTGATCGGGCCGAGGTTGCCGTTGCCTCCGGCGCCGCGCTGAAACTCCTCGCGAATCTTGGTGTTCAATTCGTGTTCGATGCGATCGTAGGTTACGAAGAAGCCGAGCGGCTTGCGCACTTCGATCACGACGAGATAAGGAAGGGCAAACCCGTCAAAGGCCGGCATCAACCCGGCGGGTTCAAACCCCTCATGAATCATACCATCGGGATTGCGCGCATTCCGTTTGGTGTCGGCCAATTTCGCCGGCTGAAAGCGCACCCAATTTGGCGGCGCCTGAAAGCGAAAGTGGCCTTCTGCGTTGCGGTATTCTTCACCTATGCAGGTGCCGGCAACCAGTTCGAAGAGGAACACTACGAGGGTGATCCGAGGCACACGCGCACACAGCTTGATGAACATGGCGATCCCATCGTGATGTTACAAGCGTAACGACAAGTATCTGGGACGCAAACAACGGGAAAAAGAACCCGAGCCGACGCAACGGGCGCTGGCGAAATCGTCACACCGGACGACCTTCGACGATGCTGACCTCCGTCGGCGTCGGCACGATGCGTTCCAGCTTGAAGCCGGCCTTGGCGTACATGTCGCGGTACTCGGCTTCCGTGCGCTCGCGGCCTCCGGGAAGCACTAGCATGTTGAGGTCGAGCCATTTTGCCGGCTGCGGCACGTTGCCCGGCTTGATAACCATTTCAATCACGAGCAACCGGCCCGTTTTCGGGATCACCTTGCGAACATGGCTGAGGATGGTGTGGCATTGCTCATCGGTCCAGTCATGGATGATGTGGCGCATCTGGTAGGCGTCGCCGCCGGGCGGAGCGGATTCGAAGAAGCTGCCGGCGATCGTTTGGCAACGTGCGGTCAAGCCGGCGTCGGCGAGGTTCTTCTGGGCGCGTTCAATGACGCCGGGCAGGTCATAGAGGATCGCCTTTATGTTCGGGTGACGTTTCAAGACGGCCGACAGCACGGTGCCGTTGCCTCCGCCGATATCGACGAGCGTATTGATCCCGGTGTAGTCGTAGGCGTCGATCATCGCTTGCGTTTCCGGCCCGTGAAACCCGGTCATGGCGGCATCGAAAATCCTGGCCTGCTCAGCATGATCGGACAGCCAGTCGAAAATCGGCTTTCCGTAGACATGATCGAACGCCGGCTTCCCGGTTTGTACGCTGTAAAGCAGGTCACCCCACGACCGGAAGTGTTCGTCCCCCATCATCATGGCGACGGCCCACATCGAGCCATGCACTTCGAGCAGACACTCTCCCATCGGCGTCATGCCGAATCGGCCCTGTGCGTCCTCGGCGAAGATTTCGACGCTCGCCAGCGCGCAGCAAGCGATACAGCGCCTGCGGGTTGGTGTTGGTCTCGGCGGCAAGCTCCTGCGCCGTCTTAGGCCCCGCCTTGATGCGATCGGCGATCTTGAGCTTTGCGGCCACATGAATCGACATCGACACCCAATAGTTCGTGATCATCTGCACGAGTTGTTGCCTCGGCGTCGGTTTCTTCTCGGACATGGCTCTTGCTCCTTGGTTGAAATGCTGATCCATACTCCGAAAGGAATACGGTTGTCCGTGGTCATCGGCTACAAGTCGTGCTTGACTCGATGCGCCGGCGTTGCGAGAATTGAGAATACGAGCACGGAGCGCAAGCAAGTGTCGCACTTGCTTGCGCTCCGTGCTCGATAAGAATTGAAAATCTTGAATGGAGAGGCGAATGAAACGCATATCGATCATCATGGCCGCGGCTGCATTCGTGTTCGGAGCGCACCCCGCGTCGGCGGACTGGCTGCAATGGCGCGGGCCGGGCGGCCTGGGCGTCACGACCGAGAAGGCGCCGATCACCTGGAGTGCCAAGGACAATATCGCCTGGAAGCACGCCATGCCCGGCGCCGGCGGCAGCTGCCCGATTATCATGGGCGACCGCGTCTTCATCACCTGCTACAGCGGATATGGCGTCGAGAAGAATGCCGGCGATCAAAAGAGCCTCAAGCGTCACCTGATCTGCGTCGACCGCAAATCGGGCAAGCCCATGTGGACGCGCGATTTCCCCGCGCCACTCCCGGAACCACAATACAGCGGCTATCAAGCCCTGCACGGCTATGCCTCCAATACTCCGATCTCCGACGGCAAGCTTATCTGGATTTTCCTGGGCCGCGACGGGGTCTATTGCTACGATCTGGAAGGCAACCAGAAATGGCACAAATCCGTCGGCAACGGCACGCACGGTTGGGGCAGCGGCACCTCCCTGGTCCTGCACAATGACAAGGTCATCGTCAACGCCAGCGTCGAGAGCGGTTCGCTCATCGCCTTCAACAAAAACACCGGCGAACAAGTCTGGGCATCCAAGACAATGCGTAGCTCCTGGAACACGCCGGTGCTTGTCAAGCTCGCTAACGGCTCCACCGAGCTTGCCGTCGCAACGAACCCGATCATGTACGGGTTCGATCCTGACACCGGGAATGAACTGTGGCGGGCGACAACTTATAACTGGTACGTGTGCCCCAGTCTCGTGGCCAATGACGGTGTGGTCTATGGATTACAGCACTCGATCTGCGTCGCGGTCAAAGCGGGCGGAAAAGGCGACGTGACCGATTCGAACGTGCTCTGGAAAAAGAATTTCGGCCATGTCGTCTCATCGCCGATCTACTACAAGGGCCATGTCTACTTTTGCTCGCAAGGGACGGCCTACTGCGTCGATGCCGCGGACGGGACGGCTTTGTACAAGGAACGGCTCAAAGGCGCCAACGGCGATTTCTACGCCTCCCCGATCGTCGCCGACGGCAAGATTTATTACGTCAGTCGCAACCACGGCGCCTTCGTCGTTGAGGCCGGCGCGAAGTTCAAACAACTCGCGCACAACACGCTTACGCCGGATACCAGCGTCTTCAACGCCACGCCATCCGTGAGCGGTTCGCAGCTTTTCTTGCGCTCCGACCGCTTCTTGTACTGCATCGGCAAGTGACGATTCGATAGATAGCCAATTCACGTAGGCACAAGCTGCTAGCTTGTGCCGCGCCACCGCTATGCGACGTCCTCCTGAATCGCGCACGCCGATATTCAGGCGAGCGGCAGGAGGTAGCGTACCTCCCGTAGCGTGGACTTCAGTCCACGCGCGGCGATCTCTCGCGTGGGCTGAAGTGCACGCTACATACTATTCGATCTGCGGGCGGTAAATCACGTCCTGCCGCTCGCCCAATGACAGGTTAACCTCGCTTTAATGGGTGTATTGGTAGAATAGGATCGAGTTGTTTGGCGTTTGACCCCAGGAGAAACCACATGCATCGCAAAGGACTCGCCACGGTAGTGGTCGCGTTTGCGGTTTCGGTTGGCACGCTCGCGGCAGCCGACTGGCCCGGGTTTCGCGGCTCGCGCGGCGGGGTCGCGGACGACAAAGAGTTGCCAAGCTCGATCGACAAAGAAAGTGTGCGGTGGAAGGTAAAGCTCCCCGGCGCCGGAACATCGAGCCCGATCGTCGTCGGCGACAAGATTTTCCTCACCGCCAACGCCGGCTACGGAACCGCTGTCACCAAGGGCATGATGGGCGGCGGGTTCGGCGGCAAGGGCAAGGGCGGGTTCGGCAAAGGGGGCTTCGGCGCCGACACCGGCGATCAGAAGAAACTCAAGCTCCTTGTTCTTTGCCTCGATCGAAGTACCGGGAACACCGTTTGGCAAAAAGAAATCGAGCCCAAGCTGCCGGAAACACCTTTCACCGCTATGATGCGCGAGCATAGCTATGCCTCCAGCACCCCCGTCTCGGATGGCAAGATCGTCTTCGTCTTCTTCGGCAAGTCAGGCGTTCACGCGTTCGATCTGGACGGAAAAAAAATCTGGTCCGCCGACGTGGGCAGGGAAGTCCACATGTGGGGCACTGCCGCCAGCCCAGTGGTGCACAAGGACGTACTGCTCGTCAACGCAGCCATCGAAAGCAAGTCGCTCGTTGCGCTCAATAAATACACGGGCAAAGAGATGTGGCGCAAGAAGGGGCTGGGAACGTCATGGGCGTCGCCGATCATCGTCGAGAACAAGGACGGCCAGCACGAAGTCGTCATCAATGTGCCGGGCAAGATTGCCGCTTATGAACCTGAGACCGGCAAGGAGCTCTGGACCTGTCAGGGAGTCGTCGCCGGTGGGGGCGGCTTCGGCGGCGGCGGCGGCGGATTTGGCGGAAGCTTCGGCGGACCCTACACCGCCTCGACCCCGGTGGCACGCGACGGCGTCGTCTATGTCATCGGCGGCGGCGGACTTACGCCGGCGGCGGCGCTTGCAGTCAAGACCGGCGGAAAAGGCGACGTTTCCAAGACGCATGTCCTCTGGCGCGCCAAGGCCGGCGCCACCAACTGCTCTCCCGTCCTTTCCGGCAACTATCTCTGCTGGGTCGACGGAACCGCCACCTGCCTGAGCATCGCCGACGGCAAGTCCGTTTACAAGGAACGCGTCAACGACGCGCGCAACGAATACGTCTCCGCCGTTGCGGCCAGCGACAAGATCTACGCGCTCACACGCTTCAACGGCCTGTACGTCCTGGCCGGCGGCGAGAAATTTCAGAAGCTCAGCCACCTCGATTTTCCGGGCGACTCGAGCATCTTCAACGCCAGTCCCGCCATCAGCGACGGCCGTCTGTATCTGCGTTCCAACGAGTATCTCTACGCGATCGGCAAAAAGTAGGAAAGCAGAGCCTGAAGCGTAAGCGAAGATTTCTGTGAAAGCCCTTGTCACAAACCACAGGCTCTCTGGTATGGGTTGGCGTGTATGAAACGACCAACTACCGGACCAGGGAGCCTGTCATGTTGAAAAAACTCGTCATCGTCGCCGTCGCTGCGGTTTTGGGCCTCGCCAACGTTGGATCCGCCAAGGCGCAGTTCATGGATATGAGCCACATGGTGCAAGCCGAGCTAGCGTTCCAGAAACAGTTCTACGCGTGGTCCTGGCAGCAGAGCCTGGCCTTGGCAAAGCACCTGCGTGAAACCGGGCAGCCAATGCCGTTCAACGCCACGACGCTGAACCACGCTAATTTGCAGAACCAAAAGGCGTTCGAGAGCTACCTCCGATCGGTGCAGCACAACAGCAACAAATCCAGTGCGGCGATCAGCAACTGGACGACAGGCGCCATCCGCGGCCAAGGTCCGTACTATTCGCCGAGCAATGGACAAATGTATCAACTCCCGTGGACCCACAACGTCTACCACATCAACCAGTACGGTCAGTACGTTCCCGGCTATAGCCCGTACTACCATAACGTCTATCCGTACTACGGGAAGTAATCCCCAGGTAGCCCGCAGCGCCGGTAAGGGCCGAGGTTGGCCCTTGCCGGCGCTGCGGGCTCGTTTGACTTTTCGTTCTCCGTCATGCGAATCTGTGCTTATAATTAGGCAAAGGCGCACTGTACTTTGCCGAGGTTCGCATGGCGATGGAAGACTCGACCCTGGCCCCGACGCTGCCGATCACGCCCGGCCCAGGTACGCCGTCGTTGCCTGAAATCCCCGGCTACGACGTGCTGGAACTCGTGGGCCGCGGCGGTATGGGCCGCGTGTTCAAAGCCCGTCATCGCGCACTGGGTCGAATCGTTGCCATCAAGATGCTCGTCGATTCGGGCGACGAAATGTTGCTCGACCGATTTCATGCCGAGTCGCAAGCGGTTGCCAAACTGCAGCATCCCAACATCGCGCAGGTCTTTGAAACCGGCCAAGCGAACGGTCAGCCATTTCTCGTTCTTGAATTCCTTGACGGCGGTTCGCTGACCCAAAAAGTCGCCGGAACGCCAATGAATCCGCGCGAGGCGGCCCAGATCGTCGAAACACTCGCGCGGGCCATCGAGCACAGCCATCAAGCCGGCATCCTGCACCGCGATCTCAAGCCGGCCAACATCCTGCTTGCCGCCGACGCCACTCCCAAGATCTCCGACTTCGGTCTGGCCAAGCGTCTCAACGACGATTCGAAAATCACCCGCACGGGTCAAATTGTCGGCACGCCCAGCTACATGTCGCCGGAGCAGGCGTCAGGCGTCACCAGCAACATCGGGCCGGCGGCGGACATCTACGCGCTCGGCGCCATCCTCTACGAACTGCTCACGGGTCATCCTCCGTTTCAAGGTCCCGATCCGCTGCAAACGGTCATGATGGTCCTCACGATGGACCCGATCACGCCGAGTACGCTGCAGCCACAACTTCCGGCCGACCTGGAAACGATCTGCCTGAAGTGCCTGGACAAGTCGCCGAAAAAACGTTACGCCAGCGCCGCCGAGCTTGCCGACGATCTGCGGCGTTTCCTCGATGGCGCTCCGATCGTCGCTCGCCCTGTGGGAAGCATTGAATGGACCATGAAGTGGTCCGCGCGTCACCCGGCCGGGGCGGGCTTGATTATCGTCAGCATCGCGTCCATGATCTTGCTCGCATGGTACGCGATTCATATTCGCTCCGCCAATGCCGAACTCGAAGACCGCAACACGGCGATTCACACCGCCAATACGACGCTGCGAACGCGCAACGAAGAGGTCCGTGCTGCCAACGCCCAGCTTGAGGAACGCAATCGCGAGACGAATGAGAGCCTCGCTTTGGCGCGCGACGCCATCCACAAGATGCTGGTGCGTGTTTCGGAGCAACTGGCGACGATCCCGCAATCGGAGAAGCTGCGTCGCGAGAGCCTGGAGGACGCGATGGCGCTCTATGTCAAGCTCACCGCCATTCGCACGGACGATCGCGCGAGCAAGGCCCACGCCGCCGTCGCCTCGGGAAAACTTGGGGAGATTTACCATCAACTCGAGCGCCTCGATGATGCCGAACGCGTCTATCGCCGGGCGTTGCAATTGAGTACCGAGTTGAAGTCGCTCGAGCCCAAAGTTACGGAACATCGCCGCGGCTGTGCGAACATGTTGCTCAACCTCGCTAATGTCGAGTTGAAGCGCGGGGACAATGAGCGGGCCGCTGAGCATGCCCGGTCCGCTTTGACGGAAATGGAACCGTTGCGCGACGAGGATGACAGCGCCACATTCCGCACGGCCTCGGCGATTCACAATGCGCTCGGGCTAATCCAGCGCGAGAACAAGGATCTGGATGCGGCGCTAAGCGAGCACGATTCCGCGCTCAAGTTGCGCAAGCGATGGTTGGCGAAGGAGCCGGCAGGCGACGAAGCCAAGATCGCCCTGGCGGTGACGTTGTCCAATCGTGCCGCGATCCTGATTTATCGCAAAAGGTTCTTGGATGCGGCCCAAGAATTCCACGAGGCCGAGCGGCTGCTCGCGGAGCAATCGGCCCCGCAGCATCGTGTTTATCTCGGCCAGGTTCAAGCCAATCGAGCCGTCGCCTACGAGAACCTGGGCAGAGATTGCGAATCCGAGGCGGCGCACCTTGCAGCCGTGAGAACGATGGAGGCGCTGGTCGGCGACTACTCGTCCGTCGCCTATTATCGATTTGTACTGGCCAAGGAACGCTTGAACCTGGCGATCTTCTTCGGTTCGCGCGGCCGCACCAAGGAAGCGCAGCGTGAGCTGCAGGCCGCGTCTCCGGTGCTCGATCGGCTTGTTCAAGAACATCCGACGAACCAGCAATTCCGTACCGAGCAGAGTCGCGCGGCCAAGATCACGCAGCTAATCGAATAAGACCTTGCCGAGGCCAAGAAGAAAAAGCCATGAACGACGACCGCCTCGATGGCATCACGACGCGCTGGAGCCTGGTTCGCCGAGCCCACATGAAAGGGGACGCGGCCTCCGCGGCTGAAGCACGCAGCATTCTCGTCATGCGCTACGCCTCCGCAATTCGCCGCTACATCGGCGGCATCCTCAAGGATTGCGACGAAACCGACGAGGTCGCCCAGGACGTCATTGTCCGCCTGCTCAAAGGCGACTTCGCCGGCGCTGATCCAGACCGTGGCCGCTTCCGCGACTTGCTCAAGACGGCGGTGCGCAACATGGTTCGCAATCATTGGACCAAGAAGAATCAACGCCGCGCCGTGTCCGACCCAGACTTCGACCAAATCGCTGACGCCGACGAGGCGACGCCGGAGTCCGCCTGGATGTCGGCATGGAAGGCGAATCTCTTGGATCACGTCTGGGCCGAGTTGCAGGACATGGAGCGCAAGAATCCGAAGAATCCGGCCTACACGGTGTTGAAGTGGCGGACTGATTACCCGGAGGAAAGTTCCGATCAATTGGCCGTTCGTTTGAGCGAAAAGCTGGGTTCGCCCGTCCGACCGGACGCGGCTCGGCAGATGCTTCGGCGAGCGCGTGTCCGCTTCGCCGAGTTGCTGATTGAGGAGATTTCGATGGGCCTTGACGGCGCCAGTCAGCAAGAAATTGAGGACGAGTTGGCCGCCGTGGGTTTGCTCGAATTGGTGCGCGACTACTTGCCCAAAGAGTCAGAGCCTGAAGCGTAAGCGAAGGAATCCTAAGAGCGCTCGCGCACGCCGTAGACGAGTGACAGCGATGGCATTGCGGGGTTCTTGTCGATCGTCGCACGCATCCCGCGCTGGTGCAGCATGTCGCAAATCTTGGCCGTCGCTTGATTCCCGCCGTGCACTTCGATGACGGTTTGGCGAATCTTCGGCCAATCGTCATCAGTGATTCCGCTCAAGATGGGCTCTTCGCTATGCTCGGCGTCGATCTTGAGCAGGTCGACATGGCGAATGTCCTTGTCCCGAATGAAGTCGGAGAGGTTCCACAACTCGCAGGAAACGACTTCTTTCTTCAGGTAATAGCAGCGAAACATCTCCGCCACGATTTCCTGTATGAAGCGCGGCAGTACGGCACAGAAATGCCTCACGCCCCAGGGGAGCGTTGGAATCTGGTCGATCACGTATTGGCGACCGACCGCGGCCGTCTCCGGTGATTCGTCTGGATAAAAGGTCGATGCGTTGGAAAATCGCGGATAGTAGGTGAAGTCGGCCTTGCCTGCCGCTTGCGAAATGCCCACGTTGAAAATCTCAACGGGCAAGCGGTTGTGCGCCTCGACATTGTGGCTCAAAACATGAAACGTCGAGGGCGCCGGCTCGAAAGCGAACACGCGCACGTCGACGCCGATGTGATTGAGAAACAGGATGAACAAGCCGGTGTTGGCGCCGATGTCGAGGATGCAGTCGCCGTCGCGGATGGTGACGCCGTGCTTGCGGTAGCAATCGTCGCCAAAGATGTCGTGATAGACGTTGAGCGTGTCGTTGACGTTCAAGCCGAAGACCGTCATTCCATTGGGAAGGGTGAAAGACGAAGGTACTGGAAGGACGGCGGCGGTGGCCATACCGATTTCCTCAACGCTCCCGCGATCGGCCGGCGTCCACGTTGCCTGAGAATGGGCCGTCCTGGTTCTAAACGGATATGATATGAAAATGTTCGGATCCGTGGCGCTGAGGGAACGGTCATGGCGGAGTCAGGCGTCGCATTGATCTCCGGAGCGGGGAGCGGCATCGGACGGCAGCTGGTCCTCGATCTCGCGCGGCGCGGGTGGAAGATCGCCGGCATCGCGCGGCGCACGCAGCCCCTGGAACAGCTTCAAGCCGAATTGGCGGCCGAAAAGCGCGATTTTGCCTGGGCTTCGGCCGACATCACCAACGCCGCCGCGCTCGCCGAGCAGGTGCGAACGCTCCAGGACCGTCTCGGTCCGTTCGACTTGTTGATCGCGTCGGCGGGGGTCGCTGGCGAAACACCGGCGCATTCCCTGGACGCCGACGCGGTCGCGCAGATCATCAACATCAACTTGATCGGAACGAGCAACACCATCGCCGCGGTCCTGCCCGCCATGCTGGCGCGCAAGACCGGCCACATCGTCGCCATCTCGAGCCTCGCGTCCTATCGCGGTCTGCCCGCGCAGATGGCGTATTCCGCGAGTAAAGCCGGTCTGAATGCGATGATGGAAAGCCTCTGGCTCGACGTGAAGGATCATGGCCTTTTTGTCACGACGGTGTGTCCCGGCTACATCGATACGCCGCAAGCTGTCGACATGTACAAGCCGGAGTACCTCATGCCGGTGGAGCGCGCCTCCGCCGAGATTCTCAGCGCCATCGACCGCCGCAAGCGCTTTCATGCCTTTCCATGGACGACGGCGTTTCAGCTCGGCTTGCTCAGTTGGCTTCCGTCGTGGCTCCAGGATCACTTCGTGACGCGAGCGATAAACCAAGCGAAGAAAACGTGACGCCCTCACCACCCGGCGATGAAAAACCCTAGTGCGACGTCCAGACTAGATCTTGGAATACGTGACCTGTAGGACGGCTCTCCTGAGCCGTCCTACGCCACAGGACGGCTCAGGAGAGCCGTCCAACAACCGCAAAATTTAGTCTGGACAGGGCACTAGTTGGGCTCAGTAGTGCGGCGAATCGCACCCCTTTCCTCCCGGGCCGACCGGTTCATGAGCGGGTTCATGAAATACCTTGCAAAGGCAATGGCGCCGGCGCGCCGTCAGGATCCGGTGGAGTCAGCATGCACCATCAGCCGGCCGTTCACGCGGGTCGGGTGGCCGATCGAATAATACTGCGACCCCTGAAACAAATCCGTATCAATAAACAAATCCGCGGATTCGGTGAGAATATTTCTTGACCGGCGCGCGGCAACCTTTACAATCGGCCAATAACAACCCTGCAAAAAAATCTTCGCTCTACGGAGGGGAAGCATGAACGAACAGGAAACCCCGAACACCGAGCCATCGCGGCGCGAGTTCGTGATCGCGGCGGGAACGGCGGCAGCGTCGACCTCGGTTCTCGGACTTGCCGTCCTTGACGCGCCGGCGGCGGAAGTCCAGGGCGGCGCAGCCGTGCCGGCCGTGGGACCAGGCGGCGTTCAGGTCGCGTTCACCGTCAATGGCCAAAAAGTCCAGGTCACCGTCGAGCCGCGCGTGACGCTCCTCGACGCGCTGCGAAACTATCTCGACGTCACCGGCTGCAAGCGTGTGTGCGATCGCGGCACGTGCGGCGCCTGCACCGTCATGATCGACGGCAAGGTCATCTACGCCTGCACCATGCTCGCCGTCGAAGCACAAGGCAAGCAGATTCGCACGGCCGAGAGCCTCATTGCCAACGAGCAACTCGACCGCGTGCCGGCGGCATTCGTCAACGCCGACGCGCAGCAGTGCGGCTTCTGCACGCCGGGGTTCGTCGTGGCGATGAAAGCGGTGTTCGAAGGCAACGCCAATCCGACGCCGGCCCAAGTCGAAAAAGGCCTGCAAGGCAACATCTGCCGTTGCGGCACCTATGAACAAATGCGGGATGCGATTTACGCCCTTTGCAATCAGAAAAGGGGGAAATAACCATGCCATGGCCAGTTAATCGCCGACTGATCGGCCGATCTCATCGCCGCCTCGATGGTCCCGACAAGGCGACCGGGCGTGCGAAATATGCCTTCGACGTCAAACGTCCACGCATGATCTTCGCAAAGATTCTGCGTTCGCCGCACGCCCATGCGACGATCCGCAGCATCGACACGGCGGCTGCCGAAAAGATGCCCGGCTTCCGCGCTTTGCATATCATCAAGAAAGCCGGCGCCGATGTCTTTTTCGCCGGCGATGAGATTCTCGCCATCGCGGCCGATACCGAAGAAAAGCTGGACGACTGCTTGCGAGCCGTCCGCATCGAGTTCACGGTGTTGCCGCACTACGTCAAGGAATCCGAATCGCTGCGTTCGCCGACGAATACGGCCGGCGGCGCGGGGGCCACGAACATCGTCGGCGTCGGCGACCTGGCGACAGACAACTTCGCGGAAGTCGCCTTCAACGGCGCCGCGGCTACACATCAGGGCGACTATGGCATCGCCGTGATCTCCCATCAATGCCTTGAATCCCACGGCCTGGTCGCCGAGTGGGACGACAAACTTCAGAACCTCACCGTCTGGGCGTCCACGCAAGCCGTCCCTGCGACTGCTGAACGGCTGCGCGTGGTCTTCGGTCTGCAACCTGGCCGCGTCCGGTGCATCACCAACTACATGGGCGGCGGGTTCGGCAGCAAGTTCGGGCCCGACATCCAGGGCGAAACCGCTGCTCATCTCGCACGCACCGCCCGCATGCCGGTCAAGCTCATGCTCGATCGCGCCGAAGAAGTCACGGTCGGCGGCATTCGTCCGTCAGCCTATGGCAACGTCTACATTGGCGCCGCGCCAAGTGGGCAGATCAAGTTCTACAAGGTCGATTGCTACGGCACCGGCGGCACGAGCCGAGGCCAGACGGTCAACTTCGGCTTGCTCCCGTACGTATATGGTCCCGGTATTCCGAATATCAAGCGCAAGCACCGCGTCGTCCGGACCAACATTCAGATTTCGCGGGCCATGCGGGCGCCGGGCCATCCGCAGAACGCCATTCTGACCGAGTTGGCGATCGATGATCTTGCTGCCAAGCTCGACAAGAATCCGATGGAGATGCGGCTCATCAATCTTCCACCCAACGATTCCGCAGACGCAGCCGCCAACCCGCGCACGTTCCCCGGTATGCGAGCCACCATCTATCGGCGTGAGATCGAGATCATTCGCCGTATGTGCAACTGGGACCAGAACTGGCATCGCCCCGGGGCAGGGCAGGGCACGATTCGCACGGGCCTCGGCATGGCGCTGCACACTTGGGGCGGCGGCGGCAATGGGCCCAATCCCACGCGCGTCACCATCAACGCCAACGGCACGGTCCTCGCTCAATCATCTTCCCAGGATTTGGGCACCGCACAACGAACCGTCACGGCTATCATCGTCGCCGAGATCTTAGGCCTCCAGCCGAGCGAAATCATGGTCGACATCGGCGATAGCTCATTTGGACCATCGACCGGATCGGGCGGATCAACGACATGCCCAGGCACATCGGCCTCCACGCTGAAGGCGGCCGAGACGGCCCGCGACGCCTTTTTGATGGCTTTGGCCGGTCGGCTCAATACCCAACCTGCCATGCTTTCCATCGAGCCCGGGGTCATCGTTAATCGCGCCAACAACAATCAACGCATTCCCTTCCGCCAGGCGTGCGGCATGCTCGGCGTCCCCAGCGTTCAAGGCAACGCCGACTGGCCGACCGTGCCGGATCGCGCCCAAAACGCGGCCCTTCGCGAGGAATGGCAGACTCGCCTGACCAACCTCGGCGTCGGGGGCGTTCAGGTCGCCGAAGTCAAGGTCGACACCGAGACCGGCGTCGTCCGCTGCTCGCGTTTCTGGGCGGTCCAGGACTGCGGCATGATCATCAACAAACTCGCTTGCGAATCGCAAGTCGCCGGCGGCGTCATCATGGGCATTAACTACGCCCTTTACGAAGAGTGCATTTACGACCGAGCCACCGGACGCCAGGTCAATCCCGACATGGAGTTCTATAAGCTCGGCGGCATCCAGGACATGCCCAACATCTATGTCCACATGATGGACATGCCCGAGCGCGGCGTAATCGGCATCGGCGAGCCGCCCACCATCGGCACCGCCGCCGCCGTCGGCAATGCAGTGTTCAACGCCCTCGGCGTCCGCGTCCCCTACGCCCCGTACACGCCCGAACGCGTCCTGGCGGCCTTGGCAAACCGGCGTTAGCCCCAAAAAGCCCAGAGGTGAGGTACTCCGAACCTCTGGGATAACGCCCTGGGATCAACCCAGGGGTTCGGAGTACCTCACCCCTGGGCTTCCCATTAAGGAATATCACATATGAAGAATTTCACCTACTACCGCCCCACGACGACCGAGCAAGCGGTCTCGCTTTTGGAAGGCCGTTGGGGCAATACCGAACTCCTCGCTGGCGGCACCGACTTGCTCGCTCTGCAAAAAAACTACATCGCCCAGCCCGGCCGCGTCGTGAGTCTCACCGGCATCGCCGGCTTACAGACGATCGTCGTCGGCCAGCAAAACGTGCAGATCGGCGCCGGCGTCACGCTGGCTCGCATCGCCGACCATCCGGACCTGCGCCGGCTGTTCCCGGCTCTTACGTCGGCGGCGGGCGACATCGGCGGACCGCAAATCCGTAACATGGGCACGCTCGGAGGCAACCTGTGCCAGCGCAATCGCTGCTGGTACTTCCGCGACGAGCATTCCCCTTGCCTCCTCCGCGGCGGCAATCGCTGCAGCGCCATTGAAGGCGAGAATAAGTACCACGCGATCTTCACGGCGAACCATCGCTGCGTTATCGCCAGCCCATCGACGCTGGCGACCGGTCTCATCGCTCTGGGCGCGACGGCGGAAGTGCTTGGTCCGCAGAATCGCCGACGCACGATCCAGCTCGCGAATTTCTTCAACGCCCCGACGGGTCCGAACGATCGCGAGCACAACCTGGCGCCGAATGAAATCGTGACCGGCGTGACGATCCCGGTGCGCGGGCTCAACAATGCCGCGTATGAGGTTCGGCAGAAGCAATCGTCCGATTGGCCGATCGTGCAGGTCGCCGTCGCGTTCGCCGGCGGCCGCAACGGCGAGAAGGCGACCGGCGTGAAGATAGTCCTGAGCCACGTCGCTCCGACGCCGATTATTGCCGACGGCGCCAACCGAGCGGTGGAGAACCGCGCGATTACCGACGCCATCGCGGTCGCCGCTGGTCAGGCCGCCGTCGCCGGCGCCAAGCCTCTATCGCAGAACGGCTACAAGGTCCGTCTTGTCGAGGTGGCCGTCAAGCGTGCGTTGACGATCGCGGCGGGATTGCCGAGGTACTGGGAAGTGTAAGGACCGCGCGGCGGTCATGAACGACATTTTGCGGCGAGCCGAGTTCCGTAAGCGGCCGGTTGATGGCGTGGAGAATATCCCCGCCTTCAACCGGCCGTTTACGCGGGTCGGCTCGCCGTTTTTGCTATCGCATCGAAATGCAGCGATGCGACGTCCGGATAATGTCTGTGGATCATACAATAACGCCCCCAATACTACATCCCTGGTTTGAATCTGACGGGGAGAGCAGTGGTGCGTTCGATCTCAGGCGTCCTTTTGCTTTGCGTGACTCCACTTGGTGGGTTCGGCCAACTCGCGGATCCCGTGGCGGGGAAGGACCTTCTGGGCGACCCACTGCCGACCGCTGCCACGGCACGGTTTGGGACGTACCGTCTGTGGCAGGGCGCCACCGTCGGGGCGGTCGCGATTTCCCCCGATGGCAAGCTCGTGGCGACGGCCGAGGCAAACAAGTCACGCCTGCTCGGGCCGAAGCACACACTCGGCTCCAGTGGCGGCGAAATCCGGATCTGGGACGCAAGCGACGGCAGGCTCATTCGAAAGCTCGCCGCGCCATCAAATTGGAACGGCAATAGCCTGGCGTTTTCTCCCGACGGCAAACGGCTGGCGGTCGGGGCGTCCAACAAAATATCCATCTGGGATGTCACGACTGGACAGATGGTCGTCAAGCTCGAGGAAGATCGGGGGATCTTCAGCGGAATTGGATTCTCCAGCGATGGAAAGTATCTGCATGCGACGAAGCCGGTTTCGCCCGGACAGCCGGGCGCGCTGCAGGTCGTAGCACATCGTTGGGATGCCATGTCGGGGAAGCTGTTGAAATCGTGGCCGGATACGGTCAGGGACAAGGCAACAGCACCGCTCGGCCAACTCGTGCAGATTTCGCTGAGCGTGTCGCCGGACGGGCGGACTTTGCTGAAGGGCTACTGGAAGGCGCCTGGCGCGGACGGCAATGAGCTGCGCCTGTTCGACGCAGAGTCGGGCAAGCAGATGGGAACCATTGGCGGCCTGTCGGCGGATCCGAGCCTTCCGGTGTTCTCCGCTGACGGCAAACGATTCGCCATTGGACAAGGACAATCCACGTATGTTGGGACCCTGAGCGGCGAACCAGGGCTGATCAAGATTGCCGAGCGTGCCGACGCCCTGGCGCTGACGCCCGATGGCGCGTCGTTGGTCGGATTGCGAAACAATCAGGTCACCGTCTGGGACGCGAAGACCGGCAAGCAGGCGCGAAAACCAGCGACACTCGATCATAACCGCTTTGTTTGGTCAAAATCGCCGCTGGCCACTGATGGAAAGATCATGGCGACCGGGGACGGCGAATCGGTTCGGCTCTGGAACTTCGCCACCGGGACCGAGCATCTGCCTCGTAGCGGGCACAACAGGCCGGTCCAATACGTGAACTTCGCGCGCGATGGTCGATCGCTGTTCTCAAGCGATGGTCAGGCCATGTGGCGCTGGGATCTCTTCACAGGCAAGGGTGATCGCCTGACACAAAACGAAGTCGCTGCAAGGCCGGGCGGCGCGACCGGCCGCGTGTCGTCGGATGGGCGAATCTGGATTCAGGGGGGCGGCGGGCTCAACCAGAATGTTACCCTGACCGAGGTGGCCACCGGCAAGAAACTTGGCGGTGTCACCGTCCCCGACATGTGGTCCAAACCGGACGCCAATGCGGCGACCGGGCTGGTGGCCTGGATGAGGCAGGATGGGCTCATCCGGCTGACGAAGTTCAACGGCGATACCGTGCGCGAATTCGGCCACTCGGGACCGACCATCCAGACCTGGATCTGGTCGCATCTCCTGTGTTTTTCGCCCGACGGCCGCCAGCTCCTGACGTCCTTTGCGTACGGTCAGCGCGGTCAGGCCGCGTTTCGCCATTACATCAGCGTCTGGGACGTCGCGACGGGGCGAGAAATTCGTCGTCTGCCGATCACGCGGCCCGACACTTCGCCGGCCCACCTTGCCTGTGCCGCTTTCTCCTCGGACGGACGCATGGTCGCGGTCGGACAGTACATCGAGAATCTGCTCGGCGGCAAGGGAGAACCGATGGTGAGCGTCTGGGAGGTGCTGTCGGCACAGGAGTGCAAAAAGTTCGGCAGCCATGAGGGAGCGATCTTGACCGTGGCGTTTTCGCCCGACGATCGCCGCCTGGCGTCCGGGAGCGACGATGGCACCATCCTGTACTGGCGCATGGTCCACGAACCCGCCGTGAAAGACGGCGACCTCACGGCTGATCGGCTGCAAGCTCTTTGGAAGGATCTGGCGGGTGATGCTTCGAATGCCGTCGATGCGGTTTGGCTCCTTAGTGCCCGGCCGCAACAGGTGTTGCCATTGCTCAAGGCCAATCTTCGTCCGGTTCAGTCCGGGCCCCAGGAGCCGATTCAGAAGCTGATCGACGATCTTGGTCGCGTCGATTTCCCTGTGCGCGATCGTGCGACAAAGGGGCTGGAGAAGCTCGGCGAAAAAGCCATACCGGCACTGAACCGAGCCCTGGCCAAGAACCCGCTCCCCGAAGTAAGGCGTCGGATTGAATTGCTGCTGGACAAGGCCGAGGCGCAATTGCATGGAACATCGAAGGAAGCGCTCCAGCCGTTGCGTGCGATTGCCGTACTCGAGCGCATGCGTACAGCGGAAGCCATCGCCCTGCTGCGCACCCTTGCCGAGGGCGCCGAAGAAGCTCGGCTGACGCAGGAAGCCCGCGCGAGCCTGAGCCGGATCGAAGGCAAGTTGGACTAATGGAGAGCGGATCGCGCTGTCGTATGATTGATCGGATGCCCACGAGGCCGGAAGCGAACGAGCCGCGCCGGGACCGGCGTCGTTCGGAAATTGCAAGCTCGGTTGCGTGGAATTTTCGGCGCCGATTCGTTGCATTTCGCAGGGGGGGTGTGTGAGTGCGTCCGTGCAACGAATCCGTGGAAGTTGGATTGACGTAGGAAGTTGCGGCAAAAAATAATCGTTGCACCCGATCACGAACGACATTCGGCGGCGAGCCGCGGGCCGGTTGACGGCGTGCGGAAAATCGTCGTCTTCAACCGGCCGCTTACGCGGCTCGGCTCGCCGAATTACTTGCCCATCGGCGTCGGCAGCTTCAAGATGTACGCGGAGTTGTTGTCGGCGCTCGCGCCTTTGCGGTCGCGGTTGCCGGCGCCGACGGCGATGGTCTTTTCATCCGGCGCGAGGGCCAGCCCGTAAAAGACGCCCAAGGGCAGGGTGTCGCTGGAGAGCATCTTGCCGGCCTGCCAATCCCAGAGGGCGACGAAGCCCTTGTTGCCCGGGGCGTCGCCGACGCTGATCAGGTGCTTGCCGTCCTTGGTGAAGCGTAAGGCTGCGACAGCGCCCGGATGCGACGGCGGCGGGAACATCGGGCTCGTCTTGTAATTGGGGTTGGCCAAATCGCGCACGACATTGCCCGTGGCGGCATCCCAGATCTTGATCGTGCGTTCCAGACCGCTCGAACCGGAAGCGATGAACTTGCCGTCCGGACTTAGGGCGGCCGTGTAGACCGGTTCTTGATGGCCCTTCTCGAAGTCTTTTTCCTTGTACGGCTTGAACTCGCGCACCAGGTTGCCGCTCACAACATCCCAGAGCTTGATGCTGTTGTCGTAGCTGGAGCTCAGGATTTGCTTGCCGTCCGGCGTGAAGCTGAGCGAGTAGACGGGGTGCGGGACGTTGGCCTTGTTGATCTCGCGAACATGGGCGTTGATCTCCTTGGCGGGAGCGTTCTTGACGAGGTCGAAGAAGCGAATCTTGCCGTCGTGCCCGGCGCCGGCAAGCAGGATGCCGCCCGGCTGGAAGGCGACCGAGTCGACCGTGTTGCCGTAGTTGAAGGTGCGCGTCGGCACCGGCGAGGCGAGCTTCCAGACGTGCATCGCTTTGTCGGCGCTGGAGGAATAAATCGACGCGTTGTCGGCGGCGATGACCATGTCGGTCAAGACGTCGGCCGGCGCGTAGGTTTGCGCCACCCGCAAGAATTCCTTGGCGAGCGGCTGCCCGGCGGTAAAGGGGACCTCAAAGGCTTGCAGCGACTTGGCGTTGGTCGAGGCCAAGAGTGCCAGGTTGTTCGGTGTGAATGCCAGGCTGCGGGCTTCGCCGAGTTTGACGCTGCCAATCTCCTTGGCGTCGGCGAATTGATAGACGCGTAGGGTCTGATCGGCGCCGCCGGCGGCCAGGAGCAGGCTGTTCTTGGAGACGGCGACGGAGCGGACCGGTCCAACCGCGCCGAGGAAATCGCGTTCCTTCACCCCGCTGGCAACGTTCCAGAGCTTGACGACTTTGTCCGCCCCGGCCGTCAACACGTGCGTGTTGGCGGGGACGATCGCCAGGGCCTGCGTTGGGCCGGCGTCGGCGAGGATCGAGCGCAGGATCGACGCCGTCTCGACGCGCGACGCCTTGCCGGCGGCGGAAACGATCACGTTGTTGGCCAGATGAACGACGGCGTCCACGGCGTCGTCCTGCGCGAAGAACTGTAATTCCTTGCCCGTCGCCACATCCCAGAGCCGACTTTGCTTGTCGACCGAGCCGGTAACGATGCGTGCGTTGTCGGGACTGAACGACAACGACAGCACGTCGGCGGAGTGAGTAAGCGTGGCGAGTTCCTTGGCGTCGCCGATGTTCCACACCTTGACGACCTTGCCGGACGCGACGCCGATTTTCAAAAAGTCACGGCTAAACGTGACCGCCTTGATAGGATCGGCGACGGGGCCGAACGTCTTGAGCACGCCCCCTTTGGCGAGATCCCAGAGCTTGACGGTTTTGTCGGCGCCTGCGGTGACGAGTTGCGTGCCTGTGTTGTGATATTGCGCGAACATGGGTCCGGGCGGATGCGCGGCGATGGCCGAGAGGACGCCCACATCGAGGAGTCGGGCCGTCTTGTCGGCGGATGCCAACACCAACGTGCGTCCATCGCCCAAGAACTGCAGCGACGTCACGGCGGCGGCATGATCGGCGAAGACCTGCACGTCTTTGCCAAGCGCCAGATCATGGACGCGGACGACGTGCGTCGGGCCGTCCGCAAGGGCGACGGCGACACGCTGGGCATTCGGAGTCAGGGCCAACCCTTGAATAGCGCCTGGCATTGGGATCGATGTTGATTTGCCGTCGGCAATGGTCCAGATCTTGACGTTCTTGTCGGCGCCGGCGGTCGCGATCTTGCTGGCATCGGCATTCAAGCTCAGGTGCGTGATCGGCGTTTCGTTGGCGAGTGACTTGAACTCCTTGCCGTCGGCGGCCGTCCAGATGCGTACCGCCTTGTCGTCGCCGGCGGAGATAATCTGGTCTCCTTTGGGCGTGAACAGGGCCTGACGAACGGTGCCCTGGTGTTGGCGCTGCCATACCAGCGACGATGTCCAGAGCTTGGCGGCTTTATCGGCGCCCGCGGTGATGATCTTCTTGGCGTCCACGAAGGCAGCCGCGTGCACGGGGCCGTCATGAGGCAAGAGTTCGAGTAGCTTGCCGTCAAGCTCATAGACGCGAGCGAGCCTGTCGCTGCCGGCGACGACGACTCGGGCGTTGTCAGGCGACAGCGAAATGTGCTTGGCATCGCCTTGCAGCTTGATCGCGGCGACTTCCTTGCTGTCCGGGATGGTCCAAACCTTGATGACCTTTTCCGCGAGCGCCGCCAAACGCGTGCCATCCTTACTTAGAGCCATCGCGGTGATCGGGCCGATGTGGTCAAGCTTGGCCTTGGCGGCGCCGTCCGGCAAACTCCAGGTTTGCACCGTCTTGTCGGCGCTTGCGGAGAACAGCACATCTCCCTTGGGACTCAGCGTCAAGGCCAGGACGGGGCCTTTGTGCACGGCCGGCAGCGTCTTGATTTCTTTGCCGTCGGCGACTTTGATCTGCTTGATGGTGTTGTCGCCGAGACCGACGAAAACACTCTGAGCATCGGCGCTGAAGGCAACCGCAGTCGGATTCGCTGGCATCGGCAGCTTGTGCAGCACCTTGGCGTCCGCCGCGTTCCAAAGCGTTACGGTCTTGTCCGCCGACGCCGCTGCGAGTACTGCCCCGTTGGAACTGATTGCGATGGCCGTGGCAGGAAGCGTCGGTCCGGCATAGTCCTTTTCCTTCACGCCGCTGGCGACGTTCCAGAGCCGAACGATCTTGTCGTTGCCGGCCGTCAGCATCTTGGCGCCATCGGCCGTGACGACGAGCGTCGCGACCTGATCGGGATGAACGAACGCCTTCGGCGCGACGAGCGGCAAGGACCACAAACGGACCGCGCCGTCGGCGGATGCGGACAACATTTGCGAGCCGGTGGCGTTGATGCCGAGCGACGTGATCGGGGCGGGCGTGATGATAATATCGGATTCTTTGGCCGTTTGCTGATTCCACAGGCGAATCGTGCTGTCGGCGCTGGCGGAAGCGAGGACTTGCAAATTGGAGCTTACCGCGACGGCCGACACCGGCGCCGTATGGCCCGCGAATTGTTTTTCCATGGCAAGGTTCGCCGTGTTCCAGATGCGCACGAACTTGTCATTTGTGCCCGTGTACAACTTCTTACCGTCCGGGCTCGCCGCCGCGGCCAAAACAGTGTCGGCATGCGCGATCACGCGAGGCGGCACCGGAGGCAAAGCCCAGAACTTCACAAGTCCGTCCGCGCCGGCCGTCATCATTTGAGTGCTCTGTGGACTGACCTGGACGCTGTGGACGGCGCCGGCGTGCGCAAGCCAACTCGACAGAACCTTGGCATCCGTGTTGTTCCAAAGGAAAACTCGGCTATCGAGCGTGCCGGCGGCGATGAAAGCGTTGGCGGGGTGCGTCGCGACGCTGGAGATGCCGCTCGCTGGACCGACCAGGGCGCGGACTTCCTTCGCGCCGGCCAGGGTGTAGTGACGTACGGTGCGGTCGTCACTCGCGGTGTAGAACGCGGCATTATCGGTCGTCATCGCCAGTGCTCGAATCGGAGCGCCATGGCCAGGAAAGGTCTTGGCCAGGGCCGGCGGCGGTTGCTGCCAGAACTTCAGATTGCCGTCGTCGCCAACGGTGTAGGCCGCCGTGTTGTTGGGGTTGATGGCGACCGCATTGACGCCGGCCGTATGCGCGCCGACAACCGAGATGAGTTGGCCATTCACGACGTTCCAGTAGCGCAAAGTGCGGTCGGCGCCGACGGATGCCAGGACCGTGTTGTTGCCGTTGAAAGCGACGTCGGTGACGGGGCCTTGATGGCCCGACTCGAACTTGACCAGTTCCTTGAAGTCGGTCGGCGCCACGAGCCGAAGCGAGCCGTCCTTGCCGCCAATCGCGAGTTTCAATCCATCGGAGCTTAGAGCGACGGCTTGTGCCGCGTCGTTGGTCTTCAGCGAGCGAATCGGTGTGCTCACCGGGACATCCCAGACCTTGAGCGTGTTGTCGGTGCTGCCCGATGCGATCATCGAACCGTCGGAGCTGAACCCCACACAGATCACTTGCTTGGTGTGCCCGGCAGCGCCGCCGTAGGTTCGGACCT
>Ga0194128_10000145_pt1 | contig 125746 bp, 116 predicted proteins | sample TA2KigCa65mmetaG_FD_148650 | JGI IMG/M metagenome (GOLD analysis project Ga0194128, IMG submission 148650) | Freshwater microbial communities from Lake Tanganyika, Tanzania - TA2015037 Kigoma Deep Cast 65m | ecosystem: Environmental > Aquatic > Freshwater > Lake | place: Tanzania: Lake...
TCGGGTCGCATCCCTGCGTGGCCCTATCCTCCCGCTCCGGCCAACACCAGTCTACGGCACTAATGTGAATTTGGAACCGGACAATTCACGTGCGAATAAAACCGGACAACTTGACGTGCGAACTACATTCAGCGTCACGGATAGTTTTCACCCCAACCCGCGGACACTAGAGTGTAGTGTGAAGCCTAAGGTAAGAATCTAAGCGAAACTTTAGATTCCAGCAAGACCGCATAAGGTGTATGACCCCAAGTCTGGTGGGGAGTCTATTCCCCCGCCGATGGGGGGATCGAGCCGGTACGTTCTAGACCCCTCAGCCTCCGTTTCCCATCTCCGCCGACACTCTACATAAATAAGAGTTTCCTCAGGGACGAGCCTCGCTGCTCGGATCCAGGCGCACTACAAATGCATCCTGGCCGGCGGCCCGGATTCTTTCCGCCAACTCCCCCGCGCGTTCCGGTGTTGACTCCTGACCTACCAGCACGCGCCACTGCTCCGGATCCGTATCCCGCCTCAACAGCCGCGCTGGCCCGAACTCCCGTTCCATGCGCCGGCGAAGTGTCTCCGCATTCTCCTTCACGCGAAACGACCCGACCTGCACCGCATATGATTCCGGATAAGGCGGAGAAATCTCCGGAGCACGAATCACCTCAAGACGAACCTTCGCCAATCCCGGTCCGATCATTTCCATTTCTCTCGCCGCGGCTCGCGACAGATCAATGATCCGCCCGCGGATAAAGGGACCGCGATCGGTGATGCGAACCTCCACTCGTTTTCCGTTGTCGAGATTGTGAACCCTCACCCATGTTCCGAATGCAAGAGTGCGGTGCGCGGCGGTCAACTTCTCCATGTCGTAAACCTCGCCGTTGGCGGCGCGGCGTCCGTGATAAGGATGCCCATACCAGCTCGCTATTCCCGTTTCGGTGGCGCCGATGCGGGGTGGGACAGAAATTTTTTTCTTTTTTTTGCAGCTGGTCAAAACGCCCGTGAGGACAACGATCATGCACACCGCCAAAAACCAGCGATGCATTGCGAGCACGGAAAAATGGGGTCCAAAACGATTCGCGACGATAAAACAATTCTACATCTAAACGTTTTTTCATGGTGAGGCCTCTTCCGCCCCCGTCCGCGCGTCTCCGCAATCTGTATTTTTCTCTTGACTTTCGCCGCGGATAACCTTATATATGAATCACGTTGCGATCTTCTCCGAAGATCGCACAATTTTGATGTTAGGGAGAATGAATCAATGAAGAACGCAACCAAGAAGGCTGCTAAGAAAGCCGCGAAGAAGCCGGCCAAGAAAGCCGCCAAGAAGAAGAAGTAAACCAGGCGGCGTCCCGCAGGGGACTGCAGCAACAAGGTTCACCAAAGGCTCCGGGCAACCGGAGCCTTTTTTCATTCCTCTCCCTTTTTCTCGAGCAGCAGTGCGCGGAATGTTTCTCCCATTCCGTACAGCAGCGTCTTCAGCTGCAGCCGCCGCGATAAATCGCCACCCTCCAGCGCCGTGCCGAATTGATCCGGCTCTCCCGCACGCAGCAGCAGCGATGCCAGCGACTCCAGACGAACCATCCTCCATCCAAGCGCCCGGGCATATTGCTCCAGCGCCGTGAAGTTCACATGCGATGTGATGTCGCGTTCGCCGGGTTCGGCCAGTACATCCTCCATCGCCTGATGCCGGCGATAGCTCATCAGCGTGCCTGCGGGAAAGCGGATCAGCTCGCGCTGCGTGTAGCCATAGTCAATTGCCAGGAGAAAGCCGCGCCGGAAACGTTCGGTCAGTAAACGGAGGTGCCGCAGCGCCTCCAGGTTCACTTCCGCCACATCTCCATCATTCTCCGGCGTGCCGTATCGCGCCAGGTAATCTGCAACCGGCGATGACACCGGCCCGCCATCCACCCACACGAACCCGTCGCCGCTCCATCCGACATGCCTTTCGCGAAGCTCCTCCCCGCGCCGCATCACCACATGCACCGGCAGCGCGTCGAAGAACTCGTTCGCATAAACGAGCCCCGTCACCCCGTGTGGAACTTCTCCGCGATTCACCTCCACGCCGGTATAGCGCCAAGGTTCGAAAAACGGCGCCATCTCGCCGCGCCCGGCTCCGAGCTCGACGACGGTGAAATCCGGCGGCAGACCCGTTTGCTCATGCAGCGAACGAGCGAAGGCTTGCATCAGGATGCCGAAGACGGGCTGCAATTGGTGCGCCGTGTAGAAGTCGCCATCACGTCCGAAAGGATCGCGGCCCCCCTGGTAATAGCCGTGCTCGGGATGATAGAGCGCTACCTCCATGAACCGCGCGAAACTCACCGGCCCCTGCGCGGCGATCTCCCGCCGCAGTATTTCAGCGGCCGGACTCATGGGGAGCGTCCAGGCTCTGCGGCGTGTACAGGAACAGTTCCACCATGTAGTCGTGCAGACAGTCGTACAGATATTTCTGGAAGGTCCAGGGGAACTGCGTGTGGGCCACGTCGCGTGGATGAAGTGGAGCGTAGTAGATGTGTACACCGGGCAGCATCTGCTTCAACTGGATCACCAGCTCCAATGAACCGTCCGGCTTCTCCCTGGCCGAGAAGGCAAGCAAGGCATGTTCATAGCGGCCGATCTCCTTGTTCACCTTCTCCAGGTCAGTCACGTCCCGTATTGTATGATGCCGGTAAGAATGACCGCATGGCCGGAAACGATTCGCGTGAAACTCAGCTCGGAAGCCGCCGGCGCGATCACCATCACCCCGGTCGTGGTGCGTGAGATGCCACAAGCCGAGCTGATGGAGGTGATCGTCGGCGTCACCGGCAAGGACATCGCGCGCGTCCGCGAGATTCTCCGGCGCGGAAGTCTGACGAGCGGAGCATCACGATTCCGGTGGGAGCCGGTCGAGGCGGAAGAAGCGGTCATCCGCGGCGCCTTGGCCGCCTTCCCTGACCCCGACCCATCGCGTCCCTTCGATGCGGCACGCTGTGAAACGGCGGTGCTGCTATCGGCAACGCTTCGCATCGAGGTGCCGCGTGAGGCCGGCGCGAAGCGCCGCCTACTGCGGAGGCGAAGCTTCTGGGACGCGTTGATGGAAGTCGCCAGCCAGGGCACGCCCGGCTACGTCGATTACCTCTACAAGGAGCGCGCCGACTGTTACTCCGCCGCTGTCGATGGGGAAAGCGTACGACGCATTCGCGAAGCAGCCTCGCGTTTGGTCTATCCGGCGCTGGCCCGGCAGATTGAATCCTCCGTCTTTGATTCCCTCCATTTTCACGCCCCGCGCTGACACACCATACCTGCTATGATTCGGGCGGGAGGTGATGGATGCTGCAAGTCAGTTCGGCTCGCCGCCTGGAAGATATCGGTCCGGCCCTTTGCGCGGCGGCGCCGCGGCACGGCGCCGCGGTTCTGGCTATCACTCATTTGGGAAAGCTTCTAACCTCAAACGTTTCCGATCCGGCGCATGACGCCATGGTCTATACCATCTGCCAATCGGAACTGTACGCGGCGCTGCTCAGCGCCGACGTGCGATTCGCGGCGTTCTTGCCATGCCGGCTGGCCGCCATCCGCCACGCATCCGGCGTCGTGCTGGAGACTTTGTCCCCGAAACAATTCTGTGCACTCATAAACCGTACCGACCTGGAACGCCTGGCCGCTCCGCTGGAGACGCTGCTCAAGGATCTCATAGCGGACGCCGCCGAACCGGCGCGTTACGTTGTTTCCCCAGCCGAACAATCCGGCGCTCACCAGCCCGGAGCCGTCGAACACCAGATGAGCCGCGATGGCATGATACCCCAGCGCGTGGATTGCCATGGGACCAAGATCGAGGATCTCGCCGGGACCGGCAAGCTGGACGCGCCGGGCGGCTGATTACCGCTTCTTGCCGCTCTTGGCGCGTGACTTGACCACAATCGGCGTTCCCTTGAAGCCCAGCTTCTCGCGGATTTGATTGACCAGGAAACGTTCATCGGAGAAATGCAGCGGCCGCATGCCGTCCTTGAACACCACAAAGGTCGGCGGCCGCACCGAGGCCTGCGTCAAGTAACGGATCTTCAGGTCGCGCTCCTTGCCCAGCCGTTCAAAGAAGCGGTTCAGCTCACCGGTGGTGACACGGTGGTTGGCTGCCTCCCATCCCCGCCGGATCAAGCCGAACAGTTGCTCCGCTCCGGCGCCGCTCTTGGCCGATAGAAACGCAACGGGCGCGTACTCCAGGTATTTCATCGCATCGCGAACCTTCTGCACCTGTTGCGGCTTGTGGCGCTCGGCCGCCAGGTCCCACTTGTTGATGCAGATGATCACCGGACAGCCCGCCTCGTGCGCATAGCCGGCGATGGTGGCGTCCAGCCCCACCACGCCTTCCGTGGCATCGACGATCAAAAGCACGACATCGGCCATCCGGATATGCCGCCGCGCCATCACCACGCTCAGCTTCTCGGCCATCAACTTCGTCTTGCCCTTGCGCCGGATGCCGGCCGTGTCGACGAACACGTACTCGATCCCGTCGCGCACGGTGGTTTCATCCACCGCGTCACGCGTCGTGCCTGCCTCCGGCGTCACGATCGAGCGCTCCTTGCCCGTCAACGTGTTCAGCAATGTCGACTTGCCCGCGTTGGGCCGCCCAATGATCGCCACTCGGATGCGCGTCTGCTTGCTTTCCTCCGCCTCAGCGGAGGGAAACTGCGCAGTGAGGTGATCCAGCATCTCCTCTACGCCAATGCGATGCTCGGCCGAAACCGGGAACAGATGCTCGAATCCGAGCGAATAAAACTCGGCAGCCATGTTCTCTCGCGACGGCGCGTCGATCTTGTTCACCGCCAGCGCCACCGGCTTGCCCAGCGCATGCAGCATCCGCGCCAAGTCCCGGTCGGCGCCGGTGATCTCTGTCCGGCCGTCAATCAGGTAAATGATCTGCGCGGCCGATTCCAGCGCTACGCGCGCCTGCTTGAGAATCTGGCTCGGGATCATCTCCTCGTCGTTGGGGATGATCCCGCCGGTGTCGATGATCTCAAAGCGCCTGCCGCGGTGCTCCGCCTCGGCATGAATCCGGTCGCGCGTGATGCCCGGCTCATCTCCGACAATGGCGCGCCGCGAGCCTGTGATGAGATTGAATAGCGTCGACTTGCCGACGTTCGGCCGGCCCACGATCACGACCACGGGAAGAGAATTGGCTGTTTGGGGATCCATCCGCGCTTTCTCTCCCATGAGAACATGAATCCAGCGCCCCATGCCTAAGCGAGCCGGCATCACCTATGGTTACGAGGAGAAAGTGATCCCCTATGAGGAGGCCCTGCGCGCCGTCGGTCTGGAGCCGGTGCGTCTCCATGCGAACAATCCGTACAGCCTTGACGGCTTGGACGGACTTGTCGTGAGCGGAGGTACGGATGTCGATCCCGCACGCTACGGGCAAGAGCCGCATCCTGCGACTGATAAACCCGACGGTGACCGAGACACAATGGAGACCAAATTGCTCCATGAGTCTCTGAAGCGCGACATGCCGGTGCTGGCCATCTGCCGCGGCATGCAGCTTTTCAACGTGATCCATGAGGGCACCTTGCACCAGCATATTGACAATCTCGCCACCCACCGTGTCCGCACGACACACAAGGCGCATCTCATCCGGATCATTCCGCACACCCGGCTGGAGGAGATCCTTGGCGCGCCGGAAGCCGAGGTGAACTCGCGCCATCACCAGGCAGTGGACCGTGTCGGCGATGGTCTCATCGTCACGGCCAGCGCCCCGGACGGCGTGATTGAAGCGCTGGAGCGTCCGGACCGCCGCTTCGCCATCGCCGTCCAGTGGCATCCGGAAGACTGCATCTCTTTTCGCAACAGCGATCACAAGCTGTTTGAGGCGTTCGCCAAGGCCCTGGAGCGCTGAATGAATCAAAGCCGCAGGCAGGGCCTGCTGGCCTTCGTGCGTGAAGCGCTGGCCGGCACGGAACAGGATTTCACACAGGGCAGCATCGGCCGCGCCGTTGCGCTGCTCGCCATTCCGATGGTGCTGGAGATGTCGATGGAATCGCTGTTCGGTTTCGTTGATGCGATTTTCGTCACCCAGCTCGGCAAGGAGGCCGTCGCCACGGTCGGCATGACGGAGGCCGTGCTGACGCTCATCTTCGGCGTCGCGCTGGGACTCAGCCTCTCCACCACGGCGATGGTCGCCCGCCGAGTCGGCGAGAAGGACGATGAGGGCGCGGCGGTCGCCGCAGTGCAGTCCATTCTCCTCGGCGTCGTAGTCTCGGTGCTCACCGGCATCATCGGTGTAATGGACTCCGAGCGCATTCTCCGCATGATGGGCGCCGATGAGGAGATGGTCCGCCGTGGCGCCATCTACACTGCCACCATCCTTGGTGGCTCGGTCACGATTTTCCTGCTCTTTCTGCTCAACGCCATCTTCCGCGGCGCAGGCGACGCCTCCATGGCCATGCGTAGTCTGATGGTCTCCAACACCATCAACCTCATTCTGGACCCTTGCCTCATCTTCGGCCTCGGCCCGTTTCCCGAGCTTGGACTCTGGGGCGCCTCCATCGCGACCACGATCGGCCGCGGCACCGGCGTTGCTTTCCAGCTCTACATCCTGATGACGGGCAAGGGCCGCCTTCACCTGCATTGGAGGCAGTTTCGTCTTGTGCCGTCGGTCATGTGGAGTCTCATCCGTGTCTCCATCACCGGAATACTCCAGATCCAGATCGCCACCGCCAGTTGGCTCGGCATGATCCGCATCCTCGCCACCTTCGGCAGCGCCGTGCTCGCCGGCACAACCATCGCCATCCGCACGATCGTAGTCGTGATCCTGCCCGCCTGGGGTATGAGTAACGCTGCCGCAACGCTGGTCGGCCAGAACCTGGGCGCGGGCAAGCCGGACCGCGCCGAGCGCTCGGTTTGGATCACCGGCTTCTACAACATGATCTTTCTCGGCGTCATCGGCCTGGTTTTCATCATTTGGCCTGAGCAGGTTCTCTCCATCTATCAACCGGAAGCCTCCATGGTTCCGTTCGGCGTTGCTTGCCTGAGGTATGTCAGCTACGGTTATCTGTTCTACGCCTACGGCATGGTGGTGGTGCAGGCATTCAACGGAGCGGGCGACACGGTCACGCCCACTTACATCAACCTGTTCTGCCACTGGTTATGGCAGATCCCGCTGGCCTGGGGTCTTTCCACGCCGCTGGGAATGGGACCCACCGGCGTCTTTCTCGCCATCACCATCGCCGAATCGACAGTCGCCGCCGTCGGCATTCTCCTGTTCCGGCGCGGAAAGTGGAAGCAGCAAAAAATCTAGAAATGGCAAAGTACACTAGTAAAAGCGCCCGCTGGCGCAGTTAATCACCCAATGAAACGAGCATTGATCACCGGAATCACCGGTCAGGACGGCTCCTATCTCGCCGAGTTCCTCTTGCGCAAGGGCTATGAGGTCCACGGCATCAAGCGCCGCTCCTCCAGCTTCAACACGGAGCGCGTCGACGGCATCTATCGCGACCTGCACGAACATGGCGCACGGTTCATCCTCCACTTCGGCGACCTGGCCGATTCCAACAGCCTCTCGCAGCTTCTCTACGCCGTACAGCCGGACGAGGTCTACAATCTCGCCGCGCAAAGCCACGTACGAGTCAGCTTCGACATCCCCGAGTACACTACCGACATCACCGCCACCGGCGCGCTGCGGCTGCTGGAGAGCATCCGCCAGACCGGGGTGAAGACGCGCTTCTACCAGGCATCCTCTTCGGAAATGTACGGCTCGACGCCTCCGCCGCAGGATGAGAACACGCCGTTCCACCCGCGCAGCCCCTACGCCTGCTCGAAGCTCTTCGCGCACGCCGCCGCGGTGAACTACCGCGAAAGCTACGGCATGTTCGCCGTAAGCGGCATTCTCTTTAACCATGAGTCGCCGCGGCGCGGGGAAACCTTCGTGACGCGCAAAATCGCCCGCGCGGTAGCGCGCATCAAGAACGGACTGCAAAGGAGGATTTATCTCGGCAACCTGGATGCGCGCCGCGACTGGGGCTACGCGCCAGAGTATGTCGAAGCAATGTGGCTCATGCTCCAGCAGGACACGCCGCAGGACTTCGTCATCGGCACCGGGGAAATGCACACCGTGCGCGAATTCGTCGACGTCGCCTTTCACCAAGCCCGCTTGGACCCGGGCGAGTACGTCGAGATGGATGAGCGCTATCTGCGTCCAGCGGAGGTCGACGCACTGCAAGCCAACCCGGAAAAGGCGCGGCGAATTCTCGGCTGGCATCACAAGGTCGGCTTTGAGGAACTAGTGCGGCTGATGGTGGACGCCGAAATGACCGCGCTGGCAGACCAGCTTGCAGGGGTAGTCAAGCCGGCCGGGGAGAGAGACTAGTGGATCTGGCGGGCAAGAGGCTATGTGTCACCGGCGGCGCCGGCTTCCTAGGTTCCTTTGTCGTGGAAACGCTGCGGCAACGCGGCTGCCGCGACATCTTCGTTCCCCGGAAGCGCGACTACGATCTGACGCGCCCGGAGGCTGTCAGGAAGATGCTGACCGACTCGCGGCCCGAGGTGCTGTTCCACTTGGCGGCCTCGGTCGGCGGCATCGGCGCCAACCGGCATAACCCCGGAAAATTCTTCTACGAAAACGCCGTCATGGGCATTGAGCTGATCGAGCAGGCGCGCCTGACCGGTGTCGAGAAGACGATCGTCGCCGGAACCATCTGCGCCTATCCCAAGTTCACGCCCGTTCCGTTTCGTGAAGACGACTTGTGGAACGGCTACCCGGAAGAAACCAACGCCCCCTACGGCATCGCCAAGAAGGCGTTGCTGGTGCAGTGCCAGGCCTACCGAGAGCAGTACGGCATGAATGCGATCTATCTGCTCCCGGTGAATCTCTACGGTCCGCGTGACAACTTCGATCTTCAGTCCTCGCACGTGATTCCCGCGCTGATCCGCAAATGCGAGCAGGCGCGCAAGGACAACGCCGCGGAGATCGTCGGCTGGGGTGACGGCACTCCTACGCGCGAGTTCCTCTACGTTGAGGATGCCGCCGAGGGGCTGGTCACGGCGGCGGAGCGCTACGACAAGCCGGACCCGGTGAACTTAGGCAGCGGCGAAGAGATCACCATTGCGGACCTGGTCGGGCTCACCGCCAGACTGTGCGGCTACAGCGGCGCCGTCCGCTGGGACACTTCACAACCTAACGGGCAGCCCCGCCGCAAACTCGACACATCGCGCGCCGCCGCAGAATTCGGCTGGCGCGCCGGCACCACGCTCGAAGACGGCCTGCGCAAGACCATTGACTGGTACCGCTCCGCTTGAGCCAGCCTCTCGTCACCATCGTCACGCCGTCGTTCAACCAGGCGCCCTACCTGCGCGCCACCATCGAAAGCGTCCTCAGCCAGGACTACCCGAACATCGAATACATCATCATGGACGGCGGCTCCACCGACTCGAGCGCCTCCATTGCCGCCGAATACTCCTCGCGCCTGAAATGGTTCTCGGAAAAAGACCGCGGCCAGTCCCATGCCCTCAACAAGGGTTTCCGTATGGGGAAAGGCGAAATCCTGGCCTGGATCAACTCCGACGACATACTGCTGGAAGGCGCCGTTCGGCGGGCGGTGGAAGGCTTTCAGCAAAATCCGCGCGCCGGCGCTGTCTACGGAGAAGGCTTCCTGATGGATCCCGCCGGCAACTTCACCTGCCGATTCCCTCACACGCGGCCCTTCGACCTCTGGACACTAGTGCACCTGTCTGACTACGTGCTCCAACAGACGCTCTACTTCCGCGCCGACGTCTACCGCGAAGTGGGCGAGCTGCGCGAGGATTATCACTGGACCATGGACTGGGATCTGCTAATCCGCATCGGCCGCCGGTATCCGCTTCACTATATCGCTCACTACATGGGCGCGCTGCGCGAACATCCCGATGCCAAGACCTGGTACGGCGGCAAGGTGCGCAGCCGAGAGATCGGCCGCATGCTGCGCGAGCACACAGGCATGCTGGTGCCGCCAGGCTGGATCGTCTACGGCATGGACACCTTCCGGCAGATCTGGTGCGGCCGTATCGCGAAGCTTATCCCGGGGCTGGCCGGGGAGGCCCCGCAGATGGCACTCACCTACGCCTGTGGGATCGCCACTTCACTGGCGCTCAACCGCTTCATGGGCTGGTACGCCGACGGCTGGGTCAGCACGCGAATCCTGTACATGCTCCCGCGCTGCGAGAGCGATTTACTCATCGAAGGTGAGTTGCCCGCCAATCCGTGGCTTGACGGGCAGACGGTGGAAGTGATCTGTAACGGCGAAAGCCTGGGCAGTCATCGCCTGCCGAAAGGTGAGTTCCAGCTCCGTATTCCCGCGCGCGGGCTTGCCGCGGAAGAACCGGCCAGTCTCGAGTTGATCGCCACCCACGCCTACATCCCCACGCACTTCGGCCACCTCACGGACCGCCGCCGGCTGGCCTACAAGATTCGCCGCATCACGTGGGCCGATTGGAGTCTCCACCATTAGGTACGGCGCATGTTGCGGTGGCAGGCGGCCGCCGCACTGCCCACTGCCGCAATCAATCAGCAATCCCTGCGCCGCGTCATCTATCAGCGGCTGCACGAGCCTCGCGGGCAGCTTGACCAGCATCCACCCGTTCGGCTTCGCTTCCGTCTTCACGCTCTCCCACGCAACTCCGCGCGGCATGCGGAGTGGCGCATCCTGTTCGCTCCACGGCTGCCGGAACAGACCCAAACGCACCTCGCGCGGCATCGGTTCGCCTCCCGCGTGCAACAGAAGCGTGGCGGAGTCCACTTTCCATCCCGCCGCCACCGAGACGCGAAACCGCGCCAGCAGCAGCTTCTCCACACGCGCGGACGCCGTGCATTCCAGCACCGCGCTAGCCGCGCCAGCCGGGCTTGCTGAAAAAACCGTAACCATCGCCAGCGCCAACAAAGTGCACTTTCCACTTGCGACGCAAACCATTTCGGTGGACACTTTAATTTCAGGATACTTTCTCTGGGAGGCAAGTTGATTCCGAAGTTGAGTGAACCGGCCGCAACGTGGCAGCCGGCTGAACGCTGGACCATTTCCGAGGCGTCCGAGCTTTACGATATCGAGCGTTGGGGTAAGGGATATTTCTCCATCGGCGCCAACGGCAACGTCTGGGTGCACCCATCCAAGGACCCTTCCCGCTCCATCGACGTGAAGGACCTGCTCGACACGCTGATCCTGCGCGGCATCTCGCCGCCCATCCTCATCCGCTTCGGGGAAATCCTGCAGCACCGCCTCGGCGAGATGCAGCAGGCCTTCATGAACGCGATTCGCGAACACAACTTCGAAGGCAAGTACTCCCTTGTTTATCCGATCAAGGTGAACCAGCAGCGCCAGGTGGTGGAGGAAGTGGTGCGGTTCGGCAAGCAGTATCACTACGGACTGGAGGCAGGATCCAAGCCGGAGTTGCTGGCCGTGCTGGCCGTCGCCGACAACGAGACGCCCATCATCTGCAACGGCTTCAAGGACGACGAATATATCGAGATGGTGATGCTGGCCAAAAAGGTCGGCCGCCAGATCATTCCTGTGGTGGAAAAGTACACCGAACTCGACCTGATCCTGAAGCACTCCCAACGCGTCGGCGTGCGGCCCGTGATCGGCGTTCGCTTGAAGCTGGCCAGCCGCGGCGCGGGGCGCTGGAAGTCGAGCGGCGGCTACCGCTCCAAGTTCGGACTCACGGTCACCGAAACGCTGCGCGCGCTGGAGCAGTTGAAAGCCATCGGGATGGAGGACACGCTCCAGTTGCTGCACTTCCACCTCGGCTCGCAGATCACCAACATCCGCCAACTGAAGGCAGCCGTGACGGAAGCGGCCCGGATCTACGTGGAGCTGCGGCGGCTGGGCGCCGGCATGGAGTATCTGGACGTCGGCGGCGGGCTCGGCATCGATTACGACGGCTCGCAGACGGACTTTGAATCGAGCGTCAACTACACGCTGCAGGAGTACGCCAACGACGTCATCCACCATGTGCAGAGCGTTTGCGATGAGTCGAATACCCCGCACCCGGACATCATTTCCGAAAGCGGCCGCGCCGTGGCCGCCTACCACAGCGTGCTGATCTTCAACGTGCTCGGCGTGAGCGGCACGGGCGAACAGGAGGTTCCCACGGAGCTGCCCTCCGATGTCGAGCAGCCGCTGGCCGATCTGCTGGAAACGTACCGCGGCCTGTCCACCCGGAACTTGCTAGAAAGCTATCATGACGCCCAGCAGGCGCTGGATGCCGCACTCAACCTGTTCAGCCTCGGCTATCTGCCTCTAGAGCAGCGGAGCATCGCCGAGAATCTCTATTGGGCGATCTTCCGCCGCATCCAGCGGCTGGTCAGGGAAGTCGATGAACCGCCGCAGGAGCTCGAGAACCTCGACTCGGCCCTGTCGGACACCTACTTCTGCAACTTCAGCCTGTTCCAGAGCATGCCCGACAGTTGGGCCGTCAAGCAGCTTTTCCCCATCATGCCCATTCACCGCTTGAATGAGCCGCCCTCGCGCCACGGCGTGCTGGGCGACATCTCCTGCGACTCCGATGGTAAGGTGGATCAGTTCATCGACCGCCGCGACGTGAAGAAGACCCTCCCGCTGCACGCCTTCAACGGCGAGCCCTACTTCATCGGGTCGTTCCTAGTCGGCGCCTACCAGGAGATCCTCGGCGACCTCCACAACCTGTTCGGCGACACCCATGCGGTCCATGTCAGCCTGAGCGAGAATGGCGAAATCGTGCTCGACACCGTCGTGCGCGGAGACACGGTGAAGGAAGTGCTCGATTACGTCCAGTTCAACGCCCAAACCCTGCTCGAGCAGTTCCGGCTGGACGTGGAACGCGCTGTCCGGGAGGGCAAAATCGGCTACGAAGAATCCGGCCGCCTGCTGCGGTTTTATGAAGACGGCCTGAACGGTTACACGTACCTGGAAGAGCCCCACACCCGGTAAAACTAACAAAACGTAATCGTTAAAAGTTGTTTGATGGGCTGCAGCAAATTGGTGTGTTGATATATAATTCCGGACGAGAACGTGTGTTAGCCTCTCGCAGGAGCTTTTGTTCAGCATGTCAACCACCGAAGTCACTCCAATTGCGTCTCATGAGGGCGAAGGCCCGCGGCGCATCATAAACGATTTCAGCATTCAGGTTGCCACCGTCAACGGGTCCGGCAGCCAAACATCCAATACCGTCCTTATGCGCTCCATCTTTCAGATGGGCATCCCCGTTTCCGGCAAGAACCTCTTCCCATCCAATATTCAGGGTTTGCCCACCTGGTTCACCATCCGCGCCAGCAAACATGGATGGATCGGCCGTAAGAAAGAGATCGATTTCATGGTCGCCATGAATCCGGAGACGGCCAAGGAGGATTGCCTCAGCCTGGAGCCAGGCGCCGCCCTGGTTTACGACGAGCCGCTCAAGTTGAACGAGCTGCGCTCGGATCTGCAGATGTATCCGGTGCCGTTCGACAAGCTGGTGGTTCCGGTCTGCCCGGAAGCGCGCCTGCGCAAGCTGGTGCGCAACATGATCTACGACGGCGTGCTCGCCTTTCTCCTCAACATTGATATGGAGGAGATCCGCAAGGCGCTGGTGAAGCAGTTCGGGCCGAAGAAAGCAAAGGCCGCCGATTTGAACTGGGGGGCGGTAAAGGCCGGCTACGAATTCGCCGAGAAAAACCTCACCAAGACCGACCCATGCTACCTGGAGCGGATGAACAAGACCGCCGGGAAGATCATCATCGACGGCAACGCCGCCTGCGCGCTGGGCTGCGTCTACGCCGGCTGCACGGTGGTGACCTGGTATCCGATCACGCCTTCCTCCTCGTTGGTGGAAACGATGATCGGCTATTTGAAGCGGCTACGCATAGATAAGGATGGCAATGCCACTTACGCGGTGGTGCAGGCCGAGGACGAGCTTGCCGCCATCGGCATGGTGATCGGCGCGGCCTGGGCCGGCGCGCGTTCCATGACCTCCACCTCCGGCCCGGGTGTCTCGTTGATGTCGGAGTTCATCGGGCTCGGCTACTACGCCGAGGTTCCGGCCGTGATCGTCGACGTGCAGCGCGTTGGCCCCTCCACCGGGCTGCCTACCCGTACCATGCAGGGCGACACCTTTGTGAATGCCTTCGTCTCGCACGGCGACACCAAGCATCCCGTCCTGTTCCCCGCATCGCCGGAAGAGTGCTTCTCGATGTCGATCGAGGCCTTCGATCTGGCCGAGTTCTACCAGACCCCGGTCTTCGTTAACACCGATCTTGATTTGGGCATGAACAACTGGATGTCGGAACCGTTTGAATACCCCACCGAGCCGATCAGTCGCGGCAAGGTGCTGACCGCCGAGGATCTGAACCGCCTTGGTGGATTTGCACGATATAAGGATGTGGACGGCGACGGAGTCGGCTACCGCACGCTGCCCGGCACGAACCACCCGGCAGCCGCTTACTTCACCCGCGGCAGCGGCCACAACGAAGAGGCCAAGTACTCCGAGCGGCCTGACGACTATGTCAACAATGTGGACCGGCTGGCGCGCAAGTTCGAGCATATGCGCACGCGCGTTCCGAAACCGGCGGTGGAGGTGAACGAAAAAGCGGCCGTGGGTATCCTCTGCTGCGGCACTTCCGACTATGCGGCGCAGGAAAGCCGCGACCAACTCCTCCGCGAGTATGGCCTGGAGACCAGCTACTACCGTGTGCGGGCCTACCCGTTCACCAGCGAACTGGCCGAGTTCCTTGACCGCCACGACCGGATCTACGTCATTGATCAGAACCGTGACGCGCAGCTTTATTCGCTGATCAAGCTGGAATCGCCGCCCAACCGGATCGCCAAGTTGCGCAGCGTGCGCTATTACGGCGGCCTGCCGCTGGATGCGCGCACCGTCACCGATGAAATCGTCATGCAGGAGGGCCTGTGAGCACTACCGCCAATCCCCCGAAAAAGACCAACCGCATCGGTCTGGAAGTTCTCAACTACAAGGGCGGCAAGACCACGCTGTGCGCCGGCTGCGGCCACAACTCGATCAGCGAGCGCATTGTCGAGGTGTTCTACGAGATGGGTATCCATCCGTGGAACGTTGCCAAGTTCAGCGGAATCGGTTGCTCCTCTAAGTCGCCGGCCTACTTCCTCGGCCTCTCGCACGGCTTCAACGGCGTGCATGGCCGCGCACCGTCGCTCGCCACTGGAGCCATGCTTGCCAACCGCAACCTCGTGGGCATCCTGGTCACCGGCGACGGTGACACGGCCTCCATCGGTATCGGCCAGTACATTCACCTCATGCGGCGCAACCTGCCGCTGATCTACATCATCGAAGACAACGGCGTCTACGGGCTGACCAAGGGCCAGTTTTCGGCCACCGCCGAGATGGGATCGAAATCCAAGGGCGGCGTGATCAACGACATGGCGAAGATTGACTGCTGCCTGCTGGGCATTCAGCTGGGCGCATCGCTGGTGGCGCGCAGCTTCAGCGGCGACAAGAAGCAGATGCAAGCCATCCTCAAGGCCGCGCTGCACCACAACGGCCTGTCGGTGATCGACATCATCTCGCCCTGCGTCACCTTCAACGATCATGAAGGCTCCACCAAGAGCTACTCCTATATGAAGGAGCACGACCTGCCGATTCACGAGATCGACTTCGTGCCTCACTACGAAAACATTGAAATCGAGATGGCGGAAGGCGAAGTTCGCGAGGTGGAGCTTCACGATGGATCGCAGATCCGGCTGCGCAAGCTGAACCGCGATTACGACCCCACCAAGAAGACCAACGCCGTCCGGCTTCTTCAGGAGTCCGAGGAAAAAGGGGAAGTCGCCACGGGCATCCTGTACGTCCAGCCGCGCGACACCAACTTCTTCGACATGCTCGGTATGGTGGATGAGCCGCTGGCCACGCTGCCCGAATCCAGAGTCCGGCCTTCGAAAGAATCGCTGGATATGGTGATGGAAGAATTGCGCTGAACCGGCTTCGCGTTGTCCTGGTTTCGCCCCGCAACCCGCTAAACATCGGCGCGGCCGCCCGCGCCATGAGCAATTTCGGCTTCACCGATCTGCGCCTGGTCAATCCCTACGAAGTGGCTTTTCGCGAGGCTCGCTCCGCCGTAGGAGCGGGCGAGGTGATCGGCAACGCGATGGAGTACACGACTCTCGAAGAAGCCGTCGCCGATTGCTCCTTGGTGATCGGCACTGCCTCGCTGGGTCACCGCGAGCTTCATCATCCGCTGCGGCGCCTGGAGTACGGAGCGCGCCTCATCCGCAAGCACTTGGCGAGCGCTAACGCTGCGCTGCTGTTCGGCTCGGAGAAGTACGGTCTTTCCAATGACGACCTCAGCCTCTGCCACTGGCTGTTGCGCATCCCGACGCGCGCCGAGCATGAGTCGATGAATCTCGGCCAGGCGGTGGCTGTCTGCCTGTATGAGTTGATTCGCAGCCCGCAAGCCGCTAAGCGGGACCCGAAGGCTTCGAAAAAGGCTGCGGCGCGCGATCTGGAACTTCTGAGCGGCCGGCTGATGGAGACCCTGCTCGCCTCAGGCTACATTAACCAGCGCACCGCCGCCTCCACCGTACAAAAGGTCCGCCGGTTGGTTCGGAGGATGGATCTGAATGCGCAGGATGCCGACGTTTGGTTGGGAATGTTGCGTCAAGTGCTCTGGAAACTGCGCCATTAGACGCATTCCGACACCTGGGCAGTGCGTCTTATTGCCCACGCGCTACCTGGAATCAGGCACTTGGACGGATGGCCCTGTACCTGCCCACTAAATGCACAGTATGGAAACCCAGCGCCGTAGTCTGGTCGGTTGGCTGCTCGGAGGTGGTCTTACGGCTTCCGTGATCTCGTTCCTTTATCCCGCCGTCCGCTTTATGCAGCCACCGAAGGTGCCGGAGGCTTCCATCAACGAAACGGTCGCCGGCAAGATCGACGAATTCAAGCCGAATAGCGGAACGATCGTCAAGTTCGGCAACCGTCCGGCATTGCTCATTCGGGTGAACGAGACTGAGTGGCGGGCTTTCAACGCCATCTGTACGCACCTGAACTGCACCGTACAATTCGAGCAGCCCACCAGCCAGATCTGGTGTGCTTGCCATAACGGACGCTTCGACATCAACGGGCAGGTTGTTTCCGGCCCGCCGCCGGGCCCGCTGGAAGAGTTTCAAGTTCGGATAAGAGAAGATGAGGTCTTCATCTCCAAGCGCGCGTAAACAAATCGTCAACTGGATCGAGGAGCGCACAGGCTGGGGTGCGGTGCGCGAGTTCATCGAGCACAAGAAAGTCCCCATCCACTCGGCCACCATCTGGTACTACTTCGGCGGCATCACGCTGTTCCTGTTCCTGATCCAGGTGTTGACCGGAATCCTCCTGCTGCTCTACTACCGCCCGACGCCGAATGAGGCGTACGAGAGCGTGCAGTTCATCATGACGCAGGTGGAGTTCGGCTGGCTGATCCGATCCGTGCACGGCTGGTCCGCCAACCTGATGATCCTGTCAGCTTTCATTCACATGTTCAGCGTGGTGTTCCTGCATTCCTACCGCAAGCCGCGGGAGTTGACTTGGTTGAGCGGGCTGGCGCTGCTGGGGCTATCGCTGGCCTTCGGATTCAGCGGCTATCTGCTGCCGTGGAACACCATCGCCTACTTTGCCACCAAGGTCGGCACCGACATGGCCGCCGCGGTGCCGCTGGTGGGCGACTGGCTGGCGCGATTCCTGCGCGGGGGCGACGACGTAGGCGGCGCGACGCTGACCCGCTTCTTCGGCTTCCACGTCGCGGTGCTGCCCGGCGTCACCACCATCCTGTTGCTGGTTCACCTGGCGCTGGTGCAGCGGTTCGGTATGAGCTCACCGCCATGGGTTGGCCCTGGCAACGACAAGCAGATGGGTTTCTTCCCGAACTTCTTCCTGCGCGAGCTGATGGCTTGGTACGCGGCTCTCGCCGTGCTCGGTTCGCTGGCCGCACTGTTTCCCTTGGAACTCGGCGAGAAGGCTGATCCATTTGCGCCGGCGCCGGCAGGCATCCGGCCCGAGTGGTACTTCCTTGCCCCCTTTTACACGCTCAAGCTGATTCCATCAAGAGTCTGGATCGTTGACGGCGAGCTGCTTGGGCTTGTTGGGTTCTCCCTGATAGCCGTCTGGTGGGCGTTACTGCCGTTCTGGGCCTCCAACCGGGACGGCATTGTTAAGGTGCGCCGGGTAACCGGCGCGGGGGTCGCGCTGCTGGCTTATCTGGCCACCTTCTCCTACCTGGGGTATGTGAAATGAACCGGCTCGCTCTAGCACTACTCGGCGCTGCCTTCCTGGCTTGGAGCGCCGACGCCTGCCGCGAATGCCATTCGGCGCTGGATGGCAATCTGGGCAGTCCGGCCAAGACATACGACGCCGACATACACGGCCGCCGTGGATTCAGCTGTCACGACTGTCACGGCGGCGACCCCAACAAAGCCGAACTCCATGGCCCGATGAAAGTACGGCGGACCACCGTCGCCGCGCTCTGCGCGCGCTGCCACAGCAATGCCGATCTGATGCACAAGTTCAACCCGCGTCCCCGCGTGGACCAGCACACGCAATTCCTCACGAGCGTTCATGGCAAACGGTTGGCGGCCGGAGACGAAGCAGCGGCGACTTGCATCGATTGCCATGGTGTGCACGGGATTCTGCCGGTGAAGGATCCGCGCTCCCCCACCCATCCATTGAAGCTGCCCGACACCTGTTCCCGCTGCCATTCCCATTCCGCAAGGATGGCCAAATACAAGATCGGCACCGGCCAGTATGCCGACTACCGGCAGAGCGTACACTGGCATGCGCTCGAACAGCGCGGTGATCTCTCCGCGCCGAGTTGCGCCTCCTGCCACGGAAACCATGGCGCTGCCCCGCCGCAGGTGGGCTCCGTGACGGCCGTCTGCGGCAGCTGCCACGTTCTGCTGGAGCAGCTGTTCAGCAAGAGCCCTCACCAGCCGGTGTTCTCGATGATGAGCGAAGGAGCCTGCACGATCTGCCACGGCAACCACAAAGTGGAGAAGCCGACGCCGGCCATGCTGTCGGGCGCCACTTCCGCCTGCGTGCAATGCCATGAACCGGACACCAAGGGCGGCGTGGCGGCGGCAGAGATGTTCACCCAGAGCAAGAAGCTCTCGGATGCACTGGACCGCTCCGACCGGCGCCTGAGTGAGGCGCGCGGTTTTGGCATGGAGGTGTCGGAGGCGCAGCTGAAACAGATTGAAGCGCGCGAGCAGCTGGTGAAGGCTCGCGTGGCCGTTCACACTTTTGATCTGGCCGAGTTCAACAAACCCGTGCAGGAAGGCCTGACTCTGGCGGCAGCCACTCTGCAGGCCGGCGATGAGGCGATGCGGGAAAAGGACTGGCGGCGGATCGGACTTGGCCTGTCGCTGATTACCATCCTGGTAACCATCGCCGGGCTTCGCCTTGCCATCCGGAGGCTGGAGTCCAACCCGGCTGCTCCGGGAGAAAAGGGGTAGGCGATGCGTTTCTCTTTGCTGTTGCTAGCCGCCGTCTGTTTGGCGCCCGCGATGCAAAACCCCTCGAGCGCGGAACTCTGCGGCCGTTGCCACCGGGCGATTCACGAAGCATGGAGAGAATCCTCGCACTCCAAGGCAATGGAGAGCAGGCTTTTTCAGGATTCGCTCCAGATGGCGGAAAAGGACTTCGGGGCCGACACCAGGAAGATCTGCCTGAGTTGTCACGCGCCGCTGGCACTTGAGTCCGGCGATCTTCAGTTGGTGCGCAAGGCGAGCTGGGAGGGAGTGTCGTGCGACTATTGTCACTCGGTTCGCGATGTTTCCCTGGAGGGCCGGAATCCACGCGCCAGCCTTGCGATCGGATCAAACAAGACCGGACCACTGAAGGATGTCACTTCCGCCGCCCATACAAGTTCCTACTCCGCTGTGCACACCTCCTCCCTGGTTTGCGCGCCCTGCCATGAATACCGCAACGCGCTCGGTTTTCCCGTACTCACCACGTATTCGGAATGGAGTCAGAGTTCATTCGGCAAGAACGACACAACCTGCCAGACCTGCCACATGGCGGAGGTAAAGGGCGATGTTGTGGATCCGCACATCCAACGCGCCAAGACGGCCACGATTAATCTGCACAACATGCCGGGCAGCAATTCCTTGCAACAGCTGAGCGGCGCCATCCGGGCGCAGCTAACAACCTCGCGGCGTGAAGATACGCTGCTGGTTCACATCACCGTGTCGAACGAATCGGCCGGGCACCATCTCCCCACCGGTTCACCGATGCGGCGTATTGAGTTGGAGCTGAGAGCCGATTCTTACAAGGGTCACCGTTTCCAGGCCCAAAAGGTCTACCAGCGCAGAGTCGCGGACCAGGCGGGCCGTCCACTTGTGCGCGAACACTTCGCCTTTATGAAAGGCGCATCGGTCATCTCCGATACCCGGCTGGCGCCGGGAGAACAGCGGCAGGAGACGTTCTCTTTCGATATCCCGCCCGGAGTTCCCACCAAGGTGGAAGCGACATTCCGCTATTATTATTCCCCGATGGCGCGCAGCGAAACCCAGCGACGCGTCACGTTTCTCAGCTTGAGCCGGCTGGTAAGATGAGGCTCGGACATAAATTCTGGAGATTTGAAGTATGCGATTGACGATTACTGCCCTCGCACTTGCGGGGCTTTTCTGCCTGCCGGCCAGCGCCGCTACCGGAAAAGAACTTTACGACAAGTCCTGCAAGGCCTGCCATGGCGCGCAGGGTGAGGGCAATCCCGGCATGGCAAAGATGCTGAAGGTGGAGATCCGGCACCTTGGCTCGCCGGAGGTTCAAAAGAGCACGGACGCGCAACTGAAGAAGGCGATCCTGGAAGGCACCGGCAAAATGAAGCCGGTGAAGCTGAGCGCCGCGGATGCCGACGCTGTCGTGGCGTTCGTACGCACATTGAAGAAGTAGCCGATACTGGTGTTGGGAGGGACACCAGTGCGGGGATTCGCTAGCGGCGCTGATTGTGTGCGCGCCGGCACAGGCCGGAACGGGCGCCGTTAGCGGCGAACCAGCACCTCGTCAATCTCCTTCTTCCGGATATCCGGCACGGTAGCATCCTCGGCGGGATAGCCGACGGGGATGAGCAGGAACGGCCGCTCGTTCGGCGGGCGATCCAGTATCTGTCCGAGAAATCCCATCGGGCAGGGGGTGTGTGTGAGCGTGGCAAGACCGGCCAGGTGCAGCGCGGCCAGCAGAAAGCCGGTGGCGATGCCGGCCGATTCCGATACGTAGTAGTGCTTCACCCTGCGCCCGCCCTCCAGGCCATGGTCGATGCGAAAGACGACGATCAGGTAGGGAACGATCTCGAGGAACTCCTTGTGCCAGTCGGTGTCGAATGGCTCGAGTGCTTCCAGCCATTCCTGCGGGAAGCGGCGCTCATAGTTCTCCTTTTCCTCGACTTCGGCGGCAATACGGATCTTGCGCTTCAGCTCGGGTTCGGAGACGACGACGAATCGCCAAGGCTGCTGGTTGGCTCCGGAGGGCGCGGTGGCAGCGGCGCGGATGGCGGTTTCTATCAGTTCATAAGGAACCGGGCGGTCCGAGAATTGGCGCACGGATCGACGTGTGCGGATGCGCTCCAGGAACTCGGCGGCGCGGCGCTGCTGCTCCTCGGGCGGAAGCTGATCAAAGACGAGCGGCGCCTGTTTCATTTGGATTTCGCGAAGGCGTAGAGGGCGGAGCGTGTGCGCAGGTAGATGCGCCCGCCGGCAATGGCAGGCGTGGCGTAGCATTCCTCCTCGAGCGAACTGGAAGCCAGTACTTCCCAGTTGGCCTGCGCTTTCAGCACGGTGAGCTTGCAGGCTTCGCTCAGCATATAGACCTTGCCGTCGGCTCCCAACGGAGAAGACCAGTAACGCTCCAATGCGTTCGGAAGGCGTTCCTGTTTGATCATCTCGCCGGTTTTCGGGTCGAGTGTAGTGGCGATGCCGCCGTCCTTCACCAGGAACAGTGTGTTGTTGTAGTAGAGGGGGGAGGGGACGTTCGGCTGCGCCTTACGGTAGCGCCACAGGACGTGCGTATCGGTAACGTCGCCGCGGCCGCCGAGCCGGATGGCGAGTACGCTGTTCTGCGCGGAGCGGTGCAGCCGCCAGAAGTACCAGTCGCGCTCCTCGATGGTGTTGTTGAAGTTGAGGTCGTTGTTCACATACCAGCTCTTCATCTTGGGGCCGGTTTCCTCCGGAGTCAGCACGCCGTCCTTGTTGGCGTCGTGCTCCTTGAGCATTCCCTCAAAGGTGGGCGTCTCGGGTGGCGTGGCCGTGTCGCCGCCGATCTCCCAGGAGTTGATGTAGACAACGTTGCCGTCGATGACGGGCACGCCCTTCAGCTGCCAAGCCATGCCGCGCGTCCACCACAGCTTTTCGCCCGTGGCAAGCGCGTAGCCAATGGTTTGGTAGGCACCGGGGATGATCAGCTCGGCGGGGCCGTTGCGCGGGCGGTAGATGCCGGGGGTTGCGTAGCCGCGCGTCACCTCCGGCCGCATGACCTTCCACCTCTCCTTGCCGGTGGCGGCATCGAGCGCGAGCAGGTAGGAATCGGTGTCCTGGTCGCAGATGAGGATCACCATTCCGTCCACAACCACCGGCGAGGAGCCGTGGCCGTTGACGTTGTTGAACGGGCCCAGCGGCACTCGCCAGCGCTCTTCCCCATCCAACCCATAGGCGAGCAGGCCGTAGTCGCCGAAGAAGACGTAGACCTGGCGGCCATCGCTGGCCGGTGATGGCGAGGCCGGTCCGTGCGTCTTCTGAAAGTTCTCCTTGCGCGGGCGGGGCGCCTCGCGCCGCCAGAGGATCTTGCCGCTGGCGCGGTCAAGCGCGATGGTGAAAAGCTTCCCGTCTTCCGCTGCGGTAAGAAAGATGTGGTTGCCCACAAGGATCGGTGAGGAATCGCCTGGCGGAAGCGAGGTTCGCCAGATCTGGTTTTTGCCCGGGCCGATTTCGATGGGCAGGTTCTTTTCGGCGGAGAGGCCGGAGCCATTCACGCCGCGGAACTGCGGCCAATCGGCCGCGGAGAGGAGAGTCGTCATCAAGAGGAGAGCAATGCGCACAATGCCCTTCATTCTATCTTGGCGTGCTTAACTGGAGATTATGCTGATGCTGGAGGCGCCTCAGCGCGCGCGGTTATGGAAGCAGCTGGCGGATATTCTGGAGAACTATGCAGCCAGTGTACACACGAGGCGAGTGACGCCCGATCTCGATCCGGAACGCATCCGCGCCGTGCTTGCGCCGTTCGATTTCGAGAAGCCGCGCGACCCGTTTGAGATGGTGGAGTTCGCGGCCCGGCAGCTAAGCGAGTGGCAGACGCACACGCCGCATCCGCGCTACTACGGGCTCTTCAACCCCGCGCCGGCGACGATGGGCATAGCGGCGGATACATTGGTAGCAGCGTTCAATCCGCAGTTGGCTGCATGGGCGCATTCGCCGCTGGCGGTGGAGATTGAGCGGCATCTTATCCGCGCTCTGGGTGGGCGGTTCGGCTATGATGCGGCGTCGACGGACGGTACGTTCGCCTCCGGTGGAGCCGAGGCCAACCATACGGCGCTGGTGGCGGCGCTGACGCGGGCGTTCCCAGAGTACCCGGTGAAGGGTGTCCGGGCGTTGGCGGCGCAGCCGGTGTTCTATGCATCGGCCGAGTGCCACCATTCATTCCAGAAGGCGGCGCGGATCACCGGGATCGGGCAGGAGGCGGTGCGGACGGTTGCGGTGGATGGAGAATTGCGGATGAGCCCGGCAGCGCTGCGGAAGCAGATTGCAGAGGACCGTGCGGCGGGACTTGCGCCATTCCTGATTGCGGGCACGGCGGGGACGACCAACGCGGGCGCGATTGATCCGCTTGAGGAGCTGGCGGCGATCGCGTCCCAGGAGAAACTGTTCTACCACGTCGACGCGGCCTGGGGCGGCGCGGCCGCGCTGGCGGCGCCGCTGCGCGGACTAATCGCGGGGATCGAGCGGGCCGACTCGATCACCTTCGACGCGCACAAGTGGCTTTCGGTTCCGATGGGCGCCGGGGTTTTCCTGACACGGCACAAGGACCTGCTGCACGCGGCGTTCCGCACGCCGACTGCCTACATGCCGAAGGAGGCGGCGGCGTTCGATGTGATTGATCCGCATCTGCATTCGATGCAGTGGTCGCGGAGGTTCATCGGGTTGAAAGTATTTCTGTCGCTAACGGTGGCCGGATGGGAGGGTTACGAGAAGGCGATCCTGCACATGACGGAGATGGGCAACCGGCTGCGCGGCAAATTGGAGGAGAACGGCTGGGAGGTGCTGAGCCGGCCGCCGTTGCCGGTGCTGTGCTTTGTGGACCGCTGCGGCGCCGACCCGCGCAAGGTGGCGGCGGAGGTGGTGGCAAGCGGCGAGGCGTGGATTTCGACAACGATCCTGGGCGGGAACAAGCTGACGCTGCGTGCCTGTATTACTAATTACCGGACAGGGCCGGAGGATGTGGACGCGCTGATCGTTTCGCTCGATCGGGCGCGGGCTAAGGCAGCGTAGCCAGCATCACCGGATCGGGCCCCCAGCCCTTTTCGGTCTTGAACTCGCGGATCAGTTTGCGGTCCGGGACCGAGATGACATAGACAGTGTCCTCCTCTTCGGCGGAGGCGAAGGCGTACTTGCCATCAGAGGAGACGGTACAGGATATGGGTTGTCCGTGAACGGGGATCTTGGCGACAACTTGGCGAGTGGAGGTGTCGATGAACTCGATGACGCGGTCGTGCATGGCGGCGTAGACCAGCGTGCGGCCGTCGGGGGTGAGATCGATGCGGACGGGCCCCTTGGAGGTCTTGATTTCATTGATGACGGCGTGGCGTTCGGTATCGATCAACGAGATGGTGTGGGATTCGCGGTTGGTGACGAACAGGATGGTTCCGTCGAAGTTGAGGACGCTACCTTCAGGCCGCTCGCCGGTTGGGATCTTCTTTACCATGCCGGTGGTGAGCTGAATGGCGGAGACCGTGTTTTCACCACTGTTGCTGACAAAGGCCCACTCGGCGCCGGACTTGCCTGGACCGAAGCTGACCATGTGCGTAACCTTGCCCTTGGTTTCGAAATTGCGGATCAGCTTCTTGCGCTCAGGGTCAACCAACAGCAGACGGTCCGGGTTTTCCGCAGTGACGGCGAGCACGCCGGTGACCGGGTCAAGCGAGATGCCGTGAGGGCGGTAGAACTGGTCCGTAGAGATCTTGGCGATACGCTTGCGGGCGTGAAGGTCGACGACGGAGACGGAATTGCCGCCCTTGCCTTTCTGCTCAATGCGCATCATGCCGTTGTCGGTGATGTAGGCGTATCGGCCGTCGGTGGAGAGGGCCATCTCGTGCGGGTGCGCGCCGACTTCCACCTTCTCCACCAGCTTGCCTTCCAGTGTGTAGAAGCCGAGGGCGTTGGCCCCCTTGAGCAGCACAAGCAGGACCTGCTGCTCAGCGGCCAAACCGGCGGCCATGAACGCGCCAAGGAGAAACAGCCTAAACATCCTACCTTTATAGCTTGCGGGGCGGCGGCTGCGCTACCATGTTCTATCGATGGAAGAACAGCAGCAGGAAGCCCCATCATTACTGGTTTCGGTGTTGATTGTGAGCCGGAACCAGGCTCCGGCATTGCGGCGGTGCTTGCAGGCGCTGGAAAGCTCCAAGGACCGGGCGTCGATGGAAATCCTGGTGGTGGACAACGGCTCGCGCGACGGCAGCCAGTCGATTGACGAGGAGTTTCCGGAGGTGACCGTTCTGCGGCTGCCGCACCACTTCGGGCTGACCAAGGCGCGCAACATCGGCATACGGACGGCGAAGGCGGAGCATCTGCTGCTGCTGGCGCCGGAAGTGGAGATGAGCCCGGGCAGCGTGACGAAGCTGGCCGAGCGGCTGAAAGCCGAACCCGGTTCGCTGGCGGTTTGTCCGCTGCTGGTGGATGGGGAGGGGAGGCGGGTGAGCAGGGCAAGACGGCTGCCGACACCGAGCGAGGTGGGTCAAAGCTGGCGTGACCCGAACGGGCTACCGGCGGTGGCGCTGCAGGAGGGTACGGATCCGGTGGCGATGGAGTTGCATGACGGCAATGCGCTGCTGATCCGCAAGCAGACGATTCAGGGCATCAATTACCTGGATGAGCGGTATGGAGACAGCTGGATCGATGTGGAGTTGGCGTATCAGATCAGGCGGGCGGGAAAGAAGATCCTGCTGATACCGTCGATTACGGGGAAGTTGGGATACAGCGGCGGGGACGGGGATGCCGAATTCCGGGCGCTGGTGGATGCGGACCGGGCGGCGGGGGCGTCCTCTTATATAGGGAAACAAGCAGGATGGCTGGCCGGGTTCAGCTTCAAGGTGAAGGTGGCTCTGGTGACGCTGGTGGGGATGCTGACGTTGACGGATCTGGGCTACCGGGCGGGTTTGCTGAGCCGGCTGATGGCGGGCGAGAAGATCGACGGGACCGACCAGCGTCTGTAAGCAACTGAGGCTTAAGGCCTTCATCGCAGTACTTTTTGAAAAAAGCCTAACATATAAAGAATCGTGCCGGTGGGACCGATGGAGAAGGCGAGGATATCTCACCATGGACGCGATGATCTTCATGTTCCTCCCGCTGTTCACGGCCGCCGGTTCGGCCCTGCTGGCTTTCTACATCATGCAGGCACGGATGGAGGTGGCGCTGTCTAAGGAGCGAGAGGCCCTGATTGAGGCCAAGTCGTTGATTACACACAACGAGAAGCAACTGGAGTCAAAGATCCAGGCTGTGGAGGCCGAGACAAAGCGCAAGTCGATGGACGATTTCCTGGCCGACTTCCGCGTGGAAGAGCGCCACTACATGAGGGAGAACAAGTCTTTGTTCTTGAACCGGAAATCGATGGTGCTGCAAGAGCGGCTGTACTTCCGGAACCTGCCGCTGTCCAATTGGGTGGAGCATGAGCTGACGGTGGAGGAGGGCGGCGACATACAGTCGCTGGCGAAGGCCTGCTCGATCTTCACTGCGAAAGGTATAGGCGAGAAGTCGCTGATGGGCAACGGCGCGACGCGGCTGTTGGGCTAGTTCTTCAGGATTGTGCCGCCGGGGTCTAGCGTGATCTTGAGCGGGCGGGCACGCAGGGGGATGGTGAGGCTGGAAGGTTCGGGCCCAGTGGGGAGCCAATAAGTTTTCGAATTGGTGCGGGTGAGTTGCACCTCCACGGGAACCATCAAGGAAGTTTTCTCTTCGACGTCTGATTGGGTGAGCGTAAGTGTGAGTTTGTAGGCCGGCGCCTTTCCCTTGAGTGAAGTCTGGAGGGAGAGCGTCGGGATGCCGGTGTTTTCCACCCAGTGATCGAAAAAGGCGTCCAGGTAGGGGTCAGGCGAGCCCTTGGGCAGGTAAGTGGCGGCCATTCTCTGAAAGTCGGTAACGGAAATGGCCTGGAAGCGGTATCGCTTGCACACCTCGCCGAGCAGCTTCAGGAAATTGTCATCGCCGATGCGGGCGCGGAGCATGTGCATGATCCAGGTTCCCTTGCCGTAGACGATGGTATGCCAAGCGCCTTGCGACAAGGAGCTCTGCAGCCGCGCGCCGAGCCGGATGGGGCCGATGGAGTCGACGCTGCGGCCCTCGGCATCCTTTTCAATCAAACGCTGCCTGTATTCGTCGAGCACACTGGCAACGGTTCGAGCGCCTTTCTTTTTCTCAAGAAACAATAGCGCAGAGTAGTTTGCGAAGGCTTCCATAAGCCAGTCTTCCTGCGGGGAGGCCGAGGAGACGACATTGCCCCACCACTGATGCGCGGTTTCGTGCGCGTGGAGAATCTCGGAGAAGAAAGTTTGCTGCTGCGAATCGCGGGTATTCACGGGCCGGTCGGCGGGGCTGAGATAACTGAGCGTGGACAGGTAGACGAGCCCGGGAAAGCCCTGACCGAAAGCGCCGGGGATGGGCGCGACCATCAGCTGATTAAGCGCGGGCGGTCCGAGGTGAGTGTTCAGAAACTCAAAGGCAGAGGCGATTTCGTTAGCCAAAGGCTCCAAGCGTGAAACCGGGTTGGGCGCGGGCGCGGGGATCTGAACGATTTCCGGTGGACGCCGCCATTGCGGACCGCGCTGCGGCCAGGGCAGAGATGGAGGCGGCACGATAAAGATATCCCGGCGGCGCGGGACGAGCGCAGTTTCCAAATCGCGGTTGGCGTAGACCTCCACCTGCAAGTCGCCGCGGGTGATCTTGGTTTGCTCGTAAAGGCCAAGGTTGAAGCCGGCGAGCCGGATGGGTGAGGGTGTGACACGGCGGGTAGTTCGGATGTTGCCATCCGTGCGGTCTTCCTTGATGTCGCCGGGGAAGATCATCTGTAGGTGCGCGGGATAGGAGAAGGTCATGTCGAACCGCGCGAAGCGGAGGCCGGAACGCGGATACCAGTTGGCGCGGGAGCCGACGAAGTAAACGTTCCTGCCGGCGGGGCGGACGACATTGCCTTCATGTTCGAATTCGATTTCGTAGTGGCGGTCTTTTTCAAGCGGGGTGTGTGGGATGAGGAGGAATAGCGCGCTGTCGTTGCGGCGGATGAGGTTGGCGCGGAAGCTTTCGCGCGTGAACAGCGTTGCCTCCTCACCATTGATGCGCGCGGCGGTGACGTTCATGCCGCCGGAGATCTCAAAAATGTAGGAGCGTTGGTTTTCGCGCAGAGGAGTCAGCGTAACGCGGGTGATGACGCGCAGCTTGAGGTCGTCCTCGAGCACGGCCTCAATGCGGTAGCTGGCGAGTTGGAAGGAATCGGCCGGCGGCTGCCACGCACCGTCGCGGAATGAGCGGGCCGGGAAACTGGCCCATGTGTCATAGTAGGCGCGGTCTTCGCGATAGGAGAGCTGGCCGAGGTACACGGACTCGGCGGCGTTCGGGTCGTAGAAAATGTCAAAGTTACCGAGCCGCTTGCCCTGGATGGCGGCGTAGAAAATTCCGTTTTGCGACGGGGATCGCTGGTCAAGCAACTGATCGATGAGACGGACGCCGAAGCTGGAGCTGATGTTGGCAAGTGTCGCGTTGTAGGTTTCCGCCATGAGCGCTCCACGCTCGGGGCTCTTGCGCACCTCACCGCGCCGCTCGATGGCGACCATTAGCTGCTCGGCGGTGTCGTCAGTGAAGAGCATGATGGCGGTGGAGAAATGCTCGTTCAGGTTCGGAGACTTGGTGAAGGAGGCGAGCGAGAAGCGTTCAGTACGCGAGGGCGGCATGAGCAGGATTTCGGCGTCTCCGCCTTCGATGTCAGCGGTGAAGACGGCTGAGAGCCGGCGTCCGGCGACGGGCTTGCTGAAGACCAGGTAGCCCTCGGTGAGGTAGAAGCGCAGGTCTTCCTTGGAGAAGTGAACTTCGCGAACGCGGTAACACTGGTCCGGGTCAAGCTGTGTAGTGCGAAGTTCGGCGGCGAACTCGGAAGCGGTGTGGGCAGCGGTTAGCGACCCGGCGGCGAGGAGGAATAGAGTGAACCAGCGTCCCACAACACCAGTCTACCGCCTGCGCGAGCGCAGACCGTGGAACATTCGCACGAGGATGGCGGCGGCGCGGAGAGACCAGGCGATCACTTGCCAGATACGCGGGCCGGCGGTTTTGGGAAGCGGGTTTTCCGAAAGGATGATGTTGTGTGCACGCCGGGTGAGTTCCGCTCTCAACGAGGCGTCACCCGGTGCGGCAAGGCAGGCGTGAATGATGCGCGCGGCGCCGTTTAATCGGCCCTCCCTTATGTCGTGCTCACGCCAGGAGCGGGAGAAGAAAGCGCCGAAGTGGAAGAACGCGGATCCGGCAAGGTTCTCCTTTCTGCTGGGAGAGACGCGGTAGACCTGCACTTCAGTGAGATCCTTCACGCCGGCGCTTTCCATGACAGGGAAGGTGACCATGTCGTGGTCCTCGAACCGGTGATAGAAGTCCCACAAGTGGCTGTCGTCCTGGAGCAGGCGGTGGACGGTAGCGGAGGTGGAGCGCAGCAGATCGCTCATCTGGCCGGCAAGAGCGGCACCGAATTCGTCGATCCCCTGAATGCCGCGCAGCGGGCTTTCCAGTGGGGATTCGAGGCGCGCCTTCGCGACTCGCAGCCTTCGCAGCTGCTGGTTGAGTGCGGCGCGCTGATGGTCCACACGGTCGCGTAAAAAACGCAGGCGGCGGACGCGGAAATCCATGTCGTAGAGGAAGAGGAAGCGGTTCTCGGTTTGCTTGCCTACGGTGCGGCAAGGGGAGAAGTGCCGTTCGCGCCATTGGCGCACGGTTTCTTCCTCGATGCCGGCAAGGCGCGCGATCCAGTTGGTTACTGCGAAAACGCGAAGATGGTGATAAGGGGCGTAGGCTTCGCCGAAGCGCTGGACGGTTTCGGCAAGGTCGAGTTCAGGATAGTCGTTGCGGTTGCCAGGGAATGCGGAGGCGGAACGGTTGTTGACGGCGCGATCCAGCAGGGCGCGCAGACGGCGCTGGAGTCCGGCGCGGGCGTTCACAGCGTCCACATCGCCGCGTATGGTCTCCGCGGCCGGCAGCGTGTGGAATGCGAGGAAAGCGTTGGTGAGGAAACTGACAGGGCCGGCGTGCGAATTGCGCGGCTGTTCCGGCGAGGGATCTATGAAAAGCAGCTTGCGCTGACAGGGCACCGTGGTTTCGCGGTGCGGAATCGCGTCAATCGCGTAGGTGAAAGGCTTGTTGTCGAGATAGCCGCCGTCGGCAAAGGGGCGTGTGTCCCAGTCGTCGACGCCGAGGGCGAGGTAGTTGGCAAAGAAAGGCTCGTACTTGTTGCGGAGTTCCGGCGTAAGGTTGGCGTCGGTGAGACGCATGGGTTCAAAGGCGACGGGAAAGGAAGACGTGCAGCGTCCGGCGAAGGCGAGCATGGGGTTGTAATCGAAGTGGAAGTGATTGGACCCGAGTGCGGGGTCGAAGGCAAAGTGAAATGCGGCCTTGTGAACCTTTTCCTCGATGGCGGAGTCGGCCAGGTGAATGGGTGCGGCGAGGCCGTGGAGATCGGTGGCGGTGAGAAAGAGGTCGATTTGATCGGCAAGCGGTGTCTTATCCCGCTGGGAGCGGTGATCCATCGCGCGGAAGGCATCGAGGAGTTTCGAGAACATGCGGCGGGAGTTGAGCAGGCTGGTCTTGATCGGACCGGTGGGGAAGCGACGTGGCTCGGATCCATAGTCGTTGAGGAGCTTCGAGATGTCAGCCTCTTCAAACCACATCTTTTGGAGTGCGTCGAGATTCTTGTTGGAGTTGGCGAGAGCCTTGGCAAGGAAAGCGGCGTTCAGGCCGCCAGCCGAGGTGCCGGAAAGAATGTCGACCACGATGCGGGATCCCAGCCGTTGGCCGAGCTCTCGGTAGATGAGTTCGGTGCCGGAGAGGTCGGCGTCAGGCAGATCGGAGGTTGCACGGACGGCGCGCAGCAGTTCCTGCGCGATGCCGTTCATGTAGATCGCAAGCGAAACGCCGCCGTACATGACCACGGCGAAGCGGATTTCCTGGGAAGGCTGGAAGTTCATCGCTTACCTCCAACGGAGGCGGAGATAAGGCGAAGAAGATCGACACCGAAGCCGATGCGGTAGGAGTCGCGGCTGGATTGTGGAATAGTGACGAAAACTGTCGAATTGTGTCGAATGGGTTCGTTTTGCAATTCCAGGAGCAGGGGGTCGGTGGAGGTGGCGCGGGAAGGGCGAAGGTTCGCCATTCCAAACAGATAGAGCACGCCGTTTTGCGAAATGGGCAGGGGATAGAAGGCTTCCAGACGAAAGACGGCACCGGCGAGTCGGCCCCCGGAATTGGCTTCGTTTTGTCCCAGCGTGATGTCGAGATTGGCGGGAGGGCGCGAGAGCGGTGCGCCGGCGCTGTCGAAGTAGTGCGTACGGAGACGGAAGCCGACGAAGAACTGGCGAAGAAAACGGTCACGGTCATCGAGCGAAAAGCCTACAGTCTGGTGGCCGGCAACCGCTGGGTGGCGAGAGACGAGGCGGTTGTAGAGCGGCGTCGACTCGGGCGGGACTTTAAAGAACTGGATGGAGTCCTTGGGACTGGTCTGGCCAATGGCGCCGAAGCCGGCGATGAGGTGGAGCGAGACTTTGCTGAAGGCTTGGTCAGAATGATTGTTGAAGTTGTGTAGAAAAGTGTCGAATTCCGTCAGGCGGTACTCGGGACCGGTGAGGAATTCGCCGGATTGCGCGAGTTCGTTGAGTTTCAGGGAAGCGGCCTGAGTGGCGAGTTCGGGGGAGAGGCCGCGTATGGGGATGTTGGCCTGACGCGGAGCGCTGGCGAGACGGATGTTGCCCCACCAGCGAAGGCGTGGACCAAGGCCCGTGGCTTCGACGGTCTGGCTGCGATAGAGCGGCAGCGGCCTGCTGATGTAGAAGTCGAGGAAAAACTTGAAAGCGGGAGATGCGCCGGAAGCGGCGGCCTGATCGAGGCCGGCGACCGTGCGCACCTCTTCCCCGCTGTGTGGAGGAGCCTGCGGCGAGGCCGGTGCCGCGCAAGGAAACAGGACGAATCCGGCGGCAAGCGCGGAGATGCGGAGCGTGTGTCCCATCGAACCAGATATGGCACCCGGTCAAGCAATCCCGTCAGGTTGGATTTTGCAAGTGGTTGAGGAAGAGGGAGATTTAGGCCTGCAAGATTCGTGATAGGCTTTCCTACATGAGGACATTGGCGGTTTTTTCGTTGTTTGTCGCGGTGGCGGTTGCTTCCGAGGATCAGATAGCATCGGCGGTCCAAGCGGCGCCCGTGGACCGACGCGCGGAGGCGGCCGTGCTCGGCTACAACGCGAGCGGAGAATTGGTGACGTTGCGCGAAGGCAAGAATGACATGGTGTGTTTGGCCGATGATCCGAAGGCGAAGGGTTTCGAGGTGGCCTGCTATCACAAGGACCTGGAGCCGTTCATGGCGCGCGGGCGTGAGTTGGCCAAGAAGGGAGTGGGCGGCCGCGAGCGGCATGACCAACGGAATCAGGAAGTGAAGGACGGGAAGATCCCGATGCCGCGCGAAGCGAGGATGCTGTATGTGATGACCGGCGACGGCTGGGATGCGGCGGCGGGCAAGGTGACCAATTCCTATTTGCGCTGGGTGGTGTATGTGCCGTACGCGACGCCGGAGTCGATCGGGTTGCCGGTGAAGGCGAGCAATGAGCCGTGGCTGATGTACCCGGGAACTCCGGGCGCACACATCATGATCAGCCCGCCGAGGAAATGATCACGCGGCGGCAGTTTGCGGCGCTGGCAGCGGCGGTTCCCCTGTCCGCGCAGGGCGGACTGACGTCGGAGGTGGTGGAGTTCGTGGTGCGGACGCGGTATGACGATATCCCGGCGGACGTGATCGAGCTGGGAAAGAAGTCGATCCTGGATTCGCTAGGGCTGGCGATTTGCGGATCGGTGGCGGAGTCGGGGAAGCTGGCGCGGGAACATGTGAAATCGCTGGGGATGAGCGGGGGAAGGGCGACGGTGATCGGGACGGCGATGAAGGTTCCGTCGCGGTTCGCTGCGTTCCTGAACGGGCTGGGCATTCATGCCGATGATTACGACGACACGCAGCTGGCGGTGGCGCGTGACCGCACCTATGGATTGCTGACGCATCCGAGCGCAACCTCTGTTGCAGCGGGGCTGGCGTGCGCGGAGACTGCGGGCGCGGGCGGGCGCGACTTCATGCTGGCGTATCAGCTGGCGGTGGAGGTGCAGTGCAAGCTGGCCGAGGCGAGCGCGCCGCGCCACTATGAGCAAGGATTCCACAGCACAGCGACGTTCGGGACGATTGGAGCGGCCGTTGCGGCGGCGAAGGTGATGGGGTTGGATGCGGGGAAGACAGCGCGCGCGATCGGCGTGGCGGCCAGCAGCGCCGCGGGATTGCGCGAGAATTTCGGCACGATGACCAAGCCGCTACATGCGGGGCGAGCGGCCGAGGCGGGCGTGGCGGCGGCGGACTTGGCGCGGCTGGGCTGGACGGCGACGGATAAGGTACTGGAGGCTCCACGCGGTTTCTTTCGCGCGGCCTCGGGTGGATATTCGCCGGAAGCGATAGACGGCAAGCTCGGCAAGCCGTGGACATTCGCTTCACCGGGGATTTCGATCAAGCCGCATCCGTCGGGTTCGCTCACGCATCCCGGGATGACGGAGCTGAAGCGGCTGATCGCAGAACACAAGATCAAGGCGGCGGATGTCGAACGGGTGGATGTGGGCACGAACCGCAACATGCCGACGGCGCTGATCCATCACAAGCCGCAGGATCATTTGCAGGCGAAGTTTTCGATGGAGTTTTGTTTTGCGGCGCTGCTGCTGTATGGCCGTGCCGGGCTGCGCGAGTTCACCGATGAAGTGGTGCGGCGCGAGGAGGTACGGCGGATGATCGAGCGCATCCACTTTGGAGTGCATCCGGAGGCGGAGGCGGCGGGGCTGTACCGGATGATGACGGTGATCGAGATCCGGATGAAGGACGGGCGCGTGATCAAAGGGAAAGCGGAGTGGGGCAAGGGGAGCCCGCAGATGCCCATGAGCTATGACGAGGTGGCGGAGAAGTTTCGCGACTGCGCCGATTTCGCGGGCTGGCCCGCGGGAAAGAGCGCGGGGATCGTGAAGATGGTGCGGGGGCTGGAAGTGGTTCGGGACGTGCGCGAGCTGGCGGCCCTGTGCGGGGCCTAGGGAACCAGGCGGCGTTCTGATTCGAGAGTGAACTCTTCGGCATCGTCGAGCGCGGCGAAGAAGTCGAGACCAGTGCGGCGCTCCACTTCGGCGACGGTGGTGGTGAAGGGTTCGAGGCCTTTGGCGAGATTCTCGGCGTTAGGGATGATCACGGCATACATGGTTTTATGAGTTCCGTGTATGGCAAGGATGACCCTTAGAGTTGCGAGGGGACAGGTATGCGGGATGGGCCGATTGTCATGGGCGCGGAATCTAAGAGTGGTCCTGTGAAGATGTAGAGAGCATCGCTGTACTCGGCGAGCCGGCGGACGGCGTTCTCCAGTTCCCGCCAGTGGCCTGCGTTGACGGACTGGAGTTGGGGGACGACGTTGGTGAGTAGGAATGTCCCTCGATGGGCCTCTTCGGAGTAGGCAGAATCCGCGGCGGGGACGAGGTGGCCGCGGGAAAAACCCGAACGGCGATAGTCCAGGTTGGAGGCGGATGAGGGGTGGAGGGGATCGCGGCGGAACACGGGCCGCGTCCGCGCGGGAGCCGGCTGCGAGGCTTTGAGCTCGTATCCGGCCCAGAGCGGGGTCTTGAGAGTGGAGTCGTAACAGAGCTGGAATAGGGAGTGGTCAAGGGTGTGGGCGGGGCAGCGGGGCAGCGCGAATCGGTCCGGCTGGGCAATGGCTACCGCGAGCCAGAGGAGAAATGTGGCCAGTGTCTTCACACTGTATAGATCGGCTCATATAAAACATTTCTTTATAGAAATGTTTTTATCTTTTCTGTGAAGGGTTGAGTGACTTCCTCGACGGCGGCATGCATCGGAACCGCTGTTAGCCACACGAGGATTCTCCGGGAGCCGGAGGTCAACTCCGCCTGATGAAAGAGGCGGCCGCGTTGATGAAGCGACTGCCAGCGGTCCCGATTACAGGGGTAGGCAAGGCAACAAACGACCAGCGGCGAGTCCGACAGATTGGCATAGGCGAGCACTTGGAGTAGGTCCTCCCTGTGATGTTCGCGCAGTTGATCATCCAGGCGGCTCCAGCGAGTTTCCTGCAGCTCTTCAAAGTGGCGTTTGTACTTGGCGTCGACGATGAGGGTGAAGCGGGGATAGTCAAGGATATGGTCGGGAGCGAGGGCTTTTTGGGAGCCAAGGCAGGCGGGCTCCCAGTGAATCGGCCGCGTGGTTTCGCGCTTACGCGCCGCGCGCAGGATGCCTCCGGTGCGCGGGGCCAAGTGGCGGAGGATGGTTTCGACCCAGGCTTCAAAGAAAGCTTCCATCGGCATGGTCCACGGGATTCCTTCGAGATCGCTGAGGCCGGCGAGGCCGCGTTCCTGAATGGTCCAGTCGATTGCCTGGAGACCGTCGGTGTACGCTTCCGAGCGCAGAGGGCGGCGCATCCAAGAGTCGAATTCGAGGGGAGACGGCGAGCGTGGGGCGGCGTCACAAACTCGGAGGATAAGCGATTCGGCGACAATGATGAGGCGATGGATGAAGGCGCCGTTTTCGCGCTGGGTTTCGAGCGAACGGAGTTGCTTTTCCAGTGTGAAGCGGATGGCGCCCTTCAAGAGGCGATCGTCGCGGAGATCAGGGAAAGTGCATGGAACGGAAAGCCATTGACCGGTGGGCAGGCTGCGGGTGGCATAGGATGACCAGTCGACGCGTCCCTTTGGGGCGTTGAGATGCTGGGAGGTCATCTCAAAGCGGCGCTCCAGCCGGTCGAGTAAAGCGCGCAGGCGGGCGAGCACCATGACCGAGAGGACCCAAGGCGGGACACGGCGCTCCGAGCGGCGGAGCAGGGGTAGGCGGAGAGGCGAGGGAGTGATGAGCCAACCCATTTCGGCGAGCATGGGACCGATGCCGGCCCAGGGGAAACGGGGTCTGACGATCAGGCCGAGGTCCGGCTTGGCGGAAATGGGAGACAGGAGCGGAACAGCGCCAACATTGCTTCCTGAGGTGAGGCGAAGCCTGACGTCGCGGCCATCGAAATCGCGACTCACGGAGACGCCGAGGAGGTTCAGCACGGATTGGTTCTGTTTGATGAACAGCTCCGACAAACGGCTTGCTTGCGCCGGGTCCCTGGCTGCAAAGAACTCGAGTGCAGAGGTGCTATGAGAGCTGTGATCATCCAGCTCAATGCAGAGCTCCTGAGCCGGCGTGACAGCAGAGAGCGGACTTGGGCGGCGGTGGCGAGCTCTTACAGCTTTAGCCATTGAAGATAGCTTCTGATGTATTCAGCAAAGCCGGTAACGTAACCTTGCGCGAGATATTCTTCCAGCAAGGGGGCGAGGGTTGACTTGAGCACCGATGGATCCTGGCCGAGGAAGTAACTGTGGCCTGGGATGAGAGAGAAGGCATCGTCGCCGGCGTGTTCGATGAAGATGGAGAGAAGATCGCGGTACGCTTTCTGCGTTTCCGCGCAGCCATGTGCTTCCACCACGTTCGTCGAAGGCCAGAGCGAGAGAAAAGCGAAGCGGCGGCGAACGGCGACATCGACAATGGCGATACTGCGATCGGCAGTGTTCATCGTGCCGAGGATGTGGAGATTGCCGGGGAGGGCGAGCTTGGATTGGAAAGGTGGGCCGAAGTCGTAGGGGAGAGCAATGTCTCGTTCGTACTCGGGGTTAGGTTCCAGCAGGTAGATTGCTTCGCCGAGGATCTTGCCGAGGTCGGCGCGATTGATTTCATCGATGTGGAGGAGGTAGCTTTTGCCAGGATTGGCCTGGGCTTCGGCAGCAGCCTGCATGAGGGCCCCGGCGACAGGAGCGAACTGCAGGCCTTGACCGTTATTCGAGAGCAAGGGCGCGAGACCGCCAACGAAGTTTTCGTAGGTTGTGTTGGGATGAAACTGAATGGTGCGGCCGAAACCATCGTAGGATTCGCGGAGGAGTTGGCGGGCCATACGGGTCTTGCCGGTACCGGGCGGGCCCTGAATGATGACATAGCGGCGCCGATGGAGCAGGGCGAGGACGTCCTGATCGGTAGTGGAGGGCATGAGATGGGAGAACCACTGCGACCGGATGTTGTTTGACTCAGCTTCAAACTGTTTGAGGGGGTGATAGCCGCGTTCTTCAAGGAGGATGTCGAGAAAAGCTGCCACGGCGTCAGCAGTTGCCGCGCTATCGGATGTGGGTTTGAAGATCGCGTACAGCTCCTTGCCATAGCGCGCGAAGACCTTGCGGCAAGCATCGCCGAAGTTCAAGCTGCCGGGGACGGGCAGATCAATGCGAGTGGGGTCTTGCTTGGCCCAAGCGATCTGACTGCCAGAGCCGTGCTTGTGGTTTAGCCAGTGGCAGATGGCCTGCATTTTTCGAGCGTGGCCTGGGCGGCCGAGGATGGCCTCGTCGGGCGAAAGTCCTTGGGTGCCGGTGACCATCGCAATCAGGCACGGTTCGTTCTCCAACGGAAAGATGACGAACGATGTGCCGGTGTAAGAGCCGGAGTCCGGGTTGGACGGATGGATGTATGCGGCAAAGGGCACACCATCGTCGTGCTTGATTTCGGGTGCACGGAGCTTTATCGATTGCGCCGCATGTTTGTGGTAGCGGCTGCCAAACAGGGTTTCGAAAGCCGACTTATTTCGAGCTTGCCAGTTTTCCGTGGAAGAGGAGGCGATGATTTCGAGCAGTGGTTCGAGGCTCATAAAGACATGGGCCATTCGCGGCCGCCGGGTTCGTTGGGGCGGGTTTTGCCGGGGGGGAGGAAGTCGAGCGTGTCGTGCATCCATTGGGAGAGGCGGCGCTTCAGGTCGGCGAGAGTTTCCTGGTGCGCGGGGTCGGCGGCGAGGTTGTGGAATTCGTGGGGGTCGGATTGGAGGTCGTAGAGCTCAAGAAGTGGGCGGGTAGGATCGAGCAAGCGCATGTGCTGGTCAGAGAGGCGGCCGCGGCGGGATTCGGCGAGGTACGACTTCCAGGTGGGGGAGTTTTCGAGGTCCCAGGCCGGACGGTAGGGGAAGTGCGGGGCGGCGTTGAAAATCAGCTTGTGACGAGCGGTGCGGACGGAGCGGATGGGGTCGAAGTTGTCGTGCCAGTTTCGCTCGGAGAAGACTTCGGTGCGCGGGGCGGATGTCCGGATGCTGCGGCCTTGCATCTTGGCGGGCTTGGGGATGCCGGCGAGTTCGAGCCAGGTGACGGGCAGATCGACATGGGAAACGAGTTGATCGGTGACGGCGGGTTTGATTTGAGAGGGCCAGCGAAAGATCAGAGGGACGTTGATGCCGGCGTCATAGCAGGTGCCTTTCGCGCGGGGAAAGGGCATGCCGTTGTCGCCGGTGAAGACGACGCAGGTGTTCTGGCCGAGGCCGCGCTTTTGAAGAATGGATAAGATCTGGCCGCATTCGGAATCCATGCGGGCGATTTCGTCGTGGTAGAGGGCGAGATCTTTTCGAATCTCGGGGGTGTCGGGGAGCCAGGCGGGGACGCGGATTTTCGCGGGGTCGTGCGGGTTGGGGATGGTTCCGTCCTGATAGGGGCGGTGGGGATCGGAGAAGCCGACGTGCAGGAAGAACGGGCGGCCGGAGGGGAGCTTGTCGAAGAACTCTTCGAACGACGCTTTCGGGGAGCCGTAGTAGTCCCAGCGCTTGTCGAAGCTGGGGCCCTGATGCACTTTGCGGAATGCGCCAACGAAGTAGCCTTTCTCTTTGAGGGGCTCGAGGAAGCTTGGTTCGTAATCGGGGAGCGGAGTGTGGAGGCGCGAAGTGGAAGTGGTGTGCGGGGCACAGCCGGTGAAGATGGAGCTTCGGTTAGGGCTGCACTGCGGGCTGGTGACGAAGCAGTTGTTAAAGCGCACACCTTCGCGGGCCATGCGGTCCAGATGCGGGGTCTGCATGACGGTGTTGCCGTAGCAGCCGAGATCCGGCTGGCTGTGATCGTCGGAGATGAGGAAAACGAAGTTGGGCGGCGGGCCGGATGCCTGTGCGAACAGAGGAGCCGATTGCAGGAGCGAGCGGCGCGTGAGTCTCATTTGGTGATCCAGACGGGGCTCGACCAGGCGATTTGATCGTCCACCTGCTGGACGCGGACGTAGTAGTAGGTTTCCTTGTCGAGCGGGTTGGGGTCGGCGAAAGAGAAGGTGGCGTCCTTGGAGAGCGGGTGCGTGGTGTGGATGAACTCGTTGTTGCGGACGATGTCGATCTGGCGGATGGGCTTGGTGCCTTTGACGGCGACATGGAGGCGCGGGGAGCCGGAGCCCTTGATGATGGAGCCCTGCAAATGACGCGCGCCGGCGAGTTCGAGCTGATAGTCGAGCACGATGTTGTCGGTGGAGCCGTAGGACTGGCGGGCGCGCATGGCGTCGAGCAGCGCTTGTTTGGAGAATTCGGTGGAGAGGGTACAGGCGTAGGAGATGTGCGTGGAGAGGTGATCGGAGGAGACCTGCACGCCGAGCTTGTAGCCTTTGGCCCAGGCGTTCCAGACGTAGCCGGCAGGGCGGAAGCCGCCGGGCGCGGAGGCAAGGTTGCCTGTGTGGGCGGCCTTGGGCCCGCCTTCATATTCATTGGAGACGCGGTCGCCCTGGTAGATTTCGACAAGCGGCTCGACTTCGGGATCGTTGTCGCGCCAGTCGGTGCCCATGTTGGATGCGGAGGTGTGGGAGATGGCGATGCCTTTGTACTTGCGGAGGTAGTCGTAGAGCGCTTGGGCGCCGGTACGGGCTTTTTGTTCTTCGACGGGGATGGGCAAGGTTGGATTACCGCGCACGGCGAAGATGACGTTGCGGTGGCCGTTGGGATAGCCGACGCTGCGCTCGTAGCCGTACAGGGGAAGGAAAGTGCCTTGGATAGTGAACAGGTCGGCGGCCTGCTGGAGGAGCCAGTTGATGTAAGCGTCGTCGGGGCCGGCGGCGCCGTTGTGTTCGCTGACCATGAGGTAGTCGAGCGAGGCGGCGTCGATGGCGTAGCGATAGGTATCAAGCAAGGAGCCGTCGTTGTTGCCGTCCATGGAGAATTCGGTGTGGCGGTGGGTATCGCCGCGGTAGATCTTGAGCGAACGGCCGGCGCTTTGGATGACGGCGGCGCGGATGCGCGCGAGGTCACCCGCTTCATCGGCGTGAATGCGCGGGGAGGTGAGCTGAACTTGTGGGCGCGGAGCAAGAGCGATGGAGACAGGAGCGGGGCCGGGAGAAGGAATGCGCGCGGCAATCACTTCCGTACGGCGGTAGAGGAACTCTTCAAAGTCGCGATTGTCGGTGGGGTAGGCGGCGTAGAGCGAGCCGGGCGCGGTGAAGGCGAAGCCGGAGCGCATGTCCTGGCGGCCGTTGGAGAAAGGTATGGTGAGCGGCGCTGACCACTTGTCGCCTTCATAACTCATGCCGAAGATTTCCCAGGCGGCGCGGTGATTGGGGGTATCTGCAGGGATGTCCTGGATGCGGTTGAGGCGGTGGCGGAAGAAGAGCCAGATGCGTCCGGCGCCGTCGTGGACAAGCGAAGGAAGATCGTTGTGTCCGGCGAGGTGCTTGGGGATGGCGGCTTCAAAATCGGCGGGCTGCTTCCACTGCGCGCCGTCGAGGACGGCGACTTTGACGGAGCGCCAGGAGTAGAGCATGGTGCCTTGCTGGCGCGGGAGGAAGCCGGTGTCTTTGCCCCATTCGAAGCCCGATTCGTTGTAGGCGACCCAGAGGCGGTTCTGCTTGTCGCAAGCGAGTGTGGGGTAGGCTTCGTACTTTCCGGTGTCGGCGACGGCAACCGGTTCGGCCCATGTACCATTTTCAAACTTGCGGAGGAATACGTCGTAGTTGTCCTTGTCGTAGGTGTCCCAGGCAACGTAGACGCGGCCGGCGGAGTCGGCCGTGACGACAGGGTTCCAGTCATTGGCGGGAGAAGTGGATAGTTTCTCTTCCGGGGACCAGGAGGAGCCGTCGTAGCGGCGGGCGAAGATATCGGACTTGCCGTTGCGGAAGCCTTGCCAGACAACCCAGAGGTTGCCTTGCGAATCAGTGGCGACGTTGTGAAAGATGTCGGGCTGCGGGGCTTCGGTGAGGCGCGTGACGGTGGACGTGGGAGTGCGAGCGTAGAGATCCCAGTTGCCGTTGACCTGAGCGGACCAGACGAACCAAGGATGACTGGATTTGTCACGCGCAGTCTTAACGAGGTGGATGTCGGAGTGATCTTCCGAGAGCTTGACAGAAGGCTCCCAGACGCGGCCGTCGTAGCGGCGCGCGTGTACTTCGTTGCGGTTGTCTTTGAAAGAGACCCAGGCGGCCCAGAGCTCGCCGGAAGGGGATGCGGTGAGAGAGGCGAAGTCGGCCTGACGGTCAGGGTGCGAGATGGAGAGTGCGGTGGGGATTCGCTCAATGGTGAAGTTGCGGATTTGTGTGGAGGGCGAGGAGGTTTTGAAAGTGAGGTTGCCGTGGTTGGTTTCGATATTGACGGTGGCGGATTTTCCTTTGACGTCGAGGATGAGACCGGGAGTGAGGATGTAGGGGCGAGCGGGTTCCAGGCGCGCGTGCTCCCAGGGGCGGAAGGTGAAGTTGACGCCTTTGTGCGCGGCGAGGTGGAAGGATGTTCCTTCGATCTTGTCGCCGGGGCGCGGATGCCAGGGGCGCAAGGAGACGAGCGTGCCGCCGGTGACGGAGAGTTTGCCGTCCCATATTGTGGGAGCTTCGGCGCCGAATTCGACGCGGAAGCTGGCGGTGGAGTCGTCGATGGGGAGGGTGGATTGGGAGAGGAGTGTGCCGCGCTGGAGGAAGATTACCGTGGTGACGAGGACCAGGATGATTGGCCACAGATAAACACGGGTGAACGCGCAGTCGGATTTCATGGTTATGAATATACTACTGCAGGTCGAACACAGCGCCCTGAGAGAGTAGTTTCTTGCGGAGAGTTTCCTTGCTGACTTCGTGGACGCCGGCATTGGCGTCGATGGCGAGACGGGCGGCAACGCCGGCGGCTTGACCGAGGATCATGTAGACGGGCTCCATGCGGAGGGTGGAATAAGCGACGTGGGAGGAAGAGACGCAGACGGGAACGAGGAGGTTTTCGATTTGCTTCTTCTTGGGGAGAAGGACGCGGTACGGGATCTGGTAAGGCTTCACGGGGACTTCCATGTTGCCTTCGTTCTGGACGGTGCCGTCGGATTGTAGGAAGCGCTGCACGTTGTGCGAGTCGGAGTTGTAGGAGCCCATGCCGATGGCGTCAGGCTTGGTGAGTTCGGTTTGAATATCTTTCTGCGTCATGACGAAGTCGCCGACTAGGCGGCGGGCTTCGCGGACGTAGATCTGATGCGGCCAGTGGTTGGTATCGATGAACTCGTCGGCGCAGAGGCCCCACTTGTTCATCTCTTCGCGGATGGACCCGGGAACGCGCGGGTCGTTGGCGAGGAAGTAGAAGAGGCCGGCGGTGTAGTCGATGTGATCCTGCCAGATACGGGCGCGCTGTGAGTAAGTGGCATCGGGGTAGAGCCAGGATGCGCCGATGTAGTCGGTGGAGATGGGGCCGCGGTTGTTGATGTCGGTCTTGCGGTTGGGCATCATCGACCAGATGAAGAGTTCGCCGGCGGGCTTGGGGAGACGGCCGCGGTGTTTTTCAAAAGCGGCGATGTAGCGGAGGAGAAGTTCCCAGCGCTTGGGGTCGTAGTTGGCGGGCTTGGGATAGGCGATTTGATTCGCGGGGTTGTCGGAAAGGCACATGCGGAAGTTGTAGGCCTGCACTTTTTTGTCGGCGGCGCCGAGGTTGCCGCGCGGAGTGAGCTGAATATCGGGCAGATGCCGGTTGTTGGCATCGAGGCCGGAGACAGGAAAGTCGAATTGATGATTGCGGTCCTTGGGGCGGACGCCGGCGAGGGATTCGTTGTACTTGTTAATGGCTTCGCGGCCGATGGTGTAGGAGACGCCCGCCTGAGCGAAGAGGTCGCCTTCATAGGTGGCGTCGATGAAAATCTTCGCTGTGAAGAGCGTGCCGTTCTCAAGAGCGAGTTCGGTGATGCGGCGGTTTTTCTTTCTTACGGCGCGTTCCTGGTGGAGGCGGTGAGAGAGGAAAAGCTCGACGTCGGCTTCCTTGAGCATCTCGCGGAAGGTGTTCTCGGCGACATGAGGTTCGAAGAACCAGGTGATGGGCTCGTTGTAGTGTTTGCCGATGCGGCGGTAGAACTCGAGCGAGTAGCCGCCGATAGTCTCTTTGCGGCCGTGATCGGTGCGGCCAAGTCCGCCGGAGGACATGCCGCCGACATGGCGGCCGGGTTCGAGGAGGGCGGTTTTCAGGCCTTCGCGAGCGGCGGCGACAGCGGCGATGACGCCACCGGAGGTGGCCCCGTAGACGACAACATCGTGTGCGGGGAAAGAGGGGAGGGCGGCGAGGAGGGCAAGATTAAGAAATGATGGCCTAAGCATTGTGGAGACAAATTTAGCACGGAGCCTGCATGAACCGAAAATAATGCCGGATTAATGGTAGGTTCATGTGCAGATGCGAGCATGAAATGGGTGTCCGCACCAATCACTTGTAAGGAGAACTCCTGACCCAATGAAGAAGCTGTTCAGCATCATGCTTGGTCTGTCGCTGTTGGCCGGGACCGCCGCGTTGACCTTCGGACAAGAAAAGAAGGGCGACGAGAAGTCCGAGAAGAAGAAAAAGGAAGAGAAGAAGCAGAAAGAAGGCGAGGGCGCAAAGAAGCCCGCCGCGTAAGCACGCTCGAGTTAGGACGCCGCAGCAGGCCGGTTGAGGCTGCTGCGGCGTTCGTGTTTTTGAGGGATATATTCGGGGTCATGTTGGGACGGATGCCGCTGTGCTGTCAGCCCAGCAGCAGAATCCGCCGTTCCAATTGCCCGAGAAAGTGGCGCAGAGGAAACTCAAGAGTCAGGCGTGAAGGCGGAGATGTTCACGGCGGAAGGCGCGGCGCATGGACTCTTCAACCGTCCGCCGTGGTATGAGCCGACGCTTCGGCGAATGGAGGATTTTTTCCTCCAGACGCTGCGGTGCTAGCTATCAGAAGTAGAGCTTCATCCCGAACTGTATTATGCGCATTGGCAAGCGGAGGCTTCGCACCTCACCCATTCGGGGTGTGTCGGGAATTACGGAATCCGGGCCGGCCCACCCAATGCCGTTGGGCTGGCCGAACTGCGGTGTGTTGAAGAGGTTGAAGAATTCCGCACGGAACTGGAGGCGCCCCTGCTCACCAAGGAAAGGCAGCGCCCAGTTCTTGAAGAGCGAATAGTCGACCGTCTGGGCGCCGGGGGAGGTCAGAATGCCGAACCCAGCGTTGCCGTACTTACAGAGTTCAGGGCGGGCGGGGATGTTGCAGTCCGTGCGCCGAAAAGCAGTGGGATCAAACCAGAGCTGGCGGGTTGGGTTGCTGATGCGACCATCGGCGATACGGTCCGGCGTGGTGGGCCCGCCTGTGTTCAAGTTCCCTCCACTGAGGTTGAACGGGAAGCCTGTGCGCATGGTGAAGATGCCGTTCATCTGCCAGCCGCCGATGATGGCCCCGGCGACGCCTTTGAAGCGGTTGAGGAAGGGCATTTCGTAGACGAAGTTGGTCACCATGTTGTGGGTGACGTCAAAGCCGTACCGGGAGCGGGAAGCCCGGCGGTCACGCGGGTTCTGATAGGCGTTGGGCACGCCCACCTGACCCTCATTGCGCCCGTAACCTTCCCCGATGGATTTGCTGTAGGTGTATGCGACGCCGAGCACCAAGCCGGCGCTGTAACGCTTTTCCAGGTTGGTTTGGAGGCCGTGGTAGCTGCCGTTGCCGTAGCTGTCCAAGTAACGGATGTTGCCCAATGGGCGGGCCACATCGCCTTCGCCACGGCTGACGTGAAATGGATAAATGCGCCGTGCGTTGATGTTGGTGTTGGGGGATGGATCAGGATTGTTCCAGTTCACCGTAGTGTCGAGGTGAGAGGACTTGCTGCCGACATAGCCGACGGTCAGCAGCAGGTTAAAGGGCAACTGGCGTTGAATGTCGAGGCTCCACTGAATGTGGCTGCTCGACTTATTATCCGGCGGCACCAGCAGGACATTGCGCGCGCCGCCACCGACGGCTGCGCCGGGAAAGGCGTTGTCCAGGGTGAGGATCGTCGATCCGGCACGGAACCGGCGCGTCTGAAGATTGTAATTTTGCCCAGCGTAGGATAAGGGGATTTGCTGGGCGACGTCGGTTGTCGCGAAGAATCCAACGGTGCCGGAGGTTGGCGGCTGGAGGTTGAGGATGGTGTAATTGTTCAATTGCTGAGCATTGGCGAAATAGCCCACGCCGGTTCGGATGACCCACTTGTCGGTGACTCGATAGGCGAGGCCGACGCGCGGCATGTAGAATCCGCCTTCGCCATCATAGGAGGCCCAGTTCTTGGTGCCGGGCTCCGGAACCACAGTGGGCCACATGTTACCGTCGGAACCGCGGGTAAGGATCTCCAAACGCAGGCTGCGCCATGCGCCGAAGGAGTCGAGAGGAACCTGGAAGTGATCCCACCGGAGGCCGATGTTGACTGTAAGGCGCCGAGAGACCTTCCAATCGTCCAGGAAGTAAGCGCTCCAGCGATTTTGGCGAGGCGCAGTGAACGGGAACCCTTCTGCAGTGGTCGTGCTAGTGGGATAACCCATGAGCCAGGATGCCAAGGGATAGCCGCCTTCATTGGAGGAAATGGACATTGAGCCGCGCGGGAGGTTCGCGGCGGCGCGATCCAAAAGATTACGGCGGTACTCGATGCCCGTCTTGAAGTTGTGGTTTCCGCGGCTGAAGGAGAGGTTGTTGGCGAATTGGTGCACGGTGTTGAAGTCAAATCCGTTGCCGCCATCGCGGTCACCGGGAATGCCGGCAAGTCCAACGTTCGGAATGCCAGCCTCGCGACTGGTGAACTTGCGGTTCCTGTCGGTGGCGACGCGGAACTGACCGATCCCGAGCGAATCGAGGTCAAAATCGGAGTTCGAACGGGGATTGAGGGTGTTGTTGTCCGACTTGTTGATGCCATAGCGGAATTCGTTCAGGACGGTGGGGCTGATGACCTTCACATACTGTACGCCCATGTTCCAATTAATCGCGCTGACGAAGTAGGGGAAGTTTGGGTTGATGAAGCGCTGATCCCAGTTGCCGCGGTCGGTAATGTATCGAACGAAGATCTTGTCATTCGAGGTGAAGTTGTGATCGATACGGAACATGTATTGATCATTGCGAATCAGGTTCGGCACCGAGGCGCGAGCATTCACGTCCAGTGGATCTTCGGGATTGAACATCGGCAGCGGCAGGAAATTGTTCACAAAATTCTGCGCGTTGCGGTTGATCCGGCTCGCCGGGATGATGTTGGAAATGCGGCCGGAGCCGTCGCGAAACGGCTCGCCGGTCGCCGGGTCAAAGATGATGATGGGCGCCCGGAGGGGACGGCCATCGCGCAACGGAGGAGTCAGGAGGGCGGAGAAATCGCCGCGACGGAAAGCTTCGGGGTACCAGAATGCCTCCTGGACCGCTTCTCTCGCTTCCCTCCGGCCCTCATAGTTGAAACTCCAGAAGGTGCGGTCGCGGCCCTTGTAGATGCCGGGCAGTTGCACGGGACCACTCAAGAAGGTACCGAACTGGTTGCGGCGCAGGACGTTCTTTTGAGCGAGGCGCGCGCCCGCGGGCTGCTGGAAGTTCAGGAAATAGTCTTTTGCTGCGAGTTTATCGTTGCGGAGGAACTCCCAGAACGTGCCACGGAAGCGATTGGTGCCGGACTTGACCACCATTTGGATGATGGCGCCGCTGTTCTGGCCGTACTCGGCGGAATAGGAGCTTGTTTGCACCTTGAACTCTTCCAAGGCGTCAATAGAAGGAGAAAAGGCCGCCGTGTTCACACGGGGCTCGGTTGCAATCACGCCATCCAGGGTGACCTGCTGGTTCACTTCGCGCTGGCCGTTGGCGCTGACGGCCACTCCGTTGCCGGGAATCGGGAAGCCGCCCGAGCCGTCCAGCCCCATACGGACGCCGAACTGCACGCCAGGAACCAGCACGGCCAACGTGGCGATGTTGCGCCCGTTCAAGGGCAGTTCGATGATGCGTTTGTTGTCGATGACCGCACCGACGGAGGAGTCCTCGGTCTTGAGCGAGACAGCCGCAGCGGCAACCTCAATGGTCTCGGTGACGGCTCCCACGGTAAGCTCAAAATCCACACGAGCTTTCTGCTGCAACTGAACGACAACCCCACGCTGTTCCTGGGTCTTGAAACCCTGAGCCTGAACCGTCACGCTGTATTCACCGACATCGATCAGAGGAAAAGAGTAGTTGCCGCCGGCGGTGGTGACCGTTTCGCGAACCTGACCGGTAGCGGTTCGTTTCAGGATTACTTTTGCGCCGGGCACAACCGCGCCGGTTTGGTCAGCGACCGTTCCAAGAACTTCGGTCGACGTAGTTTGCGCCGCGGCAAAACCGACCATCAGAAGGGCGAATCCAATGACGCAGATCCTCTGTCGTTTCATACAGCCTCCCTAGCTTTGGAAATATTCGAAACCAGAAGCCCGAAGCGCAACCGGCTTGGAGCGCAATATACATGAGCAGGGGCAATGTTGTCAATGAACAGTCTGTCTCAAATGAGAAACGCGTTTATCAGGATCTGAGCCCGGGGAGGCCGCCCATGGATGGCGCCGAGCGGACGGCGCGGAGGATGGCTTGAGCGGTGGCTTCGGCGGCGGCAGTGCCGAGGGCGGTGATGTCGGCTTTGGCTTCGCCGCACGATAGCGCGATGGTGAGGTCGCCGTCGTGGATGGTCCAGGCGGGCGAGAGTGCTTGCGCCATTCCAGCGCTGGCGTGCTGGGCGAGTTTGGTTGCGCTGGTCTTGTTGAGCTGGGCGTTGGTGGCGACGGCGACCAGCGTTGTGTTGGTGCGCGGGAAGCCGCCGCGCGCGCCGCGCTTGAGTTGGAGCGCAGTGTCGATTAAGTCCGTAGAGTTGGGTGAGTGCCGCGCGCCGGCGATGAGCTGGCCGGATTGCGGGTCGCGCACATCCCCGAAAGCATTGACGACAGCAAGCGCGGCGACACGCACGCCGGCATAGGGGCCGTCGAGCCAGATGGTTGCGGAGCCGACGCCGGACTTCATGGCACGTTCCAGACCGTAGAGTTTGCCGACCGTGGCACCGGCACCTGCCCCGACGGCGCCTTCTTCGACGGCGGCGGAGGATGCGGCGGTGGCGGCGGCGTGGCCCATTTCACGCGTGGGCCGGAGTCCGGCATTGGCGAAAGAGAGGTCATAGATGACCGCGCAGGGGACAAGCGGAACGAGGATACCGGGACCGGTCTGGAAGCCGAAGCCTTTTCGCTCGAGGAAAAGGCGCACGCCGGAGGAGGCTTCCAAGCCGAACGCGCTGCCGCCGGTGAAGGTGACGGCGTGGATCTTTTCGGTGAGGTGGCCGGGGGTGAGAAGATCGAGTTCGCTGGCGGCGGTGGCGGAGCCGCGAATGTCGAGGCCGGCAACGGCGCCCTGCGGACAGAGGATGGCGGTGCAGCCGGTACGCGCGTCTAGATTGGTGGCATGGCCGACGAGAATGCCATCGATATCGGTGAGGCCTTTCATGAGGCAAGTACGGCTGGTTAGTATGGTAGCATCGGAGGGAAACCGAACGGGATGCTCGATTTTCTCAAGGGTCCGATCCTCAATGTTCAGAATTTTTTCCTATTGAGCGGGCGTGCGATCGTGAATATCTTCCGGTCGCCGCACTACGCCGACGATATTGCGCTGCAGATGGACATCATCGGGGTGGGCAGCTTGCCGCTGATCCTGCTGACCGGGCTGTTCACGGGCGGCGTGATCACGCTGCAGATGTCGCGCGCGCTGAACCAGTACGGGGCAAGCGGGCAGGTGGGCAACATCGTCGCGATCACGCTGGTGCGTGAGCTGGGTCCGGTGCTCACGGCGCTTCTGGTGGCGGGGCGGAACGCCTCGGGCATGGCAAGCGAGCTGGGCTCGATGAAGGTGACCGAGCAGATTGACGCGATGCGTGCACTGGGCACCGATCCGGCGAAGAAGCTGGTGACGCCGCGGCTGATCGCCACGGCGACGATGCTCCCGGTGCTGACAGTGATCTCCGACTTTATGGGTCTTGTCGGCGGCTACATTGTGGGCTGCGTGATGCTGAGCCTGACGACGCCGACGCAGTTCTGGTCCAGCGCCTACCAGGCGCTGGATTACAGCGACATCGCGCAGGGGCTGATCAAGCCGCTGACCTTCGCGTTTGTGATAGCGCTGGTTGGCTGCCATTACGGGATGGAGACGACGGGCGGGACGCAAGGAGTGGGGCGCGCAACGACGCGCGCCGTGGTGGTGAGCTCGGTCTGGGTGATCGTGCTTACGTTCTTCATCGGGAACTTCTTTGTGAACCTCAACTGACGTATGAGTTCACAAGGGCAGAGGGTTGCACTGAGGCTGGAGGGGGTGACGGTTGAGTTTGATGACACCGTGGCGCTGGAAAATGTGAACCTTGAGGTGCGGCAGGGGGAGACATGCGTGATTCAGGGCGCAGCGGGCAGCGGCAAGACAGTGCTTCTGAAGACCGCGCTGGGATTAATCCGGCCGGATGCCGGGCGTGTGGAACTGTTCGGCCTGGATGCGGGGAAGCTGCGGCGGAGAGAACTGGAAGAATTGCGGGCGCGGATGGGAATCCTGTTTCAGGAAGGCGGGCTGTTTGATTCGATGACGATTGAGGAGAACGTGGCCTATCCGCTGCTGAACCAAAAGTCGGTGAAATGCGCGCCGGAGGAAGTGCTGCCTCGGGTGAAGGAGGCGCTGGAGTTCGTGGAGCTGGGCCACACGCTGGAAAAGGTGCCAAGCGAGCTGTCGGGCGGCATGCGCCGGCGGGTGGGGATTGCGCGGGCGATTGTGACGCAGCCGGAGCTGCTGCTATACGATTCCCCGACGGCGGGGCTGGATCCGATCACGGCGAACACGATCATGGCGCTGATCGCCAAGGAACGCGAGATCCGGCAGACGACGACGCTGCTGGCGACGCATCGCTACCAGGATGGGTACCTGCTGGCCAACTATCGCTACAACGGCGCGACGGGCCAACTGGAGGCGGTATCGAACGGAACCGGATTGCGAACGAGGTTCCTGATATTGGACCGCGGCCGGCTGGTGTTTGAAGGAAGCCAGCGGGAGTTGGAAGAAAGCCGGGACGAATATGTTTCCAAGTTTACGAAAGCTCTGAAACAATAAACCTATATGCCATCCGCCAAAAAAGTCTCCTGGGCTCAGCTTCGCGTGGGCGTCATCTCGATCGCGGCGATGATTATCGTGGCGGTGCTGGTTTTTCTGATCACGGGCACGACGACGTTCTTCCGGGAGAATGCAATCCTGTACACGTATCTGAGCGATTCGGCGGCGCTGACCACGGGGGCCAACGTGCGGATCAACGGCATTCTCGCGGGGCGCGTGCTGGCGGTGGAACTGTCCGGCAGCACGAAGGAGCGCCGGGTGGTGAAAGTGACGCTGGAGGTGTTCGCGGATAAGCTCGGGGAAATCCCGGTAGATTCCGAAGCGGCGATTTCGGCGGAGAACGTGCTGGGGAGCAAGTACATCAACATCAAGAAAGGCAAGAAACCCGAGCATGTCAAACCGGGCGCGGAGCTGCCCAGCAAGGATACGAGCGAATTCGATGAGGTAGTGGCCAGCGGCTATGCGCTGCTGGTATCGATGCAAGGCGTGTTAAAGCGAATAGATGCCATCATCAAAGTGGTGGAGGAGGGCAAGGGCAGCATCGGTAAACTGATCTACGACGAGGAGCTGTACGCAAACCTAACAAAGACAACAGCAGAAGCGGCGAAGGTGACCGAGGCACTGAATTCGGGCAAGGGAACGATCGGGCGCCTGATTTACGACGATTCCCTGCACGAAGACATCCGGATGACGACGGCCAAGGTGAATCTGCTTCTGGATGATTTGCAGACCGGTAAGGGCACGGCGGGCAAGCTGCTGAAGGATCCCGCGCTCTACGACGACCTGCGCAAGACAGTAGGCGAGGTACGGACGCTGGTCGCGGATCTGAACGCGGGCAAGGGCACGGCGGGCAAGCTGCTGAAGGATGAAACGCTGCACAAACAAATCCAGCAGACCATTGCTCGGCTGGATACACTGCTGGAAAAGATCAACACAGGCCAAGGCACGCTGGGGCAGCTTGTTGTGAATCCGCAGATGTACGAGTCGCTGAACGGCATGACCCGTGAGATGCACGAGTTCCTGAAGGATTTCCGCGCCAATCCGAAGAAGTTCCTGCATATCAAGCTGGGATTGTTCTAGAGCGGCTGATGAAGCAGCTGATCGTCAACGCCGACGATTTCGGCTTCACCGAAGACGTCAATACAGGGATCATCGAAGCGCATGAGCGGGGGATACTAACCGCGGCGACGCTGATGGGGAACGGACGGGCGTTTGATCACGCAGTGAAGCTGGCACGGGAGCACCCCCGGTTGGATGTCGGCTGCCACCTGGTGCTGGCCGGCGGCGAGTCGCTGTCGGAGCCGGGCCGAAAGCTGCCGGCGACGGTGGGGCGGATGATGGCGGCGGTGGCGGCGGGCGGGCTGCACGTGCGGCGGGAACTGGAAGCGCAGATTGAGCGGATCCTGCAGGCGGAGGTGAACCCGACGCACCTGGACACGCACAAGCACACGCATCTGTACCCGCCAGTGCTGGCCGTGGTGGCGGAATTGTCCGAGCGGTACGGGATCAAGTGGGTGCGGAGACCGTTCGACCTGCCGATGACGGGTACGGGCCGAGGGCCGTGGAAGGTGCAAGCGGTGAGCAAAGCACTGAAGGGGGTGCGGCGGCGATTCCACACCGTGCTGGAAAGGCACGGCTGCCGATGGACGGATCACTTTGCCGGGTTTCAGATGACCGGGCGCTACAGAGCGCAGGAATTGATCGCGCTGCTGGAGCACTTGCCGGACGGGGTCACCGAGTTTATGTGCCACCCCGGCCATTACGGAGAGGCGCTGCGGGCTGCCAGGACGAGGCTGAAGGAGAGCCGGCAGCGGGAACTGGAAGCCCTGACTACGCCGGAGGTGAAGGCCGTTCTGGCAGACAGGCAGATCCGGCTGACTTGCTACCGCGAACTGGCCTGATCAGAATCCGTTGACGGCTGCGCGCCGCTTGAACATCTGAGTGTGAGCTGACGGAGGTCGCCGCAGTCCGGCCTTGGAAACCGAAGTCAACAGAGTCGTCTTGATCTTTTCAAAATGGGTCCGGTCCATGCCCATCTCCTGCAAGATCATCTCGAGCGGATGGCCGTGAATGAAATACCGCTCGAGCACGGAACGCTCCTTCTGGGAACAATCTCGAAGGAGGCTTTCCAGCCGGGCTATTTTTCCGCGGATGCGCGCCTTATCGGTACTGCCCAGTACGGTGGCGGTGCCCGACTCAAATCGTCCTGTCTGATCTTCCCCCGGTTGGAACCCGGTATGCTGTTTGAGCACGTGGCGGAAGAAAGCTACCAGATCGAACGGGTATTCGATGAGCCCTGCCCTGATTTCTGCGAGTGCGCCTTGCAAAGCCTGGTCGACAAGCAGGTCCAGGCCGACAGGACCCAGGTTGCGCTTAAAAAAGACCTTGGCGCCACGAGAGTAGGTGTTTACGAACTCCTCCCCGGCTTCCGGGGAACCTCTCCGAACTCCAGTGACGAGTCGTGCCCAATCGTCCGATTGAGCGGCAATGAGCTGAGGATCGTTGGCAGGCGCCTCAGCCTGGGGGGTGTAGGCAGGTTTGTCGGTCTGCATATAGTCAAGCGAGCCGGAGCGTATGCCCTCGGCTGGTTGTTTAGTAGTGTGGAGAGGTTGTGGAAAATTGCAGGGATTCTTAGAGGAAATTACTAAGAGTACCAGAACCATACTCGGCAAGAAAATAAACGGGTTAAGGAGAGGAAGACAGCAATATCCCTGAGCCTAGATCGAGTTAGCCCTGCGAGTTATGCTAGTCTCCTGTGTGGCTACGACCCGGAAAACATCGAGGAACTCCTGCGTCGATTCCACCAGCTGCGCGCAGCGCGGGCAAAGCAGGTAATGGTTCTCGAAAGTCTCCTGATCCTGCGGAGATAGGCGGCCGAAGCAGTAGGATTCTGCTACTTCGTCCGGCGATGGGGGACAACGATCATGCATGGGTGGTTCCGCTCCAGATGACTTAGTTTGGCATAGAAGCGTTGGACTCATCTATATTTTAGTGTGAATATCCGGACTTTATCCAAAGAAATTTTCGCTTTGGAAAGAGAAGGTTAGGAGTCGGGACCCTGTTGAAAGCCTGTGGAAAACTCCCGGAACGGAGGATTCCGGGCTACTTAGTCGAGGAGCGGGCATTCTCGAGCACACGTTTTGCACGGCTGGGATTAAAGACGCCGCAGGAGCAAAAACGAGCCAAATAGGTTACGGCTTGGTCCGGCGTGCGGCGGCCTTCCTTGACCCAATCGATCATTTTCTTGGCGAGGGAAGAGGCGATCATACCGTGTCCGCACATGGTCATGAGAGTGAGCACCTGGGAGTTAGGCAGTTTTTCGGTCTTTCCTTCAAAGCCGAGCGAATAGCCGACGCTATGGCGGGCGATTCCGGCGGCGTGGCAGCACTGGTCGGCTCCATCGACAGAGGTGGAGACATTAATGGAGAGGCCAAGATCCGCTGCCTTGACCTTCTTCACGAATTCCTCGGCTTTGACGCGGTCATCGAATACGGCAGCGACTGTGGTGATGTGGGAGAGGCCATTGACGACGGCCTGAAAGTCTGGCTGGATGTCGCGATTCCAATGGGCGGTGGGATTGAGATCCTTGGACGGGCGCAAAGCGCCGCCGTTGCGGGCGTCGCCGAGATTAATGGGCCCGAAAGGGATGGCCATTTCGAGGAACTTGCGGAGCCGGGGGAGCGCATCCTGCTCGTTCTTGCCGCGGCAGGCGATGGCGAACACGATGAAGTCGTCGCGGAAGCTCTCGGAGTTTCCAAAGCGGTGCAGGGTGTTGGTCATGGCGGATCTCCTTAACGGGTGGTAACGGGTTCGGCGGCCGTCCGCGGTTCGGCGGCGGGCTTGTTGGTGATGCGGCCCAGGCCGATATTGGTTTTGGCGCGTTCGGGATGGTAGCCGAGCTGTTCGAGGATTGGCGCGACGATGTTTTCGCGGCCGGTTTCGTCACAACGCGCGCCGACGCCCAGGCAGACAACCGTGTCGACTTCCTTTTCCACTTCCCAAACCATGCGGATGATCTCTTCGGTGCGCTCCACGGGGACCTTGATTTCCACAATGGCGGACATGATCTTTTCGTCAAGTATGTCATCGCGGATCTCGCCGGTTGTCTCGTCCTTGAGGAGTGTGGTGATGGGGTTTTTCTTCTCAAAGGCGACCCCGGCCTTTGCCAGTCGCATGGTCATCTTCTGAATCTCATGGAAGCGGACACCGACGGCGGGGCGGCCGAATTCAATAGTGAAGCCGACCTCGCCCGTCTGTACGCGGCCGCTGACGTCGTTGGTCTTAACCTCCTCGGTGCCTCGGCCCTCCACTCCCGTGGATTCGTGCGGGACGCGCGGATCGGAGAAGGCGCGGCGCACGATGCGCGGCCAGGTGAGGTCTTCGGGAGCAAATGCAGCGGTGGGGCAGACGTCCGGTTCCGGCTCAAAGCGCAGGCGGAAGAACTGGAACACCTTGCGCACGGTGCGGACCATGGTGGGGTTGAGATGTTCCTGGCTGAGACCGTTGTAACAGGCGTAGCATTCCACGCACTCGTCACGGTCGACCGTGGCGCGCCTGATGACCGGGTCAATGTAGATGGCGCCCATCGGGCAGACATAGGTGCAGTTGCCGCAGGCAACACATTTCTGAGGATCAATTCTCATAGGTCACGTCCCGGAAAGGATTCTTCGCGTCGCGTCTATTCTAGTAAACAACAAGGCGGCGGTCACGCACAATGCGGAAGCCAGCAGGAAGGGCACATCCCAGCCGTACCACTTCACCAGGTAGGCGAGCACGGTGGGGGAAAGCGCGCCGCCGATGTTGCCGCAAGTGTTCATGACGGCGGAGACCGAGCCGGCGAAATCGCCGCCGATGTCGAGCGGGATGGCCCAGGAGACGCCGACCGTCACCTCCAGCCCGAAGACGCCCAGGCAGGTGAAGGCGACGCAGGCCTCGGGATCCGAGGTAAGCGTGGCGGGAACGATGCCGGCGGCGGCAATCACGAAGCCGGCGATGGCCACGCCGCGGCGCGCCAGCTTCAGATTGCCGGAGCGGTGCGCCCAGATATCGGAAACCCAGCCGCCGGCGAGGTCGCCGATGGTGCCCGCCAGCAACGGAAGGGCGGCGTAAAAACCCATCTGCTTGAGGTTGTAGCCGCGGTGATCGTTCAGATACTTGGGGAACCAATCCAGGTAGACCGAAACGCAGTAGGCATAGCAGAAGTACATCAGCGAAAGCGTCCACAGCGTGGAACTGGAGAGGATGGCTTTCCACGGCACCGAGACAGAGGTCTTTGATCGCGGCCCGCCGAGGGAGTTGTGTATCAGATCTAGCTCGGCTTTGTTGACGCCGGAATGTTCTTCCGGCGTGTCGCGGTAGTAGAAGTACCAGACGGCCGCCCAGAGCAGGCCGACGGAGCCGAACAGGAAGAACGGGGACCGCCAGCCGTAGGAGAGCATGAGCCAGACAACGATGGGCGGCGTGATGGCGGCGCCGAGGCGCGAGCCTGCATGAGTGACGCCTTGCGCGTAGCCGCGCTCGGTGGGAAGCATCCAGCGGGAAAGCGACCGCGTGGCGATGGGAAAGGCGCCAGCTTCGCCCATGCCGAACAGGAACCGGAAGACGGCCATCGAGAGGGCGTTCCAGCTGAGGGCGGTGATGGATGTGAAGGCGCTCCACCAGACGACGATGGCGGAAAGGGCGCGGCGCGGGCCAAAGCGGTCGCCCAGCCAGCCGCCGGGGATCTGAAACAGCGCGTAGCCCCACCGGAACGAGCTGAGAATCCAGCCCATCGTGACCAGATCAAAGCCGAACTCCTTCTGGATGAGGGGAACGGCGGCGGAAATGACGACCCGATCCATGTAGGTGATCATGTAGGCCGCCACGGTGAGCCAAAGGACGATGTGGCGTGTGCGAGAGGGGCGCATGAGTCAGAGAGAGGGGAAATCGTATCACAAGACGCAGGGAAAGCGGTGATTTGCTTTATAATCTCGCAAGACGGTTATGTTGCTCTCTATCCTCCGCATCATCGCGCTTGGCGGACTGTGCCTTCCGCCACTGGTGGCCGATTTCGCTTCGGCGATGCGCGCATATGAGCATGGAGATTTTCCTACCGCGCTGCGGGAGCTGACGCGGGAAGCCCAGCAAGGCCACATCGGGGCGCAGTATCTGCTGGGCTTCATGCATTCGGCGGGCCGGGGAGTGGCAGTGAACGACCCCGAGGCGCTGAAGTGGTACCGGATGGCGGCCGAGAAAGGTCATGCCGACGCGCAGTATGCGCTCGGGTTCCTTTACGCCAACGGACGGGGTACGGCAACCGATGAAGAGGAAGCGGCAAAGTGGTTCGGGTTCGCGGCGGCGCAAGGCCATGCGCCGGCCAAATACAACCTGGGCCAGTTGCTCATGCAGGGCCGCGGTCTGGAGAAAAATGAAGCGGCGGCGGCCGCGCACCTGCAGCAGGCGGCCGACGCGGGTCATCCGGGTGCGCTGTATGAGCTGGCCAAGGCGAGACTGGAAGGCCGCGGCATGGAGAAGGACGAACGCGGCGGCATTGGCCTTCTGCGCTCGGCGGCGGAGCGCGGTTTTGGGGCGGCGCAGGGCGAGCTGGGCCTGATGTATGCGGAAGGCAAGCAAGTTCCGCAGAACGACGCCGAAGCGTTCCGGTGGCTGCACCTGGCCGGGGAAAACTCGAACCCGGAAGCGCAGTATCAGCTGGCAATCATGTACGCCGAAGGCAAGGGGATCACGCAGGATGACACGATGGCGGTGGGCTGGCTGAAAAAAGCGGCGGCGGGCAATCACGCAGAGGCGCAGTATGCGTTGGGGTTCCGCTACGCCAACGGGCAGGGCGTCGAGAAGCAGGATAGCGAGGCGGCGAAATGGTACTTGCGCGCGGCGCAGCAGGGTCATGCGGGTGGCTTTTTCCAGTTGCGGACGATGTTGGAGGCGGGCCGCGCGGAGTCGGTCAAGCAGGCGGATCTGCTGCGTGTATATCAGGTGGCGGCCAAGGAGGGCAATGCGGATGCGCAACTGCAACTGGGCCTGCTGATGGAGGAAGGCAAGGGCGTGGCGCGCGATGGCGCTCAGGCGGCTCGGCTGTACCGGACGGCGGCCGAGCAGGGACACGTGGAGGCACAATACCGTTTGGGGCGGATGCTGGCGGATGGAAAAGGAGTGGAGCGTAACGCGAGTGAGGCGGCGCATTGGTACCGTTCCGCGGCGCAGCAAGGTCACCGCGAAGCTCAGGGGGCGGTTGCGGAACTGCTGCTGGAAGGCAAGGCGGCCGGTCAGAACGAGGCGGAGGTAGCGCAGTGGTCGCGCGTGGCGGCCGAGGCAGGCAACGCCGAGGCGGCCTATGCCTACGGGATCGCGTGCTTGAACGGGAAGGGCGTGAAGCAGGACGTGCGGGAGGGCGCACGCTGGCTGCGCATCGCCGCCGACTACGGCCACGCCGGGGCGCAAAGCCAGCTGGCGCGGCTGCACCTGGAAGGCCGCGGTGTTCCGCAAGATTACGTGCAGGCGCACATGTGGGCCAATCTTGCCGCCGCGGCAGGCGATGAGCAGGCGCTGGAGACGCGGAACCGGCTAACGTCGCTGATGACCAGGGAGCAGGTGGCGCAGGCGCAGGACCTGGTTCGCAGCTGGCGGCCGAAAGCCGCTACGCCGCAGCCGTAGGCGTTTTTTCCTTGGGCAGTCTACAATAGGGTCAACCGAAAGGAGGACCGCGATATGCCAAAGTACATGATCCAGGGCTCCTATACAGCCGATGGGCTGAAAGGGCTGATCAAGGACAAAGCTTCCGGACGCAAGGCGGCGGTGTCGCAAGCCTTGACCGCGATGGGAGGCAAGCTGGAATCGATTTATTACACCTTCGGCGCTGATGACGTGGTAGTGATCGCCGAGGCGCCGGACAATGTTTCCGCCGCCGCGCTGAGTCTGGCCGCCTCATCCACCGGATTGGTGCAGCTAAGAACTACGCCGCTACTGACGGTGGAGGAGACCGATCAGGCGCTCGCCAAGAGTGTTTCCTACCGCGGACCCGGCAACTGAGAACGCAACAAGCAACGTGGCGCGGGCACCCGTGCCTGCCGCGTCGAGACTCGTCTCGACGCGACTTCAGCGCCGCCATCCAGTTCGTCACCACCGTAATCGGCGTCGACGCGTTGTCGCCGGCGACCAACGCTGACACTGAATAATCGAGTGCCCTTCTGTTCGGGCGGAATTTCCATTTTGATCGCAAGAGGTTCGGGCGGCGGCACCTCGCGGATTAATACATAACGAACGGCCATGGGACACCCCAAGTATAAATCATGCCGCGGCGAAGGATACTACTTCCGCACGCCTGCCTGCCCGTTGATGAGGAGGGTCATCGGTTTGCTGCCGGTCTGCTCGACCGGTTCGAGCAGGAGGAAGCGCTGGCCATCCCGCGTGAAGTTCTTTGACGGCTAGCGGGGCCGGACAGGCTCGCCCAGATCAAGACCGGCCACAACTGAGTCATAGACATCGTCGATGGAATTGTTGCCGTCGATGGTGACCAGCATGTTCTTCTTCTGGAACAGCTGAAGAAGAGGCGCGGTTTTTTCGTGATACTCGGTCAGGCGCACGCGGAGCGCTTGCGGGTTATCGTCGGCGCGCTTGGTGAATCCGCCGCCCTGACCGAGCGCGGCGCGCGACATGACCCGGCCGTGCACTACTTCATCGGGGATGTCGAGATAGACGGCCTTGTCGAGGTTCCAGTTCTCAAACAGGTACTCGGCCTGGGCGCGCGTGCGCGGGAAGCCGTCCAGCACGAAGCCCCAGTTCCAGTCGTGCTCCTCCAGGCGCTTGCGGACCACCTCTTCCACGATCTCATCGGGCACCAGCCTGCCCTCGTTCATGATGCGCTGTACGCGGGCGGCAAGCTTGGTATGGTGCTCCATGTGCCAGCGGAAGATTTCGCCTATCGAGATATGGACAAAGTCGTAGTGATGGCAAAGCAACTGCGCCTGAGTGCCCTTGCCCGCGCCCTGTGGGCCAATGATGATGATCTTGTCGTTCAAGCGGAGAATAGAAGTCCCGGTTGGGACGAAGCTTGCATTGTATCCTAAAAGCTTCGAGGCAAAAACTTGAATCGAATCATCCTGGCGATAAAGAGCTTCTTCTCCATTCTGTTTTCCGGCAAGCTGTCCGATGAGGCAGCCTTCGATCTGGGGCTGATGCGGCGCGCGGCCACGCCCGCCCCGAAACCCAAGCCGGCGGCGGAGCAGCCCGCCGCGGCCGACGGGGCGGTGCAGATGCTGGCGCTGTTGCAGCAGGAGGCGCGGCTGGTGGATTTTCTCCAGGAAGACATCGCCGGCTACAGCGATGAACAGGTGGGCGCGGCGGTGCGCGGGATTCACGAACAATCGCGCAAGGCGCTGGATCGTCACGTAAAGCTGGCGCCCATCGTGGATGGCGTGGAGGGAACCACGACGCGGCTGGCTTCCGCCGGGCTCGACCCCAACGACAAGTCGACGCTGAAACTGGTGGGCCAGGTGCCGCCCGACGGAAAGGTGGAGGCAGGCATCCTGCGCCACCGCGGTTGGAAGGCGGAAAAAGTAGAGCTCCCTTCGGCCAAGGCGGGCCGCCGCGTGATCGCGCCCGCCGAAGTGGAAGTCGAGTAGGGGCGGCCGGTGCGGGCCTTCATCGGAATCGACCTGGGCACGACCAACTCGGCCCTGGCCTACATTTCCGCCGAGGAGGCGGGCGAGTCGGAGTTTCCGCCGGTTCATGTGCTGGAGATACCGCAGCCGGTGGCCGAAGGCGTGATCGAGCCGCGGCGCACGCTGCCGTCGTTTCTCTACCTGGGCGACACGGCGGTGGCCGGCGTGCATGCGCGCGAGCAGGGCGCGCTGACCCCCACCAAGATGGTGCATTCGGCCAAGAGCTGGCTGTCGAACCCTGGCGTCGACCGCACGGCGAAGATTCTGCCGTGGGATGCAGCCGAAGGCGGGCGCGTGCTGAGCCCTGTGGAGGTTTCCAGCCGCTACCTGGCCGAGATGCGAGAGGCGTGGGACAGAACGCATGCCGAGCCGCTGGCGAGCCACGAAGTGGTGTTGACGGTGCCGGCGTCGTTTGACGAAGAGGCGCGGGAACTGACGGTAATGGCGGCGCGCGAGGCAGGCATCGAGAAGCTGACGCTGGTGGAGGAGCCCGCGGCTGCCTTCTATTCCTGGATCGCGAATCATCTGAAACAGTCGCACAAGGATCTCCACGACGGCCAGCTTGTGCTGGTCTGCGACGTGGGCGGCGGAACCTCGGACTTCACGCTGATTCGCGTCAGCCGCACCGGGGACAAGGTGGATTTCACGCGGACCGCGGTGGGCCGCCACCTGCTGCTGGGCGGCGACAATCTGGACCTTACGCTGTCCTGGCTGGCTGAATCGAAGCTGAACACGCAGCTGTCGGTGCGCCAGCGCACGGCGCTGCGCCGGCAATGTTCGGCGGCAAAGGAGAAGATGCTGGCCGATGAAGCGGTAGAGAAGGTCCCGATCACGGTGCTGGGCGCGGGGCGCTCGCTGATCGGCGGAACGCTGCGCACCGAGATCACGCGCCAGGAGGCGCTGGAACTGGCACTGGACGGCTTCTTGCCATTCTGCGAACCGGGCGAGCGGCCACAGAAGGAAGAGATGTCGCCGTTTGGCGAGCTGGGTTTGCCGTATGAATCCGACGCGGCGGTCACGCGCCATTTGGCGGCGTTCCTTGCCGATGCGGACGGGGCCAAGCCGGACGCGGTGCTGTTCAACGGCGGATTCTTCATTCCCGCGCTGCTGCGGCGCCGCGTGGCCGATGTGCTGGAACGCTGGCACGGCAAGCGTCCGCTGGTGCTGGAGAATCAGGACCTGGATCTGGCCGTGGCGGCGGGTGCGGCTTACTATAACTTCGCGCGTTCGACGGGCGCGGGGCTGGTCGTTCGCGGCGGGCTGCCGCGCGCATACTACATCGGGCTGGAAGCCGGAGAAAAGCTGAAGGCGGTGACTGTTGTGCCGCGCGGGACCGAGGAAGGCGACTCGCTCGAGATCGATCAGGAAGGCATGCAGTTGGTGGCGAACAAGCCGGTGACTTTCCGGCTGTATAGCTCGCTCACCCGGCACGAGGACAAGATTGGAGAAGCGGTGGAATTGCCGGCCTCCGCGGTGGCCGAAGGGCATCTGCACCTGCATGCGCCGCTGCATGCGGTGATCCGGTTCGGCAAGCCGGGCCTGGAGCGCACGGTGCCGGTGAAGCTCGGCGCGCGGCTGACGGAAGTGGGGACACTGGAGCTGTGGGCCGATTCGAAAATCAGCGAGCACCGCTGGCGGCTGCAGTTCGAGCTGCGCAAGCAGGGGCCCGCGCAAAGGGTGGCGCGTCCGGCGGCGGTGATTGGCGAGGAGGCGCTGGTGGCGGCCGAATCGCTGATCCGGCAGACGTTCGCGGAGCAGACGATGGAGCCCGAGCAACTGCCTTCGGCGCTGGAGCGGACACTCGGGCTGGGGCGCAATTCCTGGCCGCTTGGCGCCATCCGGCGGCTGGCCGACGTGTTTCTGGAGGTGGCCGAGGAACGCAAGAAGAGCGCGGCGATGGAGCTGCGCTGGCTGAACCTGTGCGGGCTGTGCCTGCGCCCCGGGTTCGGCTATCCGGGCGATGACTACCGCATCGAGCAGGCGCGGCGGATCTTCGCCGCCGGGCTTGTGTTTTCGAACGCCGTGCAGAACCAAAGCGAGTGGTGGATTTTCTCGGGGCGCGTGGCGGGCGGACTGAACCGCAATCAACAGGCCGACCTGTATCAGCGGCTGTCGGGCACGCTGCTGCCGCGCAAGGGCGAACGGGTGCGCGTCAATTCCAGTTTGTTGCGTGAGATGTGGCGTTGCGCCTGCAGTCTGGAACTACTGCCTACGCAGCCGCGCACCGACCTGGGCGAGGCGCTGCTGAAACAGATTAAGAAAGGCGACTTCCGCGACAGCGAGCTGTGGTGCCTGTCGCGGCTGGGCGCGCGGGAACTGCTCTACGGGCCAACGAATCAGGTTCTGCCTCCAGCTACGGTGTCGCGCTGGGTGGAGTCTCTGGCGAAGCTGCCGGCGGCGGCGGAAGCCGTGGCGACGATGGCGCGGCGAACCGGAGATGGAACACGTGACCTCCCGCCGGCCACGCTGGAGCTTGCGCGGCGCGGGCTGGAGCGGCACGAAGATGCCGGCAGCCTGCTGGAGATGTTGGAAGGCAAGGGCGGGCGAGACAGCCAGGCGCTGAGCCGCATGTTCGGCGAGGAGTTGCCGAGCGGGCTGGTGATGGGCTCCGGGGAGCAGGCCGGTGGGTGAAGTCGCTCTGGTGGAGATGATCCGGCGGCTGGCGGGCGAGCGCTCCGGCATCGGCGATGACTGCGCCGTATTGCGGATGCCCGGTTCCAGGCAGGAGTTGATCGCGACCACGGACATGCTGCTGGAGGGCGTCCACTTCCGGCGCGCCACGCACGGTCCCGCAGATTTGGGACGCAAAGCGTTGGCGCGCGGGCTGAGCGACATCGCGGCGATGGGGGGAACGCCGATGTGGTGTCTGGTGTCGTTGGCTGCGCCGCCATGGGCAACCAGGGAATGGATGGGGCGGTTCTTCCGCGGGCTGCTGGCAAGGGCGCGTTCCGCGGGAACCCACCTGGCCGGCGGCGACCTCGCGCTGCACAAGCTGCTGGCCATCGACATCGTGGTGCTGGGCAGCGTGCCAGCGGGCAAGGCTCTGCGGCGCGGCGGCGCGAAGGCGGGCGATGCGATTTACGTATCCGGCGTGCTGGGCGGCTCGGCGTTGGGACTGGAAACCCGCTCCGGGGCGGCATGGAAGCGCCACTTGCGTCCCGAGCCGCGACTGGAGCTGGGCCGCTGGCTCCGCGGACGCGCCACGGCCTGCATGGACGTGAGCGACGGCTTGTCGCTCGATCTCCACCGCCTGCTACGCGAGTCAGGCGTGGCGGGGGTTGTCGACCGTCCGCTGCCGGTTTTCCATGGCGCGAGCCTGGACCAGGCGCTGCACGGCGGCGAGGAGTATGAACTGCTGTTCACCACGCCGGCCAACAAGCGGATTCCCGCAATCCGGCAAAAGCTGCCGCTGACACGCATAGGAACCGTGGTGAATGGAAAGCCGGGAGAAATGGAATTCTTCGGGCGGCGGCTTGAGCCAAAAGGCTACGATCATTTCAAGAAGCGATGACAAAACCTGACCCTGGTGTTGTGCTGGACCTGATAGAGGCGTTCCGGCGTTCCAAGACGATGTTCGCGGCAGTGGAAGTGGGTGTGTTCGACCGGTTGGAGAAGGGGCCGGCGCGAGCGGACCAACTGACTGATGGAGGCGACCCTGACACAATGGCGCGGCTGCTGGACGGCTGCGTGTCGCTGGGATTGCTGGAGCGGAGCGGCGATGTGTACCGCAACAGCGCCGTAGCCTCGGCATATCTGTGCCGCTCCAGCGTCTCTACTTTGGCCGGCTACGTCGCCTATTCCAACCGTGCGCTGTTCCCGATGTGGCAGCACCTGGAAGGCGCGGTGCGCGAAGGCACGCACCGCTGGAAACAAACCTTCGGGCTCGACGGAGCGCTTTTCAGCCACTTCTACCGCAGCGAATCCGATAAGCGGGACTTTCTGCTGGGCATGCATGGTTTCGGATTGCTCAGCAGTCCGGCGGTGGTCAGCGTGTTCGATCTGAGCCGGTTCAAGCGGTTGGTGGACTTGGGCGGAGGTACCGGCCACCTGGCCATGGCGGCTTGCGAGAAGTATCCGGACATGTCGGCGGCGGTGTTCGATTTGCCGGAAGCGGTGGAGTTCGCGCGGGAGTTTACTGCAGGGTCGAGGGTGGAGCTGCTTGCGGGCGATTTTTTTCAAGACAAGCTGCCGAAGGCGGACCTGTATGCGGTGGGAAGGATCCTGCACGATTGGAGCGAAGACAAGATCCGCTTATTGCTCAACAAAATACAGACATGCCTGCCGCCCGGCGGCGGCCTGCTGATTGCCGAAAAACTGCTCTGGGAGGATCATTCCGGCCCCGTCCAGGCCCACATGCAGTCACTCAACATGCTGGTTTGCACCGAAGGCCGCGAACGCAGCTTTACCGAATATGCGGAGCTACTCCAGGAGGCCGGGTTCAGCGAAGTGGAGGGCAGGGTGACCGGAGCGCCTTTGGATGCGGTGCTGGCAAGGTGCGGTGTTCTATAATTAGAGATTGGGTGATGGTCTGAAGCAACATGGTAGACCTCAAGAAAAAGCTGCAAGAGGAAATCGCCGCGCTCGAATTCGAGCTGCGCACGGAGCTTCCCAAGGAGATCGCCAAAGCGCGCGCTCACGGCGACCTCAGCGAGAACGCCGAATATCACGCGGCCAAGGAGCGGCAGTCGTTCGTCGACGCCCGTCTGGGGCAGCTGAAAAAGCGGCTCGCCGACCTGTCCATGGTGGACATGACCAGGATTCCGAAGGGCCGTGTGGGACTGGGTTCGCGCGTGGTGGTGCTGGACACCAACAAGGACGAGGAGATCACCTACAACTTGGTTACCAGCGAGGAAGCAGACGCCAACAACGGAAAGATTTCCACCACCTCCCCCATCGGGCGTGGGCTGTTAGGCAAGGAGATTGGAGACGTGGTCCGGGTGCAGAGCCCCGGGGGAGTGAAGGAATTCGAGATTCTCAAGCTCACCACGATCCACGAGTTGTTGTAGAGTTGTTGCGATGACTTATACGCGCGCAATCGGCGTGACCGCGGACCGGATTGTCCGGCTGATCGTGCGTGGGCTTGCACTTTCCAGAATTCACCCCAACGCGCTTACGCTCATCGGGCTGTTGATCAACGTGGCGGCGGCGGTGCTGCTGGCGCAGGGCAACTTCTGGTGGGCCGGCTGGGTGATCACCGTAGCGGCCATCTTTGACATGGTGGACGGCCGCGTGGCGCGGGAAACGCAGCAGGTGACGCGCTTCGGCGGGTTCTTCGATTCCGTATTGGACCGCTATTCCGATCTTGGGCTGCTGATGGGCCTGCTGGTCTATTACGCCTCCATCAACCGGTCATTCTATGTGGTGCTGACGGCGATCGTGATGACGGCATCAGTGATGATCAGCTATACGCGCGCACGGGCGGAAAACACGATCCCCAAGTGCAAGGTGGGATTCATGGAGCGGCCGGAGCGGATAGTGCTCTTCCTCATTGGTGCGCTGTTCAACCGTATGGCGGCGGTTCTGTGGGTGATCGCGATCCTCGGCAACCTCACCGTCGTGCACCGGATGATCTTCACCTACCGGGAAGCCAAGCAGCTCGAGGAAGCACAGTTGCGGGGAGCCTCCGAACGGCGCCAGGCTCAGGTAGGCTGAGCGGATTCTTTTAGTAAACGAATCCCCGCCAGGTGCGCCCTTTTTGATCGCGCAGCAGGATGCCGTATCCGTCGGAAATGCCGGATATCGTGTTGCCTTTGGAGTCCCGGAAGCGGTAGCGGATGGTTTCGTCGTCCTGAAGGTCGGCTTGGCCGAACCATTCATCTCCGTGTTCGTCCCGCAGCCTGACTCCGTCGCCATCTCCGAACCCGGAGACACTACGGCTATGCATGCTGTCGAAGCGGAAGAAGCCGCTCGGCGCCCTCCGCCGCTTGCGCCTGTTTGTGCCCATGAGACCATTTATCGGCGAAGTCTGCTCGGGCGGGAATAAGCGAGAAATCGGAGCTGGCTCAGGAAAAGACCTTACTTTCTACACAACCTTCGGCCGCACCACCGCCACGCCGATCTGTTTCATTTCACGCGCCAAGGCTTGGAATATCTCTTCGCTCTGGAACCGGCCGACAATAGCCCCGCCTGAGCCGGCGAAGTTAGCGGAGGCGCCCAACCTTCGGGCAGTCTCAATCATTTCCTTGTTGCCATGCGCAATGTTGTATATAGTAGCGCGGAGGTCGTAGTTGGCATCTATCAGCTGATCGAGCGCAGCGTAATTGCGCTCGATCAGAGCCTGGCGCCCCTGTTCGGCGTAACTGGCCCATGTTCTCATCGCTTCCACCACCTGCTTGTCAGCGGCGAGCCACCTCTGGCGGATGTTGTTGTGGAACACCTCTGTGCCTTCGCTGAGCGAGGTGCGATACGCGAGGTACAAATCGGGGAGCGTCGAGGGATCCATGCGTTCGTATTCGCCATAGCCCCGGCCCTCCATAAGATGGCGGGAGAAATCCATGTAGACGAGGCCCTCATAAACTTGCGCGACGCGGTCCTGCAAGCCCGCGCTCACGCCCAGCTCGCGGGTCTCGGTTTCCAGCACCAGGTTCGCTTGAACCGGCAGCGGGATGTCAAGGTGATAGTACTGGCAAAGCGCGCGAAGAGCGGCGGTGATGATCGCGCTGGAGCCGCCCAGGCCGAGGCGGAGGGGAATGGTCGTCTCGTACTCGAGGGTGAAGTTGCGGTGATCGAGCTCAATGTTCTGTTCGCGGCAGTAATCCATCAGCCGGACCAGCAGCGCCTGGATGATGCGGATGCCGCCATAGTAGCCGCGCCAGCGCGTGGTTTGATACAAGTCCTCCAGGCTTTCAAAAATCGGCGTATCGGCTTTGGAAGGTTTGATCTCCAGCCGCGCGGTGGGATAGAGTATCACTCTGGCGCGGAAGTTGCGGATCAGCAGGGCGATGGTCTTGCCGAAGTAACCGTCGCTCGGGTTGCCGAGCAGCCCGGCGCGTGCATAGGCGAATGTCTCGATCATAAGGGCGTCTCCATCATTATGCGCATGGTTGTGCAGCGGGTTTCGAGGGCCGAGGTGCGTGTGGAGGGGCGCGTGACGGGCTCGATCGGCCGCGGATTACTTATCCTGGTTGGGATCGCAAAGACCGACACCAAGGCGGACGCCGAGTTTCTCGCGGCCAAGGCGCTTGGGCTGCGGATCTTCCCCGATGCAGAGCAACGGATGAACCTCAGCGTGGTGGAGGCCCGGGGAAGCCTGCTGGTGGTCTCGCAGTTCACCTTATATGGAGACGTGCGCAAGGGGCGCAGGCCGGCCTTCGACCGGGCTGCGAACCCGGCCGAGGCTCGTAGCCTCTATGAACATTTCTTACAAATGCTCGGCGGGGGAAACATCAAGGTGGAAAGCGGCGTCTTCCAAGCGATGATGGAAGTCGAGCTTGTCAACGATGGCCCAGTTACGATACTATGTGATTCCGAACGGTTGATTTAGAACTGTTACGGGGATTACAGAAGAAAAGGAAAGATGGCAAAACTAGACATGAATCAAGCAACCCTACTCGCTGCCGCTTTGGAAGGTTTGGAGATTCAAAGATCCCGAATCGAAGAACAGATCGCTCAAATCAAGGCGGCAATGGGTCGAGGCGGTTCGAAAAAGACGGCATCCGCCGCCGGTGCCCGGCCGGGCCGTAAGCGCCGGTTGTCGGCCGCTGCCAGAGCCCGCATCGCCGCGGCGCAGAAGAAGCGCTGGGCCGAGTACCGCAAAGCCAAAGCCGCGGGCTAAGGCTTCACCCTCTCGGAAGGGGCTCCCAGCCAAAGCGGCTGGCAATGTCGCCTACCGTGCCAAGCGCGGCGATACTGCCCTTTTCGAAGAAAACCGCTCGCGTGCCGATCGCGCGCGCGAATGCGATATCGTGGGTCGTCACGATCTTAGACTGTGGCAGGGCGGTCAATAAATCCACTAAGTCCCGCTGACCCGGCGGATCCAGGGACGTCGTCGGCTCGTCCAGGATGAGTATGTCCGGACGCATCGCCAGAACCCCGGCAATGGCCACGCGCCGCTTTTCGCCCGCGCTTAGGTGGTAGGGCGCTTTTGCGTGCGCGGCGGACATTCCTGTCTGCTCCAGGGCCTCTCGAGCCAGCCTCATCGCTTCGGCCGGCTCGACGCCCAGGTTCAAGGGACCGTAAGTCACGTCCTCCATCACTGTAGGCATGAACAGCTGCTCATCGGCGTCCTGGAAAACCATGCCGACGCGGCGCCGGATCTCGGGCAGGCTTATCTTGTCCATCGGCAACCCGCATACGCGGATCTGCCCCTCGCCTTCCAGCAGTCCATTGAGGTGAAGGGCAAAAGTGGTCTTGCCGGAGCCGTTGGCCCCAAGCAGGATGACGGTTTCTCCGGGGAAGAGTTCAAAATCAACTCCCTTCAACGCCTCCGTGCCGTCCGGATAGCGGAACCTGAGGCCGCTCACGCGTATCAGAGGATCCATAGCCATCTACCCAGGGAAAGAACCAGGATCCCCGTGGCGAGAAAACTGATATCCAACCAATGGAGACTGCTCGGGCGGATGAGCGGCATATGGCCGGCAAAGCCGCGGGCAAGCATGGCGCGATGGATGCCTTCGGCGCGCGCGTGGGAAGAGGCAAACAGAACGGCGATGGCGCCACCGGCTGAAGCACGCCGGATGCCTCCGCGGCATTGCGCGGCCATCCACATATGCTGGGCTTTTTCGGACAGCACAAACAGGTAGCGGTAGAGGAACTGAACCACCATGACCAGCATTTTCGGAGCGGCCAGGGACTCCACGGCCGCAAGCAGCGCCGGCATCGGCGTGGTGGCAACCACCAACAGCACGGCGAATGCGGAAAAACTGCTCTTCAACACCAGGCTCGCGGCGCGCTCAGCATCGCCGGCCATCCAGCTCAGCAGCGCAAACGTGGCCGCGAAGGGCAGAACCAGCGCCGCACGCCACAGCAGGGAAAGCAAGGGAAGGCGCGACGCGAGAGCGGCAACCAGAAGGATCGATGCGTAAGCGGCATACGCCTCCGGCTGCGCAGGCCGCGCCGTGCCAATCCAGACCAGGAACACGAGCAGGAGAATCATCTTCACACGCGCATCGCGGCGGTGAAGCGGCGAATCGCGCCGCGCCCATTCCTCCATCACCAGGTAATGCAACTTAGGGACTCCTCCGCCGCAGCAGCCAGCGCGACAGCGCGGCGCACAGCAGGTAGATGATCGCCAGACCCACCAATCCCGCGGCCACCTTGCGCATCCAGACCGGCTCGGCGAATTGCAACTCGTAGTCCAGGAGCGGCGTCTCGAACAGGTTCCATGCCCGCTCATGGATGCCGAGCTTTGCCGCGGCGCTCTCCAGCCCGTCGGGCAAGCCCGACGCAACCAATGCGCCCAGCGACGCCATCAGCAGCGCCCCCGCCGCCAGCGCCCCCCGCAAACGGCTTATCGCGCCGGCAGGCTTCCGCACCCAGCCCGGATTCATCTTTTCCAAGGCGCCGAACACGGCCAGCGTCACCGCGCCTTCCACCAACGCCGAAACCAGAAACAGCGCCATCGACAAGCCCAGCACCGCCGAGGGCATCGGGATTCCCGAAATCCGCAGCTGCGCCAGCGTGAGGAATGCCGAGACCAGCACCGACAACACGCCGCCCAGAAAGATCGCCGCCCTGCGCCACGGGCCTTGGCCCCAATAGTGAAACGGCAGGTAGCCGGCCAGCACCCCGGCGACCGCCATGTTCATCACGTTGGCTCCCAGGGCCAGCAATCCGCCGTCCTGAAACACCAGCGCCTGCACTGCGAGAATCGCCGTCATCACCACCACCGCCGCCGACGGACCCAGCGTGCATGCCAGCAGCGTTCCCCCAACCAGGTGGCCGCTGGTGCCCACGCCGACGGGAAAATTGATCATCTGCGCGGCGAACACGAAGGCTCCCATGACGCCCAGCAGCGGAGCGCGGGCATCCTCCAATCCAGCCTGGCTGCGGCGCGCGATCAGGCCCACCGCGGGGATGGCGGCCAGATCCAGGGCAGCCCAGACCGGTGTTGCCAGAAATCCGTCGGGGATGTGCATGAGGAATTACACAGTAGCACGAAACCGAGGATCGTGCCACGCCGTGCTGCGTCACAGCCGTGCTGCGTCACAATGGAGAACATGCCCCTCACCCCTCAACCCATCCCCGTAAAAACCGCTCCGCCTCAGAACGACACCTACTCCCAAGCCGTGCGGCTGGGTGAGCTGATCTACGTCTCCGGTCAGCTGGGCGTCAAGCCGGACGGCACGTTGCCGGAGGAGTTTCCCGCGCAAGTCCGTCTTGCTCTCGACAATGTCGCCGCGGTTCTTAAGGAAGCCGGCTCGTCGCTCGCGCTTGTGGCCAAGGTGAATATCTACGTCACCGACTTTTCGCGGCTCCGCGAGATGAACGAAGTCTACCGCCATTACTTTCCGCACCGTCCGGCCAAGACGACGGTGGAAATCGCGCGACTGGACAAGGGCGCGCAAATCGAAGTCGAGGTGGTGGCCGTAGCGGCCTGATTTGGCTCCTAGGCCCTTCTTCTCCGGGGCTTTTTCTTCTTGGCCTTTTCCGGGAGTTTTTCCTGGACAGTCTCCAGTCGATTCTGTTCGGCCTGGCTCAGCCCGGAGAAAAAGTCGAACCCGGTCTTGTCCTCCACCTCCCGCACCGTCGTGGTGAAGGAATTGACGTCGCCGGAGACCCGCTCCGCGTTCGGCATGATCACGGCGTACATTTTCTTCGCCTCCCCTGGGCCGATGGTAAGCACTACTTTGAACGTATGCGTCGGGATGCCCACCTCCCCGTCGCCGATCGTGTCCACGTCCTCCTCTTCAAATACCGGCCCGGTGAAGACGTAGGCCGTTCCGGCCGCCGCCACCAAGTCGCGAACCGTCGCTTCCAATTGCGCCCAGCGGCCGCCGTTCACTCCTTGAAACTGCGGCACAACATTGGAAAGAATGAACGTGCTGCGGATGGCTTCCTTCGATCGCGAAAAGTCTTCCGCCGGGGCCATGTGGCCGCGCGAGAATCCCGAGCGCACATAGTCGCTCTCTTTAGCCCCGAGACTTTTCAGCTTATCGTCCGTCTTGAAACCGGAAGGGCGCTCGGCAGGTCCGTTGAGGTCCTTCTTAGTCAGTACATAGCCGACCCATAGTGGAATCTTTAGGTCGGAGCTATGACACAGCTGGAAGAATTTGCGGTCGGCTGGTTCGCGGTCCTTAAACTCCAGGTCACAGCCAGGGTCGCCGAATTGCAGGCCATTCTGAGCAGTAGCGGGGTTGGTGAAAAAGTAGCAAGCTAACGCGGTAATGGCCGCAGACTTTACCATCAAATGTCGAATTCTCATAGGATGGAATTCTATATGAGTTTCTATGAGTTGCCAACGCGCACGCTACGCTGCTGGTTGCGGAAGTGGAGCTTGTGCGGTCGGCTCCGGGCGAAGCCAAGGCTGCTGGATGCGGATCAGCAATTTTCGCCGAGCAGGCCGACAGCCTTTGCCGGTGACCCTCAGACCGGCACGGGCTTGTTGCCGTCGAGTTCGTCGATCAGTGCGCCCAGCACCTGGGCGCGTGCCGGGTCCTCCTCGATGTGCGCCTGAATCCAGGCGCGAAGAAATTCGGTGACCGGCTTGGCCACCGCTTCCTCGGCGCCGGGCTCAAAGCGCAGCGGGATTTCCGAGCGGCCGATGGCGAGAAGGAGCAATTCGGAGAACAGCATCAGGATTCGATTGTAGCGCCGCTCGGCGGGACTCAGCTCACCACCGCGTCCATCTGAAACAATGGCGGCGCGTCGAATGGAGCTCAAGCCATCATCTCCGTTGCTGAGGCAGTTGGTTCGTCAACTCAAGACGCAGCAAGCTACTTCAGGCAAGAAGCGCGACTGGTGGGATAAGGCTCCTGTTCTTGCCTCTGTTTTTCTCCAGCATTGTCATCGCCCTCGTCGGTATTTACGTTACCTCGGCCTTTCAAGGTTGCCGGTCTGGCGGCCGAACGGCGGTTGCCGCAAAGAGCGCTGGTCGTTGGGGTGTCCCGTTACCCAGACATGATCAGACCCTTGAACTTCTCTAAACAGGATGCCGACCGCACCGCGGACGCGTTGCGCCAAATCGGTGCCACGGTCACAACCTTGGTGGATCCAACCCGCCCTGTCCTTTTGGCGGCCATCGAGCAAACGTTGCGTTCCACCGGACAGTCGGGTAATTTCTACTTCTATTTCGCCGGACATGGCTGGTCCATGAATGGGGAAAACATGGTGGGGCTTGCGGATCTTGACGTGTCCGGGAACACTCCCACGGGCGCTTTCTCCGTGGAAGAACTCAAGACCTCCATCCGCCGATTCGCCCCCGCGGCCAGCTTCGCATTCCTGGATGTGTGCCGTAACGAAGTGCGCAGAGTCAGATAGGCGGGATTTGTGACGCCGCTCTCAGCGGGAAGCGAGCGGCAGCCGGAACGCGGCCATCTCCTGACTGTTGCGGACAAACAGGACGCCGCCGGCTAATACGGGGTGGTTCCACGTCTTCCCATCGATGGCCGGGGCTCGCGCGATTTCCTTGAACTGTTCGGTGGCCGCGGCAACCAGCGCCAGTTCGCCTTCTTCGGAAATCACGAGCAGCAGATCCTGGTCCGGCAACAGCACCAGCTGACCCTGCCCGTAGCGGCCGCCCTTCCATTTTCGCGCCCCGTCCTTGAGGTCGATGCAGGCCAGGATGCTGCCGTCAAAGCCGAAGGCGTGGCCATTATGGATCACGAAGTCGTTGAAGGAAGGTTTCAGGCGGTTGGAGGTCCAGCGCTCCTCCACCTTCCATCCGATACCTGCACTCCTGACCGCCAGCCTGCGCGCACCCCGCTCTTCATTGGTGATCAGCACGTCGCCGTCCGGCGTGAGGGCCGGTTGGACGATAGGCATGCCTGGCCAGGCGTGCTCCCACAGCAGCGCACCGTCAGCGGGAGAGATGCTCGCGATTCCGTCCTTATTCATCATGAGCACCTGCGGAACGCCTTCGAGGGAAACCAATTGCGGGGAACTGTAGCTGCCACCCTTTGCTGCGCCGGACCAGCGCGGCTCGCCGGTCGACGCATCATAAGCGGCAAGCGCTCCGGCATGAACGATCACGATATCTCCCTCAACCAGCGGCGAGCTGGAGAAGCCCCAATACGGCACCTTCCCGCCTGTGTCGGCGGTGGCATCGCGCGACCACAGTTTGGTTCCTGTACGGGCGTCGAGGGCATTGACGATCCCGGTGGCCCCGCATGTGTAAACGCGATTGCCGCTGAGTGTCGGGGTAGCGCGCGGGCCGGCGCCTGCATTGGCCTCCCAGAACCGCGCCTTATCCCGATGCTCCCAAACCGGCTTGCCGGTGCCAGCGTTGTAGCAGGCGACGATCTCCTCTTCCCCGCGCTGTTCCTGGGTGTAGATCAGGTCGCCGCGAACCGCGAACGATGACCAGCCCGGACCGACCGGTCTTCGCCAGACTTCCGCGGGCGGTAGCGCCGACCAATCGGTCTTGATGCGCACGCCGGGGATGATTCCGGTGCGATCGGCACCACGGAAGCCCGGCCAGATGATTGCCTGCTTCGGCTCCGCGGGAGCTGCCGTCGGTGCGGGCTTGGGAGCTTCCACGATTGCCGGAACGGGCGGGGGAGGCACGGCCGTGGCCAGCAACTGCTGCTCGGCGGTCCTGCTCCAACGCCACGCAAACTCACCCGAGCCGGTGGTGGTGATGCCGTCGCTGCGAACCAGCGTCCAGACACCACTTCCGGCCGCGATCGCGGCAACCATGCTGATGCGGCGGACCGGCGCTGTGAGCCTCTGTGTAGCCACAGCCCAAAGCACGAACGCCAGACACACGGTAGGAACCGAGTAGAGGTAAAACATGAAGCCCATCATTGCCCCGCTTATGGAGGGATGCAGGAGCCTCGATATCCCCGCCACAGCTGCGATCATGACCACAAAAGCGAACCACCGCTCAAACCCCGCCGCGCGGCTGAACACCGCCCACCACAAGATGAATCCCAGTAGCCCCGCGAACATTCCTCCGATGACGATGTACAAGCCCACCGCCCCCAGGTCGAGCTTTATCGCCCCAAACCGCGCCAGCCACATCAAAAGGACGGCGGCGATGCCGGGCCACAGACGCCAGTGTCTCTTCTGATCGGAGATCATGCCTTGGATACGCGGCTTCGAGGCTTTTTGTTCACGGAAGGCCAGCGGTTTTCAGTCAGATCCACCCTGTTCGCCCCGCGTCGGTTTGCGGGTCGAATCAATCCCGCTACTGTAGAACAGCCTACGGCTTGGCGTGGTGGTTCACTGGGCCGCAGCCGCGGCCAAGCCCCGGGTTGTTGGCGATGGCCTCGGTGATATAGGTCTTGGCCCGGGCGACGGCTTCCGGCAGCGCCAGGCCGAGGGCGAGGCAAGCGGTGATAGCAGCGGAATAAGTGCAGCCGGTGCCGTGGGTGTGCGGGGTGTCGATGCGCTGGGCGGGGAATTCGTGCCAGCCGTCGCGGGTTAGCAGGCGGTCGGTGGCGTCGCCTTTCGCGTGGCCGCCTTTGATGAGCGTGGCGGCGGCGCCGAGTTCGATCAGACGCTCGGCGGCTCGGCGCGGGTCAGCGGTTCCTGTTAGAGCTTCGGCTTCGGGCAGGTTCGGAGTGACAAGCGCGGCGCGGGGGAGGAGTTTGGTCTTGAGCGCCTCGGCCGCATCGGGAGAGATGAGCGGGGCGCCGTGCTTGGAGATCATCACCGGATCGACAACGAGCGGGAAGCGGAAACGCTCGGCGGCAGCGGCGATGGCTTCGACGATGGCAGCGTTGCCGAGCGCGCCGGTCTTGGCTGCCTGCGGCGGGATGTCTTCGAGCACGGCTTCCAGTTGGTCCAGGACCAGCGCGGGGTCGAGGCATTCGACGCGGGAGACGCGCATCGTATTCTGCACGGTGAGCAGCGTGATGACGGCTTCGCCGTAGACGCCGAACTGGTGGAAGGTCTTCAGGTCCGCCTGAATGCCGGCTCCGCCCGAAGGGTCCGAGCCGGCAATGGTCAGTGCGGCGGGCATTCCAAGCGATTCAGTACTTGGGCACCGACGGATCGACTTTATCGGACCAGGCGAGGATGCCGCCCTTGACGTTCTTCACCTTCTTGAAGCCGCTCTGGCGGAGGAAGTCGCAGGCCTTGGCGCTGCGCATGCCCGATTTGCAGTGGACGTAGATCTCATCGGCAGAGTTCAGCTCGTTCACGCGCTTGGCGACATCGCCCAGCGGGATGAGGACGGAGTTCGGCATCTTGCAGATCTGATACTCATGAGGCTCGCGCACGTCCACCAGGACAAACTTCTCGCCGCGGTCCATTTTCGCCTTCAGCGCGGTGACTTCGATTTCGTTCTCGCTGACGCCGGACTCGGGCGCGGGCTCATGCTGCGGGATACCGCAGAACTGGTGATAGTCGATCAGCTGGTGTATGGTGCGGTTGTCCCCGCAGATGGGGCACACGGGGTTCTTGCGCAGCCTCAGCTCGCGGAAGCGCATGTTGAGCGCGTCGTACAGCAGCAGTCGGCCGATGAGCGGCTCGCCCTTGCCGAGGATCAGCTTCACCGCTTCGGTGGCTTGAATCAGGCCGACGACGCCGGGCAGAATGCCCAGCACTCCGCCTTCGGCGCAGGAGGGAACCAGGCCGGGGGGTGGCGGTTCCGGATAGAGGCAGCGGTAGCAGGGGCCGCCAGGATAGCCGAACACAGTGGACTGGCCCTCAAAGCGGAAGATGCTGCCGTAGACATTTACTTTGCCGAGCAGGATGCAGGCGTCGTTGACCAGGTAGCGCGTGGGGAAGTTGTCGGTGCCGTCGATGACGATGTCGTAGTCCTTAAGGATGCCGAGCGCGTTCTCGCTCGACAGCGCCACTTCGTGCTTGTCGATGTCGATGTGCGGGTTGATCTCGCGCATGGTGTCGGCGGCCGAGTCGAGCTTCTTGCGGCCGACATCGGAGGTGCCGTGAATCACCTGGCGCTGGAGATTGGTGTAATCAACGACGTCAAAGTCGACCAAACCGATGCGGCCGATGCCGGCGGCGGCAAGGTACATGCCGAGTGGCGCGCCGAGCCCGCCGGTGCCGATGAGCAGCACCTTGGCCTGCTTGAGTTTCAACTGGCCGTCCATGCCGACCTCGGGCATGATGAGGTGGCGCGAATAGCGCAGGATCTCTTCCTTCGATAGCTGAGCGGCGGCGGGAGGCGCGAGGGTGGACATCAGAAGCCTCCGGCGATGCTGGGGACGATGGTGACCGTATCGGCCTCGGCGACGCTGGTCGCGTCCTTGCTCATGTAGCGGATATCTTCGTCGTTGACGTAGATGTTGACGAAGCTGCGCAGCTTGCCCTCGTCGGTATAGAGGTTCTTGCGCAGATCCGGGTACTGCGTGGTGAGGCTGGTAAGCACCTCGCCGACGGTGGAGCCGGTGACGTCCACGCTGTCCTTCTTATCGACGTACTGGCGAAGCGGGGTTGGGATGAGAACTTTTGCCATATTGAAAACTCCAGTTGCGGTGACTAATAGTGTAAATCTTCGGGCTCGGCCGCGGTTTGATCGTCATTGGCGATAAAGCTCTTGGCGTGCGAGAAGACGCCGCCGCGGACGCTCATCACGACGTTGGAATACCAGGGCCAGGAATGTTTCAGATCTGTCGAGGAGAAATAGGCATCCTCGTTGGGATGCGAATGGAAATAGCCGATGACGTCGAGACCGAGTTCGCGGGCCCTGCGCTCGGCCGCAACCTGATCGCGGCCATCGATGTGGAAGCGGTCCTTCTGGTCGCCCTCGTAAGCGTTGCGGCAGGCCACGGCGAGCGTGATGCGCCGCGCGCCGTTCTCTTCAGCGCCGATCATCACGCCGCAGCATTCCTTGGGAAACGTGGCTTCGGCGTGGCGGACCATTTCCTTCCACGCCTCAGGTTCAATCCGGATCATGCCAGAACTCTTCGCTTAAGTATTTGTCGGCGCCGTCGCAGAGCACGGTGACGATGACGGCTTCCCTGCCTTCGGCGGCCAACCGCCGGCCCAGCTTCAAAGCGGCCACCAGGTTGGCGCCGGAGCTGATGCCGGCCAGCACGCCCTCCTCGCGCGCAAGACGGCGGACCATGGTGTGCGCGTCCTCGGTTTCGATTTCCATGTTGGCATCCGCAAGCGTCGCGTCATAGATTGCCGGAACGATCGCCGTGGCCATGTGCTTCAAGCCTTCCAGCCCGTGAAAGCCGGTGGAGGGCTGCATGGAGATGCACTCAACCGGCGGCATGTCACGCTTGAGGCGTCGCGTGACGCCCATGAAAGTGCCGCTGGTGCCGAGCCCGGCGATGAAGTGCGTGAGGCGGCCGGCGGTCTGCTCCAGAATCTCGACGCCCGTGCTTTCAAAGTGCGCTTCCCAGTTGGCCGGGTTTGAGTATTGGTCCGGGTAGAAGTAGCTGTCCGGGTTTTCCGCGTAGATTTCGTGACAGCGGCGGATGGCGCCGTCGGAGCCCGTGGTCGGGTCCGTGAGCACAAGTTCGGCGCCGTAGGCGTGGAGGATGCGCTTGCGCTCGGGCGAGGCGTTCATCGGCAGACAGAGCTTCACCTTGTAGCCGCGCGCCGCGCCGACCATGGCATAGGCGATGCCGGTGTTGCCGGAAGTGGAGTCGAGGATGATCTTGCCGGGGGTCAGCTTGCCGCTCTGCTCGCCGTCGAGGATCATGTTCAGCGCGGGACGGTCCTTTACCGAGCCGCCGGGATTGAAGTACTCCGCCTTGCCGTAGATCTCGATGCCGGGGAGGTCGTGCGTGAGCTTGGCAAAGCGCAGCAAGGGCGTATTGCCGATTTGAGCCAGCACGGAGGTATCGGCATGGGGATAAAGTCTGGGAATGGCAATGGCCATGAGGAAGCCTCTTGAAAAGGGAGCCCCGACAGCTCTATTCTAGCGAAGGCGGTCAATCATCGCAATCTCGCTCGGGATTAGGGGGATTGATCCCCTGGTACAATCCGCGCCACTCGCGTTAGAATCGAATTGAACCTTTTCCGCTGTCCCATGCTTGCCACGCATTCCATCGCCGAGGATATCCTTCACCTGAAACAGGAACGGGGCGCCGTGATTCTGGCCCACCTGTACCAGGAGCCGGAGATCCAGGAGCTGGCCGATGCGGTGGGGGATTCCCTCGAGCTTGCCAGGAAGGCGAAGGAGTTTGACGGCGAGGTGATCGCCTTCTGCGGCGTCTGGTTCATGGCGGAGACGGCCAAGGTGTTGAACCCCACCAAGACCTTGGTGGTTCCGGACCGGGAGGCAGGTTGCAGCCTAGTCGACGCATGCACCGCGGAACAGGTGCGCGCTTTCAAGAGGCGCCATCCGGACCACGTGATCGTGAGCTACATCAACACGTCGGTGGAGGTGAAGGCGGAAACCGACATCTTGTGCACGTCGCGCAACGCAGTGAACGTGGTGAATTCGATCCCGGCCCATAAGCCGATCCTGTTCCTGCCCGACATCAATCTCGGCAATTACGTGAAGAAGCAGACGGGCCGGGCGAACATGAAGATCTGGCAGGGGACCTGCATCGTGCACGCGACGTTTCCGGCGCGGCGGCTGACGGCGGCGCGGACGGAGCATCCCGACGCGCTGGTGGCGGCGCACCCTGAGTGCCCGCCGGACGTGCTGCGGATGGCGGACTTCATCGGGTCGACCTCGGCGATCATCGATTGGTGCGTGAAGGCCGAGGCCGATGAGTTCATCGTGATGACCGAAAGCGGCGTGCGTCACATGCTGGAGAAGAGGGCTCCGGGCAAGCAGTTCCATTTTGTGCCGAACGAGAACTGCAACTGCAGCGAGTGCCCGTACATGAAGCGGAACACGCTGGAGAAGCTTTACGCGAGCCTGCGCGACCTGACGCCGCGTGTGGAGCTGACGCCGGAGATCATGGAGCGGGCGCTGGCGCCGATCGAGCGCATGCTCGCGGTGAAATGAGCCTCACCGACAGCTTCGGGCGGCTGCACGACAACCTGCGCATCAGCGTTACGGACCGCTGCAACATACGGTGCTTTTACTGCATGCCGGAGCACGATGTGGAGTTCGTGCCGAGGGCGGAGATACTCTCCTTTGAAGAGATCGAGCGGTTTGTACGGATCGCTGTGCGGTTGGGCGTGCGGAAGCTGCGGCTGACGGGCGGCGAGCCGCTGTTGCGGCGCGACCTGGATGTGCTGATTTCCAAGCTCAGTGCGATTGAAGGGATTGAGGACATCGCGCTGACGACCAACGGCGTGACGCTGGCCGAGCTGGCCAAGCCGCTCTACGATGCGGGGCTGCGGCGGATCAACATTCACCTGGATACGCTCGACCGGGGGCGGTTCCGCCAGATCACGCGGCGGGACGATTTCGATAAAGTGATTGCGGGGATCGAGGCGTGCCTGAATCTGGGATATGAACCGGTGAAGATCAACGCGGTGGCGGTGAAGGGGCTGGTGGAGCCGGACATTGTTCCGCTGGCGCGGTATGGGCGGGAGCGTGGCGTCGAGATCCGTTACATCGAGTTCATGCCGCTGGATGCGCAGAACCTGTGGGATCGCGGGCGCGTGCTGCTGCAGGCCGACATGGTGCGGATGCTGGAAGACGGGATCGGGCCACTGGAGGAGATCCCGGACGCCGACCCGCGAGCGCCGGCATCGGAGTACCGTTTCACGGACGGCGTCGGGCGGGTCGGGTTCATCAGCTCGGTGAGCCGGCCGTTTTGTTTGAACTGCAACCGGATCCGGCTGACGGCGGACGGCAAGCTCCGTTACTGCCTGTTCGCACTCGAGGAGACGGACGTGAAGACGGCGCTGCGCGATGGCTCCGGCGATGAGGCAGTGGAGGAGCTGATCCGGTCGTCGGTCGAGGCGAAGTGGCTGGGACACGAGATCAACTCGGCGAAGTTCGTCGCGCCTCCCCGGCCGATGTACTCGATTGGGGGGTGAAGTGGGATAATGGGAGCGTGAATACGGTTACCGCAAAAGTTGATAGAGCGGGAAGAATAATGATCCCTCTTCAGGTCAGGAAAGAACTGGGAATCGAAGAAGGCACCGAGCTTGTCGTGGCGGTATCGGATGGGCTGATCCAGATGCAGACCCGTGAACAGGCCATCGCCAGGGCCCAGGAGTTTTGCCGGCGGCTGAAGCCTGGCAGAGGGTCGGTGGTGGAAAGCTTTCTGAAAGAAAGACGCAGGGAGGCGCGCAAGGAGCTTGGAAGCTGACTGTCCCAGGGAGACCGCGCCTGCCTGACGCTAGCCGGGGAGCGGCGCCTGCCGGCGGTGACTGCGGACAGGCGTTGGGGTACGCTCGGGTTGCCTGGCATTCGCGTGGAAGTGATCCGCGAAGCGGGCACGCGTCGGTAACCACAGCCCCGGCTGTTAGAACAGAATCCTCAGTCCCAGCTGGCCGCCGCGGTTGCCGCCGGCGCCACGGATCCTGCCGAAATTGGCGTTGCCGAATTCCCCGTTGGGATTGTTGAATTGCGGCGTGTTAGTGACCGAGAAGAATTCGCCGCGGAGCTCCATTTTGGTGCGCTCCCCAACCTGGAACATCTTGAACAGCGATCCGTCCAGATTGAAGAAGCCGGGACCGGAGAACGGGTTGCGGCCCAGATTTCCGAACACGCCGTTTGCCGGGGCGCTGAAGTTGGAGGTGTCGAACCAAAGCGCGTCGTCCACTCCGGAAAGCACCCGGACTGCGCCGGTGATATTGGGGGTTTGCGAGTTATTCGGCGCATTGATGCTGGCCGTTGTATAGGAGAAGTTGATCCGCGGTCCGGACATCAGTGTCAGGATGCCGTTTGCCTGCCATCCGCCGAGAATCCAGGCGGCCGGGCCGCTGTTCATCCAGCGGCGGCCTTTGCCGAAAGGAAGCTCATAAATGTAGCTCTGGACGTAGGTGTGGCGGCGGGAGAAGCCGAGCTCGGCGCGGCTCCTTTCAGGATTGATGTAGAAGGAGTAGCCGCCGTTCTCATCCGTGAATCCGATAGCTTTCGACCACGTATAGGCCGTTGTCATCAGGAATCCGCCGGCAAACCGCCGGTCGAGCTTCACCTGCAGGGAATGGTAGTTCGAACTGGTGCCCATAAAGCGCAAGTTCGCGCTGGCCGTCTTGCGGAAACGCTGGAACAGCGGTTGCCCGTTGGAGCCGGCGCCGGCGATCAGGCCGGCATTCAGCTGGTACTGCGTCGGCACGCGCACGCCATGGTTGGCGACGTAGGCCGCCTCTAGAACAAACTGGTTCGGAAGCGAGCGTTGGACGGCGAGGTTCCAGGACTGAACGTTTCCTTCCCGGAAGTCCTTGTTGATCACGTCATAGTTCTGCGCCAGCGCGGCGTTGGCGATGATTCCGTTCGAGGGGATTTCGGCGGGAATGGGAGCCGGGAAGCCGGACGCCATGTTCACAACCTGTCCTGCGGCCGTGATCGCCGGCGTGAAGGTGCTTGTCTGATTGAAGGCGTTGTTTTGGCGCACGGGAAAATTGTAGGCGTAGGTGTTGTCCGGATAAGGCAAGAAACTAATGCCGAAACCAGCACGGAGGACGGTGCGCTCATCGAACCGGTAGCTGATGCCGCCGCGCGGGGCGAAATTGCGGCGGTTCTTGCGCAGGCCGAGATCCATGGGGTTGTTGCCGATGCCGGCCAGAACGAGGCTGTTGGTGTCCGGATCGTAGTTGGAGAAGCCGCCGGGAAAGCGCGGCGTGGCGGGCTGATAATACTCCCAGCGGAGCCCCAAATCGAGGGTCATCTTCCTCGAGATCTGCCATTTGTCGTGCGCGTAGAAGAACCACTGCGTTTGCCGCCAGGCTGGATAGATGATGGAAAGGTCGCGGCCGGCCTGACGCGGGATATCGAGCAGGAAGCTGGCGAATGAGTTGGCAAAGCTGGCGGTAGTGGCTCCGGAACATTCCGTGCGGCAGCCGGTGGTGCCCGGCCCGTAGCGGAATACGCCGCGCGGATTGAACGTCTGCGTCTGGTTGAGATCGTCGCGGACCCTGCGAATGTCGGCGCCCCACTTGATGGTGTGGCTGCGCACGGTCTTGGTCCAGTTGTTGACGAGATTGAAATTGGTCTCGGCGCGGTCCCAAGGCAGGCTGGCCGAATATCCGACCAGGGGATTGGAGAAGCCTCCGTCCACTTCCACCGAGAAAAGGCCGCTGGTCCAATTATCGAGGTTGACTCCGCGGACGCCGAGCGCTTCGGAGGCCTTGCTGCCGTAGTCGGCGTTGAGCGCGACGTTCTTGTAGCGGCTGACGCCGAGCCGGAACTCCGACAACAGCGTCGGCGAGAGCACCTTGGTGTAGTTCAGCGCGGTGGATTGAGTCTTATTGGTGCCCGTACCCTGGAATCCGCCACCGCGCGGCCCGCCGGCCAGTCCGAAGATGGGCGGATCAGTGACCACTGGCCGCTGAAAACTGTAGCGGACGGTGATGCGGTCATTCTCGGTCTGATTGTGGTCGATTTTCACGTCAAAGGAATCGGTATCCTTGCTGAGCACGGAATTCTGATCGAAGTTCACGCCGGTGCCCGGAAGGTTGGGCAGCGGCACCAGAGCCATCACCTTCTGGGAGAGCGGGGTGATGCGGCTGGCAGGAAGGCGGTTGCCGGCAAAAGGCTGGCGCCGCGCTCCGTCGGGGACGCCGGTGGCCGGATCGTAAATCAGTGTGGTGGCGCCGGAGAAATCGCCGTTGCGGAATTGGCCGGTCGGCAAGGTGAAGCGGTTGCCCTGACCGCGCCGGTCCCAGATGCGCAGGTAATCACCGAAATAGAAAGTCTTGTTCCTGACGATGGGTCCGCCGAGGGTGCCACCCACATAGTTGTAGGTGGTGACGGGAATGGTGCGTTGGAAGAAGTTGCGCGCGCCATAGGCGCTGAGAGAGTTGAACCAGAAGCCGCTGCCGTGAATCTCGTTGGTGCCGGATTTGAGCGCGATGTTGGTGACGGCGCCGCCGGCGCGTCCGAGTTCGGCTTCGTAGTTGCTGGTGGTCACGTCGACGGTGGACAAAGCCTCGATCGGCGGGATGATCACGGTCAGCAGCCCGGTGCGGTGGTTGTTGTCGACGCCCTCAAATTGCACGTTATTGGCGAGCCGGCTTTGTCCGTTCACCTGCGTGGAGAGGCTGTCCTGGGAATTGAAAAAGACCGAGTGGGGGCGGAATGCGCGCGTGGTCCCGGGCACCAGGTTGAGCAGGGACTGGAAATTGCGGTTGAAGCCGAGCGGCATGTCGGCGATTTGCCGGGTCTCGAGCTTGCGGCCGGTGTCGGTGCGGTCCGTCTGCAGCAGGGGAATCTCCGCCGAAACGTTGATCGATTCGTTGACGTTGCCCGGTTCCAGAGTCAGGTCGACGCGGGCCGTGGAGTTGACCAGAAGGGCCAACTCCTGCCGCACGGCTTTCTTGAAACCCGTGAATTCGGCGGAGACGGAATAGAGTCCCGGCAGAAGATCGGGAAAGGCGAAATAGCCGACAGCCGTCGTCTGTCCGGTGCGGCTGACGCCGGTGTTGGTTTCGGTGACCACCACTTTCGCGTTGGGCAGCGCGGCGCCCGTGCTGTCAAACACCGTGCCGAGAATGGTGCCGTTTCTTGCCTGCCCAAACAAAGAGCAGGCACAGATAATCAGGCAAGCAGCGGCCTTGGCCGCGAAGCAAAAGTTCCTCATGATTAGACTCCCCGGAATTGGATTAGTATGAAAAACTGATAAAGGAAGCGGCCCGGCGTTGCACGCAAGCCTGCGTGGCGCCGGCCGCCTCGGACCCTTGCGCAAATTAGCATTAGCCAGCGAGTTGCGGACCAAATTGGATCATAACACCCCGTCGCGCGGGGGGCGCTAGCGTCCGGGAAAGAACTTGGGATTGCGGAGCAGCACGTGGCCGTCGGTGCGAAGCGACTTTTCCATTTCCGCCAGAAAGATGGAGCGGATTGTGTCGCGCGTGCCATCCACACCCAGCGTGGACTTCACCGCCGCCATAGTCTCGACCTTCAGGAGCGCGTCGACCACATGAATGAACTGATCCTTCAACACACTATCGAAGAAGCTGTCGCCGAAGAACTGCCCAGTCAGATCCAACTGATGTTTCATTACGATGACATGGGCGTCAAACACATCGAGCAAATTGAAGTCCGCCTCCTTGCCATGGGGAATCAGCTGCCTCATGTATTGCGTTTTCTGCGCATGAATGTAGGGGAAGTTGTTCAACTTTCGGCTTAGCTGAGCATCGACGCGCTGATTGGCCGGCACAAGAATGGACATGACATCCGACAAAGGCGGCCGGCCTTTTCCGGTGTCAAAAACAGCCTTGAGCACCGGGTGGTTCTTGATGAATCGCTGTTCCATGACATGATCCACTTGAAACCATTTGCCCAGGCCATGGGAGACTTCGCGGACCGCTTCATAGAAGTTGAAGAATTTGGAAGGATTGATGGTTTCCAGCTTTCGGAGGGCTTCCGGCGTCAGTTTCCAATATTCTTCGGTGTCCCTGAGCACGGTTTTGAATTCCCGTCCCATGAGGCTGCGCAAGTGGTCGTAGTATTTGCCGGACCGCTGCGCGGCGGCCCACTGCACGGCGTTCTTCAGTCCGCCGCGGGCTTTGTACTTGCGGAATCCTTCGTCGAGGAGTTTGCTACGGAAGGACGTGGCGTCAGCGGAGAAGACACGGAGCATGCGCCAGTCCTGGAAGGCCGTGTCGAACTGGCTCTTGAGGGTGGGATCGATGGCGTCCAGTCCTTCGGTGATGCGGCGAAAGAGATCGCGCCGGGTTTCGGGCGGACTGAGCGTGGCGTTCCAAAGCTCCAGCACCTCCTTCTGCTTTTCCCATGGAAGAGCTTGGAATCCGTCAAGGTGAGTGGGATGAATCTCACTTACGGCGGCGACGGCCATGCGGCCGGCAATGGCGCCGGATTCGACAGCCTCCAGGTAGGGATCGGCGACGTATCGCTTAAACGCATCCAGGAACGCTTGGGGATCCTTGACCCACGCTTTGGAGTAGTCCTCCAGCGCCAGAAGGATCTGTTTGCGATTGCGTTCGGCAACCTCGAGAAGCAGCGGGTCGGCGGTTTTCTCCAAGGCCTCTTTCAGCCATGGCAAGAGTCCCGGGTTGGTGGAGACGAGCTTCGCGCCGGGGAAAAGCTCGCCGGGGATGGCTTTGAATAACGACGGCTCAAGACCAATCAGTTTGGCGGCGTCATCGAAATCGGCCACCACGCCGACCAGGGCGAAACCAGCCTGAAGCAGGATGTCTGTTTCCGAGACCTGGTCACCCCAGAAGTTTTCCCCGTAAGCAGCCATGTAGGTGAGATGGACGACGTCGGCGACCGTGCCGACCAGAGGGATAAAGCCGATGACAGCCTCCAGCATCGGGCCATAAACGGCGAGCGGACTCTTCGGATCCGAGCGGTAGGCGGCCAGATTTTCCGGCAGCGCGCTGCCTTGAGGAGGAAGATACTGGAGGTCTACTTTCCCGATCCTCACCTCCAGCCTCGCGGCTTTCGACACCCAACCTACCGGCAGCAACCACTCCTGGATGGTGTCGACTGCCTGCGTGAAGAGTGACTTCGGCTCGACGGTGATTTCGACGTCCCAGCCGGAGTAGACAATGCGGAGCTCGATGAGCCAGAGGAGTTCGGGAGGCGGAGTAATTCCTTGGCGTCTGGCAGCCTCTACGACGGACTCGTCCTTGGCGACAGGCAGGATCTGGTAGGCGAAGCCGCCAGGGACGAGCAGGCTGGTTTTCTTGATGTGCACGCTCCATTGGCCGTTGTCCTGGACGATGGAGACGCGGTTGGGGCCGGGGTGAACGGTGATGGGATCGACGGTGGCGACATGGTAGCCGGCGGCGTAGCGTTCGGAGTCGCTCAGATCTCTCGACGGATCTTCGCTTGCCACTTTCAGGTCGTTGGGATCGACGCCGTTGACCAGTTTCAGGGGTGTTCCGATGAGGGCGGCAATCGGCTGGGGAGAGTCCGGATCAGGTACCAGCTCCAGCGAGCTGACGCGGAGGATGGTGATAAAGGGCTCCGGGGAGAGCGTGGGAATGCCTTCCGTGCCAGTTGTCCATAGCTCCACTTCCGGAGAGGCCACCAGATCGAGCCGGGAGCGCTTCCAGCGGGGCAGGTAGCTCATCCACCAGCTGACCGGGCAGCGTCCCGTTTTGTCCCAGGGGCTGCCCGAAAAGCCGAGAAACTTTTTCCAGACATTTGCCCCCGGGATTTTGAGGTAGAGGACGCCGGCGCCGGCGGCCGGAGAGAGCACCGGCAGGAATTCGGGGAACTGCGCATCGGGGGCGAGGATCTGCTCGCCGGCCACGAAAGCGAGGGTGCCGTCGCCTCTCCAGTTACGCTCCAGCCATTCTCCGGTTGGACCGGTCCAGTTGCTGCCTGCCATGGAGGAAGATGCGGAACTAGGCTGGCGGCGGGACGCGCGGAAGCGTGGCGTCGGCCTGCAATTTTACCAGCGTCGTGGGCAGGGTATAGGTCCAGGGTTCTCCGTACGGACGCGCCTGGTCCGGAGTAACATCCTGCGCTTCGGCAACCTCCTCGGCGATGGAAACGTAGAGTTCATCATCCAAGGTGGGAACCTCGCCGCCGTTCCAGATTTCCCCGGTGTTGAGGTAGTAGCAAAGGGCCTTCTCATACTTGGGCCGGACGGGCAACAGGACGCGAGCCGATCCGGAGCGGAGGAAGGACTCGAAGATGAGATCCTGGTCCGATTCGGTGCTGTTGGCGACCCACTCGTCCTTGCGTCCCCAGAAGTAGGGATAGAAGATGTAGGTCATCTGCTCCCATTCAAAGCACTGCTCGAAGAACTGGGAGTACACGCCTTCCTGCATGGCCTGGGAGACAACGAACTCGGGATAGCCGTAGGGTTCGGCCTCGGTGACGGTGGCATCGAAGTCGTGAAAATGCTGGGCGGTGAGGAGGACGAGGCAGCCTTTCCTGAGCTCGGTCTGCTCGATGATGCGCTTGGCCTCCGGAGGGGCGGAGGTGAGCGAGGAAGACTGGGCGACACGGGCGGCCTCGACCGCGGCATCATAGGCGGATTGCAGGGCGTTGTAGGCATCGACGACTTTCTTGTAGGTTTCCATCTGCCAGGCGGTGAGAGTTTTCTCGCTGCGCTCGCAGCTCACTTCGACGTTGATGGAGTATGCGGCGATATTGTAGGCGACGACGCTGATGGGGACAGTGGCCTCCTCCTCGTCCATCGTGGCATAGTATTGATCGGCAAGCTTGTCGATGCTGTTCTGGCCCAAGACGACCTTGAGCTTGTTGACGGAGATCTGCTTGTTCTCCTTCTGGTCGGTGTAAATGACCCAGGAGCCTCTGACCCAGCCTTCCTTGGCCAGGTAGCCGTCGGGAAGCGGCAGGGAGTCGGATTTCGTGGTAAGAGAGTAGTCGTTCCTCTTGAGGCCATGGGTGGTTTCGGGCATTTCGAGCACTTTGGAGACCACGCGGTATCTTGGCGGCGGGGGGTTGACGCCGGCCACTTGGTAGCGATCGACCCACTTCTTATATCCGCTGACGGTCATGTCCTCGAAACTGAAGTCGTCGGGCAGCTTTCTGGGCTCCTCCAACTGGACATCGGTAACGACGGAATTGCCGCGGGCGAACTTGTAGAAGGCCGACGGTTCCGGAACGATGAACTCAAGCATGAGGCGTTTGCCGTAGTTGAGGACCTGGGCGCGGTAGACCTTATCGAGCCAGCGATAGATGCCGATGATGTGGTCGGGCGAGTTGTTGTCGAAACCGTGGCGGTTGGTTTCCTCGGTTTCGGTGAGCACGGTCTGCGTGATTTCCTCGCGGATGCTCTGGGTGAGCTTGGAAACGGTGTGATCGACAACCTCCTGCGCAAAGAGGCTGGAGTTGGCCATGGAGTTTTCGGTGGAGTTGCTGACGGCAAAGTCGGCGTTGGTGTCCACCTGCACGACAGGCCCAAAGCCTGCGGAGACGTTGACGCCGGTGTTGAGGGCGACTTCGTTTTGGATGGTCTGTTGGACCTCGGACTGCATTTCGTGACGTTCGGTGGATTGCAGGTCGCGCTCGGTCTCCTCGGTGGTTTCGGTGGCGGTAAAGGTTGTGGTTGTCACGCGGTCGAGCTGGCGGTGGATCCTTTCACGCTTTTCGCTGCGCATGACATTCTCGACGTGAGAGAGTTCGCCCTCGCGGTAGCCGATGAGGCGCTCTTCGACAATGAGCAGGTCGCCCACGCCGACCGGCTTGACGGAGCCGACCGAACCGACGATGGACTTTTCGAACGTAGGGCTAATGGGAACGTTCAGAAGGTCGGGCGGCTGGAGAGGAGTGGCGGCGGTGAGGCGGGGAGAGGAGGTGCGCCGCCGTTCGGAAACAGACTTGCGTCCGGCCGTGCGTTCCAGGCTATCGAGGGTTGTTTCCCTTCTGTCCTCGAGGAGGCGGATCAGATCGTGGTGGCTTCTCAGTTTCCAGGCAGGGTCGATGGAATCGAGAAAGGCGGAGGTTGGCGGCTGGAGAGCGCTTGCCACGGCGCCGGACCTGGACCAAGGAGGAGACAATTCTTCATCGACAAGCTGGATGCCCATGGATTGTGCGTCCGGCGGGGGTGCAGGTTGACGAGCGGCGGGCATTGCCTGGGAGCGATGCTGCGCTCTGGCGGTTCGGACATAAGCCTCGTCCAGATCCCGGAGCGCCGCATCGATGGCGCCGACCTCCGCCCTGAGGGGGTCGATTTGAGGTTGCGGCGTGGGAGAGACAGGAGTCTCCGTGGAAGGTTCGGCGCCTGTTCGAAGCTGAGCCGACCAGGACGGGATGAGGGGGAGTGCGCGGAGCAGGAGCTTCAGATCATCGGCGGTCTTGAGCTGGTCGTAGATTTCCAAAAGCCTGACGGAGCGAAGGGCGTTGATGATGTCGCCGCGGTCCTGGGGCTTGACGTCGGGAACGAGGTAGGCGGCCAGCAGAGCGTCCCAAAGCCTGTTCCAGGTTGCGCGCAGGTTCAAGGATTTGCGATCCGACTGCAGGGGCTTCAAGGCCTTGTGAAGTTCCTCCAGGTTTGCCTTAGCGGCAGCCAGTTTCATCGCGGCATAGACACGAGACAGGAGCGCCAAGGAGTGGTCCTGGACGCCCCAAGTACCGGGATAGCCGGTGGAGTTGATGTGCTGCTCGGCAAGCGACTGGGCTTCCGTCCAGCTGTCGGCACGTTGAAGGGACTGAGCGAATTCAGTCCAAGGTTGGTCGCCACCCGATTCCGGGCGCAGGAAACGAAGGTCGGGCTGCGAGGCGGGCGTTTTCTGCACGGGGCGCATGGCTACGAAGCGGAACAGGTTTTTTCGAATTGAGTTTTCCAAAATGCCTCCGATTGGCTGAGGGGTATGGCAGAGAAGGTATCACATGCCGGCGGCTTTGAGTTCCATGGCGAGGGAGGAGATCCAGTCCTTGAGCTTAGGGGCGCTGGGGTTGAGCTTGGCGATGTTGACGAGTTGGTCGTGGAAGAACTTCTGCTGTTCGGGGCGGGCGCGTTTGTCGCGGCCGAAGAGGGTGGCGGCGGCGTAGAGTCCGTGAGCGATGCCGGCTTCAAAGGTAGGCCGCTCGATTTGGATTGGCGGGCTTTTGAAGAGTTCGCGCGCTCGCGCCATGTCGTCGGTGGCTCCGACGGCTTGGCAGGCGGCCTGGATGACACCGCGCTGGATCATGGCGCTACGAACCACTTCCAGTTCCTGGGACGAATAGACGGAGCCGGCAGTGATGCGGGCGATTTGGGATGGGAGGCTGAGGTTGCCGCGGGCGGGGAAGGGGAAGTCGAGGGTGGCAGCGCCTTCCGGCTGGACCCTTTGGAATTCGGCGTAGGCTTCGCCGAAGGTGAGGGCGAGACGGGCGGCGAGGGCGCGGGACTCATCCATTTCGCGGCGGAATGGGGTCGGATTGGCCTTGTTGGCGCGGGCGCCTTGTTCGAATTGGTCAGCGAACTCGGCGTTGGCCTGCACCATACCCGATAGGACGATGAGGCGCCATGGGCGGATGCGGCCGTTGAATTCGCTCTTCATGCCGGCGAGCTTTTCCAGGTTCTCGCTCGTCTTGCGATAGTCTCCGGAGAGGAAGGTCTCCTTGGCGGCGTCCCAGTGGAAGGGAGCGGAGCCGGGGCTGGGGGCGGTGGAGCAAGAGAGGGTAAGCAGACAGATGGCGGCGGCCAAGATCCCGAGCGGGATGTTGTTGCGGGCCATGACAGGCAACCTGTAGCCGATCTTGCACCATTTCCCCGGCAGGTGCAAGCAGAATCTCTGCGTTAAGATGCATGACTATGCACCCTTTGCTTGTACTGGCGATTGCGATCGCGGTGGTTTTCCTGTTGATCATCCGGATGAAGATCAGCGCATTTCCGGCGTTGATCGTGGCGGCGATGACGGTTAGGGCTGCTGTCGCCGGAGGTTCCGCTGGCGAGGGTGGTGCCGCGGGTGGCGGAGATTTTCGGGTCGGTGTGCGGACGGATCGGGATCGTGATCGCGCTGGCGGCGCTGATCGGGCAATGCCTGATGGAGAGCGGGGCGGCAGATAAGATTACACGGGTGTTTGTGCGGATGCGCGGGGGGAGCATGCTTCGTGGTCGTTGCCGCCGAGCGGCTACGTGTTGTCGGTGCCGGTCTTCTTCGACACGGTGTTCTACCTTTTGGTGCCGCTGGCGCGCTCGATTCGGGTGAGGACGGGGCGGAACTACCTGCTGTTCCTGGTGGCGATCTGCGCGGCGGGGGAACGGTGACGCACAGCATGCCGCCTCCGACTCCAGGGCCGCTGGCGATGGCTGCGACGCTTGTCATCGATTTCGGCGCGATGATCTTAGTGGGTGCGTTCATCGGGATTCCGATGGAGCGGCTGGGTGGGCGTCACCGGCTATGTGGCGACTCAGATCGCGGCTTCGGTGGCGCCGTTGCGATAGCCCCAAGGCTAATTGCGGATTTCTAGGGCGTATTCGCGGAGGAGGGAACCTTGCTGACGCGCGTTCACGATACGGACCCAGTAGAAGCCTGGTTCGTCGAAAGTGCCGGGGCTGACCGCGAGCATGGGCCCTTCCAGCTTGCCCTCGCCGCTCCAGACGATCCGGCCGTTGGAGGCGGCGATTTCGACGCGGTAACCGCTCTCCGGTTGCAGGCCCTCCAGATCGAGGCGAAGGGTCAGTTGATCGGATACTCTGGCGATGGCTGAGGCATCGCTTCGAATGGCGCGGAGGTCCAGCACGCGGGTTTGCACCGGATGGATGCGCTGGCTGTCGGGCATGGCCAGGAAAACCGCCAGCGCAATGGCAGCCAAAGCTCCGGCCACCGGCAATGGCCGCCATGCGAAAAGGCCGCTCAGGGCGGCTCGCAGCCATTCGCCAGGCTTGGTTTGAGGGCGCAAACGCTCCTCTTCGGCCACCCTGGGTGCGGCAATCCGGAATGCCTGAATAAAGTCGTCGGTTTCCTGCAGCCTGTCCTGACAAAGGTGGCAGCCAAGCAGGTGCTCTTCCAAGCGGGCGGCTTCTGGCGGCGGCAGAAGTCCCATCGCGTAACGTTCCAGTGTGTCCTCACTGACGTGCGGTTCCAAGATAATCCCCATAGACCGGCAACAATCCTCCTCAGTATCGGGGATCACCCCTGCCGCTCGCCAGCCCCCTGCCGTCAACGTGAGAGACGAAGTTGACGGACCGTCCGTTTTCAAGGACCAGCTGGGCCGATCCCCTGCGGTTGGCGGGGAGATATCCCCTCCGAGAAAGAAGTGTCAGGAGCCCGCCGTATTTCTCATGGAAAGTTTATTTAATGATTTGCGGTTCAGTTTCTTGCGGCCCAGCTCGCCGAAGCGGGCCTTGGCGCGGGACTTGAGGAGGCGGAACTGGGTTTCCGAGAGGTTCATTTCTTGACAGATCTGTTCCTGAGGCTGCTCATGGAGATAGAAGCGCGTGAGGATCTCCCGGTCACGCGAAGAGATATCATCGAGAACCTCCTTCATGATGCCGGCTTGCTGCTCGATGATGGCGTTCTGTTCGGGATTCTGGCGGTTGTCTGCGATGCTGACTCCGGTTTCCAGGTCCATCTGCTCGCGGCGGCTGTGCACGGCATTGTCGATGAAAGCGGCCACCTGGCGGCGGACCACGGTTCGGATAAAGCCCATCAGTCGCTCGGGCTCGCGGAGATCGCCGCGCTGGATGGCCTGCACCACGATGAGGAAGGTGTCGTGGACCTTGTCGTCCAGCTCCTGAGGGCCGAGCTGGCGGCAAAGGTAGAAGCGAATGCCGCGGGAGAAAAGACTATAGAGCTCCTCCATCGCGGAGTTGTCGCCGGATTGAATGCGCTCCACCAGGACGCGCCACTGGCTGCCGTCGGGTACGGACGGCGTTTCCGGGGTGCTCATCGATTGCGAATTGGATTCAGCGTCACCCACATCGTTTCTCACACTCGTCATGTTGAACTGTATCTTTCCTGGCAAGTAGAAGAATGCAGCCCAACAACGGGGGCGGACCGAAAGGAGGGAGACGTCTCATTCCGGGCGATGAATTGCGGCGTGCCTTGCAAGATGAGCATTTCTTGGCGTTTTAGCTTCTCCCCACGACAAAGTAACTGGCCCAGTACTTCGGGCGTGAACGAAAGGTAGTCGAGCGGATCATGTCCAACTGCGAGGACTGCAGAGCCCTGGCAGCCCTGCGCCGGGCAGGTAGATGATTCAAGTCAAACCAATAACGATAGAAAGTTGGCGTTAGAGCGGCATCATCGGGGATGGCCCATAGCGTGGCGGCGACGGTTCGCGCGCCGGCCAGCAACCAGGCGCGGGTAAGCCCCATCAGCCCCTCTCCCGGCTTCACTTCCGCGCCGCCGGAGTGACAGCCACTCATCATCACCAGGGAGGCCTTGACATTGCGCGAGGCGATCCACTCCTGGCCCAGGAAGGAGGGCTGGGCAGCCGGGTCCAGCGAGAGCGCCAGCAGGGTTGCGGATGGATTCTCCGGTGAGGGAATCAGATGGGTAGCGAAGTGCATGAGTGAGGGACGAAGCTGTAAGGCGGAGGCGATCGTTTCCGGGTTCGCATCAGCGCCACGCAGGACGGGGCCGGGTATGTTTCCGGCCGCCTGCCAGCTGCGCGAACAAGCGGCTATTTCCTGTTCGGTCCCCGGCAGTCTGGACAACTCCCGGGCATCGACGTGGCGGGAAAACAAGTCGGCGAGACTGCGCAAAGGCCGAAGGAGTCCGGAGCTGGAATCCGGTTTCCAACGGGGATCGGCGCGGTTATAGACAGGGTCGCCCACGGCCACGGGCGGACCGGTCCAGCCTGAATCGTCGGGGGAGGACTGTTCCAAGGCCCACAAGCCGGGGATCAGGTGCACGGCTCCGGACTCGGCTAGGTAAACGGGCTTGCCCATGTGGCGGCGTGTTACCAGAGCGGAGAAGGGCAATCCGTACAGGGGGCCGTCGGGAACCAGAATCCAGTCCCCATGCGCGTTTAACCCTTTGAGGGAACCGAACAGATTGGCATAGAGCACCTCACCGGCGGAAACCTGTGACGGGAGGTCGGCGGCCACGGCCTGGCGGAACCGATCCACCTCCTCGATGAGGCTTTCGCGCGAAGGCAACGGATGAAGTTCGAGCAAGTTGCGCCCAACGCGCCAAAGAAAGCTTTGATCTTGGCCCAGGTGGAAAACCAGCAGCGTATCGGAAGGCTGAAGCCGGCTCTGGAGTTGCCGGACCCACTGGGCAGGATCGCGGGGCATTGCCTGTGCAGGGAGACTAACGGAGGAGGCGCCGGCGGCAGCTTCCATCTCGCTCAACCGAAGCCGCAGTTCCTGGATGCGCCGGCGCTGCTGTTCACTGGAGGCGCGGTAGATGGCCGCGTAGGCGGCGTGCAGCTGCGCCAGAGTCTCTGCATAGTTGGGCGGTACGTGTTGCTGCCAGCGATCCGTCTCTCCGGACGACTCCCTGAGGCTGTAGGCGCGGTTGGATTCGGCCGCCCAGAGCGATTCGGCGACGAGGGCGGGATCGCGCCGGCGGCGGTAAAGCTCGGTGGCCACGTCGACGAATAGCGAGTAGACCTCCTGCATGGCCACCGTGTTGCTGACCCGCAGGGCTTCGGAAGCCGCCAGATGCATTCGCGCATCGTGGAACTGGGCGATGGCGATTCGCAGATCGTTCAGAGCACCGTGGAGATCTCCCTTGGCGAACTGGATCTGTGCGCGGTAGTAGTAGAGATTCCAGCGTGGGAGCCGTGGCGAGCGGTCTCTCAATCCCATCGCTGTTTCCATCAAGGCGAGCGCCGAGTCATGTTTCCCCTGCTTGTAATGGAGCATCGCCAAGTATTGGTAGGTTGTCGTGATCGAAGGATCACGCGAGGTCTTCCGCAGGCGAAAAGCGTCGACGATGGCGTCTTCGGCCTCGCTCAGACGCCCGACGCGCATTAGCTCATTTCCGAGCAACTCGAGTCCGGCTGCCTGCAGCGGCGTAGCGGCGCCGCGATCGGCTACCTCGATCCCTTGGCGGAAAAACGGAATGGCGCTGGGAAGATCGCCCAGGCGAGCCACGAGCCTGGCTTTGTGGAGGTAGGCCATGGAAAGCGCCTGATGGTTGTTGGCGGCGGCCAGAGCTTCCACGGAATCGTTGGCAGCTTCCAGCGACTGCTGGTGGGCTTGGAGATGAAAATACAGATTGGAGAGGTTATGCGAGATCATTGCCGCCCGCTCTTGGTCTCCTGCCTCGAGGGCCCCGTCCCGCGCGCGCAGGCCATAGCGCAGAGCTTCCCGGAAGCGGAACAGACCTTGCATGGCTCCCCCCAGGTAAGCCAGCGTCCGAGCCGCGTAGGGATGGCCGCTAAAACGCTCCGCATATTCCTCCGCCTCCGGCTGCAGCAGATGAAGAACCTCCGAGTACTTTCGGTCGTTGCCGAGTTTGGATGCCAGGCTGTTCAGCTCGAGCCAGCGTTTTTTCAGCCCTGCCTCCAGCGCAAAGTGTGAGACAGTGCGCCCACGGATAGCCGGAAAGCTGCCGGAGATCGGAGCTAGCAGGCACGTCAGAATCAGCACTAGTAAAGTAGTGCGCATCAAAATCGCTTGGCTATTCGGGGATTGGATAGAACGGAAGGGCTGGCGTTCTTGGGGATACCCTATGTCAGGAGTATCCCCAAGCATCATACCAGACATTTGCCAGATTGTGGCAACCTCTTTTTAGGTGAGGTTTGTGTTTTGATACGTGCGTCTGTGTTCGCACGAGTGTGCTGGTCTAGGACCAGACTAGAACCACAGAGCGGGAGGTGGGAAGATGATAAGCATCTCGTCCATGATATCTTCACAGCGGGGCGGCCCCGCTGCTCCCATCCACACCTTAGGGCTACGGGGGGGCGAGAGCGATCGAAGCGAATCGTGAAGTGACTGAAAAAGAACGAAAAATAAATCTCCGAGACTCGTGACCTACAATCAAGGTGTGGGCCTCCCGTTGCCGATCTATGAGGAGCAGGTAAAGTCGATCCTCAGCCCGACGTCCGGCTTTATCGCCCAGGCCGGCTTTACACATTCGCTCAATCCGGCACGGAACTGCACCTATGGGTGCACGTATTGCTATGTGCCGACAATGCGGGTTCACGGCGGCCTGAGGCAGCGCGAATGGGAACGATGGGGCCAGTTCACGACGTTCAAGTCGAACGCTCCGGCGCTGCTGGCGAAGGCGCTGCGCCCGGCCCAGGTGATCTACTGCTCGCCGCTGGTGGATCCTTATCAGCCGGCGGAGGCCGCGCGGCGCATGATGCCGGAACTATTTGCCGCACTCATCCGGAAGCCGCCCGCGGTAATCACGATTCAGACCCGCTCCCCACTGGTGATCCGCGACCTGGAGCTGCTGAAAGAGCTGGCGGGGAAGACGCGTGTGCGCGTCAGTTTTTCACTGACAACGGACATGGACGAGGTTCGCCGGATCTACGAGCCGCATTGCGAATCGCTGGAGGAGAGGCTTCAGGCGGTGGCGGCACTGCGAAATGGAGGCATAAAGACCTTCGCGACTCTGGCGCCCATTCTGCCGTGTAATCCGGAAAGGCTGGCGCGGCTGGCGCTGGAGGCGACCGAAAACGACGTGCTTGGCGACCCATTCCACGAACGTTCCAACAAACCGGCGGGGGCGGTGACAAGGCCGCAGGCCGAAGCGATCAGCCGTAAGCATGGTTATGAGGAGTGGCACGAGCCCGGCTTTCAGGCGCGGATCGCGGGAAGAATGGCGGCAGTGGTGCGGGAGAGCGGGCGGAAATTCGCAATCGGACCGGAGGCTTTTTCATGGCTGGCTCAGTAGCAGAAATTCTGGAAAGACTCGGCATGGCGGATGATTCGCGCGGGGAGCTTGCATCCATCAACCCTGCCACCGGAGCGTCCATCGGGCGGGTGAGGAAGGCTGACGCGAGCGATTACGAATCGACGGTTGCCCGCTCGGCCGCGGCGTTCGAGAAGTGGCGGATGCGGCCGGCTCCGGTGCGTGGGCGCGTAGTGGCCGATATCGGGGCGGAACTGCGGCGGTTGAAGGACGATCTGGGCGCGCTGGTTACGCTGGAAAGCGGCAAGATCCTGGCCGAGGGCAAGGGCGAAGTGCAGGAGATGATCGACATCGCCGATTTCGCGGTCGGGCTGTCGCGGCAGCTCTACGGACTGACGATGCCGAGCGAGCGGCCGGGCCACCGGCTTTATGAGCAGTGGCATCCGCTGGGGCCGGTGGGGGTAATCACAGCCTTCAATTTCCCGGTCGCCGTTTGGAGCTGGAACGCGCTGATCGCGGCAGTCTGCGGGGACACCGTGATCTGGAAACCATCGCCACTTACCCCGCTCACCGCGGTTGCGGTGCAGAAGATTTGCGAGCGCGTGATGGCGGCGCATGAGTGTCCCTGGGTTTTCGAGACCCTGATCGGGGACGTGGAGGTTGTGGGCGAACCGATGCTTTCGGACCGGCGGCTTCCGTTAATCTCCGCTACCGGCTCCTGCCGCATGGGGCGTCATGTGGCACAGAAGGTGGCGGCGCGGTTGGGGCGCACGCTGCTGGAGCTTGGCGGCAACAACGCGGTGATCGTGATGGGGGACGCGGATCTGGATCTTGCGTTGCGGGCGATACTGTTCGGCGCGGTGGGGACGGCGGGCCAGCGCTGCACTTCGATACGCCGGCTGCTGGTGCAGAAGGCTGTCGCGGCGAAGATGGTGGAACTGCTGAGGGGCGCGTACCGGCAGGTGAGGATCGGGGATCCGATGGACCCGGCATCGCTGATGGGGCCGCTGATCACGGAAAAGGTGGTGGAGGAAATGATGGACGCGCTGGATAAGATCCGCGCCCAAGGCGGAGAGCTGGTCTGCGGCGGCAAGCGCCTTCACGGCAACTTCGTCGAGCCCACTATCGTGCGCTCCCCACCGGGGATGCCGATGATGCAGGAAGAGGTTTTCGCGCCGCTGCTGCATGTGGTGGAGTTTGAAACTCTGGATGAGGCGATAGCTTTGAACAACGGCGTCCCGCAGGGGCTCTCGAGCGCCATCTTCACCAAGGACCTGCGCAACTCGGAGGCGTTCCTCAGCGCCCGCGGTTCCGATTGCGGCATCGCCAACGTCAACATCGGGACCTCGGGCGCCGAGATCGGCGGGGCGTTCGGCGGGGAAAAGGAGACCGGCGGCGGGCGCGAATCCGGTTCCGATGCCTGGAAGGCCTACATGAGGCGGCAGACGGTTACAATAAATTATTCGACTGACCTGCCGCTGGCTCAGGGCATCGAGTTCAAGGTTTGAGCATCTACACAAGCTATGACATGATCGGCGACTGCCGCGCCGGTAAACCCGCGGGCGTGGTGCATTTCGTGCGGCATTTCCTGGCCGGCTGCCGCTCACTGACGCTTCATTACGGCGGAGGCGAGGAAGAGGTCAGCACGCTGCTGGGGCGGGCGCCGAAGGCGCTGGCGGCGATGGAACCGGGGCCGGAGCGGCGGATCATGGTTGACCTTCGCCCTCTGATCCAGGAATGCGCCGGATACGGCAAGGGAGTGAAGCCAACCGGGCTGGATCTGGTAACTTTGAGCAAGGCGCTGGAAGAGTTCTCCGTACTGGAGCGCCAGATGGTGTGGCTGAGCTCGATGGGCTATGACGCGGCGGGCATCGCGCGCATCCTGCGGGTTTCCGCGGAGACGGCGGGCAAGGCCTGCGTGCGCGCGGCGGAACTGGTCCGTCCGCACCTGAGCAACTGGACACAAACCATCCTCCGCGACGCGGGACCGGAGTTGGGTGAAGAGGCGCGAGGAGCCAAACCGGAAGAGCCGGTCAGCTTCCGCGAATACATCGAGATCGTCGACGGGCGGCTGACGTGGGCCAACCGTGTGCCCGTGGAGCGGGGACTGGCGCAATCATGGCATGAGATCGACCACCTTTGCCGCGTGCGCGAGGCCGATGACGCGCTGCGCTCGGTACAGCCACTCAACGAGCAGGAGACGGCCGCTTATCTGGAGGCTGCCGGCATCAAGTTGGAAAAGCCGTCGCTCTGGCGGCGCCTGTTCGCCTCAGGCTAATCTGGTACGGTATGCCAAAAACTCAGCCGACGGCCACCTACGACGATGTGAATCTGGTGATCCGTCTCTATGAGCTCCGCCGGGAGACGAAGCTGCGCACGGCGCGCGACTGGTTCATCAGCAGCTGCAAGCCGAAGAGCTTCGAGGAACTGATGAAGCAATGCCCGCCGGGCTCGCCGGAAAACACCAACCTGCGGATGGTGGCCAGTTATTGGGACATGGCGGCCAGTTTCATCACCGCCGGCGTGCTGAATGCGGGGCTGTTTTTTGAGTCGAACCGCGAAATGCTGGTGGTATGGGAGCGGCTGAAGCCGGCGATCAAAGGGCTGCGCGAGGCGTACCAGGATCAGCTGATGATGTCGAACCTGGAGTCGGTGGCGGCGGACTATGTAGGCTGGATGGAAGAGCGGCAGCCCGGTTCTTATAAGGCCTGGCTCTCCAACACGGTAACGGAGCGCTGATCGCCGGGCCCGCGCTCAATGCGCACATCCACGCGGCGTACGGGCCAGATGCGCGGAAACTTTTCGGGCCACTCGACTACGAGCAGGGCGCCGCGATCCAACAGTTCCTCCAGCCCGAGTGTTGCCAGTTCACGCTCGTGGTCCAGACGATAGAGATCGACGTGGTAGACGGTCACGGGATCGCCGTACTCATGGATCAGGGTGTAGGTGGGGCTGGAGACTTCCTCGCGGAACGACGGCGCGCGTTCCCGGACGATTCCTTTCACGAGGGTCGTCTTGCCGGCGCCGAGCCCGCCGGTGAGCAGCACGACGCCGTGCGCCGGAAACACCTGGCGCGCCAGCTTCTCGCCGAGCGCGATGGTTTCGGCTTCACTGGCGGTCTCGAAGCGCAGCACACTCCTCCATGGCGTGGGGCAGGAAACGCAGCAGGTCCGTGGCGATGACGCACTTTTCTCCCAGTTCGGCCGCGGCCAGATCGCCGCACCGGCCGTGCAACCAAACGGCCGCGACGACGGCCGCCCGGTGCTCGCCCGGAAACTGCGCGAGCATGCCGGCGATGAGTCCGGTGAGCATATCGCCAGAGCCTGCGGTGGCCATGGCGGGGCCTCCGGTGGGGTTGACCCAGATGTCCCCATCGGGGAAGGCGGTGACCGTATCGTTGCCCTTGAGCACGAGCGTCAGGCTGTGCTTCCTCGCATAATCGCGGGCGATGCCGATGCGGTTGGCCTGAATCTCGGCAGCGGTCCAACCGCAGAGGCGGGACATTTCGCCGGGATGGGGAGTGAGGATCAGTCCGCTTCGCACGGGCGGCTCCCATCGGATAAGGGCATGGAGGGCGTCGGCGTCGACGACCACGGGCAGGTCAATCCCGGTGATGGCGCGGCGCACCATGTCGGCCATCTCCGGCGATGTGCCGAGGCCCGGTCCCAGCGCGATCACCGATTTCTCCGCAGCCGCGACGCGTACATGCTCGAAGTTACCGAGCGGCTCGCGCATGAGCTCGACGTAATGGGGCGCGGCGTCGCTCATTACGGTGACGAGTCCTGCGCCGGCGCGCAAGGCCGCAATGCCGGTCATTTCAGCGGCTCCGGTCTTACCGGCCACGCCGCCAATCACGAGCACATGACCGAAGCTGCCCTTGTGGGAAATGGGCTCCCGCGGCGCGAACAGGAACGAGAACTCAGAGGCCCGCGGAAGGTTCATCGCCGAAGCGAGGAATTCCGGCCGGGTGCCGATCTGCCCGACCTCGACGTGTCCGCAGGCGGATGCGTTGGGCTCCAGCACGTGCGCCGGCTTGAGCGCGGTGAAAGTGACGGTGCAATCGGCGCGGGCATGCTCCCACTCCGTGGCCGGTCCATCTGTGAACAGTCCGGATGGGAGATCGACGGCCACTTTCGCGGCATGAGGAAAGCCGGTATTGATTTCGCGGATGAGGGAGAGGTATGGTGCGCGCGGGGGTCCCGACAGGCCCGTCCCGAGAAGGGCATCAACGACGATGGTCGCCGAACGCATCTCGGGTTCGATGCTCCCGGTGTACGGGCAGCCGCAGGCTTCCAGCAAGTGAAGATGCTCGGGAGGTTCTTGAGCCATGACCACCCACAGGGCGCGCGGCTGGATGCGCGTGTAGAGCTGGCGGGCAATCACCAGCCCGTCGCCTCCGTTGTTGCCTTTTCCGCAGAGCACGAGAATGCGGTGCGAGGCGAGAGGAGCAAACCTGCGCTCCAGCACCTCGAGGACGCGGTGGCCGGCGTTTTCCATTAGGACAAGGTTCGGAATGCCGGCCTCCATGGTGAGGCGGTCTGCTTCTCTCATTTCGGCTGCGGTGAGGATCTTCATGAGGCGTTCCGGTTCACCATCTGTTCGAGTTTGCGCACATCTTCATCGGCTCCCATGACGATCAAGTGATCTCCGGCTTCGACGAGCGCCTCGGCAAGGGGATTGAACTGCATCTCACCCAGCGCTTTGCGGATCGCCAGGACGATCACACCGACATCGCGGCGGAGCTGGAGTTCCCGGAGGGTGCGGCCGGCAAGCGAGCTTCCCGAGGTGACATGGACCTCCTCGAGCCAGACGTTCATACCGAGGCTCGTGGTGGTGAGTTCGAGAAACTCGTAGACGTGGGGGCGGAGAATGGATTGAGCGAGGCGGTAACCGGTGGTGGAGTAGGGAGTGAAAACGGCATCGGCTCCGGCATGGCGAAGCTTGGTTTCACTGGCCTCTTCGGCAACACGCGAAGCCACTTTCAGCGATGGGTTCAGGTTTTTGGCCGATAGGATGAGGAAGACATTGTCGGCGTCGGTGGCGAGGGCGGCGATGAGGCCGCGGGCGCGTTGAATGCCGGCCTCGAGGAGCGTCTCATCGCGTGCGGAATCGGCCTGCATCACGAGCATTCCCTGCTTGGCGGCCATTTCCACGCGATCGGGATTGCGGTCGATGACGACAAAGGTGACGCCGGTCCGTTTGAGCTCCGCGGCAGCGGCGCGGCCCACGCGGCCGAAGCCGCAGAGGATGTAATGTCCGTTGAGTTTCTCGATCATCTTTTTCATCCGGCGCGTGTTGAAGACCTCGGCGAACTGAAGTTCGACGACGTTCTGGGTGATGGCGCCGACCGCGAAGAACATGATACCTACCCCGAACAGCAGCAGGAAACTGTTGAAGATCCGGCCCGCCTGCGATAGCGGGTGGACTTCCATGTAGCCGACGGTGGTCATGGTGATCACAGCCATGTAAAAGGCGTCGAACCACGGGTAGTCTTCGATCAGAACAAAGCCGGCGGTGCCGATGGCAAGGGTTGCGGCGACCAGCAGGGCGATCAGCGCCAGAATGTGCCGCAGCCTGGTCACGCGTTTCTCCGGGCGATCAATATGGTGAGGTCGTCCTGCAGCTCGGGCGATCCGGTGAACTTCTGCACTTCCTCGATCACGTTGTCCATGATCTGGCGCGGCTGGAGCTGGCAGCTACGCAGCAGAATCTCGACCAGCCGCTCCTCGCCGAACATTTCCCCGAACTCATTTTCGGGCTCTGTGACGCCGTCGGTGTAGCAGACGAACAAGTCGTCCGCTTCCATCAGGACGGTGCTTTCGTCGTACTGTGCATGGGGGAAGGCGCCCACGACCATACCGTTGATGTCGCTGCGCAGCACCTGGCCACGGCGGATGAGCAGCGGCGGGAGATGTCCGGCGTTGGTGTAAGTGAGAAGCCCGGAATCGTCATGGTAGAGGGCGAGGAAGAAGGTAGCGTACTTTTCCGGCGCGGTATCGGCATGCAGTTGTTTGTTCAAGCGGGACATGATGGCGGCGGTAGAGATGCCGTCTCCATTTCCGCTCTCCAGCGCCTGGCGGAACTGCGTCCGCAGGGAGGATTGCAGCATGGCCATCAGCAAGGCCGCGGAAATACCCTTGCCGGCCACGTCGCCGACGGCAATGGCGAGGCAGCCATCCCGGAGGGACTGATAGTCGTAGTAATCGCCGGAGACGGCGAGCGCCGGCTTGCAAACGGCGCTGAGTTGCAGGCCGGGCAGGGTGGGGACGAATCTGGGAAACAGCTGGCCCTGCACCTCGCGGGCGATTTCGAGCTCGGCCTCCATGCGCTCTTTTTCCTTGGCGACGGCGACGAGCCGCTCAAGATTCTCGGTCATCAGGTTGAAGGAGCGGCTGAGCTCGGCGACTTGTTCATTGCCGCGGACCTCGATGCGGTGGGCGAAGTCGCCCTTCATCACGCGCTGGGTGCCTTCATAGAGGTTATGGACGGCTTGGGTAGTGGCGCGGGTGAGGGAGACGCCGAGCACCAGGGCCATCAGCTCGACGACGATCAGCCCGACGCCGAACAGGTAGAGCACGACAGGGACGGGCGAATTGGTCTTGAGCGAATAGAGTATTCCGAGCACGGCGGAGAGGCGGGAATGGACGGCCAGGAGGCCCTGATCCTCCTGCTGGGGGGTGTCCCAGACGGCGACGGGGATATTCGTGCCCCAGAGAATATCGAAATCCAGCGTGTGAACCGGCGGCGGAACTTCCGGAGAGTCGTCATCGCTTTCGTCTCCCTGGTGCACCTTCATGCGCTGGCGGTTGCGCGCATTGAAGTGGACGACGGAGACTTGGCCGATGTTGGGAACGAGTTTGGCGAGCCATGCGCGGGTGAGCGGAGTGAGTATGGTGACGCGGGTATGACCGGCGACGACGCGGGACCAAGCGTATAGCATCTCGCCTTTTCTCACGAGGCCGCGGATCTGGCCCCAGCCGGAAGGCGGGGAGGCCTCCGGATTATCGTCATCGGCCTGCACGACGACCGTCGTGCCCGGACCCTGAGTCTGGAACATATCGTGGACCCGATCAACCATCGCGTTGCGCCGCCCCTCGGGCGCCTCAGCGAGCGCCATGGCGATTTCCGACATGGTGTCGAGGCGCCGCTCGAGCTCGGCGTGCACCATGTAGACGGCGATTTGACCGGCCAGCAAACGCGCACCGTAGCCGATGATGAGCGCGGCCAGCAGAGCCGGGATGACGGCCGACACAAGGTAGACGACGATCATCCTGTTTCGCAGCCGCCAGAGCAGCCTGCGGGAGGCCGCGCGGGCGAGCTTGACGAGCGCCGCACCAGCGAAGCCCAGGACCGCGAGGAGGGCGGCGAGTTCGAGAAGGGGAGAGGCGGATAAGACGCGGAGCAGCGCGTACAGCCCGGCAAACAGAGCCAGACCGATCTCGACCCGGCCGGGTTTGAGCTGTTTCCACATCCGGGGTATGGCGGCCCCGCCGCGTTGCAGACGCGCGGGTCAGACGCGCGAGCGGGCGATGGCCGGAGTCTCCTCCTCCTCCTTGTGTATAGGCGCCTCGGGCTTGAGCCAGTGTTCGGTGAGCCCGTCGCGCAGGATGGCAAGGGCGGTGTCGGGATCGTCGGCGTATTCGAACAGATCCAGATCCTCCTTGCTGATCATTCCGTATTTGACCAGCGCCTCGAAGTTGAGCACCTCTTTCCAGAAGCTGGAGCCGTAGAGAATAATGACGATTCTCTTTTCGAGTTTTCTGGTCTGGGCCAGAGTGAGCAGCTCGCTGAGCTCATCGAGGGTGCCGAAGCCTCCCGGAAAAACGACGAGCGCCTTGGCCAGATAGGCGAACCAGAACTTGCGCATGAAGAAGTAGTGAAACTCGAAACAGAGTTCCGGCGTGATGTAGGGGTTGGGTTCCTGCTCAAAGGGGAGTCCGATGTTCAGGCCGATGGTCTTGCCGCCGGCGTCGATGGCGCCGCGATTGGCGGCTTCCATGATCCCGGGTCCGCCGCCGGTGGTGACGACGAAGCGGCGCTGGGCGTCGGTGAGGGAATCGGACCATTCGGTGACGCGGCGGGCGAGCTCCCTTGCTTCGAGATAGTAGCGGCCCATCGGCCCATCCTCTTCTGTTCGAGCGGAGCCGAAAAAGACAACCGTGTCGTGCACCATGGCCTCGCGGAAATGGGAGAGCGGCTGAAGATACTCGGACAGGATCCGAATGGAACGGCCGTCGCGGCCGTTGAGGAACTCCTCATTCCGGTAAGCAACGGAAGGGCAGGTTTGCGGCTTGTCACTTCTCGCCTTGGGCATCTGGTGGTAACAACCTCTTTTCCAATTCTCGCACCGCTTTCACAAGTTCCGGCAATTTGGGAAAGGCAAGGACGGCTTTGCGCCAGGTTTTCATGTCGAAGGCAGGGGAGCCGGAGACAATGGCTCCGGCGTCGACGTCGGCGCCGATCCCGGACTGGGCATAGACGACGGCGTCGTCGTGAATGGTGAGATGTCCGGAAACGCCCGCTTGTCCGGCGAGCAGGACATTCTTTTTCAAGATGGAGCTGCCGGCCAGCCCCGCCTGTGCGCAAATGATGTTGTCCTCGCCCACTTGGCAGGCATGGCCGATCTGGACGAGGGAGTCGATCTTGGCACCGCGGCGGACGATGGTGCGGCCTACGGTGGCGCGATCAATGTTGGTGAGCGACTGTATCTCGACGTCGTCTTCGACAATGGTGATGCCGCTTTGCACGATTTTGTAGTGCGTGCCATCGGGCTTCTTCGCGTAGCCGAAGCCATCGCCGCCCACCACGACACCGTTCTGGAGGATGACGCGGTTGCCGATGCGGCAGAATTCGCGCACAACGGAGTGGGAATGGGCGGTGAAGTGATCGCCGATGACGGCGCCTTCATAGATGACGGCATGGGGGTGAAGCACGGCGTTGCGCCCGATGGTGACGTTGCGCCCGACGACGGCGAAAGGACCGATGGATGCACCCTCTGCAATGGAGGCGGAGGGATGGATGCAGGCGGAGGGATGGATGCCCGGCTCGGGCCGCGGCGGTTGATAGAAGAGTTCGAGGGCGCGTGCGAAGTCGAGGTACGGCTCAGGGGTGACGATGGTGGGAATGGCGTGCGGCTGCGTGGCGAGGATGGCGCCGGCTTTCGACTCTTTGACCTGGTGCGCGTACTTGGGGTTGGCGAGGAAGGTGAGTTCGGAGCTGGAGGCCTGTTCCATACCGGCCACGCCGGTGATCTCGATATCGGGAGTGCCTTGGAGAGTCCGGCCGAGCCGGTGAGCGATGTCCTGTAGCTTCACATGTTCAGGGTAGAAGCTGCGGGGGGAAGGCGCAATCCCCGGCGGCGGAGCGCGCGGGCGGACGTATGGTATATTGAGTGTGGTTCCCTACGGGCCGAAACCGGGCGTAACCATATCCTTCTCGGTATTGAATCATGATTATTCTGTTGACGATCATCCACGTTTTGGTTTGCTTATTCCTGATCGTGGTCGTGCTGTTGCAGAGCGGCAAGGCCGCTGACCTGGCAGGCGCCTTCGGCGGGATGGGGTCGCAGACGGCATTCGGGCCGCGGGGCGCGGCGACTGTTTTGACGAAGGCGACAACGATCGCGGCGGGACTATTCATGGTGACCTCGATTTCGCTGTCGATTCTGGCGACGCGGAACGCCGGTGTGTCCTCGACGGTGCTGGAAAAGCACAAGGCTCCGGCGAAGGCGACCGAGACAAAGAAGGCGGCGGAAGTTCCAAGCACCGGACCTTCGGTGACGGTCTTCCCGGAAGGGGCCGAGGGTCAGGGCGTGACGACACCGATCACGCTGCCGCCGAAGCCGGAAGAGGGCAAGGCGCCGGCTGCCCCGGCGAAGAAGTAGAAGTAGAGTCACCCAATGCGGAGGTGGCGGAATTGGCAGACGCACTAGCTTGAGGTGCTAGCGGGAGCAATCTCGTGGGGGTTCAAGTCCCCCTCTCCGCACCAGCATTCGCCAAGCCTACGGCTGGCAAGCCGTAGACATGGAGAAGGCTGCCCGCCGAAGCTTTAGCGTAGGCGGGCCTTCGGCCGACCTTATAGTTAGGCCGAACGACGTATCTGGCGCTCACGCCTTGCCGCGCTTTTGATACTTGTCAAGTAGCCGCTGGCGTTTTGCGGGCAGTCTCCAGGCTTCATTCTGCGACTGTTGCTCAGACCTTCTTCTTCCAATACTCCAGCGGAGGCCCGGTATAGACGCCGGAGCCGATGAGGGCGCGTTTGCGGACATCGGCGATTTCCTCGGGAGTCATTTTGCGGAAGTTCTGCACGGTGCGGACGTTGTCTTCCATCTGTCCCTGAGTTCCAGCGCCGCAGATGGCGACGTGGACGCCGGGCTGGCTGAGCACGTAGCGGAGACAGTCGGCGGGGCTGAGGGAACGCAGCAGGAATGCCTTACCGAAGACCTTGACAAAGCGGCACTTGCCGGCCTTTTTCGCGGCTTCAAGAGCCTCCATGGCGCCGCCGGGCGCAAGAATCTTGTCGATGTCGCCTTGGTTTTCGATGGAATGGACCTGCCATAAATCGAGATAATCGGTCTTGAGCAAGCGGAGCGAGGTTTCCAGATCCTGTTGCGCCTCCTTGGCGGTGCGCGACATGGTCTTGGTGGTGAGGAACACGTTCTTGCGGACGCCCTGCAGGCCGATGCCGTAAGCTTCCTCAGAGCGGCCGTTCCCGTAGGCGCGAGCGCAGTCAAAGAAGGTGACTCCGAGGTCGTATACCTTGCGTAGGTGGGCGGCGGCGGACGGGATGTCGGGATGAAGATCCATGCGGGCGCCGCCTTGCGAGATGACACTCACCTTGACACCGGTCTTGCCCGTAGACCTCGGCCGTGTCGAAGAAAGTGACACCGCACGGCCGCCCGGATGAGGGCGATCATCTCCGGCTTGTCCTTGGGCGGTCCGTAACCGAAGCTCATTCCCATGCAGCCGAGGCGATGGGGGAAACTTCCAAGCCGCTCTTCCCAAGTTTGCGCAACAGCGGTTACTCCTTTGGTCCTATTCTGCGCGGACGCCGGATTGCGGAACTTGAGCAACCCTTTCTGCATCCAAATAAACAGGATGGTCTATGGAGCGAGTACGGAATATATGGGGTGTGGTTGCGGGCCCCTGGGTCCGGCGGCTGCGGCGGCCGGGGTGGCCGTATTGGCTCGCGCTGGGTCTTGTTAGCGCGGCTGCGGTGGAGATGCGGACGTCGTGGCTCCAATCGCGGATGCTGGCGGCGACGGGAAGAAGGCTCACTTTTCAGGTGGAAAAGGGGCCGAGTTCGCGGATACGGTTTCCAGGAGCAGGTCCTTACGATCACCAAATGGGGTTTACGCGGATGCCGTCGTTTTTCGAGCGGCTGATGGGGAGCGGGTTCGTGATCACGGCACAGGCGCGCAGTTCGCCATTTTTTCACAGGCTGACGGGGTTGGGGTTGTATGCGCCTTACCACGAGAAAGCACAAGCAGGGTTGGCGGTGGTGGATCGCGTGGGGACGACGCTTTATGAGGCGCGGTATCCGCGGCAGGTGTATAAGAGCTTCCAGGCGATTCCGCCGGTGATTGTGGAGACGCTGGCGTTTATCGAGAACCGGGAGATTCTGGACGATCCGGGACCGTACCGGAACCCGTCGATCGAATGGGACCGGTTCACGAAAGCGGTGATTGACCTGGGGCTGAACCGGATTCATGACGGGCATCCGGTGTCGGGCGGGAGCACGCTGGCGACGCAGCTGGAAAAGATACGGCATTCGCCGGGCGGGCGGACGAGCGAGCCGGCGGAGAAGGCAGTGCAGATGGCGTCGGCTTCGGTGCGTGCGTATTTGGACGGGGAGAACACGACCGAGGCGCGGCGGCGGATTGTGACGGAGTATCTGAACTCGATGCCGCTGGCGTCGACGGCGGGGTTCGGGGAGGTGCACGGTTTGGGGGACGGGTTGTGGGCGTGGTTCGGGGCCGATTTTGAGACGGTGAATCAGCGGTTGCGGGTGAAGGGAGAGGACGAGGAGACGGCGCTGGCTTACCGGCAGGCGTTGAGCTTGCTGTTGGCGCTGCGGCGGCCGACGTTCTATCTGCGGCAGGACAGGGATGCGTTGAACCGGCGGGTGGAGGCGTATTTGAGAATGCTGGCCGGGGAGGGAGTGATCGCGGAGGGGCTGCGGGATGGGGCCTTGAAGGCGAAGGCGGAGGTGTTGAGCCGTGCTCCGGAGGCAGCACCGCGGCAGTTCGCCGGGCTGAAAGCGACGGACGGGATTCGGGCGCAACTGGAGTCGGCGCTGGGCGTCGGTTCGTTGTATGAGCTGGATCGGCTGGATCTGACGGTGCATACGACGCTGGATGCGGCGGCCAACAGTGGGGTGTCGCTGGCGCTATCGAATTTCGCGGAGCCGGAGCTGGCGCGGTCGGCGGGGTTAACGGGAGGGCGGCTGCTATCGACGGGCGATCCGGGGGAGGTTGTGTACAGCGTGACGCTGTACGAGCGGACCGAGGCGGGGAACCTGCTGCGGATCCAGGCGGACAACTACAATCAGCCGCTGAACGTGAACCAGGGGACGCGGCTGGAGCTGGGTTCCACAGCGAAGCTGCGGACGTTGGTGCATTACCTGGAGATGGTGGCGGAGCTGCATAGGGAGGGCGTGGCGCGGCAGGAGCACAGGAAGGATCAGATCACGATGTGGGCGGCGAATTATCTGAGCCGGAGGCCGGAGGCGACGCTCAAGGAGATGTTGGAGGAGGCGATGGGGCGGACGTATTCGGCGAATCCGGCGGAGCGGTTTTTCACGGGCGGCGGGCTGCACACTTTTTCGAATTTTGACGGGAAGGATGACGGGCGGGTGATGACGGTGCGGGAGGCGTTCGAGCGTTCGGTGAACCTGGTGTTTATCCGGCTGATGCGCGACATCGTGTGGTATCACGCGATGCGGGTTCCGGGTGTGACGGCGGCGACGCTGACCGAGGAAAAGGATGCGGCACGGCTGCGGCTACTGAGGCAGTTCGCCGATCAAGAAGGTTCGGTGTTTTTGACGCGGTTCTACCGGCAGCTCGAGGCGGGCGAGAGGATAGGGAGCCATCCGCTGGCGCTGTGGCTGGAGGAGTACATGAAGGTGCGCCCGAAGGCGACGCTCAAGGAGGTACTGGCGGCGGGCGCCGAGGAGCGGCAGCTGGCGTATGATTGGCTGTTCCGGTCAAGGCACAAGGCGGCGCGGGACAAGAGGGTCTGGATCAGTCTGGAGGCGGCGGCGTTTCAGAGAGTGCATGAGGCGTGGAAGCGGGCCGGCTATCCGTTTGAGAACCTGACGCCTTCGTACGCGACGGCGATTGGGAGTTCGGGCGATAATCCGGCGGCGCTGGCGGAGCTGGCGGGCATTATCTTGAATGAAGGAGTGCGGCGGCCGACTTTGCGGGTGGAGAAGCTGCACTTTGCGGCGCGGACGCCGTATGAGACGGTGGTGGAGAGGAAGCCTGCGGATGAGGAGCGGGTGTTGGAGGCAGAGGTGGCAAGGGCGATCCGGCGGGAGATGATCGGCGTGGTGGAGCATGGCACGGGGCGGAGGGCGAATGGCGTGGTGGTGTTGAAGGATGGGAGGAAATTGGAGGTGGCTGGAAAGACGGGGACGGGCGATAACCGCTTCGAGACTTATTCGAAAGGTGGCGCGGTGTTGAATTCGCGGGCGGTGAACCGTACGGCGGCGTTCGTGTTTCAAGTGGGGGACGGGTATTTCGGGGTGGTGACGGCGTTTGTGGACGGGCGGAAGGCGGAGCGGTATCAGTTCACCTCGGCGTTGCCCGTGCAGGTTTTCAAGCACTTGGCGGAGGTGTTTGGAAGGTTGGCCGAGGGTGGCTGATTTTTAACAATCGGAGCGAAAAAAGAACAACACTTGGGGCTCGGGCTGTGGTATACTGTTTGAGTACGTGGATTGATTTAGAACGGTCGCAAGGCCGGTTCAGCTAATTGCAACCACGGTAAAAAAAGTGCTAAAGGCGATCGGCTTTAGGCAGTAAACGACCCTGCGGCTTTCGCCTCAGGGTTTTTGTTTTCAGGCCGATACGCTTAGGAGACAAATGTATGAGCGTATGGGCCAGCCGATTTACCGATCATCCCATTTTGACAGGCCGTGAGGGGGAGCTGATTTCCCTGCGATTGGCCGTGGAGCCAAGGCTTTTGGAGGAGTTACTGGAGAGCCTGGCGGCACTATCCTTCCCTGTTAACCCCAACATAGAACACAAGTTCGGTGAGAAGCCGGAGGCTGTGGTGGAGTTTCCGGCCTACGAGGAGCAGCTTAAAGAGGTGCGTACGGCGCTGCACCGGGCTGGTCTGGGGGCGTCTGAGCTGACGGTGCGGCCGATGCTGGGGGAGTTGCGAAAGGGATGAATGAACTCGAGAAACAGAACAAGGCGGGAGAGGCCGACGGTGGCGGCCGCAAGAGCAACGGTTTGGGACGGCTTACGGGCACGTGGAGCGAGGAAGAGTTTCGAGAGTTTGAGGAGAACATGGAACATTTTTCTGAACTCGATGATCTGACCGCTCCTTGACAGTCGCGGCTCGGTTACGGGTTGGGTGGATTTAGGCGGGAGATTCGCATGCCACGGGTGGTTGGCAGAGTTCGGTAGGATGCGAGCCACGGCAGCAGATCCTGGAAGACCGTTATGCGCAGGGCGGGGTTGTAGGGGCCGAGGCCGTCGGCGATGAAGGTGGGGCGGGTTTTGAGGAGGAGGCGGCGGTTGGAGGCGGCGAGCCCGGGGGCGGTGGGGGTGTTGTTTGTCAGGTGGCGGTCGGCGATGACGCCGGTGAGGGGTTGGGAGTCGAGAAACGGCGTGGCGGCGGGGAGGCGTGTGTAGACGTAGAGGTCGGGACGGTAACCCCAGACGAGCAGGGTGTCGCCGGGGCGCACGTGTTGTTGGATGATCGCTGCGGCTTGGCGCGAGTCGCGGTTCATGGCGGTGTCGGCCCAGGTTGGATCGTTGGCGGTGAAGTAGCGGGGGGCGAATCGGGCAAGAGGGACGAGCAGCAGTGCGGCGGCGGCGAGAGCTTGCTTGCGCGGCAGGAGGGCGAGGCCGCGGGCACCGGCCAGCGTGAGAGCGGGCAGCATAAGGAAATAGTAGCGGGGGAAGAAGCGCCATCCGGCAGCGACACCGGCGAGGCAGATGGCGAGCCACAACAGCAACCAGCGATCGTCGCGATTGCGGATGAGCAGCCAGAGGCCGGGGAGCAAGGCGGCGTGGAAACCAAGCCAGCCGGCAGTACGTTTGAGGCCGAGCAGGAGCGGGTCATCGAGGAACGTGTCGGCGGCGTAGCGGAGACCCCAGAGCCAGACTTGTTGCCGGTAGCCTTCCAGCATTCCGAATGCGGCAAGCAAGCCGAGCGATGCGAGGGAGGCGAGAAGGAAGGTTCCAAGAAAAGCGGGCAGGCGGCGGCGCAGAAGAAAAGCGCAGATGGCGATGACGAAGACGGCCTTGGTGTGGAGGAGCAGGGCGGCGGCGCAGAGCAGGCCGGCGAGGACCGGGGAAGCGGTGAAGGCCATCCAGACGGCGGCGATGTGGGGCGCGACTAAGAGCATGTCGGGCGCGAGCGCGATGACGGCGGAGGGTGTGTCAAAGGTGAGGAAGAAGGCGAGCAGAATCGCGGCGGTCGAGGCTTCGCGCGGGCTCCAGAGTTCCAGGGCGAAGCGATGGAGCAGCCAGCAGCAGAGAAGAATGAAGAGCGTTCCGGCGAGGCGCAGCGGCCAACCGTCGTAGCCGCCCCACAGCAGGTAAAGGAACGCGGAGAGCGGGGGTTTATCGAAGAAGAAGTCGCGGTAGGGGAGCTTGCCGTGGAGGATTTGGATGGCGGCGGCGGCGGGGTAGCATTCCTCCACCCAGAGAATCCGCAAGTGGGCGAGGCGCGAGGCGAAAATGCCGGCGGCGAGCAGCGCCCAACCCGTGCGCGCGTTCATGGCTGTTTGAGCAGTTTCAAGAGAACATCGCGGAAGGCGGCGCCGTGGAGCGGGTCGGCGAGGGCGAACTCGACGAAGGTTTCAAAGTAGCTGGGGAAGTTGCCGATGTCGTAGCGCTTTTCCGCGGCGGCGAGTTTGACGGCCAGTACGCGTTTGCCGCTCTGGCAAAGTTTGCGCATGGCGTCTGTGAGCTGGATTTCGCCGTGCTTGCCGGGCGTGGTTTCGCGGATGAGTCCGAAGATGAGCGGCGAGAAGACGTAGCGGCCGGCGATGGCGAGATTGCTGGGGGCCAGCGCGGCGGGCGGCTTTTCGATCAAGTCCTTGACGAACATCCAGTCGCCGGCGGACTCCGCCGGATGGACGACGCCGTAGTGGCTGACCTCCTCCGGCGGCACCTCTTCGACGGCGACGACGCAATCGGCGTTGTGCGCCTCAAACAGGTGCATCATGCGGGAGAGGCACTGGGAGCGGGCGTGGATGCCGAGGATGGAGTCGCCGAGGGCGACGGCGAAGGGCTGATCGCCGGCGAAGTTCTCTCCGCACAAGATGGCGTCGCCGAGGCCTTTCTGCTCGCGCTGGCGGGTGTAGAAGAAGTGCGCTTTCAGGTCTTCGAACTGGACCTCCTGGAGCAGATCCTTCTTGTTGTTGGTCTGAAGGAGGCGGTAGAGCTCGGGGTCGGAGTCGAAGTGATTTTCGATGGAAGACTTGTTGCGGCCGGTGACAAACAGGATGTCTGTGAGGCCGTTGGCGACAAGCTCTTCGGCGACGTACTGCACGACGGGCTTCCGGGCTATTGGAAGCATCTCTTTGGGCTGGGACTTGGTTGCGGGAAGAAGCCGGGTGCCCAACCCGGCGACGGGAACGATTGCGCTCCGAATCACCTAACGAATATATCGCGGCGGCGGGCCAGGGCAGGGGAGAATAGGAGGCTTGGAAGGCAGGATTCAACTCGAGGCGACAGCCGCCGATGCGGGCAAGCGGCTGGACCACTGGCTCCAGGAGCGGCTGGCGGAATACAGCCGGTCGCGCTTGCAGAGCTGGATCAAGGCGGGGCGCGTACGCGTTGAGGGCGCGGAGGTGAAGGCGTCGCAAATTCTGCGCGGTGGCGAGCGTGTGGAGGTGGAGCCGGCGGCGCTGCCGTCGCTGAAGGCGTTTCCCGAAGACTTGCCGGTGAAAGTGCTGTATGAGGATGCCGACGTGGTGGCGGTGGACAAGCCGGCGGGGATGGTGGTGCATGCGGGGGCTGGACGCCATGCGGGCACCCTGGTGAACGCGCTGCTGAACCGTTTCGCGAAACTGTCTGAGGCGGGCGGAGGAGAGCGGCCGGGGATCGTGCACCGGCTGGATCGCGACACGAGCGGCGTGTTGCTGGTTGCGCGGCATGATGCGGCGCACCGTTCGCTGGCCGAACAGTTCGCCAGGCGCGAGGTGGAGAAGATCTACCTGACGCTAGTGCACGGCAAGGTCAAACGCGAGCACGGCATGATCGATAAACCGGTTGCGCGCGATCCGGTGCGGCGCACGCGCATGACGGCGCGGACGGGGCGCGGGCGGAAGGCGCTGACCGAGTATCGCGTGCTGCGGCGCGGGGAGCGGATGACGTATCTCGAGATCCGGCTGCACACCGGGCGCACGCATCAGATCCGCGTGCACATGGCGAGCCTGGGACATCCGGTGGCGGGCGATACGTTGTACGGCGCCCCGGGCGGGGTGATGGAGCGGACCTTTTTGCATGCGCACCGGATCGCGTTCCGGAGCCCGTCGGGTGGGCAGCGGGTGGAGGTGGTATCGCCGCTGCCGGCGGATCTTGAGGCGCACCTGGAAGGGCTCCTATAATCGAGTTAGAGGTATCCATGAGACTCATTGCCGTAGTCCTCGCCGTTGTGTCCGCGATTCCCAACGTGGCGTGGGGCGAACAGCCCGTGCAGCGGAACCAGCAACCGGCGCAGCAGGTGGCGGAAGTGGATGACGAGTCGACTCGTATCCGGCTGGACGTGACGCGCGTCAACATGCTGTTCACGGTCACCGATAAGCGCGGCCGGTTCATCACCGACCTGGACAAGGATTCGTTCCAGATTTTCGAGGGCAAGGCGCAGCAGAAGATTCTCGAGTTCACCGCGGAAAGCGATCTTCCGCTGCGGCTGGCGATTCTGATCGATACCAGCAACAGCGTGCGCGACCGCTTCCGCTTCCAGCAGGAGGCGGCGATCGAGTTCATCCGCAGCGTCATGCGGCCGCACCAGGACAAGGCGGTGGTGTTCAGCTTCGATACGCAGGCGAACCTTGTTGCGGACCTGACGGAGAATATTTCAAAGCTCGAGAATTCGATCCGCGACCTGCGGCCGGGCGGCGGCACGTCGCTGTACGATGCGGTGTTCACGGCCTGCCGCGACAAGCTGGCGCGGGATCAGCCGCGGCACAAGTTCCGCCGCGCGATGATCGTGCTGACCGATGGGGAGGACAACCAGAGCCGCTACACGCGCGACCAGGCGCTGGAGATGGCGCACAAGTCCGATGTGGTGATTTATTCGATCTCAACCAACATCACCCGCGTGCAGACCAACGGTGACAAGGTGCTGCGCTACTACGCGGAGGAGACCGGCGGGCTGGTCTTTTTCCCGTTCAAGGTGGAGGACCTGGCGCAGTCGTTTGAGAACATCGCCAACGAGATGCGGCACCAGTACAACATCCTGTACCGTCCGGAGCCGTTGCGGACCGACGGACAGTATCACGAAGTGGAGCTGCGAGTGAAGGGCCGGCGGGATTTCGTGGTTCGCGCGCGGAAGGGGTACTACGCGCCGAGGATGTAGAGGGGCGGGTTACAGAGAGCGTCGGTCGAAACGGGTTGGGTGTATACTTTCCGGGTCCGAAGCCTCCAGGAGGTCTCTCATGATTCGTGGAATGACCCCGCTGTTTGCTGCTTTAGTCCTGCTCCATCCCATGGCGAGCGCACAGGTCACGCCGCCGGAGAAGTTCTTTGGGTTCCAGCTCGGCGCGGACCGGAAGATGGCGCGGTGGGACAAGATTGTCGAGTACTTCTCGCTGCTCGAAAAACAGGGCAGCGGCAGGATGAAGGTGGTCAACATGGGGCCGAGCACGATGGGTAATCCGTTCCTGGTTGCCTACATCTCCTCCCCGGCGAACCTTTCGAAGCTCGAGCGGCTGCGGGAGGTGAATGCGGCGATCAGCGATCCGCGCGGGCGAACGGAGGCGGAGATACGGAAACTGATCGGGGAAGGCAAGGCGGTGATGGTGCAAACGATGAGCCTGCACGCCACAGAGATCGGCGGATCACAGATGGCCCCGGAACTGGCTTACGATCTGCTGTCGGCGAATGACGAGGACACGCGGCGGATTCTGGATGGCGTGATCTTCCTGATGGTGCCGTCCTTCAATCCCGATGGGCAGATCATGGTGACCGATTATTACCGGAAGACGCTCGGCAGCGAATATGAGGGATCGAATCTGCCGTGGCTCTATCACAAGTACGCAGGTCACGATAATAACCGCGACGCGTTTCAGACGAACCTTGTTGAGTCGCAATACCTGGCGAAGATCATGTTCCGCGAGTGGATCCCGCAGGCATACGTCGATCATCACCATATGGGAAGCTACGGCGCGCGCATTTCGATACCGCCCTACGCCGAGCCGATCCGGCCGCATGGCGATCCGCTGGTCTGGCGCGAGATGGCATGGTATGGCGCGCACATGGCCTACAAGGCCGAGGAGGCGGATCTATCGGGGGTGATCGGCGCGGCGATCTATTCCGGCTGGGGCCACTTTGGATTTCACTGGATCACTCCGTTCCACAACATCGCGGGAATGCTGACGGAGTCAGCGAGCGCGCGGCTGGCGACGCCGCTCTACATACACCCGCAGCAGCTACGCGGCGGCGCGCGGGCGATGCCGGACTACAACGCGCAGACCACGTTTCCCAATCCGTGGCCGGGCGGCTGGTGGCGGCTGCGCGATATCGTCGAGCGGCAGAAGGTGACGGCCTGGGCGCTGCTGGACCTTGCGGCTCGCAACCGGGAAACGGTGTTGTGGAACGCGTATCTGAAAGCCAAGCGGCAGACGGACCGCGGCGCGCAGGGCAAGCCGGCGGCCTACGTCATCCCGGCGATGCAGCATGACCGGCTCACCGCGATCAAGCTGGTGAACAAACTGCTGGTGCAGGGTGTGGAGGTGCAGCGGGCGGGCAAAGCCTTTGCGTCATCGCAGGGCATGAGCTATCCGGAAGGTTCCTATGTGGTGCCGATGGCACAGCCGAAGATGGGGCTGATCCGGTATTTGCTGGGCCGCACCTACTATCCCGACAATGAATGGACGCGGGACGGCGATGGCACGCCGATCCGGCCTTACGACATGGCGGCCGATACGATGTTCGAGTTCATGGGGGTGAGGGTTGACGCGTTGGATGAGGCGATAAACGGCGCCAGCCTGGCGAAGGTTGGCTCAGCGGTGGAGCCGCAGGGGCGCGTGACGAGAGGCTCGGCGGGCTATTGGTTCGACGGGAGGCTCAACGGTAGTTTCCGGGTGGTGAACTGGTTGCTCGAGAGAGCGATTCCGGTGCGTCGTGTTCACCAAGCGGCGCATGGTTTGCGGCCCGGTGACTTCATCGTGGCTGCGGGTGCCGAGTCCGCGCTGGCAGGGATCGCCAAGGAGACCGGCGTGGATTTCCAGGCGCTGAACGCGGATGCAAGCGCGTCGTCGCGGCAGGTGAACCGGCAACGCGTGGCGATGTATCAGCGGTACCGCGGCGGCAACATGGATGAAGGGTGGACTCGTCTGCTGCTGGAGCAGTTTGGCTTTCCATATACCTCGCTTGCCGCGGAGGAGGTCAAGAAGGGTGGGCTGAGGGACCGCTATGACGCCATCATTCTTCCCGACGACGGCACCAACACCATCATGGGCGAGCAGGCCGAATCGCGCGGCGGCGAGCGGCGCCCGCCGGAGAGCTACCCGCCCGAGTACCGCGGCGGCATCGGCAACGATGGACTGAAGGCGCTCACCGAGTTCCTTGAGAAGGGCGGTACGGTGGTGGCGCTGGGCGCAGCCAGCAACTTCGCCATCGAGAAGCTGGGTTTGCAGGTCCGCAACGTGGTCAGCAACGCAAATCCGAAAGAGTATTTCTGCCCGGGTTCGACTCTGCGCGTCGAGTTCGAAAGGGGTAGTGCGTTTGCCTACGGCATGCCTGAGGAAGGGCTGATCGTCCAGTTGGCCAACAGCCCCGTGTTCGAGATCCTGCCCAGCGGCAAGAACGACGATTACGAGGTGGTGGTGCGTTTCGCGGACCGGGATCTGCTCGAGAGCGGCTGGCTGATCGGCGAACAACGGATCGCCAAGAAGGCGGCGATGGTGGCTGCGAAAGTAGGCGGCGGGCGGGTGGTGATGATCGGATTCCGGACACAGCACCGGGCACAGACTCACGGCACGTTCAAGCTGCTGTTCAATGCGCTGATGTGATGCCTGCACGTTATGCTATCATGCAGGCATGAAGGAGCAGGCAGAGAAGATTCAATACACCATCAGGGGCATTCCGCCTGAGGTGGACCGTGCACTGCGCAGAAAAGCCGCCCAACGCAACCGGAGCCTCAACCAGATCATTGTCGAAGAGTTGACAGCAGCCACTACAGGCTCTCGAAAGCGCGCCGACTTCCATGACCTGGCCGGCCGATGGACGCCAGACCCGTCATTGGATGAGATCATTCAAAGCCAGCGGCAAATCGATCCGGATAAGTGGAAGTGAGAATCGCGCTCGACACCAACCGCATCACCGATCTCTTCCGCGGTGATGAGGATCTGGCAGAGCTGTTGGGCACGATGGAAGAAGTCTGGATTCCGCTGATCGTTCTGGGGGAACTGAAGGCCGGTTTTCATGGCGGCTCCCAGGCGCGCCGGAACGGAGCTTTGCTGGTCAAGCTGCTGGGGAAACCTACGGTAGGCGTCTTGCTGCCCGGCCGCGAAACGGTGGAGCACTACGCTCGGCTTTTCGTTCAACTGAAGCGGGCAGGAACTCCGATTCCCGATAACGATCTGTGGATTGCGGCGCTGGTTCTGGAACACGACCTCACTCTGATTACGCGCGACCACCACTTCGCGCGCATCCCCCAGTTGCTGCGTGGGTAGAAAGCGACCCCTCCCATTGACAAGCGTCCCGGTCCGGTATAATCGAATTCCATGGCAGAAGAACGGGAAGATAAAGAACGCACGCGGGCGCTGACGGCGACCCTCGGGCAGATTGAGAAGCAGTTCGGGAAGGGCTCGATCGTCCGGCTGGGGTCGAAGGAAGCCATCATCCCCGTGGCGGCGATCTCAACAGGCGCGATATCAGTGGATTACGCGCTGGGGATCGGGGGGCTGCCGAGGGGAAGAATAAGCGAAATCTTCGGGCCGGAATCGTCGGGCAAAACCACCGTCGCGCTGCAGGTTGTCGCCGAGGCGCAGAAGGCCGGCGGGGTGGCCGCTTTTATCGATGTCGAGCATGCGCTGGACCCCATTTATGCGAAGGCGCTGGGAGTCGATGTCGACAACCTGCTGGTGTCGCAGCCGGACTATGCCGAGCAGGCGCTGGAGATCACCAGCTCACTGATCGCTTCCGGCGCGGTGGACGTGCTGGTAGTGGATTCGGTGGCGGCGCTGGTGCCGAAGGCGGAACTGGACGGCGAGATGGGCGACTCGTTCATGGGCGTGCAGGCGCGGCTGATGTCACAGGCGATGCGGAAGCTGACGGGCATCGTGTCGAAGTCGAAGACGTGTCTCATCTTTATTAACCAGATCCGCGAGAAGATCGGCGTGATGTTCGGGAACCCGGAGACGACCACCGGTGGCCGGGCGCTGAAGTTTTATAGTTCGGTCCGGGCTGACATCCGGCGCATCGCGGCGATCAAGGACGGCGACGTGGTGATCGGCAACCGGACCAAGATCAAGATCGTGAAGAACAAGCTGGCGCCGCCGTTTCGTGAGGCGGAGTTCGACATTCTGTACGGCGCGGGGATTTCGCGCGAAGGTGATCTGCTGGACCTGGCGGTGCAGCACAACATCGTCGAAAAGAGCGGGGCGTGGTACAGCTACGGCGGGGAGCGGATCGGGCAGGGGCGCGAGAACTCGCGGCAGTTCCTGCGGGATAACCCGGAGATCTACGCGAAGCTGGATCGCGAGGTTCGCAAGCAGCTGGGGATGGTGAAGGAAGAGGCTGCGGCAGCAGCGCCTGCCCCGGCCCCGGCGGCGGCAGGCAAATCGAAGTAGCTTGCGCGCAGCAGAGGAAATCACGATGCTTTCTGTGGTTGCGCTCCTGGAGGACCTGCCCGAGCACGGCTTGGTGCGCGGTCAGGTTGGGACCGTAATTGAGGACTTGGCTCCGGGAGTCTACGAGGTCGAGTTCTGCGATGACGAAGGCCGAACGTACGCAATGGCATCCTTGAAGACGAGTCAGCTCTTACGGTTGCATCACGAGCCTGCCCACGAGGCCGCCTAACTAATGTGGATTCCCTGAGAATCCCGCTGTCCTCCCGCCACCAAGTAGACGCAAGCAAAGGGAGGTGTCTCGTGTTGAACAAGGAACGCGAGCAGGCGCTGAATAGTGCGCTGCAACAGATGGATAAGCAGTTCGGCAAGGGCTCGATCCAGCGGCTGGGAGCGAGCAGCGTGCAGCCGGTGAGCGTGATACCTTCCGGCTCGATAGGCCTCGATGCGGCGCTCGGTGTCGGCGGATTTCCGCGGGGGCGCGTGGTGGAGGTGTACGGACCTGAGTCCTCGGGCAAGACAACCATCGCGCTGCAAGTGGTGGCGCAAGCGCAGAAGGCGGGCGGTACGGCCGTGTTCATCGATGCCGAGCATGCGCTGGATCCTGTTTATGCGCGCGCGCTGGGCGTGGATGTGGAGAATCTGCTGGTGTCGCAGCCCGATTATGGGGAGCAGGCGCTGGAGATTACCTCGTCGCTGGCCGCAAGCTTCGCGGTGGACGTGATCGTGGTGGATTCGGTTGCGGCGCTCGTTCCGAAGGCGGAGTTGGAAGGGGAGATGGGCGATTCCTTCATGGGGCTTCATGCGCGGCTGATGTCGCAGGCGATGCGGAAGCTGACCGGGACGGTATCGCGCACGCAGACGTGCCTGATCTTTATCAATCAGGTGAGGGAGAAGATCGGGGTGATGTTCGGGAATCCTGAGACAACCACCGGCGGCCGGGCGTTGAAGTTCTATTCGTCGGTGCGGCTAGAGGTGCGGCGGATCAGCGCGATCAAGGAAGGGGAGAAGGTGACGGGTTCGCGGACGCGGGTGAAGGTGGTGAAGAACAAACTGGCTCCGCCGTTCCGCGAAGTGGAGGTGGACCTGGTGCATGGGGAGGGCGTGTCGATGGAAGCGGAGCTGCTGGACATCGGCGCGGATAAGAAAGTGGTGGAAAAGAACGGCAGCTGGTACACGTATCAGGGCGAGCGGCTGGGGCAAGGGCGTGAGGCGGCGCGGCAGTTTCTGAAGGAAAACGCGGCGGTGCGGGAGCGGCTGGAAGCGGCATTGCGCGTGGAGTTGGGGATCGCGCCAAACGGCAAGCCGGCGGCGCGCGAGACGGGATCGGCGGGGTCACAGAAGGCGCAAACAGCCTAAGATCGGCTGTTTTCGGCGATTTTTTGACCAAGAGGCGCTTGGGAGCCCCAAAAAATGGGGTTTTTGCGCAACATTCCTCTTTACAGGCGAGCGGCGGTTTGGCTATGATGGAGCAGCAAACATTTCCTTCCGGACTTGTTTCCTTCTCGGAGCAGAGAGATTTCGGGCGGGCGGCGGGAACCGGCAAGGATCATTGGGATAGAAAGAAGGAGTAGCAATGGCCGACAAGAGAATGACGCAATCGCAGTTGGTGAAGAAGATCGCCGAATCCGCCGGCGTGGCCAACAAAGTGGCGAAAGCCATCCTGGAAAACTACGCCGCCATCGCGGTGGCCGAGACGAAGAAGAACGGTGTCTTCGTGCTGCCTGGCATCGGGCGGCTGGTAAGAGTGGACCGGAAAGCGCGCATGGGCCGCAATCCGGCGACGGGCCAGCCGATCAAGATCCCGGCCAAGAAGGTAGTGAAGTTCCGGGTTGCCAAGGCCGTGAAGGACGCGATCGTACCGCCGAAGAAGAAGTAAACGGCGCCTGTCGCAAGGCACACAACGAAAACCCCGCGGCCGCCTGACCGCGGGGTTTCTCTATTATGGAATCCGATATCGCCCGCCCTGACTAAGGTGCGTCGAGGGGGGCATCGCGGGCCGCTTACGCCTGCTTCTTTTCTTCCGTCTTCTCTTCGCCCTTGAGGGCGTTCTTGAAGTTCTTGATACCTTCGCCCAAGCCTTTCGCGACCTCGGGAATCTTCTTGCCGCCGAACAGCAGCACGGCGATGCCGAGGATCACAATTAACTCAGGCACGCCGAGAGATCTCATGCGGCCTCCTTGAGTTTTGACATCTTCATTGTAGGTAGCCCTCTCCAAGGGAGTCAAGCGGGAATCGGGAGGGGGTACTAGCCTCCGGCGGCGGGCGTCCGGGAAAGCCACAGGCCGATCAGGCCTCCGACGATGGCGACAAAGGGGCGGTCCCAGGGGGAAGGCGTCAGCAGGCCGAACCACATGACGGCGTAGATTGCCAGAAGCAGAGGCCATTCCCAGAAGCCGGTGAGGGTGAACAGCGCGTAGCCTACGAGGAGAGGGAACAGGCATCCGGCGGCCGCGGTGGTGAGGTAGGCGGTGGCGATGTAGGCGGGGTGGTCATTGGTCATGGAAGGGATGATCGAGCCCAGCGCGATTGTCGTCAGCGTGCTCAGCAGGAAGTAGACGGCAAAGGCGGCGGGCATGGCGATGCTGGCAGCGACGGCCGCCTTGAGGTATTGCGACGCATTGGCGCTTACGGCGAGCCAGCCCAGTTGAAGGGAAAGGAGAATGGCGGCGGCGAAGCCAAGCACCGGGACTCCGAACTTGATGAGGTCGGAGAAGGTGGCTGGCAGGAGGCGGATCATGTACATGCCGGCCATTCCGGCAAGGAAGGATGGTGATCCGCTGCTGGCCGCCGGATTCGTACGTGATTGGCGACGACATCACCTGGCCGCCGAGGTAGCGGTTCCAGAGCAGCTTGCCGGTGGCGGCGTCGAGCGACATGAAATGGCCTTCGCGATTGCCGGAAAACAGCAGGCCGGAGGCGGTGGAGAGCAGTCCGCTTTCGCTCATGTTGGTCATCGGGAATTGCCAGGCTTTCTCGCCGGTGAGCGGGTTGAGGGCCATGATGACGCTGTAGCCGGCATCCTTGCCCCAGCGGTGGATCTGCTCGCGGCGCGTGGGCGGGACTACGGCTTTGGTGGTGCCGCCGGCGTACCATTTGCCGGGTTCGTAGGGCGCGTGGAAGGTGTAGTAGAAGCTGTGGTAATCCTCCCAGCCGGTGACGTAGAAGAGGTTCGTCAGAGGGCTGAAAGATGGCGCGTACCAGTTGCTGCCGCCTTGCACGCCGGGGTAGACTTGCGTGCCTTTCTGGCTGGGACCCATGCCGGGGATTTTCATCGGGCGGCCGCGCTCGTCGAGCCCTGTGGCCCAGGTTTGCTTGACGAAGGGTTTGCCGAGGAGGAACTCGCCGGTCGAGCGGTCCAGCACATAGAAGAAGGCGTTGCGGTTGGCCCACAGCATCAGTTTGCGCGGGCGGCCTTTCCATTCCATGTCGGCGAGCACGGGGGTTTGGACCGAGTCCCAGTCCCATTCGTCGTGTGGAGTGAACTGAGAATGCCACTTCAGCTTGCCGGTATCGGCGTCCAGCGCAACGACGGAGCTGAAGTAGAGATTGTCGCCTGGCCGCGCGCCGGGGTCCCAGTCCGGGCCGGGGTTGCTGACGCCCCAGTAGGTGAGATTGAGTTCGGGATCGTAGGAGCCCGTCAGCCAAATGGAGGCGCCGCCAGTTTTCCAGGAGTCCTTGCCCCAGCTTTCGTTGCCGGGCTCGCCGGGATGCGGGACGGTGTTGAAGCGCCAGAGCTGTTGGCCTGTTTTTGTGTCGTAGGCGGCAAGGAAGCCCTGAATGCCGAGTTCGCCTCCCGCGCCGACGATCACCTTGTCCTTGATCACCAGCGGGGCGTGGGTGAGCGAGTAGCCGGTGCGGTGCGGGGCGACCTTGGTGTCCCACTTCTTGCAGCCTGTTGCGGCGTCAAGCGCGATGAGGCGCGCGTCTGGCGTGCCCATGAACAGCGTGCCGTCTTGGATGGCGAGGCCGCGGTTGACCCGGCCGCAGCAGGGCGTGATGCCGGGTTCGAGCTTGTGCTCGTGCATCCAGAAGGTGCGGCCGGTGGCGGCGTCGATGGCGACGGCGGTGGAAGGCGGCTCGGTGAGATACATGACGCCGTCAACGACCAGCGGCGTGGCTTGGAACTTGTCGAGCGACTGCGCCTGCCAGACCCACTTCAGGTCCAGCTATGCCGGCGTTGGCGGTCGTGATTTGTTTGAGGGGCGAATGATGCGTGCTGGAATAGCTCCCGTGGTAGGTGGTCCAGTTCTGGGCGAGCGCGGCAGATGCGAGGAGGAAGAGGGCGGTGATTCTCATGGGCGGACTCCGGTGAGGCTGGCAAGATAGGCTACGAGGTCGTCGAGCTGCCGCGGGCGGCGGCCGTCGATATCGATGCCGGATTTCGAGCGTGCGCGGAGCCGCCAGTAGTCCCAGGAGACTTCATCATCCGGACGCAGCAGGGAGCGCTGAGAACGGCGCGGAGCATTCTTTCACAGTGTAATGCGGGAAGAGCAGCTTGGCGAAGCGTCAGGCCGCAAAACGGACAATTTCGACTTCCGCGTTTCGTGCGGCGGCCTGTTCGGCAATTCCTAAGGTTCTTGTGGTGACCGCCTCTGATAGGAAGTACTCTCCACAGTTGTCGCAGATGTCAGCCGGGACGTCCTTAAGCACGATAGTGGTAGGCCCTCGTTGCAACAACACGGTGGTTGTGCCGGAGCTTGTACTGCCGTTCTTGCAGATTGTGCAGGTCATCGCTTCTTCCTATTCCGGTAGTCATCATTCCATAGGTCTTGATCAGGCCAATAGGCAGTAATGACGTAGCAGATTCTCGAAGACGGATCCAGAGCGGACACTACGTGGAGCGGCCTCCCCTTTACGAATCGTAGCATTAGTTGACTTGGAAACGGACGGTCCTCGGGGTATTCCTGGATCACTTCTCCTTGTTGAATGACCTCGACTACTTCGCCGACGGCGATCCTCTGCTGGAACATGCGCCGGACGGCATGCCCTGAGAAGCTGATCTCGCTGTAGGTCAAGCAGCGATTCTACAGGGTCAAAGCACGCAGCGCAAAGAGTGGTTTGACCCATTCTGATGGTCAATGCGGTCGTTTCTCATCCCCTCTGGATGGCCCTTCAGTTGCCCTAACCATTACAGAGAAAGGAGGGTGAGAGTATGTTTGCGAATTCCGTGGGCATCTGGGTGGCATTGGCCGCGGGCGTGGCGGTGTTGGCTTTTCTCTCTTTTCGCGTAGCTCGCTTGCTGATCCAGTGGCGCGGGACGCGTCTGGTGAAGTGTCCGGAAACGGGCGAGCATGTCGCGGTGCACGTGGATAACAAAGCAGCGGCGGCAAGCGGGATGTTTGGCGCGCCCGAGATCCGGCTGGACGCCTGCACGCGCTGGCCGGAGCGGCAGAACTGCGGGCAGGAGTGCCTGCACGAGCTGAAAGCGGCGCCGGAGGATTGCATGCTGCACCATGTCGCTGTGAACTGGTATCAGGGCAAGCGGTGCGTCTATTGCGGACGCGATGTGAGCGGGTTCCGGTGGCCGGACTTCCGCTGCGCGCTGCGGCTGAGCGAAGGCGTGACGGCAGAGTGGCAGCAAATCACTCCGGAGAAGCTTCCGGGCGTGCTGGAAAAGGCGCAGCCGGTCTGCTGGCAGTGTCACGTGGCGGAGACGCTCCGGCGCGAGCATCCGGATCTGGTGACGGACCGCTGATCACAAGGGGCGCCGAATCACGGAGCCGCTTCAGCGAACCACAAGCACTCGCAAAAGTCCGGCTGTACCTCCTCCGCCGGTTGGCTCATACTCAGCCGCGATGGATTGGCCCGTCTGTTTGCCGCAGATCAACTCCAGTTCTATCGCTCCATCTTTCTGCTTGAGGACGACTAGCTCGGGTTGATCGATCAACAGCGCCACTTCCTTGCCGTTCACGCCAGAGGCCTTTGTGCTTCAGGAGCTTGACGTAACACCGCGACTTCGGGGTAGCGAATGTGGACTGCGCGCAACCTACGGAACTTCGATAACCGCTCGCCTTAATCCCTGCTAAAGGGCCGATGACGATGTAGTCGGCGTCGTGGCCGGGCATGTAATAAGCCGCCGCGGTTTCGTTGGGGCGGTAGGGTT